>Ga0207718_100008_pt1 | contig 461953 bp, 466 predicted proteins | sample A23M2SouthBayCA_FD_187749 | JGI IMG/M metagenome (GOLD analysis project Ga0207718, IMG submission 187749) | Aerobic enrichment media microbial communities from Eden Landing Ponds, California, USA - A23 M2 (SPAdes) | ecosystem: Environmental > Aquatic > Marine > Unclassified | place: Emeryville...
CGCCCCCGCCGCTGGAGAGTTCGGCGCACCCCTCGGCCCGGGCGACATGGCCAGCGTCACGATCACGACTGGCGACGGCGCGAGTACCACCACCCGCATCGCCGTTCCCCGGTCCCCCGGGGGCGCGGACGTCGTCCTCTGAGCGACTCAGAGCGCAACGAGGAGGTCGGTCGCGTACATGAGAGCGAGCCCCGCCAGGAACGCGATCAGGTTCGCGGCACTGGCCAGGCGACCCTCGCGCCGGATCATCGTCGCAAGTTCCCAGTTGACCTGGAGGATCGCCCCGACGCCGACGGCGAGGAAGGCCGCGCCGAGCGTGGGCGAGTAGGCCACGCTCCCGAGCCAGCCCCCCAGGATGACCGGCGCGCCCGCCAGGAGCCCGATGGCGCCGAAGTGCCAGACTGCCGGCCGCTCGCCCCGCGCCACGGGGGCGACGACGGCGGGCCCCTCCGTGACGTTGTGGATCATGAACCCGATCACGAGGAAGGCCCCGAGGGAAACGCGGCCGAGTGCGAACGCACTCCCGATGGCGAGGCCCTCGGCGAGGTTGTGCAGGCCGATGGCGAAGGCCACGAGATAGGCGATGCCGAGCGGCGAGACCTCGCGCCCGTCCGAGGACCAGGCGGAGATCGCACCGACGAGGAGAACTGTGCCGAGGATCGCCGTCACGACCAGCAAGTCACCCTCGAACGCGCCGGGGATCGAGTCGGCGACCGCGAAGGCCTCGAAGCCCGCGTCGAACGCGAGGAAGGCCAGGACGCCGCCCGCGAGCGCGAGGACGGCGTGGAGCCGTGACGGTGCCAGGTCACGCATGAACGGGAACCACAGCATTCCCAGCGCCACCGGGATCACGCCGACGAAGAGGCCCACGACCGCGAGCGTCCCCAGGACGCCGGGGGTCACACCTGGCCGAGGCTGCGGGGCCACGATGTCGTGGGCGATCGTCGCGCCGTCTGCGAGGACGAGGTTCACGCCGAGGTCCCAGCCGGGCGTCCAGTGGTACGGAATCGTGATGGTCGTACTCTCCAGGGGTGCGAGCGTGGCCGCCTGGGGGCCACCGTCGCCCACCTCGAAACTCCAGTAGGCCTCGTCGACCAGGACTTGCGAGATGGTGACCGGGTCGGGGCCGTTGTTCGTGACGTGCAGGACGAGCGTCTCGTCGTTCGGCAGCGTGACGTGGCTGACCGTCACGTCTGGCAACGCCTGGCCGCTCTCGACGCCAGCGAACGGCGAAGCGGCGACAAACAGACCGACCAGCAAGACGAGGAGGACCACCGGGACGAGCGCGCCCAGCCACCGGGGCACGTCGAACCGACGTGACTCGGTCTCGGCCATCTCAGACCACCTCGAAGAAGCTCATCCAGCCGAGTTCGGCGAACTCCGACTGGTGGGCGTGGAACATGTAGAGCCCCGGCTCGTGGTCGCCGTAGTCCAGTTCGACGATGCCGCGCTGGGCCTGACACTGCATGACGGTGTCGACCGTCTTGTGAGTCGGGAGGAGCGTGGTGCCGTGGTCGTAGTAATCGAAGAACTGCGAGTGGGTGTGGATGGAGTTGATCAGGTCGAACTCGATGGCGTTGACGACGTAGAGTCGCTGGGTCTCCTCGCGGTCGATGCGGATGGGGTGGATGGTCTCTCCGGCCGACCACTCGCCGTGACCGTCGGTGTCGGCGACGCCGTAGCAGAACGCCCGGGTGTTGATCGCGTAGACCTCGTTGTCGCCGTCGAAGTTCGTGTCGAAGCCGTTCATCACCATGACCTGCTCGTCGACCTCGTCGGCGCGGTACTCGTGGTTGCGCAGTTCGGCGCGCTCGACCAGATCCGCCCGGTAGTCCCCGTCGATCGGGCCGTGGTAGTTGACGTAGTCGCGGGGATTCTCGCGGACGCGCTCGGGGTCCGGGTCGACGACGATGGCGCCGTAGAGGCCGCGGTGGATGTGCTCCTTCAGGGGCAGCGAGTGGCAGTGATAGAAGTGACAGCCCGCGGGCTGGGCCCGCCACTCGTAGGTGAATGAGTCACCCTGATCGACGACGCCGGGTCCGTTCTGGGGGATGCCGTCCATCCGCGGGTTCACGTTCTTGACGTGAGGGTGGATCGTGTGAGCGTGCTCCTGGCCGTTCGAGAAGTTGATCCGGATGACGTCGCCCTCGGTGACGCGAAGCGTCGGCCCGGGAACCTGATCGTTGTACGTCCAGGCCGGAAACGTCACGCCCGGTGCGATCTCGATCTCGCGCAGCGACGCGTAGAGGTCGAACTCGCGGACGGTCTCGGTTCCGCCGTCGCCGTCGTCGCGCTCGTAAACGCGCTGATTGTCCGCGTCGATGCTGCTCGTTCCCCCGCGTCCGGTGTTGAACTCCCGCAGGAACGCGTGCGGGTCGAAGGTCGCCGTCTGGAACTCGCCGGCAGGCCCGAAGTTGCCGTGGGCGCTCTGCTCGTCACCGGCTGCCGGGCCGGCCTCGCCGCGGCCGGTCACCGCGAGGCCGCCAGCCGCGGCCATCCCGAGGCCGCCGAGGACGGCCCGCCGGCTCACCGCGGCGTCCCCGGCGACCGAGTCCCTGAGTCGGTCGACCAGCGAGCCGGTGAGGTCGGCCGCCTGCTTGCGCTCGTCGACCACCTCAGCTCACCCCCTCCGCGTCCTCGACGGGCGACTCGTCGGCGGGACCGACGCGAATGGCCTCCGCGACGGCGTCCGGCAGGGAGACGGTCTCGCCACCGGCCAGTCGAACCGTCACGAGGCCGATGGGGGCGACTTCCTCGACGGTCACGGGCGTGCCTGGTGTGACGCCGACGTCCTCCAAGTAGGCGAGTTCGTCCGGGTCGCGGTCCCGCACCCGCCGCACGACGACGCGGTCACCCTCGTCGTGGGTGGCCAACGTCGTCCCGACGGGCTCTTCGACGGGCTCCAGCGAGTCGCGGGGAATGGGGTCGCCGTGCGGGTCGACCTCCGGGTCCCCGAGGACAGCAGCGACGCGGCGCTCGAACTCCTCGCTGATGTGGTGTTCGAGGCGGTCGGCCTCGTCGTGGACCTCCGTCCAGTCGTAGCCGAGTTGCTCCGCGAGGTACGTTTCGAGGAGCCGGTGGTGGCGCACCACCTCCAGAGCGACCGTCTCGCCCTCCGGCGTCAGCGTGACGCCCTTGTACTTCTCGCGCTCGACGAAGCCTCGCTCCTCCAGGCTCTCCATCATGCTGGTGGCGGTGGGGGCCGTCACCTCGAGCGTCTCGGCGATGGAGGACGTCGCCACCGGCGCCTCCCCCTGGCGCTGGAGTTCGTAGATCGTCTTGAGATAGTCCTCCATCTTGGCACTGAGCATGAAGATGTTTAGATCGATCTAAAACTAAAGTGTGTCGGTAGAAACTCTATCCTTCGGGTACCCGTCGTGCGGTGAATCCGGGCCGCCGAAGAGGGTAAAGCCGCGTGGCCCCGACGCTCGCCCGTGCACACGACCGGCCACGTGGGACTCGGATTCGCCGGTGCGGCCGTCGTGGTCCTCGCGCTGACCGCCGCCGGTCTGGGTCACCTCGCGCTCGCCGCGACGGTCTGCGTCGTCGCACTGTCGCCCCTCCCCGACGTCGACGAACACCTCCCCTGGACGACCCACCGGGGCGGCACCCACTCGGTCTGGTTCGCACTGGCAGTCGGCGTCGCGGCCGCCACCGTCGCGGTCCTGGTCGCCCCGGCCCTGGGCGTCCGACCGAAGACGCTCGCAGGCCTCGCGTTCGCCGGCGGCGTCCTCGCCGTCGCGCTCCACGTCCTCGCGGACGCGCTCACGCCGATGGGAATCTACCCGCTCTGGCCGCTCTCGACCCAGCGCCGGTCACTGAACGTGGTCCCCTCGGCCCATCCTGGGGCCAACCGACTGGCGCTGGCGGCCGGGGTCGGAGCCTGGCTCCTCGCTGTCGGCCTCGTCGCGCTCAGCTGACTGCGGGGGGACGCCGACTCGCCCGGTGGCCCAAGCGTTTTCGTCCCGCGCCCCGGAGTCGGCGCCATGGATGAGCCGGTCGGTCGACGTGCGGTCCTCGCAAGCGGCGTCGGGCTCGTCGGCGCGCTGGCGGGGTGTCCGAGCAGCCAACTCGACGGTGCTGGCGCCGCAGGTGGCGGCTCGTCGGGCGAGCGAACCTCTCCGACGTCGGCCGGCAGCGGGACCACCGCCGAGGACGGACGTCTGTCCGTGTCCGTCGGCGCGGAACCGGTTGCGAGGGGGCTCCGGACGCCGGTCGCCGTCGTCGCCGTCGACGCCGGGAACTACCTCGTCGCCGAGCAGGCCGGCCGCATCGTCCACGTCCGCGAGGGGGAGGGACCGTCGGTTCTCCTGGATCTCCGCTCCCGCGTGGTGGACATCTCGGGGTACGACGAGCGTGGACTCCTGGGCCTCGCACTTCACCCCCGGTTCGGAGACAACGGTCGGCTCTTCGTCCGGTACAGCGCTCCGCCGCGGGCCGGAACCCCAGACGGCTACTCGCACACCTTCGTCCTCTCCGAGTTCGCCGTCGACCCGCGCGCGGTGACCGCCGACGCGGCCACCGAACGGACGATTCTCGAGATCCCCGAGCCACAGTCCAACCACAACGCGGGCGACGTGGTCTTCGGCCCCGACGGTCTGCTGTACGTGCCCGTCGGTGACGGCGGTGGCAGCGGTGACGCGGGTCGCGGTCACGTCGCGGACTGGTACGAGGGCGTCCCCGGCGGCAACGGCCAGAACGTGACCGACAACCCCCTCGGGAGCGTCCTCCGGATCGACGTGGACGCCGAGGCGTCGGCCACCGACCGGATCGGCGTCGGCGAGCGCGGCGGCGCGACGGCGGACCCACAGCCCTACGGGATTCCCCAGGACAATCCGCTCGTCGACGGGACCGGTCTCGACGAGCACTACGCCTGGGGCTTCCGGAACCCCTGGCGGCTCTCCTTCGGGCCCGACGGCGGCCTCTACGTGGCCGACGTGGGCGAAGGTCGGTTCGAGGAGGTCGACCTCGTCGAGCGCGGCGGCAACTACGGGTGGAACGTCCGCGAGGCCACGTCCTGCTTCGGGGCCGACGAGTGTCCGACGGTGACACCCGATGGCGAGCGGCTCCACCCGCCGATCGTCGAGTATCCGCACGGCGACGCACCCGTCAGTGGCCTCGCCGTCGTCGGCGGGTACCGCTACCACGGCACCGCCGTTCCCGAACTCGAGGACCTGTACGTCTTCGGCGACTGGCAGGCCCGCGGGCGCCTGTTCGTCGCCCGCGAGGCCGACGAGGGACTCTGGCCGACGGCGACGGCCCCCATCGAGACCGGCCGGCCCGGCCCGTTCCTGCTCTCGTTCGGCCGCGACCCCGACGGCGAACTCCTGCTCTGCACGACCGACAGCACCGGTGTCGGCGGGAGCGGCGGCGCACTCCACCGACTCACGGAAGCCTGAGTCGCGGGCCCGTCAGGTCGCCCCGCGCAGGCGGTCGTCCACGCGTGGGCCACTCCGGCGAGCGAGCAGGACGCCGACGAGGCCGGCCAGGCCCGCCACCACCACCGCGACGGCGTGGGCGCCGACGGGGTACCGGCCGGCTGCGAGCGAACAGACGAGCAGCGGGACGGCCACCAGTGCGAGGCCCGCCCCGAAGGCGGCGAACAGCGGCGTGTCGAAGAGGAGTTCGTTCGGGGAGAGGCCGGTCAGGAACGCCGTCAGGCCGTAGACGTACACGGCGACCGCGGGGAAGACGAGCAGCCCCGGCAGGAGGCCGGGGAGCGGGTACCAGACCGCGGCCAGGGCGAGGTAGCCGACACCCGTCGGGAGCGTCAGGAGCAGATAGGCCCGACGCTTGCCCGCGAGGACGGCACCGGTCCCGACGGGATAGCGCAGGTACTCCCGCGGGTCGTCCAGGCTCGTCACCCAGTTGTACGTCGTGAAGCTCCCGAGGCCGAGGAGGGCGCCGAAGGCCACCCCCGGCGATGGGGAGATGGCCGTCGCGGCGGTGACGCGATCCAGCAGGAACGCCGCGACGGCGAAGAGGACGCCGAGCGAGAACGCGACCTTCCAGACCGAGCCGCTCGACCGGGCGACCTCCAGGAGGGGCCGCGCCGTCAGGCTCCCCAGACGGTCGTCGCCGAACAGCCCCGCGAGCCGGTCGTACGTGTCGCCCTCGACTCGGCGGACCTGCCGGCCGCCAGCCTGCCCAGGCTCGAAGGACAGCGGCGCGAGGGCGGCCAGCGCGGCCGTCGGGGCGAGGGCGACGACGGCGGTGGCGGGAGTGGGGTCGAGGAAGAGCGCGTATGGCGAGACCGCGACGACGTCGACGCCGGCGACGAACAGTCCGACGAGTCCGAGGACCAGCGCGACGGCGAGCAGCTTCGACCGACCCGCCAGCCCCGCGAGGGTCAGGCTGGCGGCCGACCCGAGGGCGAAGGTGCCGGCGACGGTGACCCACAGGAGTGCGACCGTCGCGACCGGCTCCCCGGCCCCGAAGAGCAGTGGCGCGAGGCCGAGGACCACCGGCGTCACGAACAGCGCGACGTAGTAGACCAGGTCCTTCAGGAGGAAGGTCGCGAGGAGCCGTCGCCAGGTGACGGGGAGCGTCCGGGCCGAGAACACGAGCAAGGTCACGTCCCCGAGGACGTCCCGCATCGCGTCGCGGCCGACGAGTCCGATCGTCCCGACCTGGAGACCGAAGAAGACCACGAGGGCGTGGACGCCAGCGACGACTGCGCCAGTACCGACGCCGGTCTGGCCGAGTAGCCATCCGCCACCACCGACGAGGAGCGCCACGAAGACGGGGAAGACGCCGAACCGACCCGAACCGAACAGGTCCGCGTGAAGCCGGTACTCCTCCCGGACCATCCGGACGAAGAGCCCCACCGTCAGCACCCTCCGTCGCCCGCGTCGGCCGGCCGCGATCCGCCGTCCGTGGTCGAAGCGGTCCCCGGGTCCGACGGGGTCCCGGCCGCCTCGACCTCCGCAGAGAAGGTCTCGAGCAGGGTGTCGCCGTCGAGGGCAGCCGGGTCGGGCTCGGCCGCGAGGCGACCTTCGACCACGATCCCGACCTCGGTACAGAGGTCGGCGGCGACGGGGACGAAGTGCGTCGAGAGGAAGAGCGTGTTCCCCCGCTCGCAATAGTCCGCGAGGTGGTCCTTGACCGTCTCCTGCAGCAGCGGGTCGAGGTTGACCAGCGGTTCGTCGATGAAGACGAGTTCCGGTTCGTGGACGAAGGCGGCGGCGAGCATGACGCGCTGGCGCTCGCCCTCCGAGAGGTCGCCGGACAGCGAGTCGAGGACGCCCTCGAACTCGAAGCGCCGCGCCCAGGTCGCGATGCGGTCGCCCGGGTCGTCCAGGTCGCGCACGTCGGCGACGAACCGGAGGTACTCCCGGGGCGAGAGAAAGCTCGGCGGGTCCTCGCGCTCGGGGAGGACGCCGATCCGGCGGCGAACCGCGATCGGCTCGGCGACCGGATCGACACCGAGGACGGAGGCCGTCCCGGACGTCGGCTCCCGCTGGCCGGTGAGGATCTCGATCGTCGTCGTCTTCCCGGACCCGTTCGGCCCGAGGAGGCCGTAACAGGCCCCCTCGGGGACCGAGAGTGAGAGGCCGGCCAGGGCGGTCGCGTCGCCGTACCGCTTCGTTAGCGCTTCCGTCGTGACGGCGGGCATGCGAACGGCGGAGGGTCGGAGCGGGCCGACTTGTAGATTCCGCCCAGTTCGGCAGCGGGCGGAACGGACCGCTCGCGGCGCGAGCGGCATAAAGGGTTTTTACGCCGTGGCTGCCACTCGACGCACGATGGAACGTCGGCAGCGACGACTCGTCCTGTATCTCGGCACCTTCGTCGGCGTCGTCGGGTTCTACACCGTCGTCTACAACTGGACGATGCGGACCGTGGAGAACACGTCGGAGCCGATCTGGCGGTCGCTACTGGTGGTGATCGAGACCTTCACAACGATCGGGTACGGCACCGACGCGGGGCAGTGGACCTCGGCCCTGACAGTCGGCCTCCTCGTCGCCATGCAGTTCACCGCCGTCTTCTTCCTGTTCATGGCGCTGCCGCTGTTTGCCTCGCCCTGGCTCGAAGAGCGCCTCTCGACCTCGCCACCGACGGCGGTCGACATGGCGGACCACGTCGTCGTCTGCACGCACACGGGTCGAACGCGAATGCTCCGGGAGGAACTGAAACTGGTCGACGTCCCGACGGTGGTAGTCGAACCCGACCGCGACCGCGCGCTCGACCTCCACCGGGACGGCGTCGCCGTGGTCCACGGCGATCCCGAGTCGGCCGAGACGCTCGCCGACGCCAATCTCGCGGAGGCCCGGGCACTCGTGGCCGACGTCGACGACGAGGCCAACGCCTCGATCGCCCTGGCCGCAAGCGAGGGCAACGGCGTCGACACGCAGCTGATCACCTTCGTCGAGGAGCCGGACTACGCGGAGTATCACCGGTACGCGGGCGCCGACCACGTCTTCACGCCGCGCACCCTCATCGGCGAGAGTCTGGCGAGCAAGGTGACGACGGCTGTCGAGGCAGGTGTTGGCGACGCCGTCGAGATCGGCGACGACCTGGAGATCGTCGAACTCCCGGTCCAGCCCGAGTCCGAACTCGCCGGCCGGACCATCGCCGAGTCGGGCATCCGCGAGCGGACCGGCGTCAACGTCGTCGGCGCGTGGTTCCGCGGCGAGTTCGTCAGTCCGCCGTCGCCGGACGCGACGATCGACGAGCGCACGGTCCTGCTCGTCGCCGGTCGCGAACCGCAACTGGAGCGACTCAAGGGCCTGACGCTCTCCGACAAGCGCCAGCTTCGCCGTGGCCCGGTCCTCGTCGGTGGCCTCGGCGAGGTCGGGAGTACGGTCCGGGAGGCCGTCACGGCCGCCGGGTTCGACTGTCGCGGCATCGACCGCTCTGATCGCCCCGGCGTCGACGTGGTCGGGGACGTCACCGACGCGGCGACGCTCCAGCAGGCGGGCATCGAGGAGGCCAGCATCGTCGTCCTCGCGCTCTCCGACGACACCGACGCCATCTTCGCGACGCTCGCCATCCGTCACCTGGACCGCAACGTGGAGATCATCGCGCGGGCCAACGAGACGGACAACGTCCGAAAGCTCTACCGCGCCGGGGCGGACTACGTCCTCGCGCTCCCGACGGTAAGCGGCCGCATGCTCGCCTCGACGATCCTGGGCGAGCAGATGCTCTCTTACGACCAGCAGGTCGCGGTCGTCCGCGTCCCCGTCGGAGAGTTCGCCGGCAAGACGCTCCAGGACGCCGCGGTCCGCGAGCGAACGGGGGTGACCGTCGTCGCCGTCGATCGCGACGGCGAGTTGCTGTCTGGGCTAGGTCCCGACGTCCGCCTCCAGCACGGCGACGAGGCCATCGTGGCCGGGCCGGACGACGCCGTGACGAGTTTCACTGCCCAGGCGGGCACCAGCACCAGGTCGGCCGTCACCGACCCGGTGGCCACCGACGAGCGGTGACGAGGACCCAGGTCGAGAGGGCGATGGAACCGCCGATCTCCGGCACGGCGAGGCCGACGGCCGCCGGGCCGCCGGCCAGCGCCCAGGCCACCCAGACGCCGAGGTTCCCGGCTGCCAGCCCAACGCTCGACGCCCCGTAGCCGATCACGCCGCGGCGGAGCGCCCCCACACCTGCCAGGGCGAGCGTCGCGGAGATGCCCAGGAAGAAGACGATGGCGACGGGTGCGTGCAGCGCCGACCCCATCGGGAACAGTCCCACGGCACCCATGCTCGCCGACGTGACGCCGAAGGACGCGCCGGCCAGTCGGTGGAGCGCGTCCGGAGCGGAGTGAACCAGGAACCGGGCGAACGCCAGGCCGGCCAGGCCGCCGAGGACGAGGCCGCCGTCGAAGAGGACGACGGTCCCGGTCGTGCCGGCCGCGGTCCAGGCCACGCCGAGGTCCGAGAGCGCGTTCCCGCTCCAGGTGAACGCCGGCGAGAGAAGCGTTGCCAGGAGCGTCGACCCGAGAGCGAGCGCGACCGATCCGACGCCGGCCACCCGGCCGATGCGATCCCCGTCCATGCCGGCATCTGAACCCGCGGGCACAAAGCGTTCCGGTCAGGTGGCGGGACCGGTGCCGAGGGCTCGCTGGAGGCGCTCGGCCACCGTCTCCCGGAGGTCCGCCGCCACCGACGCGTCCAGGTCCACCGCGACGGCGTCCCCCGACGAGATGCCGCCGCTGCTGGCCGTGTCCACGGTCACGGAGCCGAGGCGCCGTCGTCGCTGGAAGATGGTCTGTGAGTCGATCACCGTCTGGACGCGGTCGTAGGGGACGACGGCCGTCTGGCGCCGCCAGAATCCGTTCCGGGTGACGACGTGGTCTGCGCCGAGGACGTAGCCCCGGTTGGCCCAGGCGAGGTGGGCTGCCACGGGCACGACGACCAGCAGTGCCAGGGGCAGGTACCAGGTGATCGCCAGGCCCGTGAACCGGTCGAGGGCGTAGGCAGCAGCCGTCACGACGCCGAGGGCGAGCGCGTAGCGGATCGCGTAGCGCGTCCGGGCGCGCTTCGGCGGGCGCTCGAAGTCGAGGTCGCCGAAGGGCTCGACTGACCGCGCGAGCGCCAGCACCCGGTCCCGCCGACCGATCGGGACCGCCGACTCGACGGAGGCCGACCCCCCGGCGGCGTAGCCGGCGGTTTCGACGACCAGGCTGGCGTACCCGAGCCGGCGCGCGAGGACGTTCTCCTGGAGCGTGACCGTCTGGACCTTCTCCAGGGGGATCGTGCCGTTGTATCGCTGGAGGAGGCCCCGTTCGTAGCGCAACTCGTCGCCGTGCCGGGACAGCCGGAAGCCGTAATATCGCAGGAGCGAGCGAACGGCACTCAGCACCCAGAAGCCACCGAGTACGACGACGGCCACGGCCGGGCCGAGCATGATGAGGAGTTCCGTTCCGGGCGCCGAGACCTCGGCCAGCGACGGTGCGAACCCGGAGGCGACGACGGTCAGCAGGCCGAGAACCCGGAAGTCCGCGGAGACGAGGCCCAGGACGGCGAGTTCCCGGTCCGCCAGCCGGAACAGCTCCTCGCTATCGGGCTCGGGAGCGCCGGACTCGACGACCGCCCCCCGCTTGCGGTCGCTGATCAGTTCCTGCACCCGATCGGCCTCGGCCCGGCTCACGTACCGGAGTTGCGCCTCGGTCTCCCCGCCGCCCGCGGTCTCGATGCGGACCTCGGCGATGCCGAGGGCTCGCTGGATGGCGTTCTGGGCGACGTCCACGTTCTGGATGCGGCCGTACGGGATCTCTCGCTCGCGCCGCGAGACGACGCCCGAACTGATGTCGACGGTGTCCGGGGTCACCTCGTAGTCGAACCGCTGGTAGTAGAGCACCTGCCAGCCGGCGAAGGCGACCACGACCGCGAGCCCCAGCCCGACCATGCCGAGGCTGGCGGCGAAGCCGTCGCCCGAGGAGGCCGAGGTGGCCGCCACGAGCACCAGACCGCCCAGAATCTGGACGCCGCTCTGGAGGATCCGGTAGGGGATCGACAGCGGGTCCAGTTTCACACGGCGTCACCGCCCTCCGCGTGGATCGCGAGTTCCTTCACCCGCCCCTGGAGGTCCCGGGCCTCGGCGGCCGTCAGCCCGGGGATCGACACGTCGGCCCCCCGTGTGCCCGCCGTGTAGACGACGAGCGTGGACAGCCCGAGCCATCGCTCCAGGGGGCCACGCTGCGTGTCGACGTGCTGGATCCGGACGTAGGGGGCGACGGTGCGGACGTGCGTCAGGACGCCCCGCTCCAGGTAGAGGGCGTCGGTCCGAACTTCGTAAGTCCAGACGCGATACCGGAGGTGGACCCAGGCGGTGCCGAGCGCGAGCAGGACCGCCCCAGCGGCGGCACCGGTCCACGACGGGACCGGATCGACCGTCATCGAGAGGAACGAGGCGACGAAGGTGAGGACGACCGCCCCGAAGAGCATCCGGAGGCCCCAGACGATCTGGACGAGCGAGGAGAGAGACCGGCGCTCGGTGGTCCTGGCGTCGACGGCATCCGCGGCGGCCGCGTCTGGGTCGGGTTCAGGGCCTGCGTCGTCGACGCTCCGCGGCCCGTCGTCGGTCCCGGTTGCGACTGTCGACCCCTCCCGGGGGTCCACGGCGTCGTCGTCGGTCATTAGTACGGTCTCGGGCCGAGCGACCCATAATGGCTGGGGGTCGACGCGGGCGTCGACGCGCGTCGCGGCCCCGCGCCGGGTCGGATTTTTTGGGACCCGTGACGAACCACGCCACATGGACTTCGCAGTCGTCCAGGGCGACATCGCCGCCCAGTCAGCCGACGCGCTCGTGAACGCCGCGGGGACGAGCCTGGAGATGGGGTCCGGCGTCGCTGGCGCCCTCCGTCGCGGCGCCGGCGACGCGATCGCCGACGAAGCGCGGTCGAAGGGACCGGTCGACCTCGGGGCCGTCGCCGTCACGGACGCCTACGCCCTCGACGCGGAGTGGGTGATCCACGCCGCCGCGATGCCCCACTCCGGCGACGGCCAGGCGACCCGGGAGAGCATCGCCGACGCGACCCGGAACGCGCTGGCGCGAGCCGACGACCTGGGAGCCGAGTCGCTCGTCGTCCCCGCACTGGGCTGTGGCATCGCCGGCTTCGACCTCGCGGAGGGGGCGCGAATCGTCGCCGGGGAGATCGACCGCTACGAGGCCGAGACGCTCTCTGACGTGCGGTTCATCGGGTACGCCGACGAGGAGGTCGAGACGATTCGGGACGCGGCCGCGGCCGTGATGGACGAGCCGTCTACGGGCTGACCGCTCGGTCACTCGTGGCCGCTGACCCGGACCGGCTCGTAGGGTTCCTCCAGCCACGCCACGTCGCTGTCCGCGAGATCGACCTCGGTCGCCTCGACGGCCTGCTCCAGGTGCTCGACGCTGGTCGTCCCGACGATTGGCACGTCGACCCAGTCCTTGTCCAGGAGCCACGCGAGGGCGACCTGGGCCATCGTCAGCCCCTCCTCGTCCGCGAGTTCCTGGACGCGCTCGTTCACCTCCCGGCCGTTGCCCTCGAGGTAGGGGTGCTCGCGCGCGTAGTCGTCGGTCTCCCCGCGGACCGTGGCCTCGATCTCCTCGTGGGGCCGAGTGAGCCACCCACGAGCCAGCGGACTCCAGGGGAGCACGCCGACGCCCTCCCGCTCGCAGAGGGGAAGCATCTCGCGCTCCTCCTCGCGGTACAGGAGGTTGTAGTGGTTCTGCATGGTGGCGAAGCGCTCCAGGCCGAGCCGGTCGCTGGCGTGCAGGGCGGCGGCGAACTGGTAGGCCCACATCGACGAGGCACCGAGGTAGCGGGCCTGGTTCCGTCGAACGACGTCGTCGAGGGTCCGCATCGTGGTCTCGATGGGCGTGTCGTAGTCCCAGCGGTGGATCTGGAGCAGGTCGAGGGTGTCCATCCCGAGGCGGTCGAGGCTACTGGCCACCTCCTGCTCGATGGCCTTGCGCGAGAGGCCGCCGGAGTGGGGGGTGTCGTCGTCCATCTGGAAGTAGACCTTCGAGGCGACGACCATCTCGTCGCGTCTCCCCTCGAGGGCGTCGCCGAGGATGCGCTCCGACTCACCCACGGAGTACATGTTCGCCGTATCGAAGAAGGTGATCCCGAGGTCGACGGCGCGGTCGATGATCTCGTGACTCTCCTCGTCGTCCAGGACCCACTCACGCCAGTCACTCGTCCCGAAGCTCATACAGCCCAGGCAGAGTTCGCTGACCTCCATGCCCGTCTCGCCGAGCGTCGTGTACTCCATGCTCGTCCACTCGCCCGGCAGGCACGGAAACGTTACGGACCCCCGTCGACCGAGTTATCCGAGCGATTCGGCGTCGACGCCGTCGACGTACCGACGCGTAACGAGGGCCACTGCGAGTGCCAGGACCACGTAGAGCGCGACGTGCGCGAGGGTCCCGAGGGAGCCACTCGCGACGGCCAGCTTCGCAACCGTCGTCGCCGGGTGCTCCGGGAGCAGCGCGGCGAGGCCGAACAGGACCAGGACGAGCGTCGAGTAGAGCAACTGGGCCTGCTGGCGGGTCCGCGTGACCAGTCCTAACACCACGCCGACCGCGACGACGACGGTCGTGATGGCGGTCACGAGCAGCACCAGCGTGACTGGATTGTGGACGGGGATCCCGTTGACCGCCAGCAGCGCGATCCAGAGGAGTACCTGGACCGGGGCGAGCAGGATCATCCCGGCGGCCTTCCCGTCGACGACGTCCGTCAGGGAGACGGGGGCGACGCGCAACAGTTCGAGGGTCCCCTGCTCGATCTCCTCCGTGATCGAGTCGACCGCGATGGAGCCGCTGATGAACGGCGGCAAGAAGACCAGCAGCGGGACGAGGATGGTGTAGGTGAACCCGAAGTAGGGGCTGGCGTCCGTCCGCGCTGGTGGCTCGATCGGCCGATACGAGAGGCTCCCGACGCGATCTGCGCGCTCGGTGTCCTCCAGCGTGGAGAGCACGCGCCGGAGCTGGACGACGACGAGCGTCGTCCGGAGGTTCTCCGCCGGCGCGACGGCGTCGACGGCGAGCCGGTTGCCCGAGGCTGTCGGTACCGACCGCCCAGTCAACACCGCCTGGACGCGACCGTCGTCGAAGGCGGCCATGGCGTCGGCCCGCGATTCGAACTGCACGCCGACGACGCCGTCGTGGGCACGCGTCGCGTCGAGCAGGTCGTCCCTCACCTCGCCCGAGACGCCGACGGCGATCTCCGCGTCGTCGACGCTTCCGGGGTCGTACAGCGACGTGAGCCCGACGACGAGGAACGACGAGAACGCCGCGACGAACAGCTGGATCAGCAGCGCGAGGACGATGGTCTTCTCGCGCTTGAGGGAGGCCAGGTCGCGTAGCCCGATCGCGATTCGGGGATCCCGTCCCCGGCCGCCGGTGGACTCAGCCAAGGGCGATCACCCCCAGGACGGTCATGTTGTACAGCAGGTGCACGACCATCGCCACGACCAGGGCAGCGAGGTACGCCCGACGGCCACGCGCGGCGCCGACCGCCGAGATGGTGGCCGTCGCGACGTGGAGCACGAGCGGCGCGAGGAGGAAGGCGAGCAGGAGCGGGCCGGAGAAGCCGATCGGGTCGAGCATCGCCTCGCCTGCCGGAACCTGGGGCAAGCCAACCAGCTGCGCCAGGACGGCCAGCTTCTCGGCCACGAAGAAGCCGACGCCGCTGGCGGTCCCCAGGACGAGCGCCGTCCGGAGGCGCCGATCGAATCGCCCGTGTGCGTGGCTGGCGTAGACGTGCAGGCTCTTGCCGATCTCCTCGACCACGGCGACGAACACGAGGACGAGCGGGATCGACAGCTCGCCCAGCGCGAACAGGAGCGCGACCGCGAGCAGTTCCGCGACGAAGACGAACGGGACGAGGACCGCCGTGACGAGGCCGACGTGCCACGGTCGCGAGATGGGGCCGGCCAACGCGTCGAGTACCTTCAGCGGAATCGGGCGCTGGGTGAACATGTCCTCTTCGCGGTAGAGGCCGGCACCGAGGCCGAAGAGCGTCAGCGCGGTCAGCGTCGGTGGCGTGACCGAGAAGGCGAATTCCGCCAGGGAGATCGCCTCGTTCTGGAGGTCGCGCACGACGATGGTCAGGGGCGAGATGAGTGCGACGGGGCCCACGTTGGTGAAGATGGCCGGGACGAAGGCGTAGCTCGTCAGCGTGACGGTGATCGTGACGGTCACGAAGGTCAGTTCCTTGAACGACCGGGCGAACATCGCGCCGAGGAACGTCGCCGACAGGAAGAGCAAGACCAGCGGCGCGACGGCGAGGACCGTGAGCACCCCACCGAAGCCGCCCGTGACGACGTAGGACAGGGCGACGGCGATCACTGCCTCGGCCGCCAGGGCCCCCGCCGCGTACGGCAGGGTCTTCCCGCCGATGATGTCGAGACGGGTGACCGGCGAGACGAGCATGAGTTCTCCGCGACGGTTCAGACGCTCGGAGAGGATGGTGCTCCCGTACGCCTGGATGACGAAGTTCAGCGGGATGACGAACAGGAAGGCGAGGACCAGCGATCGGAAGGGGAAGGGGGGCTGGATGGCCGACGGCGACCCCGAGACGCTTCCCTGGCCGAGACCGGCACCAAGTCCACCGAGGCTCCCCCCGCCGACCTCGTCCGGGCCAGGCGGGGCGGCACCGGCGGACCCGCCGTCAGTCCCCCCGGAGCCGCCGCTCGCGCTGCCCGAGCCGTCCGGTCCCGTGCCACTCCCGCCCCCCGTGTCGCCGTCGCCGGAGCCACCCCCGGCTCCGCTCCCGTCAGCTGTATCGCTCCCATCGGAGCCACCGAAGGCCGACTGGACGTTCGCCTGCGTCTCGTACCGGAGGACGACGTGAACGGGGAATGCCGCAGTCTGGTTCTCGACGTCGCGGAGGCGGCGGTCGTTGTACCGCTCCACAGAGGAGCGGAATTCCTCGCGGGCAGCCCGCCCCTTGCGCGTGTCGGCGGCCGCGACGCCGTCGGGACCGACCAGCAACTCCACGTCGCCGGCGCGGACATCGTCGACTGTCGCGTCCGGACGAATCGCGAAGGTGTCGTCGGCCGCCGCCACCTCGTGGTATGGGCTGTCGTCGGTGACGCCGATGCGGTAGATGCCGTCGTCGAGGCCGACGCCGCCGCTGGCGACCGTCGGGGCGACGAGGCCGAGGAGCGCGATGGCCCCGACGGCGACGAGGACGGTCCGGCGGTCGATGCCACCCGCGTTCTTCGTGACCTCCCAGCGGGCGATGCGGAGGAGTGCGCGCAGCCCCACGTCAGGCCTCCGACCGTGGGGACGTGCCGGGCTCTGCGACGTTCAGGAACACCTCCTCGAGGCTCGACTCCTCCGTCCGGATGTCGACGACGGTCCCGTCGGCGGCCGCCGCTGCCTCGCGAGTCTCCTCGACGGCGTCCATGCTCTCGACGACCCGCCGGTAGCGGCCGTTCTCCTCGTTGGCACCCGGCACGTCGACGGTCGTGTAGACGTGGTAGCGCGTCTCGCCGTGGGCCGCGCGGAGTTCCTCGAGGTCGCCACGAGCCACGATCTCGCCCTCGTTCATGATGACGACGCGATCGCAGATGCTCTCGACGTGAAACAGGTTGTGCGCGCTGAAGACGACGGTCTTTCCCTCGGCGGCGAGCCCCTCGGTGAACTCGATGATGTAGTTGGTCGTCAGCGGATCGAGGCCGCTGCCCGGCTCGTCGTAGATCAGCACCTCCGGGTCGTTAATCAGCGAGCGGGCGATGGCGACCTTGCGCTTCATGCCCTTCGAGACGTCGCCGAGCTGGCGGTCGCGGTGTTCCAGGTCGAGGTCGTCGAGCGTGTCGTGGATGCGGCGCTCGGCGACGCCACTGGGCACGCCGTAGAGGTCGGCGAAGAAGTGGAGGTAGGTCCGGGCGGTCATCTCCTCGTAGAGGGGCGACTCCTCGGGGAGGAAGCCGAGTGCGTGGCGCATCTCGGTCTCGCCGGCGTCGTGACCGGCGACCGTAACCTCGCCGGCGGTCGGTTCGAGGAGGCCGGCGAGCATCTTCAGCGTCGTCGTCTTCCCGGCACCGTTCGGACCGATGATGCCGAACACCTCGCCACCGTCGACGGTAAACGACGAGTCCTCGACGGCGACGAATCCGCCGTACTCCTTGCGCAGTCCCCGTGCGTCGATCATCTACCGGCCGTTACGAGTCCTCTTACGTATACCTTGGCGCCGAAGTGACGCAGGTGATAATCGGCAGCGGACGGAGCGACGGCCTCGCACAGCCGCGGCTCGTCCGTGATGGCGTCCCAGAGAAGCCCGTCACTTCGCTTCGAGGCGAACGTCCGTGACGCGCCGGATGTCCTCGCCGATGCCCGCACCGTCGCAGTCCTCGTTCGGGCATCGATAGTGCCAGCCGTCCTCCGTTCCGGCCCGCTCGGCGAAGCGGTCGCCGCAGGCCTGACAGAAGAGCTGCCCCTCGGAACAGTTGTCCCGGTGGAGCTCGAGCTCCAGCTCGGACCCGAAGGTCCGCTTGCAGTCCCGACAGGTGAAGGTCATATTCTGAACGTTCTTCGTCCCTCGTTAAAACTACTCCGGAACGTTCACGGGGTTCCCGGCGTCCTCCACCACGTTCGTTTGGCCACCCATACCGACAGACTGCACGGGGATAGTCGACGGTTCGTCCGCTCCCCCTGAGCGGTCCCGAACCGCCGGGCACCGGACCTTCTTGTGGGTGGCCGCCCAGTCACACGCCATGACGGAGGACCACCGGGTCTGGCTGGTCGAGCGCACCTACTCCGACGACGAACAGAATCTCATCATTCTCACATACGCGACGCCGAACGGCCGGTACGAGTACCGCAAGGAGCGGGCACTGACGAGCTTCTCCGGGCCCGCCCGCGAGACGGGCGTGTCGCTCATCGTCAGTGCGGACGACCTCGCGACCGTCTCCGACGACGACCTGCGCGAGCGCTACGCGGCCGAGGCAGCGCGGATGGCCGAGAAACACGACCCGGACGACGCCATCTAGCCCACTCCCTGGCCAACACCTATCGGCACGGCCGCCCTAGCCACGCCAGAGCGACGACGAGCATGCGAGACTGGCTCCGACGGACCTGGCGCCGGGCACGGCGGGAGCCACCGCGGCGCGCGCTGCGCGCCAGTGGCCACGAGGCGCTCGCCGGTACCGTCGGGCGCGTGGCCAGCGCGGCCTACGGATGGCAGCGAGACCCGACGCCGGTGTGGGAGCGTGACTGGGACGTTCTCGTCCTCCTCGACGGGTGCCGGCTCGACCTGTGCCGGGCAGTCGCCGCCGACGGCGACCACGACGTCCTCCCGGAGCCGGGGGCGATCGACGACATCTGGTCCGTCGGCTCCCAGTCCGCGGAGTGGATGGCCGAGACCTTCCAGCCGCGCTACGCGGCGGCGATGCGCGAGACGGCCTACGTGACCGGCAACCCCTTCAGCGCCCAGTCCGGCGATCAGCTCGCGGCCGTCGACACGGGGCCGCTTCCCCTCCGCGAGGCCGACTTCGGGTGGCTCCACGAGGCCTGGCGGACGGCGTGGCGTGACGACGCGGTTTCGACCATCCCGCCTGCGCCCCTGACCGACGCCGCGATCGCCGCGTGGCGCCGGCGGGACGACCTGGGACTCGACCGGGTGATCGTCCACTACATGCAGCCCCACACCCCCTTCCGGAGTCGCCCGGACTGGTTCCTCGGGACTGCCGCGGTCGACGAGTGGGGGTCGGTCGGGGACGAGGACCCGGACGACGACGCGGAGCTCGACGTCGAGGACCTCGACCCCCAGACGCGCGAGTTCCTGGAGGCCCTCGACGCCGACGGCGCGGTGGGTCGGGACCCGTGGACCCGCCTCCGGGACGGTGAACTGCCGGGGGACGAATTTCGGGCGGCCTATCGGGACAACCTCGAGTGGGTGCTCGGGGACGTCGCGCGACTCGTCGAGAACTGCGACGGCCGGGTCGCGATCACGAGCGATCACGGGAACGCGGCGGGCGAGTTCGGCGTCTGGTCGCACCCCCCGGCCGTCCACCTGCCTGCCCTGCGTGCGGTCCCCTGGGTCGACCTGGCGGGCGTCGACCGCCACACTGTCGCGCCCGGGCTGCCGGACCCGGCGACGGCCGAGACGTCGGCCGACGAAAAGGCCGGAGAGCGGTTGGTCGATCTCGGCTACCGGTGAGCAGTGGGTGCGCCGGGTCAGTCGTGGTCCACGAAGAGGTCGGCAGCGGGCGTGAGGCCACCGAGGGCGTCCGCCGCGAGGAGTGCCGCACCGGTCGTCCAGGTGGGTCGCTCGGCCGGCCAGATCTCGTCGTCCACGAACTGGTAGCCCGTCCAGAAGACCCCGGTTTCGTCGCGCCACCGGAACAGCCAGTCGAATATCTCTGCGGCGCGGTCGCGACGGCCGGCCGCGAGGAGCGCGAGGACCAGTTCCGAGGACTCGGCGACGGTCACCCACGGCTCCGTCGCGTCGCACCGACAGCCCAGGCCGGGCTCCACGAACTCGGCCAGCCGTTCGTCCAGGCGGGCGGGCGCCGACTCACCGGTGAGGACGCCACACAGGACGGGGTAAAACCAGTACATCGCGAAATCCGACTTGTCCATCCAGCCGAGGTCGAGGGTGGACTGGTCGGCCGCGACCGCGTCCACGATTCGCTCCCGCGCCCGCCTCCAGGCGGGCCGGTCGTGGCCGAGTTCCTGGGCGATTCGCCGGCCACACGCGAGGCTGAAGGCGACGCTCGACGTCCCCGTCACGAGCGCGGCGTCGTCCGGATCGCCGTCGGGGTCGACGGCCCAGCGAACCTCGCCCGTGGGCTGCTGGTGGGCGAGGGCGAACTCGAGTGCGTCCTCGACCGTGGGCCACAGCGCGTCGAGAAACGCCCGATCGCCCGTGACGCGGTAGTGGTGCCAGACGCCGGTCGCGACGTACGCCGCGCGGTGCGTCTCGCGGTGGGTCCCCTCGCCGCCGTTCTCGTCGCCGTAGACGGCCCACCAGCTCCCGTCGGGAAGCTGGGCGTCCGCGAGCCACCGGTAGGCGGCGTCCGCCGCGTCGTAGCGCCCGCCGACCGTCAGGCCCATCGCGCTCTCGACGTGGTCCCAGGGGTCCGCGGGGCCGCCCGCGTACCAGGGGATGAGTCCGTCCGGGCGCTGCATCCGGGCGACGTAGTCGACGGCCGGGCGAAGCCGCCAGGCATCGACCGTCGAGGGGAGGGCGCTGGCGTCGCTCATGGTTTCTCGAAGTACATGACGAGGCTCTTGCCGAGGACCCGGTCCAGCGCGTTCTCCGCGGCGCCGACGAGCGGCGGCGATTCGAACTCCGCCCACTCCAGAAAGCGCTCGTAGGCAGATAGCAGCATCGGCGGCTCGCCCGCCGCGTCGCGCTCCCAGAAGAAGCACTTCAGCCACCAGTACGGCGCGTGGAAGGCGTGGGCGTGCTCCCTGTCGACCAGCCGCAACCCCTGGCCCTCGATCGCGCGACGGAGGTCGTCGCCCGCGAAGATCCGCACGTGGCCACCCTCGACCTGGTGGTAGCCCTCGGACAGCGCCCAGCAGACGCGCTCGGGGCCGTATCGCGGGACGCTGACCGCCAGGTGACCGCCGGGCGCGAGCACGCGGTCGAGTTCGTCGATGGCCCGGCGGTAGTCCGGCAGGTGTTCGAGTACCTCCGAGCAGACGACCACGTCGAAGGTGCCGTCGGCGAAGGGCAACCGAAACGCGTCGCCGCGGACGAACCCGGGCGTCGCCTCGGCCACGTCGGCGACCTCGTCCGCGAAGCCCTCGCGTGCCGCGACGAGACGCTCCCGGTCCAGGTCGAGACCGACGGCGTCGACGTCAGCCATCGCGACCGCGTGCGTGTGGCGGCCCTCCCCACAGCCCACGTCGAGAACGCGGTCGCCGTCGTCGACGAGGCGCCCCGGGTCAACGGTGAGCACGGATCGCCTCCCGGTAGATCGCCGCCGTCTCGCGGGCCGCCTCGTCCCAGTCGAACGCCTGGCAGACCCGCTCGCGCGCCCGGTCACCCAGGCGCGACCGCGCCGCTGGGTCTGCGAGCAGGTCGCAGACGGCGTCGGCGATGGCCGCCGGATCGCCAGGCGGGACCAGTCGCCCGGCGTCGCTCACCACCTCGGGGAGCGCTCCGCCGGTGGTCGCCACCGTCGGCACGCCACAGGCCATCGCCTCCGCCGCGGGCAGGCCGAATCCCTCGAACAGCGACGGGACCACCGCCACCGCCGCCGAGCCGTAGAGTTCCACCATGCGCTCGGCACTGATCTCGCTGTGGGTCGTGATCGCGTCGCCGAGGTCGAGGTCGTCGATCAGGGCCGCCGCAGTGCCGCCCTCGTCGAACTGGCCGACGACGGTCAGTTCGGCGTCGGGGCGGCGCTCGCGGACGGTCGCGAAGGCCGCCAGGAGGTGTCGCGTGCCCTTGATCGGCACGTCGGCGCTGACGGTCGTCATGACGCGCCCGGGGACCGTCTCGACGTCCGGCCGGGGGCGAAAGAGGTCGGTGTCGACGCCGTTGTGGACGACGGAGACGGCGTCGGGGTCGGCGCCGAAGTCCGCGACCGTCCGCTCGCGGGTGGCCTCTGAGACGCCGACGACGTGGGGAAGCCGACTCGCGACGCGGCGCTGCATCCGGAGGAACGAGTACCACCGCCGGACCAGCAGGCGGTCGGTCACGTCGTCGGCGTCGGCGAGGTCCATCTCGCGGTCGACGGTGATGGGGTGGTGGACGGTGGCGACGACCGGCACGTCGCGGTCCAGCAGGTCCAGCAGTCCGTACGAGAGGCTCTGGTTGTCGTGGATCACGTCGTACGCGTCCCCGTGGTCGTCGAGGTACTCGACGACCCGCTCGCCGAAGGTGTAGGGGTCGGGAAAGCCGCCGGTCAGGACGCTCGCCCACTCGAAGAACTTCCGTGGCTGGCGGAGGTAGGAAGCGTCGAAGGCCCCCAGCCGGTCGACTTCGTCGACGACGTTCTCGCCCGGCAGTTCGACGAGGTCCACGCGGGGATCAAGGTCGGGGTACGGTTTCCCTGACACCACGTCGACCGAGTGGCCCTGCTCCACGAGCGTTCGGCTGAGTGCGTGGACGTAGACGCCCTGGCCCCCGGAGTAGGGATCGCTGCGATAGCTCAATAAACAGACGTCGAGTGGTTCGTCGGGTCCCGCGGTCGCGGCGGACGAGGTGGCCTGCGACCCGGACGCCGCGTGGGTTCCCGTCGCCGTCGCGGGGGCGGACGACCCGGCTGATTCGGCGAGAGGCAGAGCCGTCCCGTCGGGGAGGAGTCGGGGGCGCGGTCGCTGGACCATGGCCGTGTGTGGTGATCCAGTACCGTCGGGGCACCCATAAACCCCACCGGCCGGGTTCGTCGGTGTGTGGCCCCTGGCAGTGGATCGACGGCCGCCACCGGACGGGCAGTTCAGTCGCTCGGCGGTGGTCGCCTGGCTCGCCGGAGCACCGGTCGGATCGAAAGAAACGGCGCTGCCGTTTATCTGCCGGGTGGTGCGCTAGAGGATCTCCTCGATGCGGTCGGCGACTTCCTCCGGGGTGTCACCGACGGGAACGCCGACGGTCTCCAGCGCGTCGATCTTGCTCTGGGCGGTGCCGGTGCCCGAGCCGGAGACGATGGCGCCCGCGTGACCCATGCGCTTGCCCGGCGGCGCGGTGCGGCCAGCGATGAAGCCAACGACCGGCGTGTCGACGTACTCCCCGATGAATCGGGCGGCCTCCTCCTCGTCCTCGCCGCCGATCTCGCCGCACATGACGATGGCGTCGGTGTCGGGGTCGTCCTCGAACAGTTCGAGGGCGTCCACGAAGTCGGTCCCGATGATCGGGTCGCCACCGATGCCGATGGCGGTCGACTGGCCCAGCCCGCGGTCGGTGAGGTTGTCGACCACCTGGTAGGTCAGGGTGCCCGAGCGCGAGACGAGACCGACGTTGCCCGACGAGAAGATGTTGCCGGGCAGGATGCCGAGCTTTGCCTCGCCGGGCGTGATGACGCCGGGACAGTTCGGGCCGACGAGGTGGGTGTCGGTCTCGCGGAGCCGACGGTAGACGCGGCTCATGTCCTGGGTCGGGATGCCCTCGGTGATGGCGACCACGAGGTCCACCGGGGCGTCGAGCGCCTCGAAGCAGGCGTCCGCGGCGAAGGCCGGCGGCACGAAGACGACGGCGGCGTCCGCGTCCTCTTCCCGGGCCGCACGGTCGACGGTGTCGTAGACGGGGACGCCCGCGACCGACTGACCACCCTTGCCGGGGACGGCGCCGGCGACGACGTTCGTCCCGTAGTCGATCATCTGCTGGGTGTGGAACTTCCCCTCGCCGCCGGTGATGCCCTGGACGACGACGCGCGTGTCGTCGTCGACGAGAACGCTCATTGGGACACCTCCTCGGCGCGAGCGACGGCACCCTGGACGGCGTCCTCCAGCGTCGCCTCGACCTGCACGAGGTCCGTGTTCAGAATCTCCATGCCCTCCTCGCTGTTCGTCCCCGCGAGGCGGACGACGACGGGCTTGGGGATCTCGTCGAACTGTTCGAGCGCCTCGTTGATGCCGCGGGCGACCTCGTCGCCGCGCGTGATGCCCCCGAAGATGTTGAAGACGACCGCGTCGACGTTCTCGTCTGAGAAGACCATGTCGAGCGCGTTCGAGACACGGTCGGCCTGTGCACCGCCGCCGATGTCGAGGAAGTTCGCGGGCTCGCCGCCGTAGTAGTCCACGAGGTCGAGCGTCGTCATCACCAGGCCGGCGCCGTTGCCGATGATGCCGACGTTGCCCTCGAGGCGGACGTAGTCGAAGTCGTACTCGTTGGCCTTGGCCTCGAGGTCGTCCTCGGCCGCCTCGTCTTCCATCTCGGCGAGGTCGGGGTGGCGAAAGAGCGCGTCGTCGTCGACGTTCATGACGGCGTCGGCGGCGATCACCTCGTCGTCGGCCGTGACCATCAGGGGGTTGATCTCGGCGTCGCTTCCGTCCTTGTCGTCCCAGAGTTCGTAGAGGGTCGAGAGGACGCCCGCCACGTCGCGCGCGACGTCCTGCTCGACGCCGGCGTCGTAGACCGCCTTGCGAGCCTGGTAGGGGTGCATGCCGAAGGCAGGGTCGACGTGCTCGCGGGCGATGGCCTCGGGATCTTCCGCGGCCACCTCCTCGATGTTGACGCCGCCGCGCGTGGAGACCATCGCGACCGGGCGGCCCTCGCCGCGGTCCATCGTGACGCCGACGTAGAGTTCGTCCACGAAGTCGACGGCGGCCTCGACCAGAACGCGGTCGACCTGGAGGCCCTTGAGGTCCATGCCGATGATGGCCTCGGCGGCGTCCCGGGCCTCGGCCTCGTTTTCGGCCAGCTCGATGCCGCCGGCCTTGCCACGGCCGCCGACCTGTACCTGTGCTTTGATCGCGACCGGATACCCGATCGCCTCGGCCGCCTCGACCGCCTCGTCGACGGTTTCGGCGAGCTGCGACGCAGGCGTTGGGATCCCGGCGTCCGCGAAGACCTCCTTCGCCTGGTACTCGTGGAGCTTCATCACCCGTGAGGGCGGCTGGCACGAGTATAAAAGCGTCCATTCGCCGACCGCGGACGTCGCCGGCCAGCGAGGGGAAATCGTCGCTCAGTCGCCGAGCGAGACGGTACCGTCGGCGTCGACGACGATCCGGTGGTCCAGGTACTCGAAGGTCGCCCGACCTCCACCGCTCCCGGCGCGGAACAGCGACTGGAGGGCGTCGAGGTTGACGACGTCGTACAGTGGCGGAGTCAGGTCGAGCGGATCGGTCTCCTCTGCCTCGGCCACCAGGTGCGCGATCCGGTACCCTAACTCCCCGCTGGCGTCTCCGAACCCGACTCGGGCGTCCGACGAGGTCATGTGGAATAGACAGAGGTCGGAGACGTACATACCCCTGTCGGTCAGGGGGACGGTGGTGAGCGACCGCCCGAATCGGCCCGACCCGTCCGATCGCCACGGTCGGGTCCGGTCTCGATTCTGAGAAGCGGGGCGCAACTACTTCCCGGATGGGCAGCCGAGCAGTGCCATGGCAGCGTCGATCGTGGTCCTGCACGTGGACGACGACGACGGGGACTTCGCGGAGCTGACGGGCGAACTCCTCGAACGCGAGGACGACCGACTCACCGTTCTGACGGAGACAGCCGTCGAAGACGGCCTCGATCGCCTCGACGCGGCGGACGTCGACTGCATCGTTTCGGACTACGACATGCCCGGGCTCGACGGCCTCGACTTCCTCGAACGGGTCCGGGCGGACTTTCCCGATCTCCCGTTCATCCTCTTCACCGGCAAGGGGAGCGAGGAAGTGGCAGCCGAAGCGTTCTCCAGGGAGGCAACGGACTATCTCCAGAAGCGCGTCGGCAGCGACCAGGCCACGCTGCTCGCCAACAGGGTGGTCAACTACGTCGAGACCGCCCGCATGGAGGCCGAGCGACGGCGGCAACTCACGGCCATCGAGACGGCGAAGGAGGGCATTTCGATCCTCGACGCCGACGGCGAGTTCGTCTTCGTCAACGAGGCCTACGCGGACCTCTACGGCTACGAACCGGCGGAGATGATCGGCGAGACGTGGGACTTCGTCCGCTCGGAGCGCGAGCGGGAGCGCATGCTCGACGAGGTCGTTCCCGCGTTCCAGGCGAACGGCGAGTGGCACGGGGAGACGATCGGCCTCCGGGCCGACGGGTCCACGTTCGTCGAGGACCACTCGCTGTCGCTGACCGCCGAGGACGAGATCGTCTGCTCCGTCTGGGAAGCGACCGAGTACACGGAGCGCAAGCGGTACGAGGACATCGTCGAGGCGATGGGCGACGCGGTCTACGCCCTCGACGCCGAGGGCCGCCTCGTCCACGCCAACGACAACGTCGCGGAGTTCCTCGGTGCGGACCTCGACGAACTCCTCGGTGACCCCCTCGGCGAGTACCTGGGGGAAGAGGTCGAGACGTTCCAGGCCGCGATCCAGCACCTGCTGGCCGACGGGGAGCAGTCCACGGCGACGGTGGAGGCGACCATCGAGCGCGACGACGGCACCACGCTCCCCATCGAGGTGACCCTGACGCTACTTCCGACCGAGAACGGGGAGTTCCAGGGCACAGTCGGCGTCGCACGTGACGTCAGCGACCGGCGCGAGCGTGACCGCCAGCGCGAGCGACTGGAGACGATGGTCGAGGCGATGGGCGACGGCGTCTACGTCCTCGGGCCTCACGCCCGGGTCGAGGAGGTCAACGAGTCGCTCCTCGACATGACCGGGTACGCCCGCGACGAGATGGTCGGGACGTCCGCGACTGCGTACTTCGACGGGGACGGCGTCGACCGATTCGAGGACGAGATCCGGGGGCTCGTCGCCGGGCCGGCGGGAGCGGTCTCGACCGTCGAGGCGATGCTCCAGCACGCCGACGGTGACGAGATACCCGTCGAGGTGAGCCTGACGGTCCTCCAGAGCGACGGGGAGTTCCGGGGCACCGTCGGCGTGGTCCGGGACGTCACCGAACGCCGCGAGCGCGAGCGGGAACTCGAACGCTACGAGACGCTGCTCGAACTCATGCCCGACACCGTCATCGTCACGGACCTCGAGGGGACGATCACCGAGATCCACGGCTTCGTCGGGTGGAGCGGCTACGACTACCACGACCTGGTCGGCGAACACATGTCGATAGCGATGACCGACGAGACCGTCGAGCGCGCGGTCGAAACGACCGTCGGCCTCCTGCGGAGCGACGAGCGGGAGAAGGACACCTTCCGGCTCGACGTCGTGACGGCCGACGGCGACGTCCTCCCCCACGAGTCCCACATCACGCTGTTGCCACCGGACGAGAGCGGCGAGATTCCGGGAACGATGTCCGTCCTCAGAAACGTCGCGGACCGCGTCGAGCGCGAGGAGGAACTCGAGCGCCAGAACGAGCGCCTGGAGGACTTCGCGGCCATCGTCTCCCACGACCTGCGCAATCCCCTCAACGTCGCGGGCGGTCGGCTGGCACTCGCCCGGGAGGAGTGTGACAGCGACCACCTCGACGCCGTCGAGCGGTCCCACGACCGGATGGCGGTCCTGATCGACGAGTTGCTGGCGCTGGCTCGCGAGAGCCAGGCCGTCAGCGACGTGGAAACGGTCTCGCTGACCGACGTGGTCGACGCCGCGTGGCGGACCGTCGACACCGCCGACGCGACCCTCGACGCGGACCTCGCCGGTCGCGTCACGGCCGACGAGAACCGCCTGAGGCAACTGCTGGAGAACCTCCTCCGCAACGCTATCGACCACGGCGGCGAGGACGTGACGGTTCGGATCGGCGATCTGGCGGACGGCTTCTACGTCGCCGACGACGGGGACGGGATCCCGGCCGACCGGTGCGAACAGATCTTCGAGAGCGGCTTCACGACGGCAGACGACGGAACGGGCTACGGCCTCTCCATCGTGCAGGAAGTGGCAGACGCGCACGGGTGGACGGTGACGGCGACCGAGTCCGCCGACGGCGGGGCCCGTTTCGAGGTCACCTGGGCGGACACCGACTGAGGCCCTGACAACCGAACGGGGCCGGGGACCCGTCTACTTTTCGCGCGGCGGGGCAAACGCCCGTGCATGGACGACCAGACGGTGCAGGCGCTGGCCCGCGACATCCGCACGGCCGATCACGCGGTCGTCTTCACGGGTGCCGGGATCAGTACCCCCTCGGGCATCCCCGACTTCCGGAGCGAGGGCGGACTCTGGGACACCTACGACCGCGAGGACTTCCACTACCGGCGGTTCCGAGCGGACCCCGCCGACTTCTGGGCAGACCGCCTCGACCTCCGCGAGACGCTGTACGGTGACGGCGACGTCGCGCCGAACGTCGCCCACGAGGCCATCGCCACCCTCGAGGCCGAGGGGCACGTCGACGCCCTGGTGACCCAGAACGTCGACGGCCTCCACGAAGCGGCCGGCTGCGAATCGGTGATCAGGCTGCACGGGACCTCGCAGCGTGCCGCCTGCGAGTCCTGTGACGCCCGGGTCCCGGCGGCGCCGGTCTTCGAGCGGGCAGCCGAGGGCGAACTCCCACCGCGGTGTGAGCGGTGCGACGGGGTCCTCCGGCCCGACGTCGTGCTCTTCGGAGAGTCGATGCCGACCGGGGCCCTCGGTCGAGCCAGACAGCACGCGCGGCAGGCAGACGTCTTCCTCGCCGTCGGCTCCTCGCTCACGGTCGAACCGGCGGCGTCGCTCCCGTCGATGGCCGACCGGCACGGTGCGACGGTCGGGGTGGTCACGCTCGATTCGACCCCCATCGACGCCGACGCGGCTCACGTCCTCCGGGCCGACGTGACGGCGGCGTTGCCGGGGCTGGTCGAGGCACTGGCGAGAGGCGAGGGCTGAATCGGCAGCTCAGAGTTCGACGCCGCTCGGAATCAGGCTCTGGCGGCGCAGGAGGCTGCCGCCCGCGTCGTAGACGAGCAACGTCTCCATGTCGAAGACGTACTCGTCGCCGTCGGTCGCGACGTGGACGCGGTAGGACCCGTCCTCGTCGCCACCCCGGGCCGCCTCCACGAGGTCGAGGACGGCCGCCGCGTCCGCGTTGACCTCGAGGAGGAACTCGCCCGTCAGGCGGTGCGTCAGGCCGACGACGCAGGCCGCCTCGTCGCCCTCGTCCTGGAGGCGGCAGGTCACGTCGATGGCCTCGGCCGGGAGCGGGTCGCCGGCGTCGTCTGTGAGCGCGTCCTGCAGGTCCTCGGCCGGGCCGTCGTACGCGACGTCCAGTTCGGGCGTCACGACGTCGTCGGAGTTCCCGGGCACTCTCGCGGTCAGGCTAAAGTAGTCACGCCTCATCCCCTATAGCGTCGTACGGGCCCGGAGCCAATGAACGTAACGGGGATTCCGGGCCGTGACGGAATCTTCTTACGTGGGCCAGGTGCATGGCCAGACGACATGCCGTGGGTGAAATCGGAGTACGCCGGCGAGCTGGCCGTGCTCTCGGCGTGGATCGCGGCCCTGGTCCCCTGGAGCGTCACCGTCCACACCGGGGGACCGCTCGGTAGCTGGCTGTTCATGATCCGGTTTCCCCTCGCCGAACTCCAGGTCCGGGCCGCCTCGACCGTGACCATCGACGGCCAGGAGGTCCAGGTCGCGGAACTCATCGACCAGGTCTACCCCGGCGTCGCGGTCTGGGGAAACGCCTACCTCGTCGACCCGATCAGCGCGGCGACCACGTACGAGGTGACCGTCCTCCAACTGGGTAGCGTCGCCTGGGCCGTGGGGACCGTCTTCGTCGTCCTGGCTGTCCTCCTCAGCCTCGCCATGTACCGCGACGAGGCAGCCACCGCCCGCCGGCTCCCCGCCGACGAGGTGCGCGTGATGGGCGGACTCCTCCTGGCCGCCACCCTCGCGTTCGTCGCCGCGACCGTCCTCTACCTCCAGGGCCGCGACGTCGTCGGCGTGCCCATCCCGGTCGGCGTCGTGGTCGTCGGGGCGCTGGCAGTGGCCCTCCTCCGGGTCGACCGGGTCTGAATCGCCAGCCGGAGGCCGACTCGACGGGCCGAATCCAGGTGCGAATTTAAGTAGTTGGCCACGAGAATCCAGGTAACCCGAACGCACCGGGTCGGTCGGTGTGTCGACCGAGAAACGATGTCCGAGCACGAACCCCCAGACGACGTCGGAGCCGGTGCCGATGCCGGCCCGGGCGAGGCGGGTCCGGCCACCGGTGCCGACGACGGCGGCCGAGGGAGCCTCGCCGGCCTCCGCGAGTGGCTCGGCGGCACCGCTCGCCTCCTGACCGGCTCGTCGGTCTCCGTCTCGAACTACGACCCGCGGCGCCACGGCCGCCTCGTGAGCTTCGACGGCGTCGATGGCCACGAGGAGGTCGACCGGTACTGGCTGAACGCTCCGTACGCCTTCGCGGCCGTCACGTACGATCCCGAAACCACCGAACACCGGTACAACGTCGTCGAGCCGACGCTGACGACCGACGAGCGGACACTCCTCGACCGGCTCTTCGAAGACGTGCGCGACCCGCTCCTGTACGCCGACGACCTCGACGACCGGTCCCCCGAGGCCGCGCTCCGCGACCAGATCCACGACAGGCTGGGCGAGTACGGCCTCTCCGTCGACGAGGAGACGGTCCACCGGATCTTCTACTACCTCCATCGCTCCTTCCAGGGCTACGGCAAACTCGACCCGATCATGTACGACCCGCACGTCGAGGACATCTCCTGTGACGGCCCGGGGCTGCCGGTCTTCGTCTACCACGACGAGTACACCGACGTCGAGACCACCGTCGTCTACGGCGAGGACGAACTCGACAGCTTCGTGATGCAGCTCGCCCAGCGGTCCGGGCGCCACGTCTCCGTCTCCGATCCCGTCGTCTCGACGACCCTGCCGGACGGGTCGCGGATCGAACTCGCGCTGGGCAAGGAGGTCACCCCCCAGGGCTCGGCGTTCACTATCCGGAAGTACGCCGAGGAGCCGTTCACGCCCATCGACCTGCTGGAGTACGGCACCTTCGACCTCCGGATGCTCACCTACCTCTGGCTGGCCATCGAGCACAACAAGTCGCTCATCTTCGCCGGCGGGACGGCCTCCGGCAAGACCACCTCGATGAACGCCATCTCGATGTTCGTCCCGCCGCGATCGAAGGTCCTCACCATCGAGGACACCCGCGAACTCTCCCTGTACCACGACAACTGGCTGTCCTCGGTCACCCGGGAGCGCATGGGCGATCGGGACATCACGATGTACGACCTCCTCCGGTCGGCGCTGCGCCACCGGCCGGAGTACATCATCGTCGGCGAGGTTCGCGGCGAGGAGGCCATCACGCTGTTCCAGGCCATGAACACGGGCCACACGACCTTCTCGACGATGCACGCCGACAGCGTCCAGACGGTCATCAACCGCCTGGAGAACGAGCCGATCAACGTCCCGCGACCGATGGTCTCGTCGCTCGACGTCCTCTGCGTGCAGACGCTCGCGCGGTCGGGCGACGAGCGCGTCCGGCGAGCCTCGACGATCGCGGAGATCGAGGGGATCGATCAGCGGACGGGGGAACTCGACTACTCGAACACGTACGCGTGGGACTCCGCGGTCGATTCCTTCGACGAGCGGAACTCCGACCTCCTGGCGGAGATCCGCGAGGACCGCGGCTGGAGTCGCTCCGAGCTCCTCCGCGAGCAGCAAAACCGGCGGCGGTTCCTCAGGTACCTCCGCGAGGAGGGGGTGACGGACTACCGGCGGTTCACCGCGATGGTCAAGAAGTACTACGTCGACAAGGAGAGCGTCCTCGAACGGATCGAGGCGGCGGACGTCGAGGCACCCGAGTGACATGGTGAACGCGCTCTGGCTCCTGCCGATCGGGCTCGTCCTGGTCGGGGTCGGTGCGTGGCTCGGATCGAAACTCAGCCCGCGGATCGACCGGACGGTCACCCGGATCGCCCTCGGGGCCTTCGGTGGGTTCGTCGGCCCGAACGCCGACCGTGAGCGGGTCGTCGAGGCGGCCTTCATCCAGGAGACTTACCGCGTCTACGCGGCCAAGACCCACCTCTTCTCGGCCGTGGCGCTGCTGGCCGGGACGGCCGCCGGCGAACTGCTCTTCGCGGGGCTCCTCCAGGTCGTCGAACCGGTGGTCCGGAAGCTCTCACAGCTCCCCCAGACCATCGCCGTCCCGCTCGGCTTCACCCCCGACTTCACGCTCCAGCTCTCGACCGGCGCCCGGTGGGCAATCGTCGTCGGCGGCGGGCTGACGACCGGACTGCTCCTCGGCGTCGGCGCCTCCGTCATGCGCTGGAAGCTCCCGGAGAGCGAGGCCGAGGTCCGGCGGCGGAGCATCGACGAGGGGCTGCCGCGGACGACCGCGTTCATGTACGCCCTCTCGCGGGGTGGCATGGAGTTCCCCCAGGTGATCCGCATCCTCGGGCACAACCGCGGCGTCTTCGGCGAGGCGGCGAACGAGACCCGTGTCGCGGTCCGCGAGATGGACCTGTTCGGCCGCGACCTGCTGTCGGCGGTCCGCCGGATGGCCCGGCGCTCGCCCAGCGAGAGCTTCAAGACCTTCGGGGAGAACCTCGCGAGCGTCCTCGGCAGCGGGAGCGACCTGCCCGCCTTCCTCCGCGAGCAGTACGATCGCTTCCAGGAGGAGGCCGAGGAACGTCAGGAAGAGATCCTCGAACTCCTCGCGACCATCGCGGAGGGGTACGTCACGACGCTGGTGGCGGGCGTGCTCTTCTTCATCACGATCCTGCTGGTCTTCGGCCTGACCACGACGGACACGCTCTGGGCGCTCCAGCTCATGGGCTACCTGATGATTCCGCTGGCCAACGCCGCCTTCGTCGTCTACCTCCAGGGGAAACTCGACGCGCTCGGCATCGCTCGCGAGTCCGGCGGCGACGTCCTCGACCGGCTCGAGACCTCGACACCGATCCGGGCGACGCCGACCGTCGACGGTCGCCGGGCGGACGGCGGTCACGCCCGGGCGGGCGCCATTCGCAGCCAGCTGGGGCGGTACGACCACCTGAAACGGATCAAGCGCGTGGCCCGGCGCCCGCTCCGGACCGTCGTCTGGAACCCGACGACCATCCTCTACGTGACCGTCCCCCTGGCGCTGGCGCTGTTCGCGATCCGGTTCCCGCAGGCCACCCAGGGGGAGACGATCAGCGTCCGCGTCCTCGACGACCTGGTCGTCCAGTCGGTGCTGCTCGTCCTGCTCCCCTACGCCGGCGTCCGGGAACTCTACAAGCGCCGGATCGACCGGATCGAGGCCGCGATGCCGGAACTCCTCGAACGGCTCGCCAGCCTCAACGAGGCGGGGATGACACTCACGGAGGCCGTCGAGCGCATCCGCGGTGGCGATCTCGGCGTCCTCTCGCCGGAGGTCGACCGGATCTGGCGGGACGTCCGCTTCGGGTCGACGATCGACGATGCCTTCGTCCGGTTCGGGCGCCGAGTCCGGACCACGGCCGTCACCCGGGTCGTCACGCTCGTGACCCACGCCCAGCGCGCCAGCGGGCAGCTTGGCGACGTCCTCCGGATCGCCGCGACGCAGGCGCGGGCCGATCTCCGGATGCGCCGCCAGCGCAGCCGGCAGATGCTGACCTACCTGATCGTCATCTACGTCGCCTTCGTCGTGTTCCTGGTCATCATCTTCGCCGTCAACGAGGTGTTGGTCCCGAGTCTCCCCGAGTCTGTCCCGACGCCGAGTTCGAACGAGGTCAACCGCCTCGGGGTCGAGACCGACCAGTTCACCCGGCTCGGAAACGTCGACAAGGCTGCCTACTCGCTGATCTTCTTCCACACCGCACTCGTCCAGGCCGTCTGCTCGGGGTTCATCGGGGGCCAGCTCGGCGAGGGATCGCTCCGCGACGGGGCGAAACACGCCGCCGCGCTCCTGACGGTCGCCTACGTCACCTTCGTCCTGCTGTCGGCACCGGTCGCCTCGATCGGCGCGAGCAACGCCGTCTCGACCGGCGAGGTGATCAACGTCCCGAGCGCCTCTGCCTCCGACGGGGGGTTCGTCGTCGCCTACGACGACGGGATCAACAGTACCGAACTCGGTCGGAGTGCGTACCTCCCGCCGGGGACTCACCGGGACGTGACGGTGGTCCTCGACGAACCGGTCCGAGACAATCGGACCGTCACGCTCGTCGTCCACCGCGACACGAACGGCGACGAGCGGCTGGACTTCGACCCGCCGTACATCCCCACGCGGTCCGCGACCGACGGGCCCTACCCGCCCATCGCCGACCGCGGGACCCCCGGCGTCGACGTCGAACTCGTCTACGTCGGTGGCTAAGCGGGTCGCCGGGAATCGGCTGGAACCCGACCGCTCTTTAGGCGGTCGCGCCTCCACCGGGACGATGACAGTTCGGTTCGACGACCTCGCCCTGACCTGGCTGGGCTACGCGACGCTCCGGATCGCGGCCCCCGACGTCACGATCTACTTCGACCCCGGCCGATACGGGGTCCTCACCGGCGACTGGGCACCGCGGACCGACGCAGTCGCGGCCTCACATCCGCCCGCGAGTGAGTACGACGCGGCCGACGGCGACCTCGTCTGCGTGACGCACCGCCACCACTACGACCCCGACGGCATCGAGCGGGTCGCCACCCCCGGCGCGACCGTCCTCGTCCCCGAGGGCCTGAACGTCCACGGCGCGGAGCGGACCGACGTCCGACCGGCGACTCTCTCCGCCGACGTCCACCGGGTGGGGACGGAGGACGAGCGACTCGCTGCGGGCGTCCCCACCTGGACCGTCCCCGCGTACAACGAGCCCGAGGGCCCCCACACGCGGGCCGATGGTACCCCACACCATCCGAAGGGGCGCGGCTGTGGCTATCTGCTCGCCGTCGGCGGGACTCGCGTCTTCTGGCCAGGGGGCACGGATGTCCTCCCGGGCCACGAGCATCTGGACGTCGACGTCTTCGTCCCACCGATCGGTGGGCGAGTCACGATGGACCGCCACGAGGCGGCCGACCTCGCGGCGGCACTCGACCCGGGGTTGGTACTCCCCATTCACTACGACACCCACGAGGTGATCGAGACGGACGCGCGGGCCTTCGCCGCCGACGTCGCGGCCGACGGTGTCCCGGTCGCGCTCGACGGCTCCGGTGACTAGTCGTGCGGCTGGAGGGCGACCACGAAGGCTGCGCCTCCGAGGTCGCTGTCCTCGATCCACACGTCGCCGCCGAAGGCCTCGACCAGCCGATCGACGAGGTACAGCCCCAGCCCCGATCCGGCGCTCTCCAGGCCCTTCTCCCCGCGGCCGAAGACGGACCGGCGACGCTCTGGGGGGATCCCCTGGCCGTCGTCGGCGACCGTCAGCCGGACCTGATCGTCCGTCTCCTCGATACCGACCGCGATTTCGATCCGATCGCCGTCGTTGTGCACGAGGGCGTTCGTCAGGAGGTTTCCGACGACCGACGAGAGCATCTCGTCGGCACGGACCTCGGCCGCCAGGGGGAGGTCGGCCAGCCCGGAGACGGTCAGGTCCGTCTCACCAGTTCCGTAGGTCTCCTCTAGCTTCGCCACCTCGTCGCGGACCACCGCGGCGAGGTCGACGGCGTGGAGCGACGGGTCGCCCTCCCCGGTGATTAGCGTCGAGAGGTCGCCGATGGCGTTCGTGAGGTCGACGACGTGGTTGCTCTGTCGGCTGATGCGGTCGAGGCGGTCCACGGTCTCGGCGTCGACGGCGTCCGCCTCCACGTCGTCCTTGACGAGTTCCGCGAAGGTGGCGATCAGCTGGACGTCGTTGCGGATGTCGTGGCGGACCACCTGGTTGAGCAGTGCGAGCTGGTCGCGCTCCTGGCTGAGTTGCTCGGCCGTCGCCTCGACCTCACGCTCGGCCAGCACCCGGTCGGTGATGTCGAAGTGTGCGACCGTCGCATAGCGCTCCCTCGCCCCGTCGGGCGCCTCGCCGTCGGTGGCCGTTCCGCTCCCCGGTGGGTGTGACCCGCGTTCGAAGGCGCCGGCCCACATCATGAACCACCGCTTCTCGTCCGGCGAGTGGCAGGGATACTCGAGCGTGTACGTCTCGCGCTCCCCAGACAGGACCGCTCGGAGGCCGTCTGCGGCCTCCTCGCCGAGTTCGTCCGTGCCCTCGGAGACGTCGATGTAGTTGGTCCCGAGGGTGTCAGGTCGGCCCTCGATGTCGTTTTCGTCGGCGAACCGCCGCCAGGCGTCGTCGGTCCAGACGATAGTGCCCGACGAATCGAGGATGGCGATGTTGACGGGCAAGGAGTCGAGCGCTCGTCGCGAGAGGTCGAGCGCCAGCCCCGATTCGGGCATCACAGCAATCAAACGCGCCCGATCCTGCAATAGTGTTCTGGCCCCATTATCGGCGCTGAGAAAGCAGCAGGCTCCCGTATTTCGGCGCCGCCGCCCCGGAACGGGGAAAAGACACCCCGTCTGTGCGACCCGTGCGAGCGACCGCGATGCCCTTTCCGGGTGGTCGGTCGACCGACACCCATGGCGACGAAGACCACGACTGCACAGCCGTCCAGACGCCTGTCCACGACCGTCGGTTGGGGTGTCACCGCCGGCCTCGTGGGTGGCGCAGTGTTCGGCCTCCTGATTCAGTTCCTCCTGGGGCGCATGGTCGTCGTCGGGGCGCTCTACACCCTGGGTGACCCGAGTCTCACCGTCGGCTGGATTGCCCACCTCACCCACAGTGGGCTCTTCGGCGCAGTATTCGCCCTCCTCTCGGTCTCCGACCGCGTCGGTGCGGCGCTCCGGACGCCGAGGACCGCCGTGCCCGCGGGACTTGCCTTCGGATTCGTCCTCTGGCTCGTCAACATCGGCTTCCTCTGGCCACTCTGGCTCAACTCGGTCGGCTTCGGTGCCGGATTGCCCGTGCCGTACCTGCCGGTCCGGCCGCTCGTGGGACACCTGCTCTACGGCGCCGGAACGGCACTCGTCTTCGCGCTTGCCGTCGACTGACTCGCCTGGCGGGCAGCCGCAGTGCCGGGGGCTCGACCCCGGCCCACGAGAGTGGGTACGCGGGCAGTCAGACGACGCCCATCTCGTCGAGGCGTTCGGGCAGGTACGTGTCGGTGACGAAATCCAGTCCGTGGGAGGCCAGTGCCTGCTGTTCGGACTTCTTCTCGATGTCGAGCTGGAGTTCGATCTGCTCCTCCCAGAAGTCGGTCTGGAAGCGCGGGTCCTCCAGCTCCGATTCCAGCGCGTTGACGTCGGAGTCAGAGAGCGGGTCCGTCGGCAGGTCGTACTCCACGATGTCCTCGGGCCGGATGCCGACGAACTTGGCCTCCGGCGTCGCGAGGTACTCCGAGAGGTGTGCGCTCTTGATCGACCCGTACGCGACCGATCCGAAGATGCGGTACGACCACGGGTCACCGTCAGTGAAGACCACGACGGGCAGGTCGAGTTCGTCGTGGAGGCGTTTGGTGAGCCGCCGGGTCGCCCGGGCAGGCTGGCCACCGAGGTGGACGACGATGCAGTCGTAGTCGTCGTCGAACCCGTTCTCGACGAGGCGGTCGCGCATGCCACCGGTCTCCACGCAGAGGACGAACTCGGCGTCGTTGTCGAGGAACTCGATGGTGTCCGGGTTGTTCGGAATCTGGTAGCCACCCTGGCCCACGTCCTCCTGGCAGTGGATCTCGCGGTCGCCGCGGCGGGTCTGCTCCCGGAGCAGGAGCGGCCCCATCACCTTCGCACCGGACTCCTCCGGCCGCATGTGGAAGTCCTCGCGCTTGACCTCCGAGACGATCTCCAGGTCCTCGATGAGGTTGTTCGACTCGTCCTGCGTGTTGAACTGGGCCTCGTCGAGGTCCCAGGACTCCGAGAGGTAGTACAACTCACGCAGGGTCGACGAGCGGTCCTGGTCGAGTTGCTGGGCCAGGAAGTCGATGGTGTAGGTGGCCTTCAGGAGCTTCTGGGCTCCCGAGACAGTCTTGGCGCTCCGGGTGCTGTTCCGGTCACCGTAGACCCAGACGTCCTCGTCCTCGTCGTACTCGATGTTGGACTTCGTCCGGGTGGGAATCTGCATCCGGGGCACGTCGCCCTCCGCGAACTGGTCGTAGAAGTCCGCCGCCAGGTCCAGTAGCTGTTCTCGCGCCTCCTCCTCGTTCAGGGATGAATCGGGGCTCATGGTTACGCGTTCACCGTCAGCAGTTCGTCCGCGACGCCCTCGACGGAGAGGTCGAAGTCGGCCTCACCGTCGACGCTGTACTCGAGCGTGAGTTCCTCGCCCGATCCGACGGTCTCGGACCACTTCACGAACCACTCGCCGTCCATCTCGACCACCTGCGCCCCGTTCGTGTCCTGGGGCTCGGCGGTGACGATGTCCGTCATCTCGACGTCGGCGTTGGTGTCGGAGTTGTTCTCGACGACGATGCGCACCGTGCCGTCCTCGACCTCCCGCTCGACGAGGACGTTGTTCATGATGCGGGCGATGGAGTCGTCGATGACCAGCGGCTCGCGGTCGGTGACTTCCGTCAGCTTCTCGGCCATCTCCGGGAGGATCGTCGCGAGCTTGTTTCGCTTCTCGCGGCGCTGCTGCATCGACCGCCGCTTGTTCAGGAACGACTTCAGGTCGCGGGCGGCCTCCCGGATGGCGAGTTCGATCTCGCTCTCGATTTCGGGCACGTTCGCGACGGCGTCCTTGGACTCGCTCGTGAAGGGGACGTTCGTCGAGGCGACGTGGACCATGATGACGACCGCGTCCGTCGGGATGCCGGTCCCGCCTGGCTGGTCGAGCCCGTAGTTGCGCCAGTTGATGTTCTTGACGACGTCCGTCGTCGCACAGGCGCCGCGCTGGTAGACGAGCGGAACGCGGTTGGCGAAGCGGAGGACGTCGGCGCCGCTCTCCGACTCCAGTTCGCCGCCGTAGGCGATGCCGGCCTCGACGATGAAGGGGTCGCCTCCGTGGACCGAGGCGTCGCGCGTCTCCGCCGCGTAGAACTCGGCGTCGAACTCCTTGCGCAGCCCCTCCTCGACCAGTTCCGCGGTGATGGGTGCCAGACAGTCAGTCGGTGGGGAGATGATGTCCGTCTCGCGCATCGCGGTCAGGAGGTCGCTCGCACCGTCGCGGTCGTCGGCGAGCGACGAGACGTTCGGCGGGTCGTCCGGCACGGTCAGCATCCGGCTCCAGACGGCCTCCCGAACGTTCTCGCGGGCCGTCTCGCCGAACGTCGCGTCGTCGTACTCCTCGGTGGCGTCGGCAGACCGGGCGACGTAGTCCGAGAGTTCGTCGGGCGTGAGTCGGTGGCGGTGGTCGTCGGCCGACGCGAACTTGGCGGCGAGACGGTCGGCCAGGCCCTCGATGGCGGCGTCGTCCTTCCGGGTGCTCGTCGCGTCGTCCACGACGCCGTAGAGGTCCGCCCGGAGGGACTCGCGGACGTCCTCGTCGGCCTCGCCGCCGAGGATCTGTCGCCAGGCAGCGTCGCGGGCCTTCTCGCGGACCGTCGAGCCGAAGGTCGTGTCGTGCTCGTCCTCGACGATCCCCGCCACGTCGTCGATGACGTCGGCCAGTTGCGCGTGGGCGATGCGGTCGAAGTCCCCGACGCGACTGGCCACCTCGTCGGCGAAGGCCGCGGTCGCCTGCTTGCCCTTGTTGGCGACGGCGGCCTGGACGGCCGTGCGCACGTCGGCGTCTTCGTGGGACTTCGGCGGTTCCCAGGTCATCTCGCGTCCGACGTGGCGGTCCCGGAAGCCGTCGATGACCGACTCGGCGGTCTTCTGGCCGACTCTCGTGAATTCGCCCTGGAGGAATCCCGAGATGGAGTACGAGTCCGTCGACTCCAGCATCTTCAGGAGGGTCCCGAGTTCGACGCCGTGGGGGTGGGGGCGAATCTCCTCGGTCTCGTCCGGGAGGTCGGCACCCTCGACGCGCTCGAAGACCAGCGGGTCGTCCAGCCCCGGTTCGTCGAAAGTGAACTTCGCGTGTGGGTTGACGACCGCGGTGTACTGCATGTAGTCGTGGAGGGTCTGGCGGGCCCGCATATTGCCCTCCATCTCCACCTCGATTCGCGTCCCGTGGTTCCGGTCCCAGGTGGTGGTCTCGTCGACCGAGATCTCCGGTTCGTTCTCGTCGGTGTCGACGATGAGTTCGTAGTAGTGAGCGTCCGCGCCCTCCTGGGTGCGGCTGGTGATCTTCGCTGGCTTGCCGGAGGTGAGCTGGGAGTACAGGACTGCCGCGGAGATACCGATCCCCTGCTGGCCGCGGTTCTGCTCGCGCTTGTGGAACCGACTGCCGTAGAGGAGCTTCCCGAAGATTTTCGGGATCTGCGCCTTGGTGATCCCCGGCCCGTTGTCCTCGACGACGAGGCGGTAGTAGTCGCCGACCTCGTCGATCTGGATCAGGATGTTGGGCTTGATTCCCGCCTCCTCGCAGGCGTCGAGTGCGTTGTCGACGGCTTCCTTGACGGCCGTGACGAGCGCCCGGGCCTCCGAGTCGAACCCGAGCATGTGCTTGTTCTTCTCGAAGAACTCGGCGATGGAGATAGAGCGCTGGCTCTCGGCCAACTCCTCGGCGATCCCCTCGCCCTCGCCGAGCTGCGACTGATACGGTGGCATCGTCTACCCCCTCCTACCTCGGCCTGCTTTATATGTCGTACGGCGCCGGGGTGAAAGTGGATGCGATAACCGGGGCTTACCCCCTGGACGGCGCCGCCAGCGGCCGGCCCCGACGGACCGCGTGGGCGGCGAGTAGACTGCCACGGCGCCGCCATCGGGCGAATTTCGGTGTGTTCGGCCCATCGATAGCCGTACGCACGTGCGCTCGCGCGTGCGTGGGCTTTAAGTAGGGTGGCCGTCAAGCGGAGGTAAGGTTTTCATGTCCGACGACAGCGAATACGGCGCTGGCCAAATCCAGGTACTGGAGGGGCTTCAGGCCGTTCGCAAGCGTCCGGCGATGTACATCGGGTCCACCGACGCCAGGGGACTGCACCACCTGGTCTACGAGGTGGTCGACAACGCCATCGACGAGGCGCTGGCCGGCTACTGCGACGAGATCGAGGTCGTCCTCCACGACGACGGCTCCGTGACCGTCCGGGACGACGGCCGCGGTATCCCGGTAGACACCCACGAGGAGTACGGCCGCCCCGCCGTGGAGGTCATCATGACCGTCCTCCACGCCGGCGGGAAGTTCGACAGCAAGTCCTACCAGGTCTCCGGCGGCCTCCACGGCGTCGGCGTCTCCGTGGTGAACGCACTCTCCGCGGAACTGGCGGTCGAGGTCAAGCGCGACGGCGGCGTCTGGCGGCAGCGCTTCGAGGGCGGCGAACCCGCCTACGACCTCGAGCGCGTGCGGGACCTCGGCGAGAACGAGGGTACCGGCACCGAGATCACCTTCTGGCCCGACGGCGACATCTTCGAGACCCTGGAGTTTACCTACAGCACGCTCGCCTCCCGCCTGCGGGAACTGGCCTTCCTCAACTCCGGCGTCGAGATCACGCTGCGCGACGAGCGCGACCACGAGGAGGAGACGTTCGTCTACGAAGGCGGCATCCGCGAGTTCGTCCGCTACCTCAACGAGACCAAGACCGCCCTCCACGAGGACGTCATCTACTTCGAGGATTCGGAGGACATCGACGAGGGCCCGGTCCAGGTCGAGATCGCGATGCAGGCGACCGACGAACTCCAGGGCTCCATCCACGCCTTCGCGAACAACATCAACACGCGCGAGGGGGGCTCGCACATGACGGGATTCAAGACCGCGCTGACCCGCGTGATCAACGACTACGCCACCTCCAACGGCCTCCTCAAGGACCTCGACGACACCCTCAAGGGTGAAGACATCCGCGAGGGCCTGACGGCGGTCATCTCCATCAAGCACCCCGATCCGCAGTTCGAGGGCCAGACGAAGACCAAGCTGGGCAACAGCGAGGTCCGTGGCATCGTCGAGTCGGCGATGCACGAGGGCCTGGCCACGTACTTCGAGGAACACCCCGGCACGGCAGAGGCGATCGTCTCGAAGGCCGTCGAGGCCGCCAAGGCGCGCATGGCCGCGAAGAAGGCAGAGGAACTGACTCGGCGCAAGAGCGCACTGGACTCGACGGCGCTCCCCGGGAAGCTGGCAGACTGCCAGACGCGGGACCCCAGCGAAGCCGAACTGTTCGTCGTGGAGGGCGACTCCGCGGGCGGCAGCGCGAAACAGGGCCGCGACCCGGAGTTCCAGGCCATCCTCCCCATCAAGGGGAAGATACTCAACGTCGAGAAACACCGACTCGACCGCATCCTGGAGAACGACGAGATTCGAAACCTCATCACCGCGCTCGGGACGGGCATCGGGGACGAGTTCGACATCGAGGAGACCCGCTACGAGAAGGTCATCTTCATGTGCGACGCCGACGTCGACGGCGCCCACATCCGGACGCTCCTCCTGACGCTGTTCTACCGGCACATGCGCCCCCTGCTCGAGGCTGGCTACGTCTACGCTGCCCAGCCCCCACTGTACCGCATTCGGTACAAGGGCGACACGTACGACGCGATGACCGAAGCCGAGCGCGAGGAGATCGTCGCCGAGACGTGCAACGGGAACCCGGACCAGGTCCAGCGGTTCAAGGGCCTCGGGGAGATGAACCCCGAACAGCTCTGGGAGACGACGATGAACCCCGAGACCCGGTACCTCAAGCAGATCACCATCGAGGACGCGGCCGCGGCGGACAAGATGTTCTCGGTGCTGATGGGCGACGCCGTCGAGCCCCGGAAACAGTTCATCAAGGAACACGCCCCCGAGGCCGAGTGGGTGGACATCTGACCCCGATTCGACGATGAAAACACAATGAGTTCTGACCTACCCGACGACGTCGACGTGGACGCGGGCGCCGCGCGCATCAACCGCGTCCGCATCGAGGAGGAGATGGAGCAGAGCTACATCGACTACGCGATGTCCGTCATCGCGGGACGGGCGCTCCCGGACGTCCGGGACGGTCTCAAGCCCGTCCACCGGCGCATCCTCTACGCGATGCACGAGATGGGCATCACGTCGAACGTCTCCCACCGCAAGTCCTCGTCCATCGTGGGCGAGACGATGGGTGACTACCACCCGCACGGCGACTCCGCCATCTACGACACGCTCGTCCGCATGGCCCAGGAGTTCTCGATGCGGTACCCCCTGGTCGACGGCCAGGGGAACTTCGGGTCGATGGACGGCGACCCCGCGGCGGCCATGCGCTACACGGAGGCGCGGATGGCCCCCATCGCCGAGGAACTGCTCGCGGACATCGAGAAGGACACCGTCGACTTCACCTCCAACTACGACGACCGCCTGACCGAACCCGAGGTCCTCCCCGCCAAACTCCCGAACCTCCTGCTCAACGGCGCGTCGGGCATCGCGGTCGGGATGAGCACGAACATCCCGCCACACAACCTCGGCGAGATCGTCGACGCGACGGTCCACCTCATCGAGCACCCGGACTGCACCGTCGAGGACCTGATGGAGCACGTGAAGGGGCCGGACTTCCCAACGGGCGCCAATATCGTCGGGAAGGACGCCATCTACTCTGCCTATACGACGGGCCGGGGGCGCCTGCGGGTCCGCGCCGAGTACGAGATCGAGCGCAACGATTCGGGCCGCGACCGCATCGTCGTCACCGAGATTCCCTTCCAGGAGAACAAGGCGCGCCTCGTCGAGCGCATCGCCGACGACGTCAACGAGGGGACCATCGAGGGCGTCTCGGACCTGCGCGACGAGTCCGACCGCAACGGCGTCCGCATCGTCATCGAACTGTCCCGCGGTGCCAACGTCGACGTGGTCGAGAACAAGCTCCTGGAGCACCACCTGGAGTCGACCTTCGGCGTCATCAACCTCGCCCTGGTCGACGGCCAGCCCCAGGTGCTGAACCTGAAGGACACGCTCACCCACTACGTCGAGCACCGCAAAGAGGTCGTCACGCGGCGCTCCGAGTACGACCTCGCGGAGGCCGAGGAGCGGGCCCACATCCTGGAGGGCCGCCTGAAGGCACTCGACCAGATCGACGCCGTCGTCGACCTGATCCGCAACTGCGAGGACCGGGAGGAGGCCCGGCTGGGGCTGCAGGGCGAACTCGACCTCGACGCCATCGAGGCCGAGGACGACGAGCGGACCTTCGAGTACCCCGAAGTCCAGGCCAACTTCGACTTCACGCAGGCCCAGGCCGAGCACATCGTCCGGATGCAGCTCGGGTCGCTGACCTCGCTGGAAGCCGAGGAGATTCGCGCCGAGTACGAGGACGTCCAGGAGGAAATCGAGTACCTGGAGTCCATCCTCGCGAGCGAGGAGAAGCTGCTGGGCGTCATCACCGACGAACTCCTGGCAATCAAAGAGGAGTACGACGACGAGCGCCGGACGGCCATCCTGGAGGACGAAGGCGAGGTCACCCACGAGGACCTCATTCCCGAGGAGGACGTGGTCGTCGTCATCACCGAGGACGACTACATCAAGCGGATGCCCATCGACCAGTTCGATCCCCAGGGCCGTGGCGGCAAGGGCATCATCGGCGCCGACCCCAAGGAGGGCGACCGCATCTCGAAGGTCTTCCGGGCCAACAGCCACGACTACCTGCTCTGTTTCACCAACCAGGGCCAGGTCTACCGGCTGAAGACCTACGAGATCCCCGAGATGGGCCGGACGGCCCGCGGCAAGTCCGCCATCAACCTCATCGACCTGGACGACGGCGAGGAGATAACCGCGGTCGTCAGCACCGACGAGTTCGGCGAGGACGAGTGCATCACGATGGCGACCCGCAACGGCTACGTCAAGCGGACCGCGGCGGCCGACTTCCAGAACATCCTGTCGACGGGGATCATCGCCGCCGACCTGGAGGAGGGAGACGCGCTGATCGACGTGGAAGTCACCGACGGGACGAAGGACCTTGTCATCGCGACCGAGCAGGGCATGACCATCCGCTTCGCCGAATCGGAGGCCCGGGAGATGGGGCGCAACGCGCGGGGCGTCCACGGGATCAAGCTCGGCGAGGACGACCGCGTCGCGGGCCTCGTCGCCACCGACGACGACGATCAGCGGTCGCTGCTCACGGTCACGAAGAACGGCTACGGCAAGCGGACGAAACTCTCGGAGTACCGCGCGCAGTCCCGCTACGGACAGGGCCTCATCGACATCAAGACGGAGGAACGCAACGGCCAGGTCTCGACGGTCAAGGCCGTGGACGACGCCGACCACCTGGTCATCATGTCCGAGCGCGGCCAGATCATGCGCATCGCCGCCGCCGACGTCTCGGAGGTCGGCCGGAACACGATGGGCGTGACGATCATGGGGCTGGCGGACGGCGACCAAGTCGCCTCGGTCACCGTCGTGCCGGCACCCGCAGAGTGAGGAGCGAGGTGCCGATCGATTTTCCCTGCTCGTCTCGCCTCACGGCGGGAACATGTACACGAGCGACAGCATAACGAGCGGCAGCCCGATCACGAACCCGGCGAGAACCCGGGCCCGGAGTTGCCCGCTCGCACCCTCGCGGCCCGGGGTTCCGACGACGAGCGGGACGCCCAGGAGTCGCGCGATCCGGCCCCGATCATCCCGCGCGCCGACGAGCACGTCCCCGCCACCGGTCGCACCGACGTCGGCACTGCCGGTCACGGCCAGGGTGTCCCCGGGTTCGATTCGCCGCTCGACGAGCCGATAGCGCTCGCCCACGGCGAGGTCGGCCACGCCGACGTCGACCGTTTCGGCCCCGTCGTCGACGGTCACCGTCTCGGCGAACGAGCGAACGTCTGACAGGTCGTCGGGGTCGACGACGACCTCCACCTCGTCGGCAATGTCGACGGCGACGTCTGCTCCCACAGGATCCACGCAAACGGTACCAGACCCGGTATCGACGCCGAACACGTGGTCGGCGCGGCCCTCGGTGAGCGACTCCCAGTCGGGCCGGGTGAGGTCGCCGCCGTGGCCGTCGACGCGGTACTCGTACCAGAGCGCGGGCCGGCCGGTCAGCGGCGACGTGACCGTCGCGTCGTCGAGTCCGACCGCGTCGCCCTCGAACGCCACCAGGCTGTTCGTGGCCGAGGCCGACGGGATGGCCGAGCCGCGACGGAGTCGTATCAGTTGTCCGAGTGCGACGAGGCCGTACCCGATGAGGCCAGCCCCGGCGGCGAAGATGGGGAGCAGAAGAGCGAGGTCGGCGAGGGACGCCATTGCCGGTGACGAGCGGTCGTCGAGCCTTACGTGTTCCTGTTCGGAGAGACGGCGGCGGGACCGCTCGGTCACAGAATGCGCTGGCCGAGTGCGGACGCGACGAGTTCGGTCGCGAGTTCGGCGGTCCGGTTGTGCTGGTCGAGGATCGGGTTGACCTCGACGACCTCCATCGACGCGAGGTCGTCGCCGGCCTCGCTCGCGACGAGTTCCATCGCGACGTGGGCCTCGCGGTAGGAGACCCCGCCGCGGACCGGCGTCCCGACGCCGGGGGCCTCTGTCGGGTCGAGCCAGTCCATGTCGAGACTCACGTGGAGCGCGTCCACTCCGTCGGTCGCCACCTCGATGGCCTCGCCGACCACGTCGGCGACGGTCCGCCGGTCCAGGTCGGACATCGTGAAGGCCGTGGCCGGAGAGTCCCGGACGAGGTCGCGCTCGCCCTCGTCGAGGTCGCGGAGGCCGACCCAGGCGACGTTCTCCGGCGAGACGTTCGGCGCGTGGGCCCAGTCCATCCCGGCGAAGGGGTCCTCGCCGAGCATCGCCGCGAGGGACAGGCCATGGACGTTTCCGCTGGGCGTCGTCTCCAGCGTGTTGTAGTCGGCGTGGGCGTCGAACCAGAGGACGCCGATCTCCCGATCGGTCGAGACGCCCTGGGCCGTCCCGATCGCGATGGAGTGGTCGCCGCCGAGGATCAGCGGGAATTCGCCGTCGGCGACCGTCGCCTGGACGGCGGTCTCGACGTCCTCGGCCACCTCGCGGGTCTCCCGGAGGTAGCGTGCCCGGCGCTCGGCCGGCCCCGCGTCCTCGGACTCGGCCACGGCGTCCTGTTCCTCCGGCCGCGGGACGGCGATGTCGCCGCCGTCCTCACAGTCGACGCCAAGTCCCTCCAGTTGTTCCTGGAGTCCGGCGTAGCGGATGGCCGACGGGCCCATGTCGACGCCTCGGCGGTCAGCACCGAGGTCCATCGGCACGCCGAGAATCCGGACGGGTCGATCCATGGCCACCCGTTTTCCCCCGACAACCTAATACTCGGTGGTGACGGCCGGGAGGGTCCCGGAGGCGGCCGATCCGTGCCCGGCGGTCACCGGTAGGCCGCACAGACGCGCCTGACGCCCTCCTCGAAGTCGATCTCCGGCTCCCAGCCGGTGGCCTCGCGCATCTTCGTCGGGTCGGCGCAGGTGTCGTGGACGTAGACCGAGGCCGGGATGGGGTTCTCGACGTAGGTGGGGTCGACGTCGGTCCCCAGCTCGTCGTTGATCATCTCGACGACCGTCTCGAAGTCGTAGGCCTCGCCGGTGCCGAGGTTGTAGACGCCCGCCAGCCGGTGGTCGGCGGCCAGTTCCAGCCCGCGGACGACGTCGTCGACGTGCGTGAAGTCGCGCGTCTGCGTGCCGTCGCCGTAGAGTTCCGGCGACCGGCCGTGTGCCACGTCCTCTGCGAACTGGGCGACGACGTTCGCGTACTCGCCCTTGTGTGCCTCGGCGCCACCGTAGCCCTGGTAGACCGAGAAGAAACGCATCCCCGCCATCGCCATTCCGTAGTGGTTCCCGAAGTACTCGGCGTAGCGCTCACGGGCCAGTTTCGAGGCTTCGTAGCCCGTGTTGACCGTCACCGGCATGTCCTCGGGGGAGGGCTCGGTCCGGCTCCCGTAGATGGACGAAGTGGAGGCGTAGACGACGGTGTCGCAACCGTCGCGGCGCGCCTGATCGACGGTGTTGACGAAGCCCTCGACGTTGACGCGAGCACCGCGCGTCGGGTCGTCCTCGTGCATCGCGTAGGAGGACAGCGCGGCCAGGTGGAAGACCACGTCCACGTCCGTCGGCAGGTCGTCGACGACGCTCGCCTCGACGAACTCGACGTCCTCTGAGAGGTTCTCGGGGGTGCCGAGGTAGCCGTCGTCGACGGCGACGACCTCGTTGTCGGCTGCCAGTGCGTTCGCGAGGTTCGACCCGATGAAGCCTGCGCCGCCGGTGACGAGGACCCGGGACCCGTTCATACCGGTCGGTCGGCAGTCGACCGTTTAGGCGTTCCCATTCGGGGCAGGCACGCCGTCTGGACTGGGCGAAAATCCATCGTGGGACGGCCACCAGCGCCGAAATTTCGCGGGGCTGGTGGCGGTCACCGCCGGGTTTAAGGAGAGTAACTCCGAAAGTGAACCTATGTCATCCATCGAACTGACGCCCAGCCAGCAAAATATCCTCCAGGAGCTGGTAAATCTCTATCGCGAGTCCGAGTCGGCCGTCAAGGGTGAAGACATCGCCGACCGCGTCGACCGGAACCCGGGCACGATCCGCAACCAGATGCAGAGTCTGAAGGCACTCCAGCTCGTGGAGGGCGTCCCCGGCCCGAAGGGGGGCTACAAGCCCACCGCGACGGCCTACGACGCACTGCAGATCCAGGAGATCGACCACGCCGCAGACGTCCCGCTGTTTCACGGCGGCGAGATCGTCGAAGACGCCAACGTCGAGGAGATCGACCTCACGAGCGTCCACCACCCCGAGGAATGTCGCGCCGAGATCAAGCTCCGCGGCTCCGTCTCCTCGTTCCACGAGGGCGACTCGGTGACGGTCGGGCCGACGCCACTCTCCAAGCTTCGCATCGTCGGTACCGTCGAGGGCAAGGACGACACGAACAACAAACTCATCCTGACGATCGACGACATGGCGGCCCCCACCGAAGACCCTGCACACTGACGCGTCACGGCGCCAGCAGGGCCGGCCGCGATCGGACTGGAGACTCGCGGGACCCGTCGCGGGGCGGTCCCGTCCACGCCACCAGTGGCGTGGTAACAGCTCACGGCCGTCTCGGGGATTCGACGCCTTTGTATCGGGCGGATTCTGAGCCAGGGTAATGACGGAACACGTCGTGGTGCTCGGCTCTGGATACGCCGGGGCGGGTGCGATCCAGAGTCTCGAGGCGGCGCTGGACGACGACGCCGACATCACCTGGATCTCCGATCGCGACTACCACCTGGTCCTGCACGAGTCACACCGCTGTATCCGGGACCCAGCAGTCGCTGACGCGATCTCGATTCCCGTCGACGCGATCAAGTCACCCGGAACGGCCTTCAGAGAGGCGACGGTCGATCGGGTCGACACGGCTGAGCGCCGCGTCGAACTGGCGGACGGTGCGGAGGTCCTCTACGACTACCTCCTCGTCGGGCTGGGAACGCAGACGGCCTTTTTCGGCATCGACGGGCTCGCTGAGTACGCGCACACGCTCAAGAGCAAGGAGGACGCGGTCGGCATCCACGACGCCCTCACGGACGCCGGGGCCACGGCGACGGCGTCCGATCCGGCGACCGTGGTCGTCGGCGGCGCGGGTCTCTCTGGTATCCAGACCGCCGGCGAGGTCGCCGCGCTCCGCGACGAGGCAGGCCTCCCGCTTGACATCGTCCTGGTGGAGGGTCTCGACGAGGTGTTGCCCGGCGAGGATCCGGATCTCCAGGCGGCCCTCCGGGCGCGCCTCGAGGCGCGCGACGTCGAGATCATCACCGGGGAGTTCGTCGGCGAGGTGGACGAGGAGACTGTCTACGTGGGCGAGGACCTCGAACTCGACTACGACGTCCTCGTGTGGACCGGCGGAATCACCGGCCGGGCCGCGATGCGCCACACGGACATCGGGAAGGACGAGCGGACCCACCGCGTGAACGCCGGGCAGGACTTCCAGACGGACGACGAGCGGGTCTTCGCCATCGGCGACGCCGCGGTGGTCGACCAGCCGGGGAACGACCCTGCCCCACCGACGGCACAGGCCGCCTGGCAGGCCGCCGAGGTCGTGGGCGAGAACGTCGCGCGTGCGATCCGCGGCGAACCGCTGACCGAGTGGACCTTCGAGAACAAGGGAACCGTCGTCTCAGTGGGCGACTCGGCGGTCGCCCACGACATCGTCTTCGTCCCCTTCGTCGACACCTTCGGCGGCCTCCCTGCGAAGCTCTTCAAGAAGGGCATCGCCGCGCGCTGGATCGCCGACGTCGACGGCGTCGGGCGGGCCATCAGGGCCTGGCCGGACATGTGAGCGCCGGCGCGTTGCCGCACCCCTAGTCCAGGTCGACGCCCAGCCCCGCGTGCCACGCACCGACGCCCGTTTCGTCGACGCGCTCGTCCATCTCCGCCAGGAGTGCGACCGCGCGACTGGCCGTCTGCGCTGCTCGCCCCTCGCCCTCGGTTCGAAATTCGCCGGTCGTCCGGTCGGCGAAGACCGTACAGACCGCGCCGGCCCGCAGTCCGTAGACGTTCGCCAGGGTCAGGATCGCGCTGGCCTCCATCTCGACGTTCAGGACGTTTGCCTCCCGTAGCTGGTCCAGGCGGTCGTCACTTCCGAGTGCCCGGAACCCCGCGTAGCCCTCGCGGGCCTGGCCGGCGTAGAAGCTGTCCGTGCTCGCGGTGAGGCCGACGTGGTAATCGTACCCGAGGTCCTCGGCCGCGGCGACCAGCGCCGCGACGACGGCGTGGTCGGCCACGGCGGGGTAGTCCTCGCGGACGTACTCGTCGCTCGTCCCCTCCTGGCGGACGGCCCCGGTGGTAATGACCAGGTCCCCCACCGCGAGTTCGGGCTGGATCGCGCCGCAGGACCCGACCCGGAGCAGGGTGTCCGCACCGACGCGGGCCAGTTCCTCCACGGCGATCGCCGCCCCCGGCGACCCGATACCCGTCGAGGTGGCCGAGATCGGCGTCCCGTCGACGGTCCCCGTCGCAGTCCGGTACTCCCGGTGACTGGCGATTTCCTCGTGCTCGTCCCAGGTGTCGGTGATCGTCGCCAGGCGGTCGGGGTCGCCGGGCAGGAGAACCGCGTCGGCCACGTCTCCCGGTGCGACCTCGAGGTGGTACTGGCGCTCGTCGGCTGTGGGACCGTCGCCGGAGTCGGCGCCCTCACCGGGCATCCGTGTCGACCCCCAGGGCCGCTGGCCCGATGGCGTCCGGGAGCAGGTCGCCGAGGCGTCGGACGGTGGGCGCGCCGGACCCGTCGTCCGCCAGGATAGGGAAGTCCTCGTCGCAGAACTCCGCGAGCGTCTGGCGACACGCCCCACAGGGCAGGAGGCCGTCGCGAGCGGCGGAGACTACCGCCAGAGCGTCGAAGGCCCGGTGGCCGGCAGCGACGGCGCTGCCCAGCGCGAGTGCCTCCGCGTGGAGGCTATTCGAGTAGTTCGCCACCTCGACGTTACACCCCGTGAAGACCGTTCCGTCGGCGGTCCGGAGCGCCGCGCCGACCTGGTACGTCGAGTAGGGTGCGTACGCAGCACCCAGCGCGTCTCCGGCGGCCTCCAGCAGTGCGTCGTCCCCGGCGTCGTCCATGGCGCTGGCATCGCCGGCGGACGGGATATAGCCACCGGCGGTGGGTCCTGGCGAGCACTCAGTCGGACGCGCAGGCGCGTTCCACGTCGGCCACGACCGTCTCGACGAGGTCATCGACGTCGTCGCTCTCGGCGTAGACCCGGACGTAGGGCTCGGTCCCGCTCGGACGGACGAGGACCCAATCGCCGTTCGAGAAGTCGAGCCGGACGCCGTAATCGGTGTCGACGCTGGCCGCGGGGAAGCGGTCGGGCAGTCCCTCGCGCAGTTCGGCCATCGCCGCCGCCGTTCGCTCGTCGGCACACGGGACGCTCACCTTTCTGTACGGGCGCTCGTCGACGGGGGCGACGAGGTCGTCGATGCCGTCCGCGGCGACCAGTCGGGCGACGACTGCCGCCGAGGCGACGGCGTCGATCCAGCCCCCGAAGGCCGGGTGGACGTGTTTCCAGGGCTCTGCAGCGAAGACCACGTCGGTCGCGTCGCTGCCGGCGGCGCGTGCGGCGGCGACGCCCTCGTGAAGGGCGCCGAGGCGGATCCGCTCCACGCGACCGCCCGCCGCTCGGACGCGTTCGTCGATCCGACCCGAGGCGTTCGGCGTGGTCACGACGACCGGGTCGTCGGCGTCGCTCGTCTCGACGTAGTGGTGGGCGAGGATTGCGAGGACCGTGTCTTCGTGGACGACCTCGCCGTCGCCGTCGACGATCACGATCCGATCTGCGTCGCCGTCGTGGGCGATCCCGAGTGACGCGTCACCGTCCGCGACGTAGGCCCGCAGGCCACCCAGCGTCTCGGGCGTGGGCTTGCTCTCGCGTGCGGGAAAGTGTCCATCGACGTTCGCGTCGAGCGCGTGCGTCCTGGCCCCGAGGTCGGTCAGTACCTGTGGGGTGACGAGGCCCGCGGTGCCGGTCCCGCAGTCGACGGCGACGGACAGGCCGTCGAGGGGAGCGCCGTGGCCGGCCGCGTAGTCCGCCACGGCGCGCCGGTAGGTGGGCACGACGGACTCGGCCTCCCCGCTGCCCCACCCGGCCCAGGCCGCGGCCGCAACCCCCGTCGCGACCCGCTCCTCGATCCGGCGCTCGGCCTCGTGGGTGAACTCCTGGCCGTCGACGAACAGCTTGATGCCGTTGTCGGCCGGTGGATTGTGGCTCGCGGTCAGCATCACGCCGTGGCGCCCGCGGGAAGCGAACGCCAGCGCCGGGGTCGGGACGACGCCCACCCGGCTGACGCGCGCCCCGGCGCTCGCGAGACCGGCCGCCACGGCGTCCACGAGTCCCTCGCCGGTGACGCGTCCGTCCCGTCCGAGTACGAACGCCTCACCTTCCTGACCGGCGGCGCGACCGACCGCCAGTGCCAGCTCGGGCGTGACGACGTCGGCGACGGGCCCCCGGATTCCCGCCGTGCCGAACAGCTTCATTGGGTGTTCGGTTCGCGTGGACCACCTAAAACACACCGTCCTCGAATCAGGCGCTCGGTCCCGATCCGACCGGGACTGGTCTGTATCTGACCCAGGTTTCGTCACAGATGGCTGTCACTACCAAGTGGCAGGACCCCGTCGTCCCCGTATGGCAATCTCCACAGTCGGACGGCTCCAGGACTTCGGGACGCGGTCCCTGGTCACGCACGCGGTCATGGCCGTGTCGCTGCTCGGCGCAGTCGCGTCCGGGCTGTTCGTCACGGGCGACGTCGGCACCGTGTCGTTCGTCGCCCTGCTCAACTTCACCGCCGGGATGTGGGTGTGTCAGTCCATCCACTCGATCGGGAACCCCGAGTACCGCGGGATCCTCAACGTGGTGACCGGCGATGGCGAGTGACGGCTTCGACACCGGCCGGTTCGGCAGGCTCCTCACGCTGATCGCCGTCGTCACGGCCATCACCCTGTTCACGTCGACCCAGCGACTGGAGGGAGAGATCCTGCAGATCGCGTTCGTCGCTATCGGGAGCGTGGCCGTCATCACCGCGATGATCGGGGTGCTGCTCGCCCTCTCGGCGGCCTACGACGCGGAGAGTGAGTCGTGCGAGACTGTGACCGCAGGCTCGAGGGACTGAGAAGCCAGCGTCGAGCTGTCCTGGTGCAGCGTCAGCTTAGACGTCGATCTCGTCGAGGCCGTAGTCGTCGATGTCGACGCCCTCGGCGGTGACGTCGGCGATGAAGATCCCGTTGCCGGAGCCAGTGTCGCGCTCGGCGGCGGCCTTGATGGCCGCCGCGGCAGCCCGACGGGCGTCGTCGTTGGACATGTCCTCCTCGTAGCGATCCTCCAGGGTCCCGTACGCGACGGTCAGGCCGCTCCCCGTGACGGTGTAGTCGTCGGCCATGACGCCGCCGGCCGGGTCGATGCTGTAGACGTGGTGGCCGTCGTCGTCGACGCCACCGAGGATGGGATTGATAGCGAAGAAGGGACCGCCGCGGGCGAAGTTGCCGGCGAGGGTCGCGAGGGCCTGCATCGACATGTCCTCGTCGCGGCGGGCCTCGTAGAGGTTGACCTCGGCGCGGAGCGTCCTGATGAACGACTGGGCACCGCCGACAGAGCCGACCAGGGTGAGCGCGGCCGTCGGATGAATCTGCTCGACCTTCTGGACGTTCTTGTTCGAGACGAACCGGCCACCGAGGCTGGCGCGCTTGTCGGTCGCCACGACGACGCCCTCGTCGGTCGTGATACCGATCGTCGTCGTGCCCGTCTCGTTGACGGTGCCCTCGTCGGCGTCGCCGGTCGGGAGCGTCCCCAGTTCGGGGGCGTACGGGTCCGGGAGGTGGTCCTCGGCGGCGAGGCTGTGCTGGGGCTGCGAGAAGTCGGCGCCGGAGGTAGGATCGTGCATTACGACCGGGTACTGTCCGGGCACGTAATAATCCTGCCGTTCGGGAGACGGGTCCCGGAAGAAATCGACGGCCTCGGGCGGTCGCGCTACGCAGAACCGCCGGCGCGCTCGTAGGCCTCGCCGAGTCGCGTCACCACCCGGTGAATCGGAAACGGCAGGCCGACCTGGCGGGCGACCAGGGCGACGGGCATCAGCGCGATCCCGGCGAGCAGACTGAACTGGTACATGGCGAATACGAGCGCGCGGTACAGGCGGGATTCCATCGTGGAACAGGTGTGGGTGGGTGACTGGGGATATATAAAGCTGTCTGCCGAATCCCTCACGATCGATCACCATCGACGTCGTGGGACACCGCCGCAGTCGGGCGGATTCGGTCGTCCACCCTCGTCGACGCCGGCGGCCCACCCTGGCGGCGAGTCAGGGGCTACCTCTGAGGTTGGCACAGCCGTTCGTACTCGTAACTTACGAGGATGCTAGCAGTCTCGTGCGCCTCAGCGGGAGCGATAGGCGGCCAGAATCAAAAGAGACGAGTAGCGGCCGCCACTCGGGCAGGACATGAACTACCGAGTCGTCCTCGAGGCAGCCTGGTTGGTCCACGACGTCGACGAGATCGACGACGCCATCGGCGTCGCCGTGAGCGAAGCCGGCAAGCGCCTGAACGAGTCGGAGATGGACTACGTCGAGGTCGAGGTCGGCTTCACGGACTGTCCGGCCTGTGGCGAGCCGTTCGACTCGGCGTTCATCGCCGCCGAGACCGCGCTCGTCGGGCTGATGCTCGAGATGAAGGTCTTCAACGCCGAGAGCACCGAGCACGCCAAGCGCATCGCCAAGAGCGACATCGGCGGCGCACTCCGGGACGTCCCCCTGTCGGTCATCGACACCATCGAGTTCGAGGGCGACGCGGACGACGACTCGGCCTGAGCCGCCACCGACCGCGCGTCTCGCCCCGCGACGCCCGGCCAGTTCGGCCGGGGACGGTGGCTTTTTGTATTACTTCTGGTTATGTATCGTCATGGAACTGCCGACGCCGGAGGACCTCCGGGAGCGCCGGACGGAACTGGACCTGACCCAGAGCGAACTCGCCGACCGCGCCGGGGTCTCCCAGCCGCTCATCGCCCGCATCGAGGGCGGTGACGTCGACCCACGCCTCTCGACGCTCCGGCGCATCGTGGGCGCCCTCCAGGAGGCCGAGGGGGGCATCTTGCGAGCCAACGACCTCATGCACTCCCCGGTCGTGAGCGTGGCGCCCGACGACAGCGTCCACGAGACCACCGAACTGATGAACGAGCGGGGGTACTCACAGGTCCCGGTCGTGCGCGAGGGCAGCCCCCAGGGCCTCATCGGCACCTCCGACATCCGCCAGCGCGCAGAGGACAACGTCGGCGAACTCCCCGTCGCCGAGGTGATGCACGAGGCGATCACCACCGTCGAACCCGACGCGACCATCGACGAGGTGGACGCACACCTGGACCACAACGACGCCGTCCTCGTCGTCGCGGACGGCGAGACCGTCGGTATCATCACCGAAGCCGACATCGCCCGCCACATCTCCTGAATCGACAGCGGGCGTGCTCCTGGAGTATCGATTCTGATAGCCACGGGGCAACGCTTTCATCTCCGTATCGTCGATGGTCGAGGAACTACTCGAATAGCACGCCAAACGACGTTTGGGACCGGGATCGCGACCGGCGACGACGCCAGCGCGGTCGCCGAGTGCGCAGCCACGGACGCGCTGGCGAACCTGGACGGCGACCGCGTCGACTTCTGCCAGACGTTCTGCTCGTCGGCGTTCGACCCCGAGGCTGTCGCCGCGTCCGTTCGGTCGGTGATCGGCGAGGGGGCGGCGTTGCTGGGCTGTACGTCGACCGGCGAATTCACGGAGGAGAGAGCGGTCCACGACGGGATCGCCGTGGGACTCGTCGCGAGTGACTCGATCGAGTTCCACGTCAGTCTCGGCAAGGGCCTGAGCGAGAGCGTCCCACGGACGCTCCGGAAGGCGCTTGCCGACGTCCCCGAGCCCGCGGAGGGGCTCCCGTACCGCTCCGCGATCACGCTCCACGACGGGCTCCAGGGGGTCGGGGAGCGGCTGGTCCTCGTGGCCCAGCGGAAGCTCGGGCCGACGGTGCAGTTCGCGGGCGGAGCCGCGGCGGACCGCAATCAGCTCGAAGCCACGCACGTCATCTGTAACGACCAGGTCGCGGAGGACGCGGTGGCCATCGCGGTGATGGACTCGCGAGAACGGTGCGTTCTCAGCGTCGATCACGGGCACGAGCCGATTTCCGAGCCGATGGAGGTGACCGCCGTCGACGGCAACGCGGTCCACGAACTCGACGGGCGCCCCGCCTACGACGCGTGGTGTGACGCCATCAGGGATCCGGCCCGCGAGTTGCTGGACCTCGACGTCGACGCCGTCCAGCCGGGGACCGTCGAACACACGAAGCTGATGGGGCTGTTCGAGTTCGGGATCGACCAGGGCGAGGGCTACAAGATCCGCTGGCCGCGGGTCGAGGACCCCGACCCTGACTCCGGGACGATCCAGTTCGCAGTGGACATCCCCGAGGGCACGGTCTTCCAGGTGATGCAGGGGACCGTCGAGAAGCAGATCGACTCCGCGCGGCGCGCGGCGCGGACCGCCCACGACCTCGCCGACGGCGAGTACGCCGGCGGCTTCGTCTACGACTGTTCCTGCCGGGAGACCATCCTCGGAGACGAGTTCGGGACCGCCGTCGACGCCATGGCCGACGAACTCGACGCCCCCTTCGCGGGCTTCGAGACCTACGGCGAGATCTGCATGGAGATGGGGCAACTCAGCGGCTTCCACAACACCACGTCCGTGATCCAGCTTCTGCCAAAATGAGACGAGAGGAACTGCGAGCCAAGTTCAGCCAGACCGTCGGCCTCGACAAGGCCGAGGACATCGTCGCCGAGGCGGAGGCGGCGCTCGGCCTCGAGGAAGCAGAGACGTACTCGACCGACGAGGTCCGGGAGCTCTGCGAGGAGATCCAGCAGGAGTACGGCGGGTACGTGAGCGACGTGGCAAACGAAATTCGCGTCCACGAGCAGGCCGAACAGCGGTTCCGCGCGCTCCTCGAGAACATCCCGGACCCAGCCGTCGTCGTCGAGTTCGACGGCGACAACCCGGTCGTCAAGACGGTCAACCAGGCCTTCGACCGCACCTTCGGCTTCGACGTGGAGGCCGCGGCCGGACGGTCCCTCGACGAGCTGATCGTCCCCGACGACGCGTCGACGGTCGACGACGCCTGGGTCCGTCGGGACGCAGACGGGGAGACCGAGGTGCGGCGACTCACGGCCGACGGCGAGGAGCGGACGTTCCTCTTCCGGGCTGCCCTCGCCCACCGGGCCGGCGGGGCCGTCGAAGGCTACGGCGTCTACACCGACATCACGGAGCGCGAGCGCCGCGAGCGGAAGGTCGAGCACCAGAACGAACAGCTCGAACGGTTCGTCAGCGTCGTCAGCCACGACCTCAGGAATCCACTCAACGTCGCGACCGGCCGCCTCAGCCTCGCCATGGACCTCGTCGACGACGAGGAGGCGGTGACGCAACTCGAATCGGTCGCGGACGCCCACGACCAGATGGAGGCACTCATCGAAGACCTCCTCAGCCTCGCTCGCCAGGGGCGCACCGTCGGTGAGACGGAAGCCGTCGACCCGCGGTCCGTGTGCCAGGACGCCTGGGCAAGCGTCGAGACGGGTGACGCGACCTTCGAGTGCGAGTATGCGAACGGGCCAATCGCGGCCGATCCCAGCCGGCTCACCGAACTGCTCCAGAACCTCTTTCGCAACGCCGTGGAACACGGCGGCGAGGACGTGACCGTGCGGATCGGCACACTCCAGGGCAGCGAGCGGGGGTTCTACGTCGAAGACGACGGTCCCGGCATCCCGGCGTCCGAGCGCGAGGACGTCTTCGAGTACGGCTTCTCGACGGCCGACGGCGGCACGGGCTTCGGCCTCGCCATCGTCCAGTCCATCTCCGAGGCCCACGGCTGGTCGGTGACGCTGACCGAGAGCGAGCGCGGTGGGGCGCGCTTCGAGTTCACCGACGTGCGGCCGGCCTAGCGAGGTCTCGTCCGTCCGCGGTGGCCGCAGCGAGGACCGACCCGGCCACTCACTCGAGTTCGCGCTCGATGATCGCTCGCATCGACCGCACGTCGGCAGCTTCACGCGACAGGCGCTCGCCGTCGACGCCGAGCGAGAGCGACCCCGAGTCGTCGGCCTGGCCGAGGCGTGTGACGGGGGCGACGCCCTCGAAGGCCGCCTCGACGTCCGCGGGCGCGGTCGTCTCGATCACGACGCGACCGGCCTGTTCGTGGAACAGCGTGCCAATGGCGTCGTCGCCGGGTAGCGTCACGTCGGCACCGGCGTCGTCGGTGACCATCTCGGCGAGTGTGACCGCCAGGCCGCCGTGACTGACGTCGTGGCTCGCGAGCGTCGTCTCCTCGTCGGCCACGGCGGCGAGCGTCTCGACGAATGCCGACTGATCGGCAGGCAGGGTCGGGAACCGGTCCGTCCCACCGAACTGGGAGAGCAGTTCGGACCCACCGAGGCGCGGGTCGGCCTCGGTGGCCAGCGCGAGGTCCCCGACGAGCACCAGGTCGCCACCACCGGCGAGGGAGGTGGGCGGCGCGTCGTAGCCGTCTTTCGTCCCGACCATCGCAAGCGTCGGCGTCGGTGGGATGGGGCCTGCCGGCGAGTCGTTGTACAGCGAGACATTGCCGCCCACGATGGGCACGGATAGGTCCGCACACGTGTCCGCGAGGCCGTCGACGATGGCCGAGAACCCGCCGTACACGTCGGGTTTCTCGGGGTTGCCGCCGTTGAGACAGTTGACCGCCGCGAGCGGCGTCGCGCCCTTCGCGGCGAGGTTGGTCGCGTTCTCCAGCGCGACGGCCCGGGCGCCCTCGTAGGGCTCGGCGTCGGTCCAGTTGGGGTCCGCGCCCGCCGTGAAGGCGAGACCGGTGCCCGTCTCGCGATTATCGTCGCTCGACCGCGACGCAGTACTCCCGTCCGCGCGCGCCTCCCGGATGGCCATGATCGCCGCGTCGTCGCCGGGCCGTCGCGCGGTCCGGACCTGCACCTCGTGGTCGTACTGCCGGTAGACCCAGCGCTTGCTCGCACAGTTTGGGCTCCCCACGACGGCGTCGAAGGCCTCGGCGAGGCCAACCGAGGGACGGTCCGTCTCGGGCTGGCTCGGCTCCTCGGTCGGCAGGTCGTTCATGGGCGCACCCTCGCCCAGGAAGTGTGCGTCCACGTCGACGACCGCCTCGCCCTGGAACTCGCAGACGTAGTTCCCGTCCGTCACCTCGCCGATGACCGAGCAGCCCAGGTCGAAGCGCTCTGCGATCTTGCGGACCCGGTCGACGTCCTCGGGGTCGACCTCGTAGCACATGCGCTCCTGGGACTCGGCGAGGAGGATCTCCAGGGCGTTCATGTTGGGCTCGCGCTGGTGAACCCTGTCGAGTTCGATGTGGGCGCCGAGACCGCCCTTGGCGACCATCTCCGAGGAGGCGCCGCCGAGACCGGCTGCGCCGAGGTCCCGGGCGGACTCGACGAGGTCCGCGTCCAGCAGCGCCTCGTTTGCCTCGATGAGGAGCTTCTCGGTGTAGGGGTCGCCGACCTGCACGGCCGGGCGGTCCTCGGTCTCTGCGTCCTCCGAGAGGTCCTCGCTGGCGAAGGACGCGCCGCCGAGACCGTCGCGACCGGTCGCGTTGCCAACCAGGACCAGCTTGTTGCCGGGCTCCTGGGCGACGGCGGTCACGAGCCGGTCGGGTTCGTCGATCAGGCCGACGCAGGCGACGTTGACGAGCGGGTTGCCCTCGTAGTCGTCGTGGAAGGCGACGCTCCCGGTGACCGTCGGGACGCCGATGCAGTTGCCGTAGTGCGAGATGCCCTCGACGACGCCCTCGAAGAGGTATCGCGAGTGCTCGCGGTCGAAGTCGCCGAAGTACAGCGAGTCCGCCAGCGCGATGGGGTAGGCGCCCATCGACATCGTGTCGCGCACGATGCCGCCGACGCCCGTGGCCGCCCCGTCGAAGGGGTCGACGTAGGAGGGGTGGTTGTGACTCTCGATGCCGAGCGTGACGTAGACGTCGTCCGCGCCGTCAGCCGTCGGGAGCGCGACGACGGCCGCGTCGTCCCCGGGTCCGACGACGACTTGGTCGCCCTCGGAGTCGAAGGCGGAGAGGAGCGGGCGCGACGAGCGGTAGGCGCAGTGTTCGCTCCAGAGGTTCTCGAAGAGCGCGGCCTCGGCAGCAGTCGGGTCCCGGCCGAGCTCCGCGACGACGAGCTCCCGGTCGGCATCGGCGAGGGGCATTACCGTGGCGTAGCTCCAGACCGGCTTTGTACCTTTCCATCGGCTACCACCGCTCCGACGGCGAACCGCACGCCTCGTCGCGCACCCGGACGGTGGAGTGGGGTGGAGTCGGGCGGGCGACGGATCACTCGACGACGTAGGACTGCTGGGTCCCACGCGACCGGCGGTCGACGAACCGGTAGCGGTCACCGCCGGCCACCGTCCCGGCCGTGGCGGGGTCGTCCGCCGACACGTCGTGGAATTCGTTGTAGCCGACCAGTCCCCGGTCTGCCAGCGTCTCGACCAGGTCGTCCGGGACCGCACCGTCGGCGACCTCGATCACGAGCAGGAGGTCGGTGAAGCTCTTGGCGAGCCAGGCGTCGCTGACGCCGTCGCTGGCGGCGATGTCCTCGGCCAGTTCGCGCAACTCTCGCTCGCGGTCCGCCATCGGGCGCCCTTCGATCCCCACCCAGGAGACGGCCGTCCCGAACCGGTTCGGCTCACCCCTCGGTGACGTACAGCGAGTAGACGATCACCGCGAAGCCGACGGCGATCAGCGTGCTCTCGACGAGCAAGCCCACGCGGAAGTCCATCCGGACGACCTGGTCGACCACCCCGGCTGTCAGCGAGCCGACCGTCACGATGGCGAAGCCGAGCGTCAGTGCTCGCAACGACGACGAGCCGGTCCGGCGGTAGGCCTTGTACGCGAAGTAGGTGATGAGTCCCCCGAGCAGGAGGGTGAGCGTCTTCGTGGCGACGATCAGCGTCTGTGTCGTGATTCCGTGAGTCATGTCTCCTTTCGCACCTCCGACCAGATGTTGGCCAGGCGTTCGTCGGCCGTCCGCGGGCGACGGCTGACGTCGACGGTGAACTCCCGGTCCTCGGAGAGGCCGATGACGACCTCCTCGAAGGAAATCGAGTACTGGCTGGCGTGCTGGCCGTCCGAGCGGATCTCCAGGCCCTCCTCCAGAAGTGACGCCTCGGTGAGCAAGTCGAGCTTCCGGTAGGTCGTCGACAGCGGCACCCCCGACGCGTCCGAGATCTCGTCGGCCGTCATCGGTTCCTCCAGTGCCGAGACGATCTCCCGGCACGCCGGATCGTCCAGGGCGTCGAGGACCTCCTGGAGGTCCGGTGCATCCTCGTCCGCGAACGGGTCACGGACCATCGACGTCGGGAGCGAACCGTCGAGTCGACCGTCCTCGTCCGCGAGTCGACCCGGGCGTCCCTGCCTCCATGGTTCGTACACGTCGGCCACGCGGGATAAAACTCGTCATTCGTATCCGGCCGAGATGACGCCTCACACGACCGAGAACGCCACTTTACCCGCAATAACACGGTTCGGGTGGTGGCGGCGCGACCCCCGGAGTCGGTCGCCGGTGGCCCTCCCGCCCGGGCACCGGGGGACCGCTGTGCTTTTTTCCCCACCCGTGCAAGCAGCCGTGTGCTCACCGTCGAGCTGCACGCGCACTCGGACCTCTCCTACGACGGCCGCGATCCCGTCGAGAAACTCCTCCAGCAGGCCGCCACCGTGGAGCTCGACGCCCTCGCCGTCACCGATCACGACGCCATCGAGGCCAGTCTCGCCGCCGCCGACCTCGCGGCCGACTACGGGCTCGTCGGCATTCCCGGGATGGAGGTGACCTGCGCCGCCGGCCACGTCCTCGCAATCGGGGTCGAGGAGCTGATCCCGTCGGGCCTCTCCTTCACGGAGACCATCGACACGATTCACGACCGCGGCGGCATCGCCATCGTGCCCCACCCCTTCCAGGAGTTCCGCAGCGGCGTCCTCGCGAACATCTCGCCGCGCGAACTGAGCGCCGCCGACGCCATCGAGGTCTACAACTCCCGCCTGCTCACCGGCCGCGCCAACCGCCAGGCGAAGCGGTTCGCCCAGCGCAACGGGATGCCCATGACGGCCGGCAGCGACGCGCACATCTTCGAGATGGTCGGCCAGGCCGTCACCAACGTCGACGCTGACGAGCGCAGCGTCGACGCCATCCTCGACGCCATCGTCCAGGGCCGGACCAGCGTCGAGGGGCGCCGGACGCCATGGCGGGTCAGCTTCATGCAGGCCGCCGGCGGCGTCAAGCGGAAGATGTCGACCCGCGTCGAGCGGCTCTGGCAATGAGGTACGGCGGCGGTCCTCGCACCGACCTCCAGGGCGCGGAGCCCGACGTGGTCCGGTCGGCGCTCGACGAAGGAGCGCCGCTCCCCGGAACCCGTGGCTTCGCCGGTCGGCTCGACGGCGCCCTCGTCCGTGACGTGCTCGGGCGCTACCCCCTCTTCGTCGGCGCCGACGACCCTGACGCCTGGAGCGCGGACCCGACGGCACTCGCCGCGCCAGAACGGGTCCCCGCCGGGCACGTCAGGGACGAGTCCGGCACGAGGCGGGTCTGGACGCTGCCGTCACCGGCCCCCACGGCGGACGAGGCGGCCGCGGTCGACGCCGTCTCGGCCGCCGTCCGAGAGACCACTGACGCCGTCTCGACGGACGGGCTCGCCATCGCGTTCTCGGGCGGGGTCGACTCGGCTCTCCTCGCCGCGAGGCTGGACGCGCCGCTCTACGTCGTCGGCTTCCCGGACAGCCACGACCTGGCGGCCGCGCGGTCTGGGGCCGCGTTGCTGGACCGCGACCTCGCCGTCGTCGAGCTCGACCACGCGCGGCTCCGGGACGCGATTCCGCAGGTCGCCCGGGCGATCGGACGGACGAACGCGATGGACGTGGCCATCGCGCTGGTGCCCTACTGCCTCGCCGAGCGGGTCGCTGCAGACGGCTTCGATCGGCTGGCGCTCGGGCAGGGCGCTGACGAACTGTTCGGCGGGTACGCCAAGGTCGCCCGGGCACCAGACGACCCCCGCGTCGACGCCGACACCGTCCGTGGCGCGCGCCGGGAGGTGGTCGTGACCCTGCCCGACCAGCTGGAACGCGACGTGCTCGCGGTGCGCGCCGGTGGCGTCGACCCCGTCGCCCCGCTGTGTCACGACGCCGTCGTGTCGGCCGCGCTGGGACTCCCCGGCGAGATGCTCGTCACCGAGTCGGGCGAGCGGAAGTGGGCGCTCCGGCTCGCGGCTCGCCAGTGGCTCCCCGACCCCGTCGCCTTCCGGGAGAAGAAGGCCATGCAGTACGGCAGCCTCGTCTCGAGAGAACTGGATCGACTGGCCCGCCAGGCCGGGTTCAAGCGCCGGATGGACGACCACGTCACCGCCTACGTCGAGTCTCTCGTCGAGTGAGGCGGGGTCAGTCTGCCGACCCGGTCTCGCCGTCGACCGTCTCGATGGCCCGCGTGCCGACCTCGCGGACGTCGCTCGGGAGGTCCACCTCCCGTGCGTCGAGGTCGGCCGGCGTCAGCCACTCCCAGTCCTCGGCCGGCTGTTCACCAGGAGCCGGGACGATCTCTCGGTGGTCCACGCTCCCGTAGAAGATGAAGTCGACGTGCTGGTGGCCGACCTCGCCCGCCGGGGTCACGTTGATGTCCTCGAGGAGGAAGTGCTGGGGCTCGGGAATCGATCGCACCGTTTCGCTCGAAACGTCGCCCTCGGGAGCGACGAGGTCGACGTCCAGACCGAGTTCCTCGTCGACCTCGCGAACGGCAGCCTCGTGGGGCAGTTCGTCGCGGTCGACGTGCCCGCCCGGCGGGAGCCACATCTCCAGCGTGTCGTGGTAGTGCAGCGCCGTCGCGCCGTCGTGGACGACGTAGACGGTCGCGACGAAGTGGCGGGTCGTCTCCATACCTCCGCGGACACCCGGCGCTCGCTTGGGGGTTACGGTCGACGCGAAAACGAGACAGAGCGCGTCTGCGGGTCAGAGCCCGGGAACCTGCTCCTCGGCCTCGAGGAGTTCGTGGTAGCGGTTCCGAATCGTGACCTCGGAGATGTTGGCGACCTCGCTGACCTCGTTCTGGGTGACCTTCTCGTTGGTCAACAGCGAGGCGGCGTAGACCGCCGCGGCCGCGAGCCCGACCGGGGACTTCCCGGAGTGGACCCCCTTCTCCTTGGCGTTCTGGAGGAGCTGGCGGGCGCGGCGCTCGACCTCCTCGGAGAGTTCGAGGTCCGAGGCGAACCGGGGGACGTAGCTCTCGGGGTCGGCGGGCTGGATCTCGAGGGTGAGTTCGCGGACGACGTAGCGGTAGGTCCGGGCGATCTCGTCCTTCTCGACGCGCGAGACGTTCGCGATCTCGTCGAGCGACCGTGGCGTGCCGGCCTGGCGCGCTGCGGCGTAGAGCGAGGACGTGGCCACGCCCTCGATGGACCGGCCGGGCAGGAGGTCCTCGTCGAGCGCACGGCGGTAGATGACGCTCGCGGTCTCGCGGACGTTCTCGGGGAGGCCGAGGGCCGAGGCCATGCGGTCGATCTCGCCGAGCGCCTGCTTGAGGTTGCGTTCCTTGCTGTCACGGGTCCGGAAGCGCTCGTTCCAGGTGCGCAGGCGCTGCATCTTCTCGCGCTGGCGCGACGAGAGGGCGTTCCCGTAGGCGTCCTTGTCCTGCCAGCCGATGTTGGTCGAGAGCCCCTTGTCGTGCATCATCTGGGTCGTCGGGGCGCCGACGCGCGACTTCTGGTCTTTTTCCTTGGCGTCGAAGGCCCGCCACTCCGGCCCGGGGTCGATCTCGTCCTCCTCGACGACCAGGCCACACTCCTCGCAGACGGTCTCGCCGCGTTCCTCGTCCGAAGCGAGCCGACCGCCACACTCGGGACAGACCACGGTCTCCTCGGTCGCCTCGGCGGTCTCGGCGTCCTCGGTCTCGCGGTCCTCCTCGTCGCGTTCACGCGTGTAGCGTCTCGTTGTCGTGTCTGTCATTGTGATCGATTCGGGGCACGAGCCCCGCAGAACGGCCTGTCGCGTCAATTGTGTTGTGCCGGTCGCGACTTAAAATTTTCGCCCGTTTTCCACCGGTCTCGCGGTCGCTGCAGCCCGATCACCGCCGGAGCCGGTACCGAAACCCTTACCGCTCGGCCAGGCCGGTTTGGTGACATGAGCGACTCTGCCGTCGATCCCGAGGAGGTCCACCACGTGGCAGGCCTCGCGCGGATCGCGCTGGACGACGACGACGCCGAGCGGTTCGCCCACCAGTTTCAGGACATTCTGGCGGCCTTCGAGACGCTGGACGAGGTGCCGGAGGTCGAGCAGGACGCTGACCTCGCCAACGTGATGCGCCCCGACGAGGAGCGTCCCTGCCTCGACCGCGAGGACGCGCTCCGGAACGCCCCCGAGCACGAGGACGGCTACTTCACCGGCCCACGGGTTTCGTGACGATGGAGTACAACGGCTACGTGACCGAGGAGCGCATCGAGGGCGCAGCCGACGGGCCACTCGCCGACAAGACCGTCGCCGTCAAGGACAACATCTCGACGGCCGACGTCCGGACGACCTGCGGGTCGGCCATGCTCGAAGACTACGTCCCCCCCTACGACGCGACCGTCGTCGAGCGGCTCAAGGCCGCCGGGGCGACGATCACTGGAAAGACGAACATGGACGAGTTCGGGATGGGGACGACCACGGAGACCTCCGCCTTCGGGCCGACCGACAATCCCGCCGCGCCGGGTCACGTGCCTGGCGGCTCCTCCGGGGGGTCGGCGGCCGTCGTCGCAGCCGGCGACGCTGACCTCGCGCTCGGCTCCGACACCGGCGGCTCGGTCCGGTGTCCGGCCGCCTTCTGTGGCGTCGTCGGGATCAAGCCCACCTACGGGCTCGTCTCACGGTACGGCCTCGTCGCGTACGCGAACAGCCTGGAACAGATCGGCCCCATCGCACCGTCTGTCGAGGCGGCCGCCGAACTCCTGTCCGTCATCGCCGGCCCAGACGAGCGCGACGCGACGACGCGCGACGCCACGCGGGCGGGCAGCGACTACGACTACGCCGCGGCCGCCGATGGCGACGTGTCCGGCATGACCATCGGTATCCCGACCGAACTCCGCGACGGTGCCGACGAGGCCGTTCGCGAGGTCTTCCGGGCGGCCGTCGAGGACCTCGAATCCCAGGGAGCGGAGACGGTCGCGGTCGACCTCCCCTCGGTCGAACACGCCGTCGAAGCCTACTACGTCATCGCCATGAGCGAGGCGTCTTCGAACCTGGCGCGCTTCGACGGCGTCCGCTACGGTGCCTCGGCCAGCGAGACAGCCGGCGAGGTGGACGGCGACTGGAACGAGGCCTTCGCGGCGGTCCGCGAGGCCGGCTTCGGCGACGAGGTCAAGCGCCGCGTCCTGCTTGGCACGTACGCCCTCTCTGCGGGCTACCACGACAAGTACTACGAGAAGGCCCAGGACGCCCGGGCGTGGGTCCAGCAGGACTTCGACGACGCGCTCGAGGAGGCGGACGTACTGGCCTCCCCGACGATGCCCGTCCCGCCCTTCGAGCAGGGTGAGAGCCTCGAGGACCCCATGACGATGTACCTCGCCGACGCCAACACGGTGCCGGTGAACCTCGCGAACCTCCCGGCCATCTCCGTCCCCGCCGGGGAGACGGACGACGGGCTGCCGGTCGGACTCCAGTTCGTCGGGCCGGCGTTCGGCGAGCACGCCATCGTCAGGGCCGGCAGCGCGCTAGCCTGAACTCGGTGCCGCGGTCGAGACGCCCCCGTCGCGGTCCCGCCGATCACAGACCCGCCCGTAGAGCGACTCGAGCTGGTCGATGGCGAACTCCACGCTGATGGACTCCCGGCGGTCGAGGCAGGTCTCCCGGAGGGAGGCAGCCTCGTCGAGCGTGCGCTCGATGGCGGCCGCGAACGCGTCGACGGATCCGGCGTCGGCGGTGTAGCCAGTCGCACCGTCGTCGATGGTGTCCGCGAGCGCGCCGGCGGCGACACCCGCGACCGGCGTCCCGCAGGCCGAGGCCTCCAGCGCGACGAGGCCCTGGGTCTCGACTGGGCTCGGGAAGGCGAACACGTCGAGCGTGGAGTAGAAGGCGGGCAGGTCGTCGCGGTCCAGGAAGCCGAGGAACCGGGCGTCGATGCCCTGGGCCGCGGCAGCCGCCTCGAGGTCCGATCGGGCCGGCCCGTCACCGCCCATAACGAGCGTCACGTCGCGGTCGATGGCTGCGACGGCGTCCACGAGGAGGTCGAGCTGTTTCTCGTACCCGTGGCGGCCGGTGTAGCCGACCAGCGGGCCGTCCGGCAGGTCGTGACGGGCCCTGAAGTCACCCTCGACGGGGCGGAAGAACTCGACGTCGACGCCGTTGGGGACGACCTCGATCTCCGTCTGGACGCCGATGTCCTCCGCGACGTACCGTCCGGTCTCCTCGCTCGGGACGACCACCACGTCCGCGTGCTTGAGATACCAGCGTTCGTAGGAGTTGGCGGCCCCCCGGACGGTCTTCTCGACCGTGCCGTTGATCGAGAGGTAGGACGCGTACTCGGCCGTCGGGGTGTGGTAGGAAGCGACGAGCGGCGCGTCGGTGGCCCGCGCGAACCGGAGGCCCGAAAGCCCGACGCTGAAGGGCGTGTGCGAGTGGACGACGTCGGGGTCGGCCACGTCCGAGGGGACGCGTGGCAGGCCGAGTCGGTACCCGTCGTAGAAGGGGAACCGGACGCTCCGAACGGGATGGTCCTGCGGGCCAGGGTCGTGGCTGCTCGCCGGATAGACCACGTCCATCCGGCCACCGCGTGCGCGCCAGCGCTCCTGCCAGGTCTCGACGGTGTACGTGACCCCGTTGACCGTCGGCAGGTACGTGTCGGTGAACGCTGCGACCCCGAGGTCCGTCATCTGGGTGTGCTTGGGCCATCAACTACTTAATGCGTTGTGACTGCGCCGCGTTCGACCGAGACAGTCGCGCTCGGCCGGTAAGGAGATCCTACTCGCCGGAACCCGGGGTGAAACCCGTCCCGCCGGCCCAGTCCGGAAGATAGATTGCCGGCCCCGCAGAGGACGGAACCGAACATGCGCGGACGAGCGCGGTCGCCGGCAGGCGGCCGACGGGGTGAGCGGCCGTGTTCGTGAGCCACTACTTCGAGTGGGAGGAGTACATAACCGGCGGGCAACACCAGTCCGTCCAGAACCAGCGCGCGATGCTGGACCGCCACGGCGTCGAGTACACCACGCGTCCCACCCTGGACGCCGACCTCCTCCACCTCAACAACATGGGGCCGCGGTCGCTCTACTACGCGAAACGCGCCCGCCGGGCGGACATCCCCGTCGTCGCACACACCCACCAGACCGCCGAGGACTTCCGGGAGAGTTTCGCGCTCTCGAACGTCGTCGCGCGCCCCATGAAGCCGTACCTCAGCTACGCCTACAGCGTCCCCGATCACCTGATCTGTCCGTCTGCCCACACCGCCGAGGTCATAGCGGACTACTGCGACACGCCCCGCACCGTCATCTCCAACGGCTTCGACCCCGCGAAGCTTGCGGGCCACGAGGAACTGCGCGAGGAGTACCTCGACCGCTACGACCTGGAGCCACCGGTCGTCTTCATGGTCGGTCACGTCATCGAGCGCAAGGGCCTCTCGACGTTCGTGGAGACGGCGCGAGCGATGCCGGACGTCGACTTCGCCTGGTTCGGTTTCCTCAATCCCGGCGGCGGCACGCTCGACCGCGTCCTCCGAAGCCGGACGACGACGAGACACGTGCGGGAGGCCCCCGAGAACTGCACCTTCACGGGCTACGTCGAGGACGTTCGCGGCGCCTTCGCGGCTGGCGACGTCTTCTTCTTCCCGACCAAGAACGAAAACGAGGGCATGGCACTCCTCGAGGCGATGGCCTGCGGAAAACCCCCGGTCGTCCGCGACATCCCCACCTTCGAGTGGCTCGAGGACGGGCAGACCTGCCTCAAGGCGACGCACGACTTCACGACCGCCATCGAGCGCGTCACCACGGACGAGGACCTCCGGGAGCGCATCGGCGAGCGGGCGGCCACCGCCAGCGAGGACTACCGGCTCGACGCCGTGAGCGACGAACTCGTCTCGCTGTATCGCTCGCTCGTCTGAGGCCAGCCGCGAGGCGGGCCACTCCGGGAGTCGGAAGGTATAGGGCAGGCGCCGGGCAGTGTCTGCTCGTGACCGTCGCCGAGGAGCGCATCGAGCGGTTGCAGGCACTCGCACGGGCGGCAGCCAGGGACGGCGAGCAGGGCCGCGCCCGCGAATACGTGCGACGGGCCCGCCGGGTCGCGGAGCGCAATCGCCTGTCACTCCCGCGGTCGTTCACCCGGTTCACCTGCGACCGGTGTGACGCCGTCCTGATTCCGGGCCGCACCGCACGGGCGCGCCTGCAGGACGGCCACGTCGTGGTTACCTGTGACTGCGGCGCCCAGGCACGCTATCCCTACGAGTAGCGACGGGGTGACGACGAGTCGGCCCCGATCCCCCAACGGCTTGGGGCAACTTTAAATCAGGTCCGGAGAGAACGCCGTGGTATGAACGACAGCGAGCGCGGCCGACGGATCCACGAACTCGACGCGACGCTGCGCGTCGGGAAGGGCGGCGTCGAAGCGGTCGCGGACGAACTCGCCAGCCAGCTACAGGACGCGGACCTGGTCAAGGCGAAGTTCCTTCGCTCCGCCCGCGGTGGAACGACGACCGAGGAACTGGCCGACGACCTCGCAGACCGTGCCGGCGCGACGGTGGTCCAGACGCGGGGACACACGGCGGTGTTCGAGTGATGGCGCAGGCAGCCCCCGGCGGCGATCTCCCACCGATCGCGGACGTGCTCGCCGACCTCGGGGTCCCCTATGCCGGTGCGCTCGGCTCCGCGATCACGTTCGTCCTGGTGTTCGTGCTCGTCTTCGTCCTCGGCCGCCTGACGGTCGTGCCCCTCGTCAACCGTCTCCTCGCGGCCAGGGACGTGGACAGGCACGCGCGCGTGCCGCTGAAGAAACTCACCACCTTCGCCGTGGTCTTCGCGGCCCTCGGCGTGGCCTTCGGACTCGCCGGGTTCGGCAACATTCTCACGTCGCTGGCCACCATCGCGGCGGCCGCGACGCTGGCCATCGGCTTCGCGATGCAGGACGTCATCGCGAACTTCGTCGCCGGCGTGTTCATCTTCACGGACCGCCCCTTCCGGATCGGCGACTGGATCGAGTGGGACGGCAACGAGGGCGTCGTCGAGGACATCAGCCTGCGCGTCACGCGCGTCAAGACCTTCGACAACGAACTCCTGACGGTCCCGAACTCCGTCCTGACGAACGGCGTCATCAAGAACCCCGTCGCCGAGGACACGCTCCGCCTGCAGTTCCTGTTCGGCATCGGCTACGACGACGACATCGAGCAGGCCACCGACATCATCGTCGAGGAAGCGGAGAAGCACGACGGCATCATGGACGACCCCGCGCCGTCCGTGCGGTTGACCGAACTCGCCGACTCCTACGTCGGCCTGAAGTCGCGAATCTGGATCGCGGACCCGAGCCGCTCGGACTTCGTGAAGACCCGCGGGGAGTACGTCACCGCCGTCAAGAACCGCTTCGACGAGGCCGGCATCGACATCCCGTATCCGCAGCGGGAACTCTCGGGTGGCGTGGAGATTCCCGCCGTCCAGGGCGTCGAGGTCGCGGACGACTGACCGGGCGGCGCAGTCACCCCTGCGGGCTGCCGTCGCTGGGAGGTGGACCTGGTATGAATGGAAGTGGACGGCCGAGATTGCCCGGCGTTCGGACGGGGGTAGTCCCGCGCGCCTCCTCCACCCCGCGACCCTGCGAGCGATGGATGTCCGAGGGGTCGCTGCTCGCTTCCGCGCCTGACGTGGTGCCCTCGGTTAACCACGCTCTTGCGCCCCTGCAGGCGCAGTCACGTGGACCTCCGTCCCCGCAGGACGAGGCTTCGACGTTGGCTTGCGGGGCCCCCGACCGTCTGACCGGACGCCCCCGGTGTTCGGTCCCCGCTTGAAGGCCAATTGCGGGCAGGGAGCGGGGCCTAACCGCCCGACCTAGTCCACTCGATGGGTACCCGTGTCCGCCATAAGGGCCTTTCGAAACCCGGGGCGAGAGTGGCGGCCGCTCCGCCTCGCGACCTCAGAAGATCCCAAGCGAGCGGGCGTACCAGGCGCCAGCCCCGGGAACGGTCAGCGAGAAGACGACCGTCGCCCAGCGGTGGAGCGGGGTTATCTCGAGGACGTCGATTCGGACCGTCGCCGCCCAGGCGAGCACGATGAGCGTGACGAACAGCCCGGCGGCGAGGGCCACGCCCGCGGCGAAGTCGGGCTCGGTCCGCTCCTCGCGGCCGGCCGCGAAGACGATCAGTGCGACGGCCGCCAGCAGGCCGGCAACGAGTGGGTTGACGACGCCGGAGCCGTAGTAGGCGCCGACGGACCCGTCGACGGCCAGGTAGGGGTAGGCGAGGGCGGCCAGGACGGCGAGACAGCCAGCCACGCCCGCGAGCGGCGCGGTGCGAGCCTGCTCCATGCTCGCCGGTCTGCCCGGCCGGAACTTAACCGTTCCTGGACGGGCACGGAGGCGAAAGGACCACAAGCGACCCCTGCAAGCTGTGGGTATGGGACTGGGCGGAACCGCAAAGAAGCTCCAGAAGGTGGCCAACGCGGCCGAGGAACTCTACGCGAAGATGAACGAGGTGATCGGCCAGCTCAAGGAACTCCAGCGGGAGGTCGAGCGGACCAGCGAGCAGGTCGACGACATGGAATACGACATCGCAGAACAGCGCGCCATCCTCGACGCCCTCGCCGAGGCGGAGGGCGTCGACGTCGAGTCGGTCCTCGCCGAAGCAGACCTGCCACCAGCACCTGGCGCCGAGGACACCGAGGGCGCACCCGCGGCCGACGGCGGCGCCGGCGACGGTGAGTGACCGGCGGGCGCCTCGGGCGGACTCGGAGCCCGACGCCGGTCAGCCGAGGCGGCTGTGTTCGACCTTCAGGCACCGGTCCTGGACGAACTGCCGGCCAGACTCCGCCACCCGGCGGCCAGACTCGTCGTCGGTGATGCCGAGCTGAAGCCAGACCGCCTCGACGTCGTCGCGGTCCAGCACCTCGTCGACGATGCCGGCGACCTCGTCGCTCGGCCGGAAGACGTCCACGAGGTCGATCTCCGCGTCGACGTCCGCCAGCGAGTCGGGGGCCTCGCGGCCGAAGATCTCGTCGGCGAAGGGATTGACCGGGACGACCTCGTACCCGTGATCGAGCATGTACTTCGGGATGTCGTGGGCGGCCTTGCCCGGCGACGTGGAACAGCCGACCACGGCGATGGTCTCGAGGTCGAGTATCTCACGGAGTTCGTCGTCGCTCTCGACTGGCATGGGCGCCTGTACGGCCCGCCCCGTGAAAAGTCGTTCCCGGTCGAGCGCTCAGGGGCCCGCGACGCCGCTGGGACCGGGCAACTGGACGGAGACCTCGCGGTCCTCGTCGACCTCGATGACGCCATCGAACAGTTGCTTGAGCGTGTTCAGCGATTCTGCCTCGTGGGCGGTCGATTCGATGACGTGGACGCCGAGGGCGTCCGCGTTCTCGATCCGGCTCGTGAAGACGTGCATGAACCGGAAGACGGTCTGGAGGTCGGAGTACATCAGGAGCGTCGACAGCGAGTCGAGGAGGACGCGGTTCTGTTCGAGGCTCCGGTCCGAGTAGAACTCCTCGACGAACTCGGAGAACTTGATCCCGATGCCAGTCATGTCGACGGGCGAGGAGGTGTACTTGACCCGCTCCGAGTCCTGGACCGACCGTCCCTGGTGTTTGGTCACGCAGTCGACGATTCCGAGGTCGGCACCCTCGATGTTCTCGAAGAGCGTCTCCAGGTCGGCGAGTACCCGGTCGGAACTGTCTCTGGTGGTGACGACGACGGACCCCTCTCCCCGGTTCGCGCCGTGGGCCAGGATCTCCAGGCCCAGGCGTCGCTTGCCGCTCAATGGTGGACCGGCGATCAAGAGATTCGTCCCGGGATCGACCGTGGCGTTCTCGAACTCAGGGCCGAGGTCGTACATCGATGTGTCAGGTGAGACGAAACGACGACGCTGCCGTCCCGCGCGTACAGAAATGTCCCGCGGCACGGTATATATGGCTTTCCGTCAATATATTGCGAGCGGGAAATTACCGGAATCATGTTATTGCAGCGGTCCCGTCCGGGTGTGGTATCGCGTTGGCCCGCGTCGTCCGTTCATCCGGAGCTGGTGTGCCCCCTCACCCGGGTGGCGGGAACCGGGGAGTTTTTACCCCGACACCGGATTAGCCGAGTGTAGGGCGCTTAGCTCAGCCTGGACAGAGCGAGTGGCTTCGGACCACTAGGTCGCGGGTTCAAATCCTGCAGCGCCCACATATTTCGGCGCGATAATCGCCCGACTGCATGGAGAGTGTCAGTCGAACGACCGGGGAGGGATGCTTTCGTTCGATGGTCGAACGCAGGAGGAGTTCCAACCAAGGGTTCGCGTGCAGCCAATCGGGTACCACGGAAGAAAATCAATCGTCGATTGACGGACTGGCGAGTTACTCGTCTTCGAGGGCGTCGTAGATGTCTCGGTTCGCATTGCGGTCCTCAGCCGCGACTCGCCTGACGAGATCTCGACGGATGTCCTCCATCACCTCATCCAGCGGAGAGGTCGTTTCCGTCCCTTCCTCCGTAGCCATATCTGGATGGATGCTTCCAACGCGGTTAATCGTTCGGGTCCGACGAATCGCCGGCCAACTGCTCTACCCCGTACTGGATCAGATCGTCCCGCCACGCCTCAATTTCACCGGCCAGATCCAACTCTTCGGTGTTGGATCGGAGATACTCGACGGTTGCTTCCTCATCAACGGCCGTCTCGTCAGTACCGAACCGTTTCAGGATCGTCCTGATTCGGTCATGTACTCGAACCGGTAACCGTTGAGGAAGTAGAACACGACCGCCGTATTGAGTGCAGTGCGCTTGTTCGCGTCGACGAACGGATGATTGGCAACGAGAAGCCGGAGGAGGTGAAACGACTTTGCGTGGATCGTCTCCGGTACGGTATCGAAACTCCCTTCTTTGATGTGGCTCAGCGCGAACTCGATGTCCCCACGGTTCGCCACGCCGGAGTGTGTGTCGGGATACTCCGAGACGATATCGTCGTGGAGGGCGAGGACGTCCTCGACCGACGGATACCACAACGAGTGTTCCATTCACTCGGTCATCGACACCGAACCAGCGTAGTCTTTGTCATGGACCACTCCGGAACCGGATCAAAGATGCGCATTTCAGACCGCAGAATTCGGCCGTCTCACGCCTCAGAGGTCGATTCGTTCGACAGTCGACTGAGAGCCTGCAGCGCCCGCTTCTCCGCGACGAGCGAAGCGAGGAGCCAGAAGTGGGTGCAGCGGGTTTGAACCCTGGAAGACGCAGTCCGCGCAGCGAATGGAGTGAGCGAGCACGACCGTCTTCATCCGGTTCAAATCCTGCAGTCCCGATTTCCTCGCGAACACGAAGCCAAGGAGTCCGAAATAGGCGGGACAGGGTCGCAGCCCAGCAGTACCAGGCGTCCGTGCCCGCGGCCAAGGGCCCCGACAGGCCACGATAGCTGAAACCAGTCTTTGTGCCTCCGGAAGGCAGGTGTGGTCTCCGGATGCAGCACCAGTATGGAGAGACCGACGAGTCGTCGCCGGTTCCTCGGCTGCTGTGGGACCGGCCTCGCCCTCGGCTTCGCGGGCTGTCTGGACGGCGAAGAGGACCCCGATCGGTCGCCGGGCTCGGAACGGACGGACGACACGACGTCGACTACGGACACCGGGGACGACCAGGGACCGGTCCAGTGGACGGAATCGCTTGGATCACCGACATCGCGGCCCGCTCCCGGCCTGGGGGCGGTCTACGTCGGGACGGAGTCCGGCGGCGTGTACGCGCTGGCGGGCGACGACGGCGACCAGCACTGGAGCGTCGACGTCGGCGACCCGGTGGTCGGGCGACCGGTCGTCGGAGAGGACGCTATCTACGTCGTGTGCGGCGAGACGGCACTCTCTTCGTCACACCGCGTCGTCGCGCTGGACCAGAACGCCGGGCGCGAGCGGTGGACGTTCGAACCGGAGGAGTGGTGGCTCGAGCTCTTCGGCCTCGCCGGGGGCCTGCTCTACGTCGGGACGCAGGACGACGCGCTGGCCGGCGAGGGGGAGACGCTGTACGCACTCGACGCAGCGAGCGGGGAGGTCCAGTGGTCGGGCGCCGTCGGCGACGGCGACGGCCTCGTCACGGACGACGCCGTTTACGTCAGGTCTCCCGGTCGCCTCGACGCCTTCGACCCGGTCGACGGAACGCGTCGCTGGTCGACGGCCGTCTCCGGCTACACGTCCGGAACGCTCGTCGCGACGCCGGAGACGGTCTGCCACGTCGCCGAGCCCGAGGGGTCACGTGGGGTCCTCGTCGGCCGGGACGCCAACACGGGCGACCGTCGGTGGGTGCTCGACGACTGGATGACGACCTCGGTTACGCTCCACGATGGGACGCTCTACGTCGGCGGGGAACGGCTCGCAGCCGTCGACCCTGTCACCGGCGACCGGCCGTGGGAGGTCGAGCAGGCCCGCTTCGTCCCGGACGCACCGGTCCAGGACGGTGTGCTCTACGCTGGCGGCGCCGAACTCGGGGCCTACGACGTCGCCGACGGCTCGCGGCAGTGGTCCTGGTCGCCGGATCCGGCCGTCGAGGGGGTCGTTCCGAACGCCGTCTCGGACGGATCGATTCTCGTCGACACGTTCCGGGAAGCCGATCCGAGAAACCGCTACAAGTTCGCCGTGTCGAGAGAATCAGGCGACCGACGGTGGGTCTTCGACGGTGAATCGGAGCTGACCGACCTCGCACTCGGCGAGTCTGGGGTCCTGGTCGGCGGTGAGGCAGGTGACGTCGTCTCGCTGGCGCGGCGGTGACCGCGGCGCGGTCAGATGACGCGACGCGTCGTGAACACGAGGATGCCGACCACGAGCAGTCCGATCCCCCAGTAGACCGAGGGATAGGGGAGGACGGTCAGCGCTAGCGTCACGACGCCGGAGGAGATGAGCGACCAGCCGACAGTCGTTCGATACGTCACGGGTGGACCGTCGCCGCCCCGACGAAAGAGGATAGTGACCACCTCGTTGTGACGTGCCAGACGCTCCCGTCAGGCAGGGCCCCGCGCGCCGGCGAGAGTGACGGAGTCACCAGTGGCAGGAGCGACGTGCGGTCCGTGAGCGCCAGCGAGTCACTCGTAGAGGTCGGCAGGCGAGCGCTCGTAGGCTGGCGAGTCAGTCCGCAGGACGTTCGCGACGTGCTGGAGCTCCATCCCCAGCAGGATCACGACGTCGCTAATCGAAATGATGCCAGCGAGTGCCCCGTCCTCGGTGACGGGTACCCGGCGGGCCCCGCGGTTGGCCATGTGTTCGAGGAGGTCGTACACGCCGACGTCCGCCTCGACGGGCTCGACGTCCGCCGTGGGGACGTCGCGCAGCGCCAGGTCCGCGGGGTCCCGGTCCGCGTCGATCTGGAGTGCGATGGTGCGATCCGTCACGATGCCCGTCGGGCGACCGTCGTCCACGATCACGACGCTCGACACCGAGCGCTCCCGCATGCTATCGACGGCCGACAGGACAGAGTCGTCCGGTGCGTGCGTGACGACGGTCGTCCGCGCGATGTCGAGGATTGCCATACCCGGGGATTCCACCCCCGGGATCCAATCGATTTCGCTTCACGTCAACGTGCGTACCTATCCGTCGGCGCTGTCCGGCCCGTCCCCGGGAGCCAACGGAGGGATCGACCCTGCCTCGCCGGAACGGTACCGGCGGCTGTTCAGTGACCTGAAAACGACCTGTTGGGACGCATTCAACGACTGATTACTGCCCACGGGCGGGGTTCGAGCGGGTCTAATCACCCGCTAGCGGCGACGCCTGAAATTGCCGAAATCTGGCGATACGAGGCGGCTCGTCGCTAACTGGTCGATAAATAAGTAGCTACCATCCCTGGAATTTCGCGTGGGACGCATGGGGGTACTGGACCCAACCGGAACGATCGCTGACGAAGAGATACACGACATCCTGCGCAACTCCCGCCGGCGCGCCACGCTTCAACACTTGCGGGAGACGGTCGGATCGGCCTCTCTCAGGGAGCTGTCGGTCTGGATCGCCGAGCGCGAGTCCGGCGAGTCGCCGCCGCCGACGGGGCTCCGGGAGAGCGTCTACAACTCGCTACACCAGACGCACCTGCCGAAGCTCGACCGCGAGGGCGTCGTCGTCTACGACCGGGATCGGAAGACGGTCGAACTGGACGACCCCGCCCGCGAGGTCAGCCTCTACATGGAGGTGGTGGGGCCATACGGCGTCACGTGGGCGGCCGCCTACCGGACGCTGTGCACCGTGGCGTTACTCAGCGTCCTGGCGGCGGAAGTAGGCCTGCCGGTCTTCGACGGAGTCGGTACCCTCCTCCTGGAAACCGTCTGGCTGGTCGTACTCGGACTCGCGACGAGCTACCAGCTCTGGCACCGCCGCTGGTTCGTCCTCCGCGCACTCGCGGACTGAAGACGGAACAGCCGTCACTGCAACAGCGACGGGACGAACCGTTCGACCGACGCCGCCTGGCCGACCCGGAACGCGAGAATCGCCAGCAGGACGACGAGTGTCGCGACCGCGTAGGTGCCCGCAGAGAGCAGTTGGAATCCGGGCAGACCGACCGCGCTCCCGCCCGCGAGTGCCAGGCCGGTTGCGACCAGGCCCAGGTACAGCCGAGACCAGGTCGCAGCCGCAGGCGTTCGGTCGGGTGCCGGTCCCCGCTCGGCGAGGACCGCGGACGCCCGGGTGCCGAGCGAGACCACCTTCTCCCTGTCGTCGTACTCGACGATCGAGAGTTCCGCCAGCTTCGGCAGGTGGGTCTGGTGGAGCGTCACGTAGACGCTCGTCCGCTTCTTTCGGGGCGGCGGCCGTTCCCCCGTCTCCTCGGCGGCGATCAGTTCCGCCAGGTCCCCCAGGTCCCGCGGTTCCGCCGCGGCCAGCAACTCGAGCACCATCGTCCGTCGTTCGTTACTCAACACGTCGTAGATCTCTGTCCTGTCGAGGCCCCCCTCTCCCGCGGGGGCACTTCCAGGGGCGACTTCGTCCGGTGGACGTTGCATCGTGGACATTACTTCACTCCGTGCGCGAACGCGCCAGGGAGGACTCCAGCAGGTGCGGCGGCCTGGCACCGACACGCGACTCCCGGTCTGCGAACGAGCGTGCGGCGTCGCAGATCGGCCCACCTGTCGTCGGTCGGGTGCCGTCTCCCCCACCCGGAATCAGGTCTCCTCCCACTCCCGGTCGCGTTCACGTCGTACTCGTACGTACGTAGTGACAACCACCTAACTTGGCTACCTCAGATACTAGTACCCGTCCACCCGGGTCGAGGTCGACACCACCATTGTAGGGTTACCCGAGGAGCGAGGTGAGGAGTTTGCGCTGGGCGGTCCGGAGGTGCTGGAGGAAGGTCGAGCGGGTAATGCCGAGACGGGCCGCGAGTTCCTCCGAGTTGTTGGCCTTCGGACGCTCGAAGAACCCGCCGGCGTAGGCTGTCTCGAGAACTTCGCGTTGCCGGTCCGTGAGTGCGTCGAGGGTCGGTTCGGCTGCCGAGCGGTCCTCGGTGGTGGGCGTGGAAGCCTCGACCGAGTCGCGGCGGACCGGCGAGGCCGACTGTGTGCGCAGGACGTGACAGACGACGTCCTCGTGGAGCGGGACCGCACCGTACTCAAACGATCGGGGCCCGTCGAGCGTCTCGCACTCGACCGGCTGCCTGTCCCCCGCTGGCTCGTCGGGGAGACCAGACGGGAGGCGTTCGGCGAGTCCAAACGTTGCCTTGAATGCCGGGTTGGTCAGCCGGACCGCACCGGTTCCGTCGGTGACGGCGACGGGGGTCCCGACCGCCCCGAGGAGATCACGGAGTCGCTCCGTGGGAAACGCGGGACTGTCGGCCGTCCCTGCCGCCCGAACTGCACTCTGGACCCGTCGTGCGAGGCGCTCCGGGCGTGGCTCGGCGTCGATCCTGACGTAGACCTCCGTTGGGTCGACGTCAGCGACCTCCTCCCAGTCGACGTCGGCGGGAACGACGAGAACGACGGGGAGGTCCGGGTGTCTCGCGCGGATCCGCCCCGGATACGGTCGGTTGACCGCCGGGCCCAGACCGTGCGATACGACCGCGCAGTCGAACTCGCCGAGGTCGTCGACGGCTCGACCGAGGTCGTCGTACGGCGTCGCGCGGACGGGTAGTGCCGCCGCAGCGAGGGCCGTTGCCTGTGCACGGGCCCACGCCGGGTCCTCGGTGACGAGCGCCGCGCGGATGGGCGTCGATCCGTCCGCCGACGGTCCAGCCCCGCCGGTCACGACGGTCTCACCTCTGGTGCGTTGCGCGCGAACTGCATCCCTCGGTGCTCCCCCAGTCCGTGACAAATTACCGTGGAGTGAGCGCAAATACGTTGTGATTCGTTGACTGGTCTGGCGACCGTGGCGCGGGCAGACCGGACGCCGGGCGCCTCACGTAGGAGCCCAGGGGGACTTTAGTAGCAGCGTGCCCGACCTCCGAGGGAGAATGCACGGGCGACGCCTCGCCACCACCGAGGAGATCATCGCGGTCGCGAGCCCCGAGAGCGAGGCGATCCTCGACTCCCTCGCGGCGTGGGTCGACGGGCAGGACATCGACCTCTCGGTGGTCGAGGTGGGCAACGACGTCGGCGACGTGTACACCCCGAGCCGCGCGACCCTCGGCGTCACCCTCGGGGGCGACGGGACCTTCCTCGAGGGGATCAAGACCTTCGCCCCCCGTGGCATCCCGCTGCTCGGGATCAACGCGGGGACGCTCTCCTTTCTGGCCCGGGTCGAGCCAGAGCACATGACCGACGCCCTCGACGAGGTGCTGAAGGGGCGGGCGACGGTCGACAGCCGCCAGCAGCTCCACGCCGACGCACCGGGCGTGGACGCCACTGGAATCAACGACGTCATGGTCGAGCACGTCCCGCCGGAGAATCCCATCGACCGGAAGATCACGCGTCTCGACGTCTTCCTCGACCACGAGTACGTCGGCGAGTTCGAGGGGACCGGGCTGGTGGTGGCCACCCCGACGGGATCGACCGGTCTCTCGCTGTCCGCGGCGGGACCGATCCACTACCCCGCCAACAACCAGTCGCTCGAGCTCGTCCCGCTCCACACCCACAACCTGGGGACGCGACCGGTCGTCCTCGACGCCTCCTCGGAGCTACGCATCGTCACCCAGGGGACCGCGAGCCTCCTCGTCGACGGCGGGCGCGCCCACACCTACCTCGCGGAGGACGCCGTGGTCACCGTCACCGGCGCCGACCGTCTCGCACACGTCGTCCGGACGAGTTACGACGACCACTTCTTCACGGCGGTGACCCAGAAGCTGGGCTGGGGGGTCCGCGACCCACCCGACGAGGGCCCGCGAGACCGACTGACGGCCGACGAGCCGGCCCAGACGCCCGACGTGGTCGAGCGCGCTCGCGCGGTCGCGGAAGAGGCGGCACTCAGCGTGGGCGACGTGCTCAGCGACCTCCACGGTCAGGTGGAGTCGGTCGAGTTCAAGTCCGACAAGGCCGACATCGTCACCGAGGCTGACTACCAGTCAGACCGGATCATCACGACCGTCATCGGCAACGAGTTTCCAGACCACGGCATCTTCACCGAGGAGAGCGAGCGCGTCCACGGGGACTCCGCGTACACGTGGGTGGTCGACCCCCTCGACGGGACCGGCAACTTCGCCCACGGGAACCCCAACTACGCCGTCTCGATCGCGCTGCTGGAGGCGCGCGACCCCGTCATGGGCGTCGTCTACGTGCCGGAAACCGGCGAACTGTTCAGCGCCCGCGCGGACGGCGACGCCTACGAGAACGACGTCCGGCTGGCGACGACCGACCGATCCAGCCTCGACGTGAGCATGCTCCTGTCGGGCTACGACCCCGACGGGTCCTTCCTCTCGCACTTCTACCAGGAGAGCCGCGGCGTCCGCCGTCTCGGCTGTGCGGCCCTGCACCTGTGTTATCTCGCCAGCGGCAGCGCGGACGCCGTCTGGGAGTACGACACCTACCCGTGGGACGTCGCCGCGGGGGTGTGCATCGCGCGGGCAGCCGGCGCGCGAATCACCGACGCGACCGGCGAGCCCTACAGCGTCACCTTCGACACGGCAGAGCGAAAGGCGCTGCTCGGCTCGAACGGGCCGCTCCACGACTCGCTCCTCGAGCACCTCTCTGTCGCTGATTCGGACGTCACGGGCTGACTGCACGGCAACTTCGAGCCGCCGTAAGCGGTCCGTACGGTTCGACGGTGGCCGGTAACCGATTAATTACTAACCAGCCCTCGGTCCCGACTTCGAGCACGCATGGGAGAACAAACGGACCGGTTGCTCCTGGAGGTCGAGTTCACCCACCGGTGGTACCGAACCTTCCTGGAGCGACTCCGGGCGGACGACTACGACTTTCGGGGATTCGCGAACGCACCGGCGGAGGGCGAGGTCGTCCTCCGTCACGACGTGGACCTGTCGCTCGAATCGGCGCTGGAGATGGCCAGGATCGAGGCGGAGGTCGGCGTCGAGTCGACCTACTTCGTCCTGCTCACCTCGCCCCTGTACAACGCACTGGCGCCGGCGAACCGCGAGATTCTCCGGCGGATCGAGGGGCTCGGCCACGACGTCGGACTGCACTTCAGCACCCACGCCTATCCGGAACTGGACCGGCGGCCGCCGACCGGGGCGGTCGCGTCGCGGGTCCAGGAGGAGCTGGGCGTCCTCGACTCGGTGCTCGACGGGACGCCAACGAGCGTCTCCTTCCACATCCCGCCGGACTGGGTGCTGGGCGAGACGTTCGAGGAGTTCCAGAGTGCCTATGCGCCGGCGTACTTCGAGGACGTCTCCTACGTCGCCGACTCCAGCCAGCGGTGGCGCGACGATCCGCCGACGGTCGACTCCCGGGAGGAGGCGATGCAGGTCCTGACCCACCCCGGTCTCTGGGCACCGTCGGACGCGGACTTCGAGGGGCGGGTCGAGCAGGCCATCGTGGCGTCCTGCCGGACCACCCAGGAGACGACGCGCGCGGAGTTTCTGGACGGAGGGAGTGACTGATGTCCGACACCCGGGAGCCGACGGCACCGGAGGTGGCCGATGTATAGGGACCTGACCGTCGCCGTGGTCGTGCCCGCGTACAACGAGTCGGGGTACGTGGGCGACGTCATCGACGGCCTGCCTGCGTTCGTCGACCGCGCCTACGTCGTCGACGACGGCTCGACCGACGACACCTGGCAGGAGATCAGCGAGCACGCCGAGCGCCGCAACGCCGCCCACGACGGTCGCTACGACGACCTCGTCGTGCCGATCCAGCACGAGCGAAATCGCGGCGTGGGCGGCGCCATCAAGACCGGCTACCAGCGCGCCCGCGAGGAGGGCCTCGACGCGACGGCCGTCCTCGGTGGCGACGACCAGATGGACCCCGCCGAGCTGAAGAAGTACCTGGACCCCATCGCCGACGGCGTCGCCGACTACACGAAGGGCAACCGCTTCGCCGACCCGGAGTACTGGGCGAACATGCCCCGCTTCCGCCTCGTCGGCAACGTCGCACTCTCGTACCTGACGAAGGTCGCGAGCGGGTACTGGGACTCGATGGACTCCCAGAACGGCTACACAGCCATCTCCCAGTCCGCCCTCGAGCGGACGGACATCGACGGCATGTACGAGTACTACGGGTACTGCAACGACCTGCTCGTCAGGCTGAACGCAGCCGACGTGGCCATCGCCGACGTGGCGCGGTCCTCGGAGTACGCCTACAGTGACGACTGGAAGAGCCACATCGACTACAAGGAGTACGTCCCGCGGGTCTCGGGCATGCTGTTCCGGAGCTGGCTCTGGCGGCTCCGCCGCAAGTACCTCCTGACCCGCTTCGAGCCCATCGCACCGCTCTACGCGCTCGGCTCGACCGTCGTCGGCGCGAGCCTGGTCGGCCTCCTCGCGTCGCTGGTCCGGCGGGACGGCGAGGACACCGGGACCTGGGTCGTCGCGGTGACGCTGGGCGCGCTCACGTTCCTGGCCGGCGCGATTCTCGACAGGGAGGACAACCGCGACCTGACCGTCCAGGTCGACCCCGACGGTGACGCGAGCGGCGACCAGGAGGACGACGGCGAGGCACCTCCGCGAACGCGAAGCGCCGGCACGCCCGGCGCCGAACACGCGAACGGCGACAGCCAGAAGGTCGACGCGTCGGGCGTCGGACAGGCCGAGATCCGACCCCCGGAGGACCGATGAACCGGTCGGCCGCGCCGGACCGCGACCGGTCGGGTGCCGACGTGACGGTCCTGATGACCGGCGCCGGCGCGCCCGGGGCCTCCGGCATCGTGCGGAGCCTCCGTGCGGGCGACGACCACGACGTGCGCATCGTCGGGGTCGACATGGATCCGGGGGCCTACGGCTTCGCCCTCGTGGACGCAGACCACACCGTGCCAGCGGGGACCGACGACGACTACGTCCCCCGGATTCGGGACCTTGTCGACGCCGAGGGCGTCGACGTCGTCCTCCCGCTGACGACGGCGGAACTCCAGCCCCTCGCGGAGCACCGCGAGTCCATCGACGCGACAGTAATGGTCTCGCCCGCCGACGCCCTCCACCTCGCCAACGACAAGGGCAAACTGTACGCGACGCTGGCCGAGCAGGAGTTCGACTCGGCCCCGCGCTTCCGGCGCGTCGACGACGAGGCCGCGTTCCGCGAGGCGGTGGCGGCCTTCGGGTACCCGGAGACCCCCGTCTGCTTCAAGCGACCCGTCGCCAGCGGGATGCGCGGTTTTCGCGTCCTCGACGAGGGGACAGACCGCCTCACCCGCCTCATGGAGGAGAAGCCAGACTCGGCGGTGACAACGATGGACCAGGTCCTGCCGGTCCTCCGGGAGGCCGAGACGTTCCCGGAACTGGTCGTGATGGAGTACCTCCCCGGCGAGGAGTACAGCGTCGACGTCCTGGCCATGGGTGACGACGTCGGCCCCGTCGTGCCGCGGTCTCGCGCTGTCACCCGCGCCGGCATCACCTTCGAGGGAACCGTCGAGGAGCGGGCGGACCTGATCGAGGAGGCGACGGCCATCTCCGAGGAACTCGGGCTCCGGTACAACGTCAACGTCCAGTTCAGGTACGACGCCGAGGGGACGCCGAAGGTCATCGAAATAAACCCCCGCGTCGCCGGGACCATCGTGATGTGCGTCGGGGCCGGAGCGAACATGCCGTACCTCGGCGTCAAGCACGCCCTCGGCGAGGACCTGCCCGAGGTCGACGTGGCCTGGGGCACCGAGATGACCCGCTACTGGCAGGAGCTCTTCCGGGCACCCGACGGCCGGACCTACCACGTGGACGAGACCGGTCCGGGGGCCAGAGCACGTCCGCCATGACCGCAGAGTTCGGGTCGGCCCCCGCGGCGGTGTGTTTCGACCTCGACGACACGCTATACGACTACCACGAGTACGCCCGCGCCGGCCTCCGCGAGGCGGCCGACCGCCTCGAGGCACGCACCGGCGAGTCCTACCACGACGAGCTGCATGCCCTGTACTTCGACGAGTCCGTGACCGAGGAGACCTTCGACGCGCTGGTCGAGCGCCACGACCTGCCGCCCGGGGTCGACGTGGACGCCCTCGTCGACGACCTGATCGAGGCCTACCACGACGCGACCGACGCGCTCGCCCCCTACCCCGCGACCGAACGTGTGCTCTCCCGGTTCGACGACCGGTACGACCTCGGCCTGATCACGGACGGCCGGGGCGGTCGTGCGAAACTCCGTCGGCTGGGCATCGACCACTACTTCGACGTCGTCGTGGTCAGCCCGGAGCTCGACAGTTCGAAGCGCCAGCGAGGGGTCTTCGACGCGGCCCTCGCGGACCTCGACGGGGCGGCCGACGAGACGGTCTACGTGGGGGACGATCCCCGCGTCGACTTCCGGATCCCCAACCGACTCGGGATGACGACCGTCCGCCTGCGCCGTGGGCGGTACACCCACCTCGAACCCGACGCGGAGGGCGCGCCGGACGTGGAGATCCAGGATCTCGGCGACCTGCCGGCGCTCGTCGAGTGAGCGAACCGGACGACGGCCCGGTCGCGTGTCGCGGCGGGCCAGCGACGAACTGCCACACGCGAGGCGGATAGGGCGAACATAACAATGAGCGAACCGGGGACAGCCCTACTCGACAGCGGACGGGTCGCACCGGCGCCCTTCCACACACTCCTTCCGGCGCGACCGTCGTCCAGCCGGGACCCAGACGACGAGACACGCATGAGCGAACCACAGCGCAGACCGACGAGGACGCGGCGGGCGCGCGAGTGTCGCCGCCGCCGAGCGAGTCGTAGCGCGCCCACGAACTGCCCGCCAGCGACCAGCACGGACCCCAGACGCCAGCCCACGCGACGGTGGTGGCCGTGAAGGGCTTCGGCAACATCTTCGGGCGCTTCCTGTCGATCCTCAGCGCACGATTGCTCACGACCGTCATCTCCATCGCCTCGACGCCGATCATCGTTCGGCTGCTCGGTCCGGGGGGCTACGGCGACTACGCCGTGATGCTCTCTATCTTCTCGCTGTACATGATCCCGGTCAGTTCTGGCATCACCGAGGGCGTCCAGAAGTTCGTCGCCGAGGCCCGCGAGATGGACCACTGGCAGGAGAACGTCATCAGGTTCTACGGCGTGCTGGCGGTCGGCATGGTCTCGGTGGCGGCCCTGGTCCTGCTGGCCGTGACGGCCTCCGGCCTGGCCGAGTCGATCTTCGGCACCGAATTCACGCTGTACTTCTACCTCCTCGTGGGGTACGTCGTCGTCTCGCAGATGCGGGCGCTGGTCTACCACGTCGTCCTCGGCTTCGGCCTGGAGCCTATCTCGGGGCCCCTGAGCGTCGTCAAGAAGTTCGTGACCGTTTCCGTCGGCATCGGGCTCGTCACGGTCGGGTACGGCGTCAGCGGCATGCTGATCGGTCACATCGGGGCCAATCTCGTGGTCGCGCTCTCGGCGGCCTACGTCATCGCGAAGCGGATCTCCCTCTCGAAGCTGATCGGTGGCACGCCCGACGCGTTCCCGTATCGCGAACTGCTCTCGTTCAACGTCCTCAACATCGTCCTGATCCTCCTCGTGACGTCCATGTTCCACGTGGACGTGATCATGCTACGGACGCTCGTCGGGAGCGAGACGACCGGGTTCTACAAGGGCGCACTCGCCATCGCCGAGTACGTCTGGCTGGTGCCGATCGCCCTCCAGACGGTCCTGCTGCACTCCGCCTCCACGCTCTGGAGCGAAAACCGGACGGCGGCGATCACCGACTTCGCGTCGCGGATCACCCGCTACACCGTCCTGCTGGTCCTCCTCATGGCCATCGGCCTCGCGGCCCTGGCGGAGGCGTTCGTCCCGCTGTACTACGGCGACCCCTTCAGCGCCGCCATCTTCCCGCTGCTCCTCCTGCTCCCGGGCGTCGTCGGGTTCGCTGGCGCCCGGCCCCTCCAGGCGATCAGCCAGGGATCCGGCAAGATCAAGATCCTCATCGTGGCCACCGGTGGCGCCGCGGGCCTCAACCTCGTGCTCAACGCGGTCCTGATCCCGATCTACGGCATGAACGGGGCCGCGGTCGCCACGAGCGTCGGGTACGCTTCCATGTTCGGGTTCCTCGTCTGGGCGGCCTGGCGGATCGGCTACGACCCTCTCGACGACTTCAGGCCGCTGCGAATCCTGGCCACCGGGGCCGTCTCCGCGCCCCCCATCCTCCTCCTGGCGGACGCGATCGGGAGCGACGTCGTGGCACTGGTGGTCGTCCCGCCGATCGGCGCCGTCGTGTACCTGCTCGCGGCGGTGCTCCTGGGCGCGATCGACACCGGCGAGATCACCGAGATCGTCCGGAAGTTCCCGCTCCCGATCGGGTCGTCGATAGGCTCCGGCACGTCCTGGGTCGAAAAGTAGGTCCGTCTCGGTTCACCGGTCGACGGATCGCCGACGCCCGACCTGCGCCGGGGCCTCCTGAAGCACCTCCGCGGCGTCGACGGAGAACGAGTCCCCCGCGCTGGTCCCGCGGGTGACGCCGATCAGCATCCCCACAGTCCCAAGGGTCTTGGCCAGCAGGAAGTCGAGGCCCTCCCAGAGGCCCAGTGTCGCCGTGACGGCCCCGACGCCGAGGACGGAGATGAACAGCCAGGCCAGGGCGGCCAGTGGGGTCGCGAGCGTCGACAGAACCCCGAGGCCGACCCACCCGAGCAGCGTGAACTCGTAGTTGTGAATGCTGGCCAGGCGCCACACGATGGCGGGGGTGCCCGCCCACTTTCGCATCGCCTGGCCCGGACCGAAGTAGTAGCCCGCCGACCACCGGCGGAGCGGCTCCGAGAGCGCCTCGGTGGTCGGGTGGGTGGCCGAGACGCCCGGCAGTCGCAGGATCCGGTAGCCGGCCCGCGTCACGCGAAAGCCCACGTCCAGGTCCTCGTTCGAGATGAGGCCGGGATCGAAGCCGCCCACCGAGAGGAGCACGTCGGCGTCGAACAGCGTGAGTCCGCCGATGGTGTCCAGCTCCTCGATGCCGTCCGACGGTTCGTTGAGCCGGCCCCTGACTGCGCCCACGTCGGCGTTCGTCTGGAGGACGCCGACTGCCTCCGGAAGCCAGGACTCGGTGAGAACCATGTCACCGTCGACGTGCAGTATCATGTCGCCCCTGGCCGCGCGCTCACCGACGTGCCGGCCCGCCCCGGCAGAGATGGCCGCGTCTGGCGGGAGTTGGAGGATCGTGACGGGGTACTCGCGAGCACGTTCGATCGTCCGGTCGGTCGACGCCGAGTCGACGAGGATGACCTCGAAGGAGTCGACGGCGGCGCGACCGGCGGCCAGGACCGACTCGACGCAGTCCCGGACGCGCTCCTCTTCGTTCTTCGTGATGACCACGATAGAGAGGTCGAGGTCCGGCGCCGTCCCCGCGTCCGGATCGTCGGTCACGACTCGCTCACCCCGGATCGTCCAGCCCGGCACGTGGTGCCGTCGGGGTCGTCGTCGCGGTCGTCGAGTGCTCCGTGCATCGAAGTGAAGTACGCTGAGGGCAGACTGCGTTCCCGCTTTGTTATGGGAGCGCTACCGGTGCCGTCGGGCGAGTTCGACCCCGCCGCCGGGTGGTCAGCGAGCGCGAGACGCCCGGAGCGTCCCGCGCAGTTCCTTGGCGAGGAACCGGAGCGCGTCGAGACCCTGCGGGAACGAGTACAGGTCACCGAGCGACTCGACGGTGGCCGGGTCGTCGTCCGGCGACCGGAGCGTCCCGATCCCCGTAGCGAGCAGCGGAGTCGATCGTTCGTAGAGCCGGTCGCGGACCTCGCCGTACGTGTGCACGTCGTCGATGGGCACCGACGTCTCCGCGACGACCTCACCCGCGTCCAGGGTCTCGGTGATCCGCTGGAGCGTGATCCCGACGGCGTCGCGTCCGTGGATGTACTCCCAGCAGCCGGCGGGCTGGCCGCGGTACTCGCGGATGTCGCCGTGGTGGTAGCTGAGGACGCCGTACTCGAGGTCCGTCAGCAGGTCGCCGACGAGGAAGCCGTACCCGAAGCGAACGGCGACGTCCGCGCGGTCGGTGACGGTCGACTCGACGGCGCCTGGCAGTCGGTTCTTCCAGCCGTCGACCGTCTCCGGGACGGCGTCGATCCGGTCGGCCTCTGCGACGTAGGAGAGCCGGTCGAGGTCCACCGACCGCTCCCACGGGGAGGGGTCGCCCGAGAGCTTCAGCAGCGCGGCGGCGACCGTCCACTCACGGAGTTCGACGGCCCGCTGGAGCAGGTCGAGCCGTGATCGATCCCGCTGGACGGGGTTTGTCACGACGGTCGTGAGTCGTGCGTCGGTCTCCGCGAGCAGGTGATCGAGTGCTCGGCGCTGCCACTCTACGACCTGCCAGTCGTTGACGAGCAGGCAGACGCGGATCGGGTCCGTCGCGGCCTCAGACATGGGCGGTGAGGCCTTCCATCGTCGAGATCACGAGATCGTTCGACTGCCTGTAGTCCGACAGCCACGTCAGGTAGGGGCGGACCGTCCGCCACTGCTGCTCGTTGCTGAGGTCGAAGAGGTGACACCAGAGGTGCAGGTGGCCGTCCCGCTCGACGGCGGTCCGGGTCGCCCGCTTGAGCTTGCGGAGGTGCAGCCGACGCCGGACCGGGGTCGGGATGGGCCGAAAGAGGGGATCGTGGCCACCCTGGCCGGCCGGCAACGTCGCCGCCGTCAGCGAGGGGTAGGTCGTACAGGAGGTCTCGACGACCCCGTTCCGCCGGTCGAGGGTCGACAGGGGCTGGGGTCCGGCGAGGAGCTGCCGGTACCTGGCGACCCTGGAGTCCGTCTGGCGGGGCATCGCCGGTCGGAGCACCCGGATGCCCCGGTCCGTGAGGACGTCGTAGGGGGGCCGCTGGTGGCGCGGCGGGACGAGCGACTCGGCCGGCCGACCGGCGCGCTCCCGGTGCAGTTCCTGGACGCGGTCGAGTTCCCACCGACAGGCCTCGCGGGACGTCTGGTCGAACAGGGCGTGAGAGAACGTGTGGGTACAGAGTTCGTGGTCCGTCGGTGCCGACCGAATCGCGTCCACCACGTCCGGCGCGTAGTACAGTGGGTCGGTCTCGCCGTCCGTCCCGGGATCCGCCGCGAACCAGCCACTCGGGTGAGGGCTCTCGTGGGTCCCCGGACACGAATCCAGGAAGAGGTGCCCCACGACGTCGAAGGAGATCGGGACGTCCAGGGTGGCACAGGCCTCCAGGAGCCGCGCCAGGTAGTGCCGTTCCGCCTCGCCGCGGTCACTGAGGCGGTCGTCCTCCCCCGTGTCGTGGACGCCCCACCCGAGTTCGACCTCCATGCTCAGGGTCAGGAGCCCGGTCATCCCGCGTCCCCCCGCGTGGCCGGCGACCTGCCGCGGTTCGCCACTCGGGACGAGCCAGCACCCGGGTGCGGCGACGGCCGCGAGCGCCCGTCTGTCGGCGCCTCGATCCGGACGCGGGTGCTGGGGATCACGTGCATCACGTCGTCAGAAGCTCCGCTGAGCCGCGACCGTCGCGGCGGCCCGACCGAGGGACTCGACCTCGGTGACGTGATCGTCGAACGATTCGAGCGTGTCGGCGAGGTCGCGCTTGATCGCCTCGCTCTCCGCCGAGACGTCGCGCAGCTCCTCGGGATCGGTCGCGAGGTCGAACAGCCGGTCGCCGGTCTCGGTCTCGACGAGCTTGTACCGCTCGCCCCTGGCCGCCCGACTGCTTCCCCGCACGTCCGACGCGACCACCTGGGGCTCGGTGGAGGCATGGGGGTCGAAGGTCCCCTGCCGAGCGACGGAGAGGACGGTGTCGTGGATCGAGGCGAGCGACGTCGGTTCGCTGATGGTCGCCTCGACCCCCGCGTTGTGGACCACGAAGGGGACGTGGACGTTCTCCTCGTAGACGTCGCCCCGGTGGTGACCGTAGGCCCCGTGTTCCCCGAATGACTCGCCGTGGTCGGAGTGGACGACCGTGACCGGGTCTGCACTGGAGAGGTCGTCCAGGAGGTGCGTGAGGAAGTCGTCGCTCGCCCGGACGGTGTCCCGGTAGCTGCGCTCCATCGACGCCGCCACGCCCGGGGCGAGCGAATCGGTGTTCCCCCGCATCGCCCCCTCCGAGCGGTAGGCGCTGTAGTACATCCCGAGCAGCGACTGCTCGGTCCGGTGGGTGCGCGAGGTGATGAACGGGTAGTGCGTGTCGAGGAGGAAGACCCAGAGGAAGTACGGTTCCGACAGGCGCTCGGTGAGCTGGCGGAGGCGGTCGTAGAAGTTCTCCCACTGGGTGAAAAACGACTTCCCGGCCACCATGTTCAGGAGCATCTCGACGGATCGACGCTCGGTGTCGACCGGCAGGCGGTCGGCGATGCCGTGGAGGAGGCCGTCGTCGTCGCTGCCAGAGAAGTCGACGAAGTGGTCGAACCCCCGATCGAACCCGGAGGCCGAGGAGGTCCAGGGGTTGGGACTGATTCCCGCCGTGTCGTAGCCCAGGTCGGACAGGCGCTCGGGGAACGAGCCGTGACGGCCGAGGTGAACGTCGATGGCCGCGAGGCGGCGCTCCCAGGCGGTCTCACCGGGGTAGACCGCGAGCGAGTTCGACGTCTGGTGGTGGCCCGTGAAGACCGCCGGCATCGTCGAGAAGGTGCGGGGCCCGGGCGAGATGGCCGTCTCGTAGGCGACGCCCGCGTCGGCGAGCGAGTCGAGCGTCGGGGTCAGGCCCCGGTCGTCCCCCAGGTACCCACAGTGGTCTGCTCGAAGACTGTCCATCGACACGAGGACGATGTTTGGTCGATCGATCGTCATTGGGTGGTGTGCGCGAGGCGAGGGCCGTCGCGCCGTCGTGATGGGCACCACCGCCGCGCCACCCTTTGTTAGTCCGATCCAAACCACCGCTGCCGTGACCCGGGCGGACGTTTCGGCGTCCCGGCCCCAACCGGCACCCCGTGCGCCCCCGGTGGTCACTACCGACAGGCAAGTGCTACCCGACTGGTCAGGTCGTGGACGGTGGAATTTACCCGTTCCCGGCCGTCCTGGAACCCGTGACCACGCATGCGAGCCATCGACGGTCGAGGCCGTCCGACGGGGCCGTTATTCCAGCTATTCTAAAGCCGGTCGACCGGCTGGAACGCGTATGGACAGACGGCTCTATCTGACTGCAGCCGCCGGCGTCCTCCTGTCGGCGTGTACCTGGCTGGAGCCCCCGTCGCGGGAGCCGACGACGGAACCACGCCAGGAGCCGGAGCCGACGCCGTCTCGGGAGGCCGAGGCGACCGTCACGGCGAGGACCAGGGACGAACTCCTGGCGGAGATCGACGACGCCGAGTCGGGGGAGACCGTCTTCGTCCCACCCTCGGAGTCGATCGACCTCTCCGGCGTCTGGGGGATCCAGGTGCCACCCGGCGTGACGGTCAGCGGTGGCGGCACGGCCGCGACCGAGGGGGCGGTGCTCGCCTCGCCGCCCGGCGACGAGGCGCCCCGCAACGTCGAGATCCAGGAGAAGTTCTCGCTCGGACCGGGCGCGCGCCTCACCGGCGTCCGCCTCGAGGGCCACCACCACGAGTACGTCAACCCGGCGGAGGCCCACGACGGCGACTTCTACGCGCACCGGGGCGGTGGCGTCCGCACCAGCGAACAGACCGTCGTGGACAACTGTGAGATAGCGGGGTGGCCGTACGCGGGCGTCGTCGCGACGCACGACGCCCACGTCCACCACAACTTCATCCACCACAATACCTGGGAGGGACTGGGGTACGGCATCGCCATCCCCCAGGGCGACCACATGCCGATCATCGAGTTCAACGACTTCAACTACAATCGGCACGCCATCAGCGCCGGCGGCGGGCAGTCCGTCGGGTACGTCGCCCGCTACAACGTGGTCGGCCCGGACTGGGTCGGCAGCCAGTTCGACATGCACGGGTCCAACGGGATGACCGGAACGGCTGGGGAACGAATCGAGATCCACAACAACACCTTCCAGGGAACCCACGCGGTCGAGGCGAAGACCCGCAATCCCGGCGGAGTGTACCCCGCGATCCAGGTCCGGGGCGTCCCGACGGAGGGCGTCTGGGTCACGCAAAACTGGTTCTACCACGACAGCCGCGAGGGAGCCTACGACCAGTCTGGGGGGCCACAGAAGGCTCACTTCGAGAACAACCACTACGGGTCGAACGAGCCGCGGAAATTCGGCATCGGCGCCCCGCGCTCTTACACCGCCTGAGGGCACCGGTCGGGCGGTCGCTCAGAGGTAGCCCATCTGCTGGAGGTGCTCCCGGGCCCGGTCGTCGAGGTCGTCGTCCCGCTTGTCCGCGTAGCTGGACTGCGGCGCCTCGGCGACGACGTCCTTGCGCGGACCGTTCTCCACGACGTGCCACGGGACCGTCACCATCTCGTCGACGTAGATCCCCGGCGGGTGGCCGAAACTCCGGATCGGGATGGGGCGCTCGCGCTCACCGAGCAACATGCCGTGGTCGGCCGTGATCACGGTCTTGCCCGGCAGATCTGGGAGGAGTGACTCGAGTTCGCCCATCACCAGGCGGAGGTTCTCCTCGTAGAGGGCGACGAGGTCCTCGGTGTCGGTGTCGATTTTTCCGAGGAACCGCTCGGCCAGGGGGTTGGGGCGGTAGTCGGGGAACGCCTCTCGGCCCCGCTCCCCGATGTAGGGGGCGTGTGGCTGGACGTAGTGGACCAGCAGCCGCTTGTTCGGATACGTCTCGGCGGCCTCTCGCGACCGGCGCGTCACCGCCGACGGGTGGACGCCGTCCTCGCCGTAGTCGATGCTGTTGGACCAGACGTCGATGGAATCGTGCAGGTCGACGTCGACCGTCTCGCGGAAGACGTCTTCCTGGTAGAGTTTCGTCGACGCGGTCACGTAGACGGTGTCGCTGAGGTCCCGGCCGTCCATGTTCCCCCGCAGAAACTCCATCGTCGCCGCCCCCTTCGAGCGCCGCGAGTCCAGTTCGCCCGGCACGTCGAAGTCGGGGAGCACCTCCGCGAAGTAGTCGTACCGGCACCCGTCGAGGATGATCAGATTGTCCCAGTCCTCCTCGAAGACATCGACGCCGTCCGGGTTGTGCGACCGTTTCCCCCGCCGCGTCCAGTACAGCCGGTTCAACTCCCGGAGACCGGCCTGGGGCGTGAGCAGCCCGTCCTTCAGTTGACGCACCGAATACATACGTAGTCCACGACGGCGGAGCCGGGCATTGTTATAGGTTATATACCAGGTCCGTCGAGGCGCGGAGTGGCCCGCACCGGCACGGCGCGGCCCTCAGAACTCCTCGCTGGCGTAGTCTTCCAGCGTCAGGTCGCCGTCGCGGACGTACTCCACCATCGACGTAACGGTCAGCACGTCGAACCCGGCCTTCGAAGTGTGGGCGCTCGGGTCGGCGGCGAAGTCCGCCAGCGCAGCCGTGTCGACGACGTCATCGAGGTCGGCCCCGTTCGAAAGCTGATCCTGGAGGCAGCGAGCCACGGGTTCCGGGTACCCGTCCCGGTTCAGGACCAGCCGCTTGACCGTCCGCTGCAGGCGTGACTGGTTCGGGATGAGTTCGTACGCGCGCTGCTTGGCGCGCTGTTCGAAGGACCCGAGCGGCGCCCCGAACGGCGAGTACGGGAGCGCCGCCAGGTCGGGGTCGAGGTCGGTCAGGACGGCCTCGTACAGCCGGTAGTCGGTCAGGTACTCGCGGGGCACCGACAGGAGGGAGTCGACGACCGGCCGGGCGTTCAGCGGGGCGTGGTTCCAGACGAACGACCGGTTGCGGTCCTCCGCGCGGTAACACCAGTTCAGGCCGTGTTCGCGGAGCAGGAAGTGCTCGGCCATGTGCGCCGGCTGCTCCTCCGGGAACGAACGGAGCCGATCTGCGACCAGTCCCCGAAGCCGATCGGGCTCGAGTCCGGTCAGGTCGGCCACCGTCTCGACCGGCATGGCGCCCTCGCGGTCCAGAACCAGGTCGACAGCGTCGTCCATGGACGCCACGTCCGCCTGGATCGTCCAGTCCCCCTTGAGGAGGGCGCCGACGTCGCCGGTGTAGTGCTGGATCGGCGCCTCGTAGCGGGCCTGGAGGCGCTCGTAGTAGTCGACGAGAAAGCCCATGGCGAGGTAGTTGAGGCCGCCGGTGCGGTGGAGCAGGTCGACCATCCCCGAGCCCGTGTTCTCGACCGGGAAGACGGCGTACTCGATGCCCAGTGTCTGGGCGACGTCCAGGGCGACGCGGACGTCCTTCCGGGTCGTCGTCGCCGGTCGCGTGAACGACGCCGCGGAGAAGTCGGCACCGACCGCGTCGAGCCCGGCGGCGACGGTCCGGGAGTCGAGGCCACCGCTGAGCGAGACGAGGTGCGTGCCGTCCAGATTGGCGCGGCGACGGCAGGTGTCCCGGATCCGGTCGGCGACGGCGGTCGCGTGCGCCGACAGCGACCGGTCCGGCGTCTTGGGTTCGTCGAGGTCGATCTCCCGGTAGCGAGAGCGACGGATGGACGACGGCGTGACGTCGAGGACGGTCGCCGGACCGGCCTTGTCGATCTCGCCGATCAGGGTCTTGTCGCCGAGGGCGTAGTTGAGCAAAAGCGTCTCCGCGAGCCCGTCCCGGTCGACGGTGAGGTCGAACCCGGCCGCGTCGAGCAGGTGTTTGACGAAGTGGATCGACCGGCCGCCTGCGACTGCGCCGTCGACGGCCGCGTAGCAGAGTGGCAACCGCCCGAGGGCGTCGCCGAGAACCGTGAGGCGCTCGTCTGGAGAGGCGTGATAGAGCACGAACTCGCCGTCACGCTGGCCGAGCCACTCGGCGAGGGCCGCGTCCGGTGATCCCTCCGCGACGTGCTCGTCGACCACCGACGCCGCCTCCGTCGGATCGGCGTCGTAGAGGTGGCCCTCCACGATCACCGTCGATTCGCCCGCGTCGACGACCGTCGTCGGATAGGCCTCGTAGCTGACGTCGTAGCAGGCGAGACGATCGCCGACCCAGACCGGCGTGGCGTCGTACCGGCTCGACGCAGCCGCCGCCTCCGCTGCCGCGGCGCCACGCTCCCGGTCGAGTCCGCTGGAGAGTGCGTGAAAGCAGATACCCGTCACGTCACGAACGGGGACGGCGAGGCGGTTTGTTATGGTCCCCTTATCCGCCCGACGGCCCGCGGGTCGGGCCGGTCGCCGGCGAGCTAGGGACTGCGCCAGCCGTCGTAGCCGGGGATGACGTCCCCGAAGCTGACGGGGGCGTCTGCCCCGTAGGAGTTGCCGTAGAACTCGACGTTGCGCCAGTCGGAGACGTCGGCCCACTGGACGATGGCCTCGCCGGAGTTACCGGACGGCGAGTCCAGCGGCTCCCGGGGGTTGAAGAACCAGTTGTCGCGGAAGAGCGCCACGTCGTCCGGGATGCCGCGGACCTTGCACGTCCCGACGATGTTGCCCTCGTGCTGGCCGTACGTCACCTCGTCGGCCTCGACCACGTTGTTGTGGACCTCGATGCGCACGCACGCGGGGTCGTGGGCGTCGATGACGTAGGAGGTCGACTCGGGGCCGAAGTGGTTGTACCGGGCCGTGTAGCCGTGGTGATCGCCAGCGGAGGCCGTCGAGTGGCGGTTGAAGTTGAAGTAGTTGTACTCGATGACCGGGTGGCCGGCGCCCATCGACACGCCGTACCCGAGGCCCGGCTTGTTGCACTCGCGGATGACGTTGTGGTGGATGTGGGCGTCGCCCTCGCGGACCATGACGCCCGCGTAGGCGAAGCCCCAGACGTCGCAGTTGTCGATCTCGACGCCGTCGTCGAAGATCTCGATGGCGCAGGCCAGACTGGAGTCGCCGCCCTCGGCACCGGGGTTCGGGCCGCTGATGCGCAGGCCGGTCACGCGCGTGTTCCGCGACAGCCGGAAGACCTGCCGTGGCTCCTGGTCGGTGTGGACGTGGGCGCCCTGGGAGCCGTTGACCCCGCGGTTCGAGGCCAGGGTGACGCCAGCGGGCACGTTCATCCGCCCGGAGCCGGCGTCGATGGTGACGCCACCGGGGACGAAGACGACGTCGCCGGATCCGGCCCGATAGAGCGCACTCTCCAGTTCGTCCTGCGACCGAACCACGAAGTCAGCGTCGGACTGGGTGACGGCGTTGGCGTACCCGCTGCCACCGCCGATGGGACCGTTCTGCGCGACCGCGGAGGTGTCGCGCTCGGGGAGGTCGAGCGCCGGCAGCGTCGCCGGGTCGACATCGTCGCCGTTGAGCGTGACGACATAGCCCTGGTCGTCGGGCGCGACGGCCTCCCAGCCCAGGATACCGTCGCCGTCCGCGGGCTGCCAGCGGTAGCCGTCGCCGTACGTCGGGCCGCTCGGATCGGCGGTACCGGTCCGACCGTCGACGAGCCAGGTGCCGTCGGCGAGCTGCTGGACGTCGTAGTTCGACGCCGCGTAGTACTCGTCGTCGCTGGATGTCAGGCCCTCGGGTTCGCTGTCGACGTGGAGGCGGTAGTCGAGCCAGTCGTCGTGCCCGAAGCCGACCTTGAAGACGGCCTCGTCGAGCGTCTTCTCGGTCTGGTCACCGTCGCTCGTCTCGCCGGTCAGCTCCTCGATCGTGACTTCCGTGCCGTCGAGGTAGAGGACGCAGTCGCCGCTCAGGACGTCGAAGGCCGTCGCCTGGCCCTCGAAGCCGTAGGTGTCGCCGTAGCCGTTCCCCGTCGACCCGGTGGCCGTCCAGGAGCCGTCCGCGTTCTGGGTCACGTCGTCGTTGCTCGACTCCGCAGAGTTGCGCCCGTTGTCGAGGTCGGGGGTGATCTCGCCGGTGGCAGAGAACGCGTACTCGACGGAGTTCGGCGCGACGATCTCGAGGACGTGAACCTCGGGCTCGTCGGACCCGCTGTCGCCGCCGGAGGACTGGCCGGTGAGTTCCGCGACGGTGGTCTCCGTGCCGTTGAGGAAGAGTGTGAACTCGCCCTCGACGGGTTCGAAGGATGTGACGTCCCCCGAGAGGTCGAAGGAGTCACCGTAGCCGTTGCCGGTCGCGCCGGTCACGGTGTACGTGCCGTCGTCGTTCTCTGCGATGGCGTCGTTCGTTCGCTCGGCCGAATTGCGGCCGTTGTCGAGGACGCGCTCGACGGCACCGTCACAGTCGAAGGTGTAGGTGACCGAGCCGTTCTCCGGCGTGACGATCTCGAGGCGGTCGGTACTGGTCGACGTGGTGTCGCCGTAGCTGATCGAGACGTCGACCACGCCGGAGACGTCCAGTCCGGTCAGAGTCCCGCTGAAGCGGTACGCGTCCACGTCGCCCGTGACGCTCCCGGAGACGGTCGTGCCGTCGATGGCGTCCCCGCTCTCCAGCCCACCGATGTCGGTGTTGGCTGCCACCGCGTCGGAGACGCTGAACTGGTACTCGGCGGTACGAGACGTGGCGGACCCGTCGAAGGTAATGACGTGGGGTAGCGACGACCCGGCGGCCATGGCGCTGCCCGTCGCGAGTGCGCCACCGACGATGCCGGCGCCAGTCAGTTGCAGCAGGCGCCGTCGCGCGAGGTGCTGACCGACTGCGTCGTCATGTTCGTCGCATGGTCCGGTATTGTCTGCCTTACGTTCCGGCATGGAGCCGTATCACTACCTTACTGTTATAGGCGTTCTTTCGATGTCCTGACGAGGTGGCGAGCGTTCCGTACCAGGGACGGTCACGGGATGCCCAGTTGGTGCCCGGTTGCTAACGACTTGCACATGGAAGGAGAGACCGGGCCGACACGAGCCGAATGCCTGCGCAGAGCGCCTGGTAATCGGGTCCTACCGGCGTTCGAGGGTGATGCAGAACGTGTCAGTCAGCTCGGGTGAATCGGCGCGCGCGCCTCGGCAGTGGCCCCGCCAGCCGGTCCAGCAGCGGTAACGGATCCATAACTTTGCGACGGGGCGGCCCGCGGGACACCGATGAGTGGAGAGCAGTCGGCGGTCGGCGAGGAGCGCGTCGAGGAGTCGAACCAGGATCGAATCCGGGGCGTCGCACGTGGACTCCGCCTGGTTCCCCCGGCCGTCACGCCACTCCGGACGCGGGACGTAGTCGAAGGGATCGTCGACCACGCTCGCGGCACCGGGCGGGCGGACTTCGGGCGCGCCGTGGCCGCGATGCTGGACGCACGGGCTGCCGCCACCTACTCGTCGTACCGCCGGGCGCTCGCAGCCTGCCTCCGGTCGATCGCCGAGGACCGCCCCGAACGGCAGAGCGTCCTGGTCCCCGCCTTCTGCAGTCCCGACTTCCCCGACGCCATCGAGGGGGTCGGCCTGGCGGTCGAGCGGTACGACGTCGACCCGCGTCGCCTCGCGGCGGACACTGACGACCTCGCCGCGCGGCTGGCCCACGATACGCTGGCCGTCGTCTCCGTGAGCCCGCTCGGGTACGCCTCGGCGATGGACGACGTCGCGGAGCGGTGTCGCGACGCCGACGTCCCGCTCGTCGAGGCCATCGGCTACGCCATCGGGTCCAGCTACGAGGGACGGCCGATCGGCGCCTACGGCGACTACGCGGTGGTGAACTTCCAGGAGGGCAAGCCGATCCCCGTCGGCGGCGGGATGGTGGTCGACGCCGACGGAACGGGCGGGTTCTCCGACGCGGGGCGCCCGGCCGCGTCACCGAACGTGGTCACACTCGCCGGCTACGCGGCCGCTGCGGACCCGCGCGTGTATGGCCTCTACCAGCGAGGGGCAACCCTCCTCGCCAGGTTCGACCTCCTGGGCGACCGCGTCACGACGCACCCGGGGTCGAAACAGGTCGCCGCGTACGATCCGCCCTTCGCCACGATGTCGAACTTCCAGTGTGCCGTGGGGCGGCGGGTCCTCGACCGCCTGGACGCGAACCAGCGCCGTCGGGCCGCGACGGCCCGGTACTACCGCGCGGAGCTCCGCGACCTGCCCGGAATCGACCACCTTACCGCCGTCTCGGGACTGGAGAACCACCAGCACGTCCGCTATCCGCTGGTCGCGGGTTCGGCCGAACTGCGCGACGCGGTGCTCGACGCACTCGACCACGTGGGCGTCCAGGCGACGCCACTCTACGACAGCCCGACGATCGACCCCGACCGGTTCCCCGGCGCGGCGTCGCTCCAGGGCCGCCTCCTCACGCTGCCCACGCATCCCTACGTCGACGCGTCCGATCGCCGGACGGTCGTGGAGACGGTCCGGGCAGTCGTCGCGCGACGCTAGCGACGCGGCTGGCGGACGGGATCGGTGTGGCCGGTCAGGTGACGCGGAGCGACTGACGAGAGCCCGAGTAGCCGCGGCACTGTCGGCATCCCTCCGGTGATTGCCGGTGTCGGCACTCGGAGCCGAAGCAGCGTCCTACCCCCTGGGAACACCGAATACGCACCTCTTACCCGCGAGACCACGACCGGAGTGCGTCGGACGCAACGCGGCCACGTCGCGGGTCTCGTCCCATCAGACAACCCCTATTCCGTACAATCAGGCTATAACAATAGGGCTCTCGGGAGCAGTGAGCCCCGTGTCAGTACGACGACGAGACGTGATCGGATGGACGACACGTCGGACCGACCTGCGGTCGGCGAGAACACCGAATACCGTGCGTAACGGCTCTCCACCACCGGTCTCGGACCGGAGCGTGACCCGGGCCACGGCGACCGAACCCACACATCAGTGACTCACAGATGACCACCACCGGACACTCGAACGACGAGATCGACGCGGGCGTGATCGGCGTCGGGAGCATGGGTAGACACCACGCGCGAGTCTACAGCGAGCTTCACGAGGTCGACCTCGTCGGCGTCAACGACGTGAACGACCACCAGGCAGCGACGATCGCCCAGGAGTACGGCACCCGGCCGATGGCCCGGGACGACCTCCTGGACGCCGTAGACGTAGTCTCGGTGGCCGTGCCGACGGAGTACCACTACCGGACGGTACGGGAGTGTCTCGAACGGGGCGTCCACGTGCTCGTCGAGAAGCCGTTCGTCGACGACCCGAGTCGGGGAAGAGAGCTGGCTCGGCTGGCCGACCAGGCGGGGCTCACCCTCCAGGTCGGCCACGTCGAGCGGTTCAACCCGGCGACGCGCGTGCTCGCGGACATCGTCCCGGACCTCGACATCGTGGCCGTCGACATCGAACGGCTGGGCCCGCCGCTCGACCGCGAGAACGACGACAGCGTCGTGATGGACCTGATGGTCCACGACATCGACATCCTCCTGTCGCTGGTCGACAGCGAAGTCGAGTCGATGTCTGCCGCGGCGGGCGACGAGCGCCACGTGAACGTCCAGTTCCGGTTCACGGACGACAGCGTGGCCGGCCTGACGGCGAGTCGGCTCACCCAGCAGAAGGTCCGCCGGCTCTCGGTCACCGCCATGTCCTGTCGCGTGAACGTCGACTTCATCAGCCAGTCCGTCGAGATCCATCGCCGGTCGCTCCCCGAGTACGTGGAGTCCGACGGCGACATCCGCTATCGCCACGAGAGTGTCGTCGAGCGCCCGATGGTCGAGAACGGCGAGCCGCTGAAACACGAACTCTCGGCGTTCGTCGACGCAGTCAGGGAGGGAACCGAGCCCGTCGTGACCGCCGAGGACGCCCTGGCCGTCCTCGAGTGGGTCGACGAGATCGAAGACGTCGCGCTCGAATCGCCACCAGAGGTGACTCCCCGGTGACGACGCCATGCAGGTGACCACGACCGACGGCGCCGAGGGGGAGGGGGCAGAGCCGACCGCGTCGGCCGAGGGGACCGCCGACAGGCGCGTCCTGTTCGACGTCAACCATCCGGCCCAGGTCCACCTCTTCCGGCCGGCGATCCGCGAACTGGAGCGCCAGGGGAACGCCACGTTCGTGGCCTCGCGAGACAAGGAGGTCACCGTCGACCTCCTGGACGCCTACGGGATCGACCACGATCCGCTGACGGCGCGCGGGGACTCGTTTCCCGGCCTCGTCTGGGAACTCCTGGTGCGCGAGAGAAAGCTCGCTGCCGCGGCGCGGACCTTCGATCCGGACGTGATCGTCAGCCGCCTCAGCCCGGCCGCCGCCCACGTCTCGGCGCTGCTGGGTGTCCCGAACGTCGTCGTCAGCGACACGCTCCCGGAGGCCACGACCGTCAGGCGGATCTTCGAGTCCGTGACGCTCCCGTTCGTCGACCGGGTGTGCGCACCGCCGAGTTTCGACCTGCCTGTCGACGGGTCCAAGCGGCGGCCGCTCGACTTCCAGGAACTCGCGTACCTGCACCCGCAGTACTTCACGCCGGACGCGTCAGTCCTGGCGGAGCACGGAATCGACGCGCAAGATCCGTTCTTCGTCGTCCGGGTGGCCGGGTGGGACGCCTACCACGACGTCGGCCACCAGGGTCTCTCACCAGACGGGATCAGGGAGCTGATCGGCCTCCTCGAGGGCCACGGGTCGGTCTACCTCTCGGCCGAGGGGGACCTGCCGCCCGAGCTGGGCCGCTACCGGCTTCCGACCCCGCCCGAGGCCGTCCACCAGGTCCTCTACTTCGCGGACCTGTACGTGGGCGACTCGGGGACGATGTCGACGGAAGCGGCCGTCCTGGGAACGCCGGCCATCAGGACGAACTCCATGGTCGGGACGGACGACGAGAACGTCTTCCGGGAACTGGAGGACCGCTACGAACTCCTCCGGTCGTTCGCCCGGGAGGACCGGGCCCTCGCCGCCGTGCGGGATCTCCTGGCGGACGGCATTCCCCACGACGACTGGCGGCGCAGACGGAACCGGCTCCTGGCTGACCAGCCCGACGTCACCACGCGAATGGTCGAGGAGATCCTCGACGCCGCACCGGACCAGTAGGAGACACACAGATGGAGTATACCGATGTCTAATCGAAGACGCGAGGAGACAGGCACCGTCGAGATACCCGAGCGCGTGCTCGAAGCGATCCGCGGGCGACTGGACGCGACGCAGTTCGACACCGTCGACGAGTACGCGACCGTGGCGCTCGAGTGTCTCCTCTACGAACTCGAGGCGGACAGTCACGCAGACGCCCCCGACGAGGTCCCGCAGACGCGATCGACCGAGGGAAGCGAGGCAGACATCGACGATGCCGAGGAGGTCCAGGACCGCCTGGAGTCCCTCGGGTACCTCTGACCGCTCGCGACGGTACGGTCACCATAACAAACAGCGCGTGAGGGCCACGTCCGTCTATCGCCACCACTCAGTCAGGACGACCGACACGACGAATGCGCGTGCTCAACCTCGTCACGAATCAGAACGCCGGCTTCTACGAACAGCAGGTCGCGTCACTCGCTCGCCAGGGCGTCGAGCAGACGACCCTCGCCGTCCCCGGCCAGCGCCGCGTCAGCGACGACGCGGAGGAGAGTCGCTCGATCCTCGACTACCTCCGATTCTACCCGCCGGCCCTCCGTCGCGGCCTCGACGGCTACGACGTCGTCCACGCCAACTACGGACTGACGGCGCCGGCGGCCCTCGCACAGCCGACCCGGCCGGTCGTGCTGTCGTGCTGGGGGTCCGACCTCCTCGGTCGGTACGGCGCGGTGGTCCGCTGGTGTGCCAGCCGGGCGGACGCCGTCATCGTCATGAGCGAGGAGATGGCCGACCTGGTCGACGCCGACTGTCACGTCATTCCCCACGGGGTGGACCTGTCGCTCTTCCGGCCCATGCCACAGCAGCCCGCCAGGGAGGCGGTCGGGTGGCGAGCCGACGCGAAGCAGGTCCTGTTCCCCTACTCGCCCGGCCGGGCGATCAAGGACTACCCACGCGCCGAGCGCGTGGTCTCGGCCGTCGACGAGCGCCTCGACGCCGACGTCGAACTCCAGACACTCTCGGGCGTTCCCCACGAGCGGATGCCGGTGTACATGAACGCAGCGGACTCGCTCCTCCTCACCTCCCACCACGAGGGGTCACCGAACTCCGTCAAGGAGGCCATGGCGGTGAACCTCCCCGTCGTCGCGACCGACGTCGGGGACGTCCGCGAGCGCCTCGACGGCGTTGCCCCCTCGCGAGTCGCCGGCTCTGACGAGGACCTGATCGACGGGCTGGCGGCCGTCCTCGAACGAGGGCCGCCCTCGAACGGACGTGCGGCCATCGAGCCGCTCGGTCTCGACCGCATGGGCGAGCGAATCCTGTCGGTCTACGACTCGGTCCGGTGAGGCGGGCCGCCACCGACCCGTCGCCACCGCCGACCCTCGCCGGGTACTCGCCTCTTACTGCGGGATGTCGCGGTCGACCAGCCCCGGTTGTGGACACGTAGTGACCGACTCCAGACGCCGTATAAAGACCATTGCACCACAGGTAAGCCGGCTATAACAATGATGGCGTTCCCGGATAGGCAGATTCAGAGAGCCGGCATGATATCGACGACGTCACACTTCGGATCGGCTACGGACGACGGGCGAGGCACCGATCGGTGTCACCGGACCGACTCGGCACCCAGCCGGGAGCGGGGGGCCGACGCGCGGCGTCGGGGTGACGCATGAGCTACCAGACGCGGTTGCGGGACTGGTTCGCGACCCGGGAGATGGACGTCACGCTGGCGAAGCTGGGGCTGCTCGTGTCGGTCCTGCTGTTCAGCCTCCAGTTGCTGACCGCCGACCCGTTCCTGTTCGTCATCCCGCTGTCGACGGGGTCGGCCTGCGTGCTCTACCTCCTGGTCGAGAACCGTCGACGGACGCAGTTCCGGACGCCGACGCTCCCGTCGCACCTGGCGGGCTTCCTGCCGTCGCTGGTGTTCGGCGGCCTGGCTGCGTACGTCCTGCTCGTGTGGTCGGCCGGCCACCGAACCCTGCCGGCGTACCTGCTGGCGGGCGCCATCGGGACGGTCGTACTCGCACAGATTCTGCTGCTCGACGAGGACCGCCTGACGCCGGGAACGATCCTGCTACAGGTGTTCGCCCTCGCGCTGGTCCTCCGACTGTCGGCGCTGTTCGCCACCCCGGGCTTCATCGGGATAGACACGTGGACGCACCTGCCCGTCTACGTCGACGGCATCGTGCAGTCGGGGTCACTCTCGGCCATGGGCGACAGCAAGTACGTCATGGCCCCGATATACCACGTCTTCACGGCCCTCGGGACGCTCGTCTTCGGGTCTTCGCGGCTGGCGCTGTACCTGACGCTCGGCCTCGTGATCCCGCTCGCCGGACTGTTCATCTACGAGGCGGGGACGCTCGTCATGCCCGTGCGGTGGGCGCTGTTCGCCACCGCGCTCTACGCGTTTGCCGACGAGTTCATCCGCTGGGGCCTCTACATCATCCCGACCAGCCTCGGACTGGTCTTCTTCCTCGCGCTCGTCTACGCACTCACCGAGATACTGATCACCGACGCCGAGTGGTGGGCGGTCGCCCTCGCCGCCGTCTTCAGCCTGGCCGTGATATTCACGCACCAGGTCTCGACGGCGATCATGCTCCTCACGCTCGGCGTCGCCGCCGGCGTCGCGCTGGGCCAGGATCTCGTCTCGCGGGCGGCCGGCTTCACCCGTCGGGCGACCGCGCTGGCTGCCCTCTTCGTGTTGAGCGTGGTGGTGACGACCGGCTCGTGGATGCTCACGCCGTGGACGGGGGAGACGAACTTCCTCCTCGCCAGGCTGTCCCTGCTCTGGGAGACGATCCTCCGCGAGGCCGGCTTCCTGAACCTGGCGAGCGAAGGGGTCGCCGGCGGCGGCCCGGCGGGGGGCCAGACCGCGGTCGACGTGCTGCTCCCCTTCCTCGAACTGTTCGGCCTGGGTCTCCTGCTGGCGATGGCCGTGGTCGGCGGCCTCGTGATGTTGCGCTGGGACGGGCCCTACGACGTGTCGCTCACGTACGTCGCGATCGGTGCCGTCCTGTTCGTCGCGGTCTTCGGGCTCTCCTTCGTCGGGGTCCGTGTCCTCCTGCCAGGCCGCTGGAAGGTCTTCATGTACGTGCCACTCGTGCTGATCGGGGCCGTCGGGCTCTACTACGTCACGCAGACGGCCTCGCGCGGCTTGGTCATGGCGGTCGTGTTGCTCGTCGCGCTGACCTATCCTGTCGGGATGTTCGTCACGCAGAGTGCGACGACGGACAGTCCGGCGTTCCCCGACGAGGTCCCACGGGTCGCCTACAACGAGGCCGAGATCGGTGCGGTGAACACCATCGCCGCGATCTATCCGCCGGCTCAGGGGACGATCCAGACCGACCACCCCTACTGGCAGTTCTTCTGGAAGCGGTACGATTACGACGCCCGCGGCCTGGCCGTGGGGCCCGACGGCGTCGACTCGTCGACGGCCGTCGTCTACCGGGACTACCAGTCGACCGGCCCGGCCGTCTTCTACGACTCGAGCGAGCCGCCGCGCGCCCAGCACTCGCGCGACGTGTCTGCCGCGACGATCTGCCCGGCTGACCGCGACACGGTCTACGCCAACGACCAGGCGAAGCTGTGTCTCCCGACGCCGGTCACGGGGGTGGCGTCATGAGCGCGGCTCGTCGCTGGGTGGCGAGCGACCTCGCCCTCCTCGTGGTCCTGCTCGGGATGGCAGTCGCCGCGCTCCTCGTCCCCGGCGTTCCCGAACCGATCGAGTGGGCGCTCGGGGTGCCATTCCTCGTCCTGGTGCCGGGCTACGCGCTGATCTCGGCGCTCCTTCCCTGGAGCGACGACCGCGAGCCGACCGGCGAGGGTGACGGCCACCGGGGTGGAGACCTCCTCCGGCGGGTCACTCTCGCACTGCCGCTGAGCGTGATCGCCGTCGGGGCGGTCGGCGTCCTGCTGAGTGCGACCGTCGGAATCCGGCTGGTGCCCGCGGTGGTCGGTATCGCGGCGGTGACGGTCCTCGGCGTCGTCGTCGCGCTCGTCCGCCGGGTCACGCACCCGCCGGCTGCTCGCGCAGCGCCACTTCGGGAGTCGTCTACCTCGATGCTGCGCCTCGGTGGGACGCCCGTCCAGACCGCAGTGATGATCCTGGCCCTCGTCGCGCTCACGACCGCGGTCGCCTTCGCGGCGACGGCACCGACGGACCAGGATCCCTACACCGAGTTCTACGTCCTCTCGGAGAACGAGACGGGCGACCTCGTGGCCGACGAGTACCCCGCCACGTTCGTCGCCGGCGAGGGCCACACGCTGTACTTCGGCGTCGAGAACCACGAACACCGTCGGGTGACCTACGACGTGGTGGTCAGATCACAGGCGGTCGGGCCAGACGGCAACGCGACGGCGACGGAGCGCGTCGACAGCTTCAACGTGGGCGTCGACGCCGGCGAGCGGGCAATCGTCGAGCGCACTGTCGCGCCAACGGAGACCGGGGAGCCGCGCCGTCTCCAGTTCCTGCTGTTCGAAGACGGCGTCCCGAGCGATCCCGGCGCCGACGGGGCCGACGCCGCGCTCCACGTCTGGGTCGACGTGACGGCCGACGACAGCACGTCCAGCACCGGACCGACCGAGGGCGGATCGATCGGGGCCGGATCAGCGGGAAGCGAATCGACGAGGACCGGACCGACGTGACCGACCCCGACTCACCCGGGGCCGACCTCGCCGGCCGCCGAGTACTCGTCACCGGCGGCGCCGGCTTCGTCGGCGGCCACCTCGCCCGAGCACTCGTCCCCGAGACGGAGGTCGTCGTGTACGACCACCTGTCGACGGGGTCGCGCGACGCCGTCCCCGACGACGCGGACCTCGTCGTGGGCGACGTGCGCGACGGAGACGACCTGGCGGCAGCGATGACTGGCGTCGACGTCGTCTTCCACCAGGCGGCGCAGGTCAGCGTCGAGGACTCCGTCATAGCTCCGCTGGCGACCGACCGGACGAACGTCGCCGGGACGGTCGCAGTCCTCGAAGCGGCGAGGCGCCACGACGCCCGCGTGGTACTCGCCTCGAGCGCGGCCATCTACGGCCAGCCCGAGACCGTGCCGATCGACGAGGACCACCCCACCGACCCGACGAATCCCTACGGCGTCTCGAAGCTCGCCGCCGACCACTACGCTCGCGTGTACGCCGAGCAGTACGGCCTGCCGACCGTCCCGTTGCGGTACTTCAACGTCTACGGCCCCGGCCAGACGGGCAGCGACTACGCCGGCGTCGTCACCACGTTCCTGGAGCAGGCTCGCGCCGGCGACCCGATCACCGTCGAGGGGGACGGCGAACAGACTCGGGACTTCGTCCACGTCGACGACGTGGTCCGCGCGAACTGCCTCGCTGCCACGACCGACGCCGTCGGTGAGGCCGTCAACGTCGGGACCGGAACCAGCGTCACGATCCGCGAACTCGCCGAGCGGGTCCGCGAGGCCACCGGGTCGGACGCCCCCATCCAGCACGTCCCCGGCCGGTCGAACGACGTCGAGGCGAGTCGTGCCGACCTCACGGCAGCACGCGAGCGCCTGGGCTTCCAGCCCCGGGTCGACCTCGCGACGGGTCTCGCATCGCTGTGCGAGGTCGCAGCCCCGGGACGCTGAGGGCCGACTGCGTTTTCGGTGTGGCGTGCTACCTCGCCACAGACGCGTTCTCCCGCCGAGTTCTGGCGGTAAGACGGCGTTACCGACCAGTCCGCCGTGAACGGCGAGGTGGAGCGCGCATTTTCGCTGGGTCGTCGCCAGCGCGGGGCGCACTCGCAACGCAGTCGTACTCCCCGTGCGCGTCCGAGTAGGAACCTGCTTCCCCCGTAAACGGATCTACCCGGTTATACGCGTCAGGGTACTGGAGCCCAACACATGACACAAACCGGGAGCCAACGGTCGACGGCCACGGGGGACCACTGGACACGCGCGTGCCGGGCGGCTGCCGCGGAGGGGCGGCCGCTCCACGTCAGCGTCCACACGCGATCCGTCGCGCCCGAGTTCGGGACGCGCGAGTACCACGACGCGGTCCTCGACCGTCTCCGCCAGCTGGAGGACTGTGGGTGCGTGACCGACGTCTCGTTCGACGCCTGGGGGAAGCAGGTCGGGACACGCCAGACCCGCCACGTCGACGAGTCGACGGCGTCGACCGTCGAGACCTACCGGGCCTGGGCCGACCGGCAGGACGTAACGCTGCCCTTCGAGGAGCGGCACTGCAACTCCACACTGATCGACGACTCCTACACCGTCCTCGTGCCACCCCACCTGCTCGTCTGCGTGAAAGACGGTGACGGCGAGGTCCTCGGCGTCGCGCCGACGATGGACGACGAGGGTCCCACGTCCGTCATGGACCTTCTAACCCACCTCGAAGAACAGAGTCGCCCGGAGGACCCGCGGGCCTCCGCCTCGGCCTGAGACCGACCGGGGACCGGCGTCGCGAACCGCGATTATTTACGGACCGACTGTCCCGGCCGCCTCGGTGCCAGTCGAGGAATAACAATGGATGGAGCCGGGGATGCAGTTGGTATGCGATCCGGTTCCCGCGAGCACCACTCGTACCCAGCATCGACGCACCGTCGCGCCGGCGTGGTCGCCAGCGACCGATCCCTCCACCGGGCAGCGATCGAGGTGGCGCACTGATGTGTGGGATCATCGGCTGCGTCGGCGTCCACCGACCCGTCGACGTCCTCGTGAACGCCCTCGAAAACCTGGAGTATCGGGGCTACGACTCCGCCGGCGTCGCCCTCCAGCACGGGAGTGCGGTCGGCGTCCACAAGCGCGAGGGGGAGGTCGAAGAACTGGCGGACGGCGTCTCGAACGTCACCACGGCCGGCGACGTCGGCATCGGGCACACCCGCTGGAGCACGCACGGCGAGCCCAGCGACGCCAACGCCCACCCACACACGGACTGCTCCGGGCGCATCGCCGTCGTCCACAACGGCATCATCGACAACTACGACGAACTCCGGGCGGACCTCGCGGCGGCGGGCCACGAATTCGCCAGCCAGACCGACACGGAGGTGATCCCGCACCTCGTCGAGCGCTACCGCGAGGAGACGGACTCGATCGGGGCCGCGTTCGACCGCGCGCTCGAGGACGTCACCGGAAGCTTCGCCATCGCGATGCTCGTCCGCGGCGAGGACGCGATCTACGCCGCCCGGTCGGGGTCGCCGCTCGTCCTGGGCGTCGCAGACGACGCGTACTACCTCGCCAGCGACGTCCCGGCCTTCCTCGAGTACACCGACGAGGTGATCTACCTCGAGGACGGCGACCGCATCCGGATCGACCCCGAGGGACATTCGATCACCGACGCGAACGGCTCGGCGGTCGACCGCCCGGTCGAGCGCGTGGACTGGGTGGCCGAGGACGCCCAGAAGGGGCAGTACGAACACTTCATGCTGAAGGAGATCCACGAACAGCCCACCGCCCTCCGGCAGGCCATCCAGGGCCGGATCGATCCCGACGGGTCGGTCACCTTCGAGGACGCCGACCTCTCGCCACTGGCCGACGCCTCGAGCATCCACTTCGTCGCCTGCGGGACCTCCTACCACGCGGCGATGTACGGCGCCCAGATGCTCTCGGACCGGGGGTTCCTCACCCGCACCTCGCTCGCGAGTGAGTTCGTCGCCAACCCGCCGCCGATCGACGAGGACGCCGTCGTGGTGGGCGTCACCCAGAGCGGGGAGACCGCCGACACGCTCGCCGCCCTGGACGCCGCCCGCGCGACTGGCGCGACGACGATGGCCGTCACGAACGTCGTCGGCTCGACCGCAGCCCGCGACTGTGCGGAGTCGATCTTCATCCGCGCGGGCCCCGAAATCGGCGTCGCCGCCACGAAGACGTTCTCCTCGCAGGTCGCGACGCTCGCGCTGCTGGCCGAGTACCTGGCCCCGGACACCGACGAGGCGCTGCTGGAGGGGCTTGCCGCCCTGCCGACCCGCGTCGAGACGATCCTCGACGGGACGGCCGCGGCCGACGTCGCCACGGAGTTCTCCGAGGGCGACGCGTACTTCTTCATCGGCCGCGGGACGGCCCACTCCGTCGCCCTGGAGGGGGCCCTGAAGCTCAAGGAGATCTCCTACGAACACGCCGAGGGGTTTCCCGCCGGCGAACTCAAGCACGGGCCCCTCGCCCTCGTGACGCCCCAAACCCCGGTCTTCGCCATCGACACCGGGCGTCACCGGGCAGAGCTCCGGGGGAACGTCGAGGAGGTCCAGGCCCGGGACGCCCCGGTCGTTGCCATCGCCCCGCCGGAGAGTCCGGTCGCCGAGACGTCCGACCGGTTCCTGCCCATCCCGGACGCCCACCCCGCACTGGCGGGCATCATGGCCAACGTCCAGCTGCAACTCGTCTCCTACCACACCGCCCGGCTCCTCGACCGCGCCATCGACAAGCCCCGGAACCTCGCCAAGAGCGTCACGGTCCAGTGAGAGAGCGAGAGTTTTCCCACGAGACGGGCCGAGACGCCCGTTAGGATGGTGTTACGGTCGACCTAGGACGACTATACTAATCGGAGGGCCGCGCCAAGATGGTGTCGGGAAGAGAGCATGTCCACGAACGGCCGGGACGGCGACGGCGCGAGACCGCACACGTCGGCGGATGGATGTCCGTACCCCGACGACATCGACGCCCGGGAGCAGTACGTGTGTTACTGCCTCGCGGAACACGGGACGATGGCCCTGTGGGACCTGGCCGACGAGGTGACGGTCTGGGAGACGCGGACGCGCCTGCCGAACCTGCCGCCCTCCGAGGGACGAAAGGTCTACTTATCGCTCTATCACACCCACGTCCCGCGCCTCGAGCGTGCGGGCCTGGTCGAGTACCGAGCGGAGCGCGACCTCGTCGTCCTCGCCGACGAGGCACTCGACGCCGGCCACCGAGAGCCCCCACGACCGGCGCCACCGGACGGCGGTGTCCGGCTCCCCTACGATCGGAGAGGGTGACGGCGCGCCGAACGGGCGCCGTGGCTCCCGGATGGATCCATCCGCGAGAGACTGGGCCTGCCGTTGATCGTCTCGGTGCGGGGAACGGGACCGCGTCCGCGCAGAAAAGGCGCTACCGTCGGCGGGGCGTCATCAGCACTGTCCGGGGAGGTCGACCAGGGCGTCCCGATCGGCGACGATGAACGCGTCGTCGCGGACCATCTCGGAGTCGGCCGGGAGCAGGATGCGCTTGTCCGAGCCGTCCGTCGTCTCTACCTCCTCCCACTCGGCCAGCTGGTAGCCGAGGTGGGTCTCGGCGTCGGGGTCCGGGGGGAGCCGTTCCCAGGCCTCCCGCGACGTCCGGTGTTCGTCCGCGTTGTTCTCCACGAGGTTGGTCCGACGATCGGGGGTCGTTCCGTCATCAGTCATGGTACCTAACCGGGTGGCGACGGCGTCGCCGTATCCCGGCCATACGAGCAGTAGTTCAATCCTACCCACAAAAACCTTCTACCGCGAACGTCACGTGTATGGAACGTTCAGTTGCCAGGTTCGTACCACGTCCTGACCAGGTTGGGGGCCGGCACGCGAGTGATACTCCCCAGTCCACCAGGGGTGAATCCGCGCCCGGTATGACAGACCTACGGGATCGGTCCGGGGGTGCGTAACCGCGTCTTACCAGACCAGCGACGGTCCTGTCGTCGGTTCCCTCAGCGCTCGTCGCCGTACGTCTCGAGGGCGGCGTGGAGGATCTGGCGGTCGTCACGGGACAGCGACGGGTGGACGGGGAGGGAGAGGACGCGATCCGAGAGCTCGGTCGCGATGGGTGCGTCCCGGTCGGCAGACCGGTAGGGGGCCTCCTGGTGGATAGCGCGGGGGTAGTAGACGCCCGTCTGAACGCCGACGGACTCGAGGGCCGCCGCGAGGTCGTCGCGGTCCTCGTACTGGACGGTGTACTGGTGCCAGGCGTGGTCGACCGCCGGGGCGACCGTCGGGGCGGTGATCGGCGTGTCGACCAGGACGTCCGTGAGGGCACGGGCGTGCTCGCGACGCGCCTCGAGGAACCCCGGTAGCCGGTCGAGCTGGACGCGACCCATCGCCGCGGCCAGACTTGTCATCCGGAAGTTGTGCCCGACGTGGGCGAAACTCCCGTCCTCGGTGCGACCGTGGTTGACGAACCGCTCGACCCGGGTGTCGACGTCCGCCCGGTCGGTCACGACCATCCCGCCCTCACCGGTGGTCATGTTCTTCGTCGGGTAAAACGAGAAGCAGCCGACGTCGCCGATGGCGCCGACGGGGTCACCACGGTAGCGCGCGCCGTGGGCCTGGGCGGCGTCCTCGACGAGCGGGACGCCGTGGCTGTCGGTCACGTCCAGGAGGGCGTCCATGTCGGCGGGGTGCCCGTAGAGGTGCACCGCCACGACGGCCGCCGCGTCGTCGTGTTCGCGGAGCTGAGCGTCGACGGCCTGGGGGTCGACGTTCCCGGTGTCCGGGTCGACGTCGGCGAAGGCGACGTCCGCGCCAGCGAGGCGAGCGGCGTTGGCCGTGGCGACGAACGACAGCGGGGTCGTGACGACCGTGTCGCCCGGACCGATGCCCAGGCCGATCAGGGCCGCGTGGAGGGCAGCGGTACCGTTGGCCACGCCGACCGCGTGGTCGGCGTCGCAGTAGTCCGCGAACTCGTCCTCGAAGGCCCGCACCTGCGGGCCGTCGGCGAGCATCCCGCTCTCGAGCACGTCCGCGACGGCAGCCTGCTCGCGCTCGCCAACGACGGGGTCGGCGATGGTGACCTCGCGGTGGATCTCGTCGGAGAGACTCATGCGATGTAGTTCCCCCCGGCGAGCGGCTCGGGCAGCGATCGATGTTCGGCCGGGGCACCCATCGCGAGGGTCTCCGGCGGGACGTCGTCGGTGACGACCGATCCGGCCGCCACGAAGGATCCCTCACCGATGGTGAGGTCGGGCAGGATCACTGCGTTCGCGCCGATCGAGACGTGATTCTCGATGGTCGCGCCCGAGAGGCCCGACGCGCTTCGGATCGGGTGGCGGTCGTTGGTCAGGACCGCGTGGGGCCCGAGGAACACCTCGTCCCCCACGGTCGTCTCCTGGGGCAGGTACGCGCCAGTCTGCATGCTGACGTGGGATCCGACGTCGACCCGGCCGTCGATCACCGCGTTCGTGCCGACCACCACGTCGTCGCCGAGCGTCGACTGCTCGCGGACGACCGCGTTGTGGCCGGTCGAAAAGTCGTCGCCGATCGCGACGTCCGCGTAGACGACGGTGCCGCTCCTGATCGACGCGCCGGTCCCGATCCGCGTCGGGCCGGGGTTCTCGCCGTACTCCTCGCCGACCGTCGCCGACTCGGCGACGGTGCTGTTCGTTCCGATCGTTGTCCGTACCATGTTGTGTCCGTCCCGCGTGGGGACATGCCGTGCACAGGGGCTGGGGCGGATCGAGGGATTGTTATGAAGCTACTGTTGGGTCGTATCGACCGTCTTCCGACCAGTCGGCGACGGCGGGTCCCGGCCCCCACGCACACCGTCGGCAGTCAGTGGTCCCGGTCGAGCCGACCGCGCAGCCAGCCCGAGCGCCGGCCGGGGACGCCCGGGAGCCCGTCCAGGTACCAGAGGATCGCGGCCGATCCGACGAACGCCAGCTCGATGGCGACGAGGTAGACGCCCCCGGGCCCGGTCACGGCGTCGACGAAAGCGCCGATCAGGGTGAGCAGGTAGGCGGAGGCGTCCGCCGGCGAGGAGTGCTGGCCGGCGACGATCGGCCAGAACATGATGTAGGGCTTGGGCTGTCCGCCGAGCACCACGGGATAGTAGGAGTCCGCGGGGAGGTGCAGCAAGTACCCGACGGCGAAGGCCACGCCCTGGTCGGGGGCGCCCCGCCAGGCGCGCCAGGCGAGGACGAGCAGACAGACGGGAACCGCGAAGACGAGGGAGTGGGCCATCGAGGCTCCGGAGGGAAGCACGTGGAAGACCCATCCCAGGGGCTTGTCGATCAGGTCCGGCAGTTGCGAACCCAGTACGACGAACCCCACGGCGAGCGCCGAGGGCGGCGACCGCCCGGTCGTACGACGGAGGAGGGAGTAGACGACGTATCCGGCGGCGAGGTGATCCCAGGGCCACATCGACGCCGACGCTACCCTCCACCGACGGAAAACGGTTTCCACCGCACCGGGTCAAAAGGGGGCGAGGGGCGGGCCACCGGGTGTCGTCGAGCCATTGCCACCAGAGGACGGGCGGACGCGCGTTGTTATTGTGATCCTATCCCGCACGGCCGGTCAGTCTCCGGTCACGACGGGCGCCGCGGGGTCAGCCGTGGCGTCCGTCTACGAGCGGTTTGGCCGGGCTTACCGCCCGAGGCCCCCGAAAACCGACGAAACCACTTTACGTGGACGTAAAGAGAGACGAAACAGGCAAGCGACCGACGGGACGTCGCCACGAGGACTTCCCCAGTCCCCGAGCAAGCGACGAACTGGTGTTGGACAGCGCCGAACGAGTTGGTCATCACCGCCGTCAGCCACCGATCACTGTGCTTCCCGCCGAGGCGATGCCCGAGATCGGCCGCTTTGCCATGACAATCATGGAAAACGACGACTGGGACCACGTCAGCTTCGTCATCAGCTCACGGTACCGAGTTGCGACGCTTCAGCGGCTCGCGAACGGGCCCGCGACGCCGTCGCAGGTCGCCAGTGACGCCGACGTCCGGATCACGCACGTCTCGCGGGCGCTCCAAGAACTGCGCGAACGCGACCTCGTCGACCTGCTCGTCTCCGACGACAGGAAGAAGGGGCGCGTCTACGGCCTGAACGAGACCGGCCGGGAGGTGTGGGAGACGATCGAGGCACAGAACATGGTCTGACCACCGGGTCGATGGACGGGCCCTCGGCGCCGGACCAGCGATACCCGCGAACACACTCCGACCACCTCTTCCGTCGACGCTGCGCTCCAGCGACGCCCCTCGCGCGTGCGCGGTGGCGCGCAACGACGTTCGAGACAAGCCGGTGGCGGGCCGGCCCCCACCGGAGGCAGCCGCCGATCCCGGGACGCACCGGCGAAGTATCGATCCCTTTCTCGAAGTACGCGATTCATACGCGCTCGAACCGAGCGGCGGTCCCCGGCCTGCAGAAAATGGGCCACTCCGACGCTAGGCCGGGTGTATTCCCGCCCTTACCCACCAGAGGTCGGCGGATAGCGCGCTAATTACAATGTAGGCTCTGTGTCTGGCCATCAGGTGATGCCACAGCACCTGTCAGAAGACGAGCTCCGACGCATCAGCGCCTTCGCCGACCGTCCGATGTACGAGCGGGAGCCAGAGCAGCTGCTCCCCGACGCGGAGGACGGAGAGGCGGACAGGGGAGCGTCGGCCGGGAACTGAGCAGACTCCGGGACTACAATGGACGCACCCACCCTCACGCGCGACCGAAGCGGCGAATCGAGAACCGACAGCCGGAGCGGCAACCACGAACACCGTTGCCTCAGCTGTGACACGTACGTCTCGGCGGACTTCGCACGGGTGTTCGGCAACAACGAGGACACGATCTACGCCTGCCTCAACTGCACCACCCTCGCGGCACTGCGAGACGGGCAGGCCGTCGAGCCGCGCTGACCGGGCCCCCTTTTTACCGGTCGCGGAGCGTCCGGGGGAACTGTCCCCCGCCATTGTGCCGATAGACGAAGTACGTGATCGCGACGGTCGCGACCGCCCAGACCGTGAGCATCGCAACGAGGGCCAGGGACGGTTCGATCGTGGGAATCAGCACGATTCCGCCGAGCAACACGGCGAGGCTCAGACCGACGACGACGGCGAGGTTCGTGAGCCGGCCACGGGCCGAGGCCGGTTCCCGGAGGAAGCCCTGGATCTGAGCGGACTGCTCGGTGAGGCTCACCTCACCGGAGTCCTGATCGTAGTCGACCAGGCCGACCTCCTCGAGCTTGGGGATGTGCGTCTGGTACAGCGAGACGTACACCCGCTTGCGCTCCTGCGAGGACAGTTCGTCGACCGCCGACTCGGTTTCCCACGCGGCCACCTCCTCCGCCAGCGACGGGAGTTCCACCGGTTGCTCGTGTTGGCTGAGATAGTACAAGACGTAGCGACGGCGGGAGCTACTCAATACGTCGAAGATGACGTCCTGGCTCAATCCTTGTTCGTCAGTTGACATCGTGGTCGTGTATGGGTGCGATCGCGGACCGTTGTGAGTGAGCGGGCGGTGCCGGGTCGACCGTGGCGCCGCCGTCCCGAACGTGTCTCCATGGAAGCCAATGAAACACTTTGTTACCTATCTCATATAATTGATAATAGCTGCATACCGGCTCCCTGCGGGTGTTGACCGGCTCATCGTCCGTCTCGCGAGTGTTGCCGTAAATGGGGGCTAGCCCCCAGTCCGCCCTCCATAACTATCTCTCCGGGACGGCCGAGTCCGACCGACGGCCCCGCGGGCGGCACTGCGACCGAGCCGCGGGAGTGACACATGACGCTTGATAGTACGAAGCGAGACGGAGTGTACAGGAGCGAGCGGTCGGCGTCGGCGATCCGGGACGCGTTCGCCACGGGTGGGGTGCCGGTCGCCGTGTACGGCCTCGGGAAGATGGGGCTACCACTGGCGACCGTGTTCGCCGAGCGAAGCGGGCGCGTCGTGGGCGTCGACGTCGACGAGGCGGTGGTCGAGTCCCTCAACGACGGGCACTGTCACGTGACCGGCGAACCGGGACTGTCCGACGCCGTGGCCGCCGCAGTCGACGACGGCTCCCTGCGCGCGACGACCGACGGCGCCGCCGCGGCCCGGGAGGCGACCCTCCACGTCGCCATCGTCCCGACGCTGGTCGACGACGAGGGCGACCCGGACCTCGCGGCCCTCGAGGCCGTGATCGACACGGTGGCCTCGGGGCTCTCGCCGGGCGACCTGGTCGTCGTGGAGTCGACGGTCCCACCACGGACCTGTCGGGACGTCGTCTACCCGCGTCTCAGGGACGCGAGCGACGTGCCTGCAGACGAGTTCGGACTGGCGTTCTGTCCAGAGCGCACCGCCAGCGGAACGGCGCTGGCCGACATCCGCGGGACCTACCCGAAGATCGTCGGCGGTATCGACGACGCGAGCACGCGCGCGGCCACGGCGATCTACCGGGAACTGACCGACAACGAGGTCGTCCCCGTCTCGGACGCGACGACCGCGGAGTGCGTGAAGGTCTTCGAGGGCGTCTACCGGGACGTCAACATCGCCCTGGCCAACGAACTGGCCAGGCTGACAGAGGAACTGGCGGTCGACGTCCTCGAGGCCATCGAGGCCGCCAACACGCAGCCCCACTGTGACGTCCACACGCCCGGCGCCGGTGTCGGGGGCCACTGTATCCCGATCTACCCGCACTTCTTGATCGGCGGCTGCGAGACGGACACGCCGCTGCTCCAGGAAGCCCGCGACGTCAACGACGGGATGCCCGGCTTCGTCGTCGACCGGCTGGCGGCCGGGCTGGCAGAGCGGGGAGTCGACCCCGCTGAGGCGCGCGTCGGCGTCCTCGGCGTCACCTACCGCCCGGGAATCGACGAGATTCGGAAGTCACCCGCCGTTCCGATCGCGGCACAACTCCGCGAGCGCGGGGCGTCGGTCTTCGCCACCGATCCCGTCTGCACCAGTATGGACGCCGTCCCGGCCGAGCCAGTCGCCCAGACGGACCTGATCGACTGTGACCTCGACGCCGTCGTGCTCGTGACGGCCCACGAACAGTTCGCTGACCTCGACTGGGAGGCCTTCGATCCCCTGGTGATCGTCGACGGCAGGCAGTTCCTATCTGTCGACGGACACGATCATCTGGTCTACACGGTCGGCCGAGGCTTTAAGAGGGGCACCGCGGACGGGCAGCGGTGAGATCGGGAGCCACCGGTCGCCCGCGGCGCGAGGGGGAGACCCATCGACCGTTTCGAGTGGAACCAGCACTTTCACGAGTCGAAAGGACGGGAGAGCCGTCGAGACCCACGGAGACGAGGGAATCGGGCCCTCGGGCTACATCAAACGTAGTGGGTGATCGGCGACCATTTTGCGTCCCGGAAACGCCCAGAAACGGGCAGTAAAGATCCCCTACCGACCTGAAAGGGGATTAAACTTATATACGTGATGGACGTTCACATACAAGCGAACTACCCGGAATATTAGACAACTTACCGATACAAATCGGGGAGTAGGTGGATGCTCACGAGATCGAGCACTCACGATAAGCACTCCACACCACGGAGAAACGCAGGGATACCGCGATTTCCGCGGGTCACTGTCGAGATAGTTGCCGGCTGCACCGCCCAACAGGGGAAGGATGGAACCACTCAGTATGAGTAGCCCGACTACGTCAGAACCACGAACCGAGACGCCGAGGCCCGGGGGGAACGAGCCCCAGACGGACGAACAAGCCACAGCAGGTGCCGACGCGACGACGGACGCGACGCCAGACGAGCCGCCCACCGACGGCGCCGAGGACCTCTCCCTCGACCTGGTCTTCGAGATCCTCAAGAACAGTCGCCGCCGCGAAGTGCTGCGGTATCTGAAGGAACACCGCGAGCGCGTGACGTTGAGCGAACTGGCCGAGCACGTCGCGGCCATCGAGAACGACACGACCGTCCAGGCGCTGTCCTCACAGCAACGGAAGCGCGTCTACGTCGGTCTCTACCAGTGTCACCTGCCGAAGCTAGACGACATGGACGTCGTCGAGTTCAACCAGAGCCGGGGCCACGTCGAACTGGGCCCGAACGCCAGGCAGCTGGACAAGTACCTGTATCTGGACGCGGAGAAAGACGACGACCGTCCCTGGTACCGCTACTACCTCGGCGTCTCGGCTCTCGGGGGAATCGTCCTTCTCAGTGGGGCTGCCAGCGGCGTTCTCGGTGGACTCGGGGCACTGATCCTCTCCGTCGCGGTCGTCCTCGCCGTCTGTGGCCTCGCCATCGCGCAGGCCGTCGCTCAGGGCGCGGCCGACTGACGCGACCAACGGCCCCAGAGCGTCGCCCGCGTCTTTCTTGCCGCCGCTCCGCCAGCGCCGCCGCCGTGTCGTGAGCGAACACGTCGCAATACACTTATTGTGCCCCCCTGGCAAGCCTCCGACGACCCTCACGGAATCGACCGACGACGGGATCTGCGCGAGGGTTCCGGCGGCAGTCGGTCAGTGGGGCGGTACCACGACACATGACCGTAGACGATCGCATTCCGGACGGGAGCGGTGGCGACGGCCCTCGAGACGAGGTCCTCCGACTCGACTGGACGGAGTACGGCGAGCCCAGCAGCGGGGTCGTCGAGGCCGTCTCGCGAGCGACCGACGAACGGGCGACCGACCTCCCGCCGCTTCACGACGCAGTCGAAACCGACGCACTGAACGTACTCCTGACTGACGAGGCCCGGGTTGCCGAGGCCACCTTCACGGTGACCTTCTCGTACGCCGACCACCGGATCACGGCGTCGGCCGACGGCGAAGTCGTCGTCCGAACCGACTAGGGCACCGCGCGGGGGCCCGCCCTCAGATGGCGTCCTCGTCGACGAGTTCTGGCTCCGGGAGCGAGTCGTGGCGCAGTTCGACCGCGTGGCGAGTGTGGCGGTGGTGGATCGCCGCCCAGCGCCGGGCGGCCTGCTCACCGAGTCGCTCGACGGTCTCGGGACACCGCCGGCAGGTGGCCCGCCAGGGCCGCACGTCGTCGGGGAAGTGGCCAGTGTGGCGCTGGTGGTCCAGCGCGAACTGCTCGGCGGCCTGGTTTCCAACACCCAGGTCAGACAGTTCGAACTCGAGGGACCACTCCTGGTCACACCGGGAGCACGAGACGGTGGGCGCGTCGTCGATCGGCGCATCCGGCGGCCCGGCCCGTTCACTGCGCGCAGAGTCGCTGGCCGGAGCAGAGTCGGCGTCGTCAGTCACGTGTTCGACCTACCACTGGCGAGCAACTGAAACTTGTGGCTGGCCCGGGCGATGGTCGTCCCCCGGCGACGCTGCCCTCACTCGCCGCCGGCGGCGTCGGCGACCATGGATTCCACTCGGTCAAGTTCGTCCTGGACGACCGTGTGGCCCATGCCCTCGTAGATCTGCTCCGTCACGTCGCCGCCGAGGGCGTCCAGCGCGTCGCGCGTCTCGTGGACGCGCTCGACGGGGATGTGCGGGTCGACGTCGCTACAACCCAGGAAGACCGGCGTGTCCGCGAGGTCGCCCTCGTAGTCGAACTCGGTGCCCTCGGGGCCGATCAGGCCGCCGCTGAGCGCGCCCAGGCCGCCGTATCGCCCGGGGTGACGCGCCAGGTACTCGGAGCTGAGACACGCGCCCTGGGAAAAGCCGACGAGGACCACGCTCTCGCGGCCGGGGCCGTCGCTCGCCGTCTCGTCGACGACCCGGTCGAGAAGGGACAGCGCCGAGGAGAGCCAGGGTTCGTTCGACTCGGTGGGCGCCATGAAGCTGTTCGGGTACCACGTGTTCCGGCTGGCCTGGATGGCGCGGTAGGCCACGCCGTCGACGGACAGCTCGCTGGCGAGGTCGAGCATTCCGCTCGCGCTGGCCCCGCGGCCGTGGACGAGGACGACGGCGGCGTCTGCCTCCCCGAGCGGTACTCCCGCGGTCTCTGTCGGCTGGGCTGCGTGTGGGTCGTCCATCGGTCTGTCGACCGTTCGTACCGTCCAGGCGCGGTAATCCCTTGTGGCACCGGAAACGCGTGCCGAGCCCCGTCTCGCAGTTGGGACTGCGGCGCGGCCCGTCACCGCCATTCAAGCACCGGGCCGCCGAAGGGACGCCCACGACTCATGCCTGACCGACCCCCTGCCGCGGGCGAGCCGTTCCGGTTCGACTACGACCCGGCCGTGATCCGCTTCGGCGAGGGCAGCGTCGCCGACCTCGGCGACGAACTGGCGGCCCACGGCCTGGAGCGCGCGCTGGTCGTCGCGGGCCGGACCGTCGGGACGACCGAGGACGTCATCGGGCCGGTCCGCGCCGGCCTGGACGACCGACTCGCCGCGGTGTTCCCCGAGACGACGCCCGACAAGCGCCTGTCGACGGCCATCGCCGCCGCCGAGCGCTACCGCGCCGTCGACGCAGACGTCGTCGTCGGCCTCGGTGGCGGCAGCAGCCTCGACGTCGCCAAGCAAACGGCCGTCGTGCTCGCGAGCGACCTGTCGCCGGCCGACCTCGGCGCGGCGTTCGCGGAGACCGGCACGCTCCCCGTCCCGGACGACCTGCCGCCCATCGTCGCCCTCCCGACGACCCTCGCGGGGGCCGATCTCTCACAGGGCGCGGGGATGTCCGCGAGCCCCGACGGCGGACTCGTCGACGAACCCACGACCGGCGGGATCAACGCGCAGGGGCTCATGCCCACCGCCCTCGTCGCGGATCCCGACCTGTACGCGACCACGCCACGCTCCGTACTCGCCGCCTCGGCGATGAACGGCTTCGACAAGGCCCTCGAATCGCTCTACAGCCCGATGGGCACCCCGATCACGGACGGGACCGCGACACGGAGCCTCGCGCTGCTGGTCGACGCGCTTCCCGTCCTCGACGAGGAACCGGTGACGGCCGCCGACCTGAACCCGATCGTGCGAGGCGTCCTGCTCGCCCAGTACGGCTTCTCCCGGCCGGACGGAAGCACGATGTCGCTGATCCACGCCTTCGGCCACGCGCTCTCAGACGCCGGCGTCCACCAGGGAACCGCCCACGGGGTCGTGGCGCCACACGTCGTCGACTTCCTCCTCGACGAAGGCGTCGTTCGCGACGACCTGCTGGCCGAGGCTCTCGGAGTCACCGACGCCGACGACACTGCCGCGGCAGTCGTGAGCGCTATCGCCCGAGTGCGAGACGACCTCGGCCTCCCCGGGACGCTCCGGTCACTCGAGGCGGTGGCCCGCGCGGACCTCCCTGGACTCGCAACGGCCACCCTCTCGGACAGCCTCGCGCAGAACGTCCCACCGGGCCTCGACCTCGATCGGACCGACCTGGAGGGGATCCTCCAGGCGGCCTGGTAACCACGGCACCGTGACCGGTCACGGTTCGGCCTCCGTCGGCCGGCCGAGTCGCTCGTGTCCGCCGATGGCCCCACAGCGTGGACAGCAGCCGGGACCGCCGGGATCGCCGAGGAACCGCACCGCACAGCCGTGGCAGCGAAACAGAATGCGACCCGGTCCGCGTGCCCGCCCAGAATCGTCGGTGGCCATGTGTCGTTCTTCGCTCCAGCCCACAAGAGTCGAGGCGTGCACCTGCCGATTCTCCGATTCACCGTCGTGACGGTGACGGGGCACGCACCCAGCCAGCCTTTCATATGCTGGGCCCGTGAACGGTACATCCAGCATGGCCGCCGTCTTCTGGATTCTCGTCGCCTTCGCGACGGTCAGCTGTCTCTTCATGGCCTGGTCGCTCGGCGCGAACAGCAACTCGCCCCCCTTCGCGCCGGCAGTCGGGGCCAACACCATCTCGACGATGCGGGCGGCGCTGCTCATCGGCCTCCTGGCAGGGGCCGGGGCGCTCGCACAGGGCGGGGCCATCTCGAAGACGGTCGGCGCGGGCCTGATCGAGAGCGTCTCGATCACGCCGCTGGCGGCGACGACCGGGCTGCTCGTGGCCGCGTCGTTCATGGCCTTCGGCGTCTACAGCGGCTATCCCGTCCCCGCGGCCTTCGCGACGACCGGCGCGATGGTCGGCGTCGGACTCTCGCTCGGCGGCGATCCGGCGGTGGCGACCTACCGGCAGATCGGCACGTTCTGGCTGCTCGTCCCCCCGGCCTCCGGCGGGCTCGCCTACCTCACCGCCACGCTGCTCAGGCGCGACGACGTGCCCGACACCGTCGGGATCCCGCTCCTGGCAGCGCTGGTCGCGGCCATCCTGGCGAACCTCCGGCTCGGAGTCATCCCGCATCCCGATCGCGCCGAGGGGACCGTCGCCGAGTGGGTCGCACTCTCGGTGGGTGGGCCGGCGGTCGCCGGGGTCGACGTGGTCGTGGTCGCCGTTACCCTGGTGTTCGCCGTCGTCGGCTTCACCGTCATCCGCCGGCGAACCCTGGTGTCGGTCGACAGGGGGATCCGGACGTTCCTCGTGGCGCTCGGGAGCGTCGTCGCGTTCTCGAGCGGCGGCAGTCAGGTCGGCCTGGCGACGGGCCCGCTGGAGAACCTCTACGGCGTCGAACTCGGCCTGCCCGGGATCGTCCTCCTCGCCATCGGGGCGACCGGCATCCTCGCCGGCGCGTGGATGGGCGCACCGCGACTCCTCCAGGCGACGTCCCGCGAGTACGCACAGCTCGGCCTCCGCCGCTCGATCGCGGCGCTCGTCCCCGGCTTCATCATCGCCCAGCTCGCGATCACGCTCGGGGTTCCCATCTCGTTCAACAACATCATCATCTCCGGCGTCATCGGTGGCGGTCTGGCCGCCGGGTCGGCGGGCGTCTCGCGCCGGAAGATCGGGGTGACGCTCACCTTCTGGGTGCTGACGCTCGGCACCTCGATCGGGATCGGGTTCGGCCTCTATCGGCTGTTCTCGTCGGTCCTCGGCATCCGGTGACGCTCAGGAGGCGTCCGCGCCGTCGCTCTCCGTCGCCCGCACGACGGTGACGGTCGCGGGCGCCTCGCCGACGACGGCCGTCGCGACGGTGCCCAGCAGGCGCCGGGCGAGCGCGCTCCGGTCACCGCCGTGGCCCCCCATCACGACGTGATCGACGTCGTGGTCCTCGACGTACCGAACGATTTCGGTGGCGGGGTCGCCCGTCTCGACGACGGTCTCGACGGCGCGATCGGTCGCTCCGGCCCGGGCGAGGGCGTCCTCGACCATGGCCGCCGCGCGCTCGCGGGCCTCGGTCTCCCGCTGGTCGCCGCGCTCCAGAACCTGGCCCTCGCTCATCCCGGCGTCCAGCGGCCTGACGACGTTCAGCACCGTCACCCGGCAGTCGAAGACTGCCAGCGCGTGTGCCAGGGCCTCGTCTGCCAGCGGCGACCCGTCCAGCGGGACGAGGACGTGCGAGGGAATCATACGGGCGCTTGCTGGCGGAGCGTCATAAGCACCACCGACACCGGTCGTCCGGCCGCCAGCCCGCCGCGCCGGCCGGACGGCCGAACGGCACTATCGGAAATTGCCCAGTTCCGTTTATGGGGGTGGCGGCCAAAGTGGGCAGTAGATGATCACCAACGCTCGGGTCCTGCAGGAAGACTTCGTCCCGCGGGACGTCGAGCACCGCCACGCGGAGACGGAGCGCCTCTCCGCGGCGCTCTCGCCCCTGCTCGACGGCGAGCCGGCGGAGACGCCGCTGGTCTTCGGCCCGACGGGCGCGGGCAAGACCTGCGTCGCGCGCTACACCGTCGAGCGCCTGCGCGAGCAGTTGCTCGACGTGCGAACGACCTACGTCAACTGCTGGACCGACCACACGCGCTTCGGGGTGCTCTATGGCCTGCTGGAGGCCGTCGGTCAGACGGTCGACGTCCACCGCCAGTCGACGCCCCACGACGCACTGCTGCGGCGGATCCGCGAGCGCGACGACGCGCCGTTCGTCGTCGTCCTCGACGAGGTCGACCAGCTCGACGAGCCGGACCTGCTCTACGAGCTCCTGGGCGTCCCACACCTCCACCTCATCCTGATCGCCAACCGCGAGACCGACTTCTTCGCCGGCCTGGACGACCGGGTCGCCAGCCGCCTGCGCGCCGGGCCGCGCGTGCGCTTCGACAGCTACGGGGACGACGAACTCGTGGCGATCCTCGACGCTCGCGTCGAGCGCGGCTTCGAGCCGGGGGCCGTCGCGCGCGAGCAACTGGAGACCATCGCCGACGCGGCGGCGGGCGACGCCCGCGTCGCCATTCGGATCCTCCGGACGGCTGCGCGCACGGCCGAAGCCGACGGCGCGGGCCGCCTCGCCGACGACCACGTCGAGGCGGCAATCCCCGAGGCGCGCGCGTCGATCAAGCAGCGGACCGTCGACGCGCTGACGCCCCACCAGCAGGAGGTCTACGCGGTCGTCGCCGACGCCGGCGAGATCGCACCCGGCGACCTCTACGAGCGCTACGCCGCCCGCGTCGACGAGCCAAAGAGCCGCCGGACGGTCCGCAAGTACCTCAGCAAGATGGACCAGTACAACCTCGTGGCCGCCCACGGCGAGAAACGGGGGCGGACCTACGAGGTCGTCGAGTAGCGGACCGGCCGGCGCCTGGTCGACCGCGGCCACCGCGTCACCGTCGTCGCGCGCCGACGCGGGATGGCGAGCGGGCACCGAGAGCGATCAGTCGTCGCGTGCCCGGGCGTACCGGAACGTCAGCACGGTCGCCGTGGCCCCGTGGGCCAGAACCGATCCGAGGACCACGAGGCTCACGACCGGCCAGATCACCGCAACGGTCGTCTCCCGGACCGCGAGCGTCGCGTAGAAGACCGCCGCGAGCCCAATCGGCCCGAACCAGCCCGCGAACAGGGCGTCGGCGGGGCGCTCGAACTGAGTGATCCCCGACCGGAGCGCGAGGATCGTCGGCAGCCGCCTGAGGGCCAGGATGGCGACCACGAGCGTCGGGCCACGCCAGCCGAGGGTGGCCCACTTGGCCCACGGCAGGACCATCCCGAAGAGGACGAACGCCGGGATGGTGAGCAGGCGGTTGAAGACCTCCGAGACGCGGCGTTCCTCGGCCTCGTCGCCCGGATCGGCCCGCCAGTTGTACGCGACGCCCGCGACGAAGACGGCCAGGAGCGCGTCGGTCCCCAGCAACGCGACGGCGCCGAGGACGGTCGCCGTGAGCGCGACCGTGACCGTGAAGACCGGCGTCTCGTCGACGTAGTCGCCCTCGCTGAGGCGATCTTCGACAGTACCCACGGAGGCACCAATTACGAACCCGAGGACGACGGCGCCGAGGACCTCCCACATGAGCACCGACAGCACCCACTCGCGAGCGACGGTTTCGAGCGGTTTGGCGAGCACGAGTATCGCCAGCAAGACGAAGGGGTACGCACCGCCGTCGTTGGCGCCCGCCTCCCCCGAGAGCAACTGGCGGATCCGCTCTGGGATGTGCTGCTCGGCGACGGTCCCGACGACGATCGAGTTGGCGAGGACGGGGTCCGTCGGCGTGAGCGTGGCGCCGATCAGCAGGGCGACCGGGAGTCCGACGGGCAGGAGCAGGTACGCCGCGAGGGTACTCACCAGCCACATGCCGAGCATCCCGGGGCCGAGGAGCGTCGCCATCGACCGCGCGTTGTCCGGGAAGTACGTGGCCGGGAGCCGAAGGGCGATGCTCGACACGGCAAGCGCCACGGTGACGCGGGCGAACTGCTCGACGAACGCGAGCGGAACGGTCGTGTCCCCCAGGCCGAACACGTCGAACCCGTATACGCCGACGAGTGCACCCACGACGACCGCGACCATCGGCTCCGTCGGGAGGTACCACCGGCTCCGCAGGATCCCTGCCAGGAGGCTGAGGCCTAGCGTCAGCCCGCCGATCAGCGCCAACAGCACGTTCAGGTCCCGCATCGACCGGGTCTTCGCCGAGGGAGATCATAACCCCGCGGCGCGCACCTGCAAATCGGCCGAAACGGAGACGGCCCGGATCGACTCTTCCCGCCTCGTCCCCTGTGGTGTACCGTGACCGACGACATCCTCCCCGACCTCGACGCGGGACTGACGCACCTGCGGAGTCCGGGGCCGCGCTCGACGGCGCTGCACCGACTGGTCGTCTCCGAGTTGACCGAGCGCGACGGGCGCGTCTTCTGGCTCGACGTCCGCAACGCGGCGACGACCTACGCGCTCTACGAACTGGCGCCCCACCACCGGGTGCTCGACGGCGTACGGGTCGCGCGCGCGTTCACGGCCTACCAGCACCACACCCTGGCGACGCGCCTCGCCCGCGCCGTCGACGGCCGCACCGCGATGGTGGTCGCGCCGAACTGCGCCTCGCTTTACCGGGACGACGACGTGCCGGACTACGAGGCCGACGCCCTCTACGAGGCGACGGCGACGCTCCTCGCGGAGGTCGGCACGACCTTCGACGTGCCGGTGCTCGCGACCACGGACGCCTCCGACGCACCGCTCCCGCCGGCCGTCGCCGCGGACGCGCGCGTCGTCGAGTGCGAGCGCACGAGCCAGGGGCTGCGCTACGCCGCCGAGGACTTCGAGACGACGGTCTACGTGGCCGACGGGTACTGGCAGACGACGATCCCCTACTGGGTGGACCTGTTCGGCGTGGCGCGGGCGGCCGAGCGACCACCGGTCGGCGGCGGCGTCGAGGACGCTGCCAGGCTGGATGCGTGGGGGTAGCGAGACGCGAGCGAAGTGAGCGTCTCGGCACGGCGAGCGGCGCACTGCGTGCGCCGCGAGTAGTGAGGCCAGCGGCCTCTCGGACCACTCGAACGGAGGTCCAGAGGGGCAATTGCTGGATGGCAAAACAGTAATCAGTTTATCAGTCTCAAATCGGGGTCCGTTAAGGGGTATATCGACGTTAATGACGGTCAGCAAAGAGGTGCACCGTACTGTATTATATTTGATTTGATTTGGTCTGAAGCCCGGGCTGTCTTTCGATCGGTGCCAACGATAGAACTGATACGTCGACGACGCCGACGGCGCCGGACGCTCGCGCGTTCGGTCGGTCGGTGCCCACGCGATAGAGTCGGTGGGGTAACGTGACAGTAAACACAGCATAGCGGGTACTAGTTGGCTCGTACTGGTGGCAGTCTCGCGTGAAACTGCCGGACGTGAGCGGTGTCCTGTCGGGGCAGTGACGCGAGTGGCCCCGAGTCAGACAGGTCCTCGACCCGAAACGAAGGGGTTCGATTCGGGTGGCGCCCGTCAGCCGGGCGTAAGACGCGCGTCATACACGTGTCACGTAAATTGGACACAACCTAGGGCTAGTGGCTCCCAAACTAGGGTGACAAAGTCGAAACAGGGGACGAGGGCGTCGCTACGTGCGGGGAAAGCGGTCGTCAGAAACGCGGCCGGCCGAGACCGCCTCAGTCGCGGAGCGACCGGAGTTTCTCGATGTTCCAGGCGTAGCCCTTGTCACCATCGACGGGGGTCTCCAGGACCATCGGGAGGTCCCGGAGGTCGTCGTGGTTGATGAGCGCCGCGAAGGGGTCGTCGCCGATCTCGCCCTCGCCGATGTGGGCGTGCTCGTCCTTCTCCGAGCCGAAGGGGTGTTTCGAGTCGTTCAGGTGGAGGTAGTGGAGGTTCTCCAGCCCGACGGTGTCCTCGATCTCGGCGACGAGGTCGTCGACGTCGTCGGGGGTCGAGAAGTCGTGGCCCGCCGCCCAGAGGTGACACGAGTCGAGACAGATCCCGACGTCGTCGTACCCCTGGTCTGCCTCCTCGGCCATCCGCGCCAGGTTGTCGAGGTCGCGCCCGACCGTGGTCCCCTTGCCGGCGGTGTTCTCCAGCAGGAGGGTGGTCTCGTCGGGAATGTCCAGTTCGGAGATGCGCTCGGCGACATTCGCGACGCCCGTCTCGCGGCCCGCACCGGTGTGGGCGCCGGGGTGGAAGACGTAGTAGGGGATGCCGAGCTGGGCGGTGGCGTCGAGTTCGGCCTGGACGCAGTCGACGGACTTCTGGGCGAGGTCGTCCTTCGGCGTGGCGAAGTTGATGAGGTACGTGCCGTGGACGATCCAGGGGCCGACGTCGGCGTCGTCGCTGGCGGCCTGGAAGTCTGCCGCCTCGTCGTCCTCGAAGCCCGAGACCGACCAGGTGCGGGGCGAGCCCACGAATATCTGGCCCGCGTTGCCCCCCAGGTCTGTCTCCTCGTCGACCGCGTTGGTCACGCCCCCGCTGATGGAGACGTGTGCGCCGATCCGGAACATGGTCGGGGAGAGCGAGCACGGCGCAATAAAGCGCCCGAAAGCTGGCCAGGACCACACGGCGCGAGGACGAGCCGGGGCGAGTGGCAGCGGAAGACCCACTCGGGGGGCTGCTGGAATGTGGACGGAGGGACGTGCGCTGCGGACACGGGACCACGGGACGGCGACGCCACCACGAGAAGCTGACCATCCACGAAGCATTTAAGCGCCACCGACGAACGTGGGGTAGCTACCCAGATGACGGGCGACTACATCGACGTCGGGGACGCCGGGGAGTCGATCGAACTCCCCCTGGTGGACATCCTGACCGGCCGGGGCTTCGTCACCGGCAAGTCGGGGAGCGGGAAGTCCAACAGCGTCAACGTCATCGTCGAAGAACTGCTGGACCAGAATCAGCCGCTCCTGATCGTCGACACCGACGGCGAGTACTGGGGCCTGAAGGAGCAGTACCAGATCCTCCACCTCGGGAACGGCGAGCAGTGCGACGTGCGGGTCACCTCGACGGACGCCGAGACCATCGTCGACCTCGCGCTGGTCGAACGCGTCCCGATCATCCTCGACATCTCCGGGTTCATGCACAAGGAAGACGCTCAGGAGATCACCCACCGCGTGGTGCGCGAGCTGTTCCACCGCGAGAAGACGCTCAAGGAGCCGTTCCTCCTCATCGTCGAGGAAGTCCACGAGTACATCCCCGAGTCCGGCGGGCTCTCGGACATGGGGAAGATGCTGATCCAGGTCGCAAAGCGCGGGCGCAAGCACGGCCTGGGCTTCGTCGGCGTCTCCCAGCGGCCAGCCTCCGTCGACAAGGACTTCATCACCCAGTGTGACTGGATCGTCTGGCACCGACTCACCTGGAAGAACGACACCGACGTGGTGAGCACCATCCTCGGCAACGACGCCGCCGACACCGTCGAGGACCTCGACCCGGGCGAGGGCCTCCTGATGACCGACTGGGACGAACAGGTCAGGGACGTGCAAGTCAGAAAGAAGCGGACCTTCGACGCCGGCGCGACCCCGGGCTTCGACGACTTCGAGCCACCGGACCTCATCCCGGTCAATCCCGCGATCCTCAACCGGTTCGACGAGCGCCGCCAGAACGTCGACTACGGCACGGCAGACGAGGAGAGCGAAGACGACGCCACCGAGGACGACACTGCCGAGGCGACGGACGCGGTGGACGAGGACGCAGACGCGACCGACACGAGTGCCCCCGCGGAGACGACGCCCGTCGACGACGCCCCCATGGCCGACGACGCCGAAGAGTCTGAGGCGACTGCCGAGGACGGTCCGGCGAGCGACGACGAGACCGCGGCGACCGACGGCCAGGGCGCGTCGAGCACGGCGGACGAGTCCGCGGTCGTGGAGGCCGACGACCCACCGACTGCCGAGGCAGAGGCACCCGTCGATCGGCCACCCCTCGGTGACGAACCGGTCGAAGCCGAGATCGTGAGTCGGCAACCCGGGCGGTCGGCCCCTGCGGCCACCAATCAGGCCGAGCGTGGCCCGCGTCGCGCACGAAACGGTCCCCAGTCGCCGACGCCGCCCACGGACACGAGCGAGGGCGTCGTCGTGGAGTTCACCGAACTCGTCCTCTTCCTGGCCGGGTGGCTCCGCACCGCCGTCGAACGCGCGCTCGTGGGGCTCGCGCGGGGGCTCGGACGGGTCGCCGGCGGAATTGGCGGCGCCGCCGACCGCGTCCGAACCAAGACCCACCTCGCCGACGAGGACGTGGTCGTCGCGATGTGGCTGGCGCTGCTGATCGGATTCATCCTCCTGCTGTCGGTCGTCCTCGTCGCCCTCCTCTGATCGAACAGTGGAAAGGTTCATTTCGTCGGGCGACGCGTCACCGGTAACCGTGGACAACAGGCTCATCGCCACCCTCGTGGGACTGATCGCCGCCTCGACGCTGCTCGTGACCAGCAGTCTCGTCGGCATTCTCGCGCTGACGGAGGGGCTGGTCGGCGGCCTCGGTGCCCGGGTGCCCTACTACGTGCTGGCTGCGGCCGTCGTCTTCGTGGTGTTGCTCGTCGTCCTCGAGATGCGGCTGGAGGACGGGTCGCGGATCATCACCTCCAGCGTCGTCGTGTCGCTCGTCGCGCTGGTCGCCATCTCGCTGTCCATCGAGGGAATCCTCTTCGGCGTCCAGTTCCCCGACCGGCTGTTCTCGAACCTCCTGCCGTACTTCCTGGCGGCCGGCCTCATCTCGACCGGACTCATCATCTGGGCGCTCCGCCACTGGCGGGAGTTCGTCACCCAGACCCGGATCCGCTGACGTCCACCTCCTCGCGAACGTCGCCCGTCGACGCCACCGCCCCAGCCACTGCTCCGTCCCCCCGTGGATCCCGGGCCAGCTGAATTGCCACTAGGCCTAGAAATATTCCGCCAATGGCTAGTGACTAGACGAACCCGAAACTAGTGACGGTACTAGCTCTTTGCCCGAACACGTCTAGGATCTAGTGGTGTCCTAAGATTTAAGTTATGGCCCTGGTATGTCTAGGTGGAAACAAAATTCCGTGGGAGGAATGGAGGCTACCAGGCGGGACGGTCCGGTGCCCGGACGGCACGCGGGCCGGCCCAGTACGGCGACCGCACCGACGGCCCGACGGAGTGGCCAGTCGCGGCCGCCACCGCAGATGGGAACGCGGACCGTTCGCCGGTCGGGCACACGACCGGCGCCGTGCGACGACGCACGACCGACCAGCCGGAGGGCCGACACCTCGCGGCTGGTCGCCCGCGGGATGGCCGTTTCCGGGAGTCAGCGATGTCCATAGAGACGCGACGGGAGACGCGGTCGGAGGCCGAGGCCGACGACGGCACCGACGCCGCCGACCGGAACGCGGTCGCCGTCCACCTGGCCGACGGCACCGTCGCCAGGTACGCCGTCGTCGTGCGCGCACACGACGACGACTGGCTCTACGCGGAGCGACTGGTCGGCGAGGGCGACGGCCTCGACGAGGAGGAAGTCGAGTCGATCAACCCCTCGGCTGTCCACCGGATCCGCTCGGACTGCGTCCATCGATTCGACGGGGGCGTCGTCCACCACGGCTCCGGCCTGCTCGTCGATCCCGACGCGCTCCTCGCGGACGGCTGGCTCGGCGGACGCTGACGCCGGCAGTTTCAGTTCCGGCGTGCGGCGCCGGCAGCCACTTACCGCACCGGCTCCCGACGGTCCGGAGGCATGACACACGCGTCACCCGTGACGTCGAGAGTCGCGACGACCGCCAGATTGCGGGCCGCTGCGGACCCGGGCGGTGGTGTGCGTGGGTAGGACCAATCCCACGTTCCGGGACCTGCTCCGGCGCTACCGCGACGACTGGGGGACCTTCCGACGTGGCCTGCGTGCCGAGCACCAGCCGGCCTTCGACGCGCTGTTCGACGACGCCGAGAGCCACGCAGATGCCGCCGGCCTCCAGAACGCACGCGAGCCGATGCACCCCATCCTCGTCGCGATGCTCCTGGCCCAGAAGCGCCAGGTCCGGACGCTGATCGAGCGCGTCGAGTCCCTGGAGGCACAGCTGGCCGACGGCGCGGGCGACCCGCCGGAGGCGGGTTCCGACACCGACGATGCCGTTTAAGTTCGAGTTCGACGACGGCGTCGTGCGCGAGTGGACGACAACAGACGACGGCGCCACCGTCACCCGGAACCCCGACTACCGTCCCTCGCTCCACGTCCGGCCCACGAGCGGGCAACTCGATGCCCTGGCCAACCGCCTGGCCGGCGACCCGAAAGTCGCCGGGACGGCCGTCGTAGAGAAGTTCCTCACGCTCGACGCGGACGAGCGGACGCGGGTCCTCCGCGTCGACGTCGAGCGGCTGGCCGACGTGGCGCCCCTCGCGCGCGAGTGCAAGCACACCCACGAGCGCGACCTCGCCGCGCCGGGCACCTACCGGCTGTTCGACGTGGACCTCTCGCCACAGTTCCGGTACGCGCTGGAGACGAATACCTGTCCAGTGCCGTCGAGGGAACTGACCCGGCTCTCCATCGACGTCAGCGAGCCGGCCCTCGCGGACGGCGACGTGACCGCGATCGAAGCCGACGGCGATCCCGTCGGGGACGACCCCGCAGCGGCGGTCGAGGCGGTCGACCGGAAAATCGCGAGCGCGGACCCGGACGTGCTGGTCTGCAGTTCTGCCGACGTGGTGCCACTGCTGTTCGATGCCGGCGAGCGGTACGGCGTCGACATCCAACTGGGCCGGCGGCCGGGCTACGAGCAACTCGCGGGCACGAACACCTTCGAGAGCTACGGCCGGGTCGGCCACTCGCCGGCGCGCTACGACGTGCCCGGGCGCGCACTCCTCGATCTGTCGAACAGCTTCATGTGGCACCACTCGAACCTCGCGGGCCTCCGGTACCTCGTCGCCAAGTCCTGGAAGCCCATCCAGGAGGTCGGCTGGGCGAGCATCGGCAACGTCCTGACGGCCATCCAGATCCGGGAGGCCACGGCGCGAGACGTCCTCGTCCCCTGGAACAAGTGGCACCCCGAAGAGTTCAAGGACGTCCACACGCTGCACGCCGCCGACCGCGGCGGGCTCACCTACCAGCCCGACGTGGGCCTCCACGAGGACGTCCACGAGGTCGACTTCGCGTCGCTGTACCCGCGGATCATCTGCGAGCACAACGTCAGCCCCGACACGATCCTCTGTGACTGCCACCCCGAGAACGACCCGGTCCCGGAACTCGGCTACAACGTCTGTCAGGAGGACGGGTTCCTCGTGGACGTCCTCGGCCCGCTGGTCGACGACCGTGCCGCGTGCAAGACGCAGCTATCTACCCTCGAAGGCATTGATTCTTTCGAAGGAAATATATTCGACGTGACGGTCCCGGCTCTCGACCTCAGCGTCGACGTCGGGGTAGACCCGGCCAGCGAGGACGACCTCGCGGCGATCTCGAGCGCGCTCAAGTGGATCCTGGTGTCGTGTTTCGGCTACCAGGGCTACCGCAACAGCAAGTTCGGGCGCATCGAGTGCCACGAGGCGATCAACGCCATCGCCCGGGACCACCTGCTGACGGCCAAGGAGTGTGCCGAAGATCGGGGCTGGCGGGTGGTCCACGGCATCGTCGACAGCCTCTGGCTCGAACCCGTCGATCCGGACCACGCCCCCGTCGAGGCCGTGATCGACGCCATCGCGGACGCGGTCGGGATCCCGCTCGACCGGGAGGCGCGCTACGAGTGGATCGCGTTCTGCCCGAAGCGCGACTCGCGCGAGGGTGCCCTGACGCGGTACTTCGGCAAGCAGGCCGGCGGGGACTACAAAGTCCGGGGCATCGAGGCGCGCCAGCGCTCGACCCCGACCTTCGTCGAGGCGGTCCAGCGCGACCTGCTCGACGTGGTCGACGAGACGCGCGACCCCGAAGCGGTCTGTGCCCGCCTCCGGACGGCCATCGGTCGCCTGGAAGCCCGGCGCGTCGATCCCGACGACCTCGTGATCCGCACGCGCGTCTCGAAGCGCCTCGCCGAGTACCGACAGTCAACGCGGACCGTGGCCGCCCTCCAGCGCTGCCGATTGCACGACCTGGAACGCCACCCCGGCCAGGACGTCCGGTACGTCGTGGTCGACGACAACGCCGACGGCCGCGAGCGCGTCAGGCTGGCCTTCGAGGACGTGCCCGACTACGACGCCAGATTCTACACCGAGTTGCTCGTGCGCGCCACGGAGAGCGTGACGGCGCCGCTGGGGTGGGATCGGATCGATATCCGCCGCCACCTGCGCGGCGCGGCGAACTACGAACTGGGGGCCTTCGGGTGACAACGGGGAGCCCGGCACCGGGGCGAAAAATGCGTGGCTCGGACCGCGCGCTACCGCTCGCCGCCGTCGGTCAGTACCTCGACCTCGGTGTCGCGCTCCTCGTTGAGGAACGACGGCGTCTCGTCCTCGTCCGTCTCGACGGACTCGTCGGCCTCGCGGAGTGTGCGCGCGATTTCGTCCTCGAGGGTCTCCCGGGAGTGGTACCCGTGGTGGCACATGGCGACGGGACGTTGGGGCCGCGTCGTGTTATTCGTTCCCACAGCTTGGTGGCCAGTGGCCGATGCGATGGGGCGGGGGCGGAGGTGCACCCGCAGATGTTTTTCCTGCTCGGCCGAAAGGGAGCGGCGATGGACTACGCCGACCTGGTCGACGTCTACGAGGCCCTCGACGCGACGGAGGCCACCCTCGAGCTCACCGACCTCGTGGCCGAGGCCCTCCGGTCGGCCGACGAAGCGCACCTCCCGCTCGTCGTGAAGCTCCTGCGCGGCGACCCCTTCGCGGCCTGGAAACCCGACGAACTCGGCCTCTCATCGAGCCTGACCGCAGAGGCGATCACCAAGGCCACCGGCGTCGACGAGGAGGACGTGGAGGACGCGTGGCGCGAGACGGGCGACCTCGGCAGCGCGGCGGCCTGGGCCGTCGAGCACGAGCGCCAGCAGACGTTGTTCGCAGAGACGCTGACCGTCCGGGCGGTCCACGACACCCTCCAGGCGGTCGCCACCTACGAGGGCGAGGGGAGCCAGGGCCGACGCATCGACGCCGTCGCGGGCCTCGTCGCCGACGCCGACTCCGCCGAAGCGAAGTACGTGGTCCGAACGGTCCTGGGCCACCTGCGCCTCGGCATCGGCGAGGGCACGATTCGGGACGCCATCGCCCAGGCGTTCCTGGCCGACCGCGAGGACGAGGAGGCATTCGCGACGGCCGTCGACGCCGTCGAGCGCGCCTTCCAGGTGACCAACGACTACCGCCTCGTCGCCGAGACGGCCCGCGACGAGGGTGTCGCCGGCCTCGAAGAGCTGGAGGTCGAACTGTTCCGTCCCCTCCGGGTGATGCTCGCCCGGAAGGCCGAGGGGCTGGACGACGCACTGACGACCGTGGCCGGACGAGACGGCGCGGAAGACGACGGCGTGGCCGACGGGGACAGCGACGCGGCCTTGCTTGAGTACAAGCTCGACGGCTTTCGCATCCAGGTCCACGTCGACGGCGACGATGTTGCCATCTTCACGCGCCGGCTCGAGGACGTCACCGCGCAGTTCCCCGAGGTCGTCGAGTGGGTCCGGGAATGCGTCGACGCCGACCGGTGCATCGTCGAGGGCGAGGTGTTCGCCTACGACCCGGAGACGGGCGACCCGCTCCCGTTCCAGACGCTCTCCCGGCGCATCAAGCGCAAGTACGACGTCGAGGCGATGGCCGAGGAAGTACCCGTCGCCGTCCAGCTGTTCGACCTCCTCGCGCTCGCGGGCGAGGACTACCTCGACGCGCCGCTGCGCGAGCGGATCGACGCCCTCGAGGGGATCCTCGACCCCCGCCCGGGGGACTTTGACCGGATGACGAACCTGGTGACCGACGACCGGGACGTGGCGGGCGAGTTCTACGAGGACGCCCTCGACGCGGGCCACGAGGGGATCATGGCGAAGAACCTCGACGCGACCTATCAGCCGGGGAATCGCGCCGGCTACACGGTCAAGGTCAAACCCACGATGGAGCCACTCGACCTGACCGTGATCCGTGCGAAGTGGAGCGAGGGGCGCCGGAGTAACCGCCTCGGCCGCCTGTTCCTCGGCTGTCGTGACGACGAGACCGGCGAATTCCTGGCGGTCGGCCGCCTGTCGACCGGCTTTACCGACGAGGAACTGGGCGAGGTCACCGAGCGCCTGGAGCCGACCATCGTCGAGCAGGACGGCCGCGAGGTCGCCTTCGAGCCGTCGGTCGTACTCGGCGTCGAGTACGAGGAGATCCAGGCGTCTCCGGAGTACGACTCGGGGTTCGCACTCCGGTTTCCGCGGTTCGTCGGCTTCCGGGACGACCTCGGCCTCGACGACGTGGACGGCGTTGCGAAGATCGAGCGACTCTACGAGGACCAGTGATGGGCGACGTGACCTACGGCGACGGCCTGCAGATCGAACTCGACTCCGGCGAGACGGTCGTCGCGGACGCGAACGCGCCCGACGGCGACGTGGCGATCGTCAGCCACGCCCACGGCGACCACCTCTACCGGACCCCGCCGGCCGAGGCGATCTGGTCGCCCCTGACGCGGAACCTCGCGTCGGTCCGGCGACCCGACGTGGCCGTGCCCGAGCGCGTCGACCATCCGCAAATCGAGTTGCTCGACGCTGGCCACGTTCCCGGCTCCAGGGCTGCGCTGATCGAGGGCGATCGGACCTATCTCTACACCGGCGACGTGAGCACGCGCGACCGGTTCTACCTCGACGGCTTCGACCCGCCGTCCGCGGACGTGCTGATCGTCGAATCGACGTACGGCGAGCCGGAGTACCGGTTTCCCCCGACCGCCTCAGTGGCCGACGACTTCCTCGGCTGGCTGGCAGCGCACGCCGACCGCCCAGCCATCTGCGTTGGCTACTCGCTGGGCCGGGCGCAGGCGGTCCAGCACCTGCTCGCCGAGTCGGACCGCGACCGCATCCTCGTCTCGCCGGCCATCGCAGAGGTTAACGCCGTGATCGAGGACCACCTCGACGTCTCGTTTCCGGCCGCGGAGTACGACGGTCAGGCCGACCTCGGCGCGGGGGACGCGCTCGTGCTCCCGAGCCGTCGCGGAACCTGGGTCGACGACTTGATCGAGGAAACGGACGCGGTCACCGCCGGTCTCTCGGGCTGGGCCCTGAACGATGGGTACCGCTTCGCCCGCGATCTCGACGCGGGGTTCCCGCTCTCGGACCACTGTGACTTCCGGGAACTGTGCGACCTCGTCCGAGCGGTCGATCCCGAGGCCGTGTTCGTCCTCCACGGCAGCACCGACGCCTTCGCAGAGCACGTGACGACGGAACTCGGGTACCCGGCCACTGCCCTCAAGCGAAACCAGTCGCGACTCTCCCAGTTTTGAGGTCACCCGCGTTCCACCCGAAACGAGTCGCACGAGCGTCTGACGCCTGGCTGACCGAGTCGGTACCGGGAGCGCCCGCAGAACGAGTCGGCAGCCACGCGTCGGACGGGCGGCGGACGTGGTGGCAGTTCCACCCGAAACGAGTCACACGGGCGTCTGCCGTTCCAGTCGAAACGAGTCGCACGTGCGTCTGACGCGCCACGGCGTCTCCACTCGAAATCAGTCGCACGTGCGTCAGACAGGTGATCGCAGAGTGACACCACCGGGTGTCGGGAGTTCGGAGTCCGTCAGGAGATGTGTTCGTCGTCGATCTGCTCGAAGCGGGAGTCCGAGAGGAGCACCGCCTTGGTCTCCTCCTGGGGCACCGAGAGGCTGATCTCCTTGGTGCGACCGTAGCGGCCCTTCGAGACGACGATGGCGTTGACGATGCCGAGCATGTCGAGTTCGCTGATGAGGTCCGTGACCCGGCGCTGGGTCAGGACGTCGAAGTCGATCCGGTCACAGAGCTTCTTGTAGGTGTTGTAGACCTCGCCGGTGTTGATCGAGTCCGTCCCCATCTCCTCCAGGCGGATGATCGCCATGAGGATGAGCTTCGACTGTGGCGGAAGCGTGCGGACGGCCTCGGCAACGCGGTCGAGTTCGATCTTCTGCTGGGCCTTCCGGACGTGCTTCTGGTGGACCTCGTCGTATTTCGAGCGCTCGGCCAGTTCGCCGGCGGTCCGGAGCAAGTCGAGCGCGCGTCGAGCGTCGCCGTGTTCCTGGGCCGCGAAGGCCGAACACAGCGGGATCACGCCGTCACCGAGGGCGTCACCCTTGAAGGCGATGCTGGCGCGCTGTTCGAGGATGTCCTGGAGGTGGTTTGCGTCGTAGGGCGGGAAGACGATCTCTTCCTCGCCGAGACTGGACTTGACCCGCGGGTCGAGGAAGTCGGTGAACTTCAGGTCGTTACTGATGCCCATGATCGAGACCCGGGAGTTGTCCAGGTCGGAGTTCATCCGCGAGAGGTTGTAGAGGGTGTCGTCACCGCTCTTCTCGACGAGTTTGTCCACCTCGTCGAGCATGATGACGACGACGCGCTCCTGGTAGTCGACGGCGTCGAAGAAGTAGCTGTAGACGCGGTCGGTCGGCCACCCCGTCATGGGGACCTCGTCCAGGCGCTCGTCGAGTTCGGTCGTGAGTTCGTCGATGCGCTCGGAGATGTCGTTGACGCTTCGGAACTCCGTGTCCGCGAGCGAGGCGACGCCGTCGCGGACGTCGCTTCGGAGGGACTCGAGCCGGTCGAGTTCGTCGCGCACGGTCTGCTTGTTGCGCTCGATGAACTTGTTGGCCAGCTGCGCCAGAACGCGGTACTGGGTGTCGGTCACCTCGCAGTTGATGTACTCGACGAGACACGGAACGTCGTACTTCTCCGAGGTGATCTGGAGTTCCTGACTGACGTACTTCGCGCAGGCGGTCTTCCCGGTCCCCGTCTTGCCGTAGATGAGGATGTTCGACGGGGTGTCCCCGCGCAGCGCCGACGCCAGGATCGACGCCATCTTGTTGATCTGTTCCTCTCGATGCGGGAGCTTCTTCGGCGTATAGCTCGGCCGCATCACCTCCTTCGATTCGAAGATCGGGTCCCCCTGCAGGATGTCGTCGAACAGCCCGACGTCCTCGTCGGGCCCGTCGTCGTCGAGGATCTCCTCCGCAAACGCGTCCTCGACTGCGGACGTCTCCGTCGCCTCCGGTGCGACCGCGTACTTTCCTGTACCGATCGCGCCGTCGACCCCATCCTCCGGTGGGCGCCCATCTGATGTCATAGGCTTATCATTCTCGTTCATGCGTTCCCTCGTTGGTCGTGGCCCGCGCGAGAGCCTGCCAGTTCGAACGCCAGGGCGGGCCGCGAAACTGCCGGTTTCGCCCATATCCGGGTACGTACTCGCGCTTCGCTGAGGCACTCCCTACCCATGGTGGAGTCCATAATAAAATTGTCCTTCACATCAAACATACGGAAGATAGCATATTATTTTGATAGAATACGTTCCACTACTGATCAGTTCCCATGCCAACCGTTCACCCGGTAGGCTCCCAAACTCGTCTGGCCGGGTGCCGCGTTTGTAAGACATCTGAATAGTATCGGTGGCCTCGTGTCGGAGGCGACGGGGGGTAACAACGCACTCTTACCCACACTCGACCGTGGGATATAGGTTTTATACTGGTCACGGGAACGGCACCACGCCGAGCCGTCGTCGGTCGACGTCTCCGATCACCGACACGGGGATTGGCCGTCACAGCGGTCCCGGTGAACCGAGAGCCCCGATCAGGGGGCGTCCACGGGCTCGGCGTGCCAGCTCTCGCGGCAGTCGTCGTCACAGAAGTGGGCGGTCTCCACCGACCCGTCCTCGATCCACGTGGTCACGCGATGGGTGGGCGACCCGACGATCGGGTCCCCACACGTCGCGCACCTGGGGGCGTCGTCCTCCGAGACGTCTTCCCCCAGGTCAGAAGTCGGATCTACCATCTCGTCCCGTACCTCGGGGTGCCCCTACTTAATCCCATATATCCAGCGTCGGTTCGGGGGCCGTCGCTGGCCCGCCAGCCCTCAGCGGTCCCGCTGGACCGACTCGCCGGGCTCGGTCCTGGCGCCCGGCGAGAGCGTGACGCCAGCGTTCAGGGCAGTCTGGATCGCCGTCTTCGCGCCGTCGCCGACCACGACGCCGAACTTCCGTCGTCCGGTCGAGACACGGTCGCCCTTCACCGTCACCCTGACCGAATCGTCGTCGTGTCTGAGGTTCGCGACCGTCGTTCCCGCGCCGAAATTGACGTCCCGGCCGACCACGCTGTCCCCGACGTACGAGAGGTGTGGGACGTCGGTTCCGGCCATGATGACGCTGTTTTTCACCTCGACGTTCGCCCCCACGTGGGCACCCTCGCCCAGCAGGGTCGCACCGCGGACGTACGCGTTCGGACCGACCGAGGCACCCGATCGGAGGAGTGCCGGGCCCTCGACGACGACGCCCGGCTCGACGGTGGCACCCGCCTCGACGACCACGTCGCCGCGGAGGTCGGCGCCGTCGGCCACCTCCCCGTCGACCCGCCGATCCAGCTCGCCGAGCTTCCACTCGTTCGCCTCGAGGAGCTCCCACGGCCGACCGACGCCGAGCCAGCGGTCGATCGGAACCGTCCGAACGTCGTACTCCCCGACGACGCGCTCCAGAACGTCCGTGATCTCGTGTTCGCCCCGCTCGCTCAGCGGGACGTCAAGCCAGTCGCGCGCCTCGGCGGGGAAGACGTACGCCCCGACGTTGACGAGGTTCGACGGGGGGTCGTCCGGCTTCTCGACGATGCCGGCGACGGCCCCGTCGTCCACGTCGAAAACGCCGTAGGGTCGGGGGTCGTCGACCTCGTACGTGCCGACCGCCGGCCCCCCCTCGAACAGGGCGGCCAGCGCGTCCGGCGCGTAGAGGTCGTCACCGTTGAGGACGGCGAACGGGCCCTCGAGGTGCTCCCGGGCCGCCTCGACTGCGTGGGCCGTCCCGAGCTGTTCGACCTGCGCCGCGTAGGCGACCGGTACGTCCCGATAGGTCTCGCCGAAGTACTCCCGGACGGCGTCGCCCTCGTAGCCGACGACGAACACGATCTCGTCCACGCCCGCCCGGACGGCGGCGTCGGCCGTGTGTGCACAGAGCGGCCGATCCGCGACCGGTAGCATGGGTTTCGGTCGCGACGCCGTCAGCGGGCGCATTCGCGTCCCCTCCCCGGCGGCGAGGATGACTACCTGCATACGACCTGGGAGTGAGGCGCCGGCCATATGACTACCGACCGCCTACCGATTCCGGCCACGGCGGGCCGACACCGGCGCCCGGTCCGCGAAGCTGTGGTCGCAGCTCGGACACAGTCCCTCCTCGAAGAAGACCGTCGGTCCCTCCCGCGTCTCGGGGTTCCACCTGACCCGGTATCCGCAGTTGTCACACACCGTCGTCTTCCGAGGCATGGCCGTTTCTCGGTCGGCCGCCCGCATAAATCGCCCGGCGGAAACGCTCAGCGGCTCCCGCCGTTGCCCGACGCGAGGTCCCCGAGTGGCCGCGTGACGACGTCAGTCGGCGTCGTCAGGGTGACCGGCGTGTCGGCCGTGACGTCCGCGAAGTGCAGCGTGACGGCGTAGCGGCCGTCGCCACCGATTGGGGCAGCCTCGTACTGGCGGGCTGCCTCGACCCAGACGTACTCGCCAGCGTGCGCCGCGTCGACCGCGCCGCGGATCGTCCACGTTGAGACGGCCGCCTGCGACCCGGACCGAAACGCCGTCCCGGCCATCGGATAGTCACTTCCGGACCAGCCGCCGGGACGCCTGAAGCCCTCGGAGAGGGCGTAGACCTCGGTGTGACCCCCCTTCTGGAGCCCGGCGGCCCGAATCGAGGAGAGGTGGTGCGGACAGCCACAGTACGTGACGACCCTGTCGTCCGCGGGCCAGGCGTCGACGCGACCGCCAGCGGAGTCTCGCATCGCGGGGGACCACACGCCACCGTAGACGTGGGCACGCGTGTACTGGTCCAGTCCCCGCGCGTCGACGAACCGGGCCTCACGTCGGCGGTACCAGGCCGCGACGACGTCGACGGGAGCGAGTCGCACCGTCTCGCCGTTCACCTCGAGGGTCTCGAACGACGACGGCTCCACGTCGGGGGCCGACGGCTGGTCGCCGAAGCCAGGCGGCCGGCCGTCTGCTGGATCGTCGTCCGACGGGTAGTCGCCGTTCGTCGCGAACGTCGCGTCGAGCGTCCCGGGGTGTTCGAAGGGAGATCCCTGCGTCGGCGTCTCGGTCGCGGTCTCCGTCTCCGTGCGCGTCCCGGATCCGTCGCCGGACGACCCCAGACAGCCGGCGAGTCCACCCAGGATACCGAGCCCAACCGCACGAACCGCAGTCCGTCGCTTCACGACCGACGGAAGGCGCGAGGCGCTGAAAAGCCTACCGTCCCAGGGCTCAGTCCTCAGTCCCCCTGTTCGAGAGGCGGTCGAGTCCGAGGGTGGTGACGAAACAGACGGCGCCGACGTAGAGCAGCGACTGCGGATCGGTGACGAGGCGAGTCACCACCCCGTTCCCGTATCCCAGCACCGTCGCGAGAAATCCCAGCAAGGACGTCGTCCACCCGACGCCGGTGATGCCAGCGAGCGTCTCCAGAAAGGACCGGTCCGTCCACGGTATCCGCTTGACGACCATGAACGGCCCTCATTCGACCCTCTAATACGTGTACCTATTGTGACTCGTATGCGCACAACAGGTGGTTGCTACGCTCGCCGTACTGGCCGGTAAGCTGGTCCTAGATCGGAGTAAGTCGGTAGTACCACTGGCCGGAACCCGCCACGGGTGGACCGAAAACGGAGACCACGTCGCCTCGCACGCGCAGCAGCGAGCGGGGATACTGGCGGCCAAACCGTCACCGTCGTCACTGGTCGTCGAACCGAACGAGAAGTGCTCGGTCGGGGATTTGAACCCCGGTCATCGGCTCGAAAGGCCGAAATGATTGGCCGGACTACACCAACCGAGCGCGACGGCGCTGCCGTCACCCGACAATTCGTGGCGCCGTATTTAAATTCCTCACAATCCGTTCGCTACTTGCCCTCGAACTCGGGGTCTTCGTCGCTCTGGAGCTTCGAGATGCCCTCGAGGAAGTCGTCGGTCTGGACCACGTGGGCGAAGGCCTGCGCTTCGACTTCGAGGCCGGCGTCGGTGTCGTCCCGGCCGGCGAGCATCGCCTTCTTGATGGCGTCCATCCCCAGCGGCGGGCCGCCAGCGAGTTTCTCCGCCCACTCGAGGGCGGTCGCGTCGAACTCGTCGGCCTCGACGACCACGTTGACGAAGCCGTAGTCGGCCATCGTACTGGGATCGTAGTGGTCGCCGGTGAGGATTATCTCGCGCGCGCGGCCCTCGCCGACGATGGCGGCGAGACGCTGGGTGCCGCCCCAGCCCGGAATGATGCCGAGGTTGCGCTCTGGCTGGCCGAAGGTCGACCGATCGCTGGCGACGCGCACGTCGGCGCAGGTCGCCAGCTCCATCCCGCCGCCGAGTGCGTACCCGTCGATGCCGGCGACGACGGGGACCGACGCCTCCTCCAACTTGCCCCAGGTCCGCTGGCCCTTCCGGGCGAGCGCCGCCGGGTCGAAGTCGCCGTCGCCAGCCATACCAGCGGCGTCCGCGCCCGCGGAGAAGGCGCGGTCGCCAGCGCCGGTGACGAGGATCGCCCGCACGTCGTCGTCCGCGTCGAGCTGGTCGACGGCCCTGCCGAACTCGTCGAGCAGGCGGGGCGTGACGGTGTTCATCGCGTGGGGTCGGTCGAGGACGATCTGTCCGACGTACTCGGCGGGATACTCGACCTGGACCGTCTCGAAGGAGGCCCCTGTCTCGTCACCGTCGCCGCCGTGGAAGCCGCCGGCCTCGGCGGCCTCGCGGAGGCCATCGGAGACCTCGTAGCGGGCGGCGCCGGTCTCCTCGTGGGCGGCCTCCAGGGTCTCGACGAGGTGATCGAGACCGGCGTCGTCGGCGGTCCGGGCAGGCCCCTCGGGGTAGCCCGCGCCGAGCTTCAGGGCCTGCTCGATGGCGTCGAGGTCGGCGACGTCTTTGCCCAGGAGCTTGCCGATCTCGTTGGCCTGGATGGCCAGCAGGCGGTCGCGGACGTCCTCGCGACCGGCGTCGGCGGGGATGTCGACCCCACCGTCCTCGTAGTCGTAGAAGCCGGTACCCGTCTTGCGGCCGAGTTCGTCGTTCTCGACCTTCTCACGGAGGAGTGGCGCCGGCTCGTAGGCGTCGCCCAGCTCCTGGTGCATGTACTCGAGGACGTGGAAGGTCACGTCGTTGCCGACCTGGTCGCCCAGTTCGAAGGCCCCCATCGGGTGACCCATGTCGTACTTCGTCGTCGAGTCGATCTCGGCGATCGTGGCGAAGTCCTCGCTGACCTGCCAGCAGGCCTCGTTCATCAGCGGGACGAGCACGCGGTTGACGACGAAACCCGGTTCGTCCTTGTGGACGTGGACGGGCGTCTTGCCCATCGCCTCGGCGAGGTCGGCGACGGCCTCGACGGTCTCGTCGGCGGTGTGACCCCCGCTGATGACCTCGACGAGGTCCATCCGCACCGGGGGGTTGAAGAAGTGCATCCCACAGACCTGCTCGGGGCGGTCGGTCGCCGCGGAGATCTCGGTGATCGAGAGACTGGAGGTGTTCGAGGCGAAGAGAGTGCGGTCGGGCGCGACCGCGGACAGTTCGCCGTAGACGTCTTTCTTGACGTCCATGTTCTCGACGATGGCCTCGATGACGACGTCGGCGTCCGCGACGGCCTCCTCCAGGTCGACGAGCGGCGTGATCGCCTCCTTGGCTGCGGCCGCGTCCTCCTCGGAGATGCGGTCGTTCTCGGCGAGTTTGTCGAGACTCCACTCGATCTGGCCGTAACCATCCTCGACGAGGTCCTCCTCGATGTCCCTGAGGCGGACATCGTACCCGGCGAGCGCTGCGACTTCCGCGATGCCGTGGCCCATGGTGCCGGCACCGAGCACCGTGACGACCTCGATGTCTGAAGCGTCCATCTGTGGTCGAACCCACTGTCGGCCGAGGTTTCAACGTTACTGTCGGTTGGACGCCGTCCCCGAAAATAATAAACCCCTCGTCAGTTGTAAGCGGTGTGCTAACAATTATGGTTCGCAGGGGGGAACGACGCGTATGGATTTCGAACTCTCGAGCGAACAAGAACACCTCCGGGAGGAGATCAGACGCTTCGCCGAGAACGAGATCAGGCCGGTGGCGACCGAGTACGACGTCGCCGAAAAGTTCCCCCACGAGATCGTCGACGCGGCCGCCGAGATAGGGTTAACCGGGGCTGGCATCCCGATGGAGTACGGCGGGGCGGGCTACTCCACGCTCGAAGTCGCCATGATCGTGGAAGAACTGTTCGCGGCCGATCCCGGTATCGGCCTCAGCATCACCGCGACCTCCTTCGGCGCGGACGCCATCGAGGCCTTCGGCACCGAGGAGCAAAAGGAGCGCTTCCTCGAACCGGTCGCGCGCGGCGACGCGATCATGGGTGCCGCGATCAGCGAACCGGACACCGGCTCCGACGTCTCGTCGGTCTCGACGCGCGCCGAGAAGGACGGCGACGAATGGGTGATAAACGGGAACAAGATGTGGATCACCAACGGCTCGATCGGCGACCACTTCGTCGTCCTCTGCGACACCGACCCGGACGCCGAGGACCGCTACGCCGGCTTCTCCCAGATCGTCGTCGAGTCCGACCGCGACGGCTTCCAGGCGGACAAGATCGAGGGGAAGCTGGGCATCCGGGCCTCTGACACGGCAGAGCTCATCTTCGACGACGTGCGCGTGCCCGAGGAGAACCTCGTCGGCGAGGAGGGTGCGGGCTTCCTCCAGCAGATGCAGTTTTTCGACGACACCAGAACCGCCGTCGCCGCCCAGGGCGTCGGCATCGCCAGGGGGGCCGCAGAGCGCGCCCTCGACTACGCCGAGGAGCGCGAGCAGTTCGGCCGGCCCATCGGCGACTTCCAGGCCATCCAGCACAAACTCTCCGAGATGTACACCCAGACCGAGGCCGCCCGGATGTTGACCTACAAGTCCGCCTGGAGCGTCGACAACGCAGACGAGCAACTCACGATGCTCGCGTCGATGGCCAAGGAGTTCGCCTCCCGGATCGCCGTCGAGGTGGCAGACGAGGCGGTGCAGATCCACGGTGGAGCCGGCTACGTCAACGACTTCGACGTCGAGCGGTTCTACCGCGACGCGAAGATCACCCAGATCTACGAGGGCACGACCGAGATCCAGAAGAACGTCATCGCCCGCGAACTCCTGGGCAAGGGCTTCTGACGGCGCGGGCCCGAGACCCCTGCCCGTCGGGTGCCGCCACCCCGACCCGTGAGGCTCATGTCTCGTGGCGTCGTTAGGCGCAGTCGATGGACGACGCGGTCCACGAGACCCTCCAGACCGACGCCGAGATGGCGGCGCTACTCGACCGGTGGGGCCCCATCGAGTTCGAGCCGGCCGAGGACGAGTTCGAGCGCCTCGCGGTGAGCATCGTCAACCAGCAGCTCTCGACGGCCTCCGCGACGGCGGTTCGCGAGCGCGTCTTCGACCTCCTCGACGGCCAGGTGACGCCCGACCGCGTGCTAGCCGCTGACGAACGTGCGCTCCGCGAGGCCGGCCTGAGTACAGCCAAGGTCGAGTACGTCCGCAACGCAGCGACGGCCTTCCGGGAGCGCGACCTCACCCGCGAGGGCCTGGCGGACCACGACGACGAGGCCGTGATCGACGCTCTCACGGACATCCGTGGGGTCGGCACCTGGACCGCCCACATGTATCTGATCTTCGTGCTCGCGCGCGAGGACGTCCTGCCGCTGGGTGACCTCGCCATCCGGAAGGGCATCCAGAGCGTCTACGGGAACGATGCGGAGTTGACCCGCGAGGAGATGCGCGCGGTCGCGGATGCCTGGCGCCCCTACCGCTCGTACGGCACGCGCTACATCTGGCTGGAGTACGAGGACGGCGACGCCTGACGGAGTGGCCACTGCGGTCGCTCCGGGTGAGGGATCGATTCCGAAACGCCGTTGGGTTCGCGGCGCCAGGACCCCGCATGGACCAGCGACAGTCGAGCGATGCGTACGACGGCGCCGTCCCGCCGCGCCTCGCCACTGCCCGGCGGACGCGCGAGGCGGCCGACGAGGAGACCGTCGCGGCGCTGGACGACCGAGTCGAGGACCTGCTCGCCCTGCTCGGACGGACCCACGCGCAGTCGATCCTCCGCCTCTTCGCCGTCGAGGGCGGTCCGTGGCGCTTCTCGGAACTCGAAGCGCGCGTCGACGCCTCGCCACACACCATCTCGAAGCGCCTGACGGAACTGACGGAGGCGGGGCTGCTGGCGCGACACGCCTACGACGAGAACCCGCCGCGCGTCGAGTACACCTGGACTGCGTCCGCACGCGACCTCGCCCCGGCCTTCCACGCCATGTACGACTGGGCGCTCGAACACGACCCCTGGACGACCGAGGCAGACGCCTGACGTCCCGACACTTCACGGTCGCGTAGCGGCTTCACGTCGCTTCACTGGAACGTATTTGGGCCGTCCGGCCGTGTCCACAGGTATGGTTCCCGCACCAGTAACCGACCGAGCGGCGCACCGCGTCCCCCGGGGGGACGTGGCGTGAGTGACTTCGCCATCGACGCCGACGGCGTCGAACTCGTCTACGACGACGGCACGCGCGCCGTCGACGGCATCGACCTCCGGGTGCCGACCGGCGAATTCTTCGGCTTCCTCGGCCCGAACGGCGCCGGCAAGACCACGACGATCAAGACGCTGGTCACCCTCCTGCACCCGACCGGCGGAACCATCACCGTCAACGGGTACGACGTGGTCGACGAACCGCGGGCCGTCCGGGAAACCATCGGCTACATGGCCCAGGAGACGAGCATCGACCCCGAACTGACCGCACGCGAGAACGTCAGCTTCGCCTGCCAGGCCTACGGCGTCCCCCGCAGCGAGCGCCGGGACCGCATCGACGAACTGCTGGACCTGGTCGACCTCGCGGAGGTGGCGGACAAGCGCGCCGAGGAGTTCTCCGGCGGGATGCGAAAGCGCCTCGACGCCGCGACCGCGCTGGTCCACCGCCCGCCGCTGGTGTTCCTCGACGAACCGACGACCGGGCTCGACCCCTCCGCCCGGAACCGCCTCTGGGAGTACTTCCGCCGGATCAACGACCAGGGCACGACCATCTTCCTCACCACCCAGTACCTCGAAGAGGCCGACCAGCTCTGTGACCGCATCGGCGTGATCGACGACGGACGCATCGTCGCCTCTGACTCGCCCGCCGAACTCAAGCGCGAGGTCGGCGGCGAGATCCTCGACGTGGAACTGGCGGATGGCGAGGCGGCAACCGAGCGAGCGGCCACCATCGCTCGCGAGTCAGACATCTTCGCGGACGCGAGCGTCAGCCTGACTGCAGACGGGATCGCGGTCACCTCGCCGGAAGCCCGGTCCCGGGGGACTGATCTGCTCGTCGCGCTCCGCGACGAGGGGCTGACCGTCACGGGCTTCAACGTCCGCGCGCCGACGCTCGACGACGTCTTCCTCGCCATCACCGGCCACGCCGCCGACGAGAACGCCGACGGGTCGCTCCCGGGTGAGGCCAGTACGGAGATGCCAGACGACGTGGCTGCCACGGGCGGAGGTGCCGAGCGATGAGTCGCGACGACGCGACGCCGCGTCGCGAGCGGACCGGCGGCAACACCTTCGTCGGCGACGTTCTCGTCAACGCGCGACGGTGGGGACTCAAGGCGACCCGCAACCGCTTTTTCCTCGTCGGCACGCTCGTGCAGCCAATCGTCTTTTTCGTCCTGTTCACGCAGGTCTTCGGCCGGGTGGCGACGGGGGCGATCGACTCGGGCAGTGGGGCCCTCAACTACGAGACGTTCCTCCTGCCAGCCATCGCGATGCAGGTCTCACTCGCCTCCGCCGGCGGGTCGGGCATCGGGCTCGTCAACGACGTCGAGAACGGCATGTTCGAGAAGGTCCTGGTCAGTCCGATGAGCCGGGCGGCGGTCTTCGTCGGCAAGAGCGCGGCCGAAGTCGTGCTGATCGTGGTCCAGATCCTGCTCATCCTGGGGCTGGGTGTCCTCCTCGGGGCAACTATCCAGACCGGGATCGCCGGCGCCCTCGGCGTCGCCCTCGTGGGCATTCTGTTTTCCGTGTGGTTCACCGCCTACTCGAACGTCCTGGCGGTCATCACGCGAGACCAGGAGTCGACCATCCTCGGCGCGAACCTCCTCCAGTTTCCGCTCCTGTTCGTCTCCAGTGCCTTCCTGCCGCTCGACGCCATGCCGGGCTGGATCCAGACCATCGCCGCGTTCAATCCGGTCACCTACGGAGCGGACGCGGCCAGAGCGCTCGTCCTCGGCCAGGACGTGATGCAGGTCATCGAGGTGACCGCCTTCGGCGGAATCTGGAACACCGTCGTCCCCGCCGTGGCAGTGCTCCTGGTGGTCGACGTGGTCCTCGGCGCACTCGCCGTGACCATGCTCCACCGCGCCTCGCGAGCGGCAGTATAAGGACGCCGGGGTGCCGTCCTGGGCCGTCCCGGTATCCTCTTGACGCGCCGCCCCGCAGCGCCCGTATGAACGTCGACATCTCCCAGTCGGCGGTGTCGGGCCGTGCCCGTGCCCCGCCGTCGAAGAGCTACACACACCGGGCGATTCTCGCCGCCGGGTACGCGGACGGCGCGACCGTCCACGACCCCCTCCTCAGCGCCGATACCCGCGCGACGGCGCGGGCAGTCGAGGCCTTCGGCGGCACGGTCGAGGAGCGCGACGGTGGCAACGCCCTGGTCGTCGAGGGGTTCGACGGGGACCCGTCGGTCCCGGACGACGTGATCGACTGTGCCAACAGCGGAACGACGATGCGCCTCGTGACCGCCGCCGCGTCGCTGGCCGACGGCTCCACGGTCCTGACCGGCGACGACTCGCTCCGATCGCGCCCCCAGGGACCGCTCCTCAAGGCGGTCGAGCAACTCGGAGGTCGCGCGGAAAGCACCCGGTCGAACGGCCAGGCCCCCCTGGTGGTGGGGGGACCGATCACCGGCGGGACGGCCGCGATGCCCGGCGACGTCTCCTCGCAGTTCGTCACAGCGCTGTTGATGGCCGGCGCGGCGACCCAGGCGGGGGTCGACGTGGCCCTGCAGACCGAACTCAAGAGCGCTCCGTACGTGGAGATCACCCAGGAGGTCCTCGACGACTTCGGCGTGCGGACTCGCAAGACGAAGCGTGGCTTCTCCGTCCAGGGGAGCCAGCGCTACCGTCCGACCGACGGCGAGTACCACGTGCCCGGCGACTTCTCGTCGATGTCGTACCTCCTGGCGGCCGGCGCCCTGGCCGCCGAGGACCAGGTGGTCGTCGCTGGCGCACAGCCGAGCGCCCAGGGCGACTCCGCCATCGTCGAGATCGTCGATCGCATGGGCGCGGCCGTCGAGTGGGACCGCGACGCCGGCGAGATCACCGTGGCGAACGGTGACCTCCAGGGGATCGAGGTCGGCGTCGCCGACACCCCGGACCTCCTGCCGACCATCGCCGTGCTGGGGGCGGCCGCCGACGGGACGACGCGGATCACCGACTGCGAGCACGTCCGCTACAAGGAGACCGACCGGGTGACGGCGATGGCCGAGAGCCTGGAGGCAATGGGCGCGAGCGTCGAGGAGGCCGAGGACGAACTGACGATCCACGGCGGCGAGTCGACGCTGGCGGGGACGACGCTCGACGGCCGGGGGGATCACCGGATCGTGATGTCGCTGGCGGTAGCAGGGCTTGTCGCCGACGGGACCACCTCGATCACGGGGGCCGAGCACGTCGACGTGTCGTTCCCGGACTTCTTCGACGTGCTGTTCGACCTCGGGGCCGACGTCAGTCGGTAGGACGGTTGGGTGGGTGGCGAACTGGCGACGCGTGGGGGATCCGGCGCCGGTGCGTCGCGCGGTCGCGGACGACGCCGGGCTGGCCTCAGGTCACGGGCCGGGGTGGTCGCGGCATGGGACGTAACCGTACACCGTCCGATTGTAACCTTGAAATGCCCGCGCCTCCCAGCGAGACGTAATGAACGGCAACACCTTCGGTCGGCTCTTCCAGGTCACGACCTTCGGGGAGTCCCACGGGGAGGCCATGGGGTGTACGGTGTCCGGCGTCCCCGCGGGCGTCGACCTCACAGAGGAGGACGTCCAGGCCGACCTCGACCGCCGTCGGCCCGGCCAGTCGATGATCACGACGAGTCGGGACGAACCGGACTCCGTCTCGATCAAGTCCGGCGTCCAGGACGGGTACACCACCGGGACGCCGCTCGGCATGGTCATCCAGAACAAGGACGCCCGCTCGGGCAAGTACGAGCCCTTCGTGACGGCGCCACGGCCATCGCACGGCGACTACACCTACTCGGCGAAGTTCGGGACGCGGAACTGGGGCGGCGGCGGTCGCTCGTCAGCCCGCGAGACGGTCAACTGGGTGGCGGCCGGTGCCGTCGCCAAACGGGTCCTCGACGCGAGCGACCACGACGTGCAGATCAAGGCCCACGTCAACCAGATCGGTGGCATCGAGGCCCCCGAGGTATCCTTCGACGAGATGCTCGAGCACACCGAGGACAACGAGGTCCGGTGTGCGCACCCCGAGACGGCCGAGGCGATGCGCGAGGCGATCGACCAGTACCAGCAGGAGGGCAACTCCATCGGCGGGTCGATCTACTTCGAGTGTCGGGGTGTCCCCCGTGGGCTGGGCGCCCCGCGGTTCGACTCGTTCCCGTCGCGCCTCGGATCCGCGATGATGGCCGTCCCCGCGACGACGGCCTTCGAGTTCGGCCTCGGGCGGGACGCCCGCGAGGTCACCGGCATCGACCGCAACGAGGACTGGACCGTCGCGGACGGCGAGACGCGCCCGGACACCGTGGCAGACGACGGCGATCCGGTGCCCGTGGGGAACGACCACGGGGGACTCCAGGGTGGCATCACGACCGGCGAACCGATCTACGGCGAGGTCACGCTGCACGCCCCGACGTCCATCCCGATGGCCCAGGAGACGGTCGACTGGGAGACCGAGGAACGGAAGGAGATCCAGGTCGTCGGGCGCCACGACCCCGTCCTGCCGCCGCGGGGCGTGCCCGTCGTCGAGGCGATGCTGTACTGCACGGTGCTCGACTTCATGCTGCTCGGCGGGCGGATCAATCCTGATCGCGTCGACGGCCGGCCCGGCGAGTACGAGACGGACTACCACCCGTCGAGTCCCGTCGACGACCCGGACGACGCCGAAACCCACGCCGAGCCGACCGAGTGAGTCCATCGGTCGGACGCGTCGGGCCCGGACGGGACCAAGTATAAAGGGCCAAGGGAGTCAGGAGCCGAGGCCCTGGTATGCCAACCGTCGCCGTGCTGGCCGATCCGCCGGAACCCGGAGTGGTGCTGTCGGAGATCGTCGAGACCACGCCGCTGTCCGATGGCGACGCGGCCGCGCTCTACGAGGCGATGCTCGCAGACGTCTGCGCGGCCGTCCAGGACGGCGCCGGGGACCTGCTGGTCAACTTCCGGCCCGCAGCGCAGGTCGATGCCGACGTCGATCCACGCGAGCGCATCGAGGACGCGCTGTCGTCGGAGATTCCGCGCCCGGACGACGTTCGGTACGAGGTGCAGGTCGGCGAGACGGTCGCTGGGCGGGCGGGCAACACGGCGACGCACCTCCTGGAGACCGAAGGCGTCGACTCGGTCGCCATCGTCGAACCCACGGCGACCTTCCTGCAACGGGAACACCTGGGGACGGTGACGATGAAGCTCCGCACCAGGGACGCCGTCCTCGGTCCGACGACCGGCGGACGACTCTACCTCGCAGGGTTCTGCGAGCCCGTCGACTTCGCGGAGATATTCGCGCCGCCCGCGGTACAGACGGTGACCGCCCGTGCTCGGGACGCAGACCTGGACGTCGGCTTCGCGCCGATGCTCCCCGTCGTAGAGACGGCGCCCGACCTCGTGACGGCAGTCTCGCTCGTTCGTGCGCGCGTCCGAGCGGGGCGGAACGTCCCGCCACGGTTCGCGCAGTTCGTCGCGGACCACGACCTGCAGGTCGTCTCGGAGGACGGCGACCTGACGCTCGCCGTCGGGAACTGACGCCCGGGCCAGTTTGAAGGGCCAGCGGGTCGCATCGGAACCATCGATGTACCTCGCCGACGAGGCCTGGACCGATCTCGACGAGTACTTCGCGGCCGAGTCGCTGGCGCTCGTCCCGCTCGGCTCGACGGAGCAACACGGTCCCCACCTGCCGGAGGGGACCGACCACCTCATCGCTGAAGGGTTCGCCAGGGAGGCCGCAGAGCGGACCGGGTACCTCTGTACCCCGACCATCACGGTCGGCGTCAGTCCCCACCACCGACAGTTCCACGGGACCATGTGGGCCGACGCACCGGCCTTTCGGGACTACGTCGAGTCGCTCACGCGCAACCTCGCGTACCACGGCATCGACCGCGTGATCTTCGTCAACGCCCACGGTGGGAACGTCCAGCACCTCCGCGAGGTGGGCCGGCGACTGCGCGACGACGGGACGATGTACGCCCTGGAGTGGATGTGGGACGAGAGCATCACCGACCTCGTCGAGGAGAGCTTCGAACAGACCGGCCCACACGGTGGACCCAAGGAGACCTCACTCATCCAGTACCTCCACCCCGATCTGGTCCACGAGGACCGCCTTGAGGACGCCCGCGACGGCGGGCTGGTCGATTGGCGGAGCGCAGACGTGGAACAGCACGGCTCCCGGACCTTCTACGACGCCATCGAGAACACGGCAAACGGCGTTCTCGGGGACCAGACCGACGCGTCCGCCGACACCGGCGAACGGCTGTTCGAGGCGGCGACCGAGCACCTGTGTGAGCTTTGCGAGTGGCTGGCCGCGCAGGACGATGCCGACCTCCTACCACCGGAGCACGTCTGAGTGAGGCGGCCCCGCTCTCACACGGGTTGCACCTGCGTCAGGTTGTACGACTCGCAGTTTTCGCAGACGGGAAACTCGTCGGTCGTGATCAACTGGATCGACCCGCAGTTCTCGCACTCGACCTCGAAGCGCTCCATCATGCGAAGACGTACCACAGCGCAGGGAGAAAGGATACTGCCTAACAGATTTGGCGGTGCCGTCTGGCGGTTTCGACCACGAAGCGGCCGATAGCGACCAGTCACGCACGTCGGGAGGGAGGACAGGGTAGCCGGGAACGGTGGGTCGGCGGCCGGTCGGTGACCGAGAACGATACCTTCAACAGCATCCCGGACCTGCGTCGTCTCACCCCGAGCGGGCACGGCCAGTACTGTGCTCGGAGGTACACCGCCTCGGGTCACCGACCGCGGTGGGGTGGCAGAGCGGCCCAACGCGCCTGCCTTGAGAGCAGGTGTCCGCAAGGACTCATGGGTTCAAATCCCATCCCCACCGCTTGTGAGCGAACGGACGTGAGCAAACAGCCGTGGGCGTCGGATTTGAGCCCTGGAAGTCGGAGCGCGCGCAGAGAGCGGAGCGAGTGAGTACGACTGTCTTCCTCTGGTTCAAATCCCATCCCCACCGCTTGTGAGCGACCGAACGGGAGCGAACAGCGGTGGCTCACACGAACACCAGCAGCAGGGCGTACCCGGCAACCCCGAGGCCGAACGCCCAGAACCGGCTCTCGCGGTTTTCGGGAAGTTCCTCCTTGATGACGTTGAGGACCACGCTCCCGGCGACGAAGGCCAGCAGGAGGCTGAGGAGGTGTGTCGGGACGCCGGCCAGGACGCCGACGCCGAAGCCGAGCAGGACGGCACCGGCCAGGATCCAGCGGGCGACGTCGTCGTAGGCCGCCCGGTGGTGGTCGCGGAGGCCGTAGTCGTTGACCAGGAAGTGCAGCCCCATCGCCGTGCCGTAGAGGAGGAGCGACAGGCGGCCGTGCGCCTCGCGATGGAGGACGAAGTACCCGATGAGCGCGTTGTAGCCGGCGAACGAGCCGATGTGAATCCAGAAGACGCCGGCCGCGGTCCCGGTCCGGGCGTCGCTTGCCGTGTCGTCGCCGCGGGCCGAGGTGCTGGATCGGCGGGCCAGGTGCTCCAGGCCGTAGAAGACGGCGAATCCGAGCAGAACGGCCACGAAGAGCACCTGCTCGTGGCCGATGGCCGCGGCGAGCGACGAGGGGCCGGCCGCCTCGACGACGGCCAGCTGGCGAGCCGCGACCGCGGGGAGGAGGTGGACGAAGACGTAGGCGACGGAGACGCCACTCGCCAGCGAGAGGAGGCGACTGCGGGGGATAGTGCGGAGGACCGCCACCTGGCCGGCGACGAGGTGGACGGCCGCGAGCGCGAGCGCGACGACTCCCGCACTCCACACCGGGGCCATCGTGGGGGACCTGGGGCGTCAGGCGGATGAGACTGGTGCCGGCAAGCGCACCGGTACCACGGCGGCCGTCAGGACTCGTTGCGCTCGATGGCGCGCAGGGTGCGCTCGTCGACGTGCACCAGGTGACAGAGGGGATTCCCTGGGTAGACGACGGGGTTCTCGAGGACGCCGAGCATGAGGCCGGTGAACGGCGCGGTCACCGTCGTCGTCCGGTCCTTGAACGGATCGGCGATGGTGGCAATGGGCTCGCCCTCGTGGACGACCTCGCCCCGGTCTGCCCTGACGTCGACGATGCCGCCAGCGTCGGCCCGAAGCCACGTCTTCTCGTCCGCGCTGGCGACCACCGTTCGCCAGCCCGGCCAGTGGACGCGCTCGGCCGGAAGCATGCCGAATTCGGCCAGGACGCTCCGCACCCCGGAGAGGGCGTCCTCGATGAATGGACGCTGGAAGCGGTGGGCCTCGCCCATCTCCACGGAGACCGTCGGAACGCCGGCCTCGCTGGCCTCGCGGCGGAGCGACCCCGCCGGCCCGTCGCCGTCGATGACGACGTTGGAGGCGAAGGCCATGGCGAGGCGGCCGACGGCCTCGTCGGTCATGTCCGCGCGCACGTGGAGCATGTTCGTCCGGCCCCGGGTGGAGGTGTGGAAGTCCAGGCCGAGGTCACAGGGAGCCACGAAGTTCCGGAAGATGCTCTCGGCCATCCGCTTGGCGCTCGTGCTCGTCGGGTCGCCCGGGAACGAGCGGTTGAGGTCGCGGTCGTAGATGGGGAGGTAGCGCTGCTGGGCGATGAAGCCGGGGACGTTGAGGACGGGGAGGCAGACGAGCGTCCCCGCGAGGTCGTCGTGGTCCCACTCGTGGGCGACCTCGCGGACGACCTCGACGCCGTTCAGCTCGTCGCCGTGGGCGGCCGCCGAGAGAAATGCCGTCGGGCCGGGGTCGGCGCCGTTGACGATGGTGACGGGCATGCGCACGGGGTCGCCGAGGTACGTCTCGGTCACCGTGTACCGGAGGTTCTGGACCGTTCCTGGCGCCACGCTGCCGCCGTGGTAGGTGAACGGTTCGGCTGCCGTCATGGTCTCCCTGGGACGGGCCGGGACATACATTCTCCGGCGGCGCCGGTCGGGCTGCCCCATGTCTTTTCGGCCACGCGGCCCGCAGTGGGAGTATGACAGACGCCACCGACCCGACGGTCGGAGTGCTGGGCCTGCACAACAGCAAGGAGACCAAGGCCATCCTCAACGCCGCCGACGACCTCGGCTACGGCACCGAGTGGCTCCGCCGGGAGAACACGGCCGTCTCCATCCAGGACGGCGACCTCCGGATCGAACCGGACGTCGACGTGGTGGCCAACCGGCTCCTGCTGTCGACGACCCAGTACCCGGCCGAGGAGATCGGTCTCGCCAAGACTATCTCGGGGGCCCACCCGACGCTCAACGACCCCGACGCGGTCACGACGGCCATGCACAAGTTCGCGACGGCGGTCGCGCTCGCGCGAGCCGACGTCCCCGTGCCCGACGCGCTGCTCGCGCTCGCCAGCGACCGGCTGAACGCCGACCGCGACCGGTTCGGCGACCGGGCCGTCTACAAGACAGCCATCGGCACCCACGGCGGCGGAGCCTGGCAGGTCGACCTCGCCGAGCCGGTCAATCCGCGCGTCGGCGACCGGCAGGCCTTCCTCCAGGAACTGATCGAACCGACCGGCGACCGACCCAGGGACGCACGAGTCTACGTGGTCGGGGACGAGGTCGTCGGCGCGATGTTCCGCTACGCCCAGGCGGGCGAGTGGCGGACCAACGTGTCCCTCGGCGGAGACGTGGAGGACGCGACCGAGGAGCTCCCACGCGAGACGCTGGACGTGGCACACCGGGCGGCCGACGTCGTCGGCCTCGACTACGCCGGCGTCGACCTGATCCCGACCGACGAGGGCTGGAAAGTCCTCGAGGTGAACCCCACGGCCGGCTTTCGCGGCCTCTTCGCGGCCACCGGGACCAGCCCGGCACCGTACATCGCGAAACTCGCCATCGAGCGCGGCGGCGGCACGGTCGATGCGAAGCGAATCGCAGATCTCGCGGAGACGCTCGACGACTCGCGACCGGCCTGTATGCCACGGAAGACCCGGACGAAACCCAGCGAGCCGGCGGTCATCGGCTACGTCGAGGAGGTCGTCCTCAGCGGAACGCGGGGATCGGCCACCGTCCCGGCGAAGTCCGACACCGGCGCGGGCCGGACGAGCATCGACTCCGGCCTCGCGGCCGAGATTGGCACGGGCCCGATCAAGGACGTGGTCACCGTCAAGCACGGTGGGATGAAGGAAGGGCGCACGCGCCCCCTCGTCGACGTCGTCGTCGGGATCCACGGCACCCAACACACCGTGACGGCGAGCGTCGAGGACCGCACACACATGGCCTACCAGATCCTCCTCGGACGCGACATCCTCCAGCACTACCACGTCGACGTGACGCGCCGCCCCGGCGGGACCGACGAGAGCGACGAGGAGTGAGGGTCAGTCCAGATCGTCGGGTTCCGGGTGTTCGCCGCGGTCGTCGGCCTCGCGCTGGAGGATGGCCTCGACGTAGCGTGACTGCAGCGACTCGTCGGCGGCGAGGTCGAGGTCCGCCCGGTCGCGGTCGTCGAGGACCTGGCCCTCGTGGAGGACAGTCACGCGGTCGAGGTACGGCTCGAAGGCGTCGGCCTGGTGAGTCGAGACGACCACGGCGTTGCCGGCTTCGCAGTACCCGGCGAGGAAGGGCAGGATCCGGGCCGTCGAGACGTCGTCCAGGGCACCCAGCGGCTCGTCCAGAAACACCACGTCTGGCCGTCCCAGCAAGGCCAGCGCGAGGTCGAGTTTGCGCGCGAATCCCCCGGAGAGGTCCGCTGCCGGGCGGCCGAGGACCGGGTCGAGGCCGAGTTCCGAGACGAGGCGCTCGCGCCACTCGTCGTGCGCGCCGTCGACCGCCGTCGCGAAGACGGCGAGGTTCTCGCGGACCGTGAGCGACGGGTAGAAGCTGGGCTGCTGGAAGCCGCTTCCCAGCCGGACGCCGTCGCGGACGACCCGACCCGCGGTCGGGCGCTCCAGGCCGAGCAGGAGGCGGATCGTCGTGGTCTTGCCGGACCCGTTGGGGCCGAGCAGACAGTGGAATGTGGACCGGTCGATCGACAGCGAGACTCCGTCCAGGGCGACCACGTCGCCGTAGCGCTTGGTGACGTCCGCGAGGGCGAGTTCGGACACGTCAGCGCCACCTCCGGTCGTAGGCGATCGTCAGTTCGAGGACGAGCAGGGCGACGAGTGCGACGGCCGCGAGGCCGAGCAGCCAGTCCGCGAAGGTGGCGAGACTGGAGCCGCGGAGCATCGACGACCGGGGGACGATCGTCGCGTAGTGCGTCGGCATGGCCCGGACGATGGCCTTGCGCACCGGCGAGAAGTACCCGACGGGGTAGGCGAGCCCGGAGAACCCCGCGACCGCCATGAGGAGGACGACGTTGACGAACCGGCCGGTCGTGCCGAAGCGAGTGAGGACCATCACCGCCATGCTGAGGGCCGCGAGGGCGACGAAGGTGAGCAACAGCGCGAGCACCGCGCCGGGGGCCAGCGCGGTCACGTGCTCGAAACTGACGCTCGCGGCCGCGTCGATGCCGACGACCGCACCCTGGAAGGCGACGATGGGGACCAGCATGAGCGCGGTGAAGAAGATGAGTTTCGCGCCGACGAGTGCCTCCAGGGAGGACTCCAGCCGGATCCGGTCCATGACGACCGACTCCTGGGCGAGGTTGTACGGAACGTAGGTGAAGGCAAACAGCATGATCAGCGCCACGAGCGCGATGGGGAGGAGGTACGCCGAGAGGTCGTGGTCGTTGCCGACGACGACGCGTTCGAGTGTCACGTCCGCGGCGAGGGCCGCGTCCAGCCGGTCCTCCATGATCGACGCGATGGTCGCAGACGGTTCCTTGAAGGGGACCATCGTGCCGTCGACGTAGAGCCGAAAGGTCGCGTCGGTGCCGGAGCGGTCGATGTTCGGGGGCACTTCGACGACCGCGTAGACCTGCTCGCGCTCTAGCTGGCGGAGCGCCGCCTCGGTCGAGTCGACGGAGACGGGGTCCGAGTACGTCCCCATGCCGACGTGGACGGGCACCAGGTCGAGCTCTCCGACGTCGTCGCTCTGTGGCACCACGGCCACCGGCGTGTCCCGCGGGATCACGTCCTGGAAGAGGACGCTGCTGGCGGCGAAGGCGGTCGGCAGGAGCAACAGGACCAGCAGGAGGGCCAGGGCGTTCCGCCGACTCCAGTAGACCTCCTTTCGCAGCAGGGATCGTAGGGACATTGGTACCGGTCGTCCGTCAGCCCGGGATCGGCGTCGGCCCGCGGGGGTCCGGGGACCAGGACCTGCGGCGCCGACCGGGCGAGTCTGCCGAAGATGGGCGCCACCGGCTCGAAAAAGTTTGCGAAGTTCCACGACCGCAGGGACGGAGAGAAATACTTTTGCGAGCGACCTCACAAGCGGAGGTATGGACTGGCCCCACGACCCGGACGGCGACGAGGGCAGCGAGGGACGGCGCAAGTACGGCCACGCCGTCCTCGCGAAGAAGGTCGACGAGGACGAGGACTTCCCATTCACCGCCGGCGAGTACGCCGAGCAGTACGGTGACCACCCGATCCGGATCGACTACGAGACCGTCGTCAGCGTCGCAGACATCTTCGAGGGCATCGACCCCGACGCCGAGTTCGACACCTTCCCCGAGTTCCACTCCGTCGTCGGCGCCGCCCTCCGCGACGCCGGCTACTGGCCGTACCACCTCGAACACGCCTGAACGGGCGATCCACGCCAGCCGGCGATTTTGCGCTATACCGACTGCCCAGCCACGGCAGTGGAGATCCCAAGATGGTAACGTGTCACAAGGTGGCACGTAACGTACTTGGCGGCGGGCCGCAAATTTTACCGGCAGACCATGGCCGAGCCTACCGACTCCGGGCGGAGCACGGACGCCGACCTCCCCGACGACGTCGTGGACGACCTGGTCGAGGCGCCGCGGCGTCGGGCACTCCTCCGGCACCTGGCAGAGTGCAGCGAACCGGTGACACTGACGGACCTGGCGGCCGCGCTGGGGGCGGCCGAGGCGGGAACCGAGCCGGCAGAGGTCTCCCGGGAATCCCGTCGGGCCGTGCGCGAGGACATCTTCCAGGAGGACCTCCCGAAGCTCACGGCGACCGGCGTCGTGGAGTACGACTCGATGCGGGGGACGATCAGCCTCCGGGGCGAGCGGGTCGCGGAGCGAGTGACGTGACCGGGCAGTCGGGTGTCGAGCCGCCGACCGCGGGGCCGGCGCGGAGTGGAACCAAAGACAGAAAGTACTCCCCGTCGAACCCGCGTTCGTCGTGACCAACACGCAGGTAACGCACGTCCAGATCGACAACTACGGGCCGTGGACGGTGACGCCCGAGCCACGGCGCGAGGTCGACCTCCAGACCCTGCAGTCCCGCCTCTTCGCCGACCTCTCGCAGCTCTTTGGTAACCGCGACGGCTACGTCTTCTTCTCGCGGTTCGACAACATGATCGCGGTCTCGAACGGGCTCGACGAGGCCGACCACGCGCTGATCCAGGAGTCCGTCGGCAACCGCTACCCCGTCACCATGAGCCTCGCCGTGGCCGCCGACCGCAGTCCCGCCCGCGCGCTTGGCACCGCCACGGAACTCCTCCAGGAGGCGGGCAGCGCCCAGGACAAACACCGGCGGGAGATCCTCAAGGGCCAGTACGTCGACGAGGCGTTCGGCACGGACGAGGACGTCCAGATCGCTCACTTCGACGTCAACGACGCGACCGAGAAGTACACCGACCGGCTCAACGAGTTCGACACCTTCATCCACATCGAACAGGGCTACGCGGAGTTGATGCGCCACATGCGCGAAGCGAACGACTCGCTGTCGTTCTTCGTCGGCGGCGACAACGTCATCGCGGTCTGTCCCGCTCTCGACGCCGACGACTATCAGGCGGCCGTCGATCACGTCAACGAGGCGGCCGACGTGGCACTCAAGGTCGGGGTCGGCCGCGGCCGGACCGCCTCGGACGCGGGCATGGCCGCAAAGCACGCACTCGAAGAGTGTCGCGTCACGGGCGCCGACGTCGAACTCGCGTTCTGAGCGGCTACGAATCGGCCCGGCGTGTACGGGAGAGACTGGCTTAAGCGTAGCGGGAGTAGCTTTTTGCGGAGGTATGGCAAACACCCTCACATGAACGGCGACGTCAGCGTGCGGGAGGTGATGGACCGGGAGTACGTGGGGGTGAGCGAGTCGGACGACCTGGTCGACACGGCGGCCCTCCTGCTGCGCGAGGACACGGACACGGCGATCGTGTTGCGAGGGAGCCAGCCCGTCGGCGTCCTCACCTGCCGCGACGTGCTGGGGCTCCTGGTCGAGGGACCGGACCCGCAGGCGGCGACCGTCGCCGACGCGATGACCGCCAGCGTGCCGACGGTCTCCCCGGCACTGAGCCTGGAAGAGGCCGCAGACGAGATGTCGGCCAAGGACGCGCGGCGCCTCGTGGTCACGGAGGCCACCGGCGACGAGCCGCTGGGCATCCTCACGGAACACGACGTGCTGATCACGCGCCCGTTCGGCCGGACTCGCGAGCAACGGCAGGCCATGACCGAGCCCGCCGCTGGCGACGCGGACGTCGGCCCCATGCTGGGCTCGGACACCACCGGCGAGCCCGACGAGGGGTTCGAGGACCAGAGCATCTGCGAGGTCTGCGGGACGCTGACGAGCGACCTCACCGCCTTCAACGGCCAGCTCCTCTGTAGCGACTGCCGGGACATGTGAGCCGGATCGTCTCGCGACCCGGAAGCAAGACCTTTGCCGGAGCCCCGCAGAGGTGAAGCTGACCCCGGTATGGACATCGTCGCGCCCGACACGTCGCTCGCTGCCGAGATAACCGAGCTCTGGGTCACCCTCGCCGAGGGACAGCGCGAGCACGACTCGCACCTCCTGACCGAGGAAAACCGCACCCGGATCCGGGAATCCGTCGTCAGACACATCGTCACCGACACGCTGCTGGTCGCCCGCGACGGCGACGACCTCGCGGGCTTCGTCATGTTCAGCGTGGAGAGCGGGACGTTCGAACAGGACGTCCGGCGCGGCGTCGTCGAGAACCTCTTCGTCGCCGAGTCGTACCGCAACGAAGACCTCGGCGGAGAGTTACTGGCGGCCGCTGAAGCCACACTCGCCGAGCGCGACGTGGACGTGGTCGCACTCGAAGCGATGTGGGACAACGAGTCCGCTCGCTCGTTCTATCGTGAGCGGGGGTACGAACCCCACCGAATCGAGCTCGAGAAGCCGCTCGAAAACGATAGCCACTCAAGGGACGGCGGGTAACGCCAGGGTGCGCCAGGGGAGCTTGGGTGGTTCAAGCACTCGACTTGTAATCGGGAATTCGTGGGTTCAAATCCCACCCCTGGCTTGGATTTGTTCGATGTCCAGGCTACTCGACCAGGGGTTCCGCCGCCGTCCGGCGGGTGCCGATTCCCGACCTGGGCCCGTCGAATCCACGCTACGATCCCACCGTCTTCCACCGCCTGACCGCCAGCACCAGGACGCCGATGTTCCCGGTCGCGATGAGTCCGGCGAGCAGGTAGGCGCCCGTCACGACGCCGAACCAGCGCAACGTCCCGATCGTGAGGCCGACGACGAGGACGAGAGCGACCGCCTGGACGACGCCCGCCACCAGTTCGGCTCTGTGTTCCACGGAGAGTGAGGGGGCCGAGAGCGTTCGCCGGGACGGGTCGTCTTCCGGTCGTCGGCCGCGTGACTCGACGGCGTCCAGCAGCCACTCCCACCCGTACAGCGAGAGGCCGTTGAGGCTCACCAGCCAGGCCACGACGAGGGGTCCGACCACGAGGTCGTCCCACCCGAGCACCACCAGTCCAGCCCCGAGCACCAGAAAGCTGAAGCTCCCGAGCGCGTGGGCGACGGGACCGGACAGGTGGCCGATCGCTTCGATACGAACGACCTCGTCCGATATCGAGCGGTCCGAACCGGAGGACATGTGAGCTAGTTGTAACGACGGATCGAGGATACAAGTAATGTGCCCTGGCTTCCGTCGATTTCGACGGTGCCCGCAGATACCGGGTCTGCGGTCATTCGGGCTCCAGGGGGGCGCACCGCCTGCGAGTAACTCGACCGGTCCGAATCGACGCACCCTCGTGACGGCGACCGCCGGGCCCTGGACGCCGCCTACAGGTCCTCCGCCTGGTCGTCCAGTTCCGCTGCGATGGCCTGCAGTTCCTCGACCGCGTCCGCGTACACCGTGGCCACCGCCGAGAAGCTCTTCGGGTTGAGACCGTCGGCGCGTCGACGAAGGTTAGCCAGTCGACTGTCGGCGCGCTCGGCTGCGGACTCCGCGTCGTCGGCCTCGTCCTCGGCGATGTATTCGCTGGCGGTTTCGAGGCGCTGGATCTCGACGATCGTGTCTTCGAGGACGCCGTCGAACGACTCGAAGGCGACCGCCTCGCGGTGGAGCCCGTAGTGCTTCTCGTCGACCGTGTCGCGGTCGATTCCCTCGACCTGCTTGAACGTCCGTGGGCCGGGCCGGTCCAGATTCGGCTTCGCGGCCAGGATCTCCTCGATCGGGCCGCGGGCCGCTTCGGTCCGGTCCAGGAGGGTCGCGTACTCGGCGCGCTCGGCAGCCAGGGTGCCGACGCGCTCGACGCGGCGGACCGTGCGGCTCATGCCAGCCTGCATCGTCGCCGCGACCCGGACCCACTGACTCGCCGTCCGCAGTTCGTCGGCGTCACGCTGCTGTTCCTCCCGTCCCGACTGGTCGACCATGTCGAGTGGCGCGACGGCGTCGTCCAGCGCCGCGTGGATCGGGGCTGCCTCGAACCCGATCGTCGCGGGTCCGACCGCGGTGATCGACGTCGCCTCGTCGCCCTGGGCGACGTATCGATCCAGGGCGGTGGCGATGCCGTCGCTCGCGTGACGAAGGGCCTGGGCGGGGTTCTGTGGCCCCTCGGGCGTCTCCGTCGTGGTCTCCGTGGCCGACTCGGTGTCGGTCGTGGTCGGCGTCTCAGTCGTGGTGGTCTGTGTCCGCGTCGTCGGCGTCTCCGTCTCCGTGGGCGGCTCGGTGGAGGGTTCGGTCGGCGTCCCGTCGCCGTCGTCCGACGACGGACACCCCGCGACGAGCACGGCGCCGGCGAGGACCAGGTAGCGTCGCCTGTGCATACGTGGCCGTCATCTGCCACGTACTTCAATGGGAACCATCGGCCCCAGTCCCGGCGGCGTGGCGGCCGACCGCCCGGCCAGCGCCAGTGCGAGCGCCCGCCGGCGGGAGAAAGGATTACCGGCATCGCGGGCGAACCGGGGCGTATGCCAGCCGACCAGGAACCGGTCACGGCCGATCTGCCGGACAGCGCGATGCACACGACCGGGACCGACCACGTCACCATCTGGGGGAGCAACGAGGCGGACACCATCGAGTTCTACCGCGACGTCCTGGGGATGCCGCTCGTACTCCGCCAGCCGAACCTCGACGACCCCTCCCAGACGCACCTCTTTTTCGACACCGGCGACGGCCGCATCCTGACGTTCTTCGTCAGCGACGACCGCCAGTCCGACCCCCGCGGCCAGCGCACGCCAATCGGGGGCGTCCACCACATCGCGTTCAGCATCGACCCCGAGCGCTACCGGGAGGTCATGGACGCGCTGGACGAGGCCGGCCACTCCTACAACGTCTTCGACCGCGGCATCTTCCACTCGCTGTACACCCGCGACCACAACGGTCTCGTCCTCGAACTCGCCGCCGACAAGTACGAGATTCCCGACGACCGCCGTGGCGAGGTCCTGGCGGCCGTCCAGCGCATCCGCCAGGAGGCCGGCGCGGACTACGCCCAGGACGAGCACGTGGAGGCGGCCCTGGCGGAACTGGGCATCGACGCTGAGGCCCACGACCTCCCGGCGGCCGAGACGGGGACCGGGGTCTGAGCCGGCCCGGCCCCGCGGAGTTTTACGCCTGCGTGGCCTACCGTGGGCCATGACAGAAACCGACACCGAGCAACGCGACCTCCCCGAGACCGACGAGGAGTGGCGGGAGATCCTGACCGACGAGGAGTACCGCATCCTCCGCGAGGCCGGCACCGAACCGAAGTTCAGCGGCGACCTGCTGGACGTCAAGGATGACGGGACGTTCCGCTGTGCGGGCTGTGGGACCGAACTCTTCTCCAGCGACGAGAAGTTCGAGTCCGGTACGGGCTGGCCGAGCTTCTGGGACGTCTACGACGAGGGCACCGTCGAGACGCGCCTCGACGAGAGCCACGGCATGCGCCGGACCGAGGTCGTCTGTGCCACCTGCGGTGGCCACCTCGGCCACGTCTTCGACGACGGTCCGGAGCCGACGGGGAAGCGCTACTGCATCAACTCCGCGGCCCTCGACTTCGAGGCGGAGTAACGACCCGAACGCTTTTTTCAGCGTCCCCGGATTGTAGGCCCGTATGTCGGACTTCGACGGGTCGGACGTGGCCGAGGAAGTCGAGGAGCGGCTCCGAGAGACCAACTGGCTGGCCGCGTTCGTCCTCGGGGCGGGGGCCTTCGTTGTCGGCCTCCTCCTGACGGCGATTCTCGTCGTCGGCGTGGGGGAGAGCCCGCAGGGTGGTCTCCAGGGCGTCGTCCTCCTCGTGGGCTTTGCCTTCTACGCCGCCAACCTCGTTCGCATCGACATCGGGGACGGGATTCTCGTCGACTTCTTCGCGGGCGTGTCGAACACGAGCGTGCCGCTGGAAGTGTACTACGCGGTCCCGATGGTCGTCCTCCTGGCGGCCGGCTTCCTGGTGGTGGACCGCTACGCCACCCGATCCGTCGATCCGATCGGCACGGCGATGCAGGTAGCCGGCATCGCCGTCGGATACCTCGCCGTCGCCCTCCTCGGGACGTTCGTCTTCGTCACGCCGACCGTCACGGGCGGCTCGGCCAGTCTCGTCGTCACCGACGTGCTCCTGTTCGGACTCGCCTTCCCGCTCGTGTTCGCGACGCTCGGCGCGGCCATCGCGACGGTTCGCGAGGTTCTCTGAGTGACAGACCGGCGCTGGCGGCGACACCACTTTGAGTGAGCCACCGGAAGTGACTCCATGACACAGCAGACGGCGGTACGGGACGTCTCCCTCCCCGTCCAGGCCCAGTCGAGCGCCGAGGACTTCCTCGACATCGCCGAACGTGCCGAGGCGCTCGGCTACGAACGCGTCTGGCTCCCCGAGACCTGGGGCCGGGACGGCGTCTCGCTCCTGTCGGCCATCGCCGAGCGGACGGAGCGGATCGGGATCGGGGCGGGAATCCTCAACGTCTACTCCCGGTCCCCGGCGATCCTCGGACAGACGGCCGCGACGCTCCAGGAACTCAGCGGCGGCCGGTTTCGGCTGGGCCTCGGTCCCAGCGGTCCCGTCCTCGTCGAGGGGTGGCACGGCGTCGACTACGAGCAGCCACTCCGCCGGACCCGAGAGACCATCGAGATCGCCAGGCAGGTGACGCGTGGCGAACAGGTCGACTACGACGGCGAGGTCTTCCAGCTCGGCGGCTTTCGCCTCCGGTGTGACCCGCCGGCGACGCCACCGCCGATCGACGCGACCGGGATGGGTCCGACGGCCGTCGAACTCTGCGGCCGCTTCGCCGACGGCTGGCACGCGCTGATGCTGACGCCCGACGGTCTCGCGGACCGGATGGCGGCCCTCGAACGCGGCGCCGACCTGGGGGGTCGGTCGGTCGACGACGTCCGCGTGACGCTCTCGCTGACCTGCTGCGTCAGCGAGGACCGCGAGCGGGCCCGCGACCTCGTCGCCAGCCACGTCGCGTTCTACGTCGCGGCGATGGGCGACTTCTACCACCGTGCCCTGGCGAGCCAGGGCTACGAGGCGACCGCCGAGGCGATCACGGACGCCTGGCACGAGGGCGACGCGTCGGCAGCGCGTGCTGCCATCGGCGAGGACCTCCTCGACGACCTCGCCGTCGCCGACGAGCCGGCCGCGGCCCGCGACCGACTCGGCCGGTTCGCCGCAGTCGACGGCGTCGACGCCGTGGCCGTCTCCCTCCCACGCGGGGCCGACCACGACGACGTGACGACGACCCTGCGGGAACTCGCCCCGGCTGCGGACTGAGAGGCCGGGAAACCGTTTACCGGCTGCAGGCCAACGTGTGAATCATGGCTGCTCGCCAGCGAGACGCCCACCGGTGTCGGGTCTGCGGCAAGTCCTTCGAGACCTCTGACGGGCTCGAACACCACCTCCGCGACCAGGGACTGCTCTGGTAGCGCGGCGGACCGGGTGACCCAGGACGGGTCCGACGGCCAGTCAGGGGCGCCACGAGTCGTCGAGGTCGCCCCTGACGTCCGCCAGCACGTCGAAGGTCTCGCCACGCCGCCGTTCGAGCCAGGAGAGCAGCCGCGCTGCCCACTCGAGCTTCCGGGCCTTGGTCGCGTCGACGCGCCGATCAGTCAGGTCCCAGCCCGGAAAGACCAGGCTCTCGGCACCGAGCGCGTCCGCGAAGAAGGCGGCGCGATCACCGTCGGTGAAGCCGCCGTAGTTCCGAACGGGTCCGACGGGCGCCGCCTGCGTCGTCGGGACGACCGAGGCGGGGTCGCAGTCGGGAACGCACGCCGCGAGTCGGTCCCGGTTGTCGCCGTGGGCGTGGACGACGACCGGCAGCCCGTCCTGCGTGAAGTCCGCGACGCGGTCCGGGTGGCCGTCCAGGTCAGTGACGACCCAGTCGGGTGCAACGCCGGCGTCTAGCAGGCGATCGGCGGCGACGCCAGCCGCGACGACGACGTCCGCCGTCGCTACGACCGACAGCGCCGCAGAGAGCCCTCGGCCCGGTGCGGCGACCGCGACAGTCTCGCCCTCGAAGGTGTCGGCTGCCGGATCGAGCGTCGGACTCGCCTCGGCCAGGCTCCGCAGGTCGTCCCGTGCGGCCTCGTCGTCGGCCCGGTCGTATCCCATGTCGGCCAGGACGGCCTCGTAGACCGGCTCCCAGGTCTCGAAATTCATGGCACTGCTCGTATCGGCCGGTATCGGCAGCCCCGGCACCAGCGACGTGGTCCGCCGAGCACTGCCGGTGCTGGTGGTGATCTATCGCCCGATAAAGCGGGTTGAGCCGAAGTGGCACCAAGGTGTACCCCTGCCCAGGTGCCCTTTCGGCCTTCACCCCCCGCTTTTCGCGCATCCGGTATAAGCTTTCTTACCTGCACGCCTTGTGAACCCTCGCCAGTGCCCTCGTGAGTCGTTCGGTTCCCGTCGTGCGATTAGCGACCGCCGCGAGGGCCTGTGCGGCGCCGGCGAGCACCACCGGATCATCACCCGCGGTAAGCACCGCCTGTCGCTCGGCGGCGGCGGTCACGAGGACCTCCCGGTCCGCCGCGTCCAGTCCCGTCAGCCGGAAGGCCCGGCAGACGCCCGCCGCGGGTTCGACGTCTGCGGCCCCGACCGCCGCGAGGTGGCGTTCGAGGTCGGCGGCGGTGGTCACGTCGAGTTCCTCGACGCCGACCGTCGCGTCCCGAAGCCGGTCGCGGGTAAACGCGTCGCCGACGATGGCCGCGTCCCGCGTCTCGGCCACGTCGTGCGTCCTGATGACGTGTGCGCCGCGCTCGACGGCCATCGAGGTCGCTGCGAGGCTGACCGGCAGCGCGTCCTCGGTGGTGCGGTCGGCCAGGTCCCGGAGGAAGTTCTTCCGGTTGATCGAGACCAGGACGGGTTTGCCGAGCGCCCGGAACTCGCGCAGCCGACGGAAGGTGTCGCGGTCGTCGGCCAGCGTCTTCGCCTCGCTCCAGCCGCCGAAGGCGGGATCGACGATGGTCTTGTCCGTCAGTCCGCCGCGCTCAAGCGCCGCGTAGATGTCGTCGACCGACTCGACGGCGCCGGGTCGGTCGATGTCCGGCGGACTGGCCATCTTGACGACGGCCGCGTCGTAGTCAGCACAGACGCGGGGCATCTCGGGGTCGGCGAACCCACAGATGTCGTTGACCATGTCGAAACCGCGGTCGAGGGCCGCCGCGGCGACCTCGTGGTAGCGCGTCTCGATGGAGAAGACGGCGTCCCCGCAGACGGATTCGATCGCCGCGACGGCCGTGTCGAGTCGGTCACGCTCCTGCTCAGCGTCGAGGACTTCGAACCGTTTGTTCGCGGATTCCAGGCCCACGTCGACGATGTCGGCCCCCTCGTCGATCAGTTCCTCGTCGACGTAGGCGGCCGCCTCGCCGGGATCGTCGAACACCGACGGGTCGTACGGGGACTCCTCGCTGACGTTGAGGACGCCCATGATCCGTGGCGGGTGGCCGTCACCGATCGACAGGCCGGCGGCCTCCACCGTGTCCATACCTCCGCGTCGGAGCGGCCGGTGAAAAGCGAACCGTTCGACGCGCTTCAGTCTCTTTTTACCCGCTTCCCGTCTACGGTCGGCATGGCCAAGGTCTCCATCGGGGTTCGCGGATGGCGCTTCGACGAGGACGTGCTCTTCGACGAGGATGGCGAGGTCCGTGACCTCTCAGAGATGCCCGACGACACGGTCTACCGCCTCGTTCGGTTGACCTCCATCCTCGGGGAGCCCTGCGACGCCTGCTGGCTCGTTCACGGCGAGGAAAACATCGACGAGGCGAACCCGGTCGAGATCGTCTACGGCGAGCCGATGGCCGAGGTCCTCCTCTGTTCCGAACACGAGCCGGATTTCCTCTACTGGTTTCGCGACGAGGGCGGCAGCCAGTACGCCGGGACCGCGACGCTCCAGGAGCGTTTCCACGAGTGGTTCGACGACGGCAACCGGGCACCCGAGGGCTACGCGGGCCTCGACCACGTCGACGAGGATCCCGACGCACTCCCTGACGTCGGCGACGAGGAGCGCGTCGAGCAGGTCGAGGACGCAGTCGAGAGCCAGATCGGCGAGTTCGACGAGGCCGAGCGCGAGGCCCTTGACCTCGACTTCGACGACCTGGACCTATGACGACCCCCGACGTTGCCGTCGCCGTCGTCGACGCCGAGACGCCCGGCAACGTCGGCACGATCGCCCGCGCGGCCAAGAACTTCGGCATCACGGACCTCCTCCTCGTGGACCCACCGGCCCTCGACGCCGACGGAGAGGCCTACGGCTTCGCCGGCCAGGCCCGCGAGGACGTCCTCCCGAACGCGCGCGAACTCTCCTTCGACGAGCTCGTCGCCGAGTACCACACCGTCGCCTGTACCGCCATCACCAACGAGGACGCAACCAACCACGTCCGCTATCCGGTCACCGAGGCCGCCGACCTCGCCGACCGACTCGCCGGCGTCGCGGGGCCGGTCGCCATCGTCTTCGGCAGGGAGCGCGTCGGCCTGACGAACGACGAACTCGCCCGCTGTGACGAGATCTGTGCGATCCCCGCGAGCGCGGCCTACCCCTCGCTCAATCTCGGCCAGGCCGCGACGGTCCTGCTCTACGAACTCCGCTCCCTGACCGTCGAGGATCCACAACTCCCCGAGGAGACCCACGAACGGGCCGACCCTGGAGAGATCGAGCGTCTCCACGCCGAGTTTGGTGACTACCTCGCTGCCATCGAGCACCCGGAGGAGAAGCGCGCCAAGGCCGGCCGGATGTTTCGGCGGGTGATCGGCCGCGCCGATCCGACGCCCCGTGAGGCGAGGACGCTGACGGGGCTGTTTCGACGCGGTGCGCTGCACGCCGGCGACGGCCCACCGGGCCAGGACGCCGAGGACGAGTCCGTCGAGGAGTCCTGACGCGAGGCTTTTTGGGCGAGAACGCGGCCATCCCCCCGGGCGTGTACTGACGACCGGTCCGGGTCGGTCCAGGCGGGAGCGCGACGCGCCGGCCCGGCATCGCAACCGCGTCGCCTGCTCGCCTCAAGAGCGCTGCTGGATCTCCTCGCGCAGCACCTGGCTCACCGTGTCGCCGTCGGCCTTCCCGCGGAGCGCGCCCATGCACTCGCCCATGAGCGCTGAGAAGGCCCCCATCCCCTCGGTCTCGACCTGGTCGGCGTTGCGCTCGACCACCTCGACGACCGCATCGCGAACCTCGTCTTCGCCGACGCCGCCGAGTCCGGCCTCCTCCACCGCATCGGCCGCGGAGAGGGACGGCTCCTCGGCCAGGGTCACGAGGAGGTCCGTCATACCCTCGCGTGGCACCTCCCCATCCTCGACGAGGTGAAGTGCGTCGGCCAGGTGGTCGTCAGTCAGGCGCTCGACCGGGACGTCGTCCCGCCGAAGTTCGGTTACGGTCGACTCCAGCGTTCCCGCGGCCAGCGTCGGGTCCACGCCGTCCGCGACGACCGCTTCGAACAGCGGCATGCGCTCGCCGTAGGCGACTTGTTCGGCCAGTCCGGCGTCGAGGTCGAACTCGGCCTGGTAGCGCTCGACCTTCTCGGTCAGCAGTTCCGGCTGCTCGACCGCCGCCACGTCGGGCTCGACGGGCGGAACGTCAGTCTCTGGGTACATCCGCGCCGCACCGGGGAGTGGCCGGAGGTATCGGGTCGTCGCCTCCGGCGTCGCGTCGCGCGTCTCCTCGGGAACGCCATCGATGGCGGTGCGGGCCCGTTCCGCGACGGCGTCGATGGCGAGGGCGGCCGTCTCCGGGTCGTCGGCGACGAGCGCGACCGCGTCCTCGGGGCCTGCGTCGACGGCCTCGCGGAGTGCCGTCACCTCGTCCTCGGTGACGCCGTAGGCGGGGAGTTCGTCGGTGTGGAAGATGCCGCCCGCACCGTGGCGCTTGGCGTGGTCCGCGAACTCCGTCCCGAGACGCCGGTCTGGCTGGATCTCCCGGCCGACGAGACCGTCGAAGCCACCCAGGCGGACGGCCAGGGCGTCCCCGCCACCGGACAGTGCGCCACCGATCACGCCGCTGTCGGTGTCGGCGAAGACGTCGCTCACGTCGACCGGGTCGCCGACAGTGGCGTCGCGCTCGCCGAGTTCGTCGGCGATGTCGAGGAGTTCGGCCTGGCGGCCGACCTCGTTGCGGACGATGTCGTCGATGTCGTCGAGGTTCTGGACGCCCTTGATCTCGACGCGGGCGCCCTCGGCGATGGAGACGTTGACGTCCTGGCGGATGGTGCCGAGACCGCGCTTGACGTGGCCGGTCGAGCGAAGGAGCATCCCAATGCGCTCTGCGGCCTCGCGAGCCTGCTCGGGCGTCGAGATGTCCGGCTTCGTGCCGATCTCGACGAGGGGGATGCCGAGCCGGTCGAGGCTGTAGCGGACGCCAGCCTCGGTTTCCTCGACGCGCTGGGCGCTCTCCTCCTCCAGCATGAGGTCCTCGACGCGGACCTGACCGTCGTCGGTCTCGATCACGCCGTCGGTCGCGGCGAGCATGGTCCGCTGGAAGCCGGTCGTGTTCGAGCCGTCGACGACGATCTTGCGCATGACGTGGCCCTGGTCGACGGGGGTCATGTCGAGCAGTTGTGCGATCTCGAGCGTGACGCGGAGCGCCTCCTCGTCGAGGCGGTGGGGTGGCTCGTCGTCGGCCTCGACGAGACACGTCGAGTCGTAGGCGAGGTACTCGAACTCGCGATCTACGCGGCTCTCCTCGACGGCGGCGTCGTCGATCTCCCCCAGTTCGCTGGCCGTCGGGTGGAGGTATCGCGTGAAGGTCCGCGCGGCGTCCTCGGGCACGCGCAGCTCGGTCGGACACGCACAGAAGAGCTTCGTGGCCGTGTCGAGCTGCTGGTGGATCTCCAGGCCCGCCACCAGCCCCAGGTCCGCGTAGTCGTACTCGGTCATCGTCCGGGTGTGGCGTGTGGGACGGTGAAAAGCGCTCCGTTCGATGGGACGGGCGGCTACCGGTCCGCGGACGCGACGGTCCCACCGTCGGCGGAGGCGGGTCGGCCCGCACCGCCGCCCCCGGCCGGGTCCACCGACCCGTCGACGGTGAACTGCGAGAGGAGGTCTTGCAGGTCGGTGGCCCGGTCGGCCAGCGTCCGGGCGCTCCCGGAGACCTGGGTGAGCGAGGAGGTCTGCTCCTCCGCTGCCGCCGAGACGTTGTCGGATTCGGCACTGACCTGGCGGGCGGACTCGGCCACCTCGTCGATCATGCTCGCGACCTCCTCGGTCGAACTCGCCTGGTCGTCGGTCGCCTCGCTGATCTCCTGGATGCTCCGGTTGGCACCCTCGACCCTGTCGGCGATCTCCTCGATCGCGTCGAGTGCGTCCTCGATGGTCTCCGTGCCGGAGTCGACCTGCTCGCCCATCCGCCGCATGTCCGCGACGGCACCCGACGTTGAGTCCTGGATGTCGTCGATGAGGTGTTCGACCTCGCCGGTCGCGTCGGCGACCTCGCTGGCCAGCTGCTTGATCTCGTCGGCGACAACGGCGAAGCCCTCGCCCGCCTCGCCAGCGCGCGCCGCTTCGATGGAGGCGTTGAGGGCGAGGATGTTTGTCTGGTCGGCGATGTCCGTGATGAGGGCCACGATCTCCTCGATCTCGGTCATCTCCTCGTCGAGCGACTCGACCTCCTGGATCGTCTCGGTGGCGGTCTCCTCGATGTCGTCCATCTCGTCCATGGCTCGGGCGGCGGACTCGCGCCCCTCCTCGCCGATGGTGGCCGCCTCCTCGGAGGTCGACGCGATCTGGTTGGCTGAGGACGCGACCTCCTCGACGGTGCCCGAGAGGCTCTGCATCTCGGAGGCCACCTCGTCGAGGTTCTCGAACTGCTGTTCGGCGTCGGCAGCGATCTCCTGGACGGAGTCGCTGACCTGCTCGCTGGCGCGCTTCGTCTCCTGGGACCCGGCGTCGACCTCGTTGCTCGCCGTCGACACCTCGTCGGCGAACTCGCGGATCCGGACGATCGTCTCGCCGAGGTCGTCGATCATGGCGTTGAAGGCCTCCGCGATGTCGGTCATCGCCTGACTCTGGCTGTCGGGGTCCATCCGCTGGGTCATGTCGCCCGCCGCCGTCGCCTCCATGACGGTACTGAAGGCCGTGGCCTTGGTTTCGAGGTGCTCCGACAGCGCCTCGGCCTCGCGTCGGGCATCCTCCGCGTCCTGGCGGGATTCCTCGGCCTCGCGACGCGCCGCCTCGGCGTCTTCCTTCGCGGCCTCGGCCTCTTCTTGCGCCCGCTCCGCCTCCTGGCGCTGCTTCTCTGCCGCCCGGCGCTGTTGCACAGTCTCCGCCTGAGAGGACTTGAGGTCCTGGACGACCGCGAACGTCCCGATCAGACCGATGGCGAACACGCCGACGACGATGGCCTGCAGGGACGTGCTGAGCGTGTCCATCAGCGCCCCGCTGATGCCGAACCACTCGACGGACACCATCCCCATCCAGATGCCGCCCGAGACGGCGACGAGAACGAACGTCGCCCAGAAGGTCCGCTCCATGTCGGTGTCCCGGTAGTTCAGGTACCCGTAGCCGGCACCGACGAAGAACCCTGCCGTCGCGACGAGGTCGACGAACGGAATGACGGATTCGAGGACCATGGGTCAGATCTCCTCCGCGACGTCGGCCTCGACCTCGGCGTCGATGTGCTCCTTGCGGTAGAAGTACGCACCCGCGGCGAAGGCGAGACCGGCGCCCAAGTTCCCCACGAAGTGCTCGGTCAGGTTCAGCACCTCGGGCAGGAGCAGGTCCTCGACGTTCGTCGCGAAGGCGGCCACGAACAGACACGCGTACGCGTAGACGAACCAGACGTAGGTCTTCTCGTAGTACTTGATCACCGGCACGACGCCGAGGACCGCGATAATCAGAATGACGGACGAAGCCGGGTCCAGACCGAATACCGTCGCTGCCATGCGAATACTGTAGTCTAGAGATATACTATAACGGTTCGGGCCGGTTATCATTCCAAATATCCTCGACCCAAGAGCAGGGAATTTTGGGCTGCCGAGGCGAACCCGAACGCCAGAGCAGTCCAGACCCGCGGCAGCGATTCGTCCCCCTGCGTGGGGCGGTGCGCACGGTGTGACCTGCGAGGCGGTGGTGGGTCAGTAGGCGTCTCCCTACGGCGGTCACAGAGACGACGTACTCACGACAACCGCCGAGGTAGTGGCCATCTGCGGCGGAAAACCGCCCAATAACAATACGCGTATTTTTCGATCGGTTGCACGATGAAAGACGCTGACCAGCCCGAGGGCGAGAACGCGGACGGACTCACGCGCCGGCGAGTCCTCGCACTCGGTGCGACTGCGACCGGGGCGGCGCTCGGCGTCGGTGCGTTCGCCACCTCGGCTGCGGCCTGGAAGCGATTCGACGTCGACTTCGAGGGGTGTTCGGCAGTCAACCTCGTCGTGGCCCGGGACGATCTGGACTTCGACCCGCCAGCGGTCGCGAGGGTCATAGTGGCCGTCGACGGCGAGGCGGTCTGTCGCACGGTCGAGGTGACCGAAGCGGCGGCCACGACCATGCCGGCCCGCTACGGGCAGTCCCCCGTGATCAGGTACCCGGCCGGCGACGGCGAGTCGATCCTCGGCGTCGTCGGATACAACTACCGCGAGAACCGGTTCAGCGAACCGATCTGCGTCATGCTGAATCCCCAGGCCTGCGGCGGCGAGGACGGGCCGTCGGCCGCCGACGCCGACTGCGTGCAGGCCGGCGTCGAGGGGTACTGGAACGGCGAGGTTCGCGAGTGCTGGTTCGACCCGATCGACCGCGTCGCGTCCAGCGGGGGCGGTAGCGACGGAGAAACGTACGACCCGCCAGCAGCGGACGACCTGGATCCCCGGCCAAACGACCGGATCGAGGCCCCCGACGGGGCCCAGGGCTTCGGGTCCGCCGTGACCTTCGACGAGAGCGGTGACGTCCTGCTCGTCGGGGCGCCGGGCGGCCCAAGGGGCGAGCAGCCGGGCCACGCCTACGTCTACGCACCGGACGGCGACGACTGGTCCAGAACGGCCACGCTCGCACCCGACGGGACCGCCGCCGGCGACGACGTCGGCAGGGCCGTCGCTCTCGACGACACCGGCGAGACGGCACTCGTCGGCGCGCCGGGTGCGAACGCGGTCTACGAGTTCCGTGCCGACGGCGACGGATGGCACGAGCAGGCGACGATCGAACTGGCCGAGGCCGACCTCCGCGAGGTCGAGACCGTGGGCGCGTTCGGTGCCGCCGTGACACTCGACGCGGCGGCGGACACGACGGTCGTCGGCGCGCCGAAGACGAGCAACCCGGGCATCCACGAGGGTGAGGCCTACGTTTTCGAACGTGACCGGGACGGCTGGTCGTTCCAGCGTCGGGTCCGCCAGGTCGTCGGCGAGGCCATCCAGTGCGGGCACGACGTCGACCTCGCGACCGACGGCGAAACGGCCGCCGTCGGTGCGCCGGTCCGCGAGTATACCTCGGTGCAGCCGGCGGGCTGGGTGCGACTATTCGAGCGGGCAGGCGGCGAGTGGACCCCCGGTCCACAACTCACAGCCAGAGACGGTGAGGACAAGGACGACGTCGGGTACGCGGTGGCCTGCGACGCGGCGGGGACGGCAGTCGTCACCGGCGATCCCCGCGACGACGTCGACGGCGCCAGGAACCAGGGGAGTGCGGTCGTCTTCGCCGAAGTCGATGGCGAGTGGCGGGAGATCGAGAAGCTGACGGCCTCCGACGGGGCGGCCGAAGACGGCTTCGGTGAAGCCGTCGACGTCGACGCCGACGGCACCATCGCCGTCGTCGGCACGCCCCGGCACGCGTGGGCTGACGGCGGCACCCCGGCGGCGTACTGCTTCGCGACCGACGGCGTCGGCTGGACGGAGGTCGACAAACTGACCCCGGCGGGCGACGCCCCGGATGCCGACTTCGGTGACGCCGTCGCGGTCGACGCCTACGGTAACCACCTCGCCGTCGGGGCGCCTGTCGACGACCGGGACGCGTCCGGGGCCGGCAGCGTCACTGTCTACGTGACGTGGTAGGCGGCGAGGCTACTCGTCGCCGAGGATGCCGCGCTCGGTCATCTTCCGGGGGTCGAGGACCTCGTCGGCCTCGTCGTCGCTGAGGTAGCCCCTGTCGACGGCCACCTCGCGGACGGTCTTGTCCTCCTTGAGCGCGGCCTTGGCAACCTCGCTGGCCTTGTCGTAGCCGATGGCGGGGTTGAGCGCCGTCGCCAGCGCCATGGACTGCTCGACCTGCGTCTCGCAGTGCTCGCGGTCTGCCTCCAGTTTCGCGACGAACTTCTCCGCGAAGACCTCGCTGCCGTTGGCGAGCAACTGGGCGGACTGGAGGAAGTTGTGCGCCAGGACGGGCTTGTAGAGGTTCAGGTCGATCTGGCCCTCGGCGGCGCCGGCGGCGATGGCCGCGTCGTTGCCGACGACCTGCTTGTGGACCTGGTTGACGGCCTCCGCGACGACGGGGTTGATCTTGCCGGGCATGATCGACGACCCGGGCTGGTTCTCAGGCTGGTCGATCTCGCCGAGGCCGTTGCGCGGGCCGGAGGCGAGCAGGCGAAGGTCGTTCGCGATCTTGTTGAGGCTGCCCGCGACGGTGCGGAGGGCCCCGTGGGCCTCGCTCATCGCGTCGTGGGCGGCCTGGGCCTCGAAGTGATCGTCGGCCTCGCGGAAGTCGACGTCGGTCTCCTCGCTGATGTACTCGGCGGCGGTCGCCGGGAACTCGGGGTGGGTGTTGAGACCCGTCCCGACGGCGGTCCCGCCGAGGGCGAGTTCGCCCAGGCGGCCCCGGACGGCCTCGACGCGCTCGATGCCCTTCTCGACCTGCGTGCGGTAGCCGCCGAACTCCTGGCCGAGGGTGACCGGCGTCGCGTCCTGGAGGTGGGTGCGACCGGTCTTGACGACGTCGTCGAAGTCGTCCTCGCGCTCGCCGAGGGTTTCGGCGAGCGTCTCCAGGGCAGGGAGGAGGTCTTTCTCGACGGCCTCCAGCGAGGCGACGTGCATCGCGGTCGGGATGACGTCGTTGCTGGACTGCCCGAAGTTGACGTGGTCGTTGGGGTGGATCTCCCGGGTCCCGATCTCCCCGCCGACAATCTCGGTCGCGCGGTTGGCGATGACCTCGTTGGCGTTCATGTTCGAGGACGTGCCGGAACCGGTCTGGAAGACGTCGACGGGGAACTGGTCGTCGTGCTCGCCGGCGATGACCTCGTCGGCAGCCGCGACGATGGCGTCGGCCTTTGCCTCGGGAACGAGTCCGAGGTCGCGGTTCGCGCGCGCGGCGGCCTTCTTGACGACGCCGAGGGCGCGGACGAACCGTCGCCCGAAGCGCTCGTCGCTGATGGGGAAGTTCTCGACGGCCCGCTGGGTCTGGGCGCCCCAGTAGGCGTCGGCCGGGACCTGCATCTCGCCGAGGCTGTCGCGCTCGGTCCGATAGTCCTCGCTCATGTGCGAGACGTCGGCCCGGCGGCGCGTAAAAGGCACCGATCCCCGTCGGCCGCACCGGGCGCCCGCGAGCGGCAAGTACGAGGGAACGGCGGCGGGCCCGCCGACAGTGGGCTGATAGCACCGAGCGGAGGGGGACCCGCCGGGAGTCCCGTGAGCGGAAGCGAACGGGACGTCGGCGAGGGAACGAGACGAACGAAGTGAGTCGAGTGGACTCGCCGGGAGTTTGATGTGACGGGCAGCCGACGTGTAAATCGAGACAGCATGAGCGACGACAACCCCATCGCCACCGCCTTCGAACTCCAGCGACGCACCCTGGAGGGAAGCCGGGAGGCCATCGAGCAGAGCATCGAGTTCCAGAAACGGTTCAACGAGGCCATCGCGGGCGGGATGGAAAGCCACGCCGACGCCCAGCAGCGCAGTCTGGACGTGACCCGGCGCGCCCTCGACAGCTACCTCGACACGATCGAGTCGGTCGTGCCGGGCGCGGACGCGGGCGTCGCCCAGATCCGCGAGGCGATGGACGAGCAGTTCGACGCGATGGAGGCGGCCGGCGATGAGGCCCTCGCCATGGCCGAGGACACCGTCGAGGAGTACGAGACGGCCGGGGAGGCCTACGTCGAGGCGGTCGGCGACCAGCTCGACCTCCTCGAGCGAGCCCACGCGGACGTGGAGGAGCAGACCCTGTCGTTCATCGAGGAGACCGAGGCCCAGCTCGAGGAGCTCCAGGAGCAGAGCGAGGACGAGGTCACCGAGCGCATCGAGGAGATCCAGGACCGGGCGCGGGAACTGCGCGCGGAGATGGAGTCCTGAGCGCGGTCGTCAGGTCCACCGGTCGAGCCCGGTCTGGACGAGCGCGTCCTCCAGACGGTCGAAGCCGCCCGCAACTTCGTCGGGATCGACGCCCCAGGTGTCGACGACGTACTCGCGCGCGGCCGCCACGTCGGGGTCGACATCCAGGTCGATGTCGAGGTCGTCGGTCACGGCCGGGTCGAGGAACAGTTCGCGGATGCGGTCGGCGTGGTCGATGGTCGCGCCCTCCGCCGCGAGGGCGCCGTCGAGGTCGCCATGTTCCGAGACGAGCGTCACTGCGGTCTTCGGGCCGACGCCGTCGACGCCGTCGTTGAAATCGGTCCCACAGAGGATCGCCACGTCCACGAGTTGCGCCCAGGTGAGGTCGTGGCGGGCGAGCGTCTTCTCGAAGTCCATCAGTTCCGGCGGGCCGCTACTCGTCAGTTGCCGGAGCGTCTGGGGCGCGCCGTGGAGGAGCGCGTCGTAGTCCTCGGTCCCGACGTAGTCGACCTGGCCACGGCGCGCCATGTGGGACGCCTGTGCCTCGCCCTCGGCCGGGGCGTCGACGACCGGCACGTCGAGGAGGTCGAGGAGTTCGCGCGTCGTCTCGAGGATCGTGTCCGTCAGCCGCTGGGTGCGGGACTCCAGGCGCGCGACCGCAATTTCGTCGCCCCGCTCGCGGGCGTCGGCGAGGTCGTCCTCGTAGGACTCCTTCTGTTCGCGCCGGGCGGCGAGTTCGTCCGCCTTGAGGTCCGTGACCGCGCCGTCGAACACCATCACCGGCGTCAGGTCGTGCTCGAAGAACTTCGGCAGCCCCTGGACGACGCCGATCAGGTTCGCGACCTCGGTTCCGTCGGCGGTCGTGTAGGCGTCGGCGCTCGTCCACTTGACGGTCGTCGTGAGGTAGCGATAGAGCCAGTTGTGGGCGTCGACGGCGACGACCGAGTCGCCGATGTCGTCCCAGGCGACCTCCTCGATCGCCGCCAGCTCCCGCAACGCTGCGTTTCCCATCGGCGCCACCTACGCGCGACCCCACTTTCAATCTCCCGACGGGCGACCGCGACGAGCCGGTCGTGACCGCGGTCCCCGGGAGAAACGTTGAATGCATTCGGGAGCCATCTGGTCGGTATGAGTGGGACCATGGGGGTGCTGTCGCGAGTGCGGCGGCCCGAGTACACCGGAGAGAACCGCTGTCTGCCGTGCACCGTCGTGAACGCGATCATCAGCGCCTTTCTTGCGCTGATCGCGGCTGTCGTCGCGTGGGAGGCGTCGACGCAGCAACTCGGCCTCGCGGCCGGGGTGGTCGTCCTGGGCGTCGGAGCCGCGTCGATCTACCTCCGGGGCTACCTCGTTCCGGGAACGCCGACGCTGACGAAGCGTTACTTCCCCGAGCGGCTCCTCGACTGGTTCGGCAAGGCCCCCGAGACGCGCCCGCCGGACGCCGAGAGCGACCTCGACCCCGAGGCGGTCCTGGTCAGCCTGGGTGCCCTCGAGGAGACCGCCGACGGGACGGACCTCCGAGTCACCGACGAATTCCGGACAGCGTGGTACGACGCCATCGACGACGCCGACGGCGACGACGCGAGCCGACGACGGCTCCTCGAACTCATGGACGTCGACGTGGAGACCGTGGCCTTCGAGGAGTACGGCGACGCCTTCCAGGCCTACGCCGACGACGTCCCGCTGGGGACCTGGGAGTCAGAGGCGGCCTTCCGGGCCGACCTCGGTGCGGCGACCGTCCTGTCGGAGCGGTGGACAGACTGGGACGAGCGACCGGTCCACCAGCGCGACCAGCTCCTGAGCGGGCTCCGACTGTTCATCGACCGCTGTCCCGACTGCGGGGCCGTTCCGCGGTTCGGCACCGAGACCGTCGAGTCCTGCTGTTCGACCCACGAGGTCGCCGCCGTCGAGTGCGAGGACTGCGGCGCGCGGCTCTTCGAGACGCGAACCTAGTCCTCGTCGCGCAGTTCCGGACCGTGGGCGGTCCTCGCCGGAGACGAAACCACGTCCGGGAGCCCCGACTCCCGGGCGCGCTGGACCACGGCGGTAGCGGATTCCGGAAGGTCGCGCGCTGCGAACGCCGCGAGTCCCTCGCGGTACCGCGCGGACGACCTGTCGCCGCCACGGGCATCTGCGAGGACGAGTTCGGCGACGCCCGTCTCCTCGCCAGTGAAGGCAAAGCCAGCCCGGTAGGCCGCGACGTACGCGAACGGGTTGTTGACCGCGATCAGCCGCTCTGCGTAGTCGCGGTCGCTGGCGCGGTCGGATACGAACCGGAGGAGCCGTGGGCCGATTCCCTCGCCCTGGCGGTCCCGTCGGACCGTGACGTACCTGAGCCGCAGGACGTCGGCGTCGGTGCGGTCCGGGCTGACGGCGACGGCTCCCACCAGCGCGTCCCCGTCCCGTGCCACCGCCTTCCCCGTAGCGGACATGACGAACTTGCCCGCGTAGGCGAACCGTTCGTGGTCGAGGCGAAGCGTCGGCCCGTCCGGCGGCCACCCGAGGACCGCGTACTCCATAATGACCCTGGGAGCGCGGGGCGGATCAACGCTCCGGACGACCCCCGACGGCGCGAGACCGGGACACCAAAGGTGGCGGGCCGCCACGGTCCCCGCATGAGCACGGCCACCTACCTGCGGACGCGGGTCGACCGGTCACCGCTGATCCCCGGGCTGCTCCTCGCCGACGTGGGCGCGATTCTTGTGTTCGCTGCCATCGGGGTCAACCACCACGGTGGCGACCCCCTGGGCGACCTGGCGAGCGTGGCCTGGACGGCGGGACCGTTCGTGATCGGCTGGCTTGTGGTCGCCGTCCTGGCCGGCCTCTACACGGTCGACGCGGTGTCGAGTGTCGGGCAGGCGGCGAGCTGGACCGTCCCGGCGTGGGTCGTCGCGGCGCTGATCGGACAGGGACTCAGGGCGACGGCGTTCTTCCCGGGAGACACGGCACTCTCGTTCGCACTGGTGACCATCGTCTTCGGCGGTATACTGGTCGTCGGAGTGCGCATCGCCGTCGCGGCGCTCCGCTGAGAAGGCTCGGAAAGTGCCGACGGAGACCGTCGGCAGGCGATCGACTCACCCGATCGTCACGTACCGTGTGGGGATCGTGGAGGGGCTGTCACCGATCGAGGCGGACCCGCGCGCCGACCGCGCTCATCGAATGTCCTCTACCGTGACTGCCACTGTCGACTGAATCCACGCCTGATGGTTCTCTCGATCGTAGATGACGAACTCCTCGTCGCCGATGTTCAACTCTGCGTACCGCTCGGCCTGCTCGTCGCCTGCAACCATCGCGTCCGTGTCGTCGGTGGCGTTCGTGGTCATGTGATGAAGAGGGTCGGCCGAGGCCGCCTCTCCCTCCAGTCCATCCTTTTTCGTAGTCGAAGATAAACCCTCCCCAGCAGTTATCGGCTGTGAAAACACCCCTCGATTTCGACGGGTGGGTACCTACCATTCATTATCAGGAGCGAAAACGGGCGGCTTGCGGTCGATACGTCGGCGTCAGTGTCGCTGGCGGGTGTAGTCTCCTCTGGGGCGAGCGAGTCCAAAAAGGGGGACGGCGACTTTCAGAATCAGCAAACACCCGATGCTCCCCGTCCACTTCGGCGGATCCCGCCTGGGGGCACGCGGACAGTAGCCAATCCGGGGAGGCAGTGTGCGCGTACCACCGGGCGACTGTCGAGACGTCTCCGGGGCGTATCCGGGGGCCATTCCCCGTGGTACGGCACCCGAAGCAAGGATTCGAGCCGAAATCCAAGGCATAAGTTATGCCATGAATTTGCTGTGGCTCCCAGTTTGATAGCCAGTGGCTACGTCGGTCATTATATGGTGCCTATGGGAAAGCCTTAAGTAGGAATTCTTCGTAATACAATACATAGTATGACTCTGTACTACGATCTCGTTCTGGGCCTGATCCCGCTCGTCATGGCCGGCGTCTCGGGGACGCTGGTGGTGGCTGGACTGGCGCTGACCGTCGCTATCCCCATCGCGGGCCTCTTCGCACTGGGACTGATCGGCCACGCGATGTTCGTGCGCGCACCCGTCTCCGCTCCCGCGCCCGCGGCTCCGGACGGCCCCGAGTTCCCGACTGCTGACTGACTCGTCTCTCCGCCGCCGTCGTCATTCCTAAGGGTCCGAGGCCTGTGAGGCGAGCTATGGACTCCTCGACCACGCTGTTCCTGCGGAGCGACGAGGTCGTCGACCTCGCCACGCCGTCCGACGCCGTCGACGCCATCCGCGCGGGCTATCGCCAGCGCGGCAACGGTGCTCCCGCGGAGCCACGGACCCGACTCGACAGCGAGGACCCACCGGGATTCCTGACCGGGTACCTCGCGATCCTCCCCGAGACCGGTGCGATGGGCGGGTACACCTACGCGGCCGGATTCGGGTCGCGCGACGCACACTTCGCCCTCCCGCTATTCGACGCCGAGTCAGGCGAGCCCATGGCACTCCTCGACGGGGCGAGCCTCAACCCACTCAAGACCGGGGCCACCGGTGCCGTCGGCGTCGACGCTCTCGCGCGGACGGACGTACAGACGCTCGCGGTGATCGGCAGCGGTGCTCAGGCCCGTGGCCAGCTCCTCGCGACGGCGACCGTCCGGGACTTCGAGGCAGTTCGGGTCTTCTCGCCCACGCGCGACCACCGCGAGTCCTTCGCCGCCGCGATGGACGAGCAACTCGAGCCGCGCGTCACGGCTGTCGCAGACAGCACGACGGCCGTCGACGGCGCCGACGTCGTGATCACGGCGACGAACGCCAGCGAGCCGGTCTTCGACGGGGACGACCTCGACGACGGTGCGCACGTGACCGCGATGGGGCAGTACCACCCCCGACGCCGTGAACTCGACGCGACGACCGTCGCCCGCGCGACGTACGTCCCCGACCTCCGCGCACGCATCGAGTCCGACGCCGGCGCGTACATGCAGGCGCTGGCTGAGGGGGCCATCGACGCCGACCACGTCCACGCCGAACTGGGCGACGTCGTCGCCGGGACGGCACCGGGGCGGACGAGTGCCGACGAGGTGACCGTCTTCGACAGCGGCGGGACCGCCATCGAGACGGTGGCCGTCGCGCACCTGCTCTACGAGCGAGCGCGAGAGCGGGGTCTGGGAGAGGCGATCGACTTCGCGGCCGCGAGCGAGGCGATGCCCGGTCGCTGACTCACAGGAGCGCCGCGACGCCGAGGGCCTGGGTCAGCGTCAGGCCGCTCGCGAGGGCGCCCGCGAGGTACCCGAGGATCGCACCGCCGTTGAGGAGCGGCAATCCGGCGTGTGCGCGGCCGGCGAGGACCATCCGGAGGAGGATCCCCAGGCCGAGGAGGGTACCGCCCATCGCGGTCAGCGCCGGGAGCGTCGGCTCGAGGCCGAGGAGGGCGACGGTCGGCACGTCCTGGAGGAAGAACCCGGCGCTCGCGACGAGGACGGCCGGGATGATCGCGTCACCGAGACCGATGAACAGCGCCTCCCTGTCCAGGGGCGAGTCCGAGTCGCCGTCGTCGACCGGCTCCTCCTCGGTCGCCGCCTCACTCCCGTCGCCGTCCGTGTCCGGGTCGCTCGCCTCGTTCTCCGCGACCGGGTCGGGGAGGTCGGAGTCGAGGAACGAGTAGGTCAGCGAGAGGGGAACGACGAGGACGATCGGGACCCGCATGTCCATGACGCCCGACGCGAGCGCCAACATGTGTTCGGTCCCGTAGACGCTGATGGCGTCGTACACGGCGAGGACGACCAGCAGGAGGATGGCGGGGAAGATGCCGAAGGTGATGCCGAACAGTCCGGCGGCGCCGATCCCCATGATCATCCCGGCGCCGTCGATGACGTACCACTCCGGGTAGAACCAGACCGCGAGACCGAGCAGCGCCGCGGCGAGCCACGCCAGGAGGTGGAAGCCGGCGACCGTCGGCAGGGCTTCGACGGCCGGGAGCCCGATCTGGAAGACGTACAGGGAGATGTACGCACCCGCGAAAACGATGAATCCCCTGAGGACGCGGTCGAAGTCGAGCTTCACCGCCGCGAGCAGCATGGCCGTGATGACGAGGACGGCACCGACGTAGACCAGACTGTTGGTCGGATCGTCGGGGTCCTCGACGGGCTGGTATCCGGCGTCCTTGAACGGTTCGACGAGTGCCAGGGCCCCGAACTGGACGGCGAGGAAGATGAACACGATGCCGACGCTGGCGACGACCGCCCGGGACCGCTGGTCCATACACGCGTCTCGACGCAACGGCGTTTCAGCGTTACGAAGGGGGCCGTGGGCCGACCTCACCCGCCGCGCTCGTAGACGCGGCGGCCGACGAGCGCCGGGACGTGCACGCCGTCGTCCGTCGAGACTGCGACGTAGGGACGGTCCACGGGCCCGAAGACGTCGACCACGCGACCGACGCTGTCGAGCTGGTCGTCGACGACCGTGGCCCCGATCCCCGGGTGACGTTCGTCTGGGGTCCGGACGACCGCGATGCCCCCGGCCGCCCGGACGACCTCGCCCACCGGTTTCATGCGCGGAGCGCCTTGACGTACGCCGCGACGGCGCCGAGGAGGTCGGACTTGCTCGCGTCCTCGGCGTCCTTGACGAGCACGCGCCCGCGTGGCTCGTACTCCCGGGGATAGGTCACGTCGCGTTCGATCACCGAGTCGTACCCCACCTGCTGGACGGCCTCCGCGATCTCGTCGACCGTCGGCTCGGAGACGGCCTGCTCCAGGGAGACCCGGCGGCCCTCGCTCCGGGTCAGGTCCGCGTCGAGGAAGGCGGGCCAGATGACGTTCTCGACCATACGTGGTCGTGGGGGTGGTGGGGTGTTGTAAGTAGCGGGACGCGAGTAGTGAGGGAGCGGAGCTCCCTCATACCGTGCGAACGGGCGGCAAAGCCGCCCGTGAGCAGCGGGACGCGACCGAAGGGAGCGTCCCGGAAACGCGAACGGCGAGTACGGCGAGCCGTGAGCAGCGGGACGCGCTACGAACCGAAGCGGGCGCGCAGCGACCGTAGAGCCGTCGGCCGCCGCCGGGTCCGCGGTCGTCACACGATGGGTGCGGTTCGGCCGGCCACGGGCCCGAAGCGTGGCCGGGAGTGGGGTCGGACAGGTCGTCTCAGGCGGTGCGCCAGCCGTCGTAGCCGGGGATGACGTCCGAGTAGGTCACGTTCGCGTCCTCGCCGTAGTGGTTGCCGCTGAACTCGACGTTGCGCCAGTCGGAGACGTCGGCCCACTGGACGATGGCCTCGCCGGTGTTGCCGGCGGGCGAGTCGCGGGGTTCCTTGGGGTTGAAGAACCAGTTGTCCCGGTAGCTCGCGAGGTCGTCCGGAACGCCGCGAACCTTGCAGGTGCCGACTGGGTCGCCCGCGTGGCCACCGTGCGTCCGCTCGTAGAGTTCGACCACGTTGTTGTGGACCTTGATGCGGACGCAGGCGGGGTCGTGGGCGTCGATGGCGTAGGATGTCGCCTCGGGGCCGACGTGATTGTACCGACAGACGTAGCCCTTGTGATCGCCGCTGGACGCCACGGAGTGGCGGTTGAAGTTGAAGTAGTTGTACTCGATGCCGTTGTAGCCCGCACCCTGGGAGATGCCGTAGCCGAGACCGCCCTTGTTGCACTCGCGGATCACGTTGTGGTGGACGTGGGCCCAGCCGGCGTCGATGTGGACGCCCGCGTAGGAGAAGCCCCAGATGTCGCAGTTGTCGACGGTGACGGCGTCGCCGAGCGTTGCCACGCCCGTCGCGTAACTGGAACTGCCGCCCTCGTCCCCGGGGTTCGGACCGCTGAGGCGGACGCCGCTGAGGCGGGCGCCGGCCTGCATCCGGACGAGGTCGTCCGGTTCGGCGTCGGTCGTCAGGAGCGCCCCCGAGGAGCCGTCGACGCCCCGGTCTGAAGCCAGCGTGACGCGCGAGGGAATCGGGTAGGACTCGTCGCCGAGTTCGAGCGTCGCGTCGCCGGGCACGAAGACGACGTCGCCGGCCGCGGCCGCGTCGAGTGCGTCCGCGAGGTCGCCGCTGGAGGAGACGACGGTGTCGGCGTCGGCTTCGGTCACCGCGTCGCCGTAGCCGGCGCCGCCGCCGACGGGCACGCGCTGTTGACCGTCGCCGGACCGGGTAGCACCTGCCGCGGTCTCGCCCGAGGACGCCCCTGCGACCGTGCCGACGCCGACCGTGGCCGCCAGCCCGGTGCCCGCGAGTTGCAACAGGCGGCGCCGCCCGATCCCGCCGTCCGTCCGCCGGGTAAGTTCAGGTTCAGTGCGAGTTTGGCCATCCTTTCGTCCTGCCATATCCCGGTATGCCCCCCTTTCTTGTAAATCAGTTATTGCGAGCTACTGTGTGCATTCCGACGGGGGCCGACCACGGAGGGCCAGGTGCACGACAGGTGCGAACCGGGCAGTGACGGGATCCCCACCGATGTCCCGGACCGCCTCGGCCGGCCGTAGGATGGTTCTACCAGGATAAATCGTTCCTTACCGGCCGTCAGGCGGCGCGGCCCGTCAGCCTGGCGCGCGCCGACGGCGACACTCCCCTGGCCGTCTCGGTCTGCGACCGATCCCCCCCCCACCGGTCGGTCGAGAGTGCGAGGGCGACGAGGGCGGGCCCAGGGCGGCGTAAGGGCGCCTTACCTGCAGGATTTCGGTGGCTGTCCGGCGTGGTCGCTACCGGCGCCGGGACAGGAGACCGATCACGGCGAGTGCGGCCGCCGCCGCGACGACGGTGAATCCGGATCCGTCGGATCCGGTCGTCGTGTCAGCAGTAGTCGGCGTCGACGTCGCGGGCGTAGCTGTCGTCGCGTCACCGGACGCGGCACACCGGGCCGGGGCGGGGGTCTCGGGGTTCGTCAGGTCCACGTCCCCCACGGCGTCCGGGTGGAACGTCGTCGCCATCTCCCGGAGCGGCACCAGGGTCCGGGGCCCGGGCTGATTGATGAAGTTCGCCTCGACGCGCACGACGCTGTCGGTGCGAATGGCGGTCGAGTTGTTCAGCGCGGGGTTCCGCGGCACTGGCGAGCCCTCGTGGACCACGAGCACCTCGGGGTCGACGTCGGCGAGGACCTCCTGGCTGATCGGTGCGTACCGCTCGATGCCCGCCGCGGTCGCGACGTTGTCGCCGCCGGCCGTGGCGATCAGGTCCCCGATGAAGGTCTCGTTGCCGGCCGTCCAGCCGTCGCCCAGGGCGTAGTACACGCGGGGACGGTCCGCGCCGGCCACCGCGTCGCGCACCGCGTCGACGGTCCCCTCCATCTCGGCACTGATCGCGGCCGCCGTCTCGAACTCTCCGACGAGGCGGCCGGTTCGTTCGACCTCCGCGAAGACGTCCTCGGTCGAGCGCGCCTCGCCGTAGCGATAGACCGTGAGGCCAGCCTCACGCAGCGGCGTGACGGTCTCGTTCTGGATCACGTTGGGGGCCAGCACCAGGTCCGGCTCGAGGCCGACGACCGCCTCCCGGATCGGCTGCCCGTCGTCACCGACGACGTTCGTCGCGTTCTCGCGGCCGTCGAGGTAGTCGGTGTACTCGGTGACGGGCAGTCCGACGACGCGGTCCCGGGCGCCGACGGCCCAGAGTTGCTGGGCGGCACTCGGCGCGAGCGCGACGATCCGGTCCGGTTCCTCGTCGACGGTGACCTCGGTCCCCGTCGCGTCCGTGACGGTGACAGGAAACGTACAGTCGACCGTCGCCTGGGCTCCGACCGGCGCGACGGCGAGCGGGGCCACCCCGGCGACGATCACCAGGGCCCCGACCGCAACGGCGAGTCGTCGGTCCATACCGGACAGTCGGCGGTCTGCAACAAGTATTTGCCTAACGCAAACCCAGTTGTGGAGCAATGCGTCCGAGCGCGCGGGCGGGCCTCTGGTCCGGGGGGCTCCTCGTTACGCTGGCGGTCGCCGCGGTGGCGAGCGCCGCGGTCGGCCCGGTGCACGTCGACGCACTCGTGGTCGCGAAGGCCTGCCTCAACGCGATCGGGCTCCCGACGGGGCTGGGCGTTCGGCTGGCCGACGCGACGGCCCTCGGAGCGAGCCTCCCCGTGCCGGTTCCGGTGATCGACTACGCCTATCCCTTCGACTTCGCGCTGCCCGGGACGGCCGAAACCATCGTGCGACGGCTCCGCCTGCCCCGGATCGCACTGGCGGCCGTCGTCGGCTTCGCACTCGCGAGCGCGGGGGCGGTGATGCAGGGATTCTTCCGGAACCCCATGGCCGACCCGTCCATCGTGGGCGTGTCCTCGGGGGCGGCCGTTGGGGCGGTGGCGACCATCGCCCTCCCGCTCGCGATCCCCTTCGGCCTCCAGGCGGCGGCCTTCGTCGGCGCCCTCGTGACGGCCTTCGCGGTCTACGTGATCGCGACGACCGACGGCCGAACGCCGGTCGCGACGCTCCTCCTCGCGGGCATCGCCGTCCAGACGTTCCTGGGCGCGGTCATCTCCTACCTGCTCCTTCAGTCCGGCGAGAGCCTGGAGCAGGCGGTCTACTGGCTGATGGGGCACCTCCGGAACAGTAGCTGGGCCGAAGTGGAGGTGACGCTCCCCCTCGCGATCCTGGCCTTCGCCGTCCTGCTGGCCTACGCCCGCGACCTGAACGTCATGCTGCTCGGCGAGGGCGACGCCCAGGCCCTCGGCATCGAGGTCGAGCGCTCGAAGCGGATCCTGCTCGCCGTCTCCAGCGTCATCACCGCGGCGGCGGTCGCCGTCGCCGGCGTCATCGGGTTCGTCGGCCTGATCGTCCCGCACGTGATGCGGCTCCTCGTGGGCCCCGACCATCGCGTGCTCCTCCCGACCAGTGCGCTCGCCGGTGCGACGTTCCTCGTCCTGACGGACACGCTCGCCCGAGCCGGGCCGGTCGAACTCCCGGTCGGCATCGTCACCGCAGCCTTCGGAGCGCCCTTCTTCCTGTTCCTGCTGCGGCGACGGGAGGTGCACGCGCTGTGATCGACGTGGACGGCGTCCACGTGACGCTCGGCGAGACGGCGGTCCTCACTGGCGTCGACTGTCTCGTCGAGCGGGGCGAGCTACTGGGCCTCGTCGGTCCCAACGGCGCGGGGAAGACCACGCTGCTCCGGACGGTCAACGGCCTGCTCGAACCCGACGCCGGGACCGTCACCGTCGACGGCGACGACGTCGCCGCGCTCGGTTCGAAGGCCCTCAGCCGGCGGGTCGCCACGGTCCCCCAGACGACGAGCCTCGAGTTCGCCTTCACCGTCGAGGAGGTCGTCGAGATGGGGCGGACGCCCCACCGCTCGCGGCTCGACTGGACCGACGCCACGGCGGCCGTCGAGCGGGCCCTGGCGCGGACCGAGACGAGCCACCTCGCTGACCGGCCCGTCGACGCGATCAGCGGCGGCGAGCGCCAGCGGGTCCTCCTCGCGCGGGCGCTCGCCCAGGAGGCGCCCGTCCTGGTCCTCGACGAGCCCACGGCGAGCCTCGACGTGAACCACCAGGTGCGGGTCCTCGAACTGGTCCGCGAGTTGGTCGACGAGGGCCGCACCGTCGTCGCCGCCATCCACGACCTCGACCTCGCCGCACGGTACTGCGACCGCCTCGCGCTCCTCCACGACGGCCACGTCGCTGCCGCAGGCCCGCCCGCGTCGGTCCTAACCCCGGCGAACGTCGAGCCGGCATTCGAGACCGCCGTCGCGGTCAGCGAGGCCGAACTCACCGGCGCGCCGCGCGTCACGGCGGTCGCGGACCGACCCGCCCGCGACTGTCGGGTCCACGTCGTCGGCACCGGGCGACCGGCCGCCCGGGCCCTCGGTGCGTGCTGGCGGGCCGGCTTCGAGGCCTCGGTCGGCGTCGTCCCGCCGGGCGACGTGGCCGCCACGCTCGCGACCGACCTCGGTGCCACGGCCGTCACCGCACCGCCGTTCGCGGCCATCGATCGGGCGACCCGGGAGGCCGTCCGCGACGCACTGGACGCGGCCGACGTCGTCGTCCTGACGACCGAGGCCCCCGACCCGGCGTCCGTGGAGCACCTCGACGACGGCCGGGCCGTCGTCGACTGGCGGGACGGCGTCGACGCCGACGCCGTCGACGCCCTCGACGCCGAGGCCGGCGGCGAGTCACCGCAGAGCGACCGACCACCGGCCGTCGTGGCGGCGGTCCTCGACGAACTCGACGAGGGCGTCACTGGCGACGACTGACGGAACGAGGGGCGGGGTGCGGCACCGCCGAGCCACTGGATCGGTCGTATCGGCGCCCCAGACAGGGGACCGCTTGTATGCGGTACCCGTACACGTTCGGGCCGGAGATGGCCGAAGCGGGGAGCCTAAGTGCACCCCGCTGGTAGGACAGGGTAGATGATTCGACGGCGGCTGCGGGTCACGCGAACCGGGCTCCTCGCTGGAACGGCGATCGGCGTCTACCTCCTCCTCATCGCCGGGGCGTCGGCCGCCATCGCGGACGCGGCCGGGGCCTGCGGCACGTGGCCGACGTGTGCCGGCTCGCTGGCCGACCCGACGGTCCTGATCGCGATGGGCCACCGGGTCGCGGCCGCCCTCGTGGCCGTCCTCGTGGTCTGGACCGCCGTGCGCGTCCTCCGCTCCGACGCGAGTCGCCGGGTCAAAGGCGCCGTCGCGTTCGGTCTCGGTCTTTATCCGATCCAGGTACTCCTCGGGGCAGTGGTCTCGATGGGCGGGACCACCGTGCCCGTTCCGGGCCTGCACCTGGCCGTCGGCGTCGGTATCTTCGGCACGCTCGTCCTCGCGCTGGCCTGGCACCTGGAGAGCGAAACCGGGGCGGCCGACGCCGACGCCGAACCGTCGCTGGCAACCGACCTCGGTGCCCTCCCTGACGAAGAACTCGACGACCCCGAGCCGCCAGCGACCCCCCTGGCCGACCGGTCGCTCCCGGCACGGCTTCGGGCCCGTGCGGCCGCCTACGCCCGCCTGACGAAGCCACGGCTGATGTGGTTGCTCTGTCTCGTCGCCGCCGCGGGCATGGCGCTGGCGGCCGGGCCGGGCCTGTCGCTCCGGACGATCGTCCTGACCCTCGGTGGAGGCGTCCTCGCTATCGGCGCCAGCGGAACCTTCAACCACGTCATCGAGCGGGACAAGGACAAGCGCATGTCCCGGACGTCAGACCGACCCGTCGCGACCCACCAGGTGCCCGTCGAGCGGGCGACCCTGTTCGGCCTCGCGCTGGCCGCGGCGTCGCTGTTCGTCTTCTGGCAGGTCAACGCGCTGGCTGCGGCCCTCGGCCTGATCGCCATCCTGTTTTACAGCGTGATCTACACCGTCGTCCTCAAACCGAACACCGTACAGAACACCGTCATCGGCGGTGCCGCAGGCGCGCTCCCGGCGATGATCGGGTGGGCGGCCGTCACCGGCAAGATCGGGCTCCCCGGGCTGGCGCTCGCGGGCGTCATCTTCCTGTGGACGCCCGCGCACTTCTACAACCTCGCGCTGGCCTACCGCGAGGACTACGCCCGCGGCGGCTTTCCGATGATGCCCGTCGTCCGCGGCGAGACCACCACGCGCAAGCACATCCTCCTGTGGCTCGCGGCCACGCTGGCGGGCGCCGCCGCGCTCATCTGGCTGACGCCGCTGGGCTGGCTCTCGGCGGCGACGACGGTCGCGCTCGGCGCCGTCTTCCTGTGGACGGTCGTGGACCTGCACCGCGAACAGACCGAGCGGGCGGCCTTCCGGGCGTTCCACGCCTCGAACGCCTACCTCGGCCTGTTCCTCATCGCCATCGTCGTCGACGCGCTGGCACTATGACCGCGACGGGCACCCGCGCGCTCCGCTCCTGGCCACCCGACCCGATGACGGTGGCGATCGGTGCGCTCGTCCTCCTGGCCGAACTGGCCTTCGCGCTGGTCGCCCTCGAGTCGAGCGGCACCATCCTGACGAGACCGCTGTTCGCCTTCGGCGTCCCCTTCGTGTGGATCAACGGGAGCCTGCTCGCGTTCGCGTTCGTTCGGCCCGGTCCCGACGCTGGCCGCCGCCTCCCCGCCGTCGGCGTGGCGGTAGCGTATTTCGGTATCCTGGTCGCGCTCGGTGGCCTGCTGACCTGGGGCGGACCGGGTGGCTCCGGCCTCCGCGTCACGCTCCAGGGAATTCCGGGGTGGGTCCCGCTGGTAATCGTCGGCGGGAGCGTCGTGAACCTCGTGATCGTCCCCTTCAAGCTGATCGGCTACCTCGCGCTGGCCTACCTCGTCTACGTGACGGTCCGGGACGCGTCTGGGGCCCTCGTCGGTGGCGTCCTCGGCCTGTTCTCCTGCGTCTCGTGTTCGCTCCCGATCGTCGCCGCCCTCGTCTCTGGCCTGGCCGGTGGGGGAACGGCCGCCTGGACCGCTGCCTACAGCAACTCCTACCTGCTCTCGACGGTGGTCTTCGCGGTGACCGTCGCCCTGCTCGCCTGGCGGCCGTCCGTCGGTAGCCTTCGACCCTGGTGAGGCGTCCGGAAGGCCCAACTGGGAGACACCCGTCGATCCGGTCGTGACCACCGTCGAGATCGAATACTGCGTTCCGTGTGGCTTCCGAGACCGGGCCCTGGACGTCGAGCGGGCCATTCTGACCGCCCTGGAGGGTGACCTGGACGAACTGACGCTGACGATGGGCGACCACGGCGTCTTCGTCGTCAGGGTCGACGGCGAGGCCGTCTACGACAAGAGCGAGGACGAGTTCGACGTGGACGCCATCGTCCGGGCCGTCCGCGAGTGGACGTAACGATGCGCACGGGCGGCCGCCGGCCCGCGCGTGGACCGACGCGCCTTTGAGCGGCGCCCCCCGAACGCGACGCATGGACGCGCTGGTCGCCGAGGACGTGGGGCGGCGCTACGGCGACACCGTCGCGCTGGACGGGGTCTCCCTCCAGGTCGCAGCGGGCGACGTATTCGCGCTGGTCGGGCCGAACGGTGCCGGCAAGACGACGCTCGTCAGGGCGCTGACGGGGACGACCGACGCCACCGGCTCGATATCGGTCCTCGGCGAGCCACCACGAGCGGTCGATCGCGAGCGCCTCGGCCTCCTCCCGCAGGACTTCACCCCGCCAGAGCGGCTGACGGCCCGCGAACTCCTGACTTTCTACGCCGGCCTCTACGACGACGCACGCGACCCGACCGCCCTGATGGCGACCGTGGGCCTCGACGAGACCGCCGCCGACACCTACTACGAGAACCTCTCCGGGGGGCAGCAGCGCCGGACCTGCGTCGGCGCCGCGCTCGTCAACGACCCCGAGGTCCTCTTCCTCGACGAACCGACCACCGGCATCGACCCTGCCGGCCGCCGGGCGCTCTGGGACGTGCTGGAGGACCTAGCCGACGCCGGGACGACGATCTTCCTCACGACCCACGACATGGCCGAGGCCGAGCGCCTGGCCGACCGCGTCGGGTTGCTGGCCGACGGCGACCTCCTCGCGGTCGACACGCCCGCGGCCCTCGTCCAGGAGTACGGCGGCGAGCAGGTCCTCCGCGTCGGGACCGACGCCACCGAGGTCCCGCCGCTCGACTACGAGGCCGACCTCGTCGACGGGACGCTGACCGTCCGGAACGTGCCCCCGACGGCCATCGGGGAGGTGGTGGCCGACCTGGAGACGGCGGGCGTCGCCTACGACGAACTTACCTGGACGGAGCCGGACCTGGAGGACGTCTACCTGGCGCTCGCCGGGACGGACGGAGAGGCGGCGGCCAGCGGCCCTCCGGTGACTGGCACGCAGTCCTCGGTCGTCGCGGGCGAGGGAGGTGGGAACGCGTGACGCGGGCCCGCCGGATCAGGGCGACCGCGGTAGCCGGCTGGCACTCGTTCCTCCGGCGGCGGACGGCGGTCTTCTTCACGTTCCTGTTCCCGGCGTTGATCGTCCTGATCTTCGGGGCGCTCGTCGAGACCAGCGGTACCGGGGGCGGCCTGTTCGCCGAGCCGCCGAGCTGGTACGTCGCGGGCTACCTCGGGGTCGTCGTGCTGTTCACTCCGCTCTCGCGGCTGGGCGCGGAGGTGGCCCGGACCCGTGACGGGAACCGTTTCGAGAAGCTCGCGACGACGCCGCTGACCCGGGCCGAGTGGCTGGTCGCCCAGTTGCTCGTCAACGTGGTCGTCATCGGTCTCGCGGCGATCCTGGTCCTGGGACTGCTCGTCGCACTGACGGGCGCGCAAATCGCCCTCGGGCCGGCCACCCTGCTCGTCGTCCCCTTCGTCGTCCTCGGCGTGGCGCTGTTCTGTGGCGTCGGCGCGATCCTCGGAAGCCTCGCCGACTCGCAGGACGGTGCGGTCGCGGCCAGCAACACCATCGCGATACCCCTCCTCTTCCTCTCGGAGGCCTTCGTCCCCCTGTCGATGCTCCCGGACTGGCTGCCGACGTGGCTCTCGCCGCTGACGTACTTCTCGCGGGGCGTCCGCGCCGTGACGTACGACGGCGGGAGCGGGACGGCGCTTGCGACCTGGAACGCGCCCGACCCGTGGGTGAACCTCGCAGTCCTCGCGGTCGCGGCCGTGCTCTTCCTGGCCATCGGGGCCCGGACCCTGCCGGTCACCGACTGACGGGAGACCGGATCAGGGGCGCAGCCGAGGGCGGAGCGGGAGTGCGAGGACGAGGAGGAGCGACGCTGCGTGCCGGGGTTCCGACCCATAGACGTGGGCCAGGAGGACGTACGTGACGACGCCGAGGAAGAGACTCAGGCTCCACGCCGCGGCGGCGACGCGACCCACGCGGGCGTGGGCGGTGGTCCGGAGTTCCGTCGGCGTGTGCGTCAGGCCGAGGACCACCGCGTGGATCACCACGGGAACGGCGACGACCGAGAGGCCGATGTGGACGAATAGCATGACCAGATAGGCGATCCGGGGGAGGCCGGTCGCGAGGATGGCCTTCTCGTAGCCACCGCCGATCTTCCAGAGGTAGACGACGAGGAACAGGAGGATGAGAGAAAAGGCGGTGAGCATCGCGGCGCGGTGGCGGCGCACGTCGTCGTTCCGGATGAACCGCCAGCCGAGCAGGAGGCTGGCGAGGGCGAGCGTGTTGATGACGGCGATGAGGTGGCCGAAGGTGTCGACCGTGGCGTTCGCGAGTTCGGGGTAGATGGGAAGGTACCCGCCGAAGGTACCCAGCACGAGGACGTAGCCGAGCAGCGAGAGGATCGCGGTGACGGTCCGCGGACGGTCGCGGGCGCGGGCGCGGAGGCCGTCGGCGACTGCCATGCGCGTGGCTCGGTCGTGGACCCCCATCCGTCTTGGGATCTGCGACTGGTGGGTGGACGACCTGGAGTCGGCGCGGGTACAGGACCACCGTAACAGTAAAACGGTGATCGGCTCTAGGTTCGCACCATGGCCGCGGACCCGGAGGAACGGACGATTCGCTGTCTCGTCGCCAAGGTCGGCCTCGACGGTCACGACCGTGGGGCCCACGTGATCGCGCGGGCGTTTCGCGACGCGGGCTTCGAGGTGATCTACTCCGGTCTGCACCGGGCACCCGAGGAGATCGTCCAGGCGGCAGTCCAGGAGGACGTCGACGTCCTCGGCATCTCGATCCTCTCCGGGGCACACGACACGCTCGTCCCCAAGATCATGTCCGGGCTCGCGGAGTACGGCGCCGCCGAGGACACGCTCGTCCTCGTCGGCGGGATCGTCCCAGACGAGGACGAGCGGGAGCTGAAGGAACTCGGCGTGGCCGAGGTCTTCGGCCCTGGCGCGTCGATGGCGGAGATGATCGAGTTCGTCCGCGCGAACGCCCCGGAGCGGCGATGAGCGACGACGGGACCGGGACCGCGACTCCCCAGAGCGACGACGCGGACGCGAGGGACCCACTCGTCGCCGACCTCCTCGCCGGTGACCACCGCGCACTGGCCCGCGTCATCACGAAGATCGAGAACCGGGCACCTGGGTACCGCGACCTCGTCTCGCAGTTGCACCCCCACACCGGCGACGCGTCGGTGCTCGGCGTCACCGGGAGCCCCGGCGCCGGCAAGTCCACCCTCGTCGACAAGCTCGCCGAGGCCTACCGGGACCAGGGCCTCACCGTCGGGATCATCGCCATCGACCCGTCGTCGCCGTTCACGGGCGGGGCCGTCCTGGGCGACCGCATCCGCATGGGCTCGACGGTGGGCGACATGGACGTGTTCGTCCGCTCGATGTCGGCGCGCGGGTCCCTCGGCGGGCTGTCGACGGCGACGGCAGACGCGGTCCGCGCCCTCGACGCCTTCGGCAAGGATCGGATAATCGTCGAGACCGTCGGCGCGGGCCAGAACGAGATCGACGTCGTCAAGACCGCCGACACGGTCGCCGTGCTGGTCCCGCCCGGGAGCGGCGACGACGTCCAGATGCTCAAGGCCGGCATCCTGGAGATCGCGGACCTCTTCGTCGTCAACAAGGCCGACCTCGACGGGGCCGACCGGACCGTCCGGGACCTGCGCGAGATGCTCGACTACGGCGACGGCGGCGCGCCGGCAGGCGCGGGTCACCACGGCGCGAGCGAGGCCGTGGAGGGATACGAGGTGGACGATCAGGACGCGGACGTCACGGATGGCTGGGACCGACCCATCGTCGAGACCGTCGCCAAGTCCGGCGAGGGGGTCGAGGCCCTCCTCGACGCGCTGGCGGGCCACCGCGAGTACCTGGAGCGCAGCGGTGCGCTCGAGGAGATTCGCCGCGCCCGGTACGCCGAGGAGATCAGAACGCTCCTGCGAGAGGACCTCCACGACCTGCTCGCGGCCGAGATCGAACGCCGCGGCGGCCTCGACGCCTACGCCAGCCGGGTCCAGGCCGGCGAGACCGACCCCTACGCCGTGGCGGACGACCTGCTCGGGCCGCTCCGCGAGCGCTACGAGGCCGAGGCGGGCGGGGAATGAGGCGCCAGTGGTTCTTCCACCCTGGGACAGACGCGGACAATATATGAGTGGCCCGTCCCTACAGTATTGTATGGATCGGACATTTCGGGAGCGCGAGGGCGACCGCGGCCACCACCACGCCACCTCGGGGTCCGTCGACCCGGGGCGACGGCGCGTCCTGGCCGGCACCGGTCTCCTACTCGGACTCGGTCTGGCGGGGTGTCTCGGCGACGGGGGCGACGGTGGCGCGGTGCCGGACCCTGTGACGCTCACCCAGGCCGACGAGTGTGACGTCTGTGGCATGGTCATCCCGAACCATCCCGGGCCGACGACGGAGACCTTCTACGCGGACCAGCAGCCGTCCGGCCACGACAACCCCGCACGGTTCGACAGTACCTGGGAGGCCTTCCAGTACGACTTCGAGCGCGAGAACCAGGGCTGGGAGCGCCAGGCGATGTACGTGACCGACTACTCGTCGGTCGACTACGAGATCACCGAGGACGGAGGCGACCTGCTGATCTCGACCCACCCCGAGGCCGAAGCCTTCGCTCCCGCTGGTGAGGTGACCTTCGTGGTCGGCTCCGAGGTCATCGGCGCGATGGGCAAGGACCTCGTCGCCTTCACCGACGACGGGGACGCCGAGGCCTTCCAGGCGGACCACGGCGGGGAACTGCTGGCCCTCGACGAGGTGACGCCCTCCGTCATCGCCGGCCTGGGTCGCAACTGACCGATGCTCGACGTCAGGTACGTCGGTGGGGTCCTCGTGGCGGTGCTCCTCCTGGCGTCGACCGCCTTCGTCGTCACGCCGTCGGCCGGACAGGGCCTCTCGCCCGTCTCGTTCGACGAGACGCTCTCGACGGGGATGACCGGCGTCGACGTGCACCAGGCCCGGGAGCAGGGCTACGTCGTCCCTCGTGCAGAGGTCTTCTACTCGCAGTACGAGTACGTGGTCGGGTACTGGGGCATGGAGGCGCTCGTCGGTGGTCTCCAGAGCGCCCAGGCCGGCGGGTACTTCGGCGATCCGCTGGCCGTCTTCGTGACGGACGTCGCGGGCGCCCAGCCGACCCTCACCGACGAGGGGTACGTCCGCGCCGGCCAGTCGACGGCGATCGGCTGGGTCCGTGCCGCCGACGCGCACTTCGTCGTCGACAGCGGGGCGCGGACGCCGGCCGGACCGACGGCGCTGCCGTTCGGGTCGCAGACGGTGGCCGAGTCCTTCGTCGCCGCCCACGGCGGCGAGGTCGTCGGCTGGGAGGCGGTCAGGGCCCGCTACGCCACCGCCCCCGACGCGACGGCCACGCGCCTCGCAGACCGGCGTGCGAGTCGGGCCGCGTGGGCCGACGACGTCGTGGCGGCGACGCGGGACCTCTCCGACCGACCGACGGAGACGGTCGTCGGCCAGGACGCTCCGACCCTCGCGGCCGCAGTCGAGCGCGCGCCCCCGAATACGACGGTCAGGCTCCCACCCGGGACCTACGCGGGCAACCTCACGGTCGCCAAACCGCTGACGATCGCTGGCTCGGGGACTGACTCGGTGATCAGGGGCGACGGTACCGGCACCGTGCTCAGCGTGCGGTCACCCCACGTGGCCGTCACCGACCTCCACGTGACCGGCGTCGGCGACCGGGCGGTGGGAACGGCGGAGAACGCCACCGGCGACGGCTGGGACGAGCGCATCCAGCTCGTCTACGGCCGTGGCGACGCGGCGATCAGGCTCGCAGACGCCCACGGGTCCCTCGTGGCGAACGTGACGGTCGACACGCCGACCAACGGCATCGCCGCACTGAACAGCTCCCGGGCCGTCGTCCGGAACGTGAGCGTGCGCGGAAACGACGACCGGTGGGCTGGCGGCATGGGCGCTCTCGCCATGTACTCCGAGATGGTCGTCCAGAACTCGACGTTCGTCGACGGACGCGACGGCGTCTACACGCACCACAGCCACGGCGTCGTGATCAGGGCCAACGCCATGCGAGACCAGCGATTCGGCGTCCACGAGATGTTTACCAGCCGGGCACTGGTCGCGAACAACGCGATTAGTGGAACGGACGTCGGCGTCATCGTCATGACGCGTCCGGCCGGAAACGTCCTCGTGGCCAACGACGTGCGCGACAGCGAGCAGGGCATCTCCGTCTCCGGGAGCGCCTCCTTCGTCGCCGAGAACGCCCTCGTGGCGAACGACATCGGTCTCTCGATCGGGACCGACCGATCGTACTACGCCCGGAACGCCGTCGTCCGCAACGAGGTCGGGATCCGCTCGGCGACCCTGTTGCCAACCAACGAGGTGGTCGAGAACGACGTGGTCGACAACGAGGCGTACGTGTCGACCGGGTCCGGGGTGCAGAACGTCTGGGCCGCTGGCGGACGGGGGAACTACTGGGGCGACGTGCCGGGCGTCGACCGCGACGGCGACGGCGTCCGCGACCGCGCGTTCCGGCCAGCCAGTCGACTCGACGGCAGCGCGGCGGACAGCGTCGGGGCCGCAACGCTGTCTCGCTCCCCGGCCGTCTCGGCCATCCGACAGTTCCAGTCGCAGGTGCCGGGCCTGCGAGGCTCCAGCGTGATCGACCCCGCCCCGCTCGCGGCCCCGGTCCGGCCCGACGCCCTGGCCCGCCTCGGCGTGGAGGTGGCCGCGTGACCGTCGACGGCTCGGCCGCCGCGGACGTGGTGGACGCGGAGCCGTCGGCCGACGATTCCGTGGTTTCGGCCGAGGGCGTCGAACGGTCGTTCGGCGACCTCGACGTCCTCGCCGGCGTCTCCTTCGCGGTCGCCCCGGCCTCGGTCACCTGTCTGGTCGGGTCGAACGGCTCCGGCAAGACCACCCTCCTCCGGATCGTCGCCGGACTCCTCGACGCCGACGCCGGCTCGGTCACCATCGACGCTGGCGGCGAGCGGCCCGTCGGCTACCTCGCCCAGCGCCCGGACTTCCGCCACCAGTTCACCGTCGCCGAGACGCTCGCCTTCTACGGGGACCTCCTCGGAGCCGACGTCGACGTGGCGTCGACCATCGAGCGCGTGGGTCTCGGGCCAGTCCGCGACCGGCGCGTCGGCGCACTCTCCGGGGGCATGGTCAGACTCCTCGGGATCGCGCAGGCCACGGTCGGTGATCCGCGCGTCCTCGTCCTCGACGAACCCTCGAGCGGGCTGGATCCGACGGTGACGCGCCACGTCAGGGGCGTCATCGACGACCTCGGTGGCGCCGGCCGGTCGATCCTGCTGGCCACCCACGACCTCGGGACCGTCGAGCGAGTGGCAGACCAGGTCCTCGTCCTCGACGACGGCGCCATCGCCGCGCGCGGGACGCCAACTGAGCTGACGGCGGCGACCGAGACGGACGCGCTCGCCGACGCCGTCCCGGAACTGCTCGGTGGGAGCGGACCCGTGGCGGTCTCCGCCGGGCGGCGGGGAGGTGACGACGCGTGAACCGACGGACGGTCGGCCAGGTTCGGACGGTCGCCCAGCGGGAGTTCGGGACGGTCCTCCGCTCGCGCCTGACGGTCCTCTTTCTTGCGGGCTACCTGGCGCTCGTCCTCGGACTGGCGTGGCTCAGCGCCACCGGGACCTACCTCGGACTGGTGCTCGACCTCCTGACGCCGACGGAGGCGCTGATCCCGGTCCTGGCGTTCGCGCTCGGCTACCGGTCGATCCTCGCCGACCGCGAGCACGGCGAACTGGACACGCTCCGGACCTACCCCCTCTCGCGGGGCACCTACGTCGCCGGTGTCTTCCTCGGTCGGGCCGTCGTGACCGTCGCCGTCGTCCTCGCGAGCCTGCTGGGCGCGGCCCTGCTCGTCCCGCTGACGGAGGGGCGACAGATATCGGTCGTCGCCGCCCACGCGACCGTCGACTCGCCGCTGCTGTACGGTCGGTACGTGGTCCTGACCGTCGTCTTCGCGCTGGTCGCGCTGGCCGTGGCGCTGCTCGTCTCGGCCGCCGCCCAGTCCTCGCGCGGCGGGCTGGCACTCGCCGCGGGGGCCGTCCTCGCGATGGTGGTCGGCGTCGACAGCGCCCTGATCGCGGCACTCACGGGGGGACTCGTCTCGCCGGAGGGGCTAACGTGGCTGCTCGCGATCAGCCCCAATAGCGCCTTCCGGGGCCTGGTCTTCGCGCTCACCCTCGCGCCGGTCGGGGCGACGGTGCCGACCGGTGCCGGGCTCCTCCCCAGCGTCGTCGGACTTGTCGGGTGGACGGCGCTCGCACTCGCCGGCGCCGCAGCGGTCGCCTGGCGGTCCTGAGTGGGGGCTGCCGGCATCACCTTCATTGGCGTGTGGGGCACCGGCCTAGACATGAAACTCCGGACCGTGCTCGGGCTCGCGGCGGGGACGCTCGGCGCGACGGCCATCTCGAACCGGCTGTTGACCGCCCGCGCCGGCGAGTTCGAGCCCTTCGTCGAGGGTGATCAGGGCACCTACCGCTGGCGGGGATTCGACGTGGCCTACACGGAACTGGGCGACCCCGCGGACCCGGACGTCGTCCTGCTCCACGGCGTTCACGCCGCCGCCTCCGGTCACGAGTTCTGGCGCGTCGCGGCGGACCTCGCCACGGACCACCACGTCGTCGTCCCCGACCTTCCGGGCTTCGGGCACTCCGACCGCCCGCCACTGCTGTACTCCGCGTCCCTGTACGTCACCTTCGTCAGCGACGTCCTCCGGGACCTGAGCGACGAGCCGCCGACCGTCGTCGCCTCGTCGCTGACGGCGAGCTACGCCGCGATCGCCGCCGGGGCCGAGGACGTCGCCGAACTGGTCCTCGTCTGTCCGAGCGACGGGACCGGCGCCGGGCGGCGGCTCTGGCTGCGCGCCCTCCTGCGGTCGCCCGTCCTCGGCCAGGGGCTGTTCAACCTCCTCGCCAGCAAGGCCTCGATCCGGTACTTCCACCGCGACCACGGGGTCGCCGAGCTGGCCCGCCTGCCCGACGACGTGATCGACTACGAGTGGCTGACGGCGCACCAGCCGGGTGCGCGGTTCGCGCCCGCCTCGTTCCTCGCGGGCTACCTCGATCCGGAGGAGGACGTGGGCGACGTGCTCGCAGACCTCGAGGTCCCGGTCACGCTGGTCTGGGGGCGCGACGCGGACGTGGCCCCCCTGGCGCGCGGCCGCGAGTGGGCCGAGCGGGCGGACGCGCGGCTCGTGGTCTTCGACGACGCGAAACTCCTCCCCCACGTCGAACACCCCGAATCGTTCCTCGAGGTGCTGCGGCAGGACGTCCTCGCGACGAAATAAAACGGTGGTCCTCAGCGCGGCTCGAAGGTGAGGACGCGGTCGCCGGTCGTCACGCGCTCGCCGACGTCGAGGCCCACGACCATCCCGACCTCTGCCTCGTCGCCGTCGGTGTCCTGCATCATCCCCGTCACCTGCACCGGCCCGAAGTTCGCCAGCGCCGTGATGTAGGGCGCGTCGTCGGCGAAGTTCGGTGCCGCCACGGCGATCTCGGTGAAGCTCACGATCTCGCCGGACTCCGGGATCGGCTCCGCGGACAGCTCCCGGGAGCCACACTCCGGACAGATCCGGCGCGGCGGGAGCCACCCGTGGCCGTTCGCACACTCGAGGTACTCTCCCTCGCCCGCCTCGATGGCGTCGAGGAGGTCGTCGAAGGCGCCGTCACGTGCGCGCTCGAAGTCTGCCATTATTCGGTCACCTCCAGGACGTGAACCGTGGTACTGGCGGCCGTGCCGCCGGCGTTGTGCGCGATCGCGGTGCTCGCGTCGTCGACGGCGTCGGAGCGACCGTGGTCACCGCGGAGCAGCATCGTGATCTGGGCGACCTGCGAGGCGCCGGTCGCGCCGACCGGGTGCCCCTTGGCCTTCAGGCCGCCGGTGACGTTGATCGGCATCTCGCCGTCGCGGGTCGTGATGCCTTCGCGGGCCTTCGAGATGCCCTCGCCCTTCTCGAAGAGGCCGAGAGCCTCGGCGGCGAGGACCTCCGCGATGGTGAAGCAGTCGTGGACCTCCGCGAAGTCGACGTCGTCCGGACCGATGCCGGCGTCGTCGTAGGCCTCGTCCGCCGCGTTGGCCGCAGCGGGGGTCTCGGTGACGTCCTCGCGGTCCTGCAGCGCGAGGCGGTCGCCGCCCTGGCCGGTGCCAGTGATGGCGACGGTCTCGTCGAGCCCGTTCTCGGCGGCGTAGTCCTCGCTCGCGAGGACGATGGCCGCGGCGCCGTCCGTGATCGGACAGGAGTCGTAGAGACCCAGCGGCGAGGCGAGCTGTGGGGCCTCCTGGTGGTCCTCCACGGAAATCTCGCGGTGGAGCTGTGCGTGTTCGTTCTCCATCGCGTTGTCGTGGTTCTTGACGGCGATGTGGGCGAGGTCCTCCGTCGACCCGCCGAGCTGGTCGAAGTAGGCGCGGGCCATCAGCGCGTAGGCCCCCGGGAAGGTGATCCCCTGGTTCACCTCGTAGAGGTCGTCGGCGGCGATGGACAGGGCCTCCGTCGCGCCCGCCGTCCCAATGTTGGTCATCCGCTCGGCGCCGCCGACCACGACCAGGTCGGCCTCGCCGTTGCGGACGTCGCGGACGCCCTGGCGGACGGCCGCGCCGGCCGAGGCACACGCCGACTCGTAGCGCGTCGCGCCCACGCCGTCGGCGCCGATGGCCTCGGCCATCATCGGGCCCTGATGGCCCTGGTGGTCGGCCATCTCGCCCATGAAGTTGCCGTAGTACAGCGCCTCCACCTCGTCGGGAGCCACGCCCGCGTCGTCGAGGGCGCCGAGCCCCGCCTCCGCGAACATGTCCCGAGCCGTTCGTTCGGAGTCCTGGCCGAAGTGCGTGTGGCCAACCCCCGATACGCGTGGATCTGACATCGGATATTGTTTCGGTCAGGCTCCATAAATGCTTGCCGGGACCTTGGATCCCCGGGATGGAATTACACACCACCGCGCGACGGCGGCGACGATCCGAACGCCAGAGGCAACGCGCCCTCGTCAGGCGAGGATGTCGCCGATGCGTCGGGGTTCCCCCGACAGGGCCGGCTCCTCCTCGACGATCTTGAGGACCTCGTGGTCGGTGACCTGGGGGTAGTCCTTCTGGGTCGCCTCCTCGATGAGGGCCTTCTCCAGGCGGAACTCGGTCCCCTGGTAGACGACGTCTACGCCGTGCTCGTCGAAGGAGAGGGCGGTCATGGGGCGGCGTACGCGGCGGGGGCGCAAAAACGGCGCGGATCGGCCGAGCCGGCGACGGCGCGGGAAACCCCGCGGGATTTTTGGTGGTTCGGCGGCGAGTGCCAGGTATGACCGACCCACGCACCGGTTTCGGGGCCCGCGCCTCCAGGGTGACGGTCGCCCCCTGCCGTGCGTGTCGTCGGTGACTCGCTTCTGGGCCGGGTTGGCTGCCAGTCGGCCCGGCCCTCGACGCCGTGCGACCGTCACCGATGCCAGCGACTCGCCGACGGATTCCAGCCACACCATGTTCGACACCCTCGCCCGATCCATCCGCACCGCAACGCGAACAGTCTCCCAGGCCATCCACCAGGTCCGGGAGGACGTCCGGTCGGCGCGGGCCAAGGACCCCGCCGCCGGGAGCGTCACGGAAGTCCTGACATACCCCGGTCTCCACGCCGTCTGGATCCACCGACTCGAACACCGGCTCTGGACCGCCGGCTACCACCTGCTCGCCAGGCTCTCGTCGCAGGTCACGCGATTCCTGACCGGCGTCGAGATCCATCCGGCCGCGGACCTCGGCCGACGCGTCTTCGTCGACCACGGCATGGGCGTCGTGATCGGCGAGACGGCCGATATCGGCGACGACGTGCTCATGTACCACGGCGTCACCCTCGGCGGCGGGTCGATGCGCCGCGAGAAGCGCCACCCCACCGTCTGCGACGACGCGACCATCGGTGCGAACGCCACGCTCGTCGGGGCCATCACCATCGGCGAGGGGGCGACGGTGGGCGCGGGCGCCGTCGTTGTCGAAGACGTTCCACCGGGTGTCACCGTCGCCGGGAACCCCGCCGAGGTGGTCGGGCGAGACGGCACCGAGGTGACGCCGTACGGCGTCGAACCGGACGACTGTGGACCCGACGACGGGGGGCGCGACCAGGGTGAGGACGACGACCCGTATCGCGACCAGTCCGAGTGTCACCCGCCCTGACGCAGTCAGTCGTCGACGCAGTCCGTCCCGCGGCGCGTGTAGACGGTCCCCGAACTCGTCGAGCCGGTCCGGAACATCTCCTGGCCGTCGAGCAGGATCTGGTTGTCGTAGCCGCCGCTCATCCGGACGAACAGGAACTTGCTCTCCGAACAGCCCGGCTTGAAGACCATGTACACGTCGTTGGTCGGCTCGACGGCGCTCCCGTTGACGACGACGGAGTCGCCCTGGATCGAGTAGGCGTTCGGCATCTCCTCGCGGACGGCGTCTGGGGGCTCGTCGTCCCAGTCGTACCCGCTGTTGTGGACGTTGTCGGGGAAGACGATCACGTAGACGGGCGGCGAGAGGCCCTCGATGGTGCGGTCGTAGCGCTGGACGTAGACCCAGTCGTTCGTCGCCGGGAAGTCCTGGCTGCCGAGCTGGCGCGTCGGGCCGTCGGGGTCGATGGCCAGCGTGAAGTCGTAGGTCTCGTCGAGCAGGGGCATCCGGCGGTTGCCGACCATAGCGTAGGCGAATCGCTCGGAGGCCCCGGTGAACGCACAGCGCGTCGGGGCGCCGACCTCGTACTCCCGGAGGAGGTAGGTCTCGTCGGTCCCCGGCTCGGAGGTCACTACGTCGACGTCGTCGCCCTCGTTCAGACAGGAGACGGACTGGGGCACGTTCGAGGTCCAGGTGTGGACGTCGGTACCCTCGACGCGAAGGTGGTACCGGTCGCCCTCCTGCACGTGGGAGGGCCGAATCACGAGGACGCCGTTCGTCCGATCGAAGTCGAAGGAGGCGGCGTAGCCCGTCGTCGGGTCGCCCTGTGGCAACAGCGTCAACGCGAGCACGACGGTGAGGGCCGCGGCCACCACGACGACGGCGATCAGCAACAGGACGCCGATCACCGACGACGCGCCGCGGTCGCCGCCTGGCGGGACCATTCGGTTCGGGTATCGGCGAGTGGCACTCCTTAGTGTTGCGTCGGTGTCGAGAGCCGAGTCCCCCCCCCCCAGGAGTTCGATTCCAGAGAATTCTTGCGACCGCCCGCAACAGCACCCAGCATGGCGGCGACGATCCGTGGGACGATCCGTGGGATGGCAGAGAGAGCGAATCCGGCGTTCGCGGCGGCAGCCGTGGTCGTGCCGATCGCGGCACTGGCCTACGCGATCGCGATGGGGTCCCGCGAGGTCCACACCTACGTCCACGTCATGGCTGGCGTGCTGTGGACGGGAACGGACCTGTTCATGGCCCTCGTCCTCGGGCCGGTGCTGGGCGGCCTCGACGTCGAGGAGCGTGCCAGCGTCTTCCAGCGGTTCACGCCGAAGATGACCTTCCTCATGCCGACCCTGGCGCTGGTCACCATCGCGGGCGGCATCACGCTCGTGCCGCGCGTCTCCTCGCTGGCGGTCACCGACCCGTGGCTCGCCCTGTTCACCGCTGGCTCGACGGTGCCGGCACTCCTGCTGATCGGGTGGCAGTTCGACGCCTTCACCGACTGGCGCTGGCTCGGGTTCTTCGGCGTCGCCGCCGTCGGCAGCGGCGCCTGGCTCGCGCTCACCCTGCCCGAGTTCACGATGATCAGCCACCTGATCGCCGCGGCGCTCGGGATCGTCACGGTCCTGTCCGTGATGGGCTTCGGCGTGCTCATGCCCGGCGAGGTCCGGATGTACCGCGAGATGATCTCGTCGAACCCGGACACCCAGCTGATCGGCGCCATCGGACTCCGCAACGCGAAGCTCTCGGGCGTCCAGGGCCTCCTCCAGCTCGCCATCGTCGTCGTGATGGTCTACATGCGGTGGGGCTGGTTCTGACGCGGCGGCCCGCCTACCGCCGCGACCCGTCGGGGTCCGTCGGCTGGCGACCCCGCACCTGGCCGCTCCGACGCTGGCAGCGATCGCGAAAAGGAGGCCGTCTCGACCCCAGTGCGTGGGAACGACCCACGTGACTAACCGGCTGGCGAGCGAACGTCTCTAGCGGTGAGTACGCGTGCAAGCTTTCGTCATGGAAGAGATCGGTGCAGTCGGCTTCGCCGAGAAGGACAAACCGGACCCGGGTCCGACCGACGCAGTCGTCCGACCCACCCGTGGGCTCGTGTGTACGTCCGACGTCCACACCGTCAACGGGGCGATCGGGGAGCGGGAGAATCTCACGCTCGGTCACGAGGTGGTCGGCGTGGTCGAGTCCGTCGGCGAGGCGGTCTCCGTCTTCGAGCCCGGTGACAGGGTCGCCGTGGGGGCGATCACTCCCGACTGGGGGTCACCGGCCGCCCAGGACGGCCACCCCTCGCAGTCGGGCCAGGCACTCGGTGGCTGGAAGTTCGCCAACGTCAAGGACGGGACCTTCGCCGAGTACGTCCACGTCAACGAGGCCGACGCGAACCTGGCCGCCATCCCGGAGTCGGTCAGTGACGAGGCAGCCGTCTACGTGACGGACATGATGAGTACGGGGTTCATGGCCGCCGAGTACGGCGACGTGCCGATGGGCGGGACGGTCGCCGTGTTCGCACAGGGCCCGGTCGGCCTCATGGCCACGCGCGGCGCAAAGCTCCAGGGAGCCGGTCGGGTCATCGCTGTCGAGACCGTCCCCCATCGACAGGAACTCGCACGCCAGTACGGGGCCGACGACGTAGTCGACTTCGCCGAGGGGGATCCCGTCGATCAAATTTTCGAGTTGACCGACGGCGAGGGCGTCGACACGGCCATCGAGGCGCTGGGCACCAGCCAGACCTTCGAACAGTGCGTGACGGTGACCAAACCCGGCGGGACGATTTCGAACGCCGGCTACCACGGCGAAGGGGAGTTCGTGAAGATCCCGCGGGAGGACTGGGGCGTCGGCATGGCCGAGAAGGACGTCGCCACCGGCCTCTGTCCGGGCGGGCGCCTCCGCCTCCAGCGCCTCCTCAGGCTCCTCGAGGCCGGCCGCGTCGACCCCACGGCGATGACGACCCACGAGTTCCCGTTCGAGGAGACCGACGAGGCCTTCCGACTCATGGACACCAAGGAGGACGACGTCGTCAAGCCGCTGATCGTCTTCGAGTGACCGGTCGCGGTCGCGCAGGGGCGAGCGGCGCACGACGACCGCCCGTCGACCACGGGCACCGCGCCCCCTGCACTAACGGGCGCGATGGGGCTGTCACCGGGGGGCGGACGGTCGTCAGCCCGGCGTCAGACGCCCGTCAGACCCGGGGAGGGGCTTTAAGACCGCGGAAATCCCATGACGCCACAGTATGCCGTCGTTTCGTTCGGACCCCCTCGACGAACTGGTGATCCCCGACGGGACCCACGTCGAGGAGCACGACCTGGTCACGGCTGGGGACGTGATCGTGGGCGGGCAAAGCGTCGTCGAGTTCGGGGTGCGAGGCCGGTCCGTCGTGGCTGGCGAGCGCGTCCGCTTCGGTGGCCACATCGAGGCCGAGGGGGACTGCCGGCTCGACATGTGGTGCGTGGTCGAGGACAACGTCCTCGTGGGAGAGGACGCGTACCTCGGCGAGCGCGTCACCGTCGGCGGCGAACTGAAGGTCGCCGGCGACCTCGACATCGGCGACGACGTCGACATCGAGGACGGCTTCGAGGCCAACGGCTGGATCGTCATCCGCAACCCCATGCCAACTATCGTCTTCCTGTTCGTCTATCTCGGCCAGCTCTTGCGCATCGGCGAGGAGGAGGCCGCAGAGGAGGTCCTCGCGGCGATGCTCGACGACGAGGGCGACCGGGAGCACCAGCCCGCGATCATCCCGCGGGGCGCGCGCGTCGGCGACGACGCCTGGCGCGTCTCGACTCCGGCCCGCATCGGCGACGGCTGCCGACTCCACGGCAACGTCCGGGCCGAGTCGCTGACCGTCGGCCGCGACAACGAAATCTTCGGCGGTCTCCGCGCGAAGGAGGGCGTCACACTCGGCGCCGGGACCGAGGTGACCGGCAACGTGACGACTCGGACCGGCACCGTCCGGATCGGGCCCGACACGCACGTTCGCGGCGACGTGGCGGGCGAGCACGTGGAGGTCCACCGCGAGGCCGAGATCGACGGCAGCATCCGGGCCCGCGAGGAGACGACGATGGTCACCGAACCGGTCCTCGAGGGGCCGGCGGTCGTGTCCCTGGACGACGTCGACGAGGCAGTCGAGACCGGCGAGAACGAGACCGACGCGCCCGAGGGCGCCGCAGACGCAGCCGACGAAGACGCGACGCCCGGCGCCGAAGACGAGCCGGCGACGCGAGAAGTCGCCGGGGACGGGGACTGACCGACCGACCTAGCACCACTGCAGCCAGATGTTACCGTCGCCAGCGACGGTGATCTGCAGGTCCTCGTAGGTGAAGGTGACCTCCACGGGTTCGCGATCACCGCGGGCGTGGCCGCCAACCAGGGCCTCCAGTGCGTCGGGCTCGACGGTCTCCGCCAGCGGCGACAGGTCGGTCTGGTCGACGTTGTGGACGAACGACGCAGCCTTGACGACGGCGTGCCCGACCGGCTCCGACTCCGGGTCGAAACGGAGGTGGAACGTGTCCGGACTCCGTTCGTGTCCACCGCTGGGCGTGATGTCACCCACGAGCGGCGTCCCCTCGCCGTACACGAGGTCTAGCGTGGTCATTGGCAGTTTTCCCGGCCGGGCGTCAATAGTCCTTGTGGATCCAGCACACATCCGACGAGACATCGACGTGCGTCACGGGGTGGGGACCCCGACGAGTGATCTCCTGGTGGCGACGTACGGCGTCGGCAGGCGTTCGAGGGTGACTCGCTTCCGGCGGGCGTCGTAGGCGACCACGCCGACCTCGTCGAGGAGGGGCAGGTGGACGTGGTGGAGTGACCGCCTGGCAGCGTCGACGGCCTCAGCCGGGGCGCTCTGACGTCGGTACTCCCGACTGGCGAGTCCGACGGCGAGGTCGGCCAGCGACACGGGCTTCGCGACGGTCTCCAGCATCGAGACGACGAGTTCCCGCCTGTCGTCCGCGAGGAGGACTGCGACGGCCTCCCACGCCTCGGCCGAGGCCTCGTCCGCGTCCACGCACTCGAGGGCCGTAACGCGGTCGGGGTCTACCGCCAGGGTCACGCCGTCGCCGCCCCGTTCGATCAGGCCGACCGACGTCAGTCGGGGGAGGTGGTCGTGATGCAGGTCGGCGGTCACCCGCCGACGGTCGGCGTCCGTGACCTCGCCGACGGGGCAGTCACGGCACCGGGCCACGACGTGGCGAGCGAGTGCCCCACGCGCGAGGGAGTCCTCGGTCCGGAGACACCGGACGATGGCACGGTGCCGGCGGTGCTCTGCGAGTACCCTGAGTGCGTCGGTCGCGATCGGTCGACGCTCGTCAACCGCCGGGCCGTCGGGGACGCCAGCGGTGTTGGCGGGATTACCCATGGACGGAGCCAGGCGTTCTCCGCCCTTGAGTCGCGTTCCTAATTCTTTAAGCACCGCCAACCGCCGGGTAAGACCCCGCTACCACGGCGCCGAGCGCACGACGGCGCGTGTGCCCGCCACGACCGGCTCAGAGACCGAGGCGTGCGAACTGGGCGTCGGGGGCCGACGCCTCTTCGAGTCCTCGCCGGAGGAGTGCGACCATGCGATCCCGGACGTCCGGGGCCGAGGCGGCGATGTCGCTGGTCTGGTGGGGGTCGGGCTCCACGTCGAAGAGCATCGGGTCCTCGTGCTGGACCCAGGTGTCCGCAGCGACCTGCCAGACGGGCAGGGACGCGTAGGGGAGTGACGACGGCGTGACCGCGTCGCCCGTCGGCGCGTCGCCACCGTAGGCCGTGCTGGCGTACGTCGCGCCGTACCGGTGCAGCGGTGCGTCGGCGTCGGCCGGCGGGTGGTGGTAGGTGTACCGCCCGTCGGTGACGTTGACGCCCGCCCCGAAGTACCCGTAGAGGGCGTAGTCGCGATGATCGGCGGGATCGCGCTCGCCGGTCACCAGGGGCAGGAGGCTCCGGCCGTGGGGCGACTCACCCGGTAGTCCGAGCGCGTCGCGGATCGTCGAGTGGACGTCCACGGCCGAGGTGAGCCCACCGACGCGGTCGCGCGTCTCGCCCGGATAGTGGACGAAGAGTGGCGTCCGCGCCACCTCGTCGTAGGTCGGCTGGTGGTTCTTCGCCAGGTGGCCGTGGTCGCCCAGCGCGTACCCGTGGTCGGTCGTGACGACGACCATCGTCTCGTCCCAGAGGTCCCGATCGTCGAGGACGTCGAGCAGTCCGCCGAACCAGCTGTCGGTCATGGTCACCTTGCCCGCGTACTGCGAGCGGACGAAGTCGAGTTCCCGCTCGTCCATGTCCTGGGCGTCGACGGAGGCGTACTCGGGCCAGATCCGGAGGTTGGGATCCCGAGGGTCCTCGTCGGTGTACATCGAGGCGTAGGGTTCGGGGTTGTGAAACGGTTCGTGGACGTCGAAGCTGTCGACGTAACAGAACCACCGGTCGAGTTCGGGGGTCGCCTCGCGGAGCCACTCCGCGGCCGTCCCGAAGGTCCGTGCGGCGAAGAAGTCCCGTTCGTCCGTCGGATCGAGGTCCGTCACGTTCCGGGCGTACTGCGCGTTGTCCCGTCTGATCGCGTCGGCCTCGTCGGGTCTGATGCCGGACTGGGCGAGCAGTTGCGCGTCGGGGTGGCGTGGCGTCGTCCGCAGGGCGTCGCGCTCGTGCCCGCGGACGAAGTCGAAAGACAGGAAGTCGGTCCAGTAGCCCTCCCCACCCCGCTCGAAGTAGTGGTAGTGGTCGGTGACGAGGTGGGGGTAGATCCCTGCGTCGCGGGCCAGCGCTGGCAGGAGGTCGTCGAAGGGCTCGGCCGGACCCCAGGGACGCCAGAGGAACTCCCGGACCCCGGCGAGAAACTCCCGGCGCTGTGGCATACAGGGGAGCGACCCCGTCCAGTGGCGGTCGAAGACGGTCGCGCGCTCGGCGAAGCGGTCGAGGGCGTCCGTCGCGATGGCGTAGTCCGTGACGACGGGCGTCTCGCGGTACGCACCGGGGACGTCCCACCGGAGGCTGTCGATCGTCACGAGGAGGACGTTCGAGACGGGAGACACGCGACGGGATTCGGCAGAGACGGGGAAAAGTAGTCAGTGACTGCCGGGAGGGGCGACGATTCGACCGACTCCTCGGCCGGGTCCGGCACGTGCCGCGTGATCCGGGTCACGGCGACTGCCGCGTCGCCCACGTCCAGGATGTCGGCTGATGGGGCGTACTCGCGAACGGTCTCGACGACCGTTCGAAGGGGCCCCGCACAGTGTCGTGTTCACTGCGACCACGGCGCACTCCGATCGTCGGTCGCCACGACGGGGCGAACCGAAAACCCCTTCCGCCGAACTGCGGTAGCGCAGCCATGCTCTCCGTGGCTCTCGCGGGCAAGCCCAACGCTGGCAAGTCCACCTTCTTCCAGGCCGCGACGATGGCCGACGTGGACGTGGGCAACTACCCGTTCACCACCATCGACCCGAACCGCGGGGTCACGCACGTCCGCACGGACTGCCCCTGTCTCGACCGAGCAGAGCGGTGTGGCGACGAACACTGCCACGACGGCAAGCGCTACGTCCCCGTCGAACTCCTCGACGTCGCCGGCCTCGTACCGGGTGCCCACGAGGGCAAGGGACTGGGTAACCAGTTCCTCGACGAGTTGACGAACGCCGACGTCATCCTGCACGTGGTCGACGCCTCCGGCGGAACCGACGCCGAGGGCGAACCGGTCGAGGTCGGCGCCCACGACCCCGTCGAGGACGTCGACTTCGTGGAGCGGGAGATGGACCTCTGGCTGGCGAGCATCGTCGAGCGCAACTGGGAGACCATCGAGCGCCAGTCTCGCTCGCCGGACTTCGAGATCGACGAGTCGCTGACCGAGATGCTCACGGGCGTCGGCGCGACCGAGGCCGACGTGGCGAAAGTCCTCCGCGCCCTCGACTACCCGGACGATCCCATCCAGTGGGAGGACGAGCACCGCGAGGCGCTCGCCACCGCCATTCGCGAGCAGACCAAGCCGATCGTCGTCGTGGCGAACAAGGCCGACGTCGCACCCGCCGAGAACCTCGACCGGCTCCAGGAGGCCGCCGAGACGGTGATCCCGACGACGGCCGACGGCGAACTGGCCCTCCGGCGCGCCGTCGACGCGGGGATCGTGGACTACGACCCCGGGGACGCCGACTTCGACCTGGTCGGCGACGTGAGCGACGAGCAAGAACAGGGGCTAGAGCGCATCCGCGACGTGATGACCGCGTGGGGCGGCACCGGCGTCCAGACCGCCCTCGACACCGCGGTCTACGACGTGCTCGACCGGATCACGGTCTACCCCGTGCAGAACGAGTCGAAGTGGACCGACGGGCAGGGGAACGTCCTCCCGGACGCCTTCCTCCTCGTCCGCGACGCGACGCCGGTCGATCTGGCCTACGCCGTCCACTCGGACATCGGCGAGGGCTACGTCCACGCCGTCGACGCACGCTCGGGTCGGCGCATCGGCGACGACCACGAACTGAGCGAGGGCGACGTGATCAAGATCGTCAGCACGGCGAAGTGAGGCCGGAGGAAGCCACCGGACTTGATAGGTGGTGCGGGTGACACCCGGATATGGGAGTCCTCCACCGGCTCCGCGTCGGCCTCCGGCTGGCCCGGGGCAGCCTCACCGTCCTGCGCGACCACCCGCACCTGCTCTGGTTCCCGGCCATCGGCGGCGTCGCCGGTCTCGTGTTCGTCGGAACGCTCCTCGGGAGCGTCTTCGCGACGGGCCTCGCCGGGGACGGGTCGCCCGTCCTGTACGTGACGCTGTTCGTCGTCTACGTGGGGTCGACCTTCCTCGCGGCCCTCACGACCGCGGCGCTGATGCACGAGACGAACCGGGCCTTCCACGGCGAGACGCCGACAGTGTGGGGCGGCCTCGCGGCCGCCTGGGAGCACACGTGGCAACTGCTGGCCTGGGCGGTCATCGCCGCGGTCGTCGGCGTGCTCATCCGGGCCATCGAAGAGTCGAGCGACCTGGCGGGCCAGATCCTCGCGGTGGTCTTCAGCCTGGCCTGGGGCGTCCTGACGTACTTCGTCGTCCCGGTGATCGTCTTCGAGGACCAGTCCGTGACGGGGATGTTCTCGCGGAGCGGTGGGATCGTCCGCGAGGTCTGGGGTGAGTCGCTGGGTGCCGAGACCGGTATCGGCATCGTGACGTTCCTGCTCGTGCTCGCCGGTGCGGGCGTGGCGGCGGTGCTGTTCCTGGTGGTCCCGACCGGGTCGACGGGCGGGCTCCTCGCCGTGCTGGTCCTCGGTGGCGGTGCGATCGTGCTGGCCTTCCTCGTCGGCGAGACGCTGTCGGGCATCGCGAAGACCGCGGTCTACGTCTACGCGACGGAGGACGAGCGGCCACCCCAGTTCGCACACGTGGACTTCGGGCGGCGGTAGTCGACTCAGACGAGCGGCCGGAACCACACGGCCGCGACGAGCACCGCGAGGAACAGGTACGACCCTCGTATCAGCAACATCGTGGCCAGCTTCGCGTCCGCCCGGCGGGCGACCAGGGCCACGGCACCGAACGGGACCACGGCCAGCGCCGCACTCGGGGGCACGCCTCGGACCCCCACCGCGAGGCCGACGACCGCAACCGATCCGACGGCGAACAGGCCGTAGGCGACCGCCCGGGCCCGCGCGGGCCCGAGCACGACCGCGACGGTTCGCTTGTGGATGCCCGCGTCCCAGGTCACGTCCGTCGCGTCGTCGATCACCTTGATCCCCGAGAGGACGACCAGGAACACGCCCGCCAGCCCGAGCACTGCGGGCGCGAGCGAACGTCCCTGGACGTAGTAGCCCCCGATCAGCGCCAGCGAGATTCCGAGCGGATAGCCCGTCGTCGCCGTGACGGGGTTGGTGTCGAGTTGTGGGGCGTGGAAGTAGCCGATGACCCAGCCCGGGAGCGTCAGCAGGGCAGCCACGACGTCGACGGCGAGGGCGAGAAACAGGGTACAGACCGCGAACACGGCAGTCGCGAGCCACAGGGCGAGCCGGCAGCCCTGGAGCGTCAGTGGATGGTCGTCGTCCTCGCCGCGGACGAAGAAGTCGACGTAGCCGTCGGTGACGTGGGCGGTGTAGAGCGCGCAGAAGACGGCGAGCAGGTGGACGGTCCCGACCAGCGGCTCCACGGTGCCGGCGAGCACGGCGCCGAACAGGGCCGACGCCAGCGCCGGGAGCATGAAGACCGGGTGAACCTGGGAGGCCAGCGCCCGGAGCGTCTGGCCGGGCCCCGAGCCGTGACGGGCGAGCGACACGGTCCACGGGAGGGAGACGGTCGGCAAAAATCGCCGGGGCCCTCCACGCACAGTAGGGCGAGCCGAACGGCCCCAAACCGCGCGTTACAGCCGTCGAGGGCTACCGGAGCGAGCGCGTCGCCGTCGCCATCAGTTCGAGAGCGTCCTTCAGCGTCTCCAGGTCGGTGGCGTAGGAGATGCGCGCGTAGCCCGCGCCGTGCTCCCCGAAGGCCTCGCCGGGGACGACGACCACGCCCTCCTCGATGACGGCGTCGACCCAGCCTTCCGGCACCGTCGGCATCGCGTAGAAGGCGCCGTGGGGCGTCGGGCACTCGATGCCCAGGTCCGCGAAGCCGTCCAGGAGGACGTCGCGGCGCTCCTCGAAGGCGGCGACCATCTCGTCGACGCGGTCCTGTGGCCCAGTCAGGGCGGCCTTCGCCGCGTACTGGGCGGGGGCGCTGGCGCAGGCCTGGGCGTACTGGTGGACCCGGAGCATCCGTTCGATGCGCTCGGTGGCCCCCGTGACCCAGCCGAGGCGCCAGCCGGTCATCGAGTACGTCTTCGAGCAGGCGTTGACCAACACGACCTCGTCACTGGTCGCGAACTCGGCGGGCGAGCGGTGCTCGCCCTCGAACACGATGTGCTCGTAGACCTCGTCGGAGATGCAGAGCACGTCGTGCTCGTCCGCGATGCGCGCGAACGCGCGCATGTCGTCGGGCGACTGGACCGCCCCCGTCGGGTTCGCGGGGCTGTTGACGACGAAGGCCGCCGTGTCGTCGGTGATGGCCGCCTCGACGGTCGCCGGGTCGAGCGTCAGGTCGTCGCGGAGCGGCACGGGATGGGGCGTCCCACCGGCGAGGTGGGTCAGCGCGTCGTAGGAGACGAATCCCGGGTCCGGGAAGATTACCTCCTCGCCGGGGTCGACGTGGGCCTCCAGGGCGAGGTGCAGGGCCTCACTCCCGCCGGCGGTGGCGATGACGTCGCCGGGGTCCACGTCGAGGTCGTTGTCCCGGGCGTGCTTTTCCGCGATGGCCTCGCGGAGCGACTCGGTGCCCTTGTTGGAGGTGTAGGCGTCGGCGTCGCCCGCGCGGATGGCATCGACGGCGGCCTCGCGGGCGTGCTCGGGCGTGGGGAAGTCGGGCTGGCCCAGCCCGAGGTTGATGGCGTCCGCGCCGGCGGCCTCGAAGACCTCGCGGATCCCGCTGATCGACACCTGCTCGACGCGGCGTGAGAACCCTGTCATACCCCGGGAACGGACCGCACGCCCGATAACGTTTTAGGTCCGCCGTCGTCGGCCGGTGCGCCGAAACCGGGAGATGGCACGGGCGTCGGCAGACAGGGTTTTGCCGGTCGAAGCCAGAAGGCGACCATGGACGACCTCGCGGCGACGGACGGCCTCGCCTTCCGGGACCGCGCCGTCCTGATCGCTGACACGCTCGTCCTCGCGGACCTCCACCTCGGCCAGGCCGAGGCGTCGCGGGTCGAACTCCCGGTCGGCAACGGTCGCGACGTCCGCGACCGGCTCGGATCCCTCCTCGACGCTACCGAGCCGGCGACGGTCGTCTTCGCCGGTGACCTCCTGCACTCCTTCGACACCGTCCCCTTCGCGGTCACCCGCACGCTCGACGCAGTCGTTGACGAGGCCCGCGAACGTGACGTCGAGCCCGTCGCAATTGCGGGCAACCACGACACGATGCTGGACACGGTCTGGGACGGCGATATTCGTGGCGAGTACCGCGTCGGTGACACCGTCGTCTGCCACGGCCACGTCGAGCCCGACGCCGACGCCGCGCGCTACGTCCTCGGCCACGACCACCCGACCATCGAGGTCGAGAGCCGCCGTCGCCCCTGCTATCTGGTCGGCGACGAGCAGTACCGGGGGGCGTCGGTCGTCGTCCTCCCGGCGTTCAGTCGCCTCCCGCGCGGCGTCGCCGTCAACGACATGCGCGCAAGCGACTTCCAGTCCCCGCTCGTCACCGACCTCGACGCCCTCGCGCCGGTCGTCTGGGACGCGGACGCAGGTGAGACGCTCGCGTTTCCGCCGCTCGGCGCCTTCCGACACCGTCTCTGACTCGTCGTGTGGCCACGGTCTCGATCTAGGTCCCGAGGAGGGCCTCGACCGCCACCCGACCGCTCGCCAGCGCCCCCTGGATCGACGACCAGCGCGTGTAGTCACCGGCGAGGACGACCGGGCCCTCCGGCGCGGTCGGGTCGGGCACGCTGGCGCGAAAGCCGGGCGCCTGGACCAGCTGGGCGGCCGGGATCCGGTGGGTCGCGAGCAGTTCGAGGCCCGCGAAGGAGTTCTCCGGGAACCACGACGCGATGGCAGCCCGGACCTCGTCCGCGAGTGCCTCGTCGTCCTCCTCGGGGACCCCGAGGAAGGTCGCGCTCAGGAGTTGGGTGTCGTCGGGGGCGTAGGAGTCGGCGACCTCCGAGAGGAGGGCGACGTGGTTCGGCCGGTCGTCCTCGGCGTTGACGACGAGTCGGCGGTCGGTCGGCAGGTGCTGGGTCGTCGGGAGCGAGAAGTGCTGGGTCACACAGCCCCGGTACTCGGTCGGAATCGCGTCGACGCCGGTCAGATCCCGGGCGGTCGCCGGATCCGTCGCGACGACGGCCCCGTCGACGGTCACCGACCCGGTGGTCGTCTCCACGGTGACGCCGTCGGCTGTCCTGTCCAGGCCCGTGACGCCCCTGTCCAGGTCGACGGCGACGCCAGCGTCGCGACACCGCGCGGCCAGCTGGTCGGGGATCGCCTGCATGCCGTCGGCGGGGAGTGCAGCCGCACTCTCGACGAGCATCTTGAACGCGTAGTCGAAGACGTACTCCGCCGAGGCGAGCGAGCGATCGAGGGTGATCCCGCCGAGGAACGGCGCGGCGAAGGCCTCGACGAACCCCTCGGAGAAGCCGCGCGCGTCGAGTGACTCCCGGATCGTCAGGTCGTCGCGCGAGAGGACCTCGTCCACGTCGGTGGCGCGGAGTTCGCGGCGGAGCTTCAACACGCGCCAGGCGTCGCCGAGCGTGATCTCGTCGTTGAACAGCGTCGGCGTGAGCGCGCGCGGGTCCCGGAGCGGATCCGAGAGGATCGAGCGGGTGTTCGGCCGAGTGATGATCGCGCCCGGCCGGAAGTGCCGCAGCGAGAGCGCGTCCAGGTCGAGTTCCCGCCGGACGGCTGGGTAGGCCGGGAAGAGCACCTGGAACCCACGGTCGAGCGTGAACCCGTCGACCCGGTCGCTCCCGACCCGCCCGCCGAGGCGGTCGCTCTGCTCGAACAGTCGGACGTCCGCGCCGCGCTCGACCAGTCTGCGAGCCGCCACCAGTCCTGCCAGTCCGCCACCGACGACGGCAACCCTGTCCATGCCGGAGGGTCGGACGCGAGCCCCAAAACCACACCGGGCGCGAACGGACAGGGCTTAGTCCGTGGACAGTCGAGAGCGGCTATGACACCCGCGCCGACGCTCTCGGCACTCGACTGTCCCACCTGCGGGGCGGCTCACGACCCCGCCGCCGTCGCGGGACCGTGCCCCGACTGTGACGGCCCGCTCGTCCCCGACTACGACCTCGACGCCGTCCGGGACGCGATTGACCCGGCGGCCGCCGACGCCACCGCGTCGGCAGTCTCGCAGGTCGGCCTCGACGCGCTGCGTCCCATCACCGCCGACGAGTCCCTCGACCTCGGCGAGGGACAGACCCCCCTGGTCGACGCCCCGACGCTCGCAGACGACCTCGGTGTGGCCGGCGTCACCGTCAAGGACGAGGGCTGCAACCCGACCGGGACGGTCGCGGACCGCGAGATGGCCGTGGCCGTCGCTGCGGCGGCGAGTCACGGCGCGACCGACGTGGCCCTCCCCACGATGGGCAACGCCGGGCAGGCGGCCGCGGCCGCCGCGGCGCGGGCCGGCCTCGACTCGCACTCCTTCGTGCCCTCCCGCACTCCCTTCGTCAACAAGGCGATGATCAACGTCCACGGCGGGGACATGAGCGTGGTCGAGGGTCGCTACGACGACGCGCTGTCGACCTTCGCGGCCGCGATCGCGGACGCCGACTGGCACTCGCTGGCGCCCTTCGAATCGCCGTATCGGCAGGAGGGGGTCAAGCCACTCGCCTACGAGGTCGCCGCAGCCCGGGGATGGTCGTCGCCGGACTGGGTCGTCGTCCCGACCGGACAGGTGACCACGCTCGTCGGGGTCCACCGGGGCTTCGCGGAGCTGGCGGCGCTCGATCTGGTCGACTCGGTCCCGCGGCTCGTCGCGGCGCAGTCTGCGGGCTGCGATCCGGTGGTGCAGGCCCACGACGGCGGGGCGGACGACACGAGCGCGGTCGAGACGCCGGACTCGGTGAGTGGCCCCCTGGAGATTCCCGACCCCGCCGGTGGCGCGCTCGCGCTGGACGCCCTCGCAGAGACGAACGGGACCGCGGTCCCCGTCGCGGACGACGACCTCATGGCCGCGGCAGCGTCGCTCGCGGAGGCTGGCGTCCCGACGAGCGTGACCGGTGGGGCGGCCGTCGGCGCGGTGTGTGGGCTTGCAGAGCGCGGCGAGGTCGCGTCGGGGGACGAGGTCGTCCTCGTCAATCCCGTCTCGGCGAACAAGGAGGCGGATCTGATGCGGAGCTACCTGATGAGCCAGGGGATCTGACGGCGGCCGCGACCACTGGCCTACGGGGCTTCCGCGTGCTGCTTGGCGGTCGCGTAGGCCTCGCGGAGGCGGCGGAAGTCGTCCTCGTCACCGCCCTGGTCGGGATGGGCGTCCTTCACGCGCCGCCGGTAGGCCTGCTTGACCTCGCGGACGGGCGAGCCGACCGGGACGCCCAGTTCGGCGAAGGCGGCGCCGATCGGGTCGGGATCGGACGCGACGGTCGGGCCGAAGTCCACCTCGGGCGTCTCGAAGGGCAGACGCGCACCGAGGACGGAGCCGGGCATCTCGTGTTCGACCAGCACGGGTTCGGTCTCGGTCCGAAGGATCCGGTAGTAGGCCCGGGCGTCGAAGGTGATCGCCACGTCGCGCGCGGGGAGGTAGAAGGCCACGGGCTGGCCCGCCACGGGGTGGTCCTCCGCGAAGGGCTCGTCGATTGCCCGCAGGTAGTCGCGAAACTCCGTCCGACGGCGGGATTCCCCGGAGTACCCCCCGGTGGGCCCCTTCGAGGGCCACCGTCGGTGGGCGAACACAAACAGCCCCACGGCGCCGAGGCTGCCCAGGACGCCCAGGAGGACGCCGACGAGAAGCGACGGCGGCAGTGCGGCCGCACCCACACCTGTCACGGGCGCCGATTGGGCGTCGAGGCCAATCAATGTCTCGCCGCCGGGGGCCGAACCCTCAGCCGATGTACCGGAGGTCCTCGTCCGTCGGCGCCTGGTTGGCGCTCTCGATTTCCTCCATCTGTCGGACGACCTCCTCCATCTCCTCGGCCTGGGACTCCAGGGACTCGAAGTCGATCTCGAACCCGAGGACCGCCTCCAGGATCTTCAGGACCGCCCGCGCGCTCTTCGGATCGACGAGGTAGCCGCTCGTCTCGCCCATCAGGCACGCGGCCGTGGCGTCGCGGCGCTCGCCCAGCCCGAGCAGGAGCCCGCTGACGCCGACGATGCCACCCGCCGGCTCGTCGTCCGGGAACTCGACGCCGACGTCCTCGAGTTCCGCGATCTGAGACTCGTCGGTGACCGCACCGATCACGTCGTACTCCTCGATGAGTTCGCCCGTGGGTACCCCGCCGAGGGCGAAGATCCGGCCACCGTCGAGTTCGTCGTGGACGTCGAGGATGGCCTCGGTCAGCCCGTAGTGGCCCATCGGCGTCTGGGCCTGGTGGTCGCCGACGAGGACGAGCAGGTCGCGCTCGTCGGTCTCGACGGCGTGGACCTCGGCACAGACCAGTTCACTGACGCCGTCCTCGACGGTCACTTGCGGGGGGAAGTGCGTCGAGTAGATCCGGCAGACGGACTGGCTGTCGAGTTCCTCGAGCAAGTACTCGGCCGCGAGTTTGCCGACGTGGCCGACGCCCGGCAGGCCCTCGACGAACGCGGGGTCCCGGAGGTCGGGTCGCGAAGCCCACTCGATCTCGAAGTCGTCCATACGGCCTATTCGCGCCGTCGGCGTTTAAGAGCGCGTCGATACTCCCCGTGCGGGTCCGCCGGGTTGAACGGGGCCGGCGCGCTGTTGACGGCCGGGCCGTCGCAGTCAGGACACGCGTCCCCCAGCGTGTAGACCGGCCGGTCGTGGTGGTCGCGCCAGTTCGCACAGACGTGGATGTCGGATTTCACGGAAGTCAGTCCCGGCCCGGCCGCGCGCTCACTCCTCGTCGGTCGTCCGCTCGCGGTGGAACAGCGCGGTGCCACCGTGGTCCTCGACGACGCCGCTCGCGCGGTCGGCGCTCTCCTCCAGGGCGGTCTCCGCAGTCTTGTAGTCGGGCGCCCGGACCTCGATGCGGTACTCGGGAGCGCCGACGTACGTGACCTCGAGTTCGATCTCCTCGGGTACTTCGCCGTTGCCCTCCGCGGCCTGGAGCGCGTCCTTGATCACGTCGACGCCACCGCTCTCGGGACACTCGAGGTCGACGTAGCCGGTGACCGTGACGTAGGGGACGGAGACGTTCTCGCGCGCCGTGTCGACGATGGCCGTGATCTCCTCGTCGGAGAGCCCGGTCTCCGCGAGTGCGGGCTCGCCGTGGATCGCGGCCTGCTCGAAGCCCTCGTACATGGAGCCGAACTCGCTGAGGAGTTCGTTCGCGATGGCTGCGTAGGTCTCGTCGTCGACGTCCTCGCCGAGGGCCAGCAGCATCCAGTTGTCGGCCTTCTGTTCGTTCTTCCACTCCTGGATCTTCTCCTTGCGCTGATGGTCGTTGACGTCCTTCAGCGAGAGGTCGATCTGCTGGGCGTCCTCGTCGACGTCGAGGACCTTCGCGACGACGCGCTGGTCCTCGTTGACGTGGTCGCGGACGTTCTTGATCCAGCCCGAGGCGACCTCGGAGATGTGCGACAGGCCGCGCTTGTCCTCGTACTCCAGCAGGTCCACGAAGACGCCGAAGTCCTCGATCTCGTCGACCCGCCCGACGACGAGTTCGCCTTGCTCCGGCCAGCCGCTGTATTTCATCGAGCCTCGACGGTCTCGGTGACTTCGCCGGCGATGGTCGCCTTGCCGCCGGACGGGCGCACCAGCTCGGCCCCGCAGTCAGCGCACTCGACGACCGTCGCAGCCTTCTCGAAGACGATCTGCTCGGCACCACACTCCTCGCACTCGACGCGAACGAATGTCCCCGCCATGATTACTCCTGGAACTCGAGGCGGCCGGCGCGCCAGCCCTCGCGGAGGTGGGCGTTGCCACACTCGGAGCAGCGGTACTTCAGGTCCGTCTTCTTCGTGGGCTTGTCGCCACCGGGCACCTTCGAGAACTTGCCGTCGTTCCCGATGCCCTGGTTGCGCTCTCGCTGGCGGTCGATCCACTTGAGGCCCGTCTCGCGGCCGCGTCGGACCTTCTCGACCTCGTGTTCCTGATGCTCGTTGCAGTGCGGACAGTACGTATTGAAACGTCGCGGCATCTGCATGAATATCTACCTTGAGCAGTCGTTCGGCAGGCCCGCTTAAAACCCGTTTGGTTCGGCGTCGGGTGGTCTGGCCGGTGTGGCTGGCGGGCCGGGCGCCCGACGGGGGCAACACCCGGTGGTCCCTCGGCGAGGCAGCCCACGTGGCCAGGTCGCGCTTCGCCCCTGGTCGGTCGCGCCGGTAGCCGCGAAACCGCCACCCTCAGGACGGCCCTGGCGTTCGCGGTAGTTCCACGACCGCCGTCGACGTCCGAGGCACAACGACCAGAATCCACGCCCTTCGAAGTCACTAAGTACCGGATGCACCAATCCCCGCCCATGCAGAAGCTGATCATCCACGGGGACCCCGGCATCCGCAAGGGCGCCGAGATCGAGGTCGACGGCGAGGCCTTCACCGTGTTCAGCGTCCACCGCCAGGGCGACTGGCACGGTCCCGACCGCCCGCAGCTGTGGTGTACCGTCGGCTCCCCCGACGAACAGGAGACCTTCGACCGCCGCGAGTACGTCCCCGTCGCTCTCGACACCGAGGCCGTGGACGCCGAGGCCGTCTCCGTCACCAAGGCCCGGGCCTGACCCGACGCCGACTCACGTTCTCCCGCCCCCGCTTCGTCGTCCGCGTCAGCTCCCCGGAAGTGCCGACTGGTCGACCGAATAGATCGTCACCGCGCCGAACTGCTGGACCCGGGAGACGGCCGCGAGCTCCGCAATCGTGACGTCGCCGTAGGTCTCGTGTTCGACCGGACCGACGTAGACGTACCGGACGTCGTACTGTGCGAGGAGGCGGCGCTGGTCCGCGGGCTCGCCCACGTAGATGGCGTCCACGTGGTCGGCACGCTCCCGGACCGCCTCGATCGGCCGGCCGAAGCCGTTCTCGTGGTGTTGCCAGCCGATGATCGTCGGAATCCCGGTGTAGACGGACGGGGCGCTCGACCACTCGTAGGCGTCGCCGGGAGCCGTCACGATGGTCGGGGTGCCGGGCTGGTCGTCGAGCCAGGCGATAGCCTGCGCCTCGTCGGGATGGTAGCGGTCGAGGTACCGCGTCCCGTCGAGCGTCGCCGGCTCGTCGCCGGTGGCGAAGTTCGCGAAGTGCAGGCCCATCCCGATGGCGCCGTACAGGGAGAGCGAGACGAGGAGCACGACGGTGACGATGCGGACGACGGCCGGCCAGCGCGGTGTGGGTGCCCGGACGCGGGCGAGCTGGAACAGGCGACCCAGGGCGACAGCCGTCCCGACCGCGAAGAAGGCCCAGGCCTGGGCGTAGGTCTTGAAGACGGTGTTGAAGCGGCCGCTACCGGCGTTCTCGTCCAGAAAGACGAACTCCACGAGGAGGACCAGGCCGAGCGCGGCGAAGACGAGGACGAGTTCGAAGCCCGGAACGCCAGCCAGTCGGTCGTCGTCGGTCGCGAGTCGCTCGGTCACGGGGTCGGCCAGGCGCCTGCGGAGGAGGTACCCGACGACGAAGAAGGGGCCGAGCAGACCGACTGCGGCAACGCCGAGGAGGCCGCCCAGGACCGCGCTGGCGGCGGCCAGGACGGCACCGACGGCGAGTGTCCGCCGGGACACGTCGAACCGCGCCCAGGCGAGGTACGCGAGGTACAGGGCGATGGGCAGGAGGAAGCCGCCGTGGACGACGGCGAGTTCCGCGAAGGCGCTCCGGTCCGGGAGAACCGCCACGGTCCGGCCACTCGCGTTGGCCAGCCAGAATGGCAGCGACCAGACGAAGCCGAGCAGTGCGACCGCGACGCCAGATCCGACTGCGAGCGCCAGGGTCGCGAGTTCGCGAGGCAGCCGACCGGCGGCCGTGACGGGCTCCTCGAGGGAACCGGGAAGGAGCGTCGGAGCGGCGGCGCGATCGAAGAAGACCGCGAGGACGGTCAGACCCGCGACGGACGGGAACGACCAGGTGTTGATCACCGCGAGCGCACCGGCGACGAGGGGCACGAACCCGAACAGGAGCAGGAGTCGCCGTCGGCGGTCCGTCCCGGGGGTACGCCAGTAGGAGAAGAGGGCGGCCGCGCCGAGCAGTGTGAACGCCGGTGCCATCATGTGCGCGTGGAGGTCGCCGTTGGTGAACGCGAAGAGCGGCGACTCGTGGATCGTCCCCTGGATGACGCCCGTCGCGTCCCACATCGAGAACGGCTCCGCGTCGGTGACGAGCGCACCCTGGCGGCTCTCGGGGAACCGCCCCGCCCAGACCCCGATGGTCCGCGCAATGGGCTCCGCGATCCCGTCCGGGAGTGGTCGAAGGAGCAGACGGAGCGGGGTGAACAGGTTGCTCGCGACCGCGACGAAGAAGGCGGCGAGGAGGGCAGCACGGCGGGCGAACTGTCCGTCGCGAGCGGCGACGTTCCCGGCGAGACCGTAGGCGGCGGTGACGTACGTGGCGAAGACGCCGGAGAGGGCCAGGTTGTAGGCGACGCCCGGGGTCGTCCCCACGAGTCGGACGACCTGGCCGACGATCATGTGGCCACCGTAGTAGTACATCACGGGCTCGCCCGCGAACCAGAAGTCCTGGGCGGGGAGTGTCTCGGCCCGGAGGAGCGACTGCAGGAGGCCGAAGTCGAAGAACTTCTCACCACCCCCCGGCACGATCGCTGGATCGAGCGCCCGCACGGCGACGAGGAACAGGAAGGCGACGGTCCACACCACCGCGACCTCCAGGTAGGCGTCGGTGTCGATCTCGACGCCGCGCCGGAGCGCCACAGCGGCGAGGGTCAGGAGGATGAGCGGGGCGAGGATCGCTGCCGCGATGAGCGAGATGCGTCCGACGGTATAGCTGACGGCGAACACGACCAGGAGGACGATGGGCAGGGCGAGGCTCGCACCCCGGTCTGGGAAGCGAGGGAACAGGGCCGACGCGAGGGGGAGGCCGACGAAAAGTGCGGTCAGCGACAGGGCCAACCACAGAGCGACCGCCCCCAACTCCATCGTTATCGTTGGCAAAAACCACGAGGTGATAGGTCTTTTGAGATTGCCGGCAGTCAGGCTATATCGCGGAGACGGGTCTTCCCACGCGATGGGGTCTCTCGGGGTCGTCCTGCCAACCTATCGGCCACGGACAGACGCCCTGGTCGAATACGTCCACGCGATTCACGACGAGCTCGCCCCCGACGTCGTCCGGGTCCAGGCCGACGCCGCCAGTGAAGAGGTCCTCTCCGCACTGGCGTCGTTCCCCGTCGCGGTCGACGCCGTCCCCTATCGCCGAGGGAAGGGGGCCGCCATCACCAAGGGGTTCGAGTCCATTCACACGGACGTGCTGGCGTTTGCCGACGCCGACGGTTCGACGCCCGCGAGTTCCCTCGCGGACGTGATCTCGCCGGTGGCCTCGGGCACGGTCGACCTCGCTGTCGGCTCGCGCCGCCACCCCCACTCGACCGTCGCGAGCCACCAGACGTTGGCCCGTCGCCTCATGGGCGACGGCTTCGCCTGGCTGGCCCGCCGCCTGCTGGCGGTCCCGCTCCACGACTACCAGTGCGGGGCGAAGGCCATCTCCGCCGAGGGCTGGGCGACCGTCCGCGACCACCTCTACGAACCGGGCTTTGCCTGGGACGTCGAACTCGTCGCGATGGCCGGCGCCCTCGACCTCGCGGTCGGGGAGGTCCCCATCGAGTGGCACGATCGCCCCGGCTCGACGGTGTCTCCCGTGGGCGACGCCGCCCGCCTGGGCCAGGCGCTCCTCCGGTCGCGCCACCGGGCGAAGCGACTCCGGAACGATCGACTGCACACTGCCGTGGCGGCGCGAGACGACTCGACCGCCCTGGTCGACAGGTGCCGATGACCGACGGCACGCCGGAGCCGACGGAGCCACCGTCTGGGCGCCTCGACGCCCTGCTCTCTGGCGTTCGCTTCGGTCAGTTCGCCTCCGTCGGCATCGTCGGCGCCACAGTCGACGTGACCGTGCTGCTGGTCCTGAGCGAGGGCTTCGGCGTCCTCCCGGAGATAGCGACGGCCGCCGGCATCGAGACCGCCATCCTGGTGATGTTCGCCATCAACGAGCGCTGGACGTTCGCGAACGAGGGCGAGACCGGGTTCTGGCCCACCGGGCGTCGGCTGGTCCGCTCGCACCTCGTCAGGGCGGCCGGGAGCACGACGCAGTTCCTGCTCTTCGTCGTCATCTATCGGTACTTCTTCACGGCCGTATCGGTGGCTGGCGTCGACCTGTGGCTGCTGGTCGCGAAGGGCGTCGGGATGGCCATGGGCGTAGTGCTCAACTACACGTTCGAGAGTCTACTGACCTGGCAGGTCCACCTCGACTAGCGTGGGAAAATCTCCCGTACTGCACCGGATCACAATCCTTAAACGGTGTTCGTAGTTACGTGGAGGTAGCGGGATGGGATAGCCAGGAGATTCCGGCGGGCTCATAACCCGCAGACCGGTGGTTCAAATCCACCTCCCGCTACTTCTCGCGGCCACGACGTGTATGAGGAGCGGCGCGACGAGTGAACCGTGGCCGCGAGAGTCGGTCACGGTGATTTGACGGGGACGGGACGCAGCGCGGAGCGAAGCGAGGCGGCCGTCTCGGCGTGGTTCAAAGCCACCGCCCGCTACTTCTGTCGCACTCTCACGGCGAGCAAAGCGAGCCGCACCCGCGGCAGAAATCGGTCACGTGGGGACGACGGGCATCGGTGACGGGACGAGGCTCGGGTGACGGAGGGCCTCACTGCCGATCGAGCACTCGCTCGGCGGCCCGCTGCGCCGCAGCCACGTGCTGATCGGCGTCGTCGTGACCGGTGCCGTCGACCTCGCGCAACAACTCCAGGACTTTCTCGACGCGCTCGACGAGGACGTCGTCTTCGAGGTCGCTCTCGGCGAGGTCAGTGGCGACGGCGTGGGCTTCACCGAGCCACCGGTTCGCGTCCTCCTCGAGGGGCAGTTCCTCGGTGGCCGCGAGGTGGGCGTCCATCGACGCGACCAGTTCGGCCACGTCGTCACGCGGGTCAGTCATCGCCATCACCGTCCACGATGACGACCTCGCCGTCGATCACGTCGACGTCGATCAGGGACGTCGGTTCGTGGGGGGAGCCGTCGAGGGCTTTCTCGCCGCCGACCTTCCGGATGGCGACGACGACGTCTGCGACCTCGGCGCCGATGTCGTCGAGCGCCGTCGTGATCGCCTCCAGCGTGCCCCCGGTGGAGTAGACGTCGTCGAGGACCAGGACGCAGTCGTCGGCCGTGACGCCGTTGACGTACATCTCGCTCTCGCCGTAGCCCGTGACCTGGGAGACGGACACCTCGCCGTCGAGACCGTAGCCGCGCTTCCGGACGACGACGATGGGGATGTCCGTCGCGAGCGAGACCGCGGTGGAGATGTGGATTCCCATCGCCTCCGGCGCGACGATCTTGTCGACGGCCGAGAGGTCGGCCGCTCGGACGATCCGCACGACGAGTTCCCGGAGGAGCTCCGGGCGGAGGAGCGGCACGCCGTCGCTGATGGGGTGGACGAAGTAGTGATAGCCGTCCTTCTCGACCACGGGGGCCTCGAGAAGGGACGACTCCAGTCGGTCCATGGCGGCGATACTGCCAGCCGCGCAAAAAATGGTGGGGTTCCTCCGGGCTAGATTCGCCCGATGACGTCGCTTATCGCGTCGGCGACGGGGAGGACGTGCTCACCCACGAACGAGAAGTAAGCGAACCCGGACAGGAGGACGAACGCCGTCCCCGCGGCGGCTGCGAGCGCGAGCGCGACGGCGGCGACCGGTTCGGCGCGGTCGTCGACGCGTGCGGCGAGCAGTGTGACGGCCAGGAACGCGGCCAGCCCGAGTCCGAGGTGCGCGTGGAACTGGGACGCGCGTGCGACCGTCGCGTCGGTCGCGACGACGCCCGCGAGGAGGACCTGGGAGCCAAGCAGGACCGCGGCGACGTACGTCCAGAGGACAGAGCGCCGGTGGTCCCGCCACAGGGTTCGAACCGGTCCGATCCTGACCAGCAGGTACAGCATGAGCGGATACGTCGGGAGCAGATATCGCACCGTCACCTGGACGTGGACCGGGAGGCGCTTCGCGTAGAGCAGGACGAAGGCGGCGGTGAGGGCGACCGCCAGTGCGTCCGTCGGTTCGATCCGGCCGAGCGTCCCACGGAGGTCGGCCCCCATCGACCGCACGAACGTCAGGACGACCACGAACCCGCCGAACAGCGGGACTGCCTCCAGCACCGCGAGGTTCGTCCCGGCAAACTCGGGTTTGCCACGGCCGAGGTAGTCGGTCGCGCCGCTCCGCACCCACGTCTGGACGAACCGGTCCGGGTCCAGCGTCGCCGTCGCCCCCTCGACGAGCTGGATCCCGACGACCGTCCCGACCCGGAGTACCTGATCGACGAGGAACAGGCCGGTCGTGCCGCCGACGTCGAATCGGCCGGACAGTCCCCCGGCCCCCGAAGAGACAGAGTGGAGGTTCGCGGGCGTGAGCATCCGTGGCGGCGTCGAGGGGTCCCCGCTGATGAGCACGTTCGTCACGAGCGCCGGGGCGAGCGAGAGTGCGAAGGCCGCGACGACGAACGCCAGGGAGGTCCGGTCGTTCGACGGCGCCGTGGGGACGTCGACGAGTGCGAGGGCCAGCAGGGCGAAGATGGCCTCGGCGGCGTGAATCCAGGCGAGCAGGCCGACGAGGACGTATGCCAGTGCGCGAAAGCCGGGGACGGTACCGAGGAGGGGCACCCGGAGCGCCGCCGGCTCTCGGCTCCGTGCGAACGCGTAGAGGATGCCGACGAGGAGGAGTGCCACCAGCACGTGTCGTTTGGGCAGTCCGGCCCAGAAGCCCACCGGTAGGACGGCGACGGAGGCCACACCGGCCGAGACGCCGGTGAGCGGCTCGTACCGCCTGGTGACGAGCCGAAAGACGACCACGGCGAGCATCGCGGTGGCGAGCATCGTCACGATCTGGAGGGCCAGCAGAGAACGGGAGACGGCCGCGAACTGACGGGCGAGACTCAGGTTCAGGAGAAACGACGCGAGAACGATCGGCGCGCCGAGGAGCGACGCGGCGCGACGGGCCCGCAGGACGTGCCCGATCTGTGCGACGAACCAGAGTGCACACAGGTGCCAGAGCGCCGTCAGCGCCACGCGGAGTGTTGCCACAGACTCCAGGACACCGAGGAGCCAGCGGACGGGCAGGGACGCGAGAAGCTGACCGTAGTTGCGCCCGTAGACGTATCCGTCGGCAACGACGGCACCGGGCGCCTGGAAGGACGACTCGGCCGCCGGCTCGATCCACAGTCGCCCCTCCGAGAGCGCGTCGAGCGTCGCGATCAGCGTCTCGGTGTCCGTGATGAACACTCCGGCGCGCCAGTAGAGACCCAGAAAACAGAGCGTGCCCAGGAACAGTCCGAATCCGATGCGGTTCCCGAAGACGACGCGTCCGGCCCGCTCGAGTGCCCGCCGCACCCTCGCCGCCGACCCGGAGACGTCGACTGGAATCCACGACGACATGCTGTGGGTCATCCCGTCACCTCGACGACGATGGGTTCGTCCACGATGACGGTCCGTCCCGCGTCGTCGTGCAAGACGAGACGATACCGACCGTCGTACGTCGACCGGTCGATCTGCGTTGAGTTGAGTGGTGCACGCTCGATCTGGACGCGCTGCCGGTCCCCTCGCGTTGCGTCGAGGACGAAGACCGAACTGCGGCTGTAGCCGAGGCCGTCGACGTCGATCGACGCGGTCAGGATCGGCGCGCCCGTGACGTTCGACGGCGTGACGGTCGCAGGCGGGGCAGAGAGGTAGTACACGTCACCGTAGTCGCCAGCCCGGAGCGTCGCGCGGTCGGGGGTCGAGTGGACGACGACGTCCGCGCTCCCGCTGCCGAGCGCCGGCCCCGATCCAACGCCTCCGGCTGGGACCGAGAGGACGCCGACCGAGGGGGCCGTGGCCAGCGTGAGTGCCACGATCACCGCAGTCGTTCCCCAGACGGCGACGCGATCGTGGCGCATCTGGTGAGTGCAATAGTAGGTGCGTCTTAAACCCATCGCGGGACCGGGGCCCTGACGGGGGCGACACGTGTCGAGCTATCGCTGGCTGGTCCGAGCCCGCGAATCGAATTCAGCGATGAACGAGCGTCGTGCTGGAAGGCGCAGGAAAGGTGGCCCGCGTGGGCCGTGGTCGATGCGAGTCAGAACGCGGCCGAATCAGGCGTCCGGACCGCTCCACCGACGGAGCGTGTTCGAGTCCTGGCCGTTCTCGGAGATCCAGGTGACGCTGACCGTGTCGTCGCTGGAGATCCAGACGGTAATGTCGTCACCGGCCGTGACTTCGCTTCCTGAATTGTAGCCGCCAGATGTCCAGTCGCCCCCGCTGTTGCTCGCTCCCCGTACCGCGAGCCTGTCGGCGACTAGCGTCGCACCGCCGGCGTGCGTGATCGTCAGCTGTCCGTCGTCCCCGGTCTGGGACGGGTTGCTGAAGTCGTCGTTACCCGTCGCACCCTCGTCGTAGTCGAAGGTGAAACTCGCCTGCGGGGCGGTCTCGCTGACCTGTTCGCCGAGTCCGAGCACGAAGGTGGCGATGACGGCGGCCAGGATCACCGTGATTGCCACCATCAGGATCACCCCGATGACCGGACTGACTGCGTCGTCGTCGTTCCAGAGGTTGCGTACTTCCATAGTTCTCGTTTTTGATTCACGGCGCCCGCCCGGGACGGAACCCCGCCCGGCTCTCGACTCCAACCGATCGGGAGTAATCCCGGGTTACCGATGGGAGCCGGACGGTAGGGACGCGCGTTCAGGAAAAGGCAATGCTATCGGGTAATATAAATCCTCACTCGCCTTCAATCGGTGATAACAGCTTCATCCGTTGATTTCAGTACTTTCGATGGTCTCTCCCCGCTGATTTAACGTTATCATAATTAGGAACGAGAGCGGTCCGTTCGGGTCTCACAGCGACAGGATCAAGACGACGAGCGTCCCGAGAGCGACCACGAGCGCGACGCTCGTCCCGACGCCAGCGCGGAGGGAGAGCGGGGCCGCGGCGGGAGTCCGGCGGCCGACGGCGATCAGGAGGTTCTCCGCGGTCTGGCGGGGATGGTGCGTGATCCAGGCCGCTGTTGACGCCAGGTAGACGGCCACGCGGTCCACCAGGGCGTAGGTCTCGGTGGTGCCCACCACGACGGCGCGCGTCCCGTAGAAGGTCACGGGATTGTAGATGGCGTCCACGTCCGGGACGGCGGGGATCTTCTTCAGCGGCGACTTGATGACGACGAAGATCACGAGCGCGATGGCGGCGAGGGCGACCCCTTCGAGGATGTGCCCGGTGGTGAACGGGTGGGCCTCGGACGCGCCCTCCCCGGGGAGCATGGCGAAGAGTGGCTCCGGGTACAGACCGTAGAGGACGCACAGCGTGGCGATGGTGAGGAGGGCGACGACCTGGCCGCGGTTGGCGTCGGGGACGCGGTGGCTGACCTCGCCCTTGAGGAAGGCGTAGTACCCGAGCTTCATGAACGAGAGGAAGGTGCCGACGCCGCCCGCGAGGAGGAGGTAGTAGAGGACGTCGAGGTGTTCCTCGTGGGCGGCGGCGGTCACCATCCCCTTGCTGACGAAGCCGTTGAATCCCGGGAAGCCCGAGATGGAGAGCGCGGCGACGACGAAGGCGAGTGCCGTCACCGGCATGACGCGCCAGAGCCCGCCGAGTTCGCTGAGGCGCTCCTTGCCGGTCCGGTAGATGACCACGCCGACGACCATGAACAGTAGCCCCTTGTAGAGGATGTGGTTGAAGACGTGGGCCATCCCACCGGCGGTCGCGAGGGCCGTCCCGATGCCGATGCCGGCGACCATGTAGCCGACCTGGGACTGGATGTGATACGAGAGGAGCCGGCGCATGTCGTCCTGGAGCAGGGCGAAGACGACGCCCCAGATGGCCATCGCCCCGCCCATGTATGCGATCCAGAGGTGGCCGTCCGGGAACGCCCGTGCCATGCCGTAGACGCCGGTCTTGGTCGTGTAGACGCAGAGGAAGACGCTGGCCGCGACGTGTGGTCGGGGGTAGGTGTCCGGCAGCCAGGCGTGGAGGCCGACGAACCCGACGTTGACGCCGATGCCGACCGCCGCGAGGATGGCCGGAATCCCCGCCGCGATGCCGTCGGCCGCCGAGAACAGGAACGACCCGACGGAGACGTAGTGCCAGAGGACCGCGGCCATGAGCAGGCTCCCGCCGATCCCGTGGAGTATCGCGTACCGAAAGCCCGCGCGGACGGCCGGGCCGCCGTCCTCCCAGACGAGCAGCGTGCTCGTGAGGGCCATCAGCTCCCAGAAGAACACCAGCGTGAGCCAGTCGCCAGCGAACACGGCCCCCAGGCTGGTCCCGACGTACGCGAGCGCGAAGGCGATGGTCCGCCCGCGGGCACCAGTGAACAGGCCGTACAGCACGGCAGCAGCCCCGATCAGGCCGAAGACGAATCCCATCAGCCGGGAGAAGGCGTCCACGTTGAACAGCACGGCGTCGAACCCCAGAAACGTCACCGGCAGGTGGACGCCTGCGGGGACGAGCAGCACCCAGGGGATGACGAGCAGCGTTGCGACGAGGCCCGCGAGGTGGCCGACGCGACGGGTCCCGACGGCGGCGATAGCCGACGCGAGCAAGACGAGAATGGCCGGCGGGACCGCAGTCGCGGCGTCGGGGAGCGCCATCAGAGCGTCACCCCCGGGAGGCCGCCGACGATCTCCGTGACGATCCGCAGGAAAACGAACAGCCGCGGGACGACGCCCAGCGCGACGGCGCCTGCCGCCGCGGCGAGGATCGGGCCGAGCATGAACCACGTGCTCTCGCCGCCCCGCCAACCACGGGACTCCCATCCGCCCGACGGCGGCCCACCGTGGTGGTCTTCGGCGAGGTGATCGACGTGTTCGGGCGCCGGTTCGGCGGTCTCGGTCGTCCCGGCGTCGGGGACCTCGTCGGCACTGTGCGCCGAGTCGTGCCCGCCGTCCGGCACGGCGTCAGTCTCGCCCGTCGCGGACGAGTCGCCGGTAGAACCACGCGTGCCGCCGAGTGCGTGCTCAACGAGGGGCTTGTCGTCGTGGTCTTCGGGCGTCTGGAAGAAGGCCTGGTAGACGATGGGCCAGAAGTACGCCACGTTGAGGACGCCAGAGAGCAGGAGGCCAGCGGCGAAGACGGCCTGGCCGGTGTCCAGGGCCCCGATGACGAGGTACCACTTGCTGACGAAGCCCGCGAGTAGCGGCATCCCGGCCATGCCGGCGGCGGCGACCGCGAAGGCGGTCATCGTGAGGGGCATCCGTCTCCCGATGCCGGCCATCTCGCTGATGTCGTCGGTATGCGTCTCGACGTGGATCGCGCCGGCACAGAAGAACAGGGTGAGTTTCATGAAGGCGTGGGCGGGGACGTGGAGCAGCCCGCCGATCAGTGCGGTGGGATGGAGGAGGGCGAGACCGAGGACGATGTAGGACAGCTGGCTGATCGTCGAGTAGGCCAGTCGGCGTTTGAGGTTGTCCTGGCGGAGCGCGATGACGCTCGCCAGCAGGACCGTCGCCATGGCGACGACGGCGAGTGGGAGGCCCATCCCGAGGTCCGAGAGGACGTCCGGGCCGTAGACGTCGAGGACGACCCGGGCGATGGCGAAGACGCCACTCTTGACGACGGCGACGGCGTGCAGGAGTCCCGAGACGGGCGTCGGCGCGACCATCGCGTCGGGGAGCCAGGAGTGCAGCGGCATGAGCGCGCCCTTGACGCCGAAGCCGGCGATCAGCAGGACGAACGCGACGCGGGCCGCGACCGGGTCGCCGGCGAGGCCCGCGATGCCACCGGCGGCGAAGTCCGTCGTCCCGGTGAGCCAGAAGACCAGCACCGTCCCGGCCAGTGCGAGGACGCCACCGGCGAAGGTATACGCGAGGTACTTCCGGCCGGCCGCGCGGGCTTCGTCGGTCTCGTCGTGGGTGACCAGCGGGTAGGTCGCGACCGTCAGGAGTTCGTAGCAGACGAACAGCGTCAGGAGGTTCCCCGCGAAGGCGACGCCCATCGTGGCGCTGAGGCTGGCCGCGAAGGACGCGAAGTAGCGCGTCTGGGCGTGGGCCGACAGGCCGCGCATGTAGCCGATGCTGTAGAGGCTCGTGATGATCCAGAGTCCGGACGCGAGCAGGGCGAACAGGACCGCCAGTGCGTCGGCGCGGAACGTCACCTCGATGCCCGTTGCGAGCGTTCCGAGGGTCGCGACGTAGGTGTCGCCGCCGAGGACCCCCCGAACCATGAGGGCGACGACGCCGAACATGAGCAGGGCGGTGGCCATCGTGGCCGCCTCGCGACGGTTCGGGCGGCGGTGGAGTGCGAGGATGACCGGCACCGCGAGTGCCGACACCAGGAGCGGGACGACGGGGAGGAGCGACTGGACCTCGCTCATCCGGCGAGCACCCCCTGGAGCGTGGATTCGACGAGCGGCTGGACTGCCGAGGCGCCGAGACCGAGCGCGACCGCCGCGACGGTGGCGGCGACGACGACGGCGATCATCCCGAGCGAGGGGCCCCGCGTGCCGCTTCCGTCGGGTGCGGCCGTCGGCTCACCGGCCCCCGGCGTCTCGGTGGATTCGGCGGTCGCGGTCGGCTGCCCGGCCGCGTCGTCGACCCCGGCGAAGTACATCCGTTCGACGATGGTCGCGAAGTAGGCGAGGGTCAACACCGTGCTCACGAGCAACACGGCGGCGATGGCCCAGGATCCGGCCTGGACGGCACCGACGACGATGTACCACTTGCCCACGAAGCCCACCGCCGGCGGGACCCCGACCATGGCCAGGGCGAGGACGGCGAAGGCGCCGGCGGCGATCGGGTCGCGCCGGTGGAGGCCGGCGTAGTCCTCGATCGTCCTGGCCTCGGTCCGTGTGGCGACCAGGCCCGTGGTGGCGAAGAGGCCGCCCTTCATGATCGCGTGGCCAACCAGGTGGACGAGCGCACCGACGACGGCCGCCGGGGTCGCGACGACGAAGCCAGCGACGACCATGCCGAACTGCGAGACCGACGAGTAGGCGAGCATCCGCCTGACGTCCGTCTGGAGGACCGCCAGGACGCTCCCGGCCAGGATGCTCACCCCGGCGACCGTGAGGACCGCAGTCCGGGCCATCGGGACGGCCGCGAGGAAGTCCACCGTGAACACCGAGAGGACCATCCGGCCGAGGGCGTAGGCGGCGACCGTCGACATCAGGGCCGAGATGATGGTCGCCACGCTGACCGGCGCGGTCGCGTAGGCCTCCGGCTGCCAGGTGTGGACCGGGAAGAGCGCCGTCTTGACGGCCAGGCCGACGGCGACGAGGCCGAAGGCGGTGACGACGAGGGGCGACGTGTAGCCGACGGCGGCGATGCGGGCCGCGAGGTCGGCCATGTTGAGCGTGCCCGTCGCGATCAGGAGGAAGCCGACGCCGAGCAGGTACAGCGACGCGCCGACGGTCCCGACGAGGAGGTACTTGAACCCCGCGACGGCGGCGTCGGGATCGTCCCCGCTCGCCACGAGGGCGTAGGCTGCGAGCCCCGAGATCTCGAGGAACACGTAGAGGTTGAAGGCGTCGCCCGTGACGACCATGCCAGTGAGGCCACCGACGAGGAGGGAGAGGAGGGCGTAGAATGACGTCGCGTGCGGGCCGGCGCGCCGCGCGTAGCCGACGACCGCGGCGTAGACCACGGCGATCAAGACGACCAGCGGCACGGAGAGCCCGTCGACGACGAGTTCGATCCCGAAGGGGAGGTCGAAGCCGCCAGTGGCGTACGAGACGGCGCCCGCCGTGACGACGCGCCAGGCCAGGACCAGCGCGACGGCGACCTGGGCGATCGCGCTCGTTGCGGCCACCCACCAGCCCGCCCGGGCGAACCAGAGGCCAAGCAGCATCGCCACCACGGCTCCGACGAGCGGGACGATGACGACCAGGATCGGCGCGTCGGCGATCATTCCTGGAGCCTCCTGAGGACCGATTCGTCAAGCGTGCCGAACTCGGCGTAGATGCGGATGGCCAGCGCGAGGGCGACGGCGGTCAGGCTGACCCCGACGACGATGGCCGTCAGGATCAGGACGTGGGGCAGCGGGCTAACGTAGGGCGCCGCCCCGGAGAGCAGTGGCGGGTTCCCGCCCTCGACGTAGGCCGCGGTGATGAAGACCAGGAAGATGGCCGCCTGGAAGATGTTCATCCCGACGACCTTCTTCAGGAGGTTCCGGTTCTCGATCATCATGTACAGCCCGATGCCGAGCAGGAGCAGCGCCACCACGTAATTGTAGCGCGTCAGGAGCAGGTCGACGACCATCAGGCCTCACCCCCGTCGGCCCCGGCGGTCGTCGCGTCTGCAGCGTCCGCCGCGTCCGACCGCGGACTCTCCCGGTCGAAGCCGGCGGCCAGGCTGAAGTACAGGCCGACGACGACGGTCGCGACGATGGCGCCGATTCCCAGTTCGACGAGTTCGATGAGGTACTTGCTCGCGTGGGGGACGAGCCCGGCGTACGCGTCGTACTCCAGGAAGGACTCCCCCAGGAGGAGGGCACCCACGCCGACGCCGACGAACGTCAGGACGCCGGCGACGGCCAGGCCAACGAGGACCTCGTTTCTGACCCAGTCCCGGGTCGGCTGGACGCCGAAGGCGAAGCCGATCATCACGACGACCGAGCCGACGAGGACGCCGCCCTGGAAGCCCCCTCCGGGAGTGTCCGCGCCGTGAAACATGACGAACAGCCCGTAGGTGAACACGAACGGCGCGATCAACCGGACGGTGGTCATGATGATCGGACTCTCGACGTAGGGAGCGTCGGCTGGCGGCGTCCCCGCCTCCGAATCGCCACCGGCGTCGCTCACGTGAGCACCTCCCGCCCGAGGACGACCAGGGCAGCGGCGGCGGCCGTGAACACGACGATGGCCTCGCCGAGCGTGTCCAGGCCACGGTAGGCCGCCAAGACCGCCGTGACGGCGTTCTTCACGCCGGTCGCCTCGTAGCTGTTCGCCAGGTAGTGTTCGGTCACGCGGTAGTCGACGACCGGTGCGGTCGGGTCGCCGATCGCCGGGAGCGAGGGCAGCGCCAGGGCGAGCACGGCGACGAAGGCGCCGACGAGCGCGACCGAGCGCCAGCCGATCGGTTCGAAGAGCCGCGAGGTGGGTTCGCGAGCCGTGTTCGCGATGGCCAGCAGGAACAGGATCGTCATCACGCCGGCGCCGACGGCTGCCTCCGTCAGCCCCACGTCCGGCGCCTGGAGGATGACCCAAATGATCGAGATGCCCAGGCTGTAGGCCGCGAAGGCCAGGATGGCGCCGAGGACGTCCTCGATCAGTGCCGCGCCGAGGGCACACGCGAGGACGAATCCCAGCAGGGCGACCTCCAGGATCGTCGGCGTCACGACTCCTCACCCCCCTCAGGCTCGTCCCCGGACAGCGTCCAGGGCTGGATGTCCTCCTCGAACGCCGCCCGGGAGATGGCGTGTGCCGCCGTGGGGTTCGTGAGGAAGGCGAAGATGAGCAGCAGGACGACCTTCACGGTCGGGAGCGCCCCGCCGATGGAGATGGCCACCGCCGCGAGCGTGAGGATCGCGCTCAGCGTCTCGCCCTTGGAGGCGGCGTGCGTGCGGGTGTAGAAGTCCGGCAGCCGAATGACCCCCAGTGCCGCGACGAAGCCGAAGAAGGCGCCGCCAGCCAGCAGGGCGAGGACGACGTACTCGGCGAGGGCCATCAGAGCACCCCTCCCCACTCGACCGACACCTTCGAGATGGCGATGGAGAGCAGGAAATTCAGCAGGGCGTAGACGAGCGCGATGTCGAGGAAGGTCGGTTCGCCGTAGGCTGCCGCCACGAGGGCGATGGCCATGACCGTGTTGATCCCGACGGCGTTCACCCCGAGGATCCGGTCGAACAGCGTCGGGCCCCTGTACACCCGGTAGAGGAGGACGAGGGCGTAGCAGACGAAGGCCGTCGCGGCCGTGAAGAGTCCCGCGGCGACCAGGGGCGTCGGCTCACTCATCGTCGCCGCCCTCCCGCGGTCGTCGCGTCCGCTCCTCGACGGTCTCGCGCTCTCGCGGGCTGGGGATCCGCGAGGCGCGACGGCCCCAGAAGACGAACCGGACCGAGCGTTCCAGTCCCCCCTCGAGCAGGTCACTGCGGGAGCCTCGCGTGAGCGAGTGGACGATGAACTCCCGGTTGCCCACGTCGATGGTGAGCGTCCCCGGCGTCAGCGTGATGCTGTTGGCGAGGGTCGTCACCGGGAGGCCGCCCCAGACGGCAGCGTTGAACCGAACGACGGACGGATCGATAGGGAGACGGGGGTCGAGGATGACGCGTGCGATGGACAGATTCGCTTTCGTCACCTCGTAGAGGAGGTACGGCACGTAGACGGCAAAGCGCAGGAGCTGCCGGAGCGTTCGCGCCGGTGGCAGCGGCTGGGTGAGCGTCACGCGCGACAGGGCGACGCCGACGATGCCGGCACCGATGGCTCCGGTTGCGAAGTCGAGCAGGCCACCGAACCACGCGAGCACGAGGTAGAAGGCGTAGGAGACGCCGAAGATGGTCAGGAACTGCAGGAGGCCGCGCGGTTGCGGGAAGGGGCGGCGGCGCGCCGGGCGGTCGACGGGCGTCTCCTCGACCGTCAGCCCCCGGGACCTGAGTTCGGCCTGGAGGGGCCGCAACAGCGCCGAGTTCCCGACGGGGACGTAGCCCGGGTCGAGGAGGATCCGGTCGAGCCCGTGTGTCTCGGCGTAGGCCGCGAGTTCGTCGGCGTAGTCCGTCGGGCTGAACAGATACCGGTCGCCGCTGATCGTCGCCGTCTCGACGGTGACGGCCTCCGGCGAGGGGGCGTCCTCGCCCTCGGTCGCCTCGATGCGGTCGCTCTCCGCCCAGATGGCCACCTGGTCCAGGAGAGCACGGTGTGCCTCGTCGCTCTCTTCGAAGTGGGGATCACCGTGCCGCCACTTCTCGGCGTAGACGAAGTGGACCGCTACCGGGGCGTCGGGCGTCGCCGCGTCGACCGCCGTCGAGACGACGTGTGCGACGGTGTCGCGGAGGCTCCGCGACTCTTCGACGGGCACCAGAATTCGTCGCCCGGGTTGGTCTGTCATGGTCCAGAGTAGCGGGGACGGAACGGGGACGCAGTCTCGTTCGTACCCAGCCCCACTCCAAGGAAAACAATTTCGCATTGGGCCGCACCCACGGGCGTCATATCAGCACTCAGGCGAGCGCTGCGGCCAGTTCGTCGGCGATCCTGGCCCCCAGGCCCTCTTTGGTCCCCTCGTAGCGATCGGTCCGCTCTGCCCCGACTATCACCGCACTCGTCTCCGCCTCGCCCATGACGTCCGCGTGGTTCCCGACGACGAACGCACAGCCCACCCGCTCCAGGAGAGAACGGGACTGCTCGACGACCGCCGCCTCGTCCCCCTCGGTCTCGGCCTTGAACCCGACGACGGGCAGGTCCGGAGTCGCCTCGCGGACCGAGTCGAGGAGCTTCGGCGTCGGCGTCAGGTCGAGCGTCAGGTCGGTCTGGCCGGAGCGGAGCTTCTCGGGGGCCCTGTCGACGGTGTAGTCGGAAATGGCCGCGGCCGAGACGAGTGCGGTGGCGCCGTCCCCGTCCACGCCAGCCAGGTGGTCTTCGACGGCAGCCAGCATCTCCGCGGCACTCTCAACCTGCTCGACCGTTGCCCAGGGGACGTCCGGACCGTCGTGGACGAGGACCACGTCCGCGCCGCGCGCGTAGCAGGCCCGCGCGACCGCCCGGCCCGTCCGGCCCGAGGCGCGGTTCGAGAGGGTCCGGATGGGATCGATCGACTCCGTCGTGGCGCCGCTCGTGACGACGACGGTCTCGTCGGCGAGCGCGTCCGGCGTCGTCGCTCTGGCCGCTTCGAGGACGATGGCGTCGTCGTCGGCGATCTTCGCCTTGCCCTCCTCGATCCGGGGGTCGGCGAAGGCGACGCCCCACGATTCGAGCGTCTCGATGGACCGCAGGACGCCCGGGTGGTCGTACATCGGCTCGTGCATCGCCGGCGCGACGACGACCGGGACGTCGGCCCCGAGCGCCGTCGTCGCGCAGGTCGTGACCGGCGTGTCGTCGATGGCCGCCGCCATCTTGCCGACGGTGTTGGCCGTCGCTGGCGCGATCACCAGGACGTCGGCCCACCCCTCGCGACCGCAGAGTTCGACGTGCTCGACGGCACCCGTGATCTCCGTCACGGGCGGGCGCTCGGTGGCGAACTGGAGCGCCCAGGGGTGGACGATGGACTCGGCCGCCGGCGTGGTGACGGCGCGGACCGCCGCCCCCCGCCGGCGAAGCTCGTGGGCCAGCTCCACCGTCCGCACGGCCGCGATGGAGCCGGTCACCCCGAGCGCGACGTTCACTCCCGAAAGCATGGTGGGACTGCGGACCCGCTCGCACATAAAGACGGGTACGTCCCGCCCGCCGACGCCTACCGCGGCGTGACCGGGAGGAAGTACTCGTAGGGTGAGTCGGGATCCTCGGGGTCGTAGTCCCCGCCGTAGCGCTCGAACTCCGGCGCGGACCGGCGGTCGTAGTCCGACTCCGGGAGCCACTCGCCGCTCACAGCCGCGTAGTCCGCCTCCAGTGAGGGGAGCGTCGTCTCGAAAACGGCGTAGGTGCCGCCCCGGACCTCGACGGTCTCGAAGTCGGCCGGTTGGTCGGCGTCGGGACCGGTGGCGACGCCAGTGAGGTAGTCGAAGGTCTCGTCCCCGGGGTGATAGTCGGTGATGACGCCGAAGGCCTCGTCCGTCGCGGCCAGGCCCTCGAACTCGTCCCAGCGCTCGCCGAACTCCTCCCAGAGGGCGGAAAAGACTGAATCGTCGCCCTCGTAGTGCGTCTGGAGGCCCACGACGGTCATCGGGTCGTGCTCGCGGATGGTTGGAGTCACCATGTCCCCCGGTTCCAGCCCGCGGGCCCTCAGTATGTGCCTCGTACCGGTGGCGTCACTCCTCGCGCACGCTCGGGTGCTGGGTCGGCTCGTCGGGGTGTGGGTCGGCGAAGTACTCCCGCATTGTCTCCCGGGCCTCGCGCTCGCGGCGCTCGCGCTCGTCGTCGTCGATCTCCTCACAGCCCGGCGGGATCTCGCGGTCGCGCCCCGTGAAATACCCCTCGGGGACGACCCAGTCGTGGTAGAACGGTACCTCGCTGTCGTCGATCACCGTCAGCGCGACGGCGGCGCCGTCGCCCGCGGCGACGACGGTCTGGTGGTGCGTCTCGGCGATCCGGCCCGCCGCGTAGAGGCCGTCCACCTCCGTCGCGCCGTCCTCGTCGACGTCGACGTAGGTCTTGCTGCCACGCTTCGTGAGGCCGACCCGTTCCAGGTCCGCCAGGTAGTCCGTGTCCGACCAGGAGGTACAGATCGCGTAGTCCGCACGGACGGCGTCGTCGCCGGCCTCGACCAGGAGGCGCCCCGCCTCGGTCTCGTCGATGCGGGTGACGCGACCCGCCCGGACCGCGGCCCCGTTGCGTTCGGCCTGGTCGCGCGTCATCTCGAGGAACAGTCGGGCGTCGACGCCAGCCGGGAAGCCGGGGACGTTCTCCAGGTGGGCGTTCCGGGCGAGGATCGGCTCGTCGGCGTTCAGGACGAGCGTGTCCATGCCAGCACGGGCGGTGTAGATGGCAGCCGTCAGGCCCGCCGGGCCCGCCCCCACGATGCAGACGTCGCGCGTCTCTGTCGTCATGTGGTTTCGACCGTGGCTTCGGGCGGTGGGGTAAGGATTGTGGTGGTTCGGGATGGCAGACGAAATCGACGCGAGAGGTCGTCTTACGCCAGGTCGAACTCTTCAGCGGCGGTCCGCATGTCCTTGTCGCCGCGACCGGAGAGGTTCACGAGGATGGTGTCGTGGTCGTCTGCCAGTTGCTTGGCCAGCGCGAGCGCGTGACTCGTCTCCAGGGCCGGGATGATGCCCTCGGCCTCGGAGAGTTCCCGGAAGGCGGCGAGTGCGTCGTCGTCGGTGACGCCGCGGTACTCACAGCGGCCGACGGCCCGGAACATCGCGTGCTCGGGGCCGACGCCGGGGTAGTCGAGCCCGGCCGAGACGGAGTGCACCTCGACGTCGTCGTCGATGACGCGCGTCTTCATCCCGTGGAGGACGTCTTCTTTCCCCGTGTCGAGCGGCGCGGCGTGGCGCTTCGAATCCGCGCCCTGGCCGCCGCCCTCGGCACCGTAGAAGGCCACGTCGTCGTCCCGGAAGGCGTCGAAGAGGCCCATCGCGTTCGAGCCGCCCCCGACGCACGCGACGGCAGCGTCGGGGAGGCCCCCGATGCGCTCCTGGATCTGCTCGCGGGCCTCCTGCCCGATCACCGACTGGAACTCGCGGACCATCCGCGGGAAGGGGTCGGGACCGACCACTGACCCCACGAGGTAGTGGGTGTCGTCGATGTTCTTCGCCATGTCCTCGAGGGCGGCGTCGACCGCGTCGGCCAGGCCCTCGCCGCCACGGGTGACCTCGTTGACGGTCGCGCCCATGAGGCGCATCCTGAAGACGTTCATCTCCTGGCGCTCGACGTCCTTCCGGCCCATGTAGATCTCCGTGTCGATGTCCATGAGCGCGCCGGCCATCGCCGTCGCGGTGCCGTGCTGGCCCGCGCCGGTCTCGGCGATGAGGCGCTCCTTGCCGGCCTTCTTCGCCAGGAGCGCCTGGCCGAGCGTGTTGTTGATCTTGTGGGCCCCGCCGTGGAGCAGGTCCTCGCGCTTGAGGTAGATCTCCGCACCCCAGCGCTCGGAGAGCGTCTTCGCGTGGGTCACCGGGGTCGGTCGGCCCGCGTACTCCGCCAGCAGTCCCCGGTACTCGTCCTGGAACTCGTCCGTCGGGACGATCTGGTCGAACGCCCCTGCCAGTTCGTCGAGCGCCGCCTCGAGGGCCTCGGGGACGTGGCGACCGCCGAAGTCGCCGAACGTCCCGGGTTCGCCTGTGTCGTCGGCCATGCCCTGGGCCAGTCCGGGAATCGTCAAAGGCGTGTCGGTCCGACCGGACCGCCAGGGAGTGCGCGCGCCGGGCCAGCGGCCGACCCCGACTGCCCAGGTAGCGAGTGCTTATTTTGCCAGCACCGGCCACGGAAATGTAGCTGGCGGGGCCCGCACGAGCGGTAAGCTGAACCTGACGACGGCGTAAAGCTTTTTCACCGATAAGGGTAGATGAAGTGTAATGGCAATCGATGACACTGGGGGGAGCGACGACGAGGCGTCCGGCGTCGTCTCCTCGGGCGACCCGGACGCGGTCGTCGGCGACTACTCCTGGAGCGACTTTCGCCGCGAGGAGCACGACGGCGGCCGCTTCGATCGCACGCAGTACCTCGGATTCGATCCGCGGGACCTGCCACGGCTGCTCGAGGCGGGGGCGAGCGCCGGCAAGACGCTGGGCGAGGACTGGGAGAGCTTCCGCGACCCGCGTGACCGGGGCGTCGTCAGGGGCGAGTACACCTGGGAGCACTTCAAGGGCGAGTACTACTACGACGAGGCCGGCGAACCGCCGCGAGACAGCGACGGCAACAAGATCCCGTTCGAGCCCGCAGACTACCTCGGCTTCGACCCCGACGAGACCGACTCCCGACTCGGCGCCGCGGGGTCGAACGCGTCGGCCCTGAAGGAACTGGTCGACGAACGCACCGTCGACGTCAACCCGGACCTGGACGAGGACGCCTTCTTCTCGACCGTCGAGGGGACGACGACGGTCGTCAACCGGTACGACCTGGAGAAGGCAGTCCCGCTGTCGAAGAAGTCCCACTTCGTCGAGGAGGATCGCTACTGGGTCAACAAGCCCTACGCCTGCGTCGTCATCTTCCACTCCCGCAAGGAAAACGAGAAGAAGTACTACGTCGTCGAGCCACACCTCAACAGCATCGAGACCGAACTCCGCGAGTTCCTCTCGGGGAAGCTCAAGACCGCCATCAAGTACTCCGAGGACGACGTCATCGTCCAGGGGAGCGAGGCCGACCGGGCGAACGTCATCCAGCGCGAGGCCGAGGACCTCCTCAACCGGTACGACCTGTTCCACGGCAGCGTCGTCGACCCGGACGAGGGCGGCGGCATGCTGAACTCGGTCAAAGGCATGCTCGGCATGGGCGGCGACGGCGCCACGGGCACCGAATCCGAGGTTCGTGAGATCGACGGCATCCGGGCGCGACCCGAGCCCATCCTCCTGGCGGAGGACGCTCAGACCCTCAACGAGTACCAGGTCGAGAAGATCCTCTACGTCCTCAAGCGAAACTTCATCGGCTACGGCCCCATCGACCCGATCAAGCACGACATCAACGTGGAGGACATCTCCTGTGACGGCTACAACTCGCGGGTCTTCACCTACCACACCGACTACGAGCAGATCATCTCCAACGTCGAGCACGGCGAGACAGAGCTCGACGACTTCGTCGTCAAGCTGGCCCAGCGGTCGGGCAAGGGCATCTCCAAGCGCCAGCCACAGGTCGACGCCACCCTCCCGGACGGCTCGCGTGCCCAGTTGACCCTCGGCCGCGAGGTCTCAGACCACGGGACCAACTACACCATCCGTCAGTTCAAGGACGTCCCGTTCACGCCCATCGACCTCATCAACTGGAACACGTTCAACCTCGACGAGATGGCGTTCCTCTGGCTCTGCATCGAGAACAACAAGAGCCTCATCTTCGCGGGCGGTACCGCCTCGGGGAAGACGACCAGCCTGAACGCGGTCTCGCTGTTCATCCCCTCGAACGCCAAGATCGTCTCCATCGAGGACACGCGCGAGGTCGAACTGCCACAGCGCAACTGGGTCGCGAGCGTCACCCGACCCTCGTTCGGGGAGGACGACGCTGGCGACGTGGACGAGTTCGACCTGCTGGAAGCCGCACTGCGCCAGCGGCCCGACTACATCGTCATGGGTGAGATCCGTGGGGAGGAGGGGCGGACGCTCTTCCAGGTCATGTCGACGGGGCACACGACCTACACCACCTTCCACGCCGACTCCGTCGGCGAGGTCATCAAGCGGTTCACGACCGAACCGATCAACGTCTCGAAGACGCTGTTCACGGCCCTGGACCTCGTCTCCATCCAGACCCAGACGCGGGTCGGCGGGTCGAAGGTCCGCCGGAACAAGGTCCTGACCGAGATCAACGAGTACTCCCCGGAGAACGACGAGATCAACGTCCGCGACGTCTACGAGTGGCGCGCGGAGACGGACAACTACATCCAGATGGGGTCGTCCTCGACCCTGGAGGAGATCAAGTTCGACCGCGGGTGGACCCAGGAACGCCTGGACGAGGAACTGTTCAAGCGCAAGATCGTCCTGGCCTACCTCATCGACGAGGGCCTGAACACCTACACGCAGGTCGCCGCGACGGTCCAGGCGTTCATCAACGACCCCGACACCATCCTCTCGATCATCGCCGAGGACGGCCTCGAACGCTCGCTCGAGGACCTCCGTGAGATGGAGTCCGTTCAGATCGAGATCGACCCGGAGAAGGAGGAACTCGTCCCACGACCGGACCCCGGTGACGAGCTCCGCGAGGAGACGACCGAGATCCTCGAGAACGCCGAGCCGCTCTTCGACCGGTACCGGCAGATGGACACGACCGGTCTGGTCTCTGCCCTGTCGGGGATGGAGGAGGAGAGCGCGATCGAGGCCGGCGAGGAGTCCTTTGACTTCGGCCAGTTCGTCCCCAAGGCCGGGTCGGAGGCTGACGAGGAATGAGCCTGGACGCGGAGACCGGCCAGAAACAGCTGACGGAGGGCGGCACCTCGCTGGGTGACGCCTTCTACCCCCTCTTCAAGCGGCTGTTCGACGACGAGGGGGACTTCGTCGGCGGCGTCGAGAAGAAACTCGGCCAGGCGCGGATGGCCGACAACGTCGAGATGTTCCTCTCCCGCGCGCTCGCGGTCGGTGTCATCGCCGGCCTGGTCCTGTGGCTGCTGGGCCTGCTCGTCGGCTGGCTGTTCGTCCAGTTCTTCGTCGACCCCAACTCGGCACTGATCGGCATTCCGGTCCCGGACAGCATCCGGCCCGTGGTCGTCGCCCTCAAGGTGCCGGCGATAATCCTGATCGCCGGGCTCATCCTCGGGACGATCGGCTTTCTCATCGGCTTCGGCTCACTGGTCTCGATCCCCTACTTCCGGGCCAGCGCGCGCAAACGCGAGATCAACGTCCTCCTCTCTGACTCCATCTCGTTCATGTACGCCCTCTCGGTCGGGGGCATGAACCAGCTCGAGATCCTCCAGGCCATGGCGAAGGCCGACGACACCTACGGCGAGGTCGCCAAGGAGTTCCAGTCGATCGTCCTCGAGACGGAGTACTTCGACACGGACTACCGGACCGCGATCCGCAATCAGGCCCTCCAGACGCCGAGCGAGGAACTCGCCCAGTTCCTCACGGACATGCTCTCGATCGTCAACTCCGGGGGCGACATGACCGACTTCCTGGAGGACCAGAAGGACAAGCACATGCGGACCGCCAAGCAGGAGCAACAGAAGATGCTCGACACCCTCGAGCTCTTCGGCGAGATGTACATGACGCTCTCGCTGTTCCCGCTGCTGCTCATCATCATCCTCGTCATCATGGGCATGATGGGCGACGCCCAGACGCAACTGCTTCTCGGGACCGTCTACCTGCTCATCCCGATGGTCGGGGCTGGCTTCCTCGTGCTCGTCTCGACGGTGACTCAGGACAGCATCGGGGACGGGTACCTGCGCCCGAGCGCCGGCGAGGAGTTCACGGTCGAGGAGGGCATCGGCGTCTTCAATCCCGGCCTGGTCGAGCAGTTCACCGGTGGCTACAGCGTCTTCGACCGCATCAAGCGTCGCGAGGGGACCCACGAGTTGATGGAGATCCTCCGGGCGCCACACCTGTTCTTCCGCGACCACCCCCTGCTCGTCCTCGTGGTGACGGTACCGCTGACCATCCTCGTGCTCGTCGGCGCGCTCCTGACCGGCAACGCGCCGCTCTCGACCGACGCGCTCGTCGCACAGCCGGTCTACGGGACGTTCATCTGGGTCTACGTGCCCCTCTACATCAACTTCCTGCCGCTCGCGATCTTCTACGAGTGGAACGTCCGCTCGCGGCGTGGCGTCCTCGGCTCCCTCTCTGAGAACCTGCGGAAGCTCGCCAGCGCGAACGACACCGGGATGACGCTGCTCGAGTCCATGCGCGTCGTCTCGGACACGTCCTCGGGCGTCCTCTCCGACGAGTTCGAGACCATGCACGCGAAGGTCAACTACGGGACGAACCTCAAGGACGCCCTCCGGGAGTTCAACAACGACTACCACATCCCCCGGCTCGCGCGGACGGTCAAGCTGATCAGCGAGGCACAGGAGGCCTCGAGCCAGATCCAGGACGTCCTCTCGACGGCCGCGCAGGCCTCCGAGAACCAGGACGACATCGACCGCGAGCGCCGGTCCCGGACCCGAATGCAGGTCGTGATCATCATCATGACCTACCTCACCCTGCTCGGCGTCATGGCGCTGCTGAAGCTGCAGTTCCTCAACGTCATGGCGGGGCTGGCGGAGCAGGCCGCGGGGACCGGGGGCGAGGCAGCGGCGGGCAGCAACGCGGACTTCGGCGGTGGCGTCAACACGGACCTGCTATCGCTGCTGTTCTTCCACGCGGTGACGCTCCAGGCGATCATCTCGTCGTTCATCGCCGGATACATCCGCAACGTCCAGTTGCTCTCGGGCGTCAAGTACGCGGTCGGCCTCTCCACGGTCGCCCTGTTCACCTGGGTCGCCGTCAACCAGATGTCCAGCGGGGCCGAGAGCGAGGCGATCCTGCTCCTGGCCGTGGCGACGGTCCGTCCCTGGGCGGACGGCCGGTCGAGCGCCACCGGCGTCGACGAGACGGGGGGGACGTCGTCGGAGAACGGTCACGCCGAGCGCCCCAGGCGACGGTAGAATCAACCGACGACGGCGCCTCGGCCGTCGTGTCATCCACAAGAATGAAGAGGAACGTCCGAGTATGCATGTGGCAACCACTCGGATACAAAAAGGTTGTGGCCGAGCGCGGGCGGCGGCGCTACGAGACAGGAGAGCACCACGAATGAAGGCCAGAGGTCGCGATCGAGCCAGTGGGGGATCACATGGCGGATAGGGGTCAGACCGCCCACGACTACCTGATCGGGGTGAGCATCATGCTCGTCACCCTCTTTGGCATCTTCGCGTTCGTCCCGGGCATCTTCCAGCCCTTCCAGGAGCCCATCGGGACCGACGAGGAGGCGATGGCCGACCGCGTCGGTGACCACCTCGTCACCGACCACGCGGTGGCCGGAGCGAGGAACACGCTCGACGGAGACGCCCTCAAGACGACGCTCACTGACGATTCGGCCTTCCTCGACCTGCTCCAACGGGCCGGAGTGCCGGCAGACAGACGACAGGTGAACGTCACGGTCAGCCAGGCAGACGGGACGCGAGTCGACACCGGAGCGACCTGGAGCCGACCCAGCGACGAGCACGTCTACTTCGTCAACCAGAGCGTCTCGGCGACGACGATCCGGGTCGTCCAGTTCCAGGACGGGCGGTGCGATCCGGTGTGTCGCATCATCGTGAGGGTCTGGTGATGACGGGGACCGACCGCGGACAGGCCTACACGCTCGAGGGGCTCATCGCGGCGATCATCCTCGCGAGTGCGGTCCTCTACGGCCTCCAGGCCGTCGACGTCGCGCCCTACACGGCCGACGACCGGAGCGACCGCCGCCTCGAAGTGCTTCGCACACAGGTCTCCGACGCTCTGGCCGTGGCCGCCGACAACGGGACGCTCCGGCGCGCGGTCACCTGTATCGACCCGTCGACCGGCGACCCACACCCGCGACTCGGTCAACCCCCAAACGCCGTCTCCGGGGGCGACGAGACTGCACTGGGGTCGATCCTCAACGCGACTGTCGGCGGGACCGAGCGCCAGTACATCGTCCTCTTCGACTACTGGAGCCCGGACGCGAGCCCCCCTCGTCAGCTGACCAAGGTGGTCTACTCGCGGAGTGGCAGCATGCAACTGACCTTCACGCGCGAACCCGTGACGGTCACCCACCAGGTGCCGGTCTTCAACTCGACGACGATCCGGACGAACGCGTGTAATCCGGAACCGTCCGGCCAGACCGTCGAGGGTCGGGCCACCAGCGACGACCTCTATCTTCCCTACTCGACGCCCGCCTCGTCCGACAGGGAACTCTACGCCGTCGTCACCGTCCGGGTGATCGCATGGTAGACAGGTCCCGTGGCCAGTTACTCCTGGTCGCCTCGGTCCTCGTCGCACTGGTCATCGTCGCCTCTGCCGTGCTGCTCAACGGCGTTCTCACCCCCGAGACGGCAACTACGTCGTCGCTGTCGGCGGACGCGACCGACCTCGAGGGACGGATGGTCTCGATGCAGGGCGACTTCGAGCGCCTCTTCGAGAACGCCACCTCGGTCGGGGAACACGACGAGGCGCTCCCCTACGCCGACCACACCGACCTCCAGAGCGACGTCGAAGTGTTCGACCAGCTCGTCCGCAACGAACTCGCGAACCGGAGCGGCAGCGTCGTCGAGATCCGGTACGACGACGCGAGCAGCCAGTCCGGCAACCTCGTCTACAACCAGACCGACGGACCGTTCACGAACGGCCTGAGTAACGGCTGGGAACTGGCGACGAACGTGGAACCGATGCCCAGGGCACGGTTCAACGTCACCGAGCAGTTCGAACCCGACGCGGTCGACGCGACCCACATCGTCGTCGAGGATCAGTCCTCGTCCGACACGTGGGCCATCGCCTTCGCGAGTTCCGACGTCTACGTCGACCAGTCGGGGAGCTGGACCGCCGTCTGTGGGTTCACGACGCCGCCGACGGATCCGCGAATCGAGGTCGACGCGCGAACACCCGCAACGCAGGGCGCGAGAGTCACCGTCCACGACGCCGACGGCGACGTCCTGTGTAGCGAACCGATCGACTTCGGGGGCAGCGTCGACCAGCCCTGGCGCGTCCGCGTCGAGAACGGGAACATGGCCGAGGGGACGTACGCGATCTCGTTCGACGGGAATTACGGCACGGGCACGCTCGGCCCCTGGGCAGAGCGGGAGTCGGGCGTGATCAACCCCGCGTTCGTGGTCACCTACGTCTCGGAGGGCATCACCTACGAATCGGAGTTCCTGCTGTTCAACGAGAAACGATGAGATTTGGCACCGACACCCGCGGCGCGTCGATTCCGATCACCCACGCGATGACCCTCGGAATCACGGCACTGCTCATGGCGAGCCTGCTCGTCGGGGCCGGCATCTTCCTGAACGATCAGCAGGCGACGGCCGCTCGGGCGCAACTCGAGGACGTCGCTGGCGACGTCGTCGGGCAACTCAACACCCTCGACCGCCTGAACGCGACCGGCGAGTCCGTCACGGCGACGTTCGAGCCGAGCTACGAGCGCACGGCGGGTGGCGAGTCCTACACGATTGCCATTATCCCGGACACGTCCGGCAGTCCGCCGTACAGGGAGGGGACCCTGTTCGTCAATTCGACGGCGCTACAGTCGCCGGTCGCCCTGCCGCTCCGGACGGACACGCGGCTCGTCCAGGACCGCGTCCGGGGCGGGAACCCCACGCTCCGGCTCTGCGTGGACGAGACCGTGACGCCGCCGGATCAGTGGCTCACGCTGGGTGAGTGTTCGTGACCGACCGTGCCGTCTCCGACGTCGTCGGATTCACCCTGATGTTTAGCATCATCATCCTCTCGGTCGCCATCGTCTCCACGGCCGGACTCACCCAGCTCTCCGAACTGAGCGAACGCGAGAGCATAAACAGCGGCGAGCGTGCGATGGAGGCGTTCGCTGGGTCGGTCGACGACCTGAGTCGCCAGGGCGACCTCGTCCGTGAGGCCACCCTGTCGCCCGGCGGCGGGACGATCTGGTTGAACGGCGACGCGGAGCTCGGAATCGAAGTGACCGACGGCGCGGTCACCCACCTCGACCAGACGTACGCCATCAACGCCCTCGAACACCGCTACGACCGGAATCCGGAGGACGTGACCATCTCGTACGAGGGCGGGGGCGTCTTTCGGTCGGACGGGGCGGCCGCGCTGGTCCGACCACAGTGGCGGTGCACGAGCGACAGGGCGGTCCTCACCGTCGTGAAGTTCGCCGGGACGAGCAGCTTCTCCGTGGGTGACGGGTACGGGAGCGACTCGGGCGATCCCCTCCCGCCCGGCGGCGAGGGGGTCCCGAGCGGGACCATCGAGTCCACCGACCGGGGCGTCCGGTTCCAGCTGACGCGCGTCGACGCCGACACGTACGCGATCGTCGACGAGACGGCACCGTCGGGGACGCTCGACGTTTCGGTCGACTACGCGAACGCAGCCAACCCCGAGCAGTGGGAGTTCTTCCTCGACAGAAGTCAGGGGTGGACAGACACGGGCGAGTGTGCCGACGTCGAGATGGCCGTCGTCCGCGTGGTCACCGTGGAAATCGCGACCTGATCCCGCGGTCAGACGCGCGGAGCTGACTTGCACGTCGTCCGTGCGTGGCGTCACACGCTCCCAGGCGAATCGAGTCCAGCCAGGCTCCGCCCTGCCGTCCACAGGGACCGGCCCCCGGTCGGGACCGGGGGCGGATCCCGAGTGGCCCGCCCGACGCGAGTGTCGCCGGACGGCCAGCGACCCGGGAGCTCGTCGACGAGTAACTGCCCCTTCAGAATACTGAAACCGAGGATACCCGGGGTGGGCCGTCAGGAGACGGCCACTTCGGAGTAGCCGATCGAGATGGGTGCGCTGGGCGCGTCGCCGCCGGTCACGGAGTCGTCGGTCGAGCCGCCCGTGCCCCCGCTGGAGCCGTCCTCGACCTCGTCCACCTCGAAGTGGAGCAGGACGTACCCGGTCTGGCCGGAGGCGGCGTCGACCTCCAGGGCGATGATGGACTCCTCCGGCGAGAGGTCGAACTGCTCTCCCTGGACGTGCTGGTCGACGCGGGAGACGGGGTCGCTGTGCCACCACTTGAGGTTCATGTTCTCGAGTGGGTCCGTCGAGTCACCGTCGCGGAAGACCATGTGCTGGGAGTTGCCGTTGTCGATGGTGGTCTCCGTCACGCCACCGTCCGTACAGCGGGCGTGCTGGTAGGTCGTGCCGTCGTCGTCGTCCTGCTCGACGGCCGTGGTCTCGTAGTCGTCACACGACTCGAGCGTCATGACGAACGAGAGGTACCCACCGGGCTCCAGGTTCGAGAGGTCGTAGTCGAGGGTCGTGCCGCTCACGTTGGAGAAGGATCCCGGGTCGTTGACGTTGTCCGTGCCGTTGACCTCGAGGGTCTCCGAGACGTCCTGCTGGGCGGTCACGACCGTCCGCGTCCGGTTGATCTGGGTGATGGTTTGCGTCTGGACCTCGTCGGCGATCTCCCCGAAGATGGAGTCGAGTTCGTCCGCGTTCGAGACCGCGTAGTACTGACCACCGGTCTCCTGGGCCACGTCTTCCAGTAGCGTCTGGTCGGCTTCGTCGCCGAGGCCGATCGTGTAGATGGTGATGTTGTTGTCGGCGGCTTCCTCGGCCTCGTCGCGCGTCATCTCGTTGAGTTCGTCCTGCGTATGGCCCCAGGCGTCGTTCTCACCGTCGCTGAGGAGGATCATCGCCTGCTCGTCGTTGCTCCCCGCCGAGAGCTGGCTGTTGGCCTGGTCGATGCCCGAGGCGATGTTCGTCCCGCCGTCGTGGCGGTTCTGAAGTGAGTCGTTTAGCTCATCGAAGTCGTCGGTCAGGTCGTGAACCACCCGTGCGTCGGAGTTGAATTCGACGGCGCCTGCCCGGTCACCGGCGGTCGAGTTGAGTTCACCGACGAAGGACTTCACCGCGTCGATGCGCTCGCCGTCCGGGTCGCTGCCGTCGGACCACTCCACGCAGACGTAGCGACCCCTCCAATTCTCTTCCACACGATCGCAGTGGCGCGCCATCGATCCGGACCGGTCCAGGACGAAGGAGACGTCCATCGGATCGCGGCCCTCGCTGGGAAGCGTCACCTCGCGCTCGACTGCCTGCCCGATCTGGGCCGACAGCAGGGTCAGGTCGCCCTCGTTCTGGTTGACCTCCAGGGCGTTCTCCTCCTCGTCGTACGTCATGGCGGTGTCGTACTCGGACCCGCTGCTACCAGGGTTGTCCGGGTCGCTCCCGCAGTCGTTGCCGTGCCCGGCGTCGTCGTCATCGGAACAGTCTCCGGTGCCGCCGCCCGTGCCGGTCCCGCCGGACGTCGACGTGTCGCTTCCGATACCGGTGAAGACGAGTTCGACCGTGGTGTCGTCGATCCGGTTGACGCTGTCGGGCGAGGTCGTCATGCCGTTTCGGGCGTAACGCTCCCAGCCGTCCGCATACTGGCTCTCGATGGTGATCGTCATGTCGACCTGGACCGTCCCGTCGCTGTCGGTCCAGGCGTCACTGAGCTGATTGTGCATCTCCCGCCCGGAGTTGCGGCTGTGTTGGACGTTCTTGCTGGCGACGACCTCGCCGTTCTGGGCGACGGCGTCCGCCTGGGTCACGTTGACGAGCGAGAAGTCGATGGTCTGGCCGTCGAAGTCGAGCCCCGGTTCGTTCACGACCATCGTCCCGCCGTCCCCGGCGTCCCAGAGTCCCCCGCCCTGGTAGGCCAGGCGCGACCCGTCGGACTGGTCGTAGACGATCGTCCCGAGCGGCCGTTCCCAGGTCACCGGAGATCCGCTACTGTTTTGGGCCGTGACGGTGACCGTGGCTGACGAGACGTTGACGCTGCCCTCCATCTGGAAGGAGGTCGCCTCGTCGACCGGACTGTCCGCCACGCTCGAGAGGCGGACGCTCATCTCCCGCATCGAGTCCTCGACCGTGTCGTCTTGCGTCTGGTCGGCGACGGAGTGTAACGCGACGGTCCCCGCGACCACCACGGCGATGGCCCCAACCAGTGTCAGGCCGATTAAGAGAATGACTCCCATGAGGTTCGCCATCCCTCGGTCGGCGGACGCACTGTCTCCCCTGGACATGGTGGTCAATCTACATACGAGCCATTCTCATAAAACTTCCGAGCTACTTCACAGCGAGATAATCGTCAGACGGTGGTTGGATTATCCCACTTTCGCGGCCAAACCGGACTGCGGGAACTCCACCCGCGTTCAGAGTTGCCAGATCGGGCCAGATCGGCCAACAGAAATATATACTTCCTGAGGTGACGGCCCCTCCGTCGGCCCGTCTTCGCGTCGACTCGACGGGGTGACTTCGGACCCGCCTCGCACCAGCGACCGCCCGGCTCGGGGGAGAGACGAGGTGGTCGTCGACGACCCAACCGTGGGCGAGCGGGCGGCCCGCCAGCAGTCGGCCTTCGAGAGCGGCAGCCCAGAACAGAACCATCATCGCGGCGTCCCAGATATTCACGTCCGTCTGGGCGCCGGACGGTCTTCAAGCGGGCGGTCGGTTCTCGGTCGTCAGAACGGTCGGTCCCTCTTCACGTGACGGGCGAGGTCGGAGCCGACGCCGCGACGGGACTGTCACTCGGTCCCAGCCGTCAGGCGGCCGTGAATCGCATCGAGGTGGCCGTGCCCGACCACGGCGACGACGTCGCCGTCCCGGCGAAGCCGGCGAAGGCGGTCGGTCATGTGCGCCTCGCGCGTCTCGTCTCGAAACCGGGCCGCCCGCGAGGGTTCGAAGGCGTCCATGACGGCCCGGGCCCGCTCGATCTGGCGAGCCTCGTCCGCAGCCTGCGTCTCGGGGTCGTCGCCGGGGTCACAGTCGTGGGCCACCGAGTCCCGCACGCTCGGGCTGTGAGCCGTGTACGCGGCACGTACTGCACCGATCCGACAGCGGAGCGCCTCCCGACCAGCGGTCGCTGCCCCGGCGAGAACGTTCCGGAGCGTCCGAGGAGCGGGTCGCTCGCTCGCGAGCGTCCTCGCGAGGGTACGCACGTAACCGACCGACGGGCCGTCGATGGCCTCGACGCGTGCTGTCGACGCCGCCGCAATCGCGGCGCTCATCTCGCCCCCTGTAGCCGCGTGATCGTCGTCGCTCGCGAGCGTCTCGAAGAGCGGGAGTGCGAGAGGTGGGAGTTCGAGGGCGAGGACGTCGGGACTCCGGTCGGCCACCGTCGTCCGGGCCCGGTGGACGCTCGCCGGGTGGTCGTGAACTGCGCCGACCAGGGTCACGGCGCCGTGTGGACCAGTGACCGTCCGCGTCCGGTCCCCGGAGACCCGGGGATCCGCGTCGGAGAAACGGTCGGCCGTCGCGGCGGAATCCGGATCCGTCCTGCGGATAGGCACGTGTTACCGGCCCTTTCCCGAGCGGTACGATAAGCCTTCTGCCGATGGAGGCGAACCTGACGACTGATGGCTGGTGTCTGACGCCGGTGAAAAAAGCGAGGCTGCCCGGCGGCGGCCGGGGCGGGGTCCGCTGGCCTACCGCTTGAGGCGGATCTCGTCGTCGGTGACCGTGTCGATCTCGGACTCGTCGAGCGCGTAGTCGTCCTGATCGACGTCTTCCCAGCCGAGCATCGACTTGACCCGGTCGGTGATGCCGGCGTCGGGATCGACGTACGCGGTGCCGCCCCTGACGCCGGACACCATCCCGATCTCCTCGCCGTCGGCTGTCTTCACTGGCTTGCCCTCGTCGCTGTCGGTGAGTTCTGTCATCGCTCCGGTGTCACTCCACCGGTCCGCCACCCTTTGTTATGTGCACGTAAGAGAAGAAACGCCGGCTTACCGCGTTAGACCGCGTGCCGTCTTGCGACCAACCGCCTGCCACGATCTGTCCGGTCGCCAACAGCTGTCGACGGGTGCCGATCAGGCCGGGAACTCGCCACCATCGGCGGGCCGAACGGTGACGGTACCGGTCCCCGCGACCGACACGTCGAAGCCCTCGTACGTAAACGACACCTCCACGCTCGGCGACTGGTCGCCGTCGAAGATGTCGTTGAGTGCGTCGGTGTCGACGGCGTCGTACAGCGGCCGATGGTCGGTCGGCTCCCGGTTTGCCGCGACCGCGATCGCCTCGACGACGGCCAGGGTCGGGTCGGTCTCGGCCCAGTCACAGCGGTGGGTGATCAACTGATCGCGTGCCATCGTCGGGGCCGCCTGCGGGGAATCGTTGCTTTCACTCATGTAGATCGGCCGCCTTCGTGTCCGGTGGATCGCCCCTCGCCGGGATATACCCCCCAGCGGTCTTTCAGAGCGTGAAACAACCCGGTGACGGCGTCGCGGCCACCGGCGCCGTCTCCCGGTCGCTCGCGTCGACGGCGCTCCGCGATTGAGAGCCCGTCGGAACTGCTCTCGATCGTCGACGTAGGTCAGTCGGTGTCGTCCGGCGGGCCGATCCGTCAGTCGTCACCGCGCCGGGCGACCAGTTCGAGAGCGATCCAGGAGACGACGACCTCGCCATCGTCCCTGAGCCCCTCGATCCTGGTGTCGACCTGACCGCGACCGGGCGCCGACGGCGAGGGGCGCTTGTCGACCACCTCCGTCCGGAGGTGGAGGGTGTCGCCCGGTCGGACCGGGCGCCGCCAGCGGAGGTCGTCGACGCCCCGGGCCCCCATGGTCGCACGGGCCTGGAGCGGCCCGTCGACGAGCATCCGCATGCACATCGACGTGGTGTGCCAGCCCGAGGCGACCAGTCCACCGAAGTGCGACCCCGCAGCCGCCTCCGGATCGGTGTGGAAGGACTGCGGGTCGTACTGCTCTGCGAACGCGACGATCTCGTCCTCGGTGACGTGGTACTCGCCGAACTCGCGAGTGTCGCCGACCGCCACGTCTTCGTAGTACTCCATCGAGCGGCAGGTGGACGCCGACGGCCATGAACCTGGGGGTGGAGGGCGGATCAGGGCTCCGGATTCGTCACCCAGATGGGGCCAGCCCAGGCCATGCCACCACCGGCCTGGCGGACCCGGACGTAGTAGACGTCGGCGTCCGTTCCCCGCTCGGCGTCCCAGGTCATCCCGGTCACCGGGTCGTCGTCCACCCACGTCGCCTCGCGGGTGTACGCGTCCAGCGTGGCGTCTGGGTCGTCGGTCCCCTCCAGCACGCGCCAGGGTTCGTTGTTCCGGACGACGGTGGCCGTCGCGATCGGGGCGGTACCCGCTATCGACAGGGAGACCGCCCGCTCGGCGTCGGCGTCGTCGAGAACGACCGTGCTGTCGGCCTCGCCGACGGCGACACCCTCGACCGCGAAGTCGACGAGGATGCGGTGGGGCTGGGACGTCCCGTAGACCCGCCGGCTGGCGAGGCTCTCGAAGATCGCGTCGCGGGTGAGGTCGGGGGCCCGGAAGGCCACCAGTCCGCCGGGGTAGCTGGGCTCGTTCCAGATCCGCCAGACGTTGCCCCAGCCGAGGCCGCCCGGGACCCAATCCGAGAGCGCGGGGAGGTGCGGTTCGGCGTGGAGCAGCGAGTGGCCGGGCTTCGGTCCGTGGAAGTCCGCAGAGGCCATCATGCCGACGCGGTAGCCGAGTTGGTGGGCGTCCTGGACGTAGTGACCCGGCTCCTCGGCCTCCCCCTGGCCCATCAGCACGGGGTGGCGGTTGCCCGCGCGCCCGGGACACTCGCTGGACCCCCACTGGGAGTAGACCTCGACGAGGGGCGCCACCTCGTCGTCGTAGTCCACGGCCGAGAAGTCGAACGGGAAGGTGGCCTCGGCGGGGTGGTGGGGAACCGCGATGGCGCTGGCGTCGCGCGTCTCGTTGTACTCCCTGACGCGATCGAAGAGCTTCTCGTACGTGTCGGCGTCGACGGCCATGGAGTCGTACAGTTCGGCGGACTCGACGTCGTCGAAGTAGACGTTGACGTGCCCGCCGACGTTGGGCTGTTTCGTCCACTCGTAGCCGAACAGCGTCACGAACTCGCCGGGGTCGTGGAACTCCGTCGTCGTGTCTTTCATCTCGGCGAAGTACCGCCGGTGCATCCGGCGGCGCTGGAGACTCGGGGGAATGAAGAACCCCATCGTGTCGTGGTCCGTGTAGGCCACCACGTCCAGGTCCATCACGTCCCGCCCGAACCGGAAGCCCTCGGCCATCGACCCCGAGCCGTCCGAGCGGTTCGAGTGGAGGTGGACGTCCCCCCAGAAGACGCGCATCTCCGGCTCCTCGGCGGTCACGCGGACGGGATTCGAGACGAACCGCTCGCCGGTCCCCTCGTGAGTGAGCGTGAGGTACTGGACCCCCGTCGTCTCGAAACTGACGCCCGTCGCCGTCGCGAGGCCGCCGTTCTTCGGCGGGAAGGCGATCCGGTCGGGGTGGTCGGCCTCCGGGTCCGTCGCGTCGAGCCGGACAGCCACCTCGGCGTCCTCGATCAGCCGCTCGCACTGGTCCCAGGCCTGGAGAGTCAGGTCGAGCGACTCGCCGGTGGCCGCCGTCGAGGGGAGAATCGCGTGAACGCGGTCGAAGTGCTGGCGGCGGTTGCGCAGGAGCTGGCCGAGCGACGGCCGCCGCCGGGCGAAGACGCGGAGGGTCTCTTTCGCCTTGTACAGCATCCCCTCGTCGGCGAGTCCGGCCATGCTGCCGGGTCTTCAGGGCCGGATGGGAAAAATTGGGGTGCTCGGCCGGGTCAGCTTCGCTGGAGGAAGCGCTCCTGGAGCCGACGGGCCGTCCCGCGGAGGTGGGCCTGTCCGAAGACCGCGACGACGAGGGCACCGAGGGAATTGAACATGAGGTCCCGGACGGTGTCGTCGAGGCCGTGCTGGGCGAGGGGCATCACCCAGCCCGTCGTCGTGGCCGCGACGTCGAGTGCGAACTCGAACAGCTCCCAGATGACGCCGAAGGCCAGGACCACGACGAAGATGTAGGCGAAGGCGAACCGGCTGGGGAGCTCGATCTCGGCGCTGTGGAGGTCGACTGCACGGGTCGCGGTGTAGCCGACCCCGGCTACGAGGGACGCGGAGGTGGCGTGCGTGACGTGGTCCCACCAGCCGATTCCGGTATACAGCCCAGCCGAGCCCAGCGTGTGCAGGAAGACGGCCGTCGTGATCCAGAGGCCCAGCCAGGGGTCGAGCGGGAAGGCGTAGTTGCGTTCGAGGACGGCCGGCAAGACCGTGATGGCGAGCGCGACGGTGCCGTTGGTGATCGCCTTCGGCTGGCCAGCGACCAGCCCGTAGGCGACCATGACGACGAGGACGAGTTGCATGGCCCGCGTCAGTCGACGCTGATTCCGGATCGAGGGCCGAGGCAGGAGCGTCATCGGCGGACCACCAGCGCGACGGCGCGCTGCAGGACGCTTTCACGCCGCCGGAAGTACGCGTCGAACAGCAGCCCGGCCACGAAGCCAACGGCCGTCACCCAGGCGAACTCCACCATCAGCGCCTCGTTCGTCGTCAGGTACGACGTGCCGAGGTACTGGTCGAAGTTCCATCGGATCACCGACCAGGCCGCCACCGCCGCCATCGACGTGAGGACGACGAGCGCGACCGCGAACCAGTGGGTCACCTCCAGCGCGGTGAAGGTGTGGAGTTCCACGACGGCGATCAGTGCCAGCGCCGCCAGCGACAGGTATGTCGCGACGGCCCCGACCTCGCCGCCGAACAGACCACGGACGAGAATGGGGAGGAGGGCGAGGACCAGTAATTCCCACGGGAGCATGATGCGCCAGTTTCGGGACGCGATGGCCGGGAGGGACGCCAGCGCGCCGACCACGCCGACGAAGACGATCCAGGGGAAGTCGAAGTCGGCGACGCTCTCGGCGAGGACCAGGGCGAGCATCCCGAGCATGGCCCACGCGAGGATCGCGTTCGTCGTCCCGCTCCGGAAGAGTTGGGCGAAGACGTCCTCGGCCACGGGCTCGGCGTCCGACGCCGTGCCGTCGTGTCCGTCGTCCATGGAGGGCGATTCGGCGGTTGCCCAATAAAGCCGCCGGCGACGGAGACAGCTGGTCACGACCACCCAGGGAGAGTCGACCACCCGACGACCTTATGGCCGCGAAGACCCTTCACGTGGTACCGATGATGCTGCCGACGCACGTGTTGGCGGGACTCGCCGTCGCTGCGGCGATGCTCGGCCTCGCGCCGGCCGACGCACCGACCTGGCTGGCCCCCGTGGCCCTCGCGAGCGCCGCTACGGGCAGCGTCCTCCCGGACCTAGACCTCTACGCCGGCCACCGGCGCACCCTCCACTACCCGAGCGGGTACGTCGCCGGCCTCGTGCCCGTGAGCCTGGCCGTGTTCGTCCAGCCGACCCCCGTCCTCGTGGCGCTGGGCTTCGTCCTCCTCGGGGCCGCGCTCCACTGCCGCATGGACCGTTACGGTGGCGGCCTCGAACTCCGACCATGGGAAGGGCGTTCCGACCGGGCCGTCTACGACCACCTCCGCGGGCGCTGGCGGACGCCCAAGCGGTGGGTCCCCTACGACGGCGCCCCGGCGGACCTCGCCCTGGCTGGTGTCCTCGGGCTCCCGCTCCTGTTCGTCCTCGGCGACACCGGCCGCCTCGTCGTCTCGCTCGCCCTCGGCGTGGCCGTGACCTACGCACTCCTGCGCCGCCGCCTCGCGAACCTGGCCCCGGCCGTCGTCGGGTTCGCCCCCGACCCGATGACCGGGTACGTCCCAGAGCGCTACCGCGAGCGGTAGTCACCCTCGCGCCCGATTCCACGACGCACCACGGGCCGAGTCGCTTAATCACTCTCACCACGTATTCGGGCCGTGTTCGTCGGTCACGGGCTCCTCGCGTTCGCCCTCCTCGCCAGCCTCGCCCGCTGGCGCGGCGCCGCCCGTGACCGCGCCCTCGCCGTGGGCCTGCTCGCGGCGGGCTTCGCCACGATTCCCGACGTGGACGTCGTCCACCCGCTCGTCTCGTTGCTCGTCGACCCCGTCCGCCTCGGTGCGACGACAGACGCCTTCTGGGCGCTCTCGACGGAACTCCACCGGACGGTCACGCACTCGCTGGTCGTCGGCGCGGTCGTCGCGGCCGGCCTCACCGCCGTCGTCGCCTCCCGGGGACGGACCGCGACCGAGCGCGGACGGTGGCTCGGCCGTGCTGGAACAGCACGGCCGCTCGCAGTCGGTGGTCTCCTGACTCTCGCCACACTGGTCGGTCTCGTCTGGACGGTCGACGGGCCCGCAGCGGGTGGCGTCCTGGCAGCGATGGGCCTCGCCGGACTCGCGCTCGGGTCCCTCGCGGTCCGCCACGGGCTGGACGCTCGGGTCGTGGGCCTCGCGGCGGCCGTCGGGCTATTCAGCCACCCCTTCGGCGACCTCTTCACCGGGGAGGCGCCGCCCCTGCTCTACCCGCTGCCCGTCGACCTCGGACTGTCGCGGATCGCCCTCCACGCCGACCCCACGGTCCACCTCGTCGGTGCCTTCCTCGTCGAACTCGGGACCGTCTGGCTCGCCCTCGCCGTTCTCGCACGGCTCTCGGACGTGCGCCTCCGCGCGCAGGTCCGTCCCCGGGCGATCGCCGGCGTGGTCTACGCAGCCGCAGCCCTCGTCTTGCCGGCACCGACGCTGGACGCCGCGACGGGCTTCGTGTTCAGCGTCCTCGCCGTCGGCCTCGTTGGCGTCCCCGTTCGGTACGAGGCGCGCCACGCCTGGCAGACCGTGACGACGGCCCTCGCGGCAGTCACGCTGGCCGCACTCGCCTACTGCGTGACCTACGCGGCGCTCTGAGTCCGTCGCTCAGTCGTCGTCACCGACGAGGTCCCCGATCTCGGCCAGCTGGTCGTTGATGTCCGCACCGGAACTCTCGCCGGGGAGGATGTCGCCGAGCGCCCCGCCGAAGCTCGCGACCGCCCAGACGGTGCTGATCCGCGCCAGCGCGACTGCGGGGTCCTGCCACCCGTCGAGGCGGCCCCACATGGTCAGCAGCGCGGCGGCGGTCAGGAAAGCGACGACGGCGATGCCGAGGAGTCGGCGGGGGACGACCCCGAAGATGGGGCGGGTGACCTGGACGTCCTGTGGGCCCGTCCAGTAGAGGATCGCCGCCACGGTGCCGACGACGAAGGTCGCGTGTGCCAGGAAGGCGACCGGGAGGCCACCCAACGACAGGGAGAGAAGGAAGTCCGCGACCTCGAAGACGCCGTCCTCGACGAGCAGGGGTATGGCGAAGAAGACGCTCCCGACGAAGGCCTCCGCCACGTCGCGGGTGGTGTACTTGTCGATCCGGTCGCCGAAGCCGTCGTCGACGACCCCCCGGGTCGCGCGGGCCTCGATGCGGCGGAGTTCCCGGCGGTCGGCCGGATCGTGCAGGGCGGCGTGGAGGTCGTCGAACTGGGCGTCGAGCGACGCGACGACGGCGGCCCGGTCTGGATCGGCGCCGAGATCGGCGGGGGCACCCGTCGTCTCCTCGGCCATCTCGTCGCCGGAGACGATGTCGCCGAGCGCGGCCCCGAGCGCGCCGACCGTCCAGAGGACAGTCACCCGAGCGAGCGCCTCCGAGGGGGGCAGCCACGGACCGATGCGGCCCCAGACTGCCATCAGCGTCCCGGTGGTGAGGAAGGAGACGACGAGGATCATGACGACGCGGGTCGGGACCACGCCGAGGAGCGTGCTCGGGTCGAGTCGGTCCCGGCCCGTCCACTCGACGAGTGCGTAGGTCATCAGGACGACGAAGGCGACGTTGGCCACCAGAAACACGGGGATCCCTGCCGCTCGCGTCCCGAAGACGTGGGTCGCGATGTCGAAGATGCCACCCTCGACCAGCAGCGGCGACGCGAAGACGACGGTCCCCACGAGCGCCTCGGCGGCGTCGCGGAGGTCCAGTTGGCGGACGCCGGAGTCGAGCAGGCCCCGGGCGCCCGCGAGGCGGACGAGCGCAGTCGTCTCGCCGATCTCGTCGTGAGCGGCCGGTGAGTCGACGCCGTCTGCCAGGTCACGCAGGTCGTCGACGAGCGCCGCGACGTCGCCCGGGTCGCCCGGTTCCACCGAGGCACCCGACCCGTGAGGCCGGTCGTCGCGCTCGCGTGCCCGGCGATCCGTCATGGCGGGGGCTACCCCCGGCATCCACAAAAAGCGTGACCCCCGCCGCCGGGGCGTCACAAAAAGGAAGACGCGGCCGGGCGAACGGGGCCACATGGCCCTCCCCGCCGGCGTCGGACTGCTGACGCCGCTCGGTCTCCTCGCCCTGGCCGCCCTCGTTCCGGTCATCGTCCTCTATCTGGTCCAGCCGGACCCCCGGATCGTCCCGCTGCCGACACTGGTGTTCCTGCTCGAGGAGGACGAGCGCGACGCCTCGCACCCCCTGCTCGAACGGCTCAGACGGAGCCTGCTCCTGCTCCTCCAGTTGCTCGTCCTGGTCCTCCTCGCGACGGCGCTCGCGACCCCCTACGTGGCCGTCTCCGAGGAGACGACCGTCGAGGAGACGGTCCTCGTCGTCGACGCCAGCGCGAGCATGGCCACGGAGACGGGGGGTGCGACGCGGTTCGACCGTGCGCTGGCCGCGGCCCGCGAGGACGCGACGGGCACGACGTCGGTCGTCCTCGCCGCCAGCGACAGCCGGATCGTGCTCCGGCAGGGGTCCGCCACCGACGCCGAGAACAGCCTCTCGGAACTCGGGGTCACGCACACCGAGGGGAGTCTCCGGACGGCCATCTCGCAGGCGGCCTCCATCGCCGGCGAGGACGCACAGATACGCGTCTACAGCGACTTCGCCGACGACACGGCCTGGCCGGACGCCGTCCAGTCGGCCCGCGCCCGCGACGTCCGCGTCGACCTCCGCCAGTTCGCGGCGGGGGGCAGCGACAACGTGGGCGTCGTGAGTCGGTCGTTCTCCGGCCGGAACGTCACCCTCACGGTCCGCAACTTCGGGGCCGACGAGGTCGATCGAACGGTCACCTTCGGCGACCAGCGCCGGTCGCTCACGCTCGCCCCCGAGGACGTGGCCACGGTCACGTTCGTCGTTCCCGCCGGCGGGGGCGAGGTGCGCCTGACGCCCCGCGACTCGTTCCCCGCCGACGACGTGGCCTACGTCGCGGCCCCGCCGGACGCGGCCGTCGACGTGCTCGTCCTGACGAACGACCGGAACCGGTACCTCGTGACGGCCCTGTCGGTGGTCGACACCGTGGACCTCACGGTCCAGGAGCCGCCGACGCCCGTGCAGGACGACTACGACGTGATCGTCTACAGCAACGTCCGCGCCGAGCGGCTGATCGGCGGCAACGTCGAGGCCGGCCGCGAGACCATCGAGAACGGCGGTGGGGTCGCCGTCCAGGCCGAGGCGTCGATGCCGGCCCGCTACGGCGACCTGTCTCTGCTCGACCCGACGGGGACGGCCGCGAACCCCTCGCTGGCGTCGCCGGCGACGAGCGACCTCACGCGCGGCATCGACTTTCCGCCCCCCGAGGAGTACCGCACGGGCGACCTCCGTGAGGGCCGCGCTCTCCTGGAGACGCGCGACGGCACGCCCATCCTCGCGACGGCCCAGCGGTCGGCTGGCCGGCTCCTCTACTACGGCTACATGGAGGACCGCTCCACGTTCAAGTTCAACTTCCAGTACCCGGTCTTCTGGAAGCGCGCCGTCCACTACCTGGCCGGCCGCGACCCACTCCCCGAACTCAACCGGGAGACGGGCGGCCGCCTGGAGTTCCGCAACGAGACGACGGTGCAGACGCCAGCCGGACCGGTCGCCGGGACCGCCGTCCCCCTCGACCGGACCGGCTTCTACGTGGTGGGCGACCGGCGACTCGGCGTCTCCCTGTACAGCGAGCGTGAGTCGCAGGTGGACGCCGAGTCGCTCGACGCCCGGCGCGACGCGGGTGAGGTCCCGTCCCGCACCGAGGACCGCCGGGTCCCACGCCCCCTCACCGGCCTCGTCGTGCTCGCCGCGCTCGCCGTCGTGCTGGTCGAGGTGGCCTACCTGCGCAAACGGGGTGACCTCTGATGGCCGGCGTGACCCTGCCCGGCGGGACCGTCGTTGGCCTGGAGACGCCGCTCCTGCTCGCGCTCGTCCTCGTCGCGGCTCTCGCGCTCGCCCTCCTCGTGTTCGTCCGCGCGGACGGCGCGGCCTCGCGCCGGAGCCGATGGCTCTACGCCGGCTCCCGGCTGGCCATCGTGACGCTGCTCGTCGTGGCCGCCGCCGGGCCCTACACCGTGACGACGGCAGAGACCAGCGGCGATCCCAGCGTGACGCTGCTCGTCGATCGGTCGGCCAGCACGAACGTCACCGAGCCCGTCGCAGACCGGGTGGCCGCGGGCATCGAGGAGACGGGCGTGCCGGTGACGGTGGCGACAATCGCTCAGGGGACCGACTCACCGATCGGTGACGGCATCGCCGCGAACCTCCGGGCCAACGGCAGCGTCGTGGTCGTCTCCGACGGCCAGGTCACCGGCGGTCGGAGCGTCGGCGAAGCCGCAGAACTCGCTCGGAACGTCAACGCCACCATCAGCACCGTCACGCCCGCGCCGACGCGGACCGAGCGGTACGTGACGGTCAGCGGACCGGCGAAGGCGAGCGTCGGCGTCGAGAGCCGGTTTCTCGTGCAGGTCGACGGCGTCAGAACCGACGGTTCGGTCCCGCTGGTCGTCGAGGTCGACGGGGAGCCGGTCGTCACCGAGACCGTCGACGGCGCGGGGACCGTCGAGGTGACCCACACCTTCGACGAGCCCGGGTCACACCGCGTGACCGCCACGGTCCAGAGCGACGACCGGTTCGACGGCAACGACGTCTACCGGAAGACCGTTCGGGTGGTCGAGCGCCCGGACGTCCTCTACGTCTCCCGGGGGTCGTACCCCTTCGAGGACTACCTGGGCGAACTCTACGACGTCGAGACCAGCGACGCTGTCCCGGAGGACCTCGATCCGTACTACGCCGTCGTCGTCCAGGACGTGGCCGCCCCGGACCTCGGGAACGTCGACGCGCTCCAGGAGTTCGTCATCGACGGAAACGGGCTGCTCGTCGTCGGCGGTCGCAACGCCTACGAGAACGGGGACTACGAGGGGTCCCCGATCGCGTCGATGCTGCCCGTGACCTTCGGCGAGGGTGGCATCGGGACGACGACCATCGTCTTCGCCATCGACGTCTCCGGCAGCGCTGGCGAGGGGATGGCCGTGCAGAAGGGCATCGCACTCGACGCCCTCTCCCAGCTGGGCGACAGCAACCGGGTCGGCGTCGTGGGCTTCAACTACCAGGCCTATCGCATCGCCGCGCCGCAACTCCTGGCTGACAACCGGACCGTCCTGCAGGATCGGATCCGACGGCTGCAGGCCGGCGGCGCGACGAGTATCGCCACCGGCCTCCTGGGGGCCCAGGAGCTCCTCGGCGACCAGCAGGGGACGGTCATCCTCGTCAGCGACGGCCAGGACGACAGCACCGAGACGGCGAGTGTCGCCGCCCGACTCGGCCGACAGGGCACGCGCGTCATCACGGTCGGCGCGGGCCCGGCCCCAAACGAGGAGGTCCTCCGCCGGATCGCGGCCCGCACGGGCGGGACCTACTTCCGGGCAGACGAGACGAACCGACTCCGCCTCCTCTTCGGGGGCGCCTCCCGCCAGTTCTCCGGTGACGGCCTCACCATCGTCGACTCGGGAGCCTTCATCACCTCGGGGGTCACGCTGGAGTCGGACCCGGGGCAGGCCAACGACGTCTCCGTCCGGAGCGGCGCGGACTATCTCGTCGCGACGGGCGACGGCACGCCCGCCGTCACGTCGTGGCGCTACGGCCTCGGCCGCGTCGTCTCGATCACCGCCTACGGGTCGGACGGCACGCTCGACGGCCTCCTCCAGGAACCGGACTCCCTCCTGTTGACGAAGTCCGTCAACTACGCCATCGGCGACCCAGAGCGCAAGGAGAGCGGCGTCGCGTCCGTCGCTGACACCCGCGTCGGCGAGTCGACGACCGTGACCTACCGCGGGGAATCGCGCCCGACGGACGCAGACCGCCGGTTCAGCACGGTCGAGCCCGGCGTCTACCGCGCGACCGTGACGCCCACGGAGGCAGGGTACCAGACCGTCCTCGACGCGGAGTACGCGGCCAACTACCCGGCGGAGTACGGTGCCTTCGGGACTGCGGCGGCCCTCCGGGCTGCCGTCGACGCGACGGGGGGCCGTCGGTTCTCTGCCAGTGACGGGGCGGCGATCGCCGAGTTCGCTCGCCAGCAGTCAACGCGCGTCCGCGAGGTCAGACGCGGCTGGGACTGGCTGTTCGTCCTCGTCGCGCTGCTGGCCTTCCTCGGCGAGGTGGTCGTCCGGCGGCTTCAAGTGTACAACGGCCGTACACGTCACGAGAGTGGCTTGCCATGACCCTGATTGGCCGGTCCATCAACCTCCCACTACTCGTCTTGCTGTGTCTCGCGGTCGCCGGCGCCGCTGGCGCGACGCTGGTCTACCAGGAGTCCGTGGAGGACTTCTCCGGCCAGAACAGCCAGCTTTCGGCGGAGAACGAGCAGCTCCGCGAGGAGTTGCAGGCGACCGAGCAGCGACTCCAGGAGACCCAGCAGCGACTCGCGGACCTCAACGAGAGTCTCAGCACCTCCCGGAGCGACGTCGAACAGGTCGCGGAGAACCTGAACCAGACCGAAGACCAGCTCGAAGACACCGAGGACGACCTCGCGGCGACTCGACAGAACCTCCAGGACGCCCGCGAGCGAGCCCAGGACCTCCAGGAGGAGGCGGCGAGCCTCCGCGAGGAGGTCAGCGACCTGGAGACCACGAACGAGGACCTGCGCGACGAGAATCAGGCCCTCCAGAGCGACGTCACCGACCTGAGCAGCCAGGTCGAGAGTCTCGAAGCCGACGTCGAGGAGCAGGAGCAGTACATCGAGACGCTCGAAGGCGCCCTCCAGCAGGCCTGTGCGGAGATCAACGGCTCGAAGCCCAGCGGGTGTGATCTCGTCTGATGACGACCGACGACGCCGTCGCCGACCGAATGCGACGGGCCGTCCGCCAGATCCGCCGCGAGGGGTACAAGGTCGCCGTCGTCTACGCGGTGGTGGACGCCGCCCTGGTGGCCCTGCTTGCCTCCCTCCTCGTGCAGGTCGTCCCCGTGCCGGTCGTGCCCGAGACGGTCGGGCTGCCGGACGCCGTCGTCCCGCTGTTCGACCGGGTCGGCGTCACGCTGACGGACCCCCGCGTCACTGGCGCGTCGGTCACCGGGCTCACCGCGGGTCTGCTCGTCTTCGTCCTCGAGGTGATCCTCCGCACGCGCCGTCCGCTGGTCGAACAGTTCGAGGCCGCCAACCCCGAGGTTCGCGAGGCGCTCCGGACGGCCCGGGACGCCGTCGAGGACGGTCTGCAGAACCGCATTGCCCTGTCGCTCTACGCGGACGTCCTCGACAGCCTCCAGGAGACGTCCAGCGTCGGACTGGTCGACCTCCGGCGCGTGACGGTGACGCTCCTGGTCGTCCTCGCCCTGAGCCTCGCCACCGTCCAGGTCGCCGTCCTCGACCTCTCGCTTTCGGGCCTCGGCGGCGGCCCCGACGCGACCGGGACGGACCGCCCCGTCGAGTACACCGGGCTCCAGGACGGCGACGAGATCCTCGGGGAGCCGACGGACGTCTCCGCCGGCGAGGAGGAACTGGAGGCCGGGATCACCACGGGTGGATCCGGCAGCGGGAACGCGAGCGACGTGCCCCGGGCCTACGACACCGGTGGCTTCGTGACGAGCGACGACGTCGCGAGTCAGCAGGCCGGCTTCACGGCCGAGGAACAGCTGGAGGACGCGGAGTTGATTCGCGAGTACAACCTGCGGATCCGGGAGGAGACGGATGAGTGAAATAGAGACAGACGTCGAGACGATCCAGGAACGACTCGAGACGGCACGCGCGGAGATCGGCAAGCGCATCGTCGGCCAGCGTGCGGTGCTCGAACAGCTCCTCGTCTGCGTCCTCGCAGACGGCAACGCCCTGCTGGAGAGCAACCCCGGCCTCGGGAAGACGTCGATGGTCCGGACCATCGCGAACGTGACCGACCTCGACTTCTCGCGCGTCCAGAACACGCCGGACCTCATGCCGTCGGACATCACCGGCGCGGAGATCATCCACGAGACCGGCGGGACCCGGGAGTTCGTCTTCGAGGAGGGACCCATCTTCGCGAACGTCGTCCTCGCCGACGAAATCAACCGCGCGACCCCGAAGACCCAGGCCGCGCTGCTGGAGGCCATGCAGGAGAAGCAGGTCACCGCCGCCGGCGAGACCCACGAACTCCCCCGCCCCTTCTTCGTCCTCGCCACGCAGAACCCCATCGACCAGGAGGGGACCTACCCCCTCCCCGAGGCACAGACCGACCGCTTCCTCATGAAAATCCTCGTCGACTACCCCTCCTTCGAGGAGGAGCGCGACATCGTGAACCTCTACACGGCCGGGACGCCCGCGCCCGAGGTCGATCGCGTCCTGACGCGCGACGAGATCCAGGCGGCCCAGTCCCTGGTCCGGGACGTACCCATCGCCGACGACATCCGCGACCGGGCGATCGAACTGGTCCGTCGCACGCGCGAGGCCGAGGAGATCCAGTTCGGGGCCAGCCCCCGGGCCAGCATGGGGCTCGTCCTGACCGGGAAGGCCCGGGCGTTTCTCCACGGACGCAACCACGTCTCGTGGGACGACGTGGAGGCGATGGCGCCGTCGGTCCTGCGCCACCGCATCATCCTCGACTTCCAGGCCGAGCGGGAGGGGCGCTCGACCGACGACGTGGTCCGCGACCTCCTCGCGGAGGTCTGACTGCCGTGCCCATCGACCCGTCCTTCCTGGACGAACTCGACCGCCTCGACGCATCGCTGAAACAGCAGACCTCCTCGCTGCAGAAGGGGCAGCACGACTCCCCCAACGTCGGGGAGGGCCTGACCTTCAGCGACTACCGCCGCTACGCCCCCGGCGACGACACCCGCCTCATCGACTGGCGCCTCTACGCCCGCACCGAGGAACTGTACGTCAAGCAGTTCGAGGAGGAGCGCAATCTGACGGTCCACGTCCTGCTGGACGCCAGCGGGTCGATGGACTACGGCGACGGCGACCACCACAAGTTCGAGTTCGGCGCCAAACTCGGCCTCGGCTTCGCCTACCTGACCGCCGAGGAACACAACGAGTTTCGCGTCTCCACCTTCCGCGAGACGACCGAGCGCCTCGACACGGGGAAATCGAACCGCGGCGAGGTTCTGCGCCTCGTCGACGAACTCAACGCCACCGACCTCGCAGGCGACGAGGACTTCGCGGCCGCCTTCGAGGCCTACGCCGACTCGATTCGCTCGCGCTCGCTCGTCGTCATCGTCAGCGACTTCCTCGGCGACCTGGACACCCTGGAGACCGGCGTGGCAGCCCTGTCGCGCAACGACGTCCTCCTCGTCCACGTCCTCTCGCCGGAGGAACTCGACCCGGACGCCGGCGGGGACACCATCTTCGAGGACCTGGAAAGCGACGCGACGCGGCGGACCTACTTCGGCGGCACCCTGGCGAAGCAGTACCGGACGCGCCTGGAGGCCCACGTCGACGGCGTCGCCGAGCGTGCGCGTGACCTCCGGGCCGCCCACGAGACCGTTCGGACGGACGAGGAGTTCTTCGACGCCTTCGCGTCGCTGTGGATGGGGTGAGGGACGGACAAGCGGCGGCGGTCACCGCCGCTGCGTCAGGACCCCCGACCCGTCGACGTCGAACGTCAGCGCCACGTCGTCGGGCCCGTCGTAGGGCAGGTAGTGGACGTGGTCCTCGTCGGTCAGGACCGAGTTGGCCCGGTAGGCGTCGTACTCGACGCGGTACGGGCGCTTCTCGGCGACAGCCGCTCGGGTGGCCTCGGCGTCGGGCTGGACGTCGATGGACGCCGAGTAGGCCCGCGCGCCGCTCCTGGTGTCCCCATCGGGCCGGTACATGGTCAGTTCGACGGTGTAGGGATCTTCGCTGTGGTTGTAGATCGTCAGGTCGACCATCGGGGACGAGGCACCGAGGGCCGAGCAGCCGGCCAGGCCGCCGAGGAGGGCGGTGCCGGTGAGTCGGAGGTAGGTTCTGCGAGTGGTGGAGGGTCGCACGTGGAGGGCACCTGGCTACTCGGTAGCGAAACCGGGAGCAAATCCCTTGTGATGCCGGCAGCGGTCACTCGCCGCGCACGAATCGAGGCAGCGAAACCGGCGGCGGGGCCTCGGGGAGGAGCCACGCGGGAACCGCCCGCGTCAGGACCACCATCCCGGTCAGTTCGACGAGCGTCTGCGTCACGACGACGGCGGGGGCCACGGCGTAGCCTTCCGGGAGCGCGAGCGCCAGGGGGAGGACGACCAGCGAGTTCCGGGTGACCGAGGTGAACACGAGCGCGCGACTGTCCCCGACGTCCATGTGGAACAGACCGGCTGCCAGCCGCCCGAGAACGGGCATGACGACCAGGAAGGCGACGTACACCGGGACGACGGCCGCGATCTGAGCGATCGAGTCCTGGACCCGCGGGAGTTGCGAGGCGATGACGACGAACAGCGTCGCACCCAGCATCGGGACGGGGAACCATCCCATCGTCTCCTGCCAGTACTCGCCCCGCGGCGACCGGTCCGCCCACACCTCGGTCAGCCAGGCCAGCGTCAGCGGGAGGGCGATGATGAACAGGAACGCCTCGACGAACGGTCCGGCCTCGATGACCGCTGCGATCTCCGCCCCCATGAACAGCCAGAGGTACACCGGCAGCAACAGGAGCTGGACGAGCATCAGGGCGGGCGTCGTCGCGGTGATCTGTTCGGAATTGCCGCCTGCGAGTTCGGCGAAGGTGATCACGTAGTCGATGCACGGCGTCAGGAGCACCATGAACACGCCCACGAGCACGACCGGCTCCCGGGGGAGAAACCGCGTGAGCCCCCAGACGACGACGGGGACGACGAGGAAGTTCATCCCGAGCGCCGCCGCCATGAACCGACCGTTCGTGAACGCACGGCGCAGCCGGACGAACGGGATTTCGAGAAAGGTCACGTACAGCAGCACGGCGAGGACCGGGTCGATGAGCCGTTCGATGGCTGGCGCAGTCTGCGGTCGGCCAACGCCGACGGCGATAGCGAGCAGGACCGCGACGGCGTAGACGCCGACCTGCTGGCGCTGGAGCCAGCCCTTCGTGACCATTGGTCACGCTTCGGCGACACGTACGTAAACCATCACTGGAAGCGAAGGCGCTCACAGGAAGACGCACAACCCCGTGAAGCGTTCGTCGTCTGGCCGGTCAGGGGAGCCGATTCCCAGTGTTCACTTCTCCACCGCAGAAAACCTGACCGAGCGAGCGTAACGAAGAACCTCGATGGGCGACCGGCGAAACCGCGAGCCAGCGAGCGACCCGAGGTGAAAAATTGAGGACTCGCCGGGATTCCCGTGAGCGGAGCGAACGGGAAGTCGGCGAGGGAACGAGACGAACGAAGTGAGTCGAGTGGACTCGCCGGGATTTGAACCCAGAGGAAGACGTTCCTGCTCGCTTCGCTGCGCGGGCTGCGACTTCCAGGGGTTAAAATCCGGCTCGCCATTCGCTCCCTCGGCACAGCCGTCGGTCGCTCATGGACTCGCCGGGATTTGAACCCGGGGCCTCTCCCATGCCAAGGGAGTGATCTACCACTGATCTACGAGCCCGCACTGACTCGGTACCGGGTCGGCTCGCTTAAACCCGTCGAAGGATCGGCAGCGGCGAACCACCGGACCTCGAACTGACGACGCGCCTGAATCGGCCACAACGGCTAAGAGAGCCGAGTTCCTCCCCTCGGTGAATTACGCCCGTGTCGGACCCGAATCAAACGCCGACCGCGAGGCCCAGCGAGCCCCGCACACGGCCACCACGGCCCAAATCGGCCCCTCGCGGACGGGGATCTGGAGCGGGTGGGGGGAGCCGCGCCCAGACGACGCTGGACTTCGCCATCGGCGTGAGCCTCTTCCTGTCGGTGATGCTGTTCGTCTTCGCCTTCGTGCCCGGCATCCTCCAGCCGTTCGAACTGTCGGGCGAGCAGGACACGGTGCTCTCCGAGCGCATCGCCTCGAAGCTCTCGCAGGGGGCCCTCGGGGACCCGAGCGAGCCCTACGTCCTGGAGACGCACTGCACTGTCGCCTTCTTCGAGGAGGGGTCGCCAGCGCCCGCTCGGTGTGCGTACGAGGGATCGACCATCCAGGAGCGGCTGACGGTCCAGGACTACCGGAACGTCAACGTCAGCCTGACCGGGACGCTTGCGGGGAACGACGACGACCTGATCTGCTGGGACGCGACGAGTCAGCGGATCGTCGAGCACGGGTCCGGCGACTGCGACCCGACTGGCGGTGACGACGACCGGCTGCTGACCGGCGGCGAGACGCCGCCGCCGGCGAACGACGCGACGGTGACCTCGCGACGGGTGGTCGCCCTCCAGCAGACCAACGTGACGATGCGGGTGGTGGTCTGGTGACGGGGCCCGCGCGCCGCCGGGACGAGCGAGGGCAGGGCCACACGCTGGAGGCGGTGGCGGCGGCGTTCCTGCTGGTGGCCAGCGTGAGTTTCGCGCTACAGATGACGGCTGTCACGCCGCTGTCGGCGAGTACGTCGAGCCAGCACCTGGAGAACCAGCTCCGGTTCACGGGGTCGGGCGTCATGGCGAGCGTCGAGGAACGCGGCGCGCTCTCGCGGGCGGTCAGGTACTGGAACCAGAGCAACGCCCGGTTCCACGACGCGCCGGACGGCGGGTACTACACGACTGACCCGCCCGACACCGGGTTCGGCCGGGCGCTGAACCGGACCCTGGACAGGCGCAACATCGCGTACAACGTCCACCTGGTCTACGAGCGAGCGAGCGGCGACCGGGCGCACAAGCGCCTGGTCTATCGGGGCGAGCCCAGCGACCACGCGATCCGCGCGTCGCGGACGGTGACCGTCATGGACCGGGATCCGTTGATCGACGAGGACGGGACGGTCAACGGGACCGCGACCGTCAGCGACGCCAGCACGTACTTCCTGCCGGACGCAGATCCGAGCGGGCCGGTCCACAACGTCGTGCGCGTGGAGGTGGTCGCGTGGCGGATCTGAGGCGGGAGGGCGAGCGCGGCCAAATTCTGCTCATCGCCGCCTTCACGCTGGCGGTCACGTTCGTCGCCCTCGCGCTGGTCGTCAACTCGGCCATCTTCACGGAGAACCTGGCGAGTCGGGGCGAAGTCGCCGGAAGTTCCGAGGCCCTGACCTACCAACACCAGGTCCGCCAGGGCGTGGCCGAGGCGATGGCGTACGCGAACGTCTACGACGACGGGAGCCCCGGGACCAGCCTCGCCGCGAGCGTCGACGCGATCAGGAGCCAGGGCACCACACAGCAGGCCCGTGCCGGCCAGTTGCTCGACGTGTCCCTGGTGAGCACGACCGACGGGACCCGCATCGCCGACAACGCATCGGGCGGCTCCCAGTTCCTGAGCGCCGGCGGGCTCCAGGAGTGGAACCTGGCCAAGAACGTCGACCGGACGCGTAACCTGGTCGTCACGACCAGGTACGGCGATCTCCCGACGTCCGGGACGCCGTTTCGGCTCGAGGCCAACCGGACGGGGACCCTGACGGACATCTGGACGCTCTCGGTCTGGCGCGACGGCTCGGACAACGTCGTCGTCGACGTCGACACGGCGGACGGGGACACGGCCCAGTGTCGCGTGGACGTGGCGGGCGCGGGCGAGTTCGACATCGACGTCACCGGTGGCGTCGTCGCCGGGGAGCGCTGTCACGCCCTGACCCGCGACGGGACGGCGGGGACGCCGATGTGGTTCGCCACGGGGATCCCGAGCGGGTCGACCTACCGCATCGACGTCGCGAACGGGCACGCCATCGCGGGGAACTACTCGATGGTCGTCGCGCCGCGCGCGAGTTGGAACAGCACGACTCTCACGAACGGGGAGACCTCGGGACCCCCGTTCCGCACCGACGCCCTCTACGGGGCGACCGTGGCCTACGTCTATCGGACGAGCCAGGTCACCTACGAGACCGAGATCGAGGTCCGCCCGGGTGAGGCGCCATGACCGAGCGCGCCACCTCGACGACGCTGAGTTACGTGCTCACCCTCTCGGTCGCGACCATCCTCGTCTCCGGCCTGATCTTCGCCGGGAGCACCTTCGTCGAGGACCGGCGCGAGCAGGTCGTCAGACAGGAACTGCAGGTGATCGGCGAGCACCTCGCGACCAACGTCGAGCAGGTCGATCGGTACGCCGACGCGACCGACACCCTCCGGGCGGCGAGCCTCGAACAGACCTTCCCCAGTCGGGTCACCGGCACCACCTACGACGCGATCCTGCGGGGGAACGGCGGCGATCCGACGCTGACCCTGACCGCTTCTGATCCCGCCGTGACCGTGGAGGTCGACCTGGCCGACGGGGTGCCCATCACTGGCGAAACGTTCGCGGACGGCGGGACCATCGCGGCGACCTGCCAGATCAGCGGCGGCAACTGCGACAGGATCGTGATCGAGAATGCCTGACAGGCGTCAGTACCGACGACGCGGAGCACGCGATCGCGCCGGCACCGACCGGGGCCTGAGCGAAGTGCTGAGCTACGCGCTCATCTTCAGCATGATCGTCGTGTCGATCGGCATCGTGACCGTCGGCGGCCTGGGCGCACTTCAGGACGTCCGGACGAACGAGCACGTCTCGAACGCCGAGCGGGCCTACGACGTCCTCCACGACAATCTCGGCGACGTCTACGAGGAGGGCGCGCCGAGCCGCGCGACCGAGATCTCGCTGGGGAACGCACAGCTGTACCTCGACGACAACGTGACCCTGACGGTGGAGACGAGCGCGGGCACGATCGAGCGCGACATACGCCCTGTCGTCTTCCGCGTCGCGGACGAGCGGCGGATGGTCTACGCCGCAGGGGCGACGCTTCGAACCCAGCGTGACGGTGGGGTCGTGGTCAACGAGCCACCGTTCCTGGTGACCACGGAGGACGTCCACCTGCCGATCGTCCAGACGGTGTCGCCGGCGATAACGGGCGTCGGGAGCGGGACCGTCCTCGTCCGGGGACAGTCCGGGGAGCGGACCGTCGAAGTCGCCGAGCGCGCGGGTGGCGTCGACCTCGAGTTCCTCCGGCTCGACACGCCACGAGCGGCCACGTGGGGCCGGTACTTCGAGGCGCAACCGTACTGCGTGGGCGTGTCGGTGTCCGGAACGCAGGTCACCTGTGACGTCGCCAGCAGCTACGAAGATCCCGACCGACTCTACGTCACGGTCCAGCAGATCGATCTGACGCTGATCAAGTGAGCGCAGGGACGGTCAGTGGCGGTCTGCCGGACGGCCGGACGGGTCGGCTGTCGAGTGACCGAATACCAGCCGCCGCGCCCTGCAGAGGCTCGGTCGACCGTCACGACCGCTGCCAGACGGCGGGAGGCTCCTCGACAGACGACCGGTGGAGCCGAGGGGCCTCGTCGGTCACTGGTCGGAGACGAAGACGCGGTTGACCGTGACGTGGAGATAGGTGACCTTCACGACGCGTGCACTCCGGGTAATGATCTGGCGGCCGGAGAGCGCCTCGTCGTAGTGGATGCTGCCGCCGCCACCGTTGTTCCCGATGTCCGTGTCGGACAGAATGACGCCGCCGAAAAGTTCGGCGTGGTTCATCTCGATGGAACTGGTGCCCGAGGCACCCGGCGGCGCGTAGACGACGCCGACGAACTTCGCCTCGTTCGACCCGCCGCTGCCCTCCATGCGCATCTGGAAGTCCGACCGGCCGTAGACCCGCACGCGCGTCGCGTTGTCGCCGGGAACCGTGACCTCGCCACCGTTGTCGATGTCCAAGTCCCAGGTGCCGCCGTGGTCACCGGCGACGTAGATCTTTGCAGCGTTCTCGCCCTCGACCTCGATGGTGTTTCCAGCGACGTCGATGGATTCCTCGACGACGACCGTCACGTCACCGTCGGTCGTGTTCAGGATGAGCGTGTCCCCGCCGCCGAAGTCGATCTCCTCGAGGAAGTACCGGCCGGCGCCGAAGGCCGCCTCGTCGGATGGGCCGTCCGCACTGTAGTCGACGTGGGCGCTCGAGACGTTCACCTCACCGGCGTTGTCGTTGTCGGCGGACACCTCGTCGTAGATGTTGTCGACGTGGTAGTCGATCGAACTCGTCACCGCCACGCCCGAGATCTGGGTGACCGAGTGGCCGGCCCCGTGCACGACGTTCTGGCACGCCGACACCGAGTCCTGACACGCGTCGGTGTAGTTGAGGTTGCCGTAGACCTGGGGTTTCCCGTTCCCGTTCCCCACCTGGATCTCCTTGCCGGCGACCAGGTTGCCGCGGATGTCGTCGCTCCCACTCCCGGTCGAGATGTCGACGTCGCCCGCGTAGACGATGTCGCCGTTCTGTCCGACCGAGCCGCTGCAGTAGTCGGCGACGCTCGAGTCGTAGCTGTCGACGACGTTGCCGCCGTGGCAGGTGTTGGCCGCACTGCCGTGGAGGGTGAAGGTGCCACCGGAACCGAGACCGGCGATGGCGTTCTCGACGGTCCGCCGGCCGAACGGCGACACGAGTTCGAGTCTGGCCGTCCGGTCCGGGTGGTCGTAGGTCACGACGCCGTCCGTCCGGTCGGCAAAGTACCGTCCCCAGGCCTCGTAGTAGTCGCTCTGGACCTCGACCCAGATCCGGTGTTCGGCCATCGGGTTCTGCCGCCCAGCCACGTTTCGGTTCGGGAACTCGTCGATCGTCTCCTCGTGGGTGACGCCGGCCCCACCTCCGAGTGCGCGTTCGCCGGTCACGTTGATGATCGGGAGCGTCAGCGTGCCGTTGCGGTAGTGGAACTCGGGTGGCGAAACCATGACGCTGCCCGGACCCGTCGACCGCCAGACGCCACCGCCCTGGTAGGCGATGTGGTCGTCGCCGTTGTCGTAGGTCACCGAGCCCAGACGCTGGGTGACGTTCTCCCAGGACCCGTCGGTCGTGTTCTGGACCGAGACGTTCATCCAGCCGGTCCCGTTGGTCACCCCGTACTGCTCGCCGCCGCGCTCGGCGAAGGACACGCTCTGGACGTCGGTGTTCCCGAGCGCGACGAGGGCCGCCTTGGAGTCTAACTGCGTCATCGCCTTCTCGGCGCGCTGCGTGGCGAGCCCCTCCTGGGAGTCTGCGAACGCCGACGCACCGAAGACGACGACGGCCGTGGCGCCCATGAGGACCATCCCGAGGACGAGGACGACGCCGACGACCTCGCTCTGGGCGCGCGTGCCGTCACCGGACCGGCGGGTAGCTGGCCGCATCTGCATCCAGTTCCGAGTACTACCTGATAAGTGAACTGGCCGATTCGGGGGACGGGACGGCTCCGGCAGGAGCAGGCCACGTCGGCGAAGAGAAACCGTTAACCGATCCCGCCGGCTGGACACGTGTGGGAACGCACGACCGCAAATCTGACTCGCCCGCCGGTTGGCGGGCTCTGGGATTGCGGACCGTGTACCACGTCCAGACGGACGTACGCACTGCGGGAGCCTGCTGCTCCCGATACCGCGGTCTGTCGCGTTCCAACCAGAACAATGGCACGTATGCACACGCGACGCCGCGGGTCCTCCGACTCGGACCGACCCGTGGCAGACGACCCACCGGAGTGGAGTGACGTCGACGCGGACGCCGTCGAGGACCGCGTCGTCGAACTGGCCGAGGACGGCCACAGCCCGAGCGAGATCGGGATGAAGCTGCGCGACGAGGGCGTCGACGGGACGCCCGTCCCCGACGTCTCGCTCGCGACGGACAAGAAGATCACCGAGATCCTCGACGAGCACGACGCGGAGCCAGACCTGCCGGAGGACCTCCGCAACCTCATGGAGCGGGCCGTTCGCCTCCAGGAGCACATGGACGAGAACCCCACGGACCACCAGAACAAGCGGGCGCTGCAGAACACGCAGTCCAAGATCCGCCGACTGGTCGACTACTACCGCGGGGACGAACTCGACGAGGACTTCACCTACAGCTACGACACCGCGACGACCCTCCTGTAGATGGCCCTCGACGGTCGACCCGACGCGCCAGCCGCCCCCGCCGACGAGGTGGCCGACGCCTGCCGCGAGGCGGGCCTCGTCCGCCTCGTCGGCACCACCAGTGGCGAGGCTCTCGCCGGGATCGGGCTGCTGGGTCGGGCGCTCGCCGACGCCGCCGTGCCCTTCCAGGCACGCCTGGCGTCGCCCGCGTCCGACGACGTCGGGGCGACCGACGCTGACCTGACCGTCGCCGTCGGCCGGAGCGACCTCCGGGCGGACCACGCGCTCGGGACACCGCCCGAGGCGGGCGTGATCGAGCGGACCTACGCGGTCGCGACCGAACTCGGCGAGGCCGACCCGACACTCGGCCTCGCGGGCGCCGTTTCGGGCGCGAGCGACCCGCCGGCGCGGGTCCGGGAGGACGCCGAGGCCGCCGGCATCGACCGACGCCCCGGCGTCGCCGTCCCGACGGCCGGCCTGGCCGACGGGCTGGCACACTCGACGCTCGTCCACGCGCCGTTCTCCGGCGACCGGGACGCGGCGGCCGACGCGCTCGCTGACCTCGACCTGCCGGAGGACCCGGACGCTGACGATCGGCGGCGCGTCGCCTCGCTGGTGGCGCTCGCCGTGGCCGAGGTGGAGGACTGTCCGCCGCAGGCGACCCGCGCCGTCGAGCGCGCGCTCCACCCGCACGTGGGCGGGCCCTACGCGACCGTCGGTGGGTACGCCGACGTCCTCGACGCGCTGGCGCGAACGCGACCCGGCCTCGGCATCGCCGTGGCGATCGGTCGCGGTGGGCGCGAGGATGCCCTCGACGCCTGGCGTGACCACGCGGCAGCGGTTCACCGGGCCGTCACCGACGCCGACCTCACGCGCCACGACGGGGTCGTTGTCGCGCGGGTAGGGGACGTCGCGAGCCCCGAACAGCTCGCCGCCGTCGCCCGGCTCGTCCGGGACTTCCGGTCGGCGGAGCCGACCGTCCTCGCGCTGGGACCCGACGCCACAGTCCTGGCGACCGTCGCCGACGATGTCGTGGCCGCAGCCCTGCTCGCGGACGCCGTGGCCGACGCGGACGCCGACGGCGGCGTCGTCGGCGATGGCCGGCTCGCGACCGTCGCGACCGGCGAGGACCACGACGGAACCCTCGACGCGGTTCGGAGGGCCCTGCGATGAGCGAGGAGGCACCGCGGCGCGCGACGATCACGACCGACCACGGCGACGCCGAGACTGCCCGACGAGTGGCCGAGGCCGTCAGACCGGACAACACCGCGGAGATGGCGACGACCGTCGACGGCGCGACCGTCCGGACGACCATCTCGCGGGACGCGACCGGCGGCCTGCAGTCGACGGTCGACGACTACGTGGTCAACCTCCAGGTGGCAGCACAGCTTTCAGACCGGGACGGGGACCCGTCCACAGACGACACCACAGACACATGAGCGAACGATCAGTCTCACGACGCAAGCAACAGAAGCAGTGGTACGACGTGCTCGCCCCCGAGCAGTTCGGGCGGGAGGAGCTCGGCGCCACCCCTGCAGAGGAATCGGAACAGGTGCTCGGGCGGACCATCGAGACGACCCTCGGTGACCTCCGCAACGACGCCAGCGAGAACAACACCAAGCTGACCTTCAAGGTCGACGAGGTCGCCGCGGACACGGCGTACACGGAGTTCGTCCGCCACGAACTGACGCGGGACTACCTGCGCAGCCTCGTCCGGCGCGGCTCCTCGAAGGTCGAGGCCTACGTGACGGTGCTGACGGCCGACGACTACCGCGTCCAGGTCCAGCCGGTCGCATTCACGACGAAGTCCGCCGACGAGAGCCAGGAGAAGGCCATCCGCCGCCAGATGATCGACATGGTCGAGGAGGCCGGCACCGAGCGGACCTTCGAGGAGCTGACCGACAGCATCGTCGAGGGTCGCCTCTCCTCGGCGATCTACAACGAGTCGAAGACGATCTACCCCCTCCGCCGCGTGGAGATCCAGAAGACGACCCTCGAGGCACACCCCGAAGAGGTCGCGGCCGAAGAGGAGGCCAGCGTCGACGTCGACGAAGAGGAGGTCGGCGACGAGATTGCCGCCGAGGGCGACGAGAGCTGACGACCTCGACGGACCCAGTTCGGTGCTGACCCGCTGCGCCGCGTCGGCACCAGCGAGTTACTCGACCTCGACGGTGCCGACCATGCCCGCGCGCTCGTGGGGGATGCAGAAGTAGCTGTAGGTACCCGGGACCTCGAAGGTGTGCTCGAAGGTCTTGCCCTGGCCGAGGCGACCGCCACCGGCGTCAGACCAGGCCGCTCGTGCGGCCGATTCCGAGTCGAAGTTCCCGGTGGCGAAGTAGGCCGCCCCCTCGGGGAGTGCGTCCTCGTAGGCGGTGACGCTGTGGCCCTGCTTGCTCGTGTTGCGCCAGACGACCGTAGTGCCCGCCTCGACCGTGAGCGTCTCCGGGCGGAACGCGACCGTCGACATGCCGACGTCGTAGTCGCCACCCGAGGCTCGACTGTCGAGGCACCCCGCGACCGCGGCGGTGCCCGCCGCCCCGACCGCGCGCAGGAACGTCCGGCGGTCCATGGCCGAGCCTCGGCGACCGACGGACAAATGCACCACGATTCGACGCGGCCGCCGCCAGACCGACGGGACCGCCGGGGCCACGCGCGTCGAGAAGGGAAACGCTCTTGGCCCGAACAGTCGCAGGTGCAGGCATGAGCGACGGGGACGACACGACAGACGAGCCCGAGGCGGGCGACGGCGAGGACCTGCCGGCGGCGACGCTCGAGGAGCGCCTCGACGCGGCCGAGAGCGACCTCGACGCTGCCGAGACCGAGTCCGACCTCGACGACGTCGAGGCGACCCTCGACGCCATCGAGGGGGACCTGCCCGAGCCCGAGGAGGACGAAGACGGCGAGGAAGACGACCCCGCCGCCGAGGAGCGCGACCGCCTCGGCGACCTCCGCGACCAGCTCGACGACGAGCGCGGTCCCTACGCCGAGGACGTCACCGAGGTCCTCGACGACGCCGAGACCACCATCGAGGACGCCGAGTGGACCGAGACCGGCGAGTCCGAGGTCCTCGAGGCAGTCGAGTCGTTCCTCGACGCCGCTGGCGAGGAACTCGACGAGAGCGACGCCCTCGACGGCGACGACCCCGCGGCGGCCGCGGCCGCCGTCGAGTCGGTCCGCGCGGACGTCGACGGGGCGTCCCTCGACGCCGACGACGACGCGGAGACCATCGCGGGCCTGCTTGCGGCCGCCGAGACGCTCGCCGACGACCTCGAGGCCGCCGAGGTCTGGAGCGACCTGACCGTCCGCCAGCAGCTCGACGCCCAGGGCTTCTACGACGTGCTGACGCCGAAGAACCGCAAGGACTACCCACCGGAGTGGTCGGCCATCAAGGTCTACGCCGACCAGGGCGAGGCCGAGCCGATCCTCACGGCCCTGGAGAAGTACGAGTCGGACTTCATGGAGGAGAACATCCTCGACGCGATCGAGCGGTTCGCCCCCGAGGCCGCCTTCGACGCGGTCCACCAGCGGGCCCAGCGCCGCGACAAGCACACCATCCGGATTCTCGGTCGGATCGGCGACGACCGCGCCTGCGAGACCCTCGTCGACTTCCTCGGCGGCGGCGACGTCGAACTGGAGAAGGTCACGCTCCGGGCCCTCGGCGCCATCGGCGACCAGGAGACCACCCAGGCCGTCGCGAACCGCCTCGACGCCGACGACGACGAGATTCGGTCGACGGCCGCCCGGTCGCTGGGCATGCTCGGTGACACCCGCGCCGTCGACCCCCTGTCCGACGTTCTCCACGAGGACGAGGCCGACGCGGTCCGCGCCAGCGCGGCCTGGGCGCTCCGCCAGATCGGCACCGAGGCGGCCCTGGACACCGTCGCCGACTACGCCGGCGACCGCTCGTTCATCGTCCAGGCCGAGGCCCAGAAGGCGTCCGGCGACTGAGGGCCGCGGTCGGCACCGCCGAGGACCACCCCGTCCCAACCCTTTTGAGCCAAAGCGCGCCCACCTGAGCGCGTGCTCCGCGCGCTCGTGGTCGTTGCTCTCGTCTGCGTGGTCTGCACGCCCGCACTGGCAGCGACGCCAGGCGGGTCGACCGATTCGATCGGCCCGGCCATCGTCGGACTCTACCCGAACCCGGTCGTCGAGGGTGACGCCGGCGAGTTCGTGGTTCTGGACGTGCCGGGAGACGTCGCCTCGTCGCTGGCCCTCACGGACGGCGAGACGACGGTCCCGGTCCCGAACGGCACCGACGGCACGGTTCTGTTCTCGACGGCGGCGAACCGGACGCGCCGACTCGTCGACCGACCTGTCCGCCAGCTCCCCGGCCGCCTCGCACTCGCGAACGGCGGCGAGCGCCTTCGGCTCGTCCACGGCAACGTGACCGTCGACGCCGTGACGTACGCGGACGCGCCGGAGGGCGCTGTGCTGCGCGTCGGAGGCGAGGACCACGCCGAGGGATCGGCAGGCTGGGAGCCGCTGGGCGCGACGGACCGGCCCGTCGTGACGGGCGGCCCGGGGACCGTCGAGGCGTTCGTTCTGCCAGACGCTGGCGGCGCCCCTGCCGACGAACTCGCGAACGCGACCGACCGCATCCTGCTCGCTGGCTACACGCTCACCTCCCAGCGGGTCGCGGCGACCCTCCGGCGGGCGAGTCACCGGAACGTGACGGTCCGCGTCCTCGTCGAGGGCGGCCCCGTCGGGGGCATCAGCGAGCGCCAGGCCCGACTGCTGGACGGCCTCGCGGCAGCGGGCATCGAGGTCCGTGTCGTCGGCGGTGACCGGGCGCGTTACCGGTATCACCACCCGAAGTACGCCGTCGTCGACGACCGCGCGGTCGTGACGACGGAGAACTGGAAGCCGGCGGGCGTCGGCGGGCGGGCGAGTCGGGGCTGGGGCGTCGTGACCGAGCAGCCGGCGATCGTCGACGGCCTGGCCGCGACGTTCCGGGCCGACGCCAGCTGGCGGGACGCCGTCCCCTGGGAGGACTACCGCAGTGCGGTGAACGGGACGAACGCCTCGGTGGCGACGGGGACCTTCGGCGGACGGTTCGCGGTGCAGTCGGTCCCGGTGAATCGAACGCGCCTGCTCGTCGCGCCGGACAACGCCGAGGGGGCGGTGGTCGACCTGCTTCGCAGCGCCGAGGACTCGATCTGGGTCGAACAGGCGGGCGTCGGCAGCGTGGGGCAGCCGTTCGTCCGCGAGAGCGTCGCTGCCGCCCGGCGAGGCGTGACCGTGCGCCTCCTGCTCGGGAACGAGTGGTACAACCGCGAGGACAATCGCGCCGTGGCGGATCGACTGAACGCGATGGCCGAGCGAGAGGCCCTCGACCTCGAAGCGCGCCTGGTCGATCCCAACGGGCGCTTCGACCACCTCCACGCGAAGGGCGCCGTCGTCGACGGCGAGCACGTCCTGCTGGGGAGCCTGAACTGGAACAACAACAGTGCGAGACACAACCGGGAGGTCGCGCTGGTCCTGACCGGCGAGGCCGTCGGTGACTACTTCGGACGCGTCGTCAGGGCGGACTGGCAAGGCGGGAGGACGCGAGTCGTCGTCGGTCTGGCGCTGGTCGCGCTGCTCGCGGCTATCGTCGCGGCGTGGATCGGTCGGAGAATCGAATTCGTCCCGACGGCGCGGTGAGGCGGGCCCTCGACCCGGTCCTCAGTCCTCGGTCAGCCGCGCCGCACTGCCCAGGTCCTCGTCGATCTCGGCCTCGGCCATCTTCTCGACGAGCGCGTCGATCACGTCCTCGCGCATGCCGGGGACGAACTTGATCGACCCCACGACGAGGTGGCCGCCGCCGCTGACGCCGCCGCCGTCGACCTCGTCCTGCAGTTCCTGGACCATCCGCGGGATGTCCAGGCGGACGCCGTCCGAGCGGAGGACGGCGAAGTCTGGGCCGAACCCGATGGTGATGACCGGGTCGCCCGTCTCCGCGACTTTCCGGTCGTGGACCTCGCCGGTGGTCTTGCCGGGGGCGGGGTAGGTGAAGCGCCTGGCGTGGCGCTCGACGTCCAGGCGGTAGAGGTGTGCGCCGTTGTCCAATTCCTCGTGGGTGACGTGGTCCAGCGCGCCGTCCAACTGCTCGTCCACGTCGCGTTCGGCGCGGTCGGCCAGCAGGTCGACGAGTTCAGCGTGGCGCTCGCGGTCGTCGCAGTTGACGTTCAGCGCGTCGTTGATGAGTTCGCGGCCGTCGTCGTAGCGCAGCCAGTGCGTCGCGTAGTCGAGGGCCTCGCCGATCTCGCGCAGGCGGGCCTCGTCGTAGCCCGCCTCGTCCGCGAGTTCCAGGTAGTCGGGCATCGCCTCCCCCTCCGAACGGTCCGAGAGGCCGGCGACGGCGGGGACGTGGCGGAGTTCCTCGGTCAGATCCGGGTCGATCATGCGCGCGATCTCGACGCAGAGCATCCCCGTCGTGATCCGGTAGTCCTCGTCGTGGAGGTAGGGATTGACGTGGTCCTCGACCAGGGGCTCGACGGCCGCCGGGTCGGGGTGGTGGTGGTCGACGACGAGGATCGGCACGTCGTAGTGCGCGAGGTTGCGGTACGCGGGCGTGTCCTCCTCGGTGCTCCCGTTGTCGAGCATGAGCAGGAGGGGGAGCTTCTGGCCGTGGCGTTTCCGGTCCTCGAGGGCGAAGTTGAGGTCGCGCGTCACGTCCTCCAGTTCGTAGAACGGCGCCTTGCTCGGGAGGCGCTTGAGGAGGTGGCGGGGCGCGTCGGGGTCCTCGTAGTGGGCGGCGATGAACCGCTCCAGGGCGTACTGGAGGGGGACGCTAGCACAGAGGCCGTCACCGTCCGCGTGGTGGCGCATCCGGATCGGGCGACCCTCCAGGACGGTCTCGCGGAGGCGCTCGGCGACGCGCTGGAGGTCGGGCCAGAGCTTCTCGAGTGCGGGCCAGTCGACGAGCGGGTCGACGTCCGCGGGTGCCGCGAGGTCGTCGCGGGCCTCCTCCAGTCGGAGTGCGACCTCGTCCGCGGCGTCGCCGTCGAGGACCGTCACGTCGTCGGCCTCGACCTGGATCGCACCGTCGCGCGTCTCGACGGTGCCGGTCACGCGGACGAGGTCGTCCATCTCGACGTCGGGGAAGGCCCGAACGCCGGCGGCCTCGAAGGCCGCACAAGGGACCACGCCGGACTCGTCGCGGACCTGGAAGATGGTCGGGCCGCCGGTCTGCTTGATCTGGACGACCTGGCCCTCGACGTGGAGGGAGTCGCCGGTTCGGTCGTCGAGGTCGGCGACGGTGACGCGGTCACCGGGACCGACGGCCACCGTTGTCGGGTCCTCGACGGCCGCCTCCTCGAATCCGAGGTCGCCGTCCTCGCGGACGGCTGCGAGGGTGACGATCAGGTCCTCGCCCACCTCGTGGGTTTCGCGGAGGTTCGACTCGTGGACGAGCCCCGAGACCGACTCGGAGAGGTCGACGAAGACGCCGTAGTCGACCACGCCGTTGACGGTCGCGTGGTAGAGGGCCCCCTCTTCGACGTCCTCGGCGGTACAGCGGGGATCGAGATCGTAGACGACGGCCCCGGATTCGGGGGCCGTTGCGCCGGTCTCGCCGGCGCCCTGCGATGGAGACATTTGCGTGTGGTTGGGTGGTGCTCGCTTTTTACCCTTCGGTCTGGAGTCGTGTCACGCGCGCGACCACCCATCCGCCATCCGGCCCTCGACGACCACGACGAGAGCGAGGCCGGCGAGAGTCGTGGCGAGATACGCGAGCGTCGTCGCGACGACGGGGCTGACGTCCAGGACAGCGGCCGCGCCGACGTACCCGAGGGCGAAGGTGGCGACGGCCAGCGCGGAGACGACGACCGTCCACCCGACGTCCCCGAGCCATCCCCCGCCGTTCTCGACCAGTCGCTCGTGGAGTGCCGGAATCTGTACCCCGACGAGGACGAGCAGCAAAAACGTCGGGACGGACGCGTGAGCGAAGGCGGTCGAAGCGACCCCGGCGGCGAGCGCGAGGAAGACGGCGGTTACCTGGACCACCAGCGAGCCCGACCGGAGGTCCTCGGCGTAGCGGTCTCGGAGCGAGGGTCGGTCGGGTGGCATGGCCGGTGGGACGCGGGCGCCCGCATTAGGTCCATCGTCGTCGGGACCGGTCGTCCGGAACGCTTAGATGGCGGCGGAAGCCTACGACACACAATGGGACTGTTTCGCTCGAGCGAGGTCCTCGGGATCGCCGAGGGCGCCCTCGAGTTCGCCCTGTCGGCTTCGCGGGACGCCCACCCTGACGAGTACATGGGCCTCCTCCGCGGTGAGGACGCCCGCACGCTGGGCCTCGACGAGGACGGCACGGTCCTCTCGGACGTCCTCGTCATCCCGGGCACCGAGACCAACCCCGTGAGCGCCACGGTCAGGACGAACATGGTTCCCAACGACCTCCGCGCCGCCGGGTCGATCCACTCCCACCCGAACGGCGTCCTCCAGCCGTCCGACGCCGACCTCGGCGCGTTCGGCCGGAACGAGGTCCACGTCATCGTCGGTGCCCCCTACGGCCGGGACGACTGGCAGGCCTTCGACCGGGACGGCGAGCCGTTCGACCTGCAGGTCCTCGACGTCGACCTGCCAGAGGCGGAGTTCTTCGACTTCACGCAGGCCGACCTCGACGCAGAGTTCCGCGAAAACGCCGGCGACGGGGCGGGCCGGGACTTCTGGGAGGAGCGATGACGCGAGTCGTCGCCCAGGGGACCTTCGACCTCCTCCACCCCGGCCACCTCCACTACCTCCGGGAGGCCAAAGCGATGGGCGACGAACTCCACGTGATCGTCGCCCGCTCGGCGAACGTGACCCACAAGCCCGGTCCAGTCGTCCCGGGCCCGCAGCGCGCCGAGATGGTCGGTGCCCTGGAGCCCGTCGACCACGCACTGCTGGGTCACCCCGAGGACATCTTCGTGCCGATCGAGGAGATCGAACCCGCCGTCGTCGCGCTGGGTCACGACCAGCACCACGACGACGCGGCCATCGAGGCCGCGGCCGCGGAGCGCGGCGTCGACCTGGAGGTGCGCCGGGTGTCCGGCCGCGAGTCGGGTGACGACGAACTCCTCTCGTCGGGCCGGATCATCGACCGCATCCTCGAGGAGCGCGGCTAGGTCACTCGCTGTGGCGGAGGACCTCGGCCAGGTCCCCGTCCGTCAGGCGGTTGCTCTCCCAGACCTCGCGCTGTTCGTCGATCTGGTGGGCCTCCCGGACGATGCCGTGGTAGTTCATCACGACGTCGGAGCGCGTGACGATCCCCTCGAGGTCCATCCCCTCGAGGACGGGCAGCTTCTTGACGTCCTCGTCTGCCATTCGCTGGACGGCCGCGCGAACCGTCGCGTCCGGCTCGATGGTGATCAGCGGTGAACTGGCCACCTTCGCGAGTGGAATCTCGGAAAAGGGGCGGTCGGCGACCCGGCCGGCGGTCAACGCGTCGGTCTCGGTGACGATTCCCGACGGCGTGCCGTCGCTGGTGACGAGCACACACCCGACGCCGGCCCGGAGCATCCGCTCGGCCGCGTCCGCGAGCGTCCCCTCGCGATCGACCGACACGACCTCCCGCGTCATCAGGTCCCGAACGAGCATCGTTCACGTATTGCCGGCCAGCTACGTCAGTGTTTCCGCCGTCTAGAGCAGATCCTCGGCCGCCAGCCGGTCGACGGCCTCGCGGAGGCGCTCCTGGCTGTTGGCGTAGGAGAAGCGGGCGTACCCTGGCGTGCCGAAGGCGCTGCCGGGGACGGTGGCGACGTGGGCGTCCTCGATGGCGCGCTCACACCAGGCGGAATCGTCCTCGTCCACGGGCACCATCATGTAGAAGGCGCCCTGGGGTGGGACGACGTCGACGTCGTGGTCTGCGAGCAGGTCCACGAGGAGGTCCCGGCGCTCCTCGAAGGCGGCGAGCATCTCGGCGACCGACTCCTCGGTGTTCTGGAGGGCCTCGACGCCCGCGCGCTGGACGAAGTTGACCGCACAGGAGACGGAGTGGCTGTGGAGTTTGCCCGCCTCCGAGACGAGGGCGTCCGACCCGGCGAAGTAGCCCAGGCGCCAGCCCGTCATGGCGTAGGCCTTCGAGAAGCCGTTGACCGTGATCGTCCGGTCGCGCATGCCCTGGAGGGTCCCGATCCGTGCCGGAGTGCCCTCGTAGGTGATCTCGTCGTAGATCTCGTCGGAGATGACCGTCACGTCGTGGTCGACGGCCAGGTCGCGGACCCCCTCCAGGGCGCCCCGCGAGTACACCGCACCGTGGGGGTTGCCGGGGGAGTTGACGATCAGCAGTTCGGTGTCGTCGGTGACGACGCCGTTGAGGTCGCCGAGCGCGTCCTCCAGCCGGAAGTCGTACTGGGCGGTGTCGACGCGCTGCAGGCTCCCGCCGGCCATCTTGACCATCGCCTCGTAGGAGACCCAGGCCGGGTCGAGGAGGACCACTTCGTCGCCGTCGTCGATCAGCGCCTGGACGACCTCGTAGAGGGCTTGCTTCGCGCCGGGCGTGACGGTGACGTGCTCGGGGCCGTACTGGTCGAGGCCGTCGGCGTGGAGTTTCTCGGCGATGGCCTCGCGGAGGGCGGGGATACCCTGCGAAGGCGTGTAGCCGGTGTGACCGGCGTCGAGCGCCTCGGTGGCGGCCGCTTTGACGTTCTCGGGCGTGTCGAAGTCGGGTTCGCCCACGCTCAGGTCGACGACGTCGACGCCGTCGGCCTCCAGTTCGCTCGCCGCGTTGCTGATCGCGAGGGTCGCGCTCGGTTCGACTCGTCGTACCCTGTCTGCGAAGTCGAGTTCGGGAGTCATCGTGGTAGGTGGTGTCGGTCGGCCGGCTCGGGCGTGGTGGTCATCGGAGTTCCTCGGCCAGGTCGATGGCGCTCTCGACGGCGGTGGCACCGTAGTCGACGCGTGCCGCCGCCTCGTCGGCGCTCATTCCCGGTCCGGTGACGCCGAGTGTCACCGGCGTGTCCCGGTCGAGGCTGACGTCTGTCAGTCCCTGGGCCGTGGCGTCGGCGATCACCTGGTCGTGATCGGTGTCCCCCGAGACGATCGCGCCGACCACTGCGACGGCGTCGACGTCGTCCCGGCGGGCGAGTCGGTCGGCAGCGAGTGGCGCGTCGTACGAGCCCGGCACTTCGAACTCGTCGACGATCGCCGCGCCGCGGTCGGCAGCGGCCTCGCGCGCCCGGTCGGCCATGTCGTGCGTGACCCGACCCCGCTTGTTGAACTGGGCGACGACCAGCCCGAGCTGTACCATGTTCCATGCCGGGTCGTGAGCCCTCAAAGAAGTACCGTTCCGGGGGCGGGCGCGAGCGGCAGTACACGCGCTCGCCACGGCCTCGGCCGGGCCGACGTGCAACCGTAACCGTTCTAACCCGTCCGTGGAATGAAGACGGTACCATGTCCGGTCCGGCAGACGCCCCGTCGCCCGAACGGTCCCCCGACGGGTCGGCAGCCCGACGGCGCGACGAGTGGCTCGGGCGGGTCCGCTCGGTCGGCGTCGTCCGTGCCGTCCTCGCCGTGGTCGTCCTCGCCGTCCTCGCCCGCCTCGTCCTGCTCGGCGCCCGCACCTTCCACTGGGACGAGGCCCGCGTCGGCTACTGGATCCTCCACACCATCGACACCGGCTCCTTCGCTTACCGCCGGATCATCCACGGTCCGTTCGTCCAGCACGTCAACCACGTCCTCTTCTCCCTCTTTGGCCCCAGCGACTTCCTCGCCCGAGTCCCCGTCGCTCTGGTCGGCGGCCTCCTGCCCGCCACCGCGCTCCTCTTTCGCGATCACCTGGAGGACGACGAGACGGTCGCTCTCGCGCTGTTTCTCGCCTTCAACGCGGTGCTGGTGTACTACTCGCGGTTCATGCGCAGCGACGTCCTCGTCGCGACGTTCATGTTCGCTGCCTTCGGCCTCCTCGTTCGGTTCTACGACACGCGCCGGGCGCGGTACCTCTACGGCGTCGGGGCCTTCGTCGCGCTCGGGGTCGCGTCGAAGGAGAACGCCGTCGTCTACCTCCTGACGTGGGTCGGGGGGACCGCCCTGCTCGCCGATCAGGCGCTCTTTCGCCCCCGCGAGTACGACAGCGGCCGGGCGCTGCTACGAGCGCGCTGGCACAGGCTCCGGGGCTGGCGGCCGGCCGGCGATCGATCGAGACTCGGGGCAGTGGGCCGCTGGGGTGGCCACCTGCTCGGTGCGGTCGTCGTCTTCCTCGCCATCACGGTCGTCATGTACGGGCCGCGGGGTGCCGGGATGGCGGGCCTGCACTACCCGCCCGTCCCCGCCAGCCAGGGCGGCCTCGGCGTCGTCGAGGCGCTGAGCCAGCCCGCCTCATTTCCCGGATACGCCTACGACGCGCTGGCGCACCTCGTCACGGAGTTCGGGGAGTGGTTCGGGCAGTCCAGCGATCCGGGGTGCAACAAGGACAACGTCATCGACGGCTGGCTCTGCTTTCTCGGCCGATACGTCGAGGTGATGGTCACCACCTCCATCGTCCTGACGGCCTTCGCCGTGATCGGGTTCGTCTCCGAGCGGTACGCGCGGCCGGTCGGACGCAACCTCGTCATGTTCGCGGGCTACGTCGGCTTCGTCTCGATTCTGGGCTACCCCCTCGGGACCGACGTCTTCGGCGCCTGGATCGTCGTCCACGCCGTCGTCCCGCTCGCCATCCCCGCAGCGGTCGGCGTCGCCCGGATATACCGGTGGGGCGTCGAGGCCGTCCAGGCACGGGATGGCGTCGGTACGGCCGTTGCGGCCGTCGTCTTGCTGCTCCTCGCCTCGCAGGTGGCCGTCGCGAACGTGGGCTCGGTCTACACGAACTACGGGAGTGAGGAGAACACCCTCGTCCAGTACGCCCAACCGGCCGACGACCTCGACCCCCTCGTCGACGCACTCGAGGCGGCGGCCACCGAGGGCCGCGTCGGCCGGACCGTCGTCATGTACTACGGCGAAATCGGATCCAACCGCGACGAGCACGTCGCCCTCGTCGAGGAAAATCCCGGCTTCAGCGAGGGAGAACTGTTGACGCGGCCGGCGTGTGCCGAGTGGTTCAACACCCTCCCGCTGCCGTGGTACTTCGAGACCACCGGCGTCAACGTCACCTGCGAGTCCGAACCGGCGTTCCTCGCCGACCGCGCCGCCTCTGAGGCCCCCGCGGTGATCCTCACCATGCAGGCCGACGGCACCGTGCCCGTCCAGCGCCTCCACGAGGCCGGCTACCGGAACGCCAGCTACCGGATGCGAACCACCGACTACCGGGTCACCGTCTTCGTCCACGAACGCCTCGACTGGGACCCGAACTGAGAGAACGTCGGCGACCGCCCGCTGAGGCGCCGCCTGGCGGTTTCAGCGCTGATAGTCACTCCCGAATACTTATCCTCCCTATCGGGCATTGTGGCTACGATGAGAGTCGCGTCGACGGATCGGATGCGGGTTCTGCACGTCGACGACGATCCCGAGTTCGCGGAGCTGACCGCCACCGTCCTCGAGACCGAAGAGGAGGGACTGGCCGTCGAGACCGTCGGGAGTACCGAGGAGGCTCTGTCGCGGCTCGCGGACGAATCGTTCGACTGCGTCGTCTCGGACTACGACATGGCCGGGCAGACCGGTATCGAGTTTCTCAGGACAGTCAGAGAAACCAATCCGACGCTCCCGTTCATCCTCTTCACCGGCAAGGGCAGCGAGGAGGTCGCCAGCGAGGCCATCTCCGCCGGCGTCTCGGACTACCTCCGGAAGGACACGGGCATGGAACGGTTCGAGTTGCTGGCCAACCGGATCACGAACCACGTCAACCGGACCCGAGCCCAGCGCGACCTGGAGGAACGGGAGGCCCACCTGAAGCACGCCCAGGCGATGGCCAACCTCGGAAGCTGGTACGCCGACGTCGACGAGGACGAACTGGTCCTCTCGGAGGAGGGGCGAAACATCCTGGGGATCCCCTCCGGCGAGACGCTCGACTTCGAGGGGTACCTGACGTACGTCCACCCGGACGATCGCGCGGACGTCGTCGCGGACTGGAAGCGTGCCCTGGGGGGCGCCGAGTACGACATCGAACACCGGGTGGTGCCCAGCGACGGCGACGTCCGCTGGGTCCGAGAGCGGGCCGACGTGGAGTTCGACGACGAGGGCGAGCCGGTCAGCGGCGTCGGAATGGTCCAGGACATCACCGAGCACAAGGAGCGCCAGCAGCGCCTGCGCGAGGAACGCGACCGGCGCGAGGCCCTCTTCCAGAACCCCCGTGACGCGATCCTGGAGATCGAGTTCGACGACGGCCGGCCGATGATCAAATCGGTCAACGAGACGTTCACCGAGCTCTTCGGGTACGAGCCGGAGTCGGTCCTCGGCCGGTCGGTGACGGAGGTCCTCGTTCCCGACGACGAGGCGACCGAGGACCGCCACGAGGAGATCAACCGATCCGTCCTGCAGGGGGAGTCGGTCGAGGTCGAAGTCCGACGCCAGACACAGAGCGGCGTCCGCGACTTTCACGTGCGCGTGTTTCCCTTCGACGCCACCGACTGCGAGCAGGCCGCCTACGGCGTCTACACCGACATTACCGAGCGCAAGCAGCGCGAACTCGAGTTGCAACGCTACGAGCGGATGGCCAACACCGCCGGCGACATGGTCTACATCCTCGACGAAGACGGCGTCATGGCGTTCGTCAACGACGCCGCAGCACGCCTGACCGGCTACGAGGCCGACGAGCTCGTGGGTGAACACGTGCGACTGATCATGGCCGACGAGTCAGACGTCGACCGGGGCCGGTCCCTCATTCGACGGTTCCTGTCCTCGTCCGACCCGGCGTCCAGCGGCTCCTTCGAGTGGACCCTCGAGACGGCGGCCGGCGAGACGCTCCCCTGCGAGTCCCACATCACCCTCCTGGAGGAGGACGGCGAGTGGGCGGGCACGGTCGGCGTCATCCGTGACATCACCGAGCGCAAGCAGCGCGAGGAGCAACTGGAGAACTTCACGCGAATCGTCTCCCACGACCTCCGCAACCCCCTCAACGTCGCCGGCGGTCGACTGGAACTGGCACGGACCGAGTGCGACAGCGACCACCTCGACGAAGTAGCGAGTGCACTCGACCGGATGGAGACCCTCATCGACGACCTGCTGACGCTCTCGCAGGTCGGATCGGACTGCGCGGAACTCGACCGTGTGGACCTCACCAGGCTCACGGAAGACGCCTGGCGCCACGTGGCGACCGCCGGGGCGACGCTCGTGACCGAGGGCGACCGGGCGATCCGGGCCGACCGGACCCGCCTCCAGCAACTGTTCGAGAACCTGATCCGCAACGCCGTCGAGCACGGCGGTGAGGACGTTCGCGTCACCGTGGGGGTGCTCCCGGACGAGACCGGATTCTACGTCGCGGACGACGGCCCGGGCATCCCCGCCAGCGAACGTGACGAGGTCCTCGAGAGCGGGTACACGGAGACGAACGGGGGCACGGGCTTCGGGCTCGCCATCGTCCAGGAGATCGCCGAGGGCGTCCACGACTGGGACGTGTCGGTGACCGAGAGCGGGGAGGGCGGCGCGCGCTTCGAGTTCACCGGGGTGGAGTTCGTCCCGTGACCGCCACTCAGGCGGCAGCCTCCTCGGTCCGTCCGCCCTCCTCGGCGTAGATGTCCTCGATCCTGTCCGCGAACCGGTCCAGGATGTTGCGGCGCTTTTTCTTCATCGACGGCGTCAGCAGGTCGTTGTCCTCGGTGAACTCGATCGGGACGAGCCGGAACTGCTTGATCGTCTCGTAGTCCTCGAAGCCCTCGTTGACCCGGTCGACCTCCTGGGACACGTACTCGTGGACGCGCTCGTCCCGGCAAATGGCCTCCGGATCGGCCGGCAGGTCGACGCCCTCGCGCGCTGCCCACGCGCGGACCGAGTCGAGGTTCGGGACGAGGAGCGCGCCGACGAACTTCCGGCCGTCGCCGACGACGATGGCCTGCTCGACGACCTCGCTCGGTGCGAAGGCGTCCTCGATCGGGCCCGGCGGGACGTTCTTGCCCGTCGAGAGGACGAGCATCTGCTTCAGGCGCTCCTCGAACTCCAGGTAGCCGTCGGGCCTGACGTGCATGATGTCGCCGGTCCGGAACCAGCGACCCTCCTCGTCCGCCACGAAGGCGTCCGCGGTCGCCTCGGGGCGCTCCCAGTAGCCGTCGGTGACGTTGGGCCCGGAGACGAGCAGTTCCCCGACCTCTCCCTCCGCGTCCGGGAAGTCCTCGGTCCGAACGACCCGCTGGTCGACGGCGACCTCGACGTCGCGGACCGGGGGACCGATGGTCCCGATCTTCGGGTCCTCTGCGGGGTTGGCCGTGACGACGGGGGCCGTCTCGGTCAGGCCGTACCCCTCCAGGATCGGGAGACCCATCCCGTGAAACAGCGCGCAGAGATCGGGCGAGAGGCTCCCCCCGCCGCTGAACATGAACTCGAGTTCGCCCCCGAGGGCGTCCTTGACCTTCGAGAAGACGAGGCGCTCGGCGATCGAGTGTTTCACTGACAGGAGGACGCCCGGATCGTCGGCCGCGTGGTAGTCCTCGCCGACCCCGACGGCCCACTGGAAGATGCGCTCTTTCGCGTCGCTCTCCGCGGCCTGTTCGCGGACGGCGTCGTAGATCTTCTCGTAGACGCGTGGCACGCTCGTGCCGACCGTGGGCTGGACCAGGCCGAAGTCCTCCTGGAGCGTGTCCGGGCTCTCGGCGTAGGCGACGCACGCGCCGGCAGCGAAGTTCACGTAGTGGCCGGCGGTGCGCTCGAAGACGTGCGCGAGAGGAAGAAAAGAGACGGAGCGCGCCTGCGCGTCGATCGTCGGCAGGTCGTCGTCCTTGTCGGGCCGGGGTCCGAACCGGGCGAGGACCTGGGTGACGTTCTCGCAAAAGTTCCGGTGAGTGAGCTTCACGCCCTTCGGCTTGCCGGTCGTCCCCGAGGTGTAGATCAGGCTACAGAGATCGCCGGGCGACGGCTCACCGAGCCAGGACTCGTAGTCCGCCTCGTCGAACGCGGCCTCGCCGCGGGCGTGGACGTCCGCCAGGGTGTAGACGTCCGAGCGCGCCTCGTAGGTCTCTGCTGCCTCGCCCGTCAGTTCGTCGAAGACCACGAAGAAGGCCAGGTCGAGGTCGTCCTCGACGGCGAGGACTCGCTGCAGGTGGTCACCGTCCTGGCAGACCACCCCGGTCGCGCCGGGGTCGTCGAGGAGGTACCGGACCTGCTCTGGCGAGGAGGAACTGTAGACGGTGGTCACGACGCCACCGGCGGCGAGGAGCGCGAAGTCAGAGAGTGCCCACTCCATGCGCGTGGGGGCGAAGATCGCCACACGCCTGCCGTCCGAGACGCCCAGTTCCCGAAACCCGCTCGCGAGCGTCCGGACCAGCGATCGCATCTCGCCGTACGTCTGGGTCGCGAACTCACCCGTCGGTGCCGAGGGAATCACCCCGTCGGTGAGGGTCCGGTCGTAGACCCCACCCTTGTACTTCTGGGCCGGCCGAGCCTCGTTCCGGGCCGCCGCGTCCTCGAACAGCACCGGCACGGTCGGTGAGCCGGTCGGCGGCCCGTCGTAGGCGCGCTCGGCCGCCCGCCAGTCGTGTGCCATACGGTGTAGTGGCCCACACTATTTATTAAATCATTGTGGGATACCGGCTGCTGGTCGTGGAATGACAGGACGCGCCGGTTAACCGACCGAGTGGGGCGTCTGACGGCGACCGTCCCCGTCGCCACGGCCGACCGAGGATTACTCGAGGCCGAGGTCGGCCAGCGAGTGGGTGTGCTGCCACGCGCCGGTGATCTCGTCCACGTCGAAGTTGATGATGCCGTCGGTCAGCTCCAGGCGGACGACGTCGTCGCCGATGTCCGTGTCGTGGAGGTGCAGTTCCAGGGGTTCGTCGAACTCCGCGACCTTCACCATCAGTTCACCGTTCTCCTCGAGCATCGACCGCAGGTCGGAGGCCTCCATGTGGCGTACGTTCGTGGCATTCTGGGATAAAAGTGCGTGCCTGTCCTGACCGGTGAGAACGAGCCGACCGACGGGCGCCGCGCGTATTTTCGGCAAGCCTAAAAACCTCGACCCCGTAGGCCCGTCCACGAGGACCCAGCATGCAAGTCGAACCATACCAGAGCTGCCAGGACTGCGGCCAGCACCTCGACTCGACCACGATGTACAAACGACACGCCTACTGCCCGGACTGCGGCGGCCTGGCGACCCTCTGACCGGGACGCCGTCCTCAGCATTGATACTGGCGGGGCACCAGTTACGGTGTCTCGCGCCAACCGGTCGGTAATGACACGTGCGGACGTCGACTCATTCGCGAGCTTCGTCGATTCGCTCGACACAGCGCCCGCCACCCTGCTGGTACTCAATCGGACGGAGCCCGTACCCCTGCTCTCCCTGCTGGAGCGCGCCTTCCAGCGGCAGCCGGTCCACGTCGTGGAGCGCGAGGTCCCGGGCCCCGTCGAGGACCTGGTGGTCCTCGTAGACGAGACCGGCGTCGCCGCAACCTCGCCACTCTCCGCCGTCGCGGAGTCGTTCCTGCTGATCAACGCGGACCGGTTCCGGACCGGGGCGAACGATCTGGAAGCGGGCTCGGTCCCGGCCGTCCTCCGGGAGCTGACGAACATCGCCTTCGAGTTACGGGGCTATCCCGAGTCCGCGAAGGAGAAGCTCCTCCTGATCCTGATGTCGCGCTTCGTCGAGGCGCGGGCCCTGCGGGTCGGTACCGGCGAACTGCACGTCGGATTCCAGCACCTCGACCGGCTGGACGACGAGCGTGGCACCAGGGAGGTGTACGACCGGCTGGGTGCGTCCGACGTCGAGACGCACGTCTACGGCAGCGAGAGCGACGCGGTGACCGTCCCGCCTGGCGTCGTCGAACACGCGGGCGACGGTGAACGCTACCGCCGGTCGTGGTTCGTGATCTTCGAGCCACCGACCGACGACGGGGTCGCCCTCGTCGCCTGGGAACTCGGAGGAAACCGCTGGCAGGGTACCTGGACCTTCGACGCGGAAGCCACGAGCGCCATCGGCGACTTCGTCCGGACGTCGATGTAGCCCGGCGGCTCACTGCACGTCGCGTCGCCACGGCGCGAGGCGGCCGCCGGCGAGGTCCGCGTGTCCCGGGAGTGCCGGAGCCAGGCCCGTCTGGCCCGGCCGTCTGCTCCGCCCCCCCCCCGGCAGTCGTCGGTATCGGGCGCCGAACGGAGCAGAACCGGGCGTCGCATCGTCGGCCCTGGTGACGAAACGGTCCTGCAACGCTGACTGTGGCACGTCGACAGCGGACCGGCCCCACAACGCCTTTGCGATCGACCCAGGACTAGGGGACATGCTCGATTTCGTCCGGCTCGAGGCGGACCTCGGCGAGGAGGAGCGCATGATCCGGGACACGGCCCGGGAGTTCGTGGACGAGCGCTACCGGCCCCGCCTCGCCGACGCCTACGAGGAGGGGACGTTCCCGACGGACCTCGTCCCCGAGATGGGCGACCTGGGCTTTTTCGCGCCAAACCTCGCTGGCTACGAGTCGCCGAACGTCTCCGAGCGGGCCTACGGCCTCCTGATGCAGGAACTCGAGGCCGGCGACTCCGGCCTCCGGTCGATGGCTTCCGTCCAGGGCGCGCTGGTGATGTATCCAATCCACGCCTACGGCAGCGAGGCCCAGAAGGAGGCCTGGCTCCCCGCCCTCGGTCGGGGCGAGGCCGTCGGCTGCTTCGGCCTGACGGAACCCGCCCACGGCTCGGACCCCTCGGCGATGGAGACCAGCGCCACGGCAGACGGGGACGGGTACGTCCTCGACGGGAGGAAAACGTGGATCACCAACGCCACTATCGCGGACGTGGCCCTCGTCTGGGCACGCGATCACTCGGCCGCGGACGATCCCGTCCGCGGCTTCCTCGTCGAGACCGATCGCGACGGCGTCTCGACGAGCGAGATCGAGGGCAAACTCTCGCTCAGGGCCTCGATCACCGGTGAGCTCGCCCTCGATGGAGTCCACGTGCCCGCAGACCACGTCTTGCCGGCCGTCGAGGGGATGCGCGGGCCGCTGTCCTGTCTGACCCAGGCGCGCTACGGCATCGCCTGGGGCGCCGTCGGCGCGGCCCGGGACTGCTACGAGACCGCGCTGGCCTACGCGAACGACCGCGAGCAGTTCGGCCGGCCCATCGCTGGCTTCCAGCTCCAGCAGCGCAAGCTCGCGGAGATGGCGACCCAGATCACGCTGGCACAGCTCCTCGCCCACCGCCTCGCCGACCTGAAGGAACGCGACGATCTGCGGCCGGCACAGGTTTCGATGGCCAAACGCAACAACGTCCGGATGGCCCGCGAGCAGTCACGCGTCGCCCGGGAGATGCTCGGCGGCAACGGCATCACGCTCGATTACGCCCCGATGCGCCACCTGACGAACATGGAGACCGTCTACACCTACGAGGGGACTCACGACGTCCACACGCTCGTCCTCGGCCACGATCTGACCGGGATCCCGGCGTTCTCCTGATCGCTGCCGACCCACACCCGTCGTCTCGTCTCTGGACGAGCGAGTCGTGGCCTCCCCGTTGTCCTCCTGGCCGCCGCCATCGCGCACGTCGTGGCCGGCATCGACGTCCGCACCGTCGTCTCTGACGTGGCGGCGCGCTGAGTGCGCGAAGGCGGGTCGTCCCGGGCGCTAGATCTCGGTGAGGTAGTGGTAGTCCTCCGGTAGCGCCGAGGCGTCCTCCGGCAGGAGCGCGACGACGACACAGTCGGCGTAGCCCGAGAAGTAGTCGACGAGGTCGGCGATCCGGTTGGAGTCGATGGCCTCCAGCGAGTCCAGCAACATGAACGGTACCGTCTCGTAGACCTCGTGGACGAGGTAGCCCGCGAGCGCGAACACGAGGCCGGTGACCTCGCGCTCGCTCTCCGAGAGGTGCGCGACGGTGTCCTCGTAGGTCGCCCCCTCATCGGTCGTCCGGACGACGTGGAGGTCGAACGAGCGCTTCGAGACCGTTCGGCGCCCCTCCCGGACCTCGCCCTCGGTCCGCTCGATCCAGATGCGGTCGATGTTGGCGTACTCGAGCATGGAGAGGATCGACTCCATGTGGTCGTTGAACGCCTCGACGGCGTCGGCCTCGATGCGGTCGACGCGCGTGCGCAGTTCGGTCAGGTCCTCGCTGAGGGCCTCGCGGCGGTCCTCGATGGCGCCGCGCTCGTCCAGCCTGGATTCGATCTCCTCGATCCGCGCCTCCACGTCCGCGAGGTCGTCGCGGTAGCGCTCGAGTTCGAGTTCGACCTGGCTGACCTCGCGATGGGTCTCCAGCACCGCCTCGTAGTCCGAGTCCGCGGCGTCGAAGGACTCCGTCTCGGCCACGATCTCCTCGACGAGCGCTTCCTGTTCCTCGCGGGCCGTCTCCAGGTCCTCGATGCGCTCCTCCTGGGCCGCGAGTTCGGTGTCGATCTCGGCGATGCGCGACTCGATCTGGTCCCGGCGGCGCTCGTGCTCGCGGATCTCCTTCCGGCGCGCCGAGAGGTCGTCGATCCGATCGGTGAGGTCGGCGCGCTCGTCCAGTTTCTCCCGGTGGAGGTCCCGGAGGCGGTCAAGCGTCTCCTCGATGCGGTCGCTGCCGACCTCGGAGCCACACGTCCAGCAGGTCACGACCGCCTCGTCCGCGACGAGCTGGTCGGTGACCGCCCCGCCGCTCCCTCCCTGGTCCCCGTTCGCGTCTCCGATGGCGCCCTCGATCCCGATGCCGCCCTCCTCGAGACGGTCCTCGTTGAATCGGATGACGCTCTGGAGTTCGCTGACGGTGGTGTCCAGCGCCCGCTTTCGCTCCCGGAGTTCGGAGATGCGCCCGTCGAGTTCGTCGGCAGACTCGGGATAGTCCGCGCCGGTGACCTCGTCGAGTTCCTCGCGCAGGCGCTCGCGCTCCGCCTCGAGTTCCGCGACGGTTTCGCGCTCGGTCTCCAGGTCGAACTCGACGTCGTCGAGATCGCGCCTGGCCGAGCGGAGGCGCTCGAAGGCGTCCTCGATCTCGTCGCGCTTGGACTGGCTCTCCGAGACGTCCGCGTCGAGCCCCGCCAGTCGCTCCTCCAGGTCCGCGAGTTCGGCCTCTCGGTCCTCGATGGTGTCCTCGATGGTTGTCCGGCGCTCCTCCAGCTCCGGGAGCTCCGCTTCGAGGCGCTCCAGTTCAGAGAGGCGCTCGTCGAGCTCGCGCTTTTCGTCCTCCAGCGAGCGAATCTGCGCGTTGATCTCGTCCGTGTCGATCGGCCGCATGATGAGTTCTCGCAGATCCGCCCCGCGCTCGACCGCGCGGCGTGCCTCGTTCGACTCCAGCAGGAACGCAAACAGGTCGGCGAGGGTCGGATCGTCGAGGTACGGATCGCCCTCGTAGACGATGGCACCGTTGCGACGGCGCAGGCTGCGCGAGGCAGTCTCGCCGTCGACGGTCAGATCGACCTCGCCCTCGTCGGCGTCGCCCTTGAGCGTAGACCGATCGCTCCCCAGCGCCGCCATGATCGCCTGGAGGAGTGACGTCCGATTGGTCGCGTTCCGGCCTTCGAGGACGTTGACGCCGGGTTCGAGCGTGACCGACGCCTCGTCGATCCCCCCGATGTTGCTGACGGTGAGTTCAACGTCGGCGCTGCTGGTCCACCCGGTCGACATATACTCTCTGTAGTCGGACCCCATTTATAAACGTGGCCACTCTCGGTCGGCGGCACCCGTCAGGAGCAGTCGCACCCGCCGCGTTCGAACAGTTCCCCGACGCCGTAGTCCCGGCCACAGTCGTTACAGACCACGCGCAGGTCGACGACCACGTCGTAGTCGCGGTCCGTCACGAGGCCCGCGTTCACGAGTTCCTCGACCGTCGTGTCCGTGACCGCACGCGTCCGACTCGCGAGACGCTGGACCGTCTCCGACTTGCGTTCCAGCCGGTCGCCCTGGTCGCGTTCGAACTCCGCGTCGCGGACCCGCCGGAGGTACGTGTGAATCGCCTGGTGGCTGACGACGTCCGAGGCGAGTGAGTCGACGTCGACCCCCGCGCGTTCGAGTTCGCGGCGCTTCCGGATCCGGTCCGACTCCGGTGCGTCACCCGAGACGAGCGTCCGATAGGCGCTCTCGACGTCGCTCGACACGACCGATCCCCGTGCGTTCTCCAGGGCAGCGCGGACGATCGCGCGGTTGAGTTCGGCAGCGAGGTCCCGCAGGCTCGTTCGTTCCCCGCCCTCGCCGAGCCACTCGGCCTCGAGCCGGTCGCCCCACTCCTCGAGGCCGTACGTCTCGAGGACCCGTTCGACTTTGGTCCGACGCCCCGTCCCGGAATCGGCCATCGCCCAACGCTCGGAGGCCCGAGACTACAAACGTTCCCCTCCGGGACGCGGTCCGAGAGGTTGAAACTGGCGGGACACACAGGCCGACCGTGAGCAAGTTCCTCCACAGCGGCCGTCGCCGGGACATCTGTGCCATCCTCGCCGGTGACCCGCTCCAGGCCCAGGCGCTGAAGTCCCGGCTGTCGAGCCACTACGACGAGCGCATCGACCCGAAGTCGTTCTACGGCGCGCTCGAGGCCCTCACGGACGCCGGCTTCGTCGAGACGCGGACAGAGGGCATCCACGACGTGTACGCGCTCACCGAGGCCGGCGAGGCGCGCTTGCGCGAGCACTACGCGTGGCTCGGTACACAACTCGGCGAGGAGTGACCGGGTAGCCCGCCCCATTCCACAACAACAGTCGTCGATTGCGGCACCGAATCGGTCGGTAGACGGCGCTCAGTCCAGCAGCTGGTCGGCGATAGTGTTCCGGAGGATCTCGCTGGTCCCTTCGTAGATCTCGTTGAGCTTGGCGTCGCGGTAGTACCGCTCGACTGGGAAGTCCTTCACGTAGCCGTAGCCGCCGTGGATCTGGATGCCCTCGTTCGCGACCTCGCGGGAGACCTCCGAGGCGTAGAGCTTCGCCTGGGCCGCCGCCTTGACGTAGTCCTGGCCGCGCAGCTTTCGGTCGGCCGCACGATGCATCAACAGGCGCGCGGCCTGGGTCTTCGTGTCCATGTCCGCCAGCTTGTGCTGGACCGCCTGGAAGTCCGAGATCGGGCCGCCGAACTGCTCGCGCTCCTGGGCGTAGTCGACGGCGGCGTCGAGTGCAGCCTCCGCGATGCCCACGCCGCGCGCGGCGATGGTGATCCGACCCCCGTTCAGCGTCTTGAGCGCCTGGCGGAGCCCGTCGCCCTCGTCACCGATCCGACGATCCGCGGGGACGCGCATGTCGTCGAAACGGAGTTCGGCCGTCGGACAGCCCTTGTCCCCGAGTTTGTGTTCAGTGCCCTCGACGACGAAGCCGTCGTCCGTCTCCGGGCGCACCACGAACGAGGAGATGCCACGATTGCCAGCCTCGGGATCGGTCTTGGCGAAGACGATCACCGTGTCGGCGACCGAACCGTTCGAGATCCACAGCTTGCCGCCGTTGACCACGTACTCGTCGCCGTCGCGCTCCGCGGTCGTCTCCATGGCCGGCACGTCGCTGCCCGCGCCGGGTTCGGAGAGCGCGAACGCGCCGAGGTCGTCGCCCTCCGCCAGCGGAACGAGGTACGCCTCCTTCTGGGCCTCGTCGCCGAAGTCTGCGACCATGTTGCAGGCCAGCGAAATGTGCGCGGCGACGATGGTGCCGAGGCCACCGCTGCCGCGGGAGATCTCCGCCAGCGCGTCCGCGTAGGCGTGGTAGTCGAGGCCCGCACCGCCGTAGTCCTCGTCGATCGGCATCCCCAGGAGCCCGAGGTCGGCCATCTGGTCGAGGAGGTCCCAGGGGACCTCGTCGGTCTCGTCGATCTCGCCCGCGCGCGGGACGACCTCCTCGTCGACGAATTCGCCGACCATGTCGGCGATCTGGGCCTGCTCTGCCGTCGGGGAGAAGTCCATGCCGCCGGCTTGGACCGGGGGCGGATTAACTGTTGGCCCGGCGGCCGCGGTCGGCTCTGGGCGGTCGGCGGTCGGTCCCGTCGGCAGTGGGCCGACCTAGTCGTCGACGGTGACGAGTCCGGCGTCGATTACGGCCTGCCCTGCCGTCGTGTAGGGGCCGTCCTCGGCGCCCTCGGACGTGACGAAGTCGTACTCCTCGGTGTCGTTCGTGTCCCGGTGGGGCATCGGGAGCAGGGGCCGGGCCGGGAGTTCGACCTCGGTGATCTCGTCGGGGTCGTCGATCTCGACCTCGACGGCCTGGTGCTGGCCCGCGTCCAGGTACTCGGAGACGCCGACGACGCTCTCGATGGCCTCGCCCGCCAGGAGTCGCGCGTCGTGGACCGCGACGAAGCCGCCGTCGGAGACGGTCACGTCTCGGACCTCGACTTCGTCGTCGATCGACTGATTCCGGAAGTCGATCGTTGCGAACGCGTCGTCTGACGATCCCGCGGGCTCGTCGTCGACCGTTACGAACCCGCCGTCGACCACGGGCAGTCCCGCCGTGGCGTACGGTCCGTCGTCCTCGCCCTCGCTGGTGATGAAATCGTAGGTCTCGTTGTCACTGGTCTCCTGGTGTGGCATCGGCACCAGCGGGGTCGTCCCCTCCAGGGAGTCCTGGTCGAAGGACCCACCCGGGACGTCGAACAGCGAGACCGGGACGCGGTAGTGCGCCCCCGGTTCCAGGTAGTCCGAGACGCCGATCACGCTCTCGGCGACTGCACCCTCGAAAAGCGTCTGGTCGTGAACGGCGACGTACCCCCCGTCCGAGAGGACGGTCGCGTCGACGACGATCTCGGTTCCCTCGGAGTACTGGTTGCTGAACTCGATCGCCGCGAAGGGCCCCGGCTCCTCTTCCTCGGCCTCCTCGTCCTCCGCTGCGTCCTCGGCCTCGGCACCGGCCTCGTCGTCCGCCGTCTCCGTTTCCTCGGTCGCCGCTGCCGTCGCGGCGATGCTCGCCGCACCGACGCTCCCGGCCGCCGCCAGGAATCGGCGCCTGGTGGCCGCTGCGATGCCGTCGTGTCGCTCTGAGTCTGACATTGCGCTCGACCAATACGAGAGGGAGACAAAGAGAATACGGTCGGTATAGGACCTCTCGCTCTGAAAATCTGGCATTACAGTCTCCCCTCGTACCAGCGCCCGGGTAAGGAACCGGTACTCGCCCCCGGGATCGACGGCGGGTAGTACCCGGCTCGGGTCGTCTCCTGGCCACCTCTCGCTCGACTACCCCGCAATCGGTCGCTCGGTACGGGCCATCGCGTTCACGAGGGCAGTAAGGCGGGCTGTCGCGGGTCGGCGTGGGTTGCGACGCCGTCGGCGCCGTCCGCGGTCGGGTTCAGTCCTCGTACTCGTAGAATCCCCGACCGGTCTTCTTCCCGAGGTCGCCTGCCGTGACCTTCCGCTTGAGAAGGTAGGCGGGCTGGTACCGGTCGCCCAGTTCCTCGTGGAGCGTCTCGCTGGCCTGGAGGACGACGTCAAGACCGACGTGGTCCGCGAGTTCGAGCGGGCCCATCGGGACGTTCGTCCCGAGCCGCATGCCGCGGTCGACGTCCTCCTTCGACGCGACGCCCTCGTCGTAGGCCCGGATGCCCTCGTTGAGCCACGGCATGAGGATGCGGTTCGTGACGAATCCGGGCTTGTCGTCGGCCTCCCAGGTCTCCTTGCCGAGCGCCTCGGCGAAGTCGTGGGCGAGGGCGACGGTGTCGTCGGCGGTCTGCTCGCCGACGACGACCTCCACGCCGTCCATGATCGGCACCGGGTTCATGAAGTGGAGGCCGACGACCCTGTCGGGCCGCTCGGTCGCGCTGGCGATGGCAGTAATCGAGATGGTACTGGTGTTCGTCGCGAGGATCGCCCGCTCGTGGACGGTCTCGTCCAGGTCCGCGAAGACGGACTGCTTGACCTCGCGGTCCTCTACGACGGCCTCGACGACCACGTCCGCGGGTGTCAGGTCGTCGAGGTCCACCGTCCCAGTCACCCGGTCGCGGGCGGCGTCTGCCTCCTCGCGCGTCAGCGTCTCGCGGTCGACGAGTCGGTCGAGCGAATCGTCGATCCCGGCCAGGCCACGCTCCAGCGCGTCCGCGTCGGCGTCCGTCAGCAGGACGTCGTACCCGGCGGTGGCGGCAACCTGTGCGATTCCGTGGCCCATCGTGCCGGCGCCGACGACGCCGACGGTGTCGACGGTCGAGAGGTCCATGTGATAGCCACCGCGTGCAAGCCCCTTAGCGTCCGGGTGTGAGGCCCGACGCGCGGCGGGACTGGCCGGCTACGGGCCGGGGGCACCCCCAGGTTCAAAAGAACTAATGCGTGCGTGACCGGACGGTGCAACTACGATGCGCCCATTCGACGACACCCCACTGGCCAGAGACGGCAAGGTCCTGATCCTGGCCTACGACCACGGGCTGGAGCACGGGCCGGTCGACTTCGAGGACGTCCCCGAAAGTGCCGACCCCGAGCGGGTCTTCGACGTGGCGACCCACCCCGCCGTCACGAGCCTCGCCGTCCAGAAGGGCGTCGCCGAGGCCTACTACCCCTCCTACGAGGACGATGTGAACCTGCTCGCGAAACTCAACGGCACGTCGAACCTCTGGATGGGCGAACCCGATTCGTCGGTCAACTGGACGGTCGACTACGCCGCCGAGGTCGGCGCCGACGCCGTCGGCTTCACCCTCTACGGCGGCTCGAACAACGAGATCGAGATGACCGAGGAGTTCCGCGACGCCCAGGAGGCCGCGCGAGAGCACGACCTCCCCGTCGTGATGTGGTCCTACCCCCGGGGCCAGGGCCTCAAGAACGACACCAAGCCGGGCACCATCGCCTACGCCGCGCGCCAGGCACTGGAACTCGGCGCCGACGTGGCGAAGGTCAAGTACCCCGGGAGTCAGGAGGCCATGGAACAGGCCGTGCGGATGGCCGGGCCGACGAAGGTCGTCATGTCCGGCGGGTCGAAGACCTCCGACCGGGAGTTCCTGGAGACCGTCAAGGCCGCCATCGACGCCGGCGGCGTCGGATTGGCAGTGGGTCGGAACGTCTTCCAGCGGGAGAACCCCGAGCGAATCCTCGACGCCCTCGAGCAGGTCATCTTCGAGGAGGCGTCCGTCGACGCCGCGCTCGGCGCGGCCGAGGCCTGAATTCCCGATGACCGAGCGCGACGCCATCGACGCCGTCTTCGAGACGGTCGCGGATACTGCCGGCGACGTGCGCGACGCGCTCTCGGAGCGCCGCGCCTACCATGAGGCCGAGAACCCCAGCGGCGAGCAGCAACTCGCAGCCGACGTGTTCGCGGACGAACTGCTGGAGGACCGCCTCCTCGCGCTCGACGCGGTCGAGGCCTACGCCAGCGAGGAGCGCGAGTCGGTGGTCTACTCGGACGGCGGCGACTACCACGTCGCCTGCGACCCGCTGGACGGCTCCTCGAACCTCGAATCCAACAATGCGATGGGCACCATCGTCGGCGTCTACGACGAGGCGCTCCCAGCACCCGGTGACGCACTCGTCGCCGCGGGCTACGTCCTCTATGGCCCCATCGTCACGATGGTGACCGCCGTCGACGGCACGGTCACCGAATACCTCCTCCACGACGGCGAGCGCGAGGTCCTGACCGAGGACGTGACGCTCCCCGAGGATCCCACCGTCTACGGCTTCGGGGGGCGCGTGCCCGACTGGCCAGCGGACGTCCGGGACTTCGTCGACGACGTCGAGGCCGACCGCCTCAAACTGCGCTACGGTGGCGCGATGGTCGGGGACGTGAACCAGGTCCTCACGTACGGCGGCATCTTCGGCTACCCGATGCTCGTCGACCGACCCGAGGGAAAACTCCGGCTCCAGTTCGAAGGTCACCCCATCGCGCACGTGATCACGGCGGCCGGCGGTGGCTCCTCCGACGGGACGGGCTCACTGCTCGAGAAGACCCCCGATGACCTCCACGAGCGGACGCCGGTCTTCGTGGGCTCTGAGACGGTGATCGACCGGCTCGAGACCTCCCTGGACTGAGTGCTCGCTGCGCCGCCCTGTCCGGTCAGTAGCCCATGAAGAGCGCGAACGACTTCAGAGCGAGAAAGCCCGCCACGAGGACGCCGCCGAGGTAGGTCAGGACCGTCTGGAACAGGCCGAGCGGGAGGAACCCGACGAGTCCGAGGGCGCTCGCGACGAGTCCCCCGCCATCCCCGACAGTCACGGTCCCCGCGGTCGTGCCGTTGACGCGCAGCGGGTAGCTCCCCGTGGCGTTGGCGGTCCAGTTCAGTGCGACGGTCCGGTTGCCGCCAGCCGGGACGGTCACCGTCCGCGCGTCGACGACGGTTCCGTTTACCGACAGGCCGGCCGTGAAGGGAGCCGCTGCCGACCCCGGATTGTCGACGGTCGCGGAGACCCGAACTGCCTGTGCCGAGGAGACGGTCGTCCGGTTCGCGGTCGCGTTAACCACGCGCAGGCTGGCCGTCGTCTCGGTCGTGGTGTTCCCGGTCGGGGTCGCAGTCGGGGTCGCGGTCGGCGTCGGCGTGGCGTCGGTCGCGTTCTCGGCGCTCGCGTTCGAGGCAGTGGCGACCGCGAACCGCGAGAGGCCCGGGGACCTGACGTGGTAGCGGTAGGGCCCCGCCGTCTGTGGGTCGTCGACCCGCGTCGTGTTCAGGCGCGTCCAGGCGTCGTCGTGGAATCTGAACAGGGCGACGGACGCCGGGTCGGCCCCGTCCGGGAGTCGGTCGCGCTCGACCGCAATCGTCAGTCTGGCGCCAGCGACGTCGGCGTCGCTCACGTCGTGAACGAGTCGTACGCCACCGAGAACGCGGGTCGCGTTCGGCACGTCGCCGACGGTCGACGGGCCGTCGACCTGGATCGCCAGCCCGTAGCGACTCCGGTTCCAGAGCGTCACCGAGAGCGACTCCAGGGCGACGCCGTCGTGTCTCGCGAGCGGGCTCGTCGTCGCGTTCTCGCGCGCGATGCGGACAGCGGTGTCCGCCGGGTCCGCGACGTCGACGAGCGCCGAGCCGTCCACGGCCGTCTCGTTGGTGGCGAAGGCGACGGTCGCGACGGAGCCGATCGATTCGGCGGAGCCGTTACCCTGGACGGTCAGTGCGAGGCGGTCCCGGCCAACGTCCCCGTCAGCGTCGGTTACCGTCACCGTCGCGGTGTAGTTTCCGGGCTGATACCGGTGGGTCACGCGCTCGCCCGTCGCCTCCGCTCCGTCACCGAGGTCCCAGGTGATCGACTCGATCGGATCGGCGGCGGTGGACCGACTCGCGTCGAGGGTGAGGGTCGATCCGCGCGACGCGCCGAAGTCGACGCCTGCCACCGCGGTCGGCGGGCGGTCGGTCGTGGCGACCGTGGCGATCCGGCCGACCTGGCGCTCGTTCCCGTGCTCGTCGACGAGGCGGTCGAGCGTGGCCCGGTAGTCACCGGCAGCCGGGAGGGCGACCGACGCGTTCAGCCGCGTTCCGTTGGCCGAGGCGGTGAAGTTCCCCCGCCCGAGGGTGACGTTCGCGGGCCCGGTGACGGAGACGGTGGTCGCGTCGATCGTCTCGTGGGCCGCGACCGTCACGTCGACCGTGGTCCCGTTGGCGGCCGACACGTCGAAGGCCTCCAGGCGCGGGCCAACCCCGTCCATGCCAGTCAGTTCGGCGCGAGCGCCGTCGGTGTCGAGCCGGGCGCCGTCGCCGTCGGTCACGTTGGCCCCCTCGGCGAAGGCGACAGTCAGGACGTCGCTGTCGACCGGCCGCTCCAGGTACAGCGTGACGAGGGCGTCGTCGCCGTCCGCCGCCGCCGACGCCGAGGAGACGCGCCCGTCCGAGACCTGGAAGTCGTCCCCGTCGACGGAGTCCGCGGTCACACCGGCGTCGCTCGCGACGGCGAACTCCACGGTGTCGGCGTCGACGACTCTCGCGTCCGAAAGCGTCGCGCTGCTGGAGTTGTTCGCCTGGAACTGACCGGCAGCCGGTACCGTGGCGCCAGCATCGCCGACGACCAGACCGAGTGTCACGGCGAGCGCGACGCCCAGCATCGCCAGGGCGAGCGGACCGGCCACTCGCCGTCCCCACGGCGACGACCCACCACCCCCCGGCGAATCCTGACCGCCGGCAGGAGTCATCGCTCCGCGGTAGGCGCCCCCTCTTTATAAAGGCCCGATCCCGGTTCTCGCACATGAAACTGGGACTGCGCGAGCAGGTGGCGGGCTCGCGTGCGCTGGCCCGTCTGTCGCCCGGCGGTCCCGCCCCGACCGAGCGGGTCAACCGTTTTGGTCGTGGCCCCACACAGGTGGGCCATGAGACTCCACGTCGGGGCGGACGCGAGCGAGGCGCAGGCGGCCGCCATCGCCTCCGCCGTCGCCGAACACGTCGGGGACGAGGTGCAGGTGTTCGTCGGGGAGGGCGAGGACCCCGCGGCGACGGCTGCGCCTCCGTCCGGTGGCGGCGACGCCACGGAGCGGGCCGGCGCTGGTCGCGACGCGCCGACCGGTGCAGCCGGTGCCAGTGACGGCACGGGCCCGACCGAGCGCGAACGGGCGCTTCGCGAGGAGATCGCGGACATCGAGCGCGGCGGCCCGGCGAAGTACCGCGAACGCCTGGCCGACCAGGGCAAACTGTTCGTCCGCGACCGCCTCGGCCTCTGGTTCGGCGAGGGCGGTCTCGACTTCGAGGACGGGAGGTTCGCCGCGTTCGACAGCGAGGACCGACTGCCCGCCGACGGGATGGTCACCGGTGCGGGGACCTTCGAGGGCAGGCGGTGTCACGTCGTGGCGAACGACTTCTCGGTCAAGGCCGGAAGCATGGCCGAGAAGGGCGTCGAGAAGTTCCTCCGCCTCCAGCAGCGCGCGCTCAAGACCGGGAAGCCGGTCCTGTACCTGATGGACTCCTCGGGCGGGCGCATCGACCAGCAGACGGGCTTTTTCGCCAACCGGGAGGGCATCGGGAAGTACTACTACAACCACTCTCGGCTCTCCGGGCGAGTCCCACAGATCTGCGTGCTCTACGGCCCCTGCATCGCCGGCGCGGCATACACGCCCGTCTTCGCCGACTTCACGATCATGGTCGAGGGGATGAGCGCGATGGCGATCGCCAGCCCGCGGATGGTGGAGATGGTCACCGGGGAGGACGTCGACCTGCAGGAACTCGGCGGGCCGCAGGTCCACGCCCGCGAGTCCGGCAGTGCCGACCTCGTCGCCCGGGACGAGGAGCACGCCCGCGACCTCGTCGCGCAGTTGATCGGCTACCTGCCGGACAACAGCGACGCGTCGCCACCGACGACCGAGGGGACCGATCCCGCCAGCGACCCGGCGGGGCTGGACGCCGTGATCCCAGAGGCCCCAAACCGGAGCTACGACATGACGGCCGTGATCGAGCGGGTCGTGGACGCCGACTCGTGGTTCGAACTCCAGCCCGCGTACGGCCCGGAGATCCTGACCGGGTTCGCGCGAATCGACGGGCGGCCCGTCGGCGTCGTCGCGAACCAGCCGAACCGGCGAGCGGGGGCCATCTTCCCGGATGCCGCGGAGAAGGCCGCACAGTTCGTCTGGAAGTGCGACGCCTTCGGGGTGCCAGTGCTGTACCTCTGTGACACGCCAGGATTCATGGCCGGGTCGCAGGTCGAGTCGGAGGGCATCCTCGAGCAGGGGAAGCGGATGATCTACGCGACGGCCGAGGCGACGGTGCCCAAACAGTGCGTCGTGGTCCGGAAGGCCTACGGTGCGGGCATCTACGCGATGTCCGGTCCCGCCTACGACCCCGAGTCGACGATCGCGCTGCCGAGCGGAGAAATCGGGATCATGGGACCGGAGGCCGCGATCAACGCGGTCTACGCGAATCAGCTCGCGGACATCGATGACGAGGAGGAGCGCGCTCGGCGCGAGGCCGAACTCCGCGAGGCGTACCGTGAGGACATCGACGTCCACCGGATGGCGAGCGACGTCGTGATCGACGAAATCGTCCCGCCGGGGGACCTCCGCGCGGAACTGGCGGCGCGGTTCGCCTTCTACGAGACGACAGAGAAGTCGCGACCGCGCAAGAAGCACGGAACCGTCATCTGAGCGGCGTCCCCCGATTCGGCGGTAAGCCCACCTTTTCGCTGCCGGACCGGGGGTACCTGGCCAGTCGCTGGCACTCGCCTGCGGTCGTGTAGGGGGGTCCAACTCCCCCGGAAGCGCACATACGCGGTTCGTAACAATGGGTACTGCAGCAGTTGTGTCTGATGCCGGGACTCCCCGCTACTCCCACCCCGAGGCGAGGGATCCCGGCTCGTCGTCCGCCGCTCCCGGACATGTCACTGCGCAACGCTTTGCGTCGGCAGGGCCCCGACGGGCCCTCGTCGGCGTCCGACGAGGACAGTTGGGCCCGTAGACAGCTCGCTCGCAGGTCATCCGGCATCGAACGGGCCCTCTGGCTCGTCGTGCTGCTCGCCATGGCCGCCGACGTCGCGTTGACGCACGTCGGCCGCCAGGTCGGACTCGTCGAGCTCAACCCCATCGCGCGGGACGCACTCCAGACCCACGGTGTGCTGGGGCTGGTCGCGCTAAAGGGCGTGGCGCTGGTGCTCGGTGCGGTCCTGTGGGCCGTGTTTCCACGGCGCTACACCGCACTCGTCCCCCTGGGGCTCGCCCTGCCGACGATTCCAGCCGTCGTCTCCAACGTCGCCGTGATATCGCTCGCCGTCACGTGAGGGGTATCGCCCCCTCACCACGGCGCGCGTCGAAGGACTAGCTTTTAGTAACCGCCGAGACAGTACCGCCTAGACGCGGATCGTCGGTCCCGGCTCGGGGGTGGGGCCCGTTCGTGTCGCCGTACGCATGACACCGAGAGCACCAGCAACGCACGTCGCACAGTCGACGCTCGAGGCCCGGCTCCAGTCGGCGACCGCCGAACTGGCGCCCGTCGAGACGGAGCTCTGGACGCTGGCCGTGATCGCGGCCGGCCTCGACGTCGTGTTCACCTACCGCGGACTCCAGGTCGGCCTCACCGAGGGGAACCCGATCGTGGCTGCCCTCGTGGGTATCGCCGGCATCGGCGCACTGGTCACCCTGAAGGCGGCGGTCTTCGTGGTGGCAACACTCTGTCGGTGGTGCCGTCCCCGGTGGGGGCCGTGGCTCCCGCTCGCGCTTGTCGTCCCGTGGCTCTGTGCCGCGGCGATCAACGCCACCTGGCTCGTCGTCTGGTGAACGGCGAGCGACCCGTCCCGCCGGGACCCATCGCGACCGTATCGAGGAACGTTTTTGACTGAGCCTCTCGCGTGTGTGAGCATGGCCGACGAGGTGAACCCGTTCGAATCGTTGCAGGAACAGGTACGGGACGCCGCAGCGTACGTCGACGTCGACGACGGCACCGTCGACCGCCTGACGAACCCCGAGCGGATTCTCGAGTTGACGCTCTCGCTCGAGCGCGACGATGGGACCACCGAGACGGTTCGCGCGTTCCGCTCCCAGTTCAACGGGGACCGCGGGCCCTACAAGGGCGGCATCCGGTACCACCCAGGCGTCACCCGTGACGAGGTCAAGGCCCTCTCGGGCTGGATGGTCTACAAGTGCGCCACCGTGGGTATCCCCCTGGGCGGCGGGAAGGGCGGCATCGCCATCGACCCCGCCGACTACTCCGTGGACGAACTGGAGCGCCTCACGCGCGCGTTCGCGGCGGAGATCAGGCCGCTGATCGGCGTGGATCGGGACATCCCCGCCCCCGACGTCAACACGGGCCAGCGCGAGATGAACTGGATCAAGGACACGTACGAGACCCTCGAAAACACGACCGAACCGGGCGTCGTGACGGGGAAGGCCATCGCCAGCGGCGGGAGCGAGGGCCGCGTCGAGGCGACCGCGCGGTCGACGGTCATCGTCGCGCGCGAGGCCTTCGAGTACCTCGGTCGGGACATCGCCGACGCCACCGTCTCCGTCCAGGGATACGGCAACGCCGGGTGGCTGACCGCGAAACTGGCCGACGAGATGGGCGCGACCGTCGTCGCGGTCAGCGACTCGTCGGGCGCCATCCACGACCCGGACGGGCTCGACCCGGTGGCCGTCAAGGATCACAAGCGAGAGACCGGAAGCGTCGCGGACTACGCGGGCGCGGAGTCCATCTCGGGTCGAGAACTGCTCACCCTCGACGTCGACCTCCTCGTCCCCGCGGCCCTGGAGAACGCCATCGACGAGGACATCGCTCGCGACGTCTCGGCCGACGTGATTTCCGAGGCGGCCAACGGCCCGCTCACGCCGACGGCCGACGACGTCCTCGCCGAGACGGACACCATCGTCGTCCCGGACATCCTCGCCAACGCCGGCGGCGTGACGGTCTCGTACTTCGAGTGGGTCCAGAACCGCCAGCGGTTCTACTGGACGGAGGAGCGCGTCAACGAGGAACTCGAGTCGCTCGTCGTCGACGCCTTCGATCGCCTGATCGAGACCTACGAGGACCGGGACACGCCAACCCTCCGCGTCGCGGCCTACGTCGTCGCGCTCCAGCGCGTGCTCGACGCCGGCAGCGAGGGTGGCATCTGGCCCTGATACCCCACTGGATCGGGTGACGCCTTTTGCCGGTCGAGCGCGAACTACCACCCGTGAGTACCTACGAACGGTCGGTCCGCGTGGCGGCGCCCTTCGAAGCGGTCTGGGCCTTTCACTCGGAGGTCCGCGGCCTGGAGGCGCTGACTCCGGACTGGCTCGGGCTCCGGGTCGAGGGGATCCGCGGCCCGGACGGCGACCCCGACCCCGACGTCCTCGTCGCAGGAACCGCGATTCACCTCTCAGTGCGTCCGTGCGGCCTCGGGCCGCGCCAGCGCTGGACGACGCGGATCGTCGCGCGCGAGGTGTCCGACGGCGCGGCCTCCTTCCGGGACGTCATGGTCGACGGCCCGTTCCCCGAGTGGGAGCACACGCACCACTTCTACCGCGACGGCGACGAGACGGTCGTCAGGGACGTCGTCGACTACCAGTTGCCGTTCGGCGGGCTCGGGCGGCGGCTCGGGCCCCTGGCCGTCGTGGGCTTCGAGCCGATGTTCCGCTACCGCCACCGCCGGACGAAGGCGCTTCTCGAAGGGGACAGCGCGGCGCCAGCGCCGTGACCGACCGCACCGACCGTCGCGCCGTCGGGCGTGGCGGCCGACGACCCCCTCGCGGTACCGGTGAGTGCCGGACGCTCAGGCGACGGCCGTCTCGATCTCGCCCTTGACGGCGACGGCGTCGAAGTCGTGGTCGGGGCGGACGGTCACGAAGTCCAGAAACTCGAGGGCCGCGAGCAGCGTCTCGTCGTCGAAGACCGCGGTCGCGGCCCGGACCGCGGTCTTGGCGTCGACGAGCGATTCGAGGACCGCGAGCGCGCACGCGACGTCGTAGGCGGCGGCGTCACCGGCCGCGTCGGCACGGACCTTCGTCGCGTCGATGAAGTAGAGGTGGTCGTCGGCGAGCAGGACGTTCTCGGAGCGGAGGTCGCCGTGGACGATGTCGGCTGCGTGCATGGTCGCCAGCGCCTCGAAGAGTTCGGGGGCTCGAGCCGCGACGGCCTCCGGGGCGAGGTCGTCGAGGGTGCGGTACTCGGGGATGTACTCGAGGACGAGGACGCCCAGCCCGTCGAACTCGAAGGCCTCGATGGGTTCGGGGGCGTGGACGCCCAGTTCCCGCATCCGTCGGGTGGCGGCGAGTTCGTGTTCGGCCATCTCGTAGGGCTCGTCGTAGCGCTCGAAGAACCCCTCGACGCCGCTGGCGAAGACGCCCAGGTTCCGACCCGCGGTCATCAGCGCGTGGACCAGGGCGTTCTGGGGCGTGATCACCTTGACGAAGAGGCGATCGTCGACGACGAAGGGGGTCGACAGCCAGTTGTTCGCTTCCAGCGGCTCCAGAGTGGCGTCGGCGAGGTCGTAGTGGTCGCGGAGGTGCTCGCCGACGCCCTCGAGGGTCGAGCGGTCAACGGTCCCCCGGAGGAGTCGCCGGAACGCCATCCTGTGCTGTGAGGCCTGGCTCGCCTTAAACCGTTTCGCCGGTCGCCGCCCGGTGGACGCCGCCGGCCCCGTGGTATTTGGTGCCAGCCCGCGTACGCCGGGCATGGACTTCACGCTCCCCGCGGAGCACCGACAGATCCGCGACACCGTCAGGGAGTTCTGCGAGGCCGAGATCGCGCCGCTCGCCCAGGAAATTGAGGACGCGCACCGCTTCCCGAGCGAGGTTTTCGACGCGCTCGCGGACCTCGACGTGATGGGCGTGCCGATCACCGCGGAGTACGGCGGCCTCGGCGCCGACTACCTCACCTACGCTCTCGTCGCCGAGGAACTCGGCGCCGTCTCGGGCGCGATCGGCCTCTCGTACGTCGCGCACGTCTCGCTGGGGTCCCGGCCGATCGAGGCCCACGGCACGGAGGCCCAGAAGGCGCGGTGGCTCGACCCGCTCGCCCGGGGCGAGTCCCTCGGCGCCTGGGCGCTGACCGAACCCGAGAGCGGCAGCGACGCCAGCGACATGAGCACGCGCGCGTCGCGAGACGGAGACGACTGGGTGCTGGACGGCACCAAGCAGTTCATCACGAACGCGAGCGTCGCCGATTCGATGCTCGTCAAGGCCGTGACCGACCCCGGGGCGGGGTACGACGGCATCTCGACGTTCATCGTCGATCCACAGCGCGACGGCGGGGTCGAGATCACGACCGTCTGGGACAAACTCGGCCTCAACGCCTCCCCGACCTGCGAGGTGCAACTCGACGGGTGTCGGCTCCCGGCGGATCGACTCCTCGGTGAGGCCGGTGAGGGCTGGGACCAGACCAGGCAGACCCTCGACGGCGGGCGCATCTCGATCGCCGCACTCTCGGTCGGGCTGGCACGGGGTGCATTCGCCGCCGCCCGCGAGTACGCCACCGAGCGCGAGCAGTTCGGCCAGCCGATCAGCGAGTTCGACGCCGTCCGCGACAAACTGGTCGAGATGGACCGGAAGATCGAGCGGGCGCGACTCCTCACGCACAAGGCCGCCTCGCAGTACGACGCCGGGGAGGACGTCTGCCGACTGTCCGCGATGGCCAAACTCGACGCTAGCGAGACCGCCCGCGAGGTCGCGGAGGACGCGGTCCAGGTGCTCGGCGGCTACGGCTACACGACGGACTTCTCGCCCCAGCGGTTCTACCGCGACGCGAAGCTCATGGAGATCGGGGAGGGGACGAGCGAGATCCAGCGCCTCGTCCTCGGACGGGAACTCGGGCTGTGAGCGGGTCGGTCGCACGCTGCCCCAGGGGGAATCCGAACGGCTGAAGCCCCACCCGGCGAACGACGGCGTATGGGCACGCCGCTGGCCGACCGCGCGGAACAGGCCGTCGAGGTGATCGAGCGTCTCCACGACGAGTACCCGGAGTCGACCATCTCGCTCGACTTCTCGAACCGTCTCGAACTCCTCGTCGCGGTCGTCCTCTCGGCCCAGTGTACCGACGAGCGCGTCAACGAGGTCACGCCGGACCTCTTCGCGAAGTACCGGAGCCCCGCCGACTACGCCGACGCCGACGTGGACGAACTGGCCGAGGACATCTACGGCATCACCTACCACAACCAGAAGGCGGGCTACCTCCAGGGGGCCGGGGAAGCCATGGTCGAGGACCACGACGGCCAGGTCCCGGACACGATGGACGGACTGACCAGCCTCCCCGGCGTGGGGCGCAAGACGGCGAACGTCGTCCTCCAGCACGGCCACGACGTGGTCGAGGGCATCGTGGTCGACACCCACTGCCAGCGTCTCTCCCGGCGGCTCGGCCTGACGGACGAGGGCGCGCCAGAAACGGTGGAGCAGGACCTCATGTCCGTGGTGCCGGAATCGGAGTGGCAGGACTACACGCACCTGCTGATCAGCCACGGGCGCGCGGTGTGTACGGCCAGGGGGCCGGACTGCGGCGACTGCGTCCTCGAAGACGTCTGTCCGTCCTCGCAACTCGATCACGACGTCGACCTGGCCAGCGGCGAATCGTGGGACGCGTGAGCGATGCGGACGGGAGTAGGGCGTGGCGCGGGCGTCCGCTCAGAGGGCGTACGTGAACAGGAACCGCATGACGCCGACCAGGTACGCGAGCGTCCAGAAGATCACGTAGCCGAACACGCCGAGACGGACGCGCGAACGCCAGTGTGACAGCTGTTCGGAGCCAATCTCGTCGAGGAGGACGTCCTCGTCGTAGTCGTGATAGAGGTCGTGGCGTCGCTTCGCGCGGAACACCCGAACGATTCCCGTCCCGCCGAACGCGAGCAGCGCGTAGGCCTGGAGGCCGAGGAAGGCGTGGACCAGGGAGGCGCCGCCGAACTGATTCGGCAGGCGCGGGACCATCCAGACGAGCATCGGGACCGTCGTCAGGAGGAGGCCCGCGAGGACGAACTTGAGGTGGTGCACCAACACGCCCCAGGTCACCGCCTCGGCGTTGAGGATGTACCACGCGCCGTAGACGAAACAGGGAAAGCTGGCGGTGACGAGGAGGAGCACCACCGTCGCCACCACCGCCTCGCCCGGCCAGGCCATTGCCTGCGCTTGCGGCCCGGCGGGGTAAAGCGTGCCGAAGCGCGGTCGTCAGGCGGGCACCGCTCGCGGTCCGGCGCCGCTCGCTGTCAGAAGGTGTAAACGGGCCCGGTCCGAAGATTGGAGCGATGGGCGATTCGGACTCCCGATCTGCCGGTGCCGACGGGTCCCCGGCGGACGGCCCCGACCGGGGCCAGGACGGTGGTGGTCGCGAGTCCGCGACCGGCGACGCGGACCCGCCGGCGGACGAACTCTCGACCGAGGAGCTTCGCGCGCGCGTCGAGGAGACGTACGACTTCGAGAACTTCGGCCCGGCCGACATGGCCGAGATGACGCCGGAGGAGTGGGAGGCCGCCTTCGATCCCGAGACCTGGATCACGGGCGAGGAACTGCTCGACCGTGTGGAGGCAGACCTGAAACAGCGCGTCCTCGACCGGGACGTCTTCGCCAGGGTCGAGCGCTTCGGGGACGTCGTCGTGGCCTACACCGGCGACGAGTACGCGGCCGTCTATCCCGACGGCAGCGTCGAGGGCGTCGGGACCGTCCTCCGGGACGTCGAGCCCACGGTCGCGCTCTGCTCGATGGAGTCCTACGACGTCCCCGAGATGCCGCACGGTCCGGTCCTCCCCGAGCCCCGGGAGGTGCCGGAGAGCGGGGGCTCGCTGGGGAACACCATCCTCCAGGTGGTCGGCGGCGTCCAGGTCGTGGCTGGACTCGCACTCGTCGTGGGCTACGTGCTGTATCTCACGGGCGTGTTCACCCAACCGCAGACCAGCGGCCGCGGCATCAACCTCGTCGTGATCCTCGTCGCCGGGGTCGGATTCCTGCTCGTCGGACTGTTCATGTTCCTCGTCGTGGCAAACGCACGACTCTCCGACCGGTTCCGGTCAGAGGAGTATCGCGACCGGCTTCGGTCCGTCGGACTCGCCGACGGGGAGCGGCCCGCGTTCCTGGCCGAGATCGAGGGGGTCGAGCTCCCCGCCACGGCGCTGGACGAGGGTGCGGCTCGGGAGCCGAGCGGGGACGACGAGCGGGACCGCACGGACGGCTCACCGGCCCGCCGAGAGTGACCATCCACGGGGGCGGTGGTGGCCGGCCGACGGCGGGAGCGGACCGCGGGCCGGCGTATTCGGTGGGTTTATACAAAGCCGGGCCAGACCTTCGAACGTACATGAACAGGCGGGACTTTCTCAGAACTGCCGGCGGCGCGGCCGGCGGAACGGCCGCCGCCAGCGCTGGGGTCGTCGGCCCTGCAGCCGCCGCAGAAGGAGGCGGTGGCGGCGAGTCGGGCGGCGGAGGCGGCGGTACGCCGGACTTCGGTGGCTGGCTCAGCGACGTGCCGAACTACGACAGCGTCCAGGACGCCCGCGGCCAGGGAGAGGTGTCCGTCTCGGTTGGCGCACCGGCGAACAACAACCTCTCGTTCGCTCCGGCGGCGGTCCACGTCGACAACGGCGCGACCGTCGTCTGGGAGTGGACGGGCGAGGGCGGCAGCCACAACGTCATCGACGAAGGCGGAAGCTTCGAGTCGGAACTCACCGGCGAGGCCGGCGCCACCTTCGAACACACCTTCGAAGAAGACGGCATCTACAACTACTACTGTGAGCCCCACCGGTCTGCCGGAATGAAGGGGTCCATCGTCGTCGGGACCGACTACCCCTCCATCGCCGCCGGCGTCAGGACCGAACAGGGCCCCGAACACATGGGTGTTCCCTTCCAGCCACACATGGTCGGCATCGCGACCCTGCTCGCGATGATGATCACGCTGGTGTTTACCTTCTTCACCCTGAAGTACGGTGAATCTGCCCACACCAAGGGAGGGAACAACTGATGCCCTCGGAAGGCAGCACCTACGGCGACATCCACCGCTACGAGCCGCCGCGCGAGAACCCGGCGGCCGCGGTGGCTATCGTGCTCCTGACGCTCGTCGAGGTCGTTCTCGTCGGGGCGTTCACCTACGGTCTCCTCAGTGGCTGGGGCCTGCCCGGACAGTACCTCGACGTCGGGAACATGTTCCTGGGGGCGCTCCTGGCGGCCATCTTCATCGACCTCGCGTTCATCCTCCTCCTGTACCGCAAGGAGTTCCTCCCGGACGTCATGATCGTCAAGAAGCGCCGGCGCAAGTGGGAGGACCTCTACGTCCGCGAGGACGACGTCGAGGGCGAGTCGCTCACGGACGGCATCGGCGGCACACTCAAACAGACGATCTACCCCTACTACAAGCGATAACCATGCCAGCAGACGAAGACAAGTATCCAGCCGAGACGGGTCGTCGACGCTTCGTCAAGGGCGTCGTCGGCAGCGCGTCGCTCGCGAGCGTCGGCGCGGGGAGCGCCGCCGCGCTCAACGCCGCGACTAACCCGACTGGCGCCGGCGGTGGGACAGTCGAATTCATCGGGATCGAGAACACGGCCGGGCCGGCACCGCGCGGGATGCCCCTCATCCCCGTCGAGGTCACCTCCGGCGGCGAACTCCAGGGGGTCTGGCCCGAGGTTCAGGAGGTAGAGGAGGGCGGTCGGACCGTCCAGGTCGCCTCCCAGGACATCGGGGGCGTGACCTACGCCTCGACCTGGTTCCAGTACTGTGGCGTCCAGCAGTACGCGGGCGCACAGCCCGCGGCCGAGGCGAACAACACGTTCCAGGCCAAGCCAGGCAAGTACGACTGGATGTCGGACCTCCAGGCGGGATCGCCCCTCACGGTCGACGACTTCTCGGACTACGAGACGTGGGGCAACGGCATCGGCCGCGACGGGCTCGGAAAACCGGCGATGGCCGACTGGCGGTCGAGTGAGGAAGGACGGGCGCTCCCGGTCCAGATCCTCCGGACGCCGGAACTCCCGAAGATGATCAACGGCGAGGGCAAGTACTCCTCCATCCCCGGGTCCGTCCGCACGTTCCTCGAAGCCGCGACCGACCAGTCCTTCATGGCCTGGCTCGACAAGTGCACGCACTTCTGTTGCGTGCCGGGCTTCAAGACGAGTTCCTACGCCGGCGCCGAAGACGGCGTCTATTGCCAGTGTCACCAGTCGATCTACGACCCGTTCAGCCCGGTTCAGGGCCAGTTCGTCGCCCTGCCGCGGCCGGAGGAATAATCGATGAGTCTCGAACGCACAGACGAGTACGACCACGACGCCTGGATGGAAGAGCGCGACTTGACCGCGGTCGAGTCGATCTACCTGTCGGTCCTGATCTGGTTCGACACCCGGCTCCGGATCGTCGACTACCTGGAGGTCTTGGAGAACATGTACTACAAGATCAACCTCCAGATGCCGAAGAGCCACACGGAGCAGTACAACCTGGACAACAAGTTCTGGTACTGGTACCCGCTCTACGCGCTGGGCTCGTTCTCGACCATCGCCTACGTCGTCGCGGCAATCAGCGGCGCCCTGCTCGGCTTCTACTACTCCCCGGCCGCCGCGGCCGCCGACGGGACCCCGAGCATCGCCTTCCAGTCGATCACCTTCATCATGACCGACCTGAACTTCGGTCTGTTCCTCCGGAGTCTCCACCGCTGGTCGGCCCAGGTGATGGTGGCAGCGGTCTTCCTGCACATGCTCCGCGTCTACTTCACGGGCGCGTACAAGGAACCCCGCGAGCTGAACTGGATCATCGGCATCATCCTCATCTCGCTGACGATGGTCTTCGGGTACACCGGCTACCTGCTCCCCTGGGACCAGCTGGCCTTCTGGGCCGGCCAGATCGGCGTCGAGATGGCGCTGTCGATACCCCTGATCGGCGAGTGGGCCGCCCAACTCCTGTTCGGCGGGTTCACGCTCACCCAGGCCACGCTGCAACGGATGTACATCCTGCACGTGTTCCTGCTGCCGTTCGTCGTGACGGGCCTGATCGCCGTTCACATCGGCATCGTCTGGATGCAGGGCATCGCGGAACCACACTGATCGACCATGGCAGACACCAACTCCGACACCGAGGACGCACGCACGGACGGTGGCGGCATCGTCCCGCCGGACGACGAGACGCCCACCTGGAGCGAGCGCAAGGCGCGCTCGCAGGGCCTCTCCCGGCTGACCTACGAGTACTTCGAGCGAGCTCGGCGCGAGGACCAGGACCTGCGCCAGGAGTCCAGTTACGTCGAGCGTGACGTGCTGGGCTTCCCGGCCTGGCCCCACGAGACCATCCGAAACCTCGCGATCACGAGCTTCTTCGTGGGGATGGTCATCCTGCTGGCTGCGGTGTTCCCGCCCCACATCGACGGCCCGGCAGACTCCGGTTCGACGCCGTTCGTCATCCTGCCCGACTGGTACCTCTACTGGTCCTTCGGCCTCTTGAAGCTCGGCCCGCTCAACCCCGAACTGTCGCTGCTGGGCGGCCAGCAGCTGATGGCCGACCGGACCTACGGCGTCCTGGCGAACCTGGTCGTCGTCGGCATCGTCGCCATCGTGCCCTTCCTCAACAAGGGCAGTGCGCGCCGCCCCGTCGAGGAGCCCCTCTGGGGCGCCATCGGGATGTCCGGCGTCATCTTCGCGGCGACGATCGCCGCGCTGTCGATCAAGAACCTCATCCCGCTGGACTCGCACATCCTCTTCGACCTGACCTTCCTGTTGCCCTTCGTGGGCGCGACGATCACCTACGCGGTGTTGAAGTCGATGCGGGAGGGGTACATGTTCGAGCTCAACCGGCGGTACTACCGCTTGCGACCGCCGAAGTAGCCGGATGACCGACGCCCCCGACGACCGATCCGAGTCGCAGTCGTCGGGCGACGGCGTGGTCGTCCCGCTACGCGTCTACAAGACCGTCACCGTCTTCTCGACGCTGTTCGCCGTCGTCTTCGTACTCGCAGGCTTCCTCTTGCTCGACGTCGCCACCGACCGCGCGCGAGCGCCGCTCTCCGAGGTCGATCCCGTCCTCGCGATCCTCGGCCTGCTCGGGTTCGTCGCTGGCGCCGCCATCTACGCCTTCGCCACGCGGTTCCGAGCCGAGGGAATGGGAAAGCCTAAAGACGAGGCCGACGAAGCCTCCGACGATGGCTGACGAGTTCGCGAAGGGCTTTGGCATCCTCGTGACCGCCGGATTCGGGTGGATGGTCCTGGCCGGCTGGTACAACACGCCCGGGTTCGAAGAGGCACAGCTACTCGGAGAGAACCCCGAAGGGCTCGAGGGCTACGCGGCCCTCGCCCTGACGCTGAAGGACGTCTTCTTCTGGTTCGCGGTGCTGGGCGCCCTGACGTTCTGGGTCGTCATCCCCGCGATCCAGCAGACGCGCGCCGCGATGGCCGAGTGAGAACTGCAGACGGCTGCGACCCTTCTCTTTCCGATCTCCCGCCGGTCGCGGTGACTGGCGGCCGCTGTCGACCTGACGAGCACTGGTAGCTGGTGGTCTGTCGGCGGACGGCGCGAGAGGTGCCGAGCGGTGCACCACCCTGAGGGCACCCCGATGCCGCAAGCCGTGATGGCTCGGATTGCGCACGATGACGACTGCAACGCGCCGTGACGGCCCGCCCTGCCTCGCAGTGCACTGTCACCCGCGCCAGCTGCGTCGCGGGCACGTGAGGAGCGCAGTCCGGCCAGTGGGAGCGGTCCCGCCCACCGCCGGCCGGCCGAGACAGATCGAACTCGTCGGGACGCGTGGACCGGGAGAAGTGAGGAGGCGGCGAAACGACCGTAGGTTCAGATCAGAGACGCCCAGAGGGGCTCGATCAGGAAGAACAGCGTCTGGTAGCCCGCGTAGAGGAGAACGAGGACGGAGGCGAAGACTGCGCCCTTCGGCCGATCGAGGGGCACGTCCCGGCGGGCCTCGACCTTCCGCGCCTCGAACTCGAAGAAGTCGGTGATGAACAGGCCCATGACCAGCGTCGCCAGGATCAGGCCGGCGTGGTGGGCGATGGTCAGGTAGTAGAACGACCCGAGCACGAGTGCGACGTTCAGGAGTTCGTGGAGCGGCCAGCGGGCGACGGCCTCCGGCCCGTCCTCGGCCTGTCGGCGGTGGCGGCCGTAGGCGATCCGCCGGGTGACGAAGTTGGCGACGACGAGCGCGAACAGCAGCGCCTCGACCACGAGGACGCCCTCGACGAGCGGGCCGCCCAGCACCGCGTCGATCGGCCCGAAGACGTTGAACTGTGCCATGCAATACGCTCCGACCTTCGCCCATTAGTGTTTTTCCAATTCGGCGCCCCGACGGGCCCGTGCGGCCGAGAGTCCGGGAACCTCCAGCGTCTCGAAGCGACCGGCACGGGCGACCGAGACGGCGTCACCCACCGAGGCCTCGGCGACGGCGCGGTCGTCTGCCAGCACCTCGACCGGCACCGCGTCGCGCTCGACGGTGACGGCCACCGACGCGTCGGGGCAGACCCAGCGGTCCGGGGTGGTGGCGAACTGCGCGATCGGCTCGACGACGAGCACGTCGGTCCCCGGCGAGACGGCCGGAGCATCGAGCCGTGCCGCGTATCCGTGAGTGCCGGCCGGCGTCGCCACGACGACCCCGTCGGCCCTGACCGACCCGAGGTGGTCGTCCCCGGCCGCGACGGCGAAGGCAGAGATTCGACCCGGCTCCGCCGCCTGGATAGCCGCGTCGAGGCAGGCGAGACCCACGCGCTCGCCCCGAACGTCGACGGCGAGGAGCGGGTGTGCCTGCTGGATCGCGTCGCCGTCGGCCTGCCGGTCGAGCGCCGCGGGGACGGCTTCCGGGGGGATCGACGCGACGCAGGGGCCGGCTGCGACGGGAAGCAGGGGCGCGTCCGGCCGCTGCCGTGCGATCTCGCACAGTGCCGATTCACCGACTGCAATCACGAGGGCCGGATCGGCCTCGAGAACTGTGGCGGCCGTCCCCGCGACGGACGGCCGGCCGACGTCGCGGACGGTCTGGACGACCGTGCCGTCGTCACCGACGACGCCCACGAGGTCCGAACGCGAGTCCTCGTCCATGGGTAGGCCACGCGGGCGGAGGACGAAAAGCCAGGGGCTCGACGACCGCTGGCGCGAGTGCGTGCTTTTTTACGCCGGCCCGTCGGAGGGTCGGCCATGCGGGACGTGCTGGCGGAGTGGCGGCCCGTCGTCGACGAGGCCATCGAGGAACTCCTTCCGCGGCGGATCGACGACGACTACCTCACCGACTTCTTCGGCGGGGCCACCTATCGATACCACCCGGAGGCCATGCAACACGCGCTGGCCGACCCGATCTGGGAACTGCTCGACCGGGGCGGCAAGCGCTGGCGCGCTATCCTGTTTTTGATCATGGTCGAGGCCTTCGGCGAGGATCCGACGGACTACCTGGCCTTCGCGACCATCCCGGAGATACTCCACAACGGCACCATCATCGTCGACGACGTGGAGGACGAGGCCCGGATGCGCCGCGGCGGCGAGGCGCTCCACCACGTCCACGGCACCGACGTCGCGCTGAACGCGGGCAACGCGATGTACTTCATCCCACTGAAGGTCATCGCCCGGGGCGACGACGTCCTCGACGCCGAGCAGCGACTCGCCGCCTACGAGATGCTGACGCACGAACTCAACCGGACCCACCTCGGCCAGGGGATGGACATCTGCTGGCACAACACGAAGTCGGTCACGGTCGACGAGGACCAGTACTACGAGATGTGCGCCTGCAAGACGGGGTGTCTCGCCCGGATCGTCGCCCGCCTCGCGGCCATCGTGACCGGCCAGTCCGACGAGGTCGAGGAGGCCGTCGCCCGGTACGCGGAGGACATGTCCATCGCGTTCCAGATCGGCGACGACATCCTCGACGTGGAAAACACGCTCGACGAAGCCGGCGACTTCGGCAAGGAGTTCGGGAACGACATCCGGGAAGGCAAGAAGACGCTGATGGTCATCCACGCCGCCGAGAACGCCGCTCCCGAGGACGTCGCGCGCCTGGAGGAGCTCCTCTGGGCGGAGGACAACACCGACGAGGAGATTCTGGACGCCATCGAGATCATGGAGTCCGTCGACGCCGTCGAGTACGCGCGCGACCGGGCCTACGAACTCTCCGAGCGCGCCCGGACCCACCTCGACGACCTGGACCTGGACCCGGAGGCCGAGGCCCACCTCCGCGAGTTCACGCAGTTCGTCATCGAGCGCGAGGCCTGAACGGCGCTCCGTCGGGCCGGCGACGAAGTTAGAAGCGGAGGATTCACTACGGGGCCAGTCCAAGCACCGACCATGACAGACGGTTCGGCGGACGTCTCGCGTCGAGGCTTTCTGACCGCGGCGGCCGGAGCCGGAGTGGCCGCCGCGGCCGGGTCGGCAGCCGCCCAGGAGAACGAGACCGCTGGCGACAACCAGACCGCAGCCGGGAACGAGACCGCCGGCGGCAACGAGACCGCCGGCGGCAACGAGTCTGCCGGCGGCAACGAGACGGGTGGCGGTGGCGGTGGCGGCGGCGGAGGCGGGGGCGAACCCGACTTCGGCGGCTGGCTCGACGACGCTCCCAACTTCGAGAGCGTCCAGGACATGCGCGGTCAGGGCGAGGTGACGGTCGCCGTGGGTGGCGAGGCGAACAACAACCTCTCCTTCGAGCCCCCGGCGGTCCACGTCGACAACGGCGCGACGGTCGTCTGGGAGTGGACCGGCGAGGGCGGGAGCCACAACGTCATCGAACAGGACGGTGCCTTCGAGTCCGAACTGACCGGCGAGGCCGGCTTCACCTTCGAGCAGACCTTCGACGAGGACGGCATCTACAACTACTACTGCGAGCCACACCGCTCGGCAGGGATGCTCGGGTCAGTCGTCGTCGGGACCGACTACCCGAGCGTCGACACGGGCGGCGGGGGCGGCGGCGGGCCCCAGGAACTGCCCAGCGCCGCGATGACCCTGAGCGTGGCCACCACGCTCGTCATGTCCGCGACGCTCGGGCTGGCATACGTCTTCCTCAAGTACGGCGGCGCCACCGCCGACGAGCACTAGTCGGTTTCGACCCGGAGAACGACCGGCCGCGCGCCGCCCTCGAGGTCGGCCACGATCCGCTCGACGATTCGTTCCGCTTCGTCCTCGACGAGCGGCGTCACCCTGTCGATCAGCCCGTCGAGCGAGAGGACCATCGGCAGGTCTAAGTGCCCCGCGTCGACCGTCGTTGGGTCGTACCGGACCACGAGCGTCACGCGGCTGGCGGCTCCGTCGTCGGCAGTCACCGTCTCGGGGAGCTCGGGGTCGTCGACGGCGTCGATCAGCCAGGCACCCTCGGCTGCGAGGGGGCCGAGGAGTCGCCAGTCGATCCGCTCGGGGGGCTCGGCGTCGACGACGCGCGAGGTAACCGTGTGGGTCAGCCGCCACCAGGCGACCGTCACCGCGTACGTGGTCCCCTCGCTCCCGTCGCCCCGGCGCTCGACGCGCTCCAGGTACTCGGAGTACCGTGCGTAGCCGGGGAAGTCGACGAGGAAGTCGAAGACCTCGCGCCGTGGCACGAGGACGTCCGTGCTGACTGCCAGGCGTTCCACGTCCGCCGTTCGGGACGAGGCGGTTTACGTGTGCCGTCGGTGGTCTGGGGGTCCGAGCCCGTGGGCGAAAACGATCAGGCGGTCGCGCGGTGGGCGGCCTTCCAGACGATGCGGGTGTTGTGACAGCGCGGACAGGTGAACTCCGTCAGCTTCGTCGTCTCGTCGTTGTAGGTCATACGTGCCTCACAGCGCTGGCAGCGTGTCATTACCACTGCTACGGTAGTCCCATTAATAATCATTATGGTTGTCGGGCCTCGGGACGGCACTGGCAGTGGCGTCCTGCGTCGTCTGTCCTGGGGCAGACGACCGTCTGACGGGGGTTTACGGTCGGTTCGGCGCTCGAGACGCACATGGCACGGCTGGAACTGTCGTTACCGGAGGAACTCGGCGCCGGCGGCGAGCTCGGACGACCCGACCGCGCGCGGTGCCCGCCGGAGGTCGGCGTCGGTCGGACCGACGGGTCGGGCGAGCCACTGCCCGTCATCGTCCGGTGGTTCGACACCTGGGCGACTGGCGACGTCGACGAGCCAGAGCGTTCAGTCTGATCGGGCGAGCTTGGAGGCGATCCGCTGGGCGCCCAGCGTCGCGGCGAGGTCGGGGCGGTCGGAGGTCACCGCCTCGACGTCGCGCTGCAGGGCCTCGCTCAGGCGATCCTCGAACTCCTCGACGATGCCCGGGATGCAGGCCATCCCGCCGGTCAGGACGATGGGCCGGTCGAGGGCCAGCTGGTAGACCTTCATGTTGTCGTTGGCCAGCTGCGGGAGGAAGGTGTTCGCGATCTCCTCGACGGCCTCGTCCAGGTACTCGTCGACGGCGTCCATGACGCTATCCTCGATCGTGAACTCGTGTGTACCGCCGCCGGGCTGCTGGATGACGTCCGTGAACGGCTCGAACTCCTCGAAGTCCGCGTGAGTCTCCTTGTACTCCCGGGCGGAGGTCACGTCGACGTTGACGCGACCCTGGGTCTCCTCCTCGACGTTGGCCGCGATCTTGCGGTCGACCTCGTTGCCGGTGACCGCCCCGGTCGTGAACGGCGAGAGCTGCTCGCCGCGGCGGTAGGCCGAGGCCTCGAGGTTCGTCGAGCCCATGTTGACGGCGACGAAGATCTGCTCGATGGCTTCGAGGCCGTCTCCGAAGGCGGGGATCGCACCGCACAGCGACTCCGGGAAGCTCTCGACGAGGCCCTCGCCGATGGGGCCGTCCTCGATCACGGAGCGGAGGTTGGCCAGGCCGCGGGGGTTGTCGATGGTCGGGATGGCGTAGACGACGGCGCTGTCCGCGGGGATGTCGTGAGCGTCGACGACCGACCGGTAGAACTCCGTCGTCAGCTCGGCGCGGTCTTCGTCCGCGGGAAGGCCGGACCGGAGCATGAACTGGACGCGGTCCGGGTACTCCGTCGCGGCCTCCTCGCCGAAGAGGACCTGCTCCTCGCCGGTCAGCGGGTCGTCGTACGTGGCGAGACAGGTCAGCGTCCGGATCGTCTCGAGTCCGTCGTCACCGTTGGGCTGTGCGATCACCGTCCGAGTGCTGCCGAGCTTCACGCCGACCGGCACCGCACCCTCACCGCCGCCGGTCGTGTCCTCGCCCGACACGTCCTCGGTCTCCGCCTCGATGCTCATACGAGCTACGTTCCGGGTCACCCTGTAAATAACAATCGGCGACGCTATCGACTGCGATAATCAGGACGCCGCCCGGGCCACAGAAAGCCGCCTCAGCGCATCGACGCGAGCTTCGCGACGTAGACGAGACTCAGCATGTGGTCGTCGATGTCGAGGTCGTTGTCCTCGTTGGCACCGTGGTCGTCGATGCCGAGCAGGTAGTCGGACAGGTCGTCTTTCGCCGCTTCAGTGAGCCACCCGACGGACTCGTAGTACGACAGGGCCTCCGTCGCGCCCTGGTAGCCGGCGTGCAGGAGCAGGAATTCGAGCCACTCGAAGATCAGGTGCTCGCCAACGTACTCCTCGGGGAGCCCCGTCAGGTACGGCTTCGAGAGGTCGTCCGCCCCTGCCTCCAGGGGAAGCAGTTCCCGGTAGAGGCCCGACCGGAAGGAGTTGCCGGCCGACAGCCCCTCGTCGGTCGGGAGCGCCGAGAGGCCGATGTCGGCGTCGCCCTCCTCGCCGTTGGTCGACTCACCCCGCTGGCGAGCCATCTTCCGGAGCTCGTTCAGGTCGTAGTCGCGCGGGTTGATACTCATGATACTACCCCGTTTCTACTCATATGTGATAAATCTTCCACCCGCTTATCGCCCAAGATAACGCCACAGGCGGCTGCCCGGCGCACACACGTCAGCGCACCGGCCCCTTTCGCTCGTGATAATCGGGAGCGTACGTTTATAGGCGAAGACGCCGACGAATCGGCCGTGAGTCGATGAACGACGACGAGTCCGGGGCAGCCCGCCTCTGCGTGACCAACTCGAAGGGTGGGACTGGCAAGACGACCGTCGCCATCAACGTCGCTGGCGCGCTGAACCAGCGGGGCCGCGACGTCCTCTTCGTGGACATGGACCCGCAGGGCAACGCCACGGAGGGGCTCGGCCTCCTCTCGGCCTACGACGCCGAGCCGCCGACGATGTTCGACGCCCTCACCGATCCGGACCAGCGCCACGTGGTCAACGACCTCGTGGTGGAGCACCCGGAGATGGACGTCCTGCCGGCGAACATCGACCTGCTACAGGCCGAACAGGAGTTGACCATCGCCGAACTGATCGCGCGAATGGGGACGCGGCCGGACCTCGAACCCGGGATCGCGGCCCTCGCCGAGATGGCCATCAACGCCGGCCCGGCGTACGCCGACGAGCCACACGCGCTCGGGTCGCTCGACGCGGCCCTCGCAGCGCTGGACCGGGAGTACGACTACGTGGTCGTGGACTCGCCGCCCTTCTACGGGAAGCTGACGGACACCGCCATCTACGCGACGCGGAACGTCCTGGTCCCGGCACTGACGGAGGCCTCGTCCGAACGGGCCATCGAACTGCTGATCGACCAGATCGCAGCCCTCGAACGGCAGGCGGACGTCGAGGTGTCCACCGTCGGCGTGGTGGCCAACCGCGTCGAGAAGACCAACGAGGACAGTACGATGCTCAAGTGGCTCGAAGAGGTCTTCGACGACTTTCCGGTCTGGGAGGTCCGCAAGCGCGTCGCACTCCAGCGCGCCTTCTCCGAGGGGACCTCCGTCTTCGAGTACGAGCAGTCGGTCGACATGGAGGCCGTCTTCATGGCGATGGCCGAACGGCTGGACGAGCAGTTCGGCCACGTCGAGGTGACAGCATGAGTGAACAGGAACGAATGGACCGTGCCGAACGGATCCGACAGATGCGAGAGGGGCGACGCTCCGGCGACGACGCCGACGAACCAGCGACCGCGGACGCCGACGCCGCGCCGACCGGCGACCCGGAACCCGAGGCCACGCCGGACGCCGACGAGGGTGCGTCCGAGGCCAAGGCCAGCGAGGCGGAGGCGGCGAGCGACGCGACGGCACACATGGACGACGCCGTCGCCGAGGCCGTGGACCGCGTTTCGGGAACGTCCGCGTCGGTTCCCGACCCGGACGAGATGGGCGACTCGGCGCCGGCGACCGAGGACGGTGCCGAGACCGACGACGAGGCGATGGCTGGTGACGAGGACGAGGCGGCCGCCGATGACGAGGCGACCGCGGAGATGGGCGCGGCGGCCCGCGCTGGCGTCGCAGCGGAGTCGGCGGCCACGGAGCCCGAGACGCGGGTCCTCGAGTTCTCCCTCGACGGCGAGCAGTACTGCCTCGACATCGAGTACATCGAGGAGATCGTCAAACGCGAGGGGGTCACCCGCGTCCCGAACACTCCCGGGTTCGTCGAGGGAGTCGTCGACCTCCGGGGCCAGATCACGACGATTCTCAACCCCAAGGTCGTCATCGGGACCGACGACCAGTCCCGCGGCGAACTGCTGCTCGTCTTCGACGCCGAGGAGTTCGACGAACAGGGCCACCTCGGCTGGGTCGTCGACGACGTCCGCCAGGTCTCCCCGGTCAGCGACGACGACGTCAACGAGCCGCCGGTGGACGACGAACACGTGGAGGGCGTCATCGACCGCGGCGACGAGGCGGAGTTCGTCGTCTGGACCTCGCCGGACCTCGCGCTCGACGGCGCGACTTGAGACGCACAGCCACCAGTTTTCGCCGTCGGACCCGACGCGATGTCAGTGGTGACTACCGAGGGCCGCGCGGACGTGCCCGAGGACGCTCCCGTCGGGGTCGAGCGTCTGGAGGTACCACGTTCCGACGGCAGTCTTGAGCGACTCCGCCGCCGCGCCGCGGAGGACGCTGGGCCCGACCGTCGCCACGGCACCGTCCCCGACCGAGACCAGCCACCCTCGCGTGTCGTAGCGGTAGGTGGCCAGGCGCGGCTCGAAGCCGTCGCCCCCCTGGGTGCGGTGCTCGACGAGGCGCGTCACGTTCCGCGCGGCGACCCCGGCCTGCCTGATCGCCGTCTTCGCACTCGCCGGCACCGGCGTCCCCTCGGCGTCGACCACGCGGACCGCGTCGCCCAGTCCCAGCGTCCGCGCACCGAGCCGCAGGTCCGCCCGAACCGTCGGTCTGCGGCCCGCGAGAGCGTCACTCCCCTGGATGCCCCCCGTCCAGACGAGCTGGTCGAACGCCCGCTCGGTGCCGTCCGACAGGACGAGCGCGTCGGCCGCCGCGCGCTCGACCTCCCGGTCCGTCTCGACGGTCACGCCACGCTCGCGGAGTTCCTCGGCGACCGCACGCCGGAACGGTGGCTCGAACGTCGGTGCGACCGTGGCCGCCTGCTCGATCAGACAGACGTCGACCCCCGTGGCGCCCTCGTCGTCGGCCAACGCGGCGAGTTCGCCCGCCACCTGGATGCCCGACAGACCGGCTCCACCGACGACGACCCGTCCCTCGTTCGCGTCACAGAGCCGGAGGAAGTCCGCGCGGACGGTCTCGGCGTGGTGGAGTCGCTTCAGCGGCGTGGCGTGGTCCGCGACGCCGGGCAGACCGTGGAAGTCCGTTCGCGCCCCGAGACAGACGGCGCCGACGTCGTACGAGAGGTCCCCGTCGGCCAGCGCGACGGTGCCGGCGTCGGCGTCGACCGACTCGACGCGAGCCGTGCGATGCTCGGTGCGATCGAGCAGGTCCGCGAGGGGGAGCTGCAGGTCGTCGGCGAGTGCCGGCTGCCGGACCACCCGGTGGAGGAGGTGCTGGACCAGGTGGGTGTCGCGCTCGTCGACGAGCGTGAGGGCGACGTCGTCCGGGAGGTCGTCTTCGAGCGAGCGCGCGAGGGCGAGCCCGGCGTAGCCAGCGCCGAGCACGGCGACGTGCATGGGCGTGGCTTGGGCGCGACCGACCCTAAGTGTGGGGCCGAGGGAGGAGGGTATCCCCGTGGCGTGGCACGCACGCCTGCACCCGCCACGACCCGAGGGCGGAGCGGTCACCCCGGCGAGCCCGCGACCCGTCGCTGGCCACCTAGAACAGCGCCTCGTCAGCCCCCAGGACCCGAGCCGGTCCGCCGACCTCCCAGACGCGCGTCTCGACGCCACAGTCGCCGACGACGTCCGCCACCCGGTCGACGTACTCGGCGGTCGTGTTCACGTACACGCTCGCTCCCGTGTCGACGGAGAAGTACACCGGGACGTCGTCCTCCTCGCGGAGTTGGCGGACGGCGTTGAAGATCTCGAGCGTCCGGGGCTGCCAGTAGACCCAGCCCGCCGGCCCCGTCATGGTCGTCGCCGCCAGCGACAGGGAGTCGTGCTCTGCCAGTTCGAAGGCCCGGCCGAAGTCGGCGTCGAAGAGCGCGTCGCGCATCTCCGCGATCTGCCCGTGGACGTGGGCCATCCGCGCCTCGAACATGTGGCTCTCGGCCGCCTCGGCGTGTGCCTCCTCGGTCTCCTTGTATGCCGGCACCAGCCCACCGACGATCCGCAGGTCGTCCTCGAAGCCGTCCGTGACGTCGATGCGCTCGCTCCGGCAGTCCCGGTCGTTCAGGCCAGTCCGCAGGTGCGAGAAGGCTCCCGTGACGGCCCGCGCCGCCGAGGACGACCCCCGGCGGGCAACGGTCGATATTTCCGGGCGGGTCATGTCCAGTCCCGCAGCCTCGACGAGGGCCACGGCCGCCGCAGCGAAGCCCGACGAGGACGAGCCAAAGCCCACGTTCGTCGGGAAGGAGTTCTCGCTCTCGAAGCGGACGCGGTCCTCGGTGTCGGCCAGGTCGCGGACGTGATCGACGACCGCCCTGATGCGCTCGGCGCCGCGACCGGTGACGACCTCGCCGTCGACGACGTAGCGATCCTCGTCGCGACCGGAGTCGAACTCGGCCGTCGTGGTCGTGTTGCTCGGCGCGGTGCAGACGCTGATCGAGTCGTGGTAGGGGAGTCGGAGTTGCTCGTCGCGCATCCCGTGGTACTTGACCAGACCCTGGATCGGGTGTGCGCGGGCGGTCGCCTTCATGCCAGTGCGTGGTCGTGGGCGGCACTTGGCCCTTTCTAGACGGGCCGTTCGTCCGTTCCTGTAGTCGGCGTGGAGCTTTATACTGGCTGGCGCCCGTATACTCCACCGTTATGCGCGCCGCGCGCCTCCACGAGTACACGGACCACATGGCCGACGCGTTGTCCATCGACGAGGTCGAGGAGCCGACGATCGAACGGCCGAACGACGTCGTCGTCTCGGTCGACGGGGCCGGGTGGTGTCAGACCGACAATCACATCATCGAGGGCATGTGGGAGCCCTACGTCGACCAGTCCCTCCCGATGACGCTCGGCCACGAGAACGCCGGTGAGGTCGCTGCCGTCGGCGAGGCCGTCACGACCGTCGAGGAGGGTGAGCCGGTCGTCTGTCACACCCAGGCCACCTGCGGCGTCTGCCGCGCGTGTCGACTCGGCAACGACATGTACTGCGAGAACAGCTGGTTCCCCGGGCTAAACGCCGACGGCGGGTTCGCCGAGTACCTCCTGACGAACGAACGGGCCGTCGTCCCGCTCCCCGCGGGCGTTGATCCGATCGACGTCGCACCCCACGCCGACGCCGGCATCACGGCCTACCACGCGGCGAAGAAGGCGGCTCGGGTGCTCGACCCCGGCGACCACGCCGTCGTCATCGGCATCGGAGGCCTCGGGCACATCGGCCTCCAGGCCCTGGACGCCATGACTGCCGCACGGATCACCGCGATCGACGTCAAGGACGCAGCACTGTCCCTGGCCGACGACCTCGGGGCGGACCACCTGGTCAACTCCGAGGACGAGGACCCGATCGAGGCCGTCGAGGCGATCACCGACGGCGGAGCACGGCAGATCCTCGATTTCGTGGGCGCGGACGAGACGACCGGATACTCCCCGGCCATGATCGCGCCGGGCGGCGACCACCACGTCGTGGGCTACGGCGGGCACGTCCACAACCCCTCCCAGGACCTGGTGAACTCGGAGTTCAGCTTCCGCGGGACGCTCGTCGGCACGTACGCCGAACTCCAGGAACTGATGGAACTGGTCGACATGGACGCGGTCGACCTGAAGACGAGTCGGTACGACCTCGACGAGATCAACGCCGTCGCCGAGCGACTCGAGCGCGGCGAGATCGAAGGGCGCGCCGTGATAACTCCCTGACCGTCGACGGCGTGTGCACCGCACCCGGCCGACGCGTCTCCGTCCGCAGCTACGAAAGAGCTGCCGTCGTCAGGCGAACAGGACGCTCGCGGCGTTGTTCGCCGTCTCGACGACCGGTCCGAAGGCCGGGAGGAGGAGCACCGTGACGACCGCCGCGACGACGATCGCCACGTAGATGCCTGTGGGGTAGCCGTCGACCTCGACGGGTTCGCCCGTCGGCTCGTCGATCCACATCGCCTTGACGACCCGCGAGTAGAAGTACAGCGACAGGGCGCTGTTGACGATCAGGGCGACCGCCAGCAGCACGACGCCGCCGTTGATCGCGGCCATCAGCAGGTAGAACTTCGAGAGGAAGCCCCCGCCGAAGGGCAGGCCCGCCAGCGAGAACATGAAGATGGTCATCGCCGCACAGGCGAGCGGTGCCTGCTTGGCGAGACCGTTGTAGTCCTCGAAGGTCCGGCCGACGCCCCAGTACTCGACCAGGGCGACGAACAGGAACGCGCCGGTGTTCATGAACCCGTAGACGAGCAGGTGGGCCATGCCGGCGCCGAGGACGAAGCTCTGGTTGGCGTCGCCCGTCAGCGCCGCCAGGCCGATCAGCACGTAGCCCGCGTGCCCCACGGAGGAGTACGCGAGCATGCGCTTGACGTTCTCCTGGGTGGCCGCCGCGAAGTTCCCGATCGTCATCGTCAGAATCGCGAGGATCTGGAAGGCGACCGCCCAGTCGATGACCCCGGCGACCGCGGCCTGGGGGAACGCCATCGTGAAGATGCGGAAGGCCAGCACGAACCCGGCGGCCTTCGAGGCCGAGGAGAGGAACGCAGAGATCGGGGCCGGTGCGCCCTCGTAAGCCTCCGGGGCCCAGAAGTGGAAGGGCACGCTCGCGGTCTTGAACGCGACCCCGCCCACGACCATCAGGATGCCGACGCCGAGGACGCCCGTCAGCGGCGTGTCGGCGGCGGCCGCGGCGACCTCTGCGAACAGGAGTGCGCCGGACGACGCGTAGACCAGGCTGATCCCGTAGACCAGGATCGCCGAGGACAGCGCGCCGATCAGGAAGTACTTCAGGCCGGCCTCGACGCTGCCCCGGTTCGACTTCAGGGACGCGACCAGTGCGTAGGACGGCAGCGACGACAGCTCCATGGCGACGAAGGCCGTCGCGAAGCTGTTGGCCGAGGCCATGAGCGTCATCCCCGTCGCCGCGAGGACGACGAGGGTGTAGTACTCGGCCTGGTAGGGGTGGTCCGCGAGGTAGTCGTAGCTGGCCAGCACCACCAGGAGCACGACGCTCGTGACGATCGCCGTCAGGAACAGGCTCAGCCCGTCGACGACCAGCGCGTCACCGAGCAGGGTGATCGCCCCGCCGGTCCGGGGTTGCCCGGTGCCGGCCAGCAGGAACCAGCCGGTGACGGCGAGTGCGATCAGGCTGCCGACGACGGACGTCGCCGCCAGGAGCACGCTCGAGGAGTCACCCTCCGGGTCGACGCTGTCGACCAGCAGCAGGAACAGCGCCGTGAGCCCGAGGATGACCGGCGGTGCGAGCGCAGCGATCGGGGGCAGGGACGCGGCGGGACTCATGCCCCCGTCACCTCCAGGAGGGGTCCGACGGCGTCCTGGATCATCCCGTAGATCAGGTCAGGGTGGACCCCGACGAGGATGACCAGCAGCAGCAGGACGAACGGCGGTGCGACCTCGTGGAGTGGCGCCGGGCCGACCTCGTAGTCGGTCTCCAGCCGGAAGGGGCCAAAGAGCGAGCGCTGCATGGCCCAGAGCAAGTAGCCCGCGACAACCACGATGCCGAACATCGCCGCCGCCGTGAACAGGGGCGCGAGTGCCAGGACCGTCGACTGGAACGAGCCGATGAAGACCAGCACTTCCCCGGCGAAGCCGGACATCAGCGGCAGGCCCATGTAGCCGAAGGCCGCCGCGACGAAGATGCCGACCGTCCAGGGCATCCGATCGGCCATCCCCGACATGTCACCGACCATGCGCGTGTGCGTCGCGTTGTAGACCACGCCGACGATCATGAACATCAGCCCTGAGATCAGGCCGTGGCTGATCATCTGGAAGGTCGCCCCGCCCACGGCGTGGGGCGTCCAGGCGACCAGTCCGAGGATGACGTACCCCATCGACGAAATCGAGGAGTAGGCGACGATCCGCTTGAGGTCGCGCTGGGCGAGGGCGAGCATCGCCCCGTAGATCACCGAGAGGACGCCGAGGACGGCGATGATCTCGGCGTACTGCTGGGCGACGTCGACCAGCATGGTGAAGTTGAACCGCAGCAGCGCGTAGGTCCCCATCTTCAGGAGGACGCCCGCCAGAATGACCGAGACCGGCGAGGGCGCCTCGACGTGGGCGTCCGGCAGCCACGTGTGGACGGGGACGATTGGCACCTTGACCGCGAAGCCGGCGAACAGCGCGACGAAGGCGAGCGTCTTGAGCGCGCCCGCGCCGAGCCCGGCGAAGCTCCCGAGTTCGCCCGCCTGGATCGCCTGTGCGATGGCGGGCAGGTCGAGCGTGGTGATGCTGTCACCCAGGCCGAAGACCAGCGCGAACAGGCCCAGGAACATGAACAGCGACGCCACGTTCGTGTAGACGAGGAACTTGATGGCCGCGTACTTCCGGCGCGGACCGCCCCAGATCCCGATGAGGAAGTACATCGGGATCAGGACGCCCTCCCAGAAGACGAACCACAGGAAGAAATCGAGCGCCACGAAGACGCCGATCAGTGCGACCTCCATGAGCAGCATGAGGCCGTAGAACTGCGACTGGCGCTCGTCGATCGGCGTCCACGACGAGATGAGCGCCAGCGTCGTGAGCACCGTGGTCAGCACGACCAGCGGCAGGCTGACGCCGTCGACCCCGACGAACCACTGGAGGGTGTACTGGTCGATGGTCAGCCACGGAATCACCGTCTCGAAGGCGAGCGAGCCGCCCTCGAGCAGGCCGTTTCCGCTCGCGTCGAAGTTCAGCCACATGAGCAGGCTGCCGCCGAGCGGCAGCAGACTGAGTGCGGCCGCGAGCTTCGGCGCGGCCTCGTCGGGCGCCAGGAAGACCACGAACGCGGAGACGAGCGTCGCGAGGAGGACGGCTTCGATCAACATCTAGAACCACCCCCCGATCAGCGCGAAGAAGGCCAGCAGGATCACGAACGCGATGGTCAGGAGCATGGCGTAGTTCGTCACGACGCCAGACTGGATCCGCCGGACGCGCTGCCCGGCGAACAGGCTGACGGTCGAGACGCCGTTGACGACGCCGTCGACGACGACCTGGTCGAACGTGTTCGCCGCGTTCGCGATCGGTACCGTCACGCCCTGCGCGAGCCAGACCTGGAACTCGTCCTGGTAGTAGTTGTTCATGAGTAGCGTCCGAGCGCTGCCGAGCCGCTCCATGTGTGGGTCGGGGTCCGCGCCACCGTAGAGCCGCCAGGCGACGAGTACCCCGAGAACCGCCAGCCCGAGCGAGACCGCACCGGAGACGAACGGCGAGAGGCTCGCCGCCGAGTAGCCGGCCGCTTCGTGGAGGACGTCGGCGTAGTGGTGGGCGTTCATGCCCTCGACGCCACCGTCGAGCCACGTGTGGAGGTACAGGATGGAGTCGCCGAGGACGTCCTTCAGGAGCCCCATGTTGACGAACCCGACCACGGCCGCGCCGACGCCGAGGACGGCCAGGGGGAACTTCACGTTCCACCGGACCGGCTCCGGGTCCCGCGCCGTGTCCGTCCGGGGGTCGCCGTGGAAGGTCAGGAAGACCATCCGGAAGGTGTAGAAGCCGGTGAAGAACACGGCGAGGAGCCCCATCGCGAAGCCGAGGAGCAGGAGTGGCTGCGACGTGCCGCCCGCTTCACCCAGCCCGTGGATCAGCGTCTCGAAGAGCACCTCGTCCTTCGACCAGAAGCCCGCGAACGGGACGATGCCCGCGAGGGCGAGCGACCCCGAGAGGAAGGTCAGGTAGGTCACCCGCATGCGGTCCTTCAGGCCGCCCATGTCCCACATGTTTTCGTTGTGGTGCATGGCGATGATGACCGACCCCGCGCCCAGGAACAGCAGCGCCTTGAACACGGCGTGGGTCGTCAGGTGGAAGACTGCGGCGACGTAGCCACCACCGCCCAGGGCGAGCATCATGTACCCGTACTGGGAGATAGTGGAGTACGCGAGCACCTGCTTGAGTTCCTGCTTGACGACCCCCATCGTCGCCGCGAACAGCGCCGTGAAGCCGCCGATCAGTGCGATGACCGCGAGCGCTGTCGGCGAGAGGGCGTAGAACCCGTACATGCGCGCGACGAGGTAGACGCCGGCCGCGACCATCGTCGCCGCGTGAATGAGCGCCGAGACCGGGGTCGGACCCTCCATCGCGTCTGGGAGCCACGTGTGCAGCGGGAACTGCGCGGACTTCCCGAGGACGCCGCCCAGCACCAGCAGACCGAGGACCGTAAACCAGGCCTGCGGGCCGAGGCCGAAGAACGTCGTGATCTCGGACCCACCGTCACCGAGCACCGCCTGCTCGGCCATGTGGATGAACGAGTGGTCGCCCGCGAAGGCCGTGGTGCCGAAGGTCGCAAATATCGCGACCACGCCGATGAGGAAGAAGTAGTCCCCGAAGCGCGTCACGAGGAACGCCTTCTTCGCCCCGCTCGGCGGGCCCTCCTCGCGGAACCAGAACCCGATCAGGAGGAACGAACAGAGGCCGACCAGCTCGAAGAACATGAACGCCATGAGCAGGTTGTCTGCGAAGACGAACGAGAGCATCGAGAAGGTGAACAGGCCGAGCCCGGCGTAGTAGCGGGGCAGCCCGATCTCGCCCTCGTCGTTCATGTACCCCAGTGAGAAGACGTGGACGAGGAAGGCGATCAGCGAAACGATCACCAGCATGAGCGCCGACAGCGGGTCGATCAGGATGCCGAAGGAGAGCGACACCGCGTCGCCCGCGCCCGTGACGAACGTGTAGAGTTGCTGGTGGTAGGGCTCGGCCGGACCCGCCAGCGTGACGAGCGTCGCCACCGAGAGGATCAGCGACCCGGCCGTCGCGAGGATGCCAGCCAGCGCCCCCTTCTTGGGCATCCGCGGCCCGAGGAACAGCGCGATCAGGAACGATGCCAGCGGGAGCAGTGCGATCGCCGGAGTGTAGTCGAATATCCCTGCCATGTTACCACCTCATCGTGACCGCTTCGGTCACGTCGATGTCGCCGAAGTTCCGGTAGAGCACCAGGATGATGCCGATGCCGATGGCGACCTCCGCGGCTGCGAGCGCCATCGTAAACAGTGCGAAGACCTGCCCGGTCAGGTTGCTGTAGTACAGCGAGAAGGCGACCAGGTTGATGTTCCCGGCGTTGAGCATCAGCTCTACGGACATCAGGAAGAACAGGGCGTTGCGCCGGGTGAGAATCCCGAACAGGCCGATGCAGAAGACCGCAGCCGAGAGCAGGAGGTAGTACTCGGGGAGGACCGCCATCAGCGGTCACCCCCTGTCCCCGCGTGGTCGTCGGTCCGCGTCGAGTCGCGGCCGCCGTCGGCCACCGTCTCGCCGCCGGACTCCGCCTCGTCTCGCTTCGCCAGCATGAGCGAGCCGTCGAGCGCGGCGTCGAGCGCGATGGCGATGATCAGCAGCGTGACCACGAAGCTCTCCGTGGGGATCGCCGCCTCGATGCCGATCAGCGCTGCGCCGATGCTCCCGACGACGCTCGCGTCCTGCGGGAAGCCCCACGACTCCACCAGCGGTGCCGTATCGGCCGACAGGAACACGGCGGCCATGAGCACGAACAGCGCGACCGCCGCGAGGCCCGGCAGCAGGCTCCGGTCGAACGGGACGCGCCGGGGACGCGAGGTCACGTCGCCACCTCCGGATCCCGCCGGGTCAGCATCACTGCGAAGGTGATGAGGATCAGTACCCCGCCGACGTACACGAGCACCTGCATCGCCGCGACGAACTCGGCGTGCGCGAGCACGTAGTGGACCGCGACGCTCAGTAGCGCCACGCCGAGGAGCAGGGCCGCGTGCCAGACGTCGCGCACCAGCACGACGCCCAGGCTGCTCGCGATCGTGATCAGGGCGAACAGCCCGAATGCTATCGACTCGTACAGTGCCATCTTGTTTGGACACTCCACACGGGTCGCTTTTGAAGATTCCTCTTTCAGTCCGTCACTGACGCCTCGCTCCGCGGGACGAGGGGTGCGAACGCGCCCCCTACTTCTGACAATCAGCTGCCACTCTCTCACGGGCGACGCTTACTGCCGAATATATCGGATCCGAATCGGAAAACAGGGGTCGAACTACTGGTAGTCGACTTCGCCTTCGCCCTCGCCGACCCACGCGTCGCGGTCGGGTTCGCGCGAGGCCAGCGGATCCATATCCTTGTACCAGGGGACGTTCTTGAGGTCCTCCTTGTTGTAGGCGAACTCGTCTTTGGTGTCGGCGACGAACTCGAAGTTCTCGGTCAGGACGATGGCGTCGACGGGACAGACCTCTTCGCAGAGCCGGCAGTAGATGCACTGGCCGATGTGGAGGTTGTACTCCTCGCCGTTGCGCTGCTCGTCCGTGACGATCTGGATGGTGTCGTTCGGACAGACGTTCTCGCACTGGCGACACCAGATACAGCGCTCCTGGCTGAACTTGTGGACCCCGCGGAACCGGGGGCTGACCTCCGGTGCCTCCTCGGGGTACTCCACGGTGTAGGTGTGTCCGTCCAGTGCGTGCTTCATCGTCGTGGCCATGGATTTGAGGACGCCGATCATGCTGAGTCACCTCCGCGGTCGCGAACGCTGGCGTGGGCGATCATGCCGAGATCACTCCCACGATGACGGCGGTGAGCACGAGGTTCGCGAAGGCCAGCACCAGCATGCCCTTCCAGCCGATCTCGATCAGCTGGTCGATGCGCACGCGCGGCACGGCCGACCGTGCCCACTGGGTGAGCAGGAAGATCGCCCAGATCTTGATCAGGAACCAGACGAGCCCCGGCAGGACCGGCCCGGCCGGGCCACCCAGGAAGAGCGTCGTGACGATCGCTCCGCCCAGGAAGATGTGGATGAACTCCCCGAGGTACAGCAGGACGAAGTAGACCGAGGAGTACTCGGTCTGGTACCCGGCGACGATCTCCGTCGGTGCCTCCGGGATGTCGAAGGGGTTCCGCCCGACCTCTGCGAGGTTCGCGACCAGGAACAGCACGAACGCGAAGGGGTTCACGATGGCGAACCACGACGGGATCGCGACGCCGCCGAGGGTGACGAGCGTCTCCTGCTGGGCCGCCACGATCTCGCTGAGCTGGAGCGTGCCGGCGAAGAGCACGACGGACACGCCGGTCAGGACCAGCGGAATCTCGTAGGCGAGGTTCTGGGCGACCGCACGGAGTCCACCGAGGAAGGCGAACTTGTTGTTCGACGCGTACCCGGCCATCACGAGGCCGAGCGACGCGATCGACGCGACCGCGAAGACGTAGGCCAGCCCGGCCTCGGGATCCGCGAGCTGGAAGTTCAGCCCGAGGATCGACCCCATCGGGATGACCGCGAAGCCGAGCAGTGCCGACGACGCGAGGACCAGCGGGGCGAGGTCCCACGCGGGCCGGTCGACGCCCTCGGGGACGATCAGTTCCTTCGAGAGCAACCGGACGGCGTCGGCGACGATGATGAGCAGGCCGAAGGGGCCCACGCGGTTGACCGCGATGCGGTCCGTGAAGGCCGCGGTGATCTTCCGCTTGGCCCACGGTCCGGCGAGGGCGGTCATCGTCATCATGAGCGTGCCGATCAGGGCCGCCCCGATCAGTGCCGCGACGAACTCGCCGGCGACGCCCCCGATCGGGAGCGCCCCACCGATCTGCTCGGGCAGCGTCGGCATTACCGATCGACCTCCCCGAGGACGATGTCGAGGCTCCCCAGCGCCGCGATCATGTCGGGGACGTACTCACCCTCGGACATGACCGGCAGGGACTGGAGGTTGTTGAAGCAGGGACTGCGGATCTTGAACCGGGCCGGCTTGTCGGTGCCGTCCGAGCGGATGTAGATGCCGAGTTCGCCCTTCGCGCCCTCGACGGCGCTGTAGATTTCGGTGTCGGGGTCGGGCTTGAGGGTCCGCGGGACGTTCGACTGGATCTCGCGGTCGTCCTCGTCCCAGTCCTCGAGCAGGTCGACGCACTGCTCGACGATCTTCGCGGACTCCTCCATCTCCTTGAGGCGGACCGAGGCGCGCGCGAAGTTGTCACAGCCGTCGTCCGTGATGACGTCCCACTCCAGTTCGTCGTAGTAGCCGTAGGGATCGTCGCGCCGGAGGTCGTAGTCGATGCCGGAACCGCGCGCGACGGGACCGGTCGTCCCGTAGCTCTTGGCCTCCTCCGGGGGCAGGATGCCCGTGTCGACGACCCGCATCTGGAACAGTTCGTTGCCGGTCAGGAGGTTGTGGTACTCCTCCAGCCGGTCGGGCATCGACTGGGCGAACTCCCGGACGTTCTCGAAGAACTCGTCGCGGGGCTCGGGCACGTCCCACGCCACGCCGCCGAGGCGCAGGTAGTTGAACATGAGGCGCTGGCCGGTCAGGTCCTCGAGGAGGTTCTGGACGTCCTCGCGGTCCCGGATGGCGTACATGAAGATGGCCGTGAAGTCGCCGTAGATGTCCAGCGCGAAGGTGCCGACCGCGAGCAGGTGGGCCGCGATCCGGCAGAGTTCCGCGCCCATGGTCCGCAGGACCTGGGCGTACTCGGGGACGTCGATGTCCGCGAGGTCCTCGGCCGCACGCGCGTAGGCCCACTCGTTGAGGATGCCAGCCGAGATGTAGTCCCACCGGTCCGGGTAGGGCATGATCTGGTGGCGGTAGGTGCTCTGCTGGCACATCTGCTCCTCGCACCGGTGCAGGTAGCCCACGTCCGGATCGACGTCGGCGATCTGCTCGCCGTCGAGGACCGTCTTGACGTGGAGCACGCCGTGGGTCGCCGGGTGGTGCGGGCCGATGTTGACGAACATCGTGTCGGCCTCGTCCGGGACCGTGGTCCGCTTCTCCATCGGGTTGGCGTGCTCGCGCAGGGGCACGATCTGTGGCTGGTCCTGGTCGTAGTCCAGCGACAGCGGATGGCCCTGCCAGGTCTCGGGCAGGAGGATCCGGCGCAGGTCCGGGTTGTCCTCGTACTCGATGCCGACGAGGTCGTAGGCCTCCCGCTCGTGCCAGATGGCCGTGTCGTAGACGCCCGCGCCCGTCTCGCTGACGGGGTTCTCGCGGGTCGTCGGGACGACGATCGACAGCTCGTGGGTCGGCGCGTCGTACTTCTTGAGGTGGTAGATGGACTCGTAGCGGTCCTGGTACTCCTGGGCCGTGACGCAGGAGAGGTGGTCGAAGCCAGCCTCGTTGCGGAGCGTCGAGAGGACCCCGTCGACCTCGTCCGGCCGGACGACGAAGGCCTCGGCGTTGACGTGTGATTCGCGGTCGATCACGTGCTCGCCGAGCAGGTCCGCCAGCGCGTCGTAGTCAAGGTCGCCCTCGGCGGAGACGCCGACGTCCGGTTCGGCGGGCTGGGGCTGTTCGAGACTCATGGGGAGTCCACCCAGTTGTACCGCATCACGAGGTCGTCCTCGTCGACCTGGTCGGCGAGGTGCTGGACGAGTTCGTCCTGCTCAAGGTCGCCGAACTGTTCGAGTTCGTAGGGCTTGACCGTGACCGGGGAACTCTCCCCGTTGGCGATGCGCTCCTGGAGCTTCGCGACACCGTAGATCAGGGCCTCGGGCCGCGGCGGGCACCCGGGGACGTGGATGTCGACCGGGATGACCTCCTCGGCGCCCTTGATGACGTTGTAGCCCTCCTGGAACGGGCCGCCGCTGATGGTGCACGAGCCCATGGAGACGACGAACTTGGGCTCGGGCATCTGGTCGTAGACGCGCTTCATCCGGGGGGCGAACTTGGAGACGATGGTCCCCGGGACGATGATGACGTCCGCCTGGCGGGGCGACGCCCGGGGAACGCCCGCACCGAAGCGGTCGAGGTCGTGCTTGACCGCGTAGGTGTGCATCATCTCGATGGAACAGCAGGCGATCCCGAACAGGAGCATGAACATCGAGGACCCCCGGACCCAGTTCATGAACTGATCGAACTTCGTGAGGATGAACGGGGTGTTCCCGAAGGCCTCTCGAAGCTTCGAGTTGAAGCGGTCGTCGACGCCCTCACCCAGCCGCGAGTCCTGGGTCGACTGTGCCTGTTCCAGCGTGTCGTGCAGTTGCGTGTTCTGACTCATGTTTGGCGATTCACCCGTTGACTCTCGGCGCGCGGACTCTTGATCCACTTGACGGCGCCGTTGCGCCACGCCCACGCGAGGCCGACGACGAGGATTCCGATGAAGACGAGCATCGGACCGAGCGCCCGCACGAGGCCGACCTCCGCGACGGCCTCACCGTAGATGACGGTCCACGGGAAGATCAGGACGGTCTCGATGTCGAAGACGACGAACAGCAGGGCGACCATGTAGTACTGAATGTTGAAGCGGATCCCCGTACTGCTGCCCGTCGGCACCTCGCCGCTCTCGTACGTGGCGCGCTTGCTAAACTCCGGTACGCTCGGCCGCAACAGCGCGGAGACCGCCATCATGCTGAGCGGAATGGCGATCGCCACGACGGCCAGCGCGGCGATTGCGATCCATGGATTGGCCATACAGGTATCTCCTATCGTTCGGCGGTTTGAGTCGGTGCCATATAAGGATTCATTGTTCCGATTTCGGCGGTCTTCGCGCTACTTCTGGCCGGGCCGGGGTCACCGTCGGCTACCGGTCTCGCAGTGGCGCGCACGTCAGACGGACTCGGATACCGACTGGGCGCTTCCCGCCAGATTGCGGCCGATGGGTACTGTTCCGGCCCCAGGCCCACCACGCTGGCGACAGTTCACTCCGCGCGGCGGTCCTTGAACGCGGGCGTCCCGAGGTCGTGGAGGGCACGCGACGTGCGTGCGACCTCGTCCTGGAGGTCCTCGTGGTAGTCGACCAGTCGCTCGCGCAGCGCCTCGTGCTCGCGCGCGAGGATCTGGGCCGCAGACAGCGCGGCGTTGAACGACTTCCCCGCGTCGACGGCCACCAGCGGCGCGCCCGTCGGCATCCCGATGACCGAGTCGACGGACTTCTCCTGGACGGGCACCCCGATCACGGGCAGGGGATAGGCGATCGAGGCAGTCATGTTCGGGAGGTCCGCGGACTTTCCCCCGGCGCCGGCGATGAGCACGTCGATGCCGCGGTCCGCCGCCGTCTCGGCGTACGCGTACATCAGTTCGGGCGTGCGGTGAGCCGAGACGACGTACGTCTCGAAGGTGAACCGCTCGGCCGGAGGATCGTCCGCGCTGGTCTGCTCTGCGAACCCCAGTTCGTCGACGAGGGCGTCGTAGGCGCCGGGCCGGCCCTCCTCGGACCCCATCATCACGTCGAGGTCCGAGTCGGACCCCATGACGATCCCCACGTCGGGCGTGTCCTCCGGCGGGCGGTCCCGGTCGGCCTCCGCTTCGAGCGCGTCGATCAGGTCCGACAGCGTCTCGCTCATGTCCGCTCGTGCGCGTGGTGATAACGTAAATGGTCCGTCTCGGAAGCCGAGCCGGTAGGCACATTCAAGGGCGGTGATCGGTCTACACAGTGCCATGAGTCGAGAGGTCGGTCGCGACGAGGTCGACGAGGACCTGGCGACGGCCGTGGGGCTGTGCGTGATCGCCGACGTGACGGTCCCGGAAGCGGCCAAGACCGTCGGCGTCACTCGCTGGGAACTGGAGGAAACCATCAGGGCAGCCGGGATGGGCGAGCGACTCGGACTGGAGGACGATGCGAGTGCCGCCGCGGAGATAGACGCGGTGTTCGAGGGCGACCAGTAACTCGGGACGGTCGACTTCGACTAGCCCTCCCCCTCTGTAGAGAGTGGTCAGAGTGGTCTCTGTTCGCGCCTGGACTGGCCGGCTCCAGTGGGCCGCCGGGTGGTCACTCGGGTGGGTGAAACACCGACCGACGAGAGAAAATGGCGATTCCTGGCCTACACGATGTCGCACGTCTCGGCGCTGGGTGCCAGCTCCGCAAGCTCCGTCCCGTCGTAGGAGAACCTGACCGTCGGCGAATTCGCGTTCGCGACGTTGACGTCGACGTGCCGGGCCCCGTTCGCGTCGACCGAAACGTCGCTTTCGATCGAGTCACCCAGGAGTTCGAAGTCCACCGTCACCGGCTGGTCGTTGCCGTTCGAGATCTGGAACTGCGCGACCTGGTCGGCGGCGTCCGTGCAGACGGCGGATACCTGTATCGCTGCCGGGTCGATAGCGTCGCCGTTCGAGTTCGTCTCGCCCAGATCACAGTTCGAGGGGTTCTGCGCCTTCACGTCGATCTGGTCCCCGTCGTAGAATAGCCGCACCGTGGCCTCGTGGGCGTCGTTCGTCTCGACCTCGATGAACTCCTCGCTGTTCCCGTCGATCGACAGGTCGTCTCCCTGCCCCGTGCCGTAGACGTCCCAAGCCACGGTCGCCGACTGATCGTTGTCGTTCCTGATCCGGAACTGCGCCAGGTCGTCCTCTTCGTCGGTACAGATCGCGGTCAGAGTGAGGTTGCCCGGGTCGAACGGCTGCTCGTTGGGGTCGCCAAGATCACAGGTCGAGGGATTCTGCGCTTTCACGTCGATCTGGGTGCCATCGTAGAAGAGCCGTGCAGTCGCCTCGTGGGCGTCGTTCGTCTCCACCACGATGTATTCCTCACCATCCGCGTTGACGGTGACGGTCCCGGACTGACTCGTGCCGTAGACGTCCCAGGCCACGGTCGCCGACTGATCGTTGCCGTTCCTGATCCGGAACCGCGCCAGGTCGTCCTCTTCGTCGGTACAGATCGCGGTCAGAGTGAGGTTACCCGGGTCGAACGGCTGCTCGTTGGGGTCGCCAAGATCACAGGTCGAAGGATTCTGCGCTTTCACCTCGATCTGGGTGCCATCGTAGAAGAGCCGTGCAGTCGCCTCGTGGGCGTCGTTCGTCTCCACCACGATGTATTCCTCACCATTCGCATCCACGGTGACTGACCCGGACTGACTCGTGCCGTAAACGTCCCAGTCGAGCGTGACTGCCTGGTCGTTGTCGTTCCTGACCCGAAACCGCGCCAGATCGTCCTGTTCGTCGGTGCAAATCGCCGTGAGGACGACGTCGTCGGGATTGACTGCTGGGGGCTCTTCAGTCGGCGCCTCAGTCTCCGTTTCCGCTGGCGCGTCGGTCTTGGTCTCCGTCTCCGTCTCGGTCTCCGTCTTCGTCTCAGTCTCCGTCTCGGTTTTCGTCTCAGTCTCGGTCTTTGGTTCTGCCGGCGCCTCGGTCTTCGTCTCAGTCTCAGTCTTCGTCTCCGTCTCGGTTTTCGTCTCAGTCTCGGTTTTCGTCTCAGTCTCGGTTTTCGTCTCAGTCTCGGTCTTCGTCTCAGTCTCGGTCTTCGTTTCCGCAGGCGCCTCGGTCTCAGTCTCAGTCTTCGTCTCCATCTCGGTCTCCGTCTCCGTCTTCGTCTCGGTCGGCGTCTCGACGGACTCCTCCTGGCAGTCGGCGATCAGCAGGTGTGCGGCGCCAGAATCGGTCACGTTCGTGGACGCGTCGTTGAAGGGCGCACCGACGGCGACGTCCAGGTCGCCGTCAGCGTTCACGTCGCCTGGGTCAGCGACCTCCCGGCCCGCTTCGTCGCCAGCGCCAGCACCGACGAACGTGGCGTTCGCGTCGGCGAGGTCGACCGCGTCCCCGAGATCTGACGATCCGGACACCACGTATGCCGCACCCGTGTCGGTAGCGGCGCCGTCGTGTCCCGGTGCGCCGACGAGCAGGTCGTCCACCTGGTCACAGGAGACGTCTCCGGAGCCCGCGGAACTGACCGCCCACCCCGCCTGATCGCCAGCAGCCGCGCCAGTGAGCGTCACGTCAGCGTCGGAGACGGGGAACGTGCCCGCAAGTTCCGGCGTCCCGAACAGGACGTAGGCCGCGCCGGCGTCCTGGGTCGATTCGTCCGCGTCGGTGTCCGGTGCACCGACGACCACGTCCGCGACGGTGTCGTTGTTCACGTCACCCGCGTCCGACACCGAGAAGCCGACCTGGTCGCCCGCCGCCTCCCCGGTGAGAGTCACGTCGGCGTCATCGAGGGTCGTCGACCCCTCCACCGGTCCCACGACGACGTAGGCAGCACCCGCGTCCGACTGGACGGGGTCCTCCCCGGCCTCCTCGGCCAGGGGATCCGTGACGTTGTAGCCGGGCGCGCCGACGACGACGTCCCCGACGCCGTCGTCGGTCACGTCACCCGCGTCCGAGACGGACCATCCCGCCAGACTGTGCGACGACGCTCCCTGGATGGTGGCGTCTGCCCCCTCGTCCAGATAGATCGTGCCGCCGTCGGCCAGCGTGGCGTTCGAGACGAGGAAGGCGGCACCGGGCGCCTCTCCCGTGCCGTTCCAGTGCGGTGCGCCGACGATCACGCCGGGTGCGTCGTCGACTGCGCTCGCGTTCGAGACTGCCCAGCCTGCGCGAGCGTCTGGACTCCCGATGAGAGTCGCGTTCGCGGCGGAAAGGTTCGTCAGCCCGGTGATGTCGGGCCCGCCGTAGACCACGTAGGCGGCACCGGCCCGTGACCCGTCGGCGTCACGAAGCGGTGCGCCGACGATCACGTCGTCGTACCCGTCACCGTTCAGGTCGCCGGCGGTCGAGACGGACCGCCCCGCCCACTCGCCGGGCGTCGCCCCGTAGAACGTCGCGTTCGCCTCGGTGACGTCGAACTCGCCTTCGTCGATGGGGCCATAGAACAGGTAGGCGGCTCCGGCGTTCGATCCACCCGTGTCGTTTCTCGGTGCGCCGACGAGGAAATCGGCCGCCCCGTCACCGTTCACGTCGCCCGCGGACGCGACGGCCGTGCCCGCGAGATCGATCCGGCTCGCGCCCCGGATCGTGACGGTTGCCTCCGTGAGATTTGTCTCCCCGCTGAAGCCACTCTCGGCTGTCGCCGTCTCTGCGCCGTCCACCTGTCCCTGGGTCCCCGGTCCGATCGCCCCCGCCACGAGCGTCGCGGCCACCACGACCCCCAGCAGGCCGATGGCGACCAGCACGACTCTCGTAGACACCGGTCGCCATTGCTGGTCCATGGTACCGATCCACGACCGTCGCACCCATTGTTAGACGCATCGATAGTCTGACAAGGTTTGCGAAATCCGAACTACAGCAATCCTACCGATTATCCTCTACGTAGACGGCCCGAATACTCCATTTTCGACGCCTCGACACTATTCACTATGATCCGGTGCACGGATACAGATATAATTGATTACATCATCGGTGGCCCGGTTTGGCGGCCAGGCGGACAGGAATGGCAGGCGTCAGTCGACCTGACGGTGCCGAAGACGGCGACAGTAGCGCTGGCCATACCGAGTCGCGTCTGCCGACGCGCCGGGACCCCATCGCGGGGGACGGGTACGCGCTCCGAAGACTAACTCACCGTCACCGCGTCAGCCGACTCACCGGACGCTGACAGCGTGATCGGTCGAGATGACAGCACTGAGACGCTCAGCCGTCCGTCTCGGTCGTCGACTCGGACTCGGTAAGGTTCTCCTCGGTGTCGGTAGACCCCTGTCCTGTCGTGGTCTCGGTATCGGCCGTCCCCGATTCGGTCGTGGGCGCAGCCGTCGTCTCGGGGGCCGCCTGGGCGGCCCCGACCTCGACGTCGTCGTAGCAGACGCCCTCGTCGACGGTGTCGGTCGCGAGCAGTCCCGGGGACGCACCCTGGAGTTCGACCCAGATCGTCGACGTCGCGACGTCGCTGACCTCGAAGGACTCGCTCACCACGCCGTCACTGGGGGTCGCGGTCAGCCGACGGCGGTCGTCGTCGATGGGCGACTGGACCTCGATCTCGACCGGCGCGGCGTGCCGACCCGTCAGGTGGTCGGCGCGCACCGACACGCGAACCGTCTGCCCGTCGACGCACTCCGTCGAGAGGGTGGTCGTCGGGCACTCCTTGACCGTCGTCGTGAAGCTCGACTGTCCGTTGACCGGCACTGTCCCGCCGTCCGGGCCCTCTGCAGTGACGGTGTACTCGCCCGGCGGCAGGGACGGCGACTGGTGCGACGGCGACGACGGCCCGCCGTGGGAGTCACCGGCAGCCACGGTGAACGTCTCGGTCCCGTCCGGCCCCGCGACGCTCACCTCGACCGCCTCGTCGGTGGGATTGAAGACGTAGTGGTCCGGGTCCTCGCAGGAGATCTGGACCTCGAGCGAAGCGTCCGTGGCAGCGGTTCCGTCGTTCTCCCCGTCCTCGGCAGGCGCGTCGGTCTCGGTCGGCGTCGCCGTCGCCGTGACCGCCAGTTCGCCGGACTGCTCCCCGGCCTCGGTGGCATCGGTGTCAGACGATCCCCCGTCCGCCGCTGCGGGCTCGTCGCCGGAGGCGTCCGTCGTCGCCTCCTCGGCGCTGGTCGTCGGTCCGTCCGTCGTCGGATCGGTCCCCGTGTCGTCGGACGCCGCGTCGACGGTATCGTCGGCGCCGGCCGTCGCGGCCGTCTCGTTGCTGTCGTCGGCGCCGGCTGTCGCGTCCCTCTCCTCGGTCGTGGTCGGTTCGTCGTCGGACGCGTCGTCGGCCACAGCCGCCGACGATCCACCGGCGCTCGCGGCACCGGACGCCGCCTCGACCGATTCGGCTGCGGAGTCCGACGCGGCTGCCGAGTCGGAGGTCGGCGCGGTGACGTCGGGGCAGTCCACGCTGTCGAGGACGACCCCGCCCGCGACGCCTTCGTCGGTCTCGCCGCCGGGTGCACCGACTGCGAGCGCGGCGGCAGTCGCGTTGGACCCGTTCCCGAGCGCGACGGCACTCCCCGTGCGAGTGGCGGCGCCCTCCCCGGAGATGGTCGCGTTGGCGTCGGTGGCTGACACCGGTCCGGCGAGCGACCCGTTGGCGGTGAAGGCGTAGACTGAACCCGCGTCTTCGTCCGGTGCGTCGGCGCCAGGGGCACCGACCGCGAGCGTGCGACACGGAGTCTCGGTCGCCGCGACGGCCCAGCCGAGGCGGTCCCCGCTCGCCGCGCCTGCGACGGTCACGTTCGCGTCCGTCAGCGAGCGGTCCCCGTCGAGGCCCTCGGCACCGAAGACGACGTACGCTGCGCCCGCGTTCTGACCGTCCCCGTCCGCGAGGGGCGCGCCCACGAGCACGTCGGCGACGCCGTCGTCGTTCACGTCGCCGGCGTCCGCGAGGGCGTAGCCAGCGCGGTCGCCCGCCGCCGCGCCGCGGAGGTGCAGTGCCGCGTCGCCCAGTCCCTGTCGACCTTCGATGGGACCGGCCACGACGTATGCCGCACCGGCGGCCGGCGCGTCGGTGGCGTTCGCCGACCGGGCGCCGACGAGCACGTCGCCACTCCCGTCGCCGGTCACGTCGCCAGCGGGCGAGACGGCCCACCCGGCGCCGTCCCCGGCCGACTCGCCCACGAGTCGCGCGTCTGCTCCGTCGGCGAGCGAGACGGTCGAGTTGGTCGCGAGCGTCTCGTTCGAGACCAGAAAGGCGGCGCCGGCGTTCTGCCCGTCGGCGTCCCAGCGGGGAGCGCCGACGACGACGCCGGCCTGCGTCCCGGCGGCGTCGGCAGCCCGCGAGACGGCCCACCCCGCGTGGTCGCCGTCGGTCCCGTCGAGGCGGACGGCCGCCGACGTGAGGTTCTGTTCCGCGGGCAAGGACTCGCCGCCGGACACGACGTATGCAGCACCGGCGTCTGACCCGCCGCCGTCCTGGAACGGCGCCCCGACGACGAGGTCGGCGTGCCCGTCACCGTCCAGATCGCCAGCGCCCGAGACCGCGTGGCCGGCGCGGTCGCCGGCGCTCGCACCGAGTAGCGTCACGTTGGCCGCTGCGGGCTGGACGTCACCGGGGTCGACGGGGCCGTAGAACAGGTACGCCGCGCCGGCGTCCTCACGGTCGTCCACGTCCGTCCCGGGTGCGCCGACCAGGAGATCCGCTGTCCCGTCACCGTCGACGTCGCCGACCCAGGAGACTGCCCAGCCGACCGACGCGTTCTCGGCCACGCGCGGGAAGCGCGCGTCCGCGGTGGCCCCCGACGCGCCACGCGCCGCAGTATCCGTCTGGTTACTCGGCGGGCCGTCCCCCGATACTTGTGGTGCGTCGTCGCCCCCGATCGCCGCGACCACGACGGCACTCGCCGTCGCGAGCAACACCACGAGCAGGAGAAGTAGGATCTGTTTACGAACACCGTCGCCACGCCTCCGGTCACCTCGTGCCATGCGTAGCGGGCAGGTCCACGATGCCCGTCTATAGTTAGCCGGTTCGATACGGAGAGTATAGCCATCGTACGTAGCAATATCGTCACCTTGTGGACGCACCGGGGCGCCGCCCGGCCAGTACGTGTGGTGGAGACCGTCGTGAGACTGGATCGATCCGGTTCGTCCCCGTGGGCTGTCGCGGTCGGGTCCCCGCTGGCCCGCAACCCCCTAGTCGTCCACGAATCGCAGGTCCGACCCGACCTGGCGAATCCGGGAGAGCAGGTCGTCGGTCTCCGCCCCCGCCTCGCCGACCAGGGTAAAGTGACCCATCTTCCGGAGGTCGTAGACCTCGCGCTTGCCGTACCAGTGCAGCGCACAGCGGTCCGTGGCGAGGATCGACTCGACCCCCGCCAGGGCCACCGGCTGGCGCTGGGCGACGTCGCCGAGGACGTTCTTCGAGACCGTCGGCGCGCGCCGCTCGGTGCTCCCGAGGGGCCGGCCCGTCACCGCCCGGAGGTGCTGTGCGAACTGCGAGGTGTGACAGCCCTCGATCGTCCAGTGTCCGGAGTTGTGGGGCCGCGGCGCGATCTCGTTGAGGAGGATCTCGTCGTCGGGGCTCTGGAACAGTTCGATGCCGAAGACGCCGCGACCGTCCAGCACGTCCAGGACGTCGCGCGCCACCGCGCGGGCTCGGTCGCGGACGGCTGGCTCCGCACGCGCCGGCGACGCCGTCTCCCGGAGAATCTCTGCCTCGTGGATCGTCTCCGTCACGGGGAAGGTGTCCCGCTCGCCGTCCCCGACGCACCCCATCACCGCGAGTTCCCGCTGGAAGTCGACGAAGGCCTCGGCCATGGCCGGCCCGTCGATGACGTCGACGGCCGACTCGACGTCCTCGGGGCTCTCGACGGGCACGTTCCCGCGGCCGTCGTAGCCGCCCTCGCGGGCCTTGAGCATCATCGGATAGCCGAGGTCGTCGCCGGCGTCCCGGAGGTCGGCGGCCGAGTCGACGGCCCGGAACTCGGGGACCGGGACGCCGGCGTCCGCGAGCGTTCGCTTCTGGACCAGTTTGTCCTGGATGGTGCGCAGCGTGGCCGGGTCCGGGTGGACCGGCGTCCCGGTGGCGTCACTCGCTCGCTCCAGCGCGTCGGGGTCGGCCAGTTCGATCTCGTACGTCAGGTAGTCCGACCGCTCGGCGAGGGCCAGCAGCGTCTCCTCGTCGTCGAAGTCACCCACGAGCTGGTCGCGGACGACCGGCGCAGCGGGGGCGTCCGGCGTCGGGTCCGAGACGACCAGTTCGATCCCCAGCGGGCCGGCGGCCTCGCCCAGCATCCGACCGAGCTGGCCGCCACCCACGACGCCGACGGTCTCTCCCGGACTCGTCTGGATCATGCCGCCGGCTTTTCGAGCGACCCGCATAAGGATTGCTTCACGTTATTGCACGCTCGCTGTCACGAGCCTAGTGCCCCTCGAACTCGGGCGCCCTGTCTTCGAAGAAAGCCCGCACGCCCTCGGCGTGGTCGTCGGTGTCGAAGACGACACCCTGCGCGAGCGCCTCGTCGTGGATCGCCTCCTGGAGGGACTTGTCGAGGCCGTCCTGCAGGAGGCGCTTCGAGTGCCGGAGGGCCACGGTCGGGCCGGCGGCGATCTCGGCGGCCAGGGCCGCGACCTCGTCGTCGAAGGCCGCGTCGGCGTAGACGTGATTGAACAGCCCGAGGTCGGCGGCCCGCTCGGGGTCGCACACCTCGCCGGTGAAGACCAGTTCCTTGGCGACGTTCAGCCCGACCACGCGCGGGAGGAGGTAGGAGGTCCCACCGTCGACGCTCAGCCCCACCTGGTCGAAGACGAAGCCGATCGCGGCCGACTCGCTGGCGAGCACCACGTCACAGGCGATGGCGAGGGTCGCGCCGGCGCCGACGGCCGGGCCGTCCACCGCCGCGACGGTCGGGTAGGGGCACGTGACGAGCCGGGCCATCGCCGCACCAAGTCCACGTTCGATGCGTCGCGCAGACTCGTCCAGACTGTCGTCGCTCTCCAGGTTCTCCTGCAGGTGCTGGACGTCACCGCCCGCCGAGAACGCGCCGCCGGCGCCCCGGAGGACGACGCAGCGAACGTCGTCCCGGTCCGCCAGGTCCGCGAGGTGGGCGTCCAGTTCGACCGCGACGTCGCCCGTGAGTGGGTTCATGCGGTCGGGTCGATTCATCGTCAGCGTGGCGACGCCGTCCGCGACCTCGAGCAGGACCGCGTCGCTCATTCGGCCGTCACCTCGGTATCGCGTCTCATGGCCCCTGCTTCGTGGGGCGGCCCCCTAAACGCTGGCCAGGACGAGCCGCGCACACCGACAGCGTTGAATCCCCGCCGGCCGAACAGCCCGCCCATGTCGGAGTCAGAGGCCGCGGCCAACGGGATCCACGCCCGCTACGACGTGACCGACACCGAGCGGATCCTCTCGTTCGAACGGGACGGGCGGACGGCGGCCATTGCGCAGAACCGGGAGGGGTACGCCATGCTGAAAGTCCGGCCCTCGGCCGACGGCGACGAATTGGAGCGCTACTACGGGTTCGACATGGCGCTCGACCACGCCGCCGAACTCCTCGACGTCGCCCCCGACGACCTCCCCGTCCCCGACCCGGCCGAGGACATGGGGATGTGACGGTCGGCCCGGGGACTCACAGCGCGGTGAACAGGACGGCCGGAACGACGAACAACAGGACGAACAGTCCCAGGAGGATCGCGCCGTAGCCGACGAGCGTCGCTCCGGCGGTGACCCACGCCGGGTGGTCGAATGTACCGAGCGGACTCTCCATGGTCGAGCGTGCCCGGCCGTCCCCTTAAATCGTGGCGCTCACCGTGGCTCAGTGGCGAGAACAGTCGAGCGAAAACGGGTGGCGCTCCCTACGCGAAGGTCCGCGAGACGTCCTCGTCTTCGTCCTCGGCCTCGATTTTCGCGTGGGCCTCGGTGAAGTCTTCCATCCGGACCTCGGTGCGGTCGTCGCGGATGGCGAACATCCCGGCCTCGGTGCAGATGGCCTTGATGTCGGCGCCGGAGGCCTCGGTGGCCATGGCGGCCAGCGCTTCGAAGTCCACGTCGTCCGCGACGCTCATGTCGCGGGTGTGGATCCGGAAGATCTGCTCGCGACCGGCCTCGTCGGGCTTTGGCACCTCGATCAGGCGGTCGAAGCGGCCCGGCCGGAGGATGGCGCGGTCGAGCATGTCGAAGCGGTTCGTCGCCGCGATGATGCGAATCTCGCCGCGGTCCTCGAAGCCGTCCATCTCAGAGAGCAGTTGCATCATCGTCCGCTGGACCTCGGCGTCGCCGGAGGTCTTCGACTCGGTCCGCTTGGCCGCGATGGCGTCGATCTCGTCGATGAAGATGACCGCCGGCTCGTGCTGACGGGCCAGGTCGAAGAGGTCCCGGACCAGCTTCGCCCCCTCGCCGATGAACTTGTGGACGAGTTCGGAGCCGGCCATCTTGATGAAGGTCGCGTCGGTCTGGTTGGCGACGGCCTTCGCGAGCATGGTCTTGCCCGTCCCCGGCGGGCCGTGGAGCAGGACGCCAGACGGCGGGTCGATGCCGACCTCGACGAACATGTCGGGGTTCTCCAGTGGCATCTCGACGGTCTCGCGGACCTCGTCCATCTGCTCCTGGATGCCGCCGATGTCCGCGTACGTCACCTCGGGGCTCTCCTCGACCTCCATGACCCGGGCGCGGACGTCGGTCTCGTCGTCGAGGGTCTTGACGATGGAGAGGGAGTTGTTGACGGCGACCCGGGAGTCCGGTTCGATGTCGTCCCGCATCTCCTCGGTGACCTCGGTCAGGGCCTCCTGGTTGTTCCCGTGCTGCTTGATGATGACGCCCTCGCCGGTCAGTTCCTGGACCGTCGCCACGAACAGCGGGGACTGCTTGAGCTTCTTGTTCTCGTGAGTCAGCCGCTCCAGCTTCTGCTGGTACTTGTTGTTCTCGGCGTTGGCGTCGAGGAGCTTGTCGCGCATCTCCTCGTTTTGGGCCTCTAGCACCTCGAGCCGTTCCTCGAGGGATTCGATCTTGTCCTGCTGGGACGCGTCGTCGTCGTATGGCAGATCGACGTCGTCCACAGTGTCAGTCATTACCCCTTGCTAGCGCGCAGGCCAATAAGAGGTTTCGGGTACCACCCACGCCTTGTGAGGCGAGGCCGCTGGACCGCGTTCGCCGGCATTCGAGCGGGTGCGGAGGCCCCGGTCCTCGGGGCGGCGTCGGGAGGCAACCGTTGCCGTTAGATGTGCCATAGTTATACTTCGATATGGGAAATATTATTATCCTGTATCTCGCATCGTGAGACACGATGAGCACGTCCGAGACTGCGACCGTCGAGGGAGGGAGCCCGGGCTGGGAGGCCGTCAGGGACCTGCCGCCGAGTGCGAAACTCGTGGCGAAGGTCCTCGAGTACGACGGCGGCGCGACCCAGAGCCAGCTCGCCGAGGAGACGCTGCTGCCGGCCCGGACGGTCAGGTACGCCCTCACGCGACTGGAGGAGGTCGGCGTCGTCGACTCGCGCTTCTCCTTCACCGACGCCCGGAAGCGAATCTACACCCTCACCATCGAGTGAGCGCCGGGCGGCTCCTCCCACGTCGCGTCATTACTTCCACCGGGGACTGCGAACCCATTTAGGGGCTCGTGAACAATCCCGGCCCAGATGACGCGGGTGATCCACACGGGCGACACCCACCTCGGGTACCAGCAGTACCACGTGCCCGAGCGCCGCGAGGACTTCCTCGACGCCTTCCGCCAGGTCGTCGAGGACGCCGTCGAGGACGACGTGGACGCCGTCGTCCACGCCGGTGACCTGTTCCACGACCGCCGACCGACGCTGCCCGACATCATGGGCGCCCTCGACGTCCTCCGCACGCTGGCCGACGCCGACGTCCCCTTCCTGGCCGTCGTGGGCAACCACGAGACCAAGCGCGACGCCCAGTGGCTCGACCTCTTCGAGTCGCTCGGCCTGGCGACGCGTCTGGGCGGCGACCCGGTCACCGTCGACGAGACCGCCTTCTACGGCCTGGACTTCGTCCCACGGGCCGAGCGTGCCGACCTGGAGCTCGATCTGACGCCCCACGACGCCGACCACGCCGCACTCGTGACCCACGGCCTCTTCGAGCCCTTCGACCTCGGCGACTGGGACGTCCGCGACCTCCTGGACGCGACGGACGTCACCGTCGACGCCGTCCTGCTCGGGGACAACCACGACCCCGGAACCAGGCGGGTCGAAGAGCCCTCCGAGACCTGGGTCACGTACTGCGGATCGACCGAGCGCGCGAGCGCGGACGAGCGCGAGGACCGCGGGTACAACGTCGTCACCTTCGACGGCGACGTCGACGTTCGCCGGCGCGGCCTTGAGACGCGGGAGTTCGTCTTCGTCGACGTGGAACTCGGGCCCGGCGAGGGCGTCGACCGCGTCCGCGAGCGCGTCGGACAGCACGACCTCGCGGACGCCGTCGTGATCGTGAGCGTCGACGGCGACGGGGAGCCGATCGCTCCGGCCACCGTCGAGTCGTTCGCCCACGACCGAGGCGCACTCGTCGCACGGGTGACAGACCACCGGGAGTTCGCCGACGAGGCCGAGGTCGAGGTCAGCTTCGCAGATCCCGACGAGGCAGTCCGCGAGCGCGTCCGCGACCTCGGCCTGAGCCGGGCCGCCCGCGAGATCGACGAGACGGTCCGCGAGAGCAAGGTCGCCGACTCCAACGTCGACGACGCCGTCGAGGACCGCGTCCGCGACCTCGTGGACGGCGGCGACCCCGAGGCGTTCCGGCGGGCGCCAGCGGCCACAGAGGAGTCCGGGGCCGACGCCAGCGGCGCGACCGGGGAGACCACTCCGGAGCCCACGACCGACGACGGTCCGGTCGAACGGGACGACCAGTCCCCAGGCCCCTCGTCCGACGGCGAGAGCGACGGGGAGGACGCGGAGCGCCCGTCTGCTGCCGCCAGCGGCCAGGACGAGTCCGAGCCGGCCGACACCGACGACCCCGAGGACCAGTCCACGATGGAGGAGTACCTGTGAGGTTCGAGCGCCTGCGCCTCGAGGATTTCAAGTGCTTCGGGGAGGTCGACCTGTCCCTCCACCCCGGCGTGACGGTCATCCACGGCCTGAACGGCAGCGGGAAGTCCTCGCTGCTCGAGGCCTGCTTCTTCGCCCTCTACGGGACCAGCGCGCTCGAACGCACCCTGGACGAGGTGGTGACCATCGGCGAGGAGGAGTCGACGGTCGAACTGTGGTTCACCCACGACGGTGGTGAGTACCACGTCAAACGGCGCGTCCGGGTCCGCGACGAGCGGGCAGTGACGGCCGAGGCGGTCCTGGAGGGGCCGGACGGGACCTTCGAGGGCGCTCGCGAGGTCCGGGCCTGCGTGAGCGAGCTCTTGCGGATGGACGCGGCGGCCTTCGTCAACTGCGCGTACGTCCGTCAGGGTGAGGTCAACAAGCTCATCAACGCGACGCCGAGCGAGCGCCAGGACGTGCTCGACGACCTCCTCCAGCTCGGGGTGCTGGAGGACTACCGCGAGCGTGCCAGCGACGCCCGCGTCGGGGTCGGACGCGTCCGCGACGAGACGCAGGGCGCCCTGGCAGACGTCGAAGACCAGATTGCCGAGAAGGAGGACGCCGACCTCCACGCCCAGCGCAACGAGCTCCAGTCCGAGTTGAACCAGGTGAGCGAGCAGATCGACAACTACGAGGCACAGCGCGAGGCCGCCGTCGAGACGCGGGACGACGCCGAGCGCGTCCTCGAAGAACACGAGGAGAAACGCGAGGAACTGGAGTCCCTGGAGGCGGAGATTGCCGATCTCCGGGCGGCCATCGAGACGACCGAGCGCGAGCGCGAGGACCTCGCCGAGGAGATTCAGGAGCTCGAGGACGAGCGCGAGGATCGCCGCGCCGAGCGCGACGACCACCTCGCCGGGACCGACCTCGACGCCGCGGACCCTGCGGCCATCGAGGCGCGTCGCGAGGAACTGGCCGACGAGCGCGAGGACACCAGGGAGGCCATCACCGAACTGAGCGTCGAAAAGCAAGAGCACGAGAGCGAGGCCGCGTCCCTCCGCGAGGACGCCGCCGACCTGGAAGACCGGGCCGACGCCAAGCGCGAGGAGGCCGACGACCTGGCCGAGGCCATCGCGGATGACCGCGAGTCCCTGGACGCCAAGCGCGAGGAGCTCGCCGACCTGGAGGCGGAGATCGCGGAGCGCCGCGCCACGTTCGAGGACGCGCCGATCGCGGTCGACGAGGCGCACGACCACCACGACGCGGCCAGCGAGGCCGTCTCGGAACAGCGCGAGACCGTCGCAGAGCTCCGCTCGACGGTCGAGAGCGAGCAGGAGGCACTCGCGGAGGCGCGTGCGCTCCGCGACGCGGGCAAGTGCCCCGAGTGCGGCCAGGACGTCGACGGATCGCCCCACGTCGACACCATCGAGGACGACGAGGCGCGACTCGCAGACCTGGAGGCGGACCTCGACGCGGCGGAGGCGGACCTCGAAGCGTGTCAGGAGCGGGCGGAGCGCGCGGCGGACCTGGCGTCGGTCGCCGACGAGATCCAGCGCCTCTCGGACCGCCGCGACAGTGTCCAGCAGCTCGTCGAGGAGCGCGAGCGCGGCCTCACCGAGCGCGAGGAGCGCGTCGAGCGCCTGCGATCCGAGGCAGCGGACCTGTCGGACCAGGCCGAGGCGGAACGGGCGGCCGCGGCGGAGGCGGCCGACGCCGCCGAGGACGTCCGGTCGTCGATCGCCGAGCGAAACCGCGAGCAGGCCGACCTCACCGATCGCATCGAGCGCCTGGAGACCCTCGCAGCGGCGGTCGAACGCCTGGACGAGATCGAGGAGGGGGTCGACCGCCGGCGCGACCGGCGGGCCGAGAAGGCCGAGACCAACGACGAGCGGCGGGAGCGACTCGCCGACCGCCGTGAGCGTGCCGACGAACTGCGGGACGCGGTCGACGAGTCACAGGTGGAGAGCGCCCGCGAGGAGAGAGACCGTGCCGAGGAGTACATCGCCGAGGTGGACGAGACGCTCGCCGACCTCGGCGAGCGGCGAGACGACCTCACGAGCCGGATCGGGGCCGTCGAGAACGAGATCGAGGCCCTCGAGGAACTCCGGGAGCGGCGGGACGACCTCTCGGAGACGGTCGCGAACCTCGACTCCCTGTACGACGAGGCCGAGGAGCTCCAGTCACTCTACGGGACGCTCCGGGCCGAACTCCGGCGGCAAAACGTCGAGACGCTGGAGCGGCTGGTCAACGAGACCTTCGACCTGGTCTACGAGAACGACGCCTACTCGCACATCGAACTGGACGGCGACTACCACCTGACCGTCTACCAGAAGGACGGCGAGGCCCTGGATCCAGAACAGCTCTCCGGCGGCGAGCGAGCGCTGTTCAACCTCAGCCTGCGCTGTGGCATCTACCGCCTCCTCGCCGAGGGGATCGAGGGCGCCGCCCCGATGCCGCCGCTGATCCTGGACGAGCCGACCGTCTTCCTCGACTCCGGGCACGTCTCCCAGCTGGTCGAACTCATCGGGGCGATGTACGACATCGGCGTCGAGCAGATCCTCGTCGTCAGCCACGACGAGGAACTCGTGGGCGCTGCGGACGACCTGGTGACCGTCCGAACCGACGCCACGTCGAACCGGTCGACCGTCGAGCGCGTCCAGGACGCCGACGCGGGACTGGTCCTCGAGGCCGGGGACTGACTACGTGTCCGCGAACAGCGCCGCCGTCCGCTCCGTCGTCTCGTAGCCACGCTCGCCGACGACGGTCGTCTCCGCCACCAGCCCGGCGGCCCTGAACTCCGCGAGGAGGCCGTGGAGGTCGCTCTCGCAGAGGTCGACGGCCGCGAGGAGGTCTCTGACGCCGACGGGCTGCCGGCGGTGGATCTCCACGAGCAGGCCGACGGCGCGCTCGCTCGGACGTGCGAGGCGGTCGCGGACGGCGTCGGGCGCGCCGCGCGCCGCCGTCTCCAGGGGCGACTCCCCGTCGACGACCGTCAGGGCCGCGGCGGGACGGTGGGTCGTCTCGCCGGTCGCCGGATCGCGGACGAGCCACGACTCGTCGGACTGTTTGAGGAGCAGGTAGCGGCGACCGGCCTCGTCCGCGACGGTTCGCATCGCCGGCTCTAGGTCGGGACGACGGTTAGCCGTTGTCCTCCTCGGGGGCGTCCGTCCCGACGAGTTCACCGACCTCCTCGCGAGCCTCGCGGTAGCGGTAGTAGCCGTAGACGGAGAGGACGAGGCCGACGAGGAGGACCTGGGTCCCCAGCGTCGGGTCGGTCCCGAAGGCGATCAGCATGACGCCCACGGCGACGGCGACGAGCGCGACGTTGAACAGCACGACGAGGCGCCAGAACAGCAGCCGCAATTTCGGGGGGGCGTTGGCCGCCTGGCCGGCGGTGTCGGGGATCGACGGGCCGATGTCGCCCGCCCCGGGCTCCTCGGGTTCCTCGTACTTGCCGACGGCGTCGAACTGCTTGCCGTCGGCAGTCGGCTCCTCGTCCTCGTCGTCGAACACGGGCGGGCTTCGACCGGTGACCTCAAAGGGGATTCGGTCCGGGGGTAACTCCGCGTCACCGGGCCGCACGGCCAGCGCCGATCGGCAGAACACGCGCCGGACCACGGGGGTTTTTGTCGGCCCCTGCGTAGGGTGGCAGCAACATGGGTCAGGCCGATCTGGGGTCCTTCGGGGACGACGACGCCGACGCGGCACGCCCGGTCAGCGAGGAGGCCGCGGCCGTCGCCGGCAACGGCGGCGGGGGCGCGGAGTTCGTCGACACGACCGAGCAGCGGTTCCCGTCGGTCGAGGAGTCGGTCGAAGTGGCCGTCACCCAGGTCAACTACACCGTCGAGGGGAGCGGCGACGACGAACACCCGGTCATCCACGTCTTCGGCCGAACCGCCGACGGCGAGGCGAAACACGCCCGCGTCTACGACTTCCGCCCGTACTTCTACGCGCCAGTCGACAGCGTCTCGCCGGACGAACTGCGGACGTACGACGGCATCACGGGGTGGCAGAAGAGCGACGCGGACGGCGACCCCTACGAGTCCATCCGGGGCGAACGGCTCTGGAAGATCTTCGGCCGGACGCCGCGGGACGTCGGCCAGGTCAGGGACGCATTCGATCACTACGAGGCCGACATCCTGTTCCCGAACCGGTTCCTGATCGACAAGGACCTGACCAGCGGGGTCCGCCTGCCGGCCCGAGAAACCGACGACGGCAGCCTCCGCGTCCACGAGTCCGAGGTGGAACCGACGGACGTGCAGGCCGACCCGCGGGTGAGCGTCTTCGACATCGAGGTCGACGACCGCCAGGGCTTCCCGGAAGACGGCGAGGAGGAGGTCGTCTGCATCGCCTCCCACGACTCCTATCGCGACGAGTACGTCCTCTGGCTGTCCGACGCCGGGGAGGGCGTCGATCCGCCGGCCGCACTCGACGACTACGAGCCGATCCGGGACGACGGGGAGGGTGATCTGGACGTCGACGTCCGGGTATTCGACAGGGAAGATCGCATGCTCGCGGCCTTCCTCGACTACATGGACGAGACGGACCCCGACATCCTGACCGGGTGGAACTTCGACGACTTCGACGCGCCGTACCTGCTCGACCGTCTGAAGGTGGTGAATCCGACGAGCGACGAGGACCTCGACCCGGACCGCCTCTCGCGGGTCGACGAGGTCTGGCGCAGCGACTGGCAGGGGCCGAACGTCAAGGGCCGCGTCGTCTTCGACCTGCTCTACGCGTACCAGCGGACGCAGTTCACCGAACTGGAGTCCTACCGCCTCGACGCCGTCGGCGAGCGGGAACTCGGCGTCGGGAAGGAGCGCTACCCCGGCGACATCGGCGACCTCTGGGAGGACGACCCCGAGCGCCTGCTGGAGTACAACCTCCGGGACGTGGAGCTCTGCGTCGAACTGGACCGCGAGCAGGACATCGTGACCTTCTGGGACGAGGTCCGCACCTTCGTCGGCTGCAAGCTGGAGGACGCGACGACGCCCGGCGACGCCGTCGACATGTACGTCCTCCACAAGCTCCACGACCACTTCGTCCTGCCGTCGAAGGGCCAGCAGGCCGGCGAGGACTACGAAGGCGGGGCGGTCTTCGACCCCATCACGGGCGTCCGGGACATGGTGGCCGTCCTCGACCTGAAGAGTCTCTACCCGATGTGCATGGTCACAATCAACGCGTCGCCGGAAACCAAGGTCGACCCCCAGGGCTATGACGGCGACACCTACGTCGCGCCCAACGGGACCCACTTCCGGAAGGAGCCGGACGGCGTCATCCGGGAGATGGTCGACGAACTCCTGACCGAGCGCGAGCAGAAGAAGGCCCTGCGCGACGAGAACGCTCCCGACAGTCCCGACTACGGGCGCTTCGACCGCCAGCAGCAGGCAGTCAAGGTCATCATGAACTCGCTCTACGGCGTGCTGGGCTGGGACCGCTTCCGCCTGTACGACCGGGAGATGGGCGCGGCCGTGACGGCGACGGGGCGGGACGTCATCGACTACACGGCGTCGGTCACGAGCGACATGGGCTACGAGGTCATCTACGGGGACACGGACTCGGTCATGCTGGAGATCGGTGCCGACGTGGAGACCGAGGAGGCCATCGACGTGGCCTTCGACCTGGAGGAGCGCATCAACGACGCCTACGACGAGTTCGCGGCCGAGGATCTGAACGTCGACCGCGACGCCGGCGAGGACCACCGCTTCCAGATCGAGTTCGAGAAGCTCTACCGGCGGTTCTTCCAGGCGGGCAAGAAGAAGCGCTACGCCGGCCACATCGTCTGGAAGGAGGGGAAGGACGTCGACGACATCGACATTACGGGCTTCGAGTACCAGCGCTCGGACATCGCGCCCATCACCAAGCGCGTCCAGAAGGAGGTCATCGAGCGCATCGTCACCGGTGAGGACGCAGAGGCCGTCGCGGAGTACGTCCACGAGGTGATCGCGGACTACCAGGCCGGCAACGTCAGCCTCGACGACGTGGCCATCCCGGGGGGCATCGGCAAGCGCCTGGACAACTACGACACCGACACGGCCCACGTGCGCGGCGCGAAGTACGCGAACCTCCTGCTCGGGACCAACTTCCAGCGCGGCTCGAAGCCAAAGCGCCTGTACCTGAAGCGGGTCCACTCGGACTTCTTCGAGCGCATCGAGGCGGAGCGCGGCCTGGACCCCGCCGAGGACCCGCTCTACAAGGAGTTCCGCCGCGACCCAGACGTGATCTGTTTCGAGTACGCAGACCAGGTGCCCCCGGAGTTCGAGGTCGACTGGGAGAAGATGCTCGACAAGACGCTCAAGGGCCCTATCGCCCGCATCCTCGAGGCGCTGGACGTCTCCTGGGAGGAGGTCAAGTCCGGCCAGGAGCAGACCGGCCTCGGCCAGTACATGTGATCAGGTCACCCCGCCAGCGTCCGGATGTGTTCCCTCCGTGCCGGATCCGGGGCGGGGAACACAGAAACCCGGGAGTACGTGAAGGGCAACCTTGAAATAAAAATCGCCTGAAGTTCGGGTGACGCACATGCAGCAGCCCTCCAGACGGTCCCTGCTCGTGAGCACCGCCGGCGCCCTCACCCTGGGCACCGCCGGCTGTCTCGGGCAGGCCGCACCCGCCGACGAACCACGAAACGCCACCAGCGACAGGAACGACGAGACGAGCGTGCCACAGGGCCTCCAGGACGCCCTCGAGTACGTCTACCGCCCGGACGGCGACGGGGGTATCGTCGTCCGCATCACCCGGCACGAGCCCGACGCGTCGAGCGAGCGCATGGGCCTCCACCCGACGCTGACCGACGTCGGCGACCCGTCGTGGGTCGTCTACGTCAGCAGCCAGCCCTCGTCCACGGCCCAGAGTGGCCTCGTCGCCCGCGGGAACTTCGAGACACCTAGCGACACCGACCGCTACGCCCCCGACGGGAGTCGGGCGGGTTTCGACCGGTTCCGGCTCGATCGCGGCGAGGAGAACGACGATCGCGTCCTCGCGACGGACGGCGAGACGCTCCTCATGGGCTCGCCGGACTGGGTCGCCTCGACCCTCGACCACCACGAGGCCGGTGACGAAACCTTCGTCGAGGAGACGGACGGGGTCCGTCGCCTCCTCTCGACCCTCGAATTCGCCGGCCAGACGGTCGTCGTGGACGACGACGAGATCATCCGGGAGCCCTTCTCGGAGCAGGACGTCGACGCGTCGGCCCTCCCCGCTCTACTCGCGGTCGACTACCGCCGGACGGACGAACAGGTCTCCTACACGATCGCCGGCTGGTACGAGGAACCGCCGGATTCGGCGAACGTCGACGCGCTGGAGACCTTCCTCTCCACGCAGCTCTCGATGGAGAGCCCGACCGTCGAGGTCCACGAGGAGTCCCAGGTCGCCATCGCCCGGGGGACGCGCGACTACACCCCGCCGGAGGAACGGCCCGAGACCGCCGGGGTCCCGCGGTTCCACGAGTACGACGCGTCGACCGGCGAGGTACTCCTGCGGTTCGAACGGGGAGACCAGCTTCCCGTCGACCGCTACGAACTGGAGATCGACGGCGAGGTCTACAGCGGGGACTGGGCTCGCGGCCAGGACCGCATCGGCGGGGGCGACGTGATCGCCATCGACGCCGACGCTATCGAACCCGGTGACGACATCTCCATATCTTACGAGTCGCCCGACGGGAGCTACAGTAGTGGCACCGGCTCGACGGCCCTCCGCCGGCTCCCGTTCGTGGTCGACTACGATCCCGACGCGGGGACGGCGACGATCACGTACGAGGAGGGGCCGCCCCTTCCCGCCGACCGCCTCGCCGTCGCGGTCGGCGACGGCGGCCCGGTAGAGCGGCCCTGGACCGGCGAGGTGACCGAAGGCGACGCGGTCACGGTTGGGGACCTCCCGCTGGACGCTCACCTGGAGATCCGGTACGAGCGGACGGACGGCGAGACCGTCAGAGTTGGCGGCGCTGGGCTGACGCCCCCCGGCGAATTCGCGTTCGACTACGACGGCGAGGCCGAGACGCTACGGATCACGTACCCCGACCGCGACGGCGATTCGAGGAGTGGTCGCCCGGGCGGCCACCGGCCGCGCCCGGAACAAGAACCGCTCCCTGCCGACCGCTACGAGATTCGCGTGGACGGCGAACCGGCGTCGACGCAGTGGGCCGACCGCACAACACAGATCGCCCCGGGCGACTCGCTCCGAATCGAGGGCGTTCCCGTCGGGACGACAGTCGCGGTCACCTGGGTCAGCGAGTCCGGCGAGCGCCACGAGGTCGACGGGACGTTCACCAGACCGTCCGTCGACCTGGCGTTCAGCTACGACGCCGAGAGCGACGAACTGACGGTTCGCCACGCCGGCGGCCAGTCCGTGGATCCCTCGCACCTCGCCGTTCGGTTCCACCATCCCGAGGACCGCACCGTCGAGTTCACCGTCGACGGGTCGTTCTCGGCGGGTACGGAGTTCGTCGTCGAGGACGTGCCCGAGGACGCCTTCGGTGTCGTCGAGTACGACGAGCACTACATCGAACGGGTCCACGTCCAGGAAGTCGTCGCAGAGGGCTGAGTGTCGGCGCGACTGACACAGCTTTTTTCGCCGCACTCCAGGCCAGAGCCGGTGGCCGACGACTGTGCGGACAGACCCGGCCCAGACCGGGATTTTTGCACGGTGCGAACTATTTTTCGTGTAGAGAAATTCCTCTTGCAAGAGACGGGATCGCGGACGGGGAAATGCGAAACCATTATGCGTCCGCTGGCCCTGGTTTCGGATGACCTAATAATGGCAGTACTCGAAATCGACGACCTTCACGCGGACGTCGCCGAGGAGGACGGCGAGACGATCCTGCGTGGGGTCGACCTGGAGGTAGCGAGTGGCGAGATCCACGCCCTCATGGGACCGAACGGGAGCGGGAAGTCCACGCTGGCGAAAGTCATCGCGGGCCACCCGGCCTACGAGGTGACCGGCGGCTCGGTGACCGTCCGACTGGACGGCGACGAGTTCGACGAGGAGGTCCCCGCGGACATGCGCGAGTGGGACCTCCTCGACCTGGAGCCCAACGAGCGTGCCGCGCTCGGCATCTTCCTGGCCTTCCAGTATCCCGCCGAGATCGAGGGCGTCACGATGGTGAACTTCCTGCGGACCGCCCTCAACGCGAAGCTCGAGGAGCGCGACGAACTCTTCGAGGACGACGAGGAGGCCGAGGCCGAGGAAGACGACGAGGACGAGGGCTACGAGACCTCCCCGATGGAGGGCCCCGCGGACGAGGGCGAGGTTGGCGTCGCCGAGTTCCAGGAACTCCTCCAGGAGAAGATGGAGCAACTGGACATGGACGAGTCCTTCGCGAACCGCTACCTCAACGCCGGGTTCTCCGGCGGCGAGAAGAAACAGAACGAGGTCCTCCAGGCCGCCATCCTCGAGCCGGAGATCGCCGTGCTCGACGAGATCGACTCCGGCCTGGACATCGACCGCCTGCAGGACGTCTCCAACGGCATCAACTCCCTGCGCGACGACCAGGGCGCCGGCATCCTGCAGATCACCCACTACCAGCGGATCCTCGACTACGTCGAGCCCGACTACGTCCACGTCATGCTGGACGGCAAGATCGCCAAGAGCGGCGAGGCCGACCTGGCCGAGAAGCTCGAGGACGAGGGCTACGACTGGGTCCGCGAGGACGTCTACGAGGCAGCCTAATCCATGAGTTCAGACCAGGACCACCTCAAGGAGACCGACACCGAGGAACGGTTCGAGTTCAAGAAAGAGGAGAAGTCGGCGTTCGACACCGGGACGGGCCTGACCGAGGAGACCATCCACGCGATCTCCGACGACAAGGACGAGCCCGACTGGATGCGCGAGCGTCGCCTGCGCGCGCTCGAACACTGGCAGGAGATGCCGATGCCGACGGACTGGCCCGGCCAGCCCGACCTCTCCGAGGTCGACATCGACGAGATCGTCCCCTACATCCGCCCGGACATCGAGACCCGCGGCGGCGCGGAGTCCTGGGAGGACCTCCCCGAGGAGATCCAGGACACCTTCGACAAGCTGGGCATCCCCGAGGCCGAGAAGAACGCCCTCTCGGGCGTCGGCGCCCAGTACGAGTCCGAGATCGTCTACCAGAACATGCAGGAGCGCTGGGAGGAGAAGGGCGTCATCTTCTGTGACATGGACAAGGCCGTCCAGGAGCACGAAGAGCTCGTCCGCGAGCACTTCATGACGAAGAACGTTCCCCCGAGCGACAACAAGTTCGCCGCGCTCCACGGCGCCGTCTGGTCGGGCGGCTCGTTCGTCTACGTCCCCGAGGACACGACCGTCGAGATGCCCGTCCAGGCGTACTTCCGGATGAACTCGGAAGGGATGGGCCAGTTCGAGCACACGCTCATCATCGCCGAGGAGAACTCCGAGGTGCACTACATCGAGGGCTGTTCCGCCCCGAAGTACTCGGCGTTCAACCTCCACTCCGGCGGCGTCGAGGTCTTCGTCGGGGAGAACGCCCACGTCCAGTACTCGACCGTCCAGAACTGGTCGAAGAACACCTACAACCTCAACACCAAGCGCGCCATCGTCGAGGCCGACGGCACGATGGAGTGGGTCTCGGGCTCGATGGGCTCGAAGGCCACGATGCTGTACCCGGCGACCATCCTCAAGGGCCCGGGTGCGACGGACAACCACATCACCATCGCCTTCGCGGGCGAGGGCCAGAACATCGACACCGGCGCGAAGGTCTACCACAACGCGCCCGACACGAAGTCGACCATCGAGTCGAAGTCCATCTCCAAGGACGGCGGCCGCACCAACTACCGCGGCCTCGTCCACATCGCCGACGGCGCCGAGGACTCGAAGACCAACGTCGAGTGTGACGCACTGATGTTCGACAACGACTCCACGTCGGACACCATGCCGTACATGGAGATCCAGGAGAGTCAGGTCGACGTCGCCCACGAGGCGACCGTCGGCAAGATCGGCGACGAGGACGTCTTCTACCTCCAGAGCCGGGGCCTGGACGACGACGACGCCAAGCAGATGATCGTCGCCGGCTTCATCGAGCCGATCACCGAGGAACTGCCGATCGAGTACGCCGTCGAACTCAACCGGCTGATCGAACTCGAGATGGAGGGCAGCCTGGGGTAACCCCCGGAGTGACCATGAGTACGCAGGTACACGCGAACCTGACGGAGGCGCAGGTCGAGGAGATCAGCGCCGACCTGGACGAACCGGACTGGCTGCTGGAGACCCGTCTGGCGGCCCTCGACGCGCTCGGGGACCTCGACATGCCCGAGGTCATCCGGACGCCGGGCCGCGACTGGACGAACCTCGACGCGCTCGACTACGAGGCGCTCGTCGACCCGCTCGACCGCGCTCAGGAGAAGGACCGCGTCGACGCGGAGGGCGTCGACGTGCTGGACTGGGCCACCGCGCTCGACGAGCACGGCGACCTGATCGAGGAGCACTTCGGCAGCGTCGTCGACCCGCAGCGCAACTACCTCACCGCGCTGTCGACGGCGCTGTTCTCCGCCGGGACTGTCGTCTACGTCCCCGCTGGCGTCGACGCCGAGGACGTGAAGATCCGGACTCGGATGAACAGCCGGTCGCTGTTCAACTACACCCTGGTCGTGACCGAGGAGTCCGCCAGCGTGACGATTCTGGAGCGCCAGAGCGTCGGTGACGACGCGAAGGCCGTCGAGGACGGGCGCTACTACAGCGGCGTCGTCGAGGCCATCGCGGGCGAGAACGCCCGCATCCAGTACGGTGCGCTGCAGAACCTCTCCGAGGAGACCTACAACTACCAGGTCAAGCGCGGCCACGCCGGCACCTACGGCACCGTCGACTGGATCGACGGGAACATCGGTTCGCGCCTGACGAAGACGTCCGTCGAGACGCGCCTGCTGGGCGACGGGTCGGAGTCGAAGATCGTCGGCGCCTTCTTCGGCCACGGCGACCAGCACTTCGACCTCGGCAGCCGCGTCTGGCACGAGGCAGAGCACACCACGGCCGACCTCGTGACCCGCGGCGTCCTCGACGAGCGCGCTCGCTCGGTCTACGAGGGCGTCCAGGACGTCGGCAGCGTGGCGTGGGACACCAACTCCTACCAGCGCGAGAACACCCTGATGCTCAGCGACGACAGCGAGGCCGACGCCTCGCCGAAGCTGATCATCAACAACCACGACACCGAGGCCAGCCACTCCGCGACGGTCGGACAGGTCGACGCCGAGGACCTGTTCTACATGACCCAGCGGGGCGTCCCGCCGCGCCTGGCCCGGAACATGCTCGTGGAGGGCTTCTTCGTGCCGGTGCTGGAGGAGGTCGCCGTCGACGAACTGCGCGACGACCTCCAGGACGAGATCGCCGCCCGCCTCCGGACCTGAGCGGACAGAGCCGGGTCCGGTCCGTTTTTTCGCAACTCGGACCGCTAGTCCTGCCGCTCGCGCTCTCGCAGCGCCACCCGCCGGATCTTCCCCGACGACGTCATCGGCAGGTCGTCGACGAACTCGATCTCGCGGGGGTACTCGTACTCGGCCAGGCGGTCCCGCGCGAGGGCGCGCAAGTCCTCGCGCAGGGCGTCGTCGCCAGTCTCGCCCGCGGCGAGCGTGACGACCGCCTTGATGACCTCGCCGCGGGTCTCGTCGGGGACGCCAATCACGCCGACCTGCTCGATTGCCGGGTGTTCGAGGAGCGCCTCCTCGACCTCCATCGGGCCGACGCGGTAGCCGCTCGTGATGATGACGTCGTCGGCCCGGGCCTCGAACCACAGGTACCCGTCCGCGTCCTGCCGGCCGAGGTCGTCCGTGAGGTACCACTCCCCGTGGCGCTTCGCGGCTGTGGCCTCCGGACGGTTCCAGTACTCGGTGAAGAAGACGCGGTCGTCGTGGGGCCGGACGGCGATCTCGCCGACCGCGCCGGTCGGGAGGTCCTCGCCCGTCTCGGGGTCGCGGATGCTCACGTCGTAGCCCGGGAGCGGCTTGCCCATGCTACCGGCCCGGACGGGAAACCACCGGGAGGCGTTGGCCACGACGAGGTTGAGTTCCGTCTGGCCGTAGTACTCGTTGACGGCGAGGTCGTCGAACGTCTCGTCGGCCCAGTCGAGGATCTCCGCGGTCAGGGGTTCGCCCGCGGCCGCGATCGTCTGCAGTGAGAGGTCGTCGGCGTCGACGTCCGCGGTCATCAGCATCCGGAGCGCGGTCGGGGGGATCAGGGCCTGGGTGACGTCGTAGTCCGCCAGGACGGCGAGACCCGCCTCGGGGTCGAACCCCTGCATCGGGGCCGCGACGACCGTCCCGCCGTAGTGCCAGGTCCCAAGCAAAAGCGCGCCGAGGGCCGACCCCCACGCCCAGTCCGCGGGCGTCCAGGTGACCGCCCCGTGGCCGAGTTCGCCGTCGAAGAAGTTGTAGGCGGCCGCCGCGCGACCCGCCCAGAGCGCGTGACTGTGCCGGACGCCCTTCGGCGGGCCCGTCGACCCGGAAGTGTACATGATCGCCGTGTCCGTCGTGGGGGTCGAGGCGTACGGGTCGTAGTCCGGGTCCCCGTCGGCGACGAAGGACTCGTAGGGCACGACGGTGCAGTTGAATGCGCTCGCGTCCGGGAATGCGCCGTCGCGCTCGCCGTCGTAGAAGGGGCGGTCGTCGAGGGCGACGGCCAGGTCGAGGGCCGGGCACTCGTGGGTCGCGGCGGCGAGCGGGTCGGCGACGGCCGGGTCGAAGACCACGACGCGCACGTCGGCGTCCGACAGGCGGTAGGCGAGGGCGTCCTCGCCGAACAGCGTCGTCAGCGGGACGGTCAGGGCACCGGCCTTCCAGCAGGCGGTGTGGGTGACGGGCGTCTCCGGACGCTGTGGTGCGACCACGCCGACGCGGTCGCCCGGGTCGATCCCGTGGGCGTCGAGTGCGTCCGCGAGGCGGTCCGACGCCTCGTCGACGTCGCGGTAGGTGAGCGTCTCGTCCGTCGCCGCGTCGATCAGGGCTGTTCGATCGGCCGGGCTGGGCGACTCGTGCTTGCGGAGGCAGTCGACTGCCGGGTTGTAGTCGTCGGGGAACGACCACTCGAAGCCGGACCGGGCGGCCTCGTACGTCTCGAAGTCCGGCATCGCGTGCCAGGGCATACAGGCGGATGTTCCGGCGCTCCCTTCCGTGTTCGGATCGTCCGGTCTCGCTCGGCGTCAGGTGCCCGGGGAGGCACGGCGGACGGCCGCCTCGGTAGTCTCTGGAGCGCTCCCCGGCCCTCAGGACCGCTACGGACCCGAATCCCGGGGAAGGCTTTTATTCGGTCCGGCGCAACCCGAGGCCATGAGCCCCGACCGGGCCGTCCTCCGGCGCGCCATCGAGCGCGGCGAGCGCGAGGGCGGCAGCGTCGAGTTCAAAGAGCGGCTCACCAAGGACCTCCACCTCGCCGACGGGCGCCTCGAGAGCCTCGCGGCACAGCTTCGCCACCGCGTCCTCTCCGGCGACGGCGAGGCGACCTACGTGGTCGGCGTCACCGACGACGGGGGCATCGCCGGCATCGAGCCCGACGCCTTCTCCGAGACGATGGACGTCCTGTCGCTGCTCGCAGAGGAAGCCGGCGCGCACATCGACGAGGTCGAGACGTGGGGCGTCGGCGAGGGCGACGAGACCGGCCAGTCCGAGGGGCTGGTCGGCGTCGCGACGGTCCGCGAGGGTGCGGTCATGGAGGACGACGAGCACATCGTGGTCGGGACGGCGGGCCACGTCGACCACGGCAAGTCGACCCTGGTCGGCTCACTCGTCACCGGCCAGGCCGACGACGGCGAAGGCGGCACCCGGGGCTTCCTCGACGTCCAGCCCCACGAGATCGAGCGGGGCCTCTCGGCGGACCTCTCGTACGGCGTCTACGGCTTCGACGAGGACGGTCCGGTCCGGATGTCCAACCCCCACCGGAAGGGCGACCGGGCGCGGATCGTCGAGGAGGCCGACCGCCTCGTCTCGTTCGTCGACACCGTCGGCCACGAGCCCTGGCTCCGGACGACGATCCGCGGGCTCGTCGGCCAGAAGCTCGACTACGGCCTCCTCACCGTGGCGGCCGACGACGGCCCGACGAAGACGACGCGCGAGCACCTCGGCATCCTGCTCGCGACCGAACTCCCGACCATCGTCGCCATCACGAAGGCCGACCTGGTGAGCGACGAGCGCGTCGCCGAGGTCGAACGCGAGGTCGAGGCGGCCCTGCGCGAGGTCGAGAAGACGCCGCTCCGGGTGGATCGCCACGGGGTCGACGCCGCCGTCGAGGAGATCAGCGACACCGTGGTTCCGGTCGTGACGACCAGCGCCGTCACCGAGGACGGCCTCGACGTCCTCGACGAACTGTTCCACCGGCTGCCAAAGACCGAGAGCGCGACCGCGAACGAGCAGTTCCGGATGTACGTCGACCGGACCTACAACGTCACGGGCGTCGGCGCCGTGGCCTCGGGGACGATCAAGTCGGGGACCGTCGAGGCCGGCGACGAACTCCTGCTCGGGCCGATGCAGGACGGCAGCTTCCGCGAGGTCGAGGTCCGGTCCATCGAGATGCACTACCACCGCGTGGACGAGGCGCGCGCCGGCCGCATCGTCGGCATCGCCCTCAAGGGCGTCCGCGAGCCCGACGTCGAGCGCGGGATGGTCCTCCTGCCCCGGGAGGCAGACCCGACGCCGGTCCGGGAGTTCGAGGCCGAGGTCATGGTCCTCAACCACCCGACGCGGATCGACGACGGCTACGAGCCGGTCGTCCACGTCGAGACCGTCAGTGAGGCCGCGGCCTTCCACCCCGAGGACGGCCAGTTGCTGCCGGGCGACCGTGGCGAGACCAGCATCCGCTTCAAGTTCCGCTCCTACCTGGTCGAGGAGGGCCAGCGGTTCGTCTTCCGCGAGGGCCAGAGCAAGGGCGTCGGGACCGTGACCGACGTCACGCCGGCGGAGTGACGCGCGGAGGCCGCCATGACGCGAGTCCTGCTCACTGGTGCGACCGGGATGCTCGGCCAGGAACTACTGCCTCGGCTCCAGGACGCGGGAAACGAGGTTCGCGCGACGAGCCGGGAGCCACCAGGCGACGCGGCGGCCGACGAGTGGGCCGCGCTGGACCTCGCGTCGGGCACCGGAGTCGAGACCGCTATCGACGGTGTCGACGTGGTCGTCCACGCGGCCAGTGACGCCCGGGGCGACTCGGAGGATGTCGACGTCCGCGGCACCGAACGCCTCCTCGACGCCGCCGCAACCGCCGGCGTGTCCAACTTCGTCTACGTCTCCATCGTCGGCATCGAGGACGTCCCCTACAGCTACTACCAGCACAAGCTGGCCGCGGAGGACCGAATCCAGAGGAGCGCGGTCCCCGCGACCATCGTCCGCGCGACCCAGTTCCACGGCTTCGTCGACCTGCTGCTCGGGTTGGTCGCCCGACTCCCGCTCTGGCCGCTCCCGACGGACTTCCGGATCCAGCCGGTCGACGAGGGCGAGGTCGCAGACGCCGTCGTCGGCCACGCGACCGAGGAGCCTGCGGGGCGAGTGTCGGCGGTCGGCGGCCCCGCGGTCAGGTCGGTGCGCGACCTGGCGACGGCGTATCGCGAAGCGCGTGGCCTCAGACGGCCAATCGTCCGGCTTCCACTCCCGGGACAGTCCGCCGCCGCGGCTCGTGCCGGGGCGCTCACCTGTCCGGACCGCGCCGTCGGGACGCGCACCTTCGAGGACTGGCTAGAGGAGCGTTACTGAGGCGTCTCCGCGGCGAGGCGGTAGCGGTCGCCGTCACGCGCTGCGAGGCCGACGACCACGAACCAGTCGAGCAGGTGTGCGATCCGCTCGCGCCACTCCGCCTCCCAGTCGACCGACCGACTGCGCTCCCAGCGAGGGACCGTCTCGCGAATCGCCTCGAAGGCCGCCTCGGGCGTCAGCAGCCCGTCGGCTGCGAGGGCGTCCCGGAGCTCGCGTGCGGGGAAGACCCCGGCGAGCAGTCGATCCGCGAGTTCGGCCGCGTCCGGATCCCCGCGCACGCGGTGAAAGCCCCGGTCAGTCTCGCTGGCGAGACCGAGGGCCTGACAGAAGGTCAGCCACTCGCGTGCGGCGTCGCGAGAGGGGACGTCGGTCCGGTCGCGGATCCGGGTACAGCAGTCCTCGACGCTGCCGGGGACCAGGGGGAGGGCGTCCCTGACGGCGACGAGTGCCGCGCGGTCCCGCGCGGGCGGGACGACCTTGTAGCGGACCACGGCCTACCCACCGAAGCTCTCGGCCAGGAGGTCCTCGTGGACGCCGCCGACGACGTGGGTGTCCCCGCCGACCACGTCGACGGTCACCTGCGCCGGTGCGAAGACTTCGACCGGAAGCGAGCCCACGTCCCAGTCTACGGCGTCGAAGACGTCGGCGAAGGGCTCGCCGTACTCGTCGGCGGCCGTCGAAGGGATCTCGTCGAACCGGTCGAATGGTTCCTCGACGACGAGGTGGACGCGGCCGCCGTACGCGACGGCGTCGTTCGTCCGCGCCATCGCGCCGGCCTCGCTCGCGGCGACGGGCGCCACGGGTGCGCTCCCCGTGGCCGAGAGGACATCCAGCGGGTCGTAGCCCAGTTCCGCGAGACGGTAGGTGGCGAGTTCAGCGGCGCGGGCGGCGCCGGTGACGCTCCCCGTGATCGACGCCGTCGCGTAGCTCGGCAGGAAGACGCCGCTCTCCGGGACGCCCGCCCGCTCTGCGACCTGCGCCGCGACCGCGCCGCCCGGCAGCGTCTCGCTCTCGACGGCGAGGACGGCGAAGTCGAACTCGTCGCGGTATCCCACCCGGTCGAAGACGTCCTCCGCCGCGACGAGGGCGCGCGCCGGGCCGCTTCCCAGTCCCTCGAAGCCGTCCGGCGTGCTCAGTTCCCACCCGGCCTTCTGCCCGCAGAGCAGGGCGAGGGCGGGCTGGTCCGTCGACAGCTCGACGTGGGTCCGCGGGGCGCCGGCGACCGACTCGACCGACGTGCCGACGGTGGCCAGGCCCGCGGTCTGGATCTCCGTCAGGAGGAGGCCAGCCTCGAGGCCGCCAGGGCGGTCGACGCCGAAGTCGATGACGGCCGCGTCGCCGTCCAGCGGGTGGACGTCGAGCGCGAGCTCGTCGGCGAAGTCGATGGCCTCGTCGACGAGTTCCGTCGCCATCCGATTCAGACTCTCCATGCTGGCGGGTTCGGCGGCCATCCCTTACAAACTCTCGGACTGTCGCTGTGGATCGGATGCTGTGCGCTGCGTTCCCGCAAACGGCCCGGACAGGCGTGACAGCTCCCGGACGGTCGACCTGCCGTGCTCGCTGCGGTCGTCACTAAGGCCAGCCGATCGCACTCCCAGCCGCGTGGCCTTTCGGGTGGGCGCCGCTCAGTCCCGGCCGCCCTGCGCATCGCGCCCCAGCTCTCGCTCGACGGCGCGAACCTTCTCGGCGGCGGGGTCGGTGCTGGTCCGCTTGTCGTCGATCTTCAGGACCGTCGAGACGCGGTCGGCGTCGACCGCGTCGTGGGCAGCCCTCGCCGCAGCGAAGAGTTCCTCGGCGTCGTCGGCCTCGACGATCGTCCCCATCGCCGTCGTCTCGTAGGCCACGTCGAAGTCCGCTAGGGCGTCGACGGCCTTCGCCACCTCGCTCGCCATGCTGCTCTCGATCACTGGCGCCACGGTCAGGAAGCCACTCGCGGTCATGTCCGAGAGTTCGGTCCGGCGGATCCTAATCCTGTGGCCACCAGCACGCAGCGCCGTTTCGACTGTCGATACCGCGCGAACGCCTTTTGAGGAACGGTCCGTGGTACCGAGAGATAGTGACCCGACGTCCAACGACCATGAGCGAGGTGCAGCGCGTCGGCAGTGCAGCGATCGTCAGTGCGCTCGGGATCGCCCTGGCCGTCCCAACCATGGGCCGGCTGCTACTGGGCAGCGACACGCTCGCCGGCCTAGCGCTGGCGGGGCTCGGCACCGTCCTCGCGCTGGTGTTGATCGCCGCGGGACTGCTTCTCGTCCGCGCCGAGTTCGCTCCCGCCTACACGCTCCGAATCGCCGGCTGGGCGCTACTGGGGACTGTCGTCCTCGGCCTGGTGCTCGTCCTCATCGGACTGTCTGGCGTGGCGCTGCCGGTCCACGCGGGCGCGACGCTGCTCTCGGTGAGTGCCTTCGCCCACGTCTTGATCGGCGTCCGCGACGTCCAGCGGATCCGGGCTGAGGACGTCGCCCGCCAGCGCGAGAAGCTGGCCGTCCTCAACCGCCTCGCACGGCACAACCTCCGCCACGAGGCCCAGTTGCTCGTCTTCGCCGCCGAGCGCCTCCCCGACGCCACCGACCGCGAGACGCGCGAGTCGGTCGCCGCCGACGTCGAGACGGTCGCCAGCGACCTGACGGAGATGAACGAGGCACTGGGTCGAAGCCAGGACCTGATTAGCAGCGACGGCGGTCCGACGGTCGTCGACCTGACCGAACTCGTCGAGGAGGCGGTCGCCGACGTGTCCGAGGCACACCCCACAGCGTCCGTCGAGGTGTCGGTCCCGGCGGACTGCCGGGTGATCGCTGGCGAACAACTCCAGCGCGCAGTCACCGAACTGATCGAGAACGCCGTCGTCCACGCCGGCGACGCACCCGACGTCCGCGTCCAGGCCGAGACGACCCGGGGCCGCGTGACGCTTCGGGTCGTCGACGACGGACCCGGTATCCCCGAGGAGGAGCGGGCGGTCGTCACCCGCGAGGCCGACATCGACCAGCTGGCCCACAGCCAGGGACTCGGGCTCTGGTTCGTCAGGTGGGTGATGGACGCCTACGACGGGGAGTTCGGCATCGAGTCGACAGGGGAGGGGACCGAGGTGTCGATCGGGTTGCCGGCGGCGTGAGGGTGGCTCGCCGCCGACGCCCGTCCGACCACCGGAGCGTCGGTCGAGGGTCTCGCTGGCTACGTGGCCAACAGATCTATGCTATTCGATAACATACACCGGAGCACGCTGCCGAGAACTGCGACCGACGGGGTCCCTGGGACGGGAGGTGTGGGACGCGACGATCGGATGCCCCGGCGAGCACCGTCCATCCGAGTCAGCACCAATGAGTCGATCACCCGGCAGATCCGACAGCGAGGGGGTATCGCTCGACCGAGTGTTCCGCTGCCTGAGCAATCCGACGCGTCGTCGAATCCTGACGACGATCGCCGACTGCGAGTCTCTCGAGGACGCAGAGTTCGAGGTTCGCGACTTCGTTCCCCGGAACGTGCCACCGGGACGATTCCGATTGAAACTCTACCATCGTGACCTGCCACGACTGCGAGCGGCGAAGCTCGTTTCCTGGGACCCCGACTCCGGAACGATCACGCCCGGTCCGAACTTCCGGGACGTCGAGCCGCTCATCTCGCTGTTGGGGGCGAATCAGGAACTCCTCCCCGACCGCTGGCCGTGAGCGGTCGTGGCGCCTGCCGGTCGGCGTCACACCGGATTGAGACCGGACGGCACGCTGACAGCCTCGGTCCGTGGGCGGGCGCCGCTGGCCGAGCGGTCCGCGACAGAAGTGCGCTGGCCGAGATTTGAACTCGGGTTAGGACCGTGGCAGGGTCCTGTGATACCACTACACCACCAGCGCGTCGTGCATCAGTGAGTGGGGGCATGGAGGGTAAAAGGGTTCCGAAAGGCACGACGCCAGGGCCCCGACCTCGCGACCTGCCGTGGCGTAAGCCAGCGGTACCCACGGATTCGCCGACGTTACCCTGGCTGAACCGTCGGCGCGTTTTACCGAACCGCCTGCGTCAGTCCATGCCATGGCACTCATGGACCGCATCAAGCACGCCGTCGGGATGGACGACCCCGAGATGACGTACTACTACCACTGCCGGGAGTGCGACACGGAGTTCGACTCCGAGGAGGACAGTCTGGCCGCGGCGGAGTGCCCGAACTGCGGAGCCGAGGGGACCGGACACATCACCCGGATGTAGCGGTCCGTCGGGCGCCGGGCCGAGGCGAGTCGGCCCGACGACGAAGCGCGTGCATTTGGAATCCGGCAAATTGCGCGGCGGAAGTCGCCGAGGACGGCCGCGAACTGCGTGTCACGGCCTGTCACCGGCGTGTCGAAACGGGGACTTTTTAAGTTCGGGATGGAGAGTAATCGGCACAGTCTAGTGGCGCGACGCGGAAGCGTCACGGCATGACAGTCAGCGTACTCGTGCCGGCCTCGCTGACCCGGGAAGCCGAGGACAAACGCGAGGCGACTCGCAAACTCGGGACGGTGGCCCGCGCGGCCACGATCTTCCGGGTCGACCGGGTGACGGTCTTCCCCGACCCAGCGGGCGAAGGGACGCGAGGTGCCGGGTTCGTCGAAACCGTACTGCGGTACGCCGCCACGCCGCCGTACCTCCGAAAGGAGGTCTGGGGCAAGCGGGACGAACTAGAGTACGCGGGCGTCCTGCCGCCGCTCCGCGTGCGTTCACGGACCGGCTCCGGATCCGAGGGTTCGGGGTCGTTAAGACAGGGAATCGTGACCGAGGTCGGAGCTGATGGGCGCGTCCGGGTCAATTGCGGACTGCAACACCCGATCTCCCTCCCCGTTCCAGACGGACTGGACGTCGGGGAAGGGGAGCGCGTCACCGTCAGGGTCTCTTCGCGACGGCCGGTCCGGGCGAAACTCGTCGACGAGCCCCTTCCGGGGTTCGCCGTCGACGCCGCGGACCTCGAGACGGCGCTCGCGCGTGACGACTCGGGATTCACCGTTGCCGCGTCGCGGCACGGCGAGGTCCTGAGCGTCGACCGGCTCGGCCAGCTGGCCGGGCGACTCCGCTCGCAGAGCGGAGAGTCGAGCACCGACGATCCGGCGTTCACGGTCGCGTTCGGCGCACCCGAGCGTGGCCTCCCCGAGATACTGGGGATCGAGCCGGACGCCGTCGCGGACGAGAAGAGCGAGACGGGACGGTTCGACCTCTGGCTGAATACGGTTCCGAACCAGGGCAGCGAGGTGGTACGCACCGAGGAAGCGGTCCTCGCGACCCTCGCCTGCCTGACTCTCTCGGAGTAAGCCAATGCCACAGAAACACAGACCACGCAAAGGCTCGCTGGGCTACGGCCCGCGAACGCGTGCGGTCAGCGAAACGCCGCGGTTCGGTAGCTGGCCGGACGACGACGGGCAGCCGACGCTGCAGGGCTTCGCCGGCTACAAGGCCGGCATGAGCCACGTCGTCATGATCGACGACGAGCCGGACTCGACGACCGAGGGGATGGAACAGACCGTCCCCGTCACCGTCGTCGAGACGCCGCCGATGCGCGTCGTCGCGCTGCGAGCCTACGAGGACACACCCTACGGCCTGCGTCCCCTCACTGAGGTCTGGACCGACGAGTTCCACCCGGAGCTCGAACGGACCGTGACCCCGCCGGAGGACCACGACGCAGACGCCGCAACAGAACAGATTCGCGACGCACTCGAGGCCGGCGACCTGGGCGACCTGCGCGCAATCGCGCACACGGTCCCCGGCGAGGTCGAGGGCGTCCCCAAGAAGGCCCCCGACGTGATGGAGAACCGCATCGGCGGTGGCTCCATCGACGAGCGTCTCGACTTCGGCCTCGAACAGCTCGAGGCCGGCAGCTACGAGGCGACCGACGTCTTCCGCGCCGGCGAGTACGCCGACGTGGCGGGCATCACGACGGGCAAGGGCACCCAGGGCCCCGTCAAGCGCTGGGGCGTCCAGAAACGCAAGGGCAAGCACGCACGCCAAGGCTGGCGGCGCCGGATCGGCAACCTCGGTCCGTGGAACCCCAGCCGCGTCCGGTCGACGGTGCCCCAGCAGGGGCAGACCGGCTACCACCAGCGGACGGAGCTGAACAAGCGCATCGTCTCGCTGGGCGACGGCGACGAGGCCTCCATCGACGGCGGCTTCGTCAACTACGGCGAGGTCGACGGCCCACACGCGCTCGTGAAGGGGTCCCTCCCGGGGCCGTCACAGCGCCTCGTGCGCCTCCGACCCGCAGTGCGTCCGAACGACCAGCCGCGCCTCGACCCCGAGGTGCGCTACGTCTCGACGGCATCGAACCAGGGATAACATGAAGGCAACAGTACGCGACCTGGACGGCGACGACGCGGGGGAGGTAGACCTCCCCGAGGCCTTCGAGGCGCACCCGCGCCCCGACCTCGTCAAGCGAGCCGTGCTCGCCGCCCAGGCCAACCGGAAGCAGGACTACGGCAGCGACGACTACGCCGGCATGCGGACGCCGGCGGAGTCCTTCGGCAGTGGCCGCGGCATGGCCCACGTTCCCCGCGAGGGTGGGCGCGCACGGCGCGTCCCCCAGGCGGTCAGCGGTCGGCGGGCCCACCCGCCGAAGGCCGAGAAGGACCGCTCGCTGTCCATCAACGACAAGGAACGCAAGGCGGCCATCGAGAGCGCCATCGCGGCGACGGCCGACCCCGAGCTCGTCAGCGAGCGCGGGCACGCCTTCGACGAGGACCTCGACCTCCCGCTGGTCGTCAGCGACGAGTTCGAGGGCCTCCAGAAGACGCAGGCGGCCGTCGACGTGCTCGACGCACTCGGCATCGCCGCCGACGTCGAGCGCGCCGACGAGGCGACGGTCCGGGCCGGGAAGGGCACGGGCCGTGGCCGCAAGCGCCGCCGGCCGTCCTCGATCCTCTTCGTGACGAGCGAGGAGCCGAGCCGCGCCGCGCGCAACCTCGCGGGCGCGGACGTGACCACCGGGCGAGAGGTCAACGCGGAGGACCTCGCGCCGGGCGCGGTGCCCGGTCGCCTGACGGTCTGGACCGAGAGCGCCCTCGCGGAGGTGGCCGAGCGATGACCCGCATCCTCGAGCACCCGCACGTCACCGAGAAGTCGATGGACGAGATGGACTTCCAGAACAAGCTCATCTTCGTCGTCGACGACGGGGCCACCAAGCCCGAAATCGCGGACGCCGCGGAGGCGCGCTACGACGTGACCGTCGAGAACGTGAACACACAGATCACGCCACGAGGCGAGAAGAAGGCGACGCTCGTCCTCTCCGAGGACGACGACGCCCAGGAAGTCGCCTCCCGAATCGGGGTGTTCTGACCATGGGACGACGAATTCAGGGACAACGGCGCGGTCGCGGGACGCCCACCTTCCGGGCGCCCTCGCATCGCTACAAGGCAGACCTCGACCACCGGACAGTCGAGGACGGCGACGTGATCGCCGGCGAGGTCGTCGGCGTCGAACACGACCCGGCCCGGTCGGCACCCGTCGCGGACGTCGAGTTCGAGGACGGCGACCGTCGCCTGGTGCTGGCGCCCGAGGGCGTCGGCGTCGGCGACGACATCCAGGTCGGCGTTTCGGCGGCCATCGAGCCCGGGAACACGCTGCCCCTCGCGGAGATCCCCGAGGGCGTTCCGGTCTGCAACGTCGAGGCCAACCCCGGCGACGGCGGGAAGTTCGCCCGCGCGTCCGGGGTCAACGCCACGCTGCTCTCTCACGACCGCTCGGTCGCGGTCGTCCAGTTGCCGAGCGGCGAGATGAAGCGGCTCGACCCGCAGGCACGTGCCACCATCGGCGTGGTCGCCGGTGGCGGTCGGACGGAGAAGCCGATGGTCAAGGCCGGCAACAAGCACCACAAGATGAAGGCCCGCGGGACGAAGTGGCCGCGGGTACGCGGCGTGGCGATGAACGCGGTCGACCACCCGTTCGGTGGCGGTGGCCGCCAGCACCCGGGACGCCCGAAGAGCGTCTCCCGGGACGCACCGCCGGGCCGCAAGGTCGGCGACATCTCCTCGCGGCGCACGGGCCGCGGTGGTAACGAATGAGCTCTGACTACCAGATCGGCCACGAGGGGGAGTTCTCCTACCGTGGCCACACGCTAGACGAACTGCAGGAGATGAGCGTCGACGAGGTCGCGGAACTGCTGCCCGCACGGATGCGGCGAAGCATCGAGCGCGGACTGTCCGCCGAGAAGGAGAAACTCCTCGAGAAGGCGCGCGACGCCGAGGACGAGGAGACGGCCAACAATCCCATCAGGACGCACCTGCGGGACATGCCGATCCTCCCCGAGATGGTCGGGCTGACCTTCGCGGTCTACACCGGCCAGAGCTTCGAACGCGTCAAGGTCGAGCCCGAGATGCTCGGGCACTACCTGGGCGAGTTCCAGCTGACGCGGACCTCGGTCGAGCACGGCCAGGCCGGCATCGGCGCGACGCGCTCCTCGAAGTTCGTACCCCTCAAGTGATCGCCTATGGGAATTAGCTACTCAGTCGACGCAGACCCGGACACGACCGCCAAGGCGATGCTCCGGGACGAACAGATCAGCCTGAAGCACAGCAAGGCGATCGCACGCGAGATCAAGGGCGAGACGGCGGGCGACGCCGTCGAGTACCTCGAAGCGGTCCGCGAGGGCGAGCGCTCCGTCCCCTTCAAGCAGCACAACACCGGCGTCGGACACCGGTCCGACATCGACGGCTGGGACGCCGGTCGCTACCCCGAGAAGGCCGCCGGGGCCTTCCTCGACCTGCTCGAGAACGCCATCGGCAACGCCGAGCACGCCGGCTTCGAGGGCGAGGGCATGACCATCATGCACGTGGCCCCGCACAAGGTCGGCGAGAGCCAGGGACGCAAGCCCCGCGCGATGGGACGTGCGTCGCCGTGGAACACCCCCGAGGTCGACGTCGAGTTGATCCTCGAAGAACAGGAGGGTGGTGACTGATGGCGGACGAACAGCAGTTCATCGACGACGGGCTCCAGCGGACCCAGATCGACGAGTTCTTCGCCGACGAACTGGGCCGCGCCGGCTACGGCGGCATGGAGGTCGCCAAGACGCCGATGGGGACCCAGATCGTCCTGAAGGCCGAAAAGCCCGGCATGGTGATCGGCAAGGGCGGGAAGAACATCCGCAAGATCACCAACACCCTGGAGACGGAGTTCGACCTCGAGGACCCGCAGATCGACGTCCAGGAGGTCGACGAGCCGGACCTGAACGCACAGATCGTCGCGGATCGCCTCGCGAACGCACTCGAGCGCGGCTGGTACTTCCGGAAGGCCGGCCACACCACGATCGACCGGATCATGGACGCGGGCGCCCTCGGCGCCGAAATCGTCCTCTCCGGGAAGGTCACGGGCGCACGCTCGCGCGTGGAGAAATTCAACCGGGGCTACATCAAGCACAACGGCGAGCCCGCCGAGGCCATCGTCGACGACGCCGTCGGCACGGCCGTGATGAAGCTCGGGACCATCGGCGTCCAGGTGCGGATCATCCCACCGGGTGCCGACCTGCCCGACGACTTCCAGGTCCGCGAGGACGTGGACGTCTCCGAGCACGTCAAGGAGGCCGACGACGTCGACGAACTCCTCGCCGGTGCGGACGAGGAGACCGAGGGCGACGAGCCCGAGACCGGCACACCGCCGGAAGACGCCGACGAACCGGCCGACGAGGAACCCGTCGAAGAGGAAGTCGTCGAGGAGGCCGACGAGGCCGAGTCCGACGACGAGACGGAGACCGAGGCGGACGTCGCCGAGGACCTCGACGACCTCGACGCGGCCGTCGAGGAGGAACTCGACGAGGACACCGAGGCCGAGGCCGAGGACCTGATGGACGAGATGGCGGACGCCGACGAGGCCGAATCCGACGCGGACGGCCAAACGGACGCCGAGTCCGAGGATGACGACGCCGACGATGACGACGAGTCTGCGGCCGCCGAAGCGGCGGAGGGTGATGCAGAATGACGATCCTCCACGCCGCGGAGATCCGCGACATGACGCCGGCCGAGCGGGAGGCCGAACTCGAGGACCTCGAGACGGAACTCCTGAACGCCGAAGCCGTGAAGGCCACCGGCGGCATGCCGGACAACCCCGGTCGCATCAAGGAGCTTCGCCGCACCATCGCGCGGCTCAAGACGATCCAGCGCGAGGAGGGCGACCTCGACGAGGCGGCCACGGCGGAGGAGGGCGTCTGAAATGGCCCTCACCGCCAAGACCGTCGCGCGACACGAACTCGTCGGCCTCGAGGCGACGGTCACGCAGGCGACGAACCCGGACCTGGAGGGGACGAGCGGCACCGTCGTCTCGGAGACGACGAAGACGCTCGCCCTCGAGGACGACCGGGAGCGAACCGTCCCCAAGGACGCGGCGCAGTTCGCGTTCACGCTCCCCGGCGGGAGCGTGGTGACCGTGGACGGCGACCGACTGGTCGCCCGCCCGGCCCGACGGACGGAGACGCGAGGTGATTCGACATGGCGCTAGGACTCAACGTCACAGAACCGGAGGAGACCTGCACAGACGAGAACTGTCCGTTCCACGGGACGCTGTCCGTGCGCGGCCAGACCATCGAGGGCGAGGTCGCCTCCGCCGAGATGGACAAGACCGTCGTCGTCGAGCGCGAGTACGACGTGACTGTCCCGAAGTACGACCGACTGATGAAGCGACGCAGCCGGGTCCCGGCGCACGCGCCACCGTGTCTCGACCTCGCAGAGGGCGACACGGTGACCATCGCCGAGACGCGACCCCTCTCGAAGACGAAGAGCCACGTGGTAGTGGCCATCGAGGGAGGTGACGAGTGATGGAGGCGATGAAGGCCGACGTCACGCAGGGCCTGGAGAAGGGCTCGCTGGTCACGTGCGCCGACAACACGGGCGCCCGCCAGCTCAAGGTCATCTCCACGGCCGGCTACTCCGGCACCAAGAACCGCCATCCGAAGGCGGGCCTCGGCGACAAGGTCACGGTGTCCGTCACGAAGGGCACCCCCGAGATGCGCCGGCAGGTCCTCGAAGCCGTCATCGTGCGGCAGCGCAAGCCGATCCGGCGACCGGACGGCACGCGCGTCAAGTTCGAGGACAACGCCGCGGTGATCGTCGACGAGAACGAGGACCCGCGCGGAACCGAGCTGAAAGGACCCATCGCACGCGAGGTGGCCGAGCGCTTCGGCTCCATCGCGTCCACAGCGACGATGATCGTATGACTCGACAACCACACAAACAACGCAAACGGCAGGCCCAGGCCCCGCTCCACGAGCGGCACAAGCAGGTCCGGGCCACGCTGGCCGACGACCTCCGCGAGGAGTACGGCCAGCGCTCGGTCCGCGTCAACGAGGGCGACACCGTCGAGGTCCTCCGCGGCGACTTCGCCGGCGAGACCGGCGAGGTCGTCGGGGTCGACCTCGACCAGGCCGTCGTCCACGTCGAGGACGTGACCCTCGAGACGGCAGACGGCGAGGAGGTCCCGCGTCCCCTGGACGCGAGCAACCTCCGCGTCACGAGCCTCGACACGTCCGACGACCTGCGGGTCGAACGCCTGGAATCGGAGGCGGATAGCGCATGAGCAACCACCAGAAGCGACTGTCGGTCCCCAAGAGCTGGCCGGTCGAGCGCAAGACCGAGAAGTTCACCGTCAAGGCCGACGCCGGCCCGCACGGCGAGGCGGGGGTTCCCCTGCTGATCGTCCTGCGGGACGTCCTCGGCTACGTGGACAGCCGGAAGGAGGCCCGCTACGCCCTCAACCAGGGCAGCGTGCTCATCAACGGCGACCGGGTCACCGACGAGGAGCGCCCCGTCGGGATGTTCGACATCCTCGAGTTCGAGGAGCGCGAGGAACACTACCGCGTGTTCCCCGGCGAGGGCGGTCGGCTGGCGCTGACCCCCATCGACGCGGACAGCGCGGGCAGCAAGCTGGGCAAGATCGTCGGCAAGACGACCGTGCCCGGCGGGAAGATCCAGCTGACCCTGCACGACGGCGAGACCCTGCTGGTCGACGAGAGCGACCCGTACGAGACGCGGGACTCCATCGTCGTCGACAACGAGGACGGCGAAGTCGTCGCCCACTTCGACTACGAGGAGGGCGCACTCGTCACCGCCGTCGACGGCTCACACGCCGGCGAGATCGGGACGATCGACGAGATCCAGGTCACGCCCGGCAGTTCGGCGAACAACGTGCTCGTCGATCAGGACGACGACCTGGCCACCGACGGCGAGGGCTTCGAGACGGTCGAGGAGTACGTCGTCGTCATCGACGAGAACTTCACGAGCGAGGATTCATCCTCGGAGCAGTCGAGCGGTGGTAACCGCGAGACCGAGGGAGGTGACGAGGAATGAGCTCCGAAACCGAGTCCGGGGCCGACTTCCACGAGATGCGCGAGCCGACCATCGAGAAGGTCGTCGTCCACATGGGCGTCGGCCAGGGCGGCGTCGAGCTCGGCAACGCCGAGGAGATCCTCGGCGAAATCACCGACCAGCAGCCCGTCCGGACGGTGGCCAAGGCCACCGAACCGGAGTTCAACATCCGCGAGGGCGACCCGATCGGCACGAAGGTCACGCTCCGCGACGAGGACGCAGTCGCGTTCCTCGAGACGTCACTGCCCCTGGTCGACCTCCACGAGCGGCAGTTCGACGACACGGGCAACTTCAGCTTCGGGATCGAGGAACACACCGACTTCCCGGACCAGGAGTACGACCCGAACATCGGCATCTACGGACTCGACGTGACGGTCAACCTGGTCCGCCCGGGCTATCGCGTCTCCAAGCGCGACAAGGCCACGCGGGCCATCCCGTCGCGCCACCGGCTCGACCCGGCGGACGCGACGGCCTTCGTCGAGTCGCGGTTCGACGTGGAGGTGACCAAATGAGCGAGTCAGAGACAGAGGAAGACGACCTCGGCGAGCAGGCGGCAAAGCGCACGGGACAGCTCCGGGCCTGCCAGCGGTGTGGCCGCGAGCAGGGCCTGGTCGGGAAGTACGACATCTGGCTGTGCCGACAGTGCTTCCGCGAGGTCTCGCGCAGCATGGGGTTCAAGAAGTACTCATGACGGGCAACGATCCATTCGCCAGCGCGCTGTCCGCTCTCGACAACGCGGAGCGCGTCGGCCACCTGACGTACACGATATCGCCCGCTTCGAACGAGATCGGCAGCGTCCTCGAGGTCTTCGCGGACCGCGGGTACATCGACGACTACGAGCGCGTCGACGACGGCAAGGCCGGTCAGTTCGAGGTCGAACTGAAAGGCGCGATCAACGCCTGCGGCCCGGTCAAGCCCCGCTACTCCGCGGGCGCCGACGAGTTCGAAAAGTGGGAGAAGCGGTTCCTCCCCGCCCGCGACTACGGGACGCTCGTCGTCACGACCAGCCACGGGATCATGAGCCACTACGAGGCCCGCGACGCGGGCGTCGGTGGCCAGGTGATCGCATACGTATACTGACAATGACACGAGTAGCAATCCAGCTTCCCGAGGACGTCAGCGCCGAGGTGGACCACCTCGAGCTGACGGTCGAGGGACCGAACGGTAGCGTGACCCGCCGGCTCTGGTATCCGGACGTGTCGGTCTCCGTCGACGGCGACGACGTCGTCGTCGAGGCCGACGCCGAGGACGCCAAGACCAACTCGACGGTCGGCACCTTCGAGAGCCACGTCGAGAACATGATCCACGGCGTCACGGACGGCTGGGAGTACGAGATGGAAGTCTTCTACTCCCACTTCCCGATGCAGGTCGACGTCGAGGGCGACGAGGTCGTCATCGAGAACTTCCTGGGCGAGCGCGCGCCCCGCCGGACCACCATCCACGGGGACACCGAGGTCGACGTCGACCAGGAACAGCTCACGATCCGCGGGCCCGACATCGAGGACGTCGGGCAGACGGCCGCCGACATCGAACAGCTGACGCGCGTGCAGGACAAGGACGTCCGCGTCTTCCAGGACGGCGTCTACATCACCGCCAAGCCGACGCGAGGTGAGGCCTGATGGCCGACGAGGACGACCGGCGCGACACCGGCGTCGACGCCGACGCGAACGAGGAGGCCATCGAGTCCGGCACGTCCACCGAGGGCGAGCCCGACCTCGACGAGGAGCCGGGCGACGCCCGCGACGTCGAGGAAGTCGAGGCCGACGCCGAGTCCGAGGGTCCCGAGGACCTGGAGGACATCGACGGCGTCGGCGCCTCCACGGCGTCCGCGCTGCGCGACGCCGGCTTCGAGACCGTGGCAGCCGTCGCCGCGGCCGACGAGGACGACCTGACCGAGGCCGAGGGAGTCGGGTCCGCACTCGCGGCCCGCATCGTGGCCGACGTCGGCGAGGTCACCGTCGCGGAGACCGACGACGAATCCGAGGCGGACGAGACCGCGGCCGAGGACGCCGCAGACGAGGAGTCCACCGAGGACTACGAGGACCTGACCGACATCAGCGGCGTCGGCGGCTCGAAGGCCGACGCGCTCGAAGACGCCGGCTACGAGACGGTCGACGACGTCCGCGCCGCGAGCCAGGAGGACCTGGCCGAGGTCGAGGGCGTCGGCATGGCCCTCGCTGCCCGGATCAAGGCAGACGTCGGCGGCCTGGAGGTCGCCGAGGAGGCCGAGGCCGAGGTCGAAGAGGTCGAGCCGGAAGAGCCCGAGGAGGACGTCGAGACCGAGCTGCGCGCGCGCGGCCTGGTCGAGAAGACGCCCGACCTCGACGACGAGGCGGCCCGACTCCTGGCCCAGCGACGCCAGGAGGGCAAGCCGCAGTTCAATCGGCAGGACCACCACAAGAAAAAGCGCGTCCCCACGTCCTGGCGACGGCCCCGCGGCGGGCTCTCGAAGCAGCGCCGCGGCGTCAAGGGCAAAGGCGACACCGTCGAGGCCGGCTTCCGGACGCCGGAGGCCGTCCGCGGTCGACACCCCTCCGGCTTCGAGGAGGTCCGCGTGCACAACGCGGACGACCTCGAGGGCGTCGACGGGGACAGCGAGGCAGTGCGGATCGCCTCGTCGGTCGGCGGTCGCAAGCGCGAGCGCATCGAGGAGGCCGCGGAGGACCGCGGCATCCGCGTGCTCAACCCCACCTACGAGGAGGTGGAGGTCGAATGAGCGACCTCAGCGCTCAGCGCCGGCTCGCAGCCGACGTGCTGGACGTCGGGAAGAACAAGGTCTGGCTGGACCCCGAGCGACAGGGCGACATCGCCGACGCGATCACCCGCGCGGACGTGCGGGACCTCGTCGACGAGGGCGCCATCCGCGCGGAAAGCGAGCAGGGCAACTCCCGGGGACGCGCCCGGGAGCGCCAGGCCAAGCGATCGTACGGGCACCAGACGGGTGCCGGCTCCCGCAAGGGCAAGGCCGGCGCGCGTCAGAACCCGAAACAGGAGTGGCAGTCGCGCATCCGCGCCCAGCGGCGTCGGCTGCGCGAACTCCGCGACGAGGGCGACGTCGACGCCTCGACCTACCGCGACCTGTACGACAAGGCCGGCGGTGGCGAGTTCGACTCCGTCGCGGACCTAGAGCGGTTCATCGACGACAACTACGGTGAGACATAATGGCGACAGGACCACGATACACGGTGCCGATGCGGCGTCGCCGCGAGGCCCGTACCGATTACCACCAGCGGTTGCGCCTGCTGAAATCCGGCAAACCGCGGCTCGTCGCACGGACGAGCAACAAGCACGTCAGGGCGCAGCTGATCGCACTCGGACCACAGGGCGACCGGACGCTCGCCGCAGCACACTCCGGCGACCTCGCCGAGTTCGGCTGGGAGGCACCGACGGCAAACCTGCCTGCCGCCTACCTCACTGGGGCCCTCGCGGGCCGCCGTGCGGTCGCGGCAGACGTCGAGGCGGCGGTCCTCGACATCGGACTCAACTCCCCGACGCCGGGGAGCAAGGTGTTCGCCGTCCAGGAGGGCGCCATCGACGCCGGCGTCGAGGTTCCCCACAACGACGACGTGCTCGCCGACTGGGAGCGGACCCGCGGCGAGCACATCGCCGAGTACGCCGACTCCCTCGACGACGACCTCTATTCGGGGGACTTCGACGCGACCGACCTGCCCGCGCACTTCGACGAGGTGCGCGAGGCGATTCTGGAGGCTGACCAATGAGTGAACGCAACGGCTGGGAGCCCAGGACGCGACTCGGCAGACAGGTAGCCGAGGGCGAGATCGAGACGATGCAGGACGCGCTGGCCTCCGGCCTCCCGCTGAAGGAGCCGGAACTGGTCGACCAGCTCGTCCCCGACCTCGAGGACGAGGTGCTGGACATCAACATGGTCCAGCGGATGACCGACTCCGGCCGCCGGGTGAAGTTCCGGTGCGTCGTCGTCGTCGGCAACCGCAACGGCCTCGTCGGCTACGCGGAGGGCCGCGACGACCAGGTCGGCGGCGCCATCCAGAAGGCCATCGAGGTGGCCAAGCTCAACCTCATCGACGTCTCCCGGGGCTGTGGGTCCTGGGAGTGTGGCTGTGGCCGTCCGCACACGGTCGCGCTGCGCACGACCGGCAAGGCCGGGAGCGTCGAGGTCGAACTCCAGCCCGCGCCGCGCGGGCTCGGCCTCGCGGGCGGGGAGACCGTCCGCAAGGTCCTGGAGCTGGCCGGCATCGAGGACATCTGGACGCGCTCCTCGGGCAACACGCGGACCACCGTCAACTTCGCGAAGGCGACGTTCAACGCCCTCCGCAAGACGGCGCAGGCCCGCGTGCCCCAGGAGACCCGCGAGAAGCGCGAGGTGATCGAATGAGTCAGACGATCGTCCAGCTCCGCGGCGAGGTCAACCTCGACCAGGACGTCTGCGACACGCTGGAGATGCTCAACCTCTCCCGGGTCAACCACGCGACGGTCGTCCCGGAGTCCGACACCTACCGCGGCATGATTACGAAGGTGAACGACGTGGTCGCCTACGGCGAGCCCAGCGTCGAGACGCTGGCGACGCTCCTGCGGCGCCGCGCCGAGCCGACGACCGCCGACGAGGACGGCAGCCTCGACGAGACGGGCATCGACGACGACTGGGTCGGCTGGAACACCAACTACGACTCCGTCGAGGACCTCGCCGAGGCGCTGCTCGACGAGGAGACGACCCTCGCGGAGGCGAACATCTCGCCGACGCTCCGCCTGCACCCGCCGCGGGGTGGCCACGACGGCATCAAACACCCCGTCCGCGAGGGCGGCGAACTCGGCAAGCACTCCACCGAGGAGATCGACTCGCTCCTGGAGGCGATGCGATAATGACGAACAAGAAAAAGCGCCAGCGCGGCTCGCGCACCCACGGCGGCGGCTCCCACAAGAACCGACGCGGGGCCGGCCACCGGGGCGGTCGCGGTGCCGCCGGGCGCGACAAACACGAGTTCCACCAGCACGAACCGCTCGGTAAGCACGGCTTTACGCGCCCGCCGAAGACCCAGGACGAGGTCGAAACCGTCGACGTCCGCACCCTGGACGAGGACGCACCGCTCCTGGCGGCCGACGGCCTCGCCGAGGAGGCGGGCGACGGCTACCGGATCGACGCCCGCGACGTCGTCGAGGACGGCCACGAGGCCGACGTCGTGAAGGTGCTGGGCAGCGGCCAGGTCCGCGGCGAACTCGAGATCATCGCCGACGACTTCTCCGAGAGCGCTCGCGAGAAGGTCGAGGCCGCCGGCGGCAGCGTCGAACTGAGCAAGCGCGCCCAGGCAGAGGCAGCAGCCGAGTCCGCGGGCGACGACGAGGAACCGGACGACGAGGCATAAGATGAGCTGGAAGGACACCGCCGAACCGGTCCTGACGCGGATGCCCTCCGTGGCGCGCCCGGAGGGCCACGTCCCGTTCAAGCGCAAGCTGATGTGGACCGCCGGAATCCTCGTGCTGTATTTCTTCCTGACCAACGTGTTCCTCTTCGGGATGGAGCAGGGTCAGGGCAGCGAGGTCTTCGGCCAGTTCCGGTCGATCCTCGCCGGCGGCCAGGGGACGATCCTCCAGCTGGGGATCGGCCCGATCGTCACGGCGAGCATCGTCCTGCAACTGCTCGGCGGTGCCGACCTGCTCGGCCTCGACACCCAGAACAACCCCCGGGACCAGATCCTCTACCAGGGCCTCCAGAAGCTGCTGGTCGTGGTGATGATCGTCCTGACGGGGCTGCCGATGGTCTTCGCCAGCCGGCAGTTCCTCCCGCCGAGCGAGGCAGTCGCGACCCAGCTCGGCATCGGCATCACCGGCGTTCAGTTGCTCATCTTCGCCCAGATCTTCGTTGGCGGTCTGCTGATCCTGTTCATGGACGAGGTCGTCAGCAAGTGGGGCGTCGGCTCCGGGATCGGCCTGTTCATCATCGCCGGCGTGAGCCAGCGACTGATCGGTGGCATCCTCGGCGTCGGCGCGATCACCGGCGAGACGGGGATCATCCCCCGCTGGATCGGGATCGTGCTCGGCTACGTCGAGTTCCCGCCGCTGCTCACGCCACAGGGGATTACCGGCCTGCTCATCGGCGAGGGGGCCATCGTCCCCATCCTGACGACGCTCGCCATCTTCGTGATCGTCGTCTACGCCGAGTCCGTGCGCGTCGAGATTCCCCTCTCGAACGCGCAGGTCAAGGGCGCCCGGGGGCGCTTCCCCGTGAAGCTCATCTACGCGAGCGTCCTGCCGATGATCCTCGTCCGCGCGCTCCAGGCCAACATCCAGTTCCTGGGTCGCATCCTCGAAGCCCAGATCGCCATGCCCGCCTGGCTCGGGACGTACAGTAACGGCCAGGCGACCGGCGGACTGTTCTACTTCCTCTCGCCAATCTACAGCCCGCAGGACTGGATGTGGTTCGCGGGCGGTGGCGGCGGCAACGCGGCCTGGGAGATCATGCTCCGCGTCGGGGTCGACCTGACGTTCATGGTCCTCGGCGGCGCCGTCTTCGCCATCTTCTGGGTGGAGACGACGGACATGGGTCCGGAGGCGACCGCCCAGCAGATCCACAACTCCGGGATGCAGATCCCCGGCTTCCGGCGGAACATCCGCTCCATCGAGCGCGTGCTCGAACAGTACATCCCGCAGGTGACGATCATCGGCGGCGCGCTCGTCGGGCTACTCGCCGTCATGGCCAACATGCTCGGCACCATCGGTGGCGTCAGCGGGACCGGCCTGCTCCTGACCGTCTCGATCACCTACAAGATCTACGAGGAGATCGCAGAGGAGCAGCTCATGGAGATGCACCCCATGATGCGCCAGATGTTCGGCTGAGGCGGACCCACCGCTCCGCCCCGTTCACGAACCCGCAGAATCGTCGCGTCTTCGTATCAGTCCCCGTCGCATGTGACGCGACGGCTACCGCGCGGGTGGCTACCTCGACTCCTGGCCGTGGACGATGGCCAGGCCAACGAGCGAGAGAGTCAGTCCGAGGCCGAGCACCGTCCCCACGGAGCCGACGGCACCGACGAGGCCAACGGTGAGCAGCAAGAGCGCGCCCACGCCGCCGACGGCGAGGTAATAGCGGTGCCACGGACGAGCCTCGTCGGCCTCCGTATCGGTGGCGACGTCGACGTAGCGGGTGAGCTGGGAGGCGTTCGGGCCGAGTTCGACGGTCCCGCGGTCGTCGTCGTACTCGACGACGTCGACGTCGTCCAGCTTGGGGAGGTGACACTGGTAGAGGCCGACGTAGACGCGCTTTCGCTGCTGGGAGGACAGCTTCTGGACGGTCGTGTCGTTCTCGATGGCAGCGACGTGCTCTGCGAGTTCGCTCACGCTGGCGGCCTCGTCGCGGCCCTGGAGGTACTGGAGGACCTGCCGGCGCCGACTGTTCTTGAGGGCCTCGAAGACGAGGTCGAGCGAGAGGCCGTCGGCCGGCGGGCCCGTCCCCGGCTCGCGCGTCGCCTCGCCGGGATCGAGAGTCGATTCGTCGTGGTCGGTGGTCGCTTCTGCGGGGGTCTGGTGTGTGGTTGACATGGTGTGCTGGTGCCGCGTGCCCGACGCGGGAGTGACCCCAGCCGGGTGTGTGCAGGTTCGGTTCGAGCGGGACGGCGATCCGGCCCGCCGGAGCCGACGGAGCCGGTCGTCGCTGGCGCGGTCGGGACGCGCCAGGGCGATCGTTCCCCCACCGGACGCCGGTCGCCCGCGTGGTGCCCACGTCGGCTCGGTCCATCCATCCGCGATGGGTGCGGCCCAGGGAGACCGATTCACCCCTGGGTTCGTCACAAGGGAGACGTGGGGAGGGGGTAAGGCTACGCTATAACAGATTAGGTGGTTCCGGCCCGAAGCCCGACGGACCCGTGAGGAACGATGACGGAGGTTGTGCCGGGGTGCCAGCGGGCGACGGGGCCTCCCGCGACGTCTCGAACCGGGGGTCGGAGACGGGAGTTCCGCCAACGGAACGTGCGTCGGCAGCCCGCTACGCCCTCTGGCGGTCCACGAGTCCGAGTCGACCGGCGACGAATCCACAGACGAGCCCGGTGAGGTGGCCGAACAGGGCCGTCCGGGTGCCGGCAGTCGCCAGGGTGACGACGACGGCGAGCGCGAGCAGGCCCACGAGCTGGGTTCGCGCCGAAAGGGCGAGTCGGTCGAGGACGACCCGCGAGACGACGTTGCCGGCGACGACGTACCCGACGAGTGCGAAGACGGCGCCGCTGGCACCCAGCACCGGCGATGGAGCCCAGAGGACGCCGCCCAGGACGACTTCAGCGACGGCGGCGAGTGCGCCGGTGGCGACGAAGTAGGCGTGAAAGGTGAACCGAGTCGTCCGCCGGGCGACGATCGGCCCGACGACGGCGAGTGCCACCGCGTTGCCCACCAGGTGAGCCAGGTCGACGTGGGCGTAGACGCTCGTGACGGCCGTCCACGGGCGGTGGGTGACCGGTGGCGCGAGGACGAAGAGGTCGCTCCACCCGGCGACGCCCAGGACGCGCTGGAGGGCGAAGACGACCGCCAAGATCGCGAGGGTTTCGAGGGTGGGCCGGCCGTGGCGGTGCATGTGAGGCAGTACGGTGCCGGTCGCACAAAACCTCCCCCCACCGCACCCACCGTGACGTGGGGGAGGTATTTGTCCGTGCCCCGCGAGGGACCACCCATGACGAGTGCATCCGGTGCGAGTACGGTCAGCACGACGCGAGCAGCAGCGAGGGGGGCGCGGGGACGATGAGCGGCGACCTGTTTCGCTCGGTCGTGATTCCGATCGCCGACCGGTCGGACGCCGCCGCGACGGCGCGGGCCGTCGCGCCACACGTCGAGGCCGACGACGAACTGACCGTCGTCCACGTGATCGAGAAGGCCGGTGGAGCCCCCGACAAGGCCAGCGTCGAGCAACGCGAGGACTACGGCGAGGAGGTCTTCGAGGCGTTCCGGGCGGCCTACGACGGGCAGGCGACCATCGACACCGAACTCCTCTACGGGACGGACGTCGCCGCGGCAATCCTCGCGCACGCGACCGACCAGGACGCGGCGGCCATCGTCTTTACGTCGCGGGGGCTCAGCGGCTGGGTGCAGTTCCTGACGGGAGACATCTCCGACGCGCTCCTCGACGCAGCCGACCGACCGGTCGTGGTGTTACCGACCCCCGCCGACTGAGCCGCCCGGCCGACGGTCCGCGCCGGAGTCGTCGCCGGCTACCGGCCGAAGAGTCGCTCTCTGAGTGAGCGACTGCGTCGCTTCTCCGCCAGGACGACCGAGCAGTCCACGTCCTCGACCACGTCCAGCACGAGGGTGCCGCGGACGAGCCGGGAGAGGAGGCCCCGCTCCGTCGCGCCGATGACGAGCAGCGTGTGGTCGGCGGCCGCTCGTTCGATGGCCGACTCGACGTCACCGGTCTCCACGCGGCGCGCTGCGTCCGACAGGTCGTGCTCCGCGGCCCACTCCTCGAGGAAGGCCTCTCCCTGGCTACGCTCGCCCTCGTCGGCGACGTGCAGCAGGGTGACCTTCGCGTCGAAGGCGCGCCGCAGCAGGCCGGCGATGGCACCGCTCAGCGCCGAGTCCGGGCCACCGGCGGTCGGCACCAGGATCCGCGAGGGATCGAAGCCGCGGTCGCGCAACACCAGGAAGTCACAGGGGACGTCCCCGGTCACCTCGTCGATGGCGGACTCCACGCGTCCGGGCGACCCGTGCGCGTCGGGACCCCAGCCCATGACGACGAGGTCGGCGTCGTGCGTCCGGGCGGCGTCGAAGATTTCCTCGAAGCCCCTGTGAGAGATGATGGTGTGGGTCTCGACGGGGACACCCATCGTCTCGGCGTCGTCCCGGGCCGACGCGAGCAGGTCACCGGACGTCTCGTCGATCTGGTCCACGTGCTCGCGCGCGCCGGCCAGGGCCATCTGGTCGGGGACCTGGACGACGTGGGTCGCGACGACGGTGCCCTCGTGTTCCTTCGCGATGGCGCTCGCGAGCGTGATCAGGTCGTGCTCGGACTCCGGGTTCGCGAGCGGGACCATCACCCGGTAGGTCCCACCGTCGGGTTGGACCGACGCCGCCGCCGAGACCGCCGAGTCGGGTAGGTCGTCGGCGCGATCGAGAATGTACTGTCCGAGAACGCCCTGCTTGTCGGCGCGTGGGAGCGCGTAGACGAAGTACCAGACCACGCCCGCGAGAACGAAGGCGGCCGCGAGGGCGATTTCGATGGGGTCCATGAAGGCGATGAGGCCAAAGGAGAGGACCGCACCGAGGATCGGAACGACGGGATACAGCGGGACGGTGAAGTCGGGGTCGTACTCGGGGCGGTCCGCGACCCGCATGACGATGAGGGCCACGTTCATGAGACCGTAGACGATCAGGTGGAGGACGCTGCCTGCCTTCGCGAGGACCTTCACGTCCCCGATGGCGATGAACGCCAGGATGAGGACGCCCGTTATCGCGATGGACCGATACGGCGTGGCAAAGTGTGGGTGAATCTGGTTCAGCCAGGCAGAGACGAGCTTGTCCCGGCCCATGGCGAAGTTGATACGCGAGGAGGCCAGGATCGACGCGTTCGCAGAGGAGGCCGTCGCCATCAGGCCGGCGAAGACGATCAGCCCCCACCCCAGCGCTGGAACGCCGAGGACGTTTCCGAACGCCACCTCCGCGACGTCGATGACGGGCGTCTCCGTGAACTCGGGCGTCAGCTGCCGCCAGTTGATCACGCCCATCAGGACGATCATCACGACGGCGTACATGACCGTCACGATGACGACCGAGCCGACGACGGCCAGCGGGAGGTTCCGGCCCGGGTTCTTGATCTCCTCGGCGACGGTGGTGATCTTGGCGAAGCCCAGAAAGGAGACGAAGACGAGTGCCGTCCCCGGGAGGAGCTGGCCGTACCCCTCGGGTGCGAACGGCGTAATCGTCGACAGGTCGAGCGTGAGCGCGCCGACGATGGAAAAGGCGGTGAGAATCGCGACCAGCGTGATGACGATGACGTTCTGGAGCCGGCCCGTCTCCTTCGCACCCACGTAGTTCACCCCGACGAAGGCCGCACCAGCGAAGAGGGCGGCAATCTGTGTGTCTTCGAAGACGATCACCCCGAAGTCGAGGCCAGGGAGGGCGACGATTTCGACCAGGAAGCTCCCGAACCCGAGCATGTAGAACGCAGACGCGAACGCGAGGCCGATCCAGTTGCCCATCCCGGCGACGGACCCGAACAGCGGTCCGAGCGCGTGGTTGACGTAGTAATACCCTCCGCCCGCCTTCGGCATGGCGGTGCCGAGTTCACTCGCCGAGAGCGCAGTGAACAGCGAGATGACGCCACCGACGACGAACGAGAGGGCGACGAGGGGACCGGCGACCGCCGCGGCCTGGCCAGGGAGGACGAAGATGCCGGCGCCGATCATGGTGCCGACGCCGATGGTCAGGGCGGCGAGCGGGCCGAGGTCCTTCGCGAGTTCCTCGTCGCTCATCGGGGCCACGGCGACGGGCCCGATCTCGGGCCGGTCGTCCCTGTCCTGTCGGTCGCTCTGTCCATATCCCGGCCACACGTGGCCGCCCCATAAGCCTCACGTCCGCGGCGACCGACCCGCTGTCCACGTCGTAGTGGGGACGTGAGTGGTGCATCTGGAGTCACGGACGTGATTCGGTACACTTTCGGGACGCCGGTGGAAACCCGGTCTACGAATGTACATCGTGATCGTCGGCGCTGGCGACATCGGAACCCCGCTTATCGAAATCGCCACGCGCGGCGGCAACGAAGTGGTCGTCATCGAGCGCGACGAGGACCGCGCCGACCGCGCGGCCAGGCAGTTCGACTGCCTCGTCCTCAACGACGACGCGACGGCGAAGGAGACGCTGCTCGACGCTGGCGCCGACCGCGCCGACGCCCTCATCTCGACCACGAACCGGGACGCGACGAACGTCATGGTCTGTCTGCTCGCCCAGGAAATCGGCGTCCCGGCAGTCGTCTCGGTCGTCCACGACCCCCAGCACATGTCCCTGTTCTCACAGATCGGCGTCAACACGATGGAGAATCCACAACGGCTGATCGCAGAACACCTCTACCGGGCGGTCAAACGGCCCGCGATCGTCGACTACATGCGAATCAGCGACGAGGCCGAGGTCTTCGAGATCGTCGTGGAGGACGGGGCCAAGATCGCCGGGCAGACCCTCGCGGAGGCTGCCACCGCCGGGCTCCTCGACGACGACATGCTCGTGGTGGCGATCGAACGCAACGGCGAGGGAGAGCCGCTCACCCCCCGTGGCAGCACGCGCATCCAGGACGGTGACGTCGTGACGGTGTACTCGGGCCGGGGCGCGACGCCCGAGGTCACCGACGTCTTCGGCCACCACGAGGACCACAACTGAGGGCCATGTCCATCAGTAGTCGCGTCCCCGAGGACCTCGCGACGATCGCGAGAGACGTCGGCTCGTTGCTCCTGATGGAGGCAGGACTGATGGCGATCACGGGGGCCGTCGCGGTCGCCTTCGGCGAGTGGTACCCGGCGGGGGCGTTCCTCGTCGCCTGTGTCCTCACCGGAGCGACGGGACTCGCGGCACGCCGCGGGTTCACAGACGCACCGACCCCCAAGATGAAACACGGGATGGTCATCGCCGCCGGTGGGTGGTTCGCGGTGGCGCTCTTCGGCGCCCTCCCCTTCCTGCTCGCAGCGTATGTCACGCCCACGGCTGTCGCCGAGACGTTCGTCCCCGCGGGTGCGAGCTACCAGTCGAGCCTCCTGTACTTCCGGGACCCGCTGCACGCCCTCTTCGAGAGCATGTCCGGGTGGACCGGGAGCGGACTCACGATGGCCGTCCACGAGCCGTCGCTGCCGCGCGCGATCCAGTGGTGGCGGTCGCTGATCCAGTGGGTCGGGGGCGTCGGCGTCATCGTCCTCACCGTCTCGATCCTCGCCAGGCCCGGCAGCGGGAGTTACGCGCTCTACCGGAGCGAGGCCCGCGAGGAGCGCATCCACCCGAGCATCATCTCGACGGTTCGGACGGTCTGGAAGCTAGTTGTCGGTTACACGCTCCTCGGGGCCCTCATGCTGTTCGTCGCCATCCGCGCGAGCGACTACGGGGCGGGACTCCCGCTCTGGGAGGCGGGCTGGCAGGCACTCAATCACGCCATGACCGGGCTGACCACCGGCGGATTCAGCGTCACGGACGACTCCATCGGCACGTACGGGTCGCCGCTGGTCGAGACGGTCCTCCTCCCGATCATGACGCTCGGTGCCATCGCCTTCCCGATCCACTACGCCGTCCTCCACGACCGCGAGTACAGTCAGCTCTGGCGAGACGTCCAGACGCGGTGGCTCCTCGTTCTGCTCGTCGCGGGCGCGGCCGTCCTGGCGCTCCAGAACCTCCGCGTCCTGACGGAGGCCTTCGAGGGGACCTGGCGGGCGCTACCGGCCGTGGGGCTCTCGGCTGCCGAGGTCGACGCCCTTCGTGATTCGACCTTCCAGTTCGTCAGCGCCCTGACGTGCACGGGTTTCCAGTCTGCACCCATCGGCGACTGGGGGGAAGGCAGCAAGGTACTGGTCTCGGGGGCGATGGTGCTCGGGGGTGCCGCCGGGTCGACCGTCGGCGGCATCAAGATCATCCGTGGCTACCTGGTGGCTCGCGGGATTCGCTGGCAACTCTCGCGGGTCTTCTTGCCCGCCAGTGCGGTCGTTACCGGCCGAATCGGCGACCGGCGCCTCGGTCGTGCCGAGATGGAACGGGAGTTCGCCGAGGCCGCCGTCGTGAGCATGCTCTGGCTCCTCATGCTCGCCGCGAGCACGCTCGTGATGGTCAATCTCGCGGGGGCGGAGTTCACGCTCGGTGATGCCCTCTTCGAGGTGGCGAGCGCACAGGGCAACGTCGGCCTGTCGACGGGCATCACCGGTCCGGGCATGGAGCCCATCTTGGAGGCGATGTTCCTGTTCAACATGTGGATCGGGCGACTGGAGATCATCCCGATCCTCGTCTTCCTCAGGGCAGCCATCTGGGGGCTGAACCCCTAGTCGGCCGGCAGCCATCGGGGTCCCTGCGCGTCTGGTGGGAGGTCGGTCAGCGATAGAAACCCACTTACATCCGCCTCCGGAATTGGCCCCATCATGGACGCCTCGGAGGGTCTGCTGTGCGGATAATCGTCGTCGGTGCGGGCCAGGTCGGCGCCAGCATCGCTGCAAACCTCGCCGAGTCCCACGAGGTCATCGTCATCGACGTCGACGCAGAGCGGGTCGACGAACTCACGTACGCGGCGGACGTCCTGCCGATCCACGGCGACGGGACCGACGTCGAGAACCTCATCGACGCCGGCATCGAGGACGCCCAGATGCTCATCGCGAGTACGGACGACGACGAGACGAACATCGTCACGTGTGGGACGGCAAAGACGCTCACCGACTGTTTCACCATCGCACGCGTCAAGAACACGCGCTTCCTCGACACCTGGCGCAAGGCCAAGGGTGAGGCGCTCGGCGTGGACTTCATGGTCGGGACGAATCTGCTGACTGCGAGCGAGACAGTTCGGCTGAGCGGCCTGCCGGCCGCCCGCGACGTGGACACCTTCGCCGGCGGCCTCGTGCAGATGGCCGAGTTCGAGATTCCGGTGGGCAGCGACGTCGCCGGCCAGACCGTCCAGGAGGCCGACCGCTTCGACTCGCTGACCTTCGCGGCCATCCTCCGGGACGACGAAGTCCTGATCCCGACCGGCCAGACGCGCATCGAGGACGGCGACGACGTCATCGTCATCGGGTCCCGCGAGAGCGTCAGGGTCCTCGCGGGCGAGGTGGCGCCCCACGCGGGCAACGGAGCGACGAACATCCTGATAATCGGGGGGAGTGACGTGGGCTACCAGATCGCCCGATTGCTTGGGGAGCAGGGGGTCACACCGCGCCTCGTCGAACAGGACACGGAGCGGGCCCGCGAACTGGCCGAGGCTCTCCCCGGGACGACGGTCCTGGAGAGCGACGCGACCGACCGGGACTTCCTGACGCGCGAGCACGTCGACGACGTCGACGTCGTGATCGCAGCCCTCGGTGACGACGAGCGGAATCTGCTCGCATCGTTGCTCGCCAAGCGCCTCGGGGCCGACCGCGCCATCGCCATCGTCGACGCCAGCGAGTACGTCCAGCTCTTCGAAGAGGTGGGCGTCGACGTCGCGGTCAACCCCCGCGAAGTCACGGCAGAGGAGATTACTCGATTCACCCGCGAGCGCCGGGCCGAGAACGTCGCCATGATCGAGCACGACCGCGCGGAAGTCATCGAGTTCGAAGTCGGCGCCGAGAGCGTTCTCGTCGACCGGCCGATCCGAGAGTCCGTACCGGATCTTCCGGACGGCGTCGTCCTCGGCGCGATCACGCGTGACGGCGAGCTCATCGTGCCCCGCGGAGACACCGTCATCGTGGAGGGCGACCACGTCGTCGTCTTCGTCGACACGACGGTCCTCGACGAGGCGCAGTCCATGCTGTGAGCACCGGACACCACCGATCTGGGATCAGCGAGGTGTCGATGCTTTCATTACTCGACCCCCCAACGGCCCCACCGTGACCGTGCCACGCAGGTCGACTACCGAGGGGGTGCCGACGTGATCGATCTCTACGTCGACTGGCGAAAGAGCGTGGCCCTGACCGGAACGGTCGCGAAGTGGCTCGCGGTGGCGATGATCGTTCCGGTGGCCGTCGCCATCATCTACGGGGACGACCTGTGGGTCTTCGTCGCCGCCACGGCCATCTTCGTCGCCGTCGGACTCCTGCTGGAGCGGGTGGACCCGGGCGGCGAACTCGGCCCACGTGAGGCACTCCTGCTCGTGACGCTCGCCTGGGCAGGAGTCTCCATTCTCGGATCGGTGCCGTACATCCTCGCGGGGTGGGGGACCGAGTCCGCGCTGGCCCACCCGGTCAACGCCCTGTTCGAGTCGACGTCCGGCTTCACCACGACGGGTGCGACCGTCACCGAGGAGATTTCCTTCCAGCGCCACTCTCACGCTCTGCTCATCTGGCGACAGCTCACACAGTGGCTCGGCGGGATGGGAATCATCGTCCTCATGATCGCCATCCTGCCGGAGGTCGCCGTCAACGGCGCCCAACTCATGGACTCCGAGGCGCCGGGCCCGGAACTCCAGAAGCTCACGCCGAAGATCGCAGAGACGGCCCGGGTTCTCTGGCTCGTCTACCTCTTTTTCACGCTCCTGTTCGTCCTCGTCATGGTCCTCATCAACCTCCTCGGGTTCGGGGACGAGATGGGCCTCTACAACGCCGTGGCCCACGCGCTGACTGCACTCCCGACGGGCGGATTCTCGCCGGAGGCCGACAGCATCGGTGCGTTCGGACCCGTCGTCCAGTGGGCGGTCATCCCCTTCATCCTCGTCGCCGGGACGAACTTCGCGCTGTTCTGGTTCCTCCTGAACCGCGACGTGGGGGATTTCTTCGCCGACCGAGAATTGCGGACGTACGTCGGCGCGACGATCGTCGTCTCCCTCGTCGCGGCCGCGCTCCTGTACCTCGGCGCCGCGCCGGCCATGCGTCTCGGCGGACAGACCGCCGGCGCGATCGAAAACTCCCTGCGCCAGGGGACCTTCCAGGTGCTCTCCTTGCTGAACTCGACCGGCTACGCGACGAGCGACTTCGCGCAGTGGGACACCGCTTCGCAGATGGTACTGCTGTTCGCGATGTTCATCGGGGGCTCGGCCGGCTCGACGGGTGGTGGCGTGAAAATCGTCCGCTGGCTCGTCGTCGGCAAGGTCGTGAAGCGGGAACTGTTCACCACGACCCACCCGGAGGCCGTCAGACCGATTCGGATTGGCAAGAACGTGGTCGACGAGGGAGCGGTCCGGGGCGTGCTGGGGTTTACCCTGCTGTACCTCCTGCTGTTCGGACTGGCCGCAGTGCTCATCGCCATCGACACCAGCAGGGTCGCGACGATGGAGCTCACCGCGCTCGAGGCGGTGAGTGCGAGCATCGCCACGCTCGGGAACATCGGCCCGGGGTTCGGCGACCTCGGCCCGTTCGGCAGCTACGTCGGCTTCCCGAACACCTCGAAGCTGCTCATGATCCTGCTCATGTGGATCGGTCGCCTGGAGATCATCCCGGTGATGGTCCTGTTCACCGGCGCGTTCTGGCGGAGCTAGAGCAGGGACCGCTGCCGCCCGAACGCCGTCGGGTCGACGCCGCGGTCCTTCCGGAAGCGACAGGTATTCACGCGGTCGGTCGAAGCCCCGGGTATGAGCACAGGGGTCGTCCTGTTGAACTTCGGTGAGCCGGCCGAGCCGGACCGCGACGCCGTCGTCGACTACCTCGAGCGCATCTTCTTCGCCAACGCGGACCTCGAGGACGCCGACTCGGAGGCAGAGGCTCGCGACCGCTCTCGCCAGCTGGCCGAGCGCCGCGCCCCCGCCCTGATCGAGGAGTACGAGACGATCGGCGGGTCGCCGCTGAACCCCCAGGCGACCGCCCAGGCCGAGGCCCTGGAGGACCGCCTCCGCGCCGACGGCTACGACGTCCGGACCTACGTGGGCATGCAGTACACCGAGCCGTTCATCGGCGACGCCGTGGACGCCGCCATCGCCGACGACGTCGACCGCGTCCTCGGGCTGCCGATCTACCCCCTCTGTGGCCCCTCGACGACGATCATCGCCCTCGAAGAACTCCAGGACGAGGTCGCCGACCGCGACCCCGACCTCCCCGTCCAGGAGGTCACCGGCTGGCACCGCCACCCCGACTACGCCCGCCTCCGGGCGGACACCATCGCCGACTTCGCCGCCGACCGCGACCTCGACCTGTCCGAGCCGGACACCGCCCTGGTCTTCTCCGCGCACGGTACGCCCACTCACTACCTGGAAGAGGGGAGCCGCTACGACGTCTACGTCGAGGAGTACTGCTCGGTCCAGGCCGCGCTGTTGGGCCTCTCCGACTACGAACTCGGCTTCCAGAACCACGAGAACCGCGACATTCCCTGGACCGAGCCGGAGGTCGAGGACCTGATCCACGACCTCGACGTCGAGCGCGTCGTCGTCGAACCGGTCAGCTTCCTCCACGAACAGAGCGAGACCCTCTCGGAACTCGACGACGAACTCGCCGAGGAGGCCACCGAGGCGGGACTCGACTTCTACCGCGTCCCCATCCCACACGACGACGACCGGATCCTCGACGTCTTCGCGGACCTCGTCGAGCCGTTTCTCGCGGACTTCGACCCGGGCTACTACCAGTTGCGCCAGTGCCAGTGTCGGGACCGGCCCGGCACGATGTGCCTGAACGCGCCCCGGGGCGACTGAGGCGATGCGCGTCGGCATCGTCGGGGCGGGGATCACGGGCCTGGCGCTCACCCACCACCTCGCCGAGCGCGGCGTCGACTCGATCGCCCTCGAAGCGAGCGACGAACCGGGCGGCGTCATGCGCTCGGAACGGGTCGACGGCCTCGTCCTCGAACGCGGTCCCCAGCGCCTCCGGCGGACGCCGGGCGTCGACGACCTGATCGAGGCCTGCCACCTCGCCGGCGAGGTAATCGAGGCCCCGGACCTCCCGCTGTTCGTCTACACCGACGGCCACCTCGGCGAAGTCCCCTTCGATTTAAATACCTTCGTGGGCACGAACGTCCTCTCCTGGCCGGGCAAACTCCGGCTGCTCGCCGAGCCGCTGACGCGCGCCGGGCGGCCCGACGAGTCCATCGAGCAGGTCTTCCAGCGGAAGTTCGGGGACGAGGCCTACCGTAGCGTCTTCGGGCCGCTCTACGGCGGCATCTACGGCTCGGATCCGGGACGGATGCCGGCGCGGCACGCGCTGGCGAGCCTGCTCGACAGAGAGCGCGAGACCCACAGCCTCCTCCGGGCCTTCCTCCAGCGGGTCGGGAGCGGTCACGAGTTTCCGCCGGCGTCGTTCGCGGACGGACTGCAGGTGCTTCCCCAGGGCCTCGCCGAGCGCCACGCCGACCGCGTCCGCCTCGGGGACCGGGCGACCGACGTCCAGGCCGACGGCGACGGGTACCGGATCGACACCAACGACGGCACGGAGTCCGTCGACCGGGTCGTCGTGACCACGCCCGGGTCTGTCGCTGGGGCCCTCCTCGACGGGATCGCCGACGGTGCCGACGCGCTGGGGGAGTTGACCTACAACCGCCTCGCGATGGTCTATCTCCAGGCGGACCTGGCGACGGAGGGTCTGGGTTACCAGGTGGGCTACGGCGAGGGCCTCCACACGCTGGGCGTCTCCTGGAACGCCAGCATGTTCGGCCGTGACGGCCTCTACACCGCCTTCCTCGGTGGGATGCACGATCCGGAGATCCTGACCAACGCCGACGACCGGCTCGCCGAGATCGCAGCGCGCGAGTTCGAGACCGTCACGGGCGCGAGCGCGTCGGTCGTCGACGTCCACCGCCTCGACCCCGGGTTTCCCGCCTGGGACGCGTCCTGGGACGCCCTGGATCGGATCTCGACGCCCGATGGCGTCCACCTGGCGACGAACTACGCGGCGCGGATGGGGATTCCGAGCCGCGTGCAGGAGGCCGCGACGCTCGCCGAGCGCCTCGCCGGGGAGGTCTGACCCCGGGACGCTCCGCCAGTGCTGCGTACCGACGTGACTCGGCCTCAGCACTGCGGAGGGGAGGCGAATCGTCGTCAGCCGTCGGCGTCGCCCGAGAACGCCTCCTCTGGGGAGCAGGATCCCGCACTGGCGCGCTGGTCACGCTCGCCTCGTCACAGTCGCGGCGCTGCTCGTACTCGCCACGTAGTATCGAATCCGGTTCGCGGAGGCCCGACTAGCCTCAGCGCTCGACGGACTTCGCTGTCTCGACGAAGGTCCTGACTCCCTCGACGGGCGTGTCCTTGTCGACGCCGTGGCCGAGGTTCAGCACGTGGCCCGCGGGGCCGGCCTCGTCGATGATTTCTCGGGTGCGGGCCTCGATCTCCTCCGGCGGGCCGTACAGCACGGAGGGGTCGAGGTTGCCCTGGACCGGCGTCTCGCCGAGCGTCTCGCGAGCGTCTGCCATGTCCACGGTCCAGTCGAGCGCGACGGCGTCGGCACCGCTCTCGGCGAGGAGTGGCAGCCGGCCGTTCATCCGCCGGACGAAGACGATCGAGGGGGCCGTCAGGTCCGCGAGGATCTCGCGGTGGAGCGGCAGGACGAACTCACGGTAGTCCGCCGGCGGCAGGACGCCCGCGTAGGTGTCGAACAGCTGGACGACGTCGGCGCCGTTGCCGATCTGGAACTCCAGGTAGTCCCGGACGACGTCCGCGAAGGACTGGAGGAGCGTCCGGAAGGCCTCGGGGTGTTCGGCCTTGAGCCGGCGCAGCGGCATGTTGGTTCGGCTCGGGCCGCCGGCGACGGCGTAGGAGGCGAGGGTGAACGGCCCGCCGGCGAAGCCGATGATCGCCGTCTCGTCGGAGGCCCGACGGTTCAGCTCCACGAGGAGGTTCCCCACGTAGTCGAGTTCCTGGGCCACGTCGCCGTGGGTCCGGTCGACGTCGTTCGGTCCGGAGACCGGGTCGTCGATGACGGGCCCGACGCCGCTCTCGATGTGGTACGAAAAGCCCAGCGGTTCCAGGACGGTCAGGATGTCCGAGAACATGACGAGGCCGTCGGGCTCGTAGTACTCCCAGGGGAGCATCGTGACGTCTGCGGCGACCTCGGGGGTCTTGATGGCCTCGAGGAAGGAGTAGTCGTCCCGGATCTCGCGGTACTCCGGGATGTGGCGGCCGGCCTGACGCATCAGCCAGACCGGGGGTCGCTCCGTGCGCTCGCCGCGCGCGGCGCGAACCAGAAGCGGGTCCATTGCCGGGACCTTGGTCGGTCGGGGGCTAAGGGTTTCGATAGGCGGGCGCCGCCCGGCGTCTCGGCCTCACCGGCAAGGTCAGAACGCGCGGCCGAGTTGCGGCAGGAGCCGCCGCTTCGCCACCACGACGGCAGCGGCCAGGCCGACGCCGCCGAGGTAGACGAACCAGAGCGATACCGTGTTCAGGCCGCCCGAGATTCCCGCCAGTCCGGCCAGTTCGGCACCGAGGCCGAGGGCGGTCAGGACGGTGACGATGGTGCCGTAGACGAGCACCAAGAGCGGTTCGGCGAGTTCTGGCAGCACGTCGCGCATTGACTGCACTCAGGGGGCCAGCGGCAATCAGGATTTGGATTTCGCCGCCAGACCGAGAGGGATAAAGGGGCCGACGTGTATACACCCGCCATGCAGCGCTACGGCGACCTGGACTACCCGACGCTCGCCAAGCGAGGATTTCTCCTGGGACTCGGTCTGTTCGCACTGGGTGCCCTCGGCGAGATCGTCGGCCACACGGCTCCCGGCCTCCTCTCTGGAACGGTCGAGACCGTCCTGTTCGACTTCGAAGTGATCGGTGTCCTCGTCGGCCTCCTCGCCCCGCTGGTCTTCGGGATCGTCCTCCCGCTGACCGAGTAGTCGCGCCGTTTGGACAACCCTTTAACGGAGCGCCGTGGACACCGAGACATGAGCGCCCCCCACGTTCTCATCCTCGGTCCGCCGGGTGCGGGCAAGGGCACGCAGAGTGCGAACATCGCCGAGGCCTTCGACGTCGAACACGTCACGACGGGCGACGCACTCCGGTCCAACAAGGACATGGACATCAGCGACATGGACACGGAGTACGACACGCCGCGGGCGTACATGGAGGCGGGCGACCTCGTCCCCGACGCGGTGGTCAACGCCATCGTCGACGAGGCCCTCAGCGAGGCCGACGGGTACGTCCTCGACGGCTACCCGCGTAACGTCGACCAGGCCGAGGAACTCGACGACATGACGAGCCTCGACGTGGTCCTGTCGCTCGAGGTCGGCCGCGAGGAACTCGTCGAGCGGCTCACCGGCCGCCGCGTCTGCAGCGAGTGTGGCGCGAACTACCACGTCGAGTTCAACCAGCCCGAGGAAGCGGGCGTCTGTGACGAGTGCGGCGGCGAGTTGATCCAGCGCGAGGACGACTCCCGCGAGTCCGTCGAGAACCGCCTCGACGTCTTCGAGGAGAACACGAAGCCCGTCATCGAGTTCTACCGGGACCACCCCGGCTACGAGCCCATTGACGGCGAACAGTCCCCCGACGGCGTCTGGCAGGAGATCAACGCCGCCGTCAAGCGCCACGTCGAGTAAAAGGTTCATAGGTAATCGGCCCCCACCAGCTACAAATGCCACGCACCGCACAGAAAGTCGACGACCTCGCCGAGGAAGGCGAGGAGATGACAGACGCCCTCGCGGTCGTCCTCGACGTGGCCGAGGAGCAGGGCACGGTCACCTGGGGCGACGTCAGCGACGACCTCACCAGTGGCCAGTGGGGTCGGCTCATCGAGACGGGGCTCCTGATCGATCACGACGGTGAGGGATTCGTCGTCGACGATCCCGAGGGCGTTCGCGACGCGCTCGGCGAGGCCGACCCGGCCGCGAGCGACGAGGAGGCCGACGGCAGCTGGACAATCTACGACAAGATGGCGGGCCTCGCGTCGCTCGGCATCATGGTCGGCTACATGGACAACGGCATCCGGAACGCCGTCGGGTCCGCCGTCGACGTCTTCCTCGGTCCCATCGCCGCGTCCCTGCCCTTCTACATGATGATCCTGGTGCTGGCGGTCCTGACGGGGCTCTGGTCGACGATCCTCCAGGACAATCTCATGGACATGGACATCATGAGCGACTACCAGGAGCAGACGAAAGACCTCCGCGAGCGCCGGAAGGCCGCCAAGGAGCGCGGCGACGACGAGGCCCTGGAGAAGATCCAGAAGGAACAGATGGAGATGATGTCCGAGAACGCGGGCATGTTCAAGGCCCAGTTCCGCCCGATGGTCTGGATCATGCTTCTGACCATCCCCGCGTTCCTCTGGATGTACTGGATGATCCTGGACCAGGGAGTCGGCGGCGGGATGGTCATGCCGCTCGTCGGCGAGGTGACCTCCTGGCAGGCGACCGTCATCGGGCCGCTCCAGGCCTGGATCCTCTGGTACTTCGTCTGCTCGCTTGGCTTCGCCCAGATCATGCGGAAGGCGCTCAACGTCCAGACGTCCCCGACCTGATCGGCGGCCCTCGGTTCCTCGCGACCCGAGCGCCGGACCGCTTACACAACCTCTTTTACGCACGCTGCCGGATGGCAGATATGTTGATCACGGTCTCCGGACCGGCGGGCAGCGGCAAGAGCACGCTCGCCGCCGCCCTCGCGGACCGCCTGGGGTACGACCACGTCTCCGGTGGGGACATCTTCCGAGAGATCGCCGCCGAGCGCGACCTCTCGCCACTCGAACTCAACCGACTCGCGGAGGAGGACGACGCCATCGACCGCGACCTCGACCGACGCCTCCGGACCACCGCCCGCGAGGCCGACGACCTCGTCCTCGAGTCCCGCCTCGCGGGCTGGATGGCGGGCGACTACGCCGACCTCAAAGTCTGGCTCGACGCCCCGCTCGATGTCCGGGCCGCGCGCATCGCCGACCGGGAAGAGAAGTCCGTCGACGTCGCGACCGAAGAAACCCAGGCCCGCGCCGAGAGCGAGGGCCGCCGCTACGCCGAGTACTACGGCGTCGACATCGACGACCTGTCGATCTACGACCTGGTCGTCAACACGGCACGCTGGGGGCCGGAGGGCGTCCAGGCGCTCGTCGCCGACGCCGTCGCCGCATTCGATCCAACTGCCGACGAGGGCAAGACACCCGTCACGGGCGTCCGCTACGAGTTCGAGTGAGATGTCCCGCCGCGACCCACCCGAGGACCGCTCGCCCGCCGACCTCCTCTCCTTCGGAGTCGTCAACCTCGACAAGCCGCCCGGCCCCTCGGCCCACCAGGTCGCAGGATGGGTCAGGGACGCCGTCGCCGACGCGCTGGACGAGGCTGGCGAGGCCGACCACGGCGTCGACCGCGCCGCCCACGCCGGGACCCTCGACCCGAAGGTGACCGGCTGCCTCCCGACGCTGCTCGGCGACGGGGCTCGCGTCGCGCAGGTATTCGACGACAGCGTCAAGGAGTACGTCGCCGTCCTCGAGCTCCACGGCCCGGCACCTGCAGACCTCGACGCGGTCCTGGGCGAGTTCGAGGGCGAGATCTACCAGAAGCCACCCCGGAAGAGCGCCGTCGTCCGGCGCCTCCGGACGCGGACGGTCCACGCCATCGACGTGCTCGAACGCGAGGAGCGGCGCGTTCTCTGTCGCGTCCGGTGCCAGGCCGGGACGTACATTCGAAAGCTGTGCCACGACGTCGGCCGGGCGCTCGGGACCGGGGCACACATGGGTGACCTCCGCCGGACGGCAACCGGGACCTTCGACGACGCCGACCTCGTCACCATGGAGGACCTGGTCGACGCCCTGGCGTTCTGGGTCGAGGATGGCGACGACGGACCGCTCCGCGAGGTCGTCTCCCCCGCCGAGCGTGCCCTGACCCACCTCCCCCGGGTCGTCGTCGCCCCCAGCGCGGCACGAGAGGTCGCCGAGGGTGCGCCGGTCTACGCGCCGGGGGTGCTGGAGACGGCACCCCCAGAGGCCGGTGGCGCGACGCCCGACGCGGGCGCGCTCGTCGTTTGCGTCACCCCCGGCGGGGCGGCCGTCTGTCTCGGGACGCTCGTGGGTGACCCCGACGCGGACGCGGGGACAGTGGTCGACCTCGAACGGGTCCTGGTCTGAGCTGGCCACGGCGAGAACCGACGAACCGAAGGCCTTAATCGCGCCACCATCCTCTCGGGAAACGCGGGGCCGTGGGGTAGCGGTATCCTCGGCGCATGGGGTGCGTCGGACCCGAGTTCGACTCTCGGCGGCCCCACTATTTTGCTGCGAGCGCTACGCGAGCGGTATATCGTGGCGGAGCCGAGAGTCCAGCCTGGAAGTCGCACGCCAACGCAGGGCCCACGGCCCGAGCAGGACCGTCTTCCTCTGTTCGACTCTCGGCGGCCCCACTATTTTGCTGCGTCGGGTTCCTCCCGAGCCTCGGGCTCGGTCGGAACCTCTCCTTGCAAGAACTTGGGGAAAAGGCTCGACGCTCACTTCGTTCGCGTCGAGTGAACCGCGATCGCTTCGCTCGCGCGGATATTTTGTCATCCGTCGATCCGAAGCGTCGATTCTGTATCGCGAACCTCGGCAATCTCATTTTTCTGGACGGAGCGACGGCCACCTCACAGTCCCTCACGTCCGATCGTCGAGGACCGCGTAGACGCCGCCGAGTATCGCCCCGAAGACGAGGTGTGCGACCGCGAAAGCCGCCCCGGGCAGGATGGTGGTGATCCCGGGCCCGCCACTGACGAAGGGGGTCCCGCTGCCCGACTGCCACGGGAGTTCGAAGACGAAGGGGAGGACGGCCAGCGATACGGCGCCGACCATGACCGCGTAGGTGATCGCCGCCAGGACCCACTCGAGGAGACCGAACGAGGCGGTGAAGTCGGCGATCGGTGGGTACGCCACGACGAACGCGAAGACCACGCCGTAGCCGAGACTGATACCCATGTGGACGAACCACCCGCGGAGGGCGCCCTCCTCGCCGGCGAACGAGCCGAGCACGGCGATCATGTCGGTCGTCAGGTGAAGCAGGAGTCCCATCGCGATGCCGGCGAGGAACCCCCCGACGACGCCAGCACCCATCGCCCGGGCCTCGAGTTTCAGGAGTCCCTCGTCGTGGCCAGTTTCGCCCATCGTGGGGGCAGTCCGGGACGTCGCGCAAAGTCGCGTTGGCCTGCAGCAGCAAGCCGCCGACGGCCGTCGTCGGGGACCTCAGCCCGCGGAGCGACAGCGCCAGAGGCCCCGGTCGGCGTCCCGCGCGGTGCTCGCGGCGGTCTCGTATCGCTCGCGCTGCTGGAACGTCGACGGGTAGACGCCCGCGTGGCCGGTCTCGACGAGGACGTAGTTCAGGGTCTGGCCGTCGTGGTGGACGTAGGCCAGCAGTCGTCCGTAGCTCCCCCGGCGGTCCGCCGTGGGATCCGATTCCAGGCGCACGCGCTCGCCCGCCACCCGTCGCTCCACGAACGCACTCGCGTTCTCCCCGGCCCGACGGAGACAGGCCCGTCCCGCCTCGGTGTCGGGGACGCCCGCGAAGTGCTCTGGTTCCGTCTCGACGTGGACCTCGGGCGTGTCGACGCCCAGGAGCCGAACGCGTTCCGTGGTCCCGTTCGCCAGTCGAACGTCGAGCGTGTCGCCGTCGACGACCTCGACGACCGTCCCGTTCTGGCTCGTCCCCGCTGCCGACGAACCGAGGAACTGGCCACAGCCAGCCGTGCAGGCGAGGACTGCGAGTAGCGTCGTGGCGAACAGGCGGCGCACGTCCGTTGGTGTGCTGTCTCGGCCATTGGTGTTTCGGCTGTGGATGCCCGCGAGGCCACCAGATGCGGGCCCTGTCGTGCCCACCGCGAGCGGTGGCTCGCCCCGACTCGCGGCCGTCAGGCCCGGGTGTCGCTGACCTCGAACTTCGCGAGGAGTGCCTGGAGTTGCTCGGTTTGCCCGTTGAGGGACTCCAGGGTCGAACTGACCTGTGAGACGGCGGCGGACTGTTCCGCCGCGCCCGTCGACGCCTTGGCCGCCTCGTCCGCGGTCGCCTCGGCAATGCCGACCACCTCCTCGATGGTCGACGCGGCCTCCTCGGCGCTGGCAGCCTGGTCGTCGGTGGTGTCGCTGATGTCCTGGATGCCGCTGTCGGTCTCCGCCGCGTTGTCTGCGACGCGCGTGAAGGCGTCGACGACGGTCTGGACGGCCTCGACGCCGTCCTGCATGTACTGCCCGGCGGTCCTGGCCTCCTCGACGGTCGTCGTGGTCTGGTCCTGCGTCTCCTCGATCAGCTGTTCGATGTCGGTGGCCGACGCCTGGGTTTCCTCGGCGAGCTGTTTGACCTCGTTCGCGACGACGGCGAACCCGTCGCCGTCGTTGCCACCGTCGCCGTTCCCGGCCCGGGCGGCTTCGATGTTCGCGTTGAGTGCCAGCATGTTCGTCTGCTCCGCGATCTCCCCGATGAGTTCGACGATCTCGCCGATCTCCGTCATCCGCTCGTCCAGGCGTTCGACGTTCTCGACGGTCGAGTCGATCTTCGCCTGCGCATCACGCACGTCCTCGATCGCCTGCTCGGCCGTGGAGGCGCCCTCCTCCGTGATCTCTGCGGTCTCGGTGGATCGCTGGGCAAGCGTCTCCGCGGAGGCCGCCACCTCCTCCACCGTCGCGGACAGATCGGTCATCTCCTCCGAGACGGCGTCGAGCCGCTCTCGCTGTTCGTTCGCGTCGCTGGCGATCTCCTGGACGGAAGTGCTCACCGCTTCGCTCGCCTGTTTGGCCTCCGTCGCGCCGGTGTCTGCCTCCCGACTGGCCGTCGCCACGTCCTCGGCGAAGGCCTGGATGTCCTGGATCGCCGACTCCGTCTCGTCCATCATCTCGTTGAAGGCGTCGGCGATCTTCGACATCGCCTCGCTCTCGCTTTCGGCGTCCAGGCGAACCGCGAACTCCCCGTCCGCCGCCCGCGCCATCGCGGCGCTGTAGGCGTCGGCCTTCGCCTCGAGGTGCGCGTTCAGTTCCTCGACTTCGCGCTGCTTGGCCTCGGCCTCCTGCTTCGCCTGTTCGGCCGCCGACTTGGCCTCCTCGGCCTCTGCCTTCGCCCGCTCGATCTCTGCCTTGCGCTCCTCGAGGTTGGCAACCTCCTCGGTCTTGGCACGGGCCTGCCGGAGTTGGGCCTGTGCTTCTTCGCGAGACCGCTCCGTCGAGGACCAGTGGGCCATCAGGGCCAGCGCCAGGCCCAGGACGAACACGCCGTGAATGAGTCCCCAGGCCCACGGGTTGGCGATCGCGGCGGCGTGGTTGTACACGCGGCTCGGATTGATCATCCCGAACACGCCGTGCGTCAGGACGACGTACCCGATACCCAGGGCGAACGGCACCCAGTCCTCGTAGACGGCGACGACGGCCATCGCGACGAAGAAGTGAAAGTGCGCTTCGATGAAGCCGCCGGAGAAGTGGACCAGGACGACCGACGACGACAGCAACCCGACCGTGGCGAGGCCCGTTCGCGCCCGCCGGGAGAACCGCGGGAGCCGTGCGACGAGAGCGAGTGCGACGACCACTGCGAGTTCGACCAGGACCGTCGTCAGGGGAATCTCCGGAATCGTCGCACCGGTGATGGTCGATTCGGTCCCCTCGAACAGCCCGAGGAGCAGGAGGAAGGGGACGTGAAGCAGCACCAGGGCGACGATGTTCCGGTGACGGCCCCGCCAGGTCGCGTCCGGAATCGAATCACCGCTCGGGACGTACTCGACGAACTCGCGCAGTGCCATCTCCCACTCGCTCACTCGAGGGCGCGTGGGCGTGACGTCGGACGTGGCGTCGCTCATGACGACACCTCCCTTCGACCAGGTGAAAAGAGCTGTGAGCCAACTATCAGCCCTGATACTGTACGGCGAGGCGCTGGCTCGCTCCAGGCGAGGGTTTCACGCCGTACTCGTGGTTTTCCGGTGGCGTCGTCGAGTGGTGCATCCGCCGGTATCGATGCTGATTGTCGACGGGCCGGTGGATCGACTCACAGACGGAGGCAGTCGCGGGGCGGAGGCATTCGATTACGTCCCTCCCTCCCAAGCAGCCCCGGCGGATGCGTGGCCTCAGCCACCGGCGAAACGACGACTGCTGAGCGACGGAACACCCGGTCCGTCCATCGTCGTCCGAATTCTATATCGCAGATGTAGATTTATTATTTATATGTGTCGGCGGCGTGCCGGTGGACTCGCGCTCGTTCCGTCCGATCCGGGGAGAACGAACAACGGGAAGCGACCAGAAGGAGGGGCAGGCGGAGCAGTGGCTGGAGGGTCGGCAAACCGCGTCGAGCGGTCTCGGCGACGACACGGGGGGCGACCACCGGGGAGTGGCACTCGTCGCGTCGACTCCCCCCGTACTGCGGCCGCGGGGCCGCGAACGCAGCGCGCGCGGTCCCGCCTTCAGTCCCAGGTGGCGCCCGGATTCGTCACGGCGCCGTTGGCGGCCGAACCGAAGTCGCGAGCGTACTTGGCGAGGACGCCGTCGGTGTAGTTCGGTTCCGGTGGCTCGCGGTCCGCGAGGCGCCGGTCCATCTCGTCGTCCGTGAGATCGACCGAGAGTTCGTGGGCGTCGATGTCGATGGTGATTTCGTCGCCGTCCTCGAGCGCAGCGATCGGCCCGCCGACGAACGCCTCGGGGGCGACGTGGCCGATCGAGAAGCCGCGCGTGGCGCCGGAGAACCGACCGTCGGTCAGCAGGGCGACGTCCTCGGCGTGGCCCTGTCCCGCCACCGCGCTCGTGACGCCGAGCATCTCGCGCATGCCGGGACCACCGCGGGGCCCCTCATTCCGGATGCAGATGGCGTCGCCCGTCTCGACGTGCTCGTCCTGGACGTACGCCATCGCGGACTCCTCGTCCTCGAAGACGCGGACGGGTCCCTCGTGGTGAAGGTGGTCCTCGCCCGTGATCTTGATGACCGCGCCGTCCGGCGCGAGATTCCCCGTGAGGATGCGGATGGCGCCGCGCTCGTGGATCGGGTCGTCGACGGGGTGCAGATAGTCCACGGCAAGGTCCGCGATGGCCGGGGGGTCGAGCGCTTCGAGGTCCTCGCCGATGGTGTTGCCGGTCACGGTCAGCGCGTCGCCGTCGAGCAGGCCCGCTTCGTAGAGGGCGTTCAGGACGACCGGGACGCCGCCGACCTCGTGGAGGTCGTTCATGACCCGCTCGCCGCCGGGCTGGAGGTTGGCGATCTTCGGCGTCCGCTCGCTGATGCGGTTGAAGTCCTGAACGTCGAGGTCGACGTCGGCCTCGGCCGCCATCGCGAGCAGGTGCAGGACGGCATTCGTCGACCCGCCGACGGCCACCTGGAGGGTGATGGCATTCTCGAAGGAGGCCTTGGTGAGGAAGTCCGAGGGCCTGCGGCGTTCCTGGACCACCTCGACGGCGAGTTCGCCGGCCTCGCGAGCGACGTCGTAGCGCGACTCCGCCTCAGCCGGGGGGCTCGCACTGCCGAGTGGCGAGAAGCCGATGGCCTCGGAGATGGAGGCCATCGTGTTCGCGGTGAACATCCCGCCACAGGAGCCGGCGCCCGGACAGGCGTGGCGCTCGAGGTCGTCGAACTCCTCCTCGGTCATCTCCCCGTCGGCGACGGCGCCGACGCCCTCGAAGACGTTCTGGATGGTGACCTCGCGCCCCTCGTGCTCGCCGGGCATGATCGACCCACCGTAGAGGAAGACGCTCGGCAGGTCCGTCCGGATCGAGGCCATCATCATCCCGGGCATGTTCTTGTCACACCCGCCGATGGTGACGAGGCCGTCCATGCGCTCGCCGAAGGCCACGAGTTCGACGGAGTCCGCGATGATCTCCCGGGAGATCAGCGAGGCTTTCATTCCTTCTGTCCCCATCGAGATCGCGTCCGAGATCGTGATCGTGCCGAACTCGATCGGCATGCCGCCGGCGTCGTCGATGCCGTCGTAGGCAGAGTCTGCGACATCGTCGAGGTGGACGTTGCAGGGCGTGATGTCGGCGGCGGGATTGGCGAGGCCGACCATCGGCGAGGAGAGGTCCTCGTCGTCGTACCCCATCGCGCGGAACATCGCCCGACTCGGGGCCTGGTCGCGCCCGTCTGTGACCTCCTTGCTCGGGAAGTCGTCGGGCTTTTCGCCCGGCGTGGAGCGTTCCTGGTGCTGCTGGCTCATACCCGCTCGTGGACCTGGCCGGCCTTAAGTTCAGTCGTCCGGTCCCGGGTTTCGGGACACCCAGCGTGACTGATCACCGACCGGTCCTGTCGGCGCCGGTCACGTCGACGACTGGGGCCAGGGAGTGGCAGGCCGAAGCGGGCCGTGAGCCTCGGGTGGACGCTCCGGGGAATCCGTGCGTGGCCCAAGCGGGCGTGGGGGCGAGTCCGCACGTTGAAATCCCCGCCGCGTCCAGGGACGGTATGGCGACAGTCGAGACCGGTGCCCGGCTTCACCTCGGGTTCCAGAATCTCGCGCTCGCCCACGAGCGCCTCTACGGTGGGGTCGGCCTGGCCCTCGAGGAGCCGCGGATCCGGCTCTCGGCCGGGCGGGCGGAGACGATCCGCTGTGACGACGCGGCCGTCGAACCCTACGTGGCCGACGCGGTCGCGGCCCTGGGCGTCCCCGGTGCCGACGTGTCGGTGGCGGAGCGCTTCGAGCGGCACGTCGGCCTCGGCAGCGGAACCCAACTCGCCCTGGCGTGTCTGGTCGCCGTCGGTCGGGCCTACGATCGAGACGTCTCTCCCCGGGCGCTCGCCCCACAGATCGGGCGCGGTGGTCGGAGCGGCGTCGGCGTAGCGAGATTCGAGTCCGGCGGGTTCGTCGTCGACGGGGGCCACCCGACCGAACGGTTCACGACGGCACCGCCCGATCCGGGTGACTGGAAGGTCCCCCGGCCAATCGTGGCCACGTCGGTGCCCGCCGACTGGCGATTCGTCCTCGTCGTGCCCGACGGAGCGCCTGGGCCGAGCGGCGTCCCCGAGGACCGGCAGATGCGGGCCGTCGTCGAGCGGGCGGACCCGGGGATCGCCGACGAGATCGCGACGCTCCTGACCCGGCGGCTCCTCCCCGCCGTCGCCGAGGGGGACCACCGCGCCTTCGGGGCGGCCGCCGCGCGCCTGGGACGGCTGAACGGAGCCTGGTACGCGGACGAACAGGGCGGCGTCTACCGGCCGCCGGCAGGCCGGATCGTCGAGTCGCTGACCGAGGTCCCCGCCATCGCGGGGGCTGGACAGTCGTCCTGGGGCCCGACGGTCTACGGCGTCACGACCGTCGACCGGTCGGACGCGGCGGCCGGGGCGGCCCGGGACGCGGTCGCGGCGTTGGACGTCGATGCCGACGTGCTGGTCGCCGCGCCAGACAACGCTGGCGCGACGGTCGAGTAGCGCCCGGCACGGCTATCGTCGGGCGATGACGCGAACAGCTTTATGCGCCGCCGTTCGCTTGCAGGGGTATGGATCGCGTCCCGTTCGGGATCAGACAGCTCGACGGCATCGTCAACGGAGGGGCGCCGGCGGGCAGCGTCGTCCTCCTATCGGGCGAGGCCGGCGCCGGGTCGCGCGAGTTCATGTACACCTGCGCGGTGATGAACGGGCTGGCGAGGTTGGACCACGACCTGTTCGACCTCCACTACGGCGACCTCGCCGGCAACGCGGTGCTCCCGGACGGGATCCACTACCTCTCGTTCACGGCGACCGAAGACCAGCTCAAAGACGAGATTACGATGGCCATGGACCAGGAGGTGGCCGAGCCCGCGCTCGACGCCGTCGAGTTCACCTCGCTGACGCGCCAGTACTTCCACGTCAGTCCCGTCCCGCGGGACTGGTACGCGCGGGAGACGCCCGACATCACCGACCTCCGGAAGCGTCACGAGGAACGCGAGGACCTGCTCTCGGCCCTCGGGACCGAGCTGAGTCGGCGCGCTCCCGGGAACGTCGTCGTCATCGACTCGCTGGCCGACCTGACCGGGGCCATCGGCGAGGAGGTCGACTGGGCCGACGTGAACTACCTCGTGCGCGGCCTCCAGCGGGCGGCCCACGAGTGGAACGGGCTGATCCTGCTCCACGTCAACCACGAGTCCCTCTCCACGCGGCGCCACGCACAGTTAGTCGACGCCTGCGACGGGGCCATGCGGTTCCAGTGGGAGACCGGCGGCAGTTCGCGCGCGCGAACGATGATCGTCCAGTCGTTCCGCGGCGTCCTCTCCCAGCTCGAGGACGAGGACATCGTCCAGTTCGAGACCGAACTCGGTGACGCCGGCTTCGACATCAGCGACGTCCGCAAGATCCGGTGACGACCCGGGCCGGATCCCGGTGGCCGCACGCGGTCGCGTCACGTGGATCTCGGCCTATCGTTTCTCGAAATTGGCGGCAAACGCTTAACTACCCGGTTGCGTTAGCGTGAGCGTATGGCGAGCGAGTCGACCGAGGAGGGGGCCGTGACGGTCACCCTCGGCCCCGAACTCGACGAGTGGCTCGACCTCCGGGCGCGCGAACTCGGGGTCGACCGCGAAACGGTCCTCGTCCGACTCCTCACGTCCTACCGCGACGCGACGGCCGTCGACGGCAGCGTCGACGTCGACGGCCTCGCCGCCGCGGTCGTGGACACCGACCCCTTCGAGGACGCGGTCGTCGACGTCGCCGACGAGGCGCTCCAGGCCAACGACGACAGCGCGGAGGCCGTCGAAGCCCGCCTCGACGACCGACTGGAGACGCTGCAGGCCGACTTCAAGGAGAAACTCGAGGACGTCCGCGAGCGCGTCATCCAGGTCAAACAGGAGGCAGACGAAAAGGCGCCTGCCGACCACACCCACGAGGCACTGGCGCGAGTCGACGCGCTCGGTGGCCGCGTCGCGGACCTCGAGGAGGCACTCGCGGCCCTCGATCGCGAGGTCTCGGACCTCGAGGCCAGCGTCGAGGCGGTCGACGCGGAGGTCGACGACGACCTCCAGGCCACGGTCGCGGAACTTCAGGACCGGCTCAAGACCGTCGCCTGGGTGGTCAGCGACCTGCGAGAGGCCCACGAAGGCCACGGTGGCTCGGCCACGCTGGAGCAGGTCAAGCGCTCGGCGGCAGAGGCGGACGTCTCCCGGGCCAGGTGCGAGCGGTGCGGCGAGGGCGTCGACATCGCCCTCCTGACCGCGCCGACCTGTCCCCACTGCGAGGCAACCGTCACGGAGGTCGCACCGGCGAGTGGGTTCTTCGGGAAGCCGCGCCTGCTCGCTGCCTCACAGCTCGAGTCCGGTGACGAGCGATGACGGACGAGGACGAGCGCGACCCCTTCGGTCGACTCGCGGAGTCCGTCGACGACCGCGAGGGCGACCCCTTCGAGTCACTCGACGCACCGGCCGACGCGAACGCCGAGAGCGAGGCCGAGGGGTCACCGGTCGACGACGCGACGACCGGTGCCGACGCGACAGAGCCCGTTCCGGACGAGGGCCAGACGGGCGACCTCGGCGGGCAGCGCGTCGAGCCGGGGACCCCGGAGCTGGGCGTCGACGACGCAGAGGCGGCGGACGACGACCCGTTCACCTCGCCGGAGAGCTCCCTCAGCCACGTCGACGTGGGGGACGTGGACGAGGACGAGATCTGGTCGGCCATCGCCGACGCCCAGTCGCGAGGGTCGGTGGCCGAGGCCGGGGAGCGAACCTACGCAGAGGTCTCGAAGCACAGCTTCTGTGAGACCTGCAGGTACTTTTCCGGGCCACCCGACATCGCCTGTGGCCACGACGGAACGGAGATCATGGAGTTCGTCGACATGGAGACCGTCCGGCTGGTCGACTGTCCGGTCGTCGCCGAACGGCGGGACCTCCAGCGCGGAGAGCAGGGCGGCCGCTGACCGCGCTCAGAGTGGCCCGGAGCTACCGTTTGCCTCTGGGTGGTCGATCATTTCGGCGACCGACGTGATGGGCGAAAGCTACGTCGTCCGGGCAGTCACATCACCGATGTGCACCCACGCGGCTGAACGATCTTCTCTCCCAGACACGCCGCCGTCCGTACCGGTCCGTGGTCACTCTCCCGGCACGCGGTACTGGGGCCTGACCCAGTCCCACGGCGGCGTACCCCGGTCGCGTCGTCGGACACGTTCGCCGCCCCCGAAACGTCTTTCTCGGTGGGTGTACGACTCTGCGTACCATGTCGACGTACGGCGACCGGTTGCGCGCGTCCGCGAGGGGGTGTCGACGTGCAGTTCTGTGACGAGTGTGGGTCGCTCATGCACGCGGACGACGACGAGATGGTCTGTTCGTCGTGTGGCGCCCGCCTCGCGAAAGACCAGGACCGCGCCGACGACTTCGTCTCGACCGAGGAGCAGTCGGGCGACGAACTCATCGAGACCGAGGAGGGTGCGAACTTCGAGGGCAAGCCGACCGCCAAGGACGTCACCTGCGAGGAGTGTGGCCACAGCGAGGCCTGGTACACCATCAAGCAGACCGGCTCCGCGGACGAGCCGCCGACGCGCTTTTTCAAGTGCAAGGAGTGTGGCCACCGCTGGCGGGAGTACAACTAGACAGAGCCCGACAGCGGTCCGTCACGCAGAGTGACGGCGACCCTGGCCGGGCTGGTCGTGAATCGGCTCACCCCCCGACTCGGACCTCGTTGACCACGTTCCCCGCCGCGTCGTAGTAGACGAGATGCTGGTAACTCCGATCCTCGGTGTAGTACATCTCGACGCGCTGAACCTCGCCCTGGTTGGTCTCCCAGACGGCCTTGCAGACCTGGCGGCCCTCGTGGTCGACGACGCCCTGGACGTCGAAGGAGGCCTGTTCGCCCGTCTGTGGGTCGGTGAACTGCATGGAGCCCGACTCGCCACACCAGCCAGTGTCATCGCCGCTGCCCATCTGTGTCGAGTCGCCCCCCTCACCCATAGTCATCGAGTCGCCGCCCATGCGGACCTCGTTGACGACCGTGCCGTCGGCGTCGTAACTGACCATCTTCCGGTAGGACTGGTCTTCCGTGAAGTACAGGTCCATCCGCTGGACGTCCCCCTGCTGGTTCGTCTCCCAGGTCACGCGACAGGCCTCGTGGCCGTCCTCGGTGACGACGCCACGGACCTGCCAGGTCACCTGCTCGCCGGTCTGGGGGTTAGTCATCTGAGTCGACTGTCCCGCGACGCACCAGTCGGTCGAGGAGCCACCGCCCGCCGAGCCGGCGGTGGTCGCTGCACCGTCCCCCGACGCGCCTGCGCCCCCACCGTCGCCACCCACGCACCCGGCCAGGGCGACCAGCGCCACGACGAGGATCAGAACGAACGCACGATCAGTTTGCATCGGTTCCCATTGCGCACCGACGACGAGTCACGTGACTATGAGTATTGGCCGATTACTGGCCGGTCGACCCCGACGAGTCGGCGCCGAACGCCATCGTCGAGAGCAACGCGTTCTCGGCCTGCCGCGAGTCCAGCCGGGTGTGCTGACAGACGACCGGCTGGTCGGCCTCGATGACGCTCGCGAAGCCCGTCCCCCGAGGGACGGGCTCGGGGTCGTCCAGGTCGTTGAACTGGACGTGGCGGGTCCGCTCGGCGGGGACGGTCACGTCGTAGGGCCCCACGGGGTCGCGGTCCTCGTAGTAGATCGTGATGTCGACGTGGGCGTCGGCGCCGCCGGCGTTGAGCAGGCAGACCGTCTCGTGACTCGTCATCTCGGGGTCGGGACCGTGGCTTCCCGCGGGGATGTACCCCTCGGGGATCACCCAGGTGCGCTTGCCGATTGCGTGCACAGTCCCTCGGATGGTCGGCACGCCGAAGAGCGTTGAGGAATCGTGGGTACCCGGTCGCCAGTCGTGGAGCGAACGGGACTGCTGCCTGCCGAAACAAGCCCGCCGCCTACCGCGTGCGGTCCCCTCCAAGCGGACGAGGCCGGAACACCACGATGGTACCCGAGAGCGACGTTCAGGAGCGTGACAGCGGGACGGACGTCCCCGAGGAAGCGGCGTACGACGCAGACGAACCCCGGGTCGAGTGGCACCTCTGGCTTGGCGCGCTGGTGCTGGTCGGCGGCCTGACGCTGCTCGTCGCCCCCGAGGGAATGGTCTCGGGTCTCGTCGCGGGCCTGGGGCCGCTGTTCGTCCTGCTCGCAGTCATGGCCTGGGCCGGCCAGTGGGCCTACAGGCGGTATCGATGAGCGACGACCGCAGGACTCAAGGCGGATGCTCGGGCGACGACCCCCGGGGACCACAACGTCTATATAGTTCTCGGGATGACACTATTCCTATGTCTCTCCGCTCGGCGGCCGCGACCTGTGTCCGCACCGTCGGCGCCTGCGTCGCCATCGTGGGGGTGGCGCTCGGGGCCTTCCTCGCACTCCCCGAGTCCCTCCTGTACAACGACTACGTCTCCGGGGCCATCCTCGGGAGCACCATCCTCCTCGTGAGCGGCGCCGTTCGCGTTTCACACTCCGACGCGGACGGCGGGCGTCCCACCGGCTCCGAGCGATAGTCCCCGGAGCGCGGCCTTTTTCGCCGCCGGCCACCAAGCGACGAGCGTGTCGAGCGAGTCCGCCCGCCGCGTCGAGGTCCACCCCGGCAAAGAGGCCGTCGTCGACTTCGACCAGTCGCTGACCTTCGAGTGCGTCGAGGAGTGCACGTGGTGCTGTCACCACGGCGTCCTCCTCTACGAGCCCGACTTCCTCCAGCTCGCCGAGTGTGCCTCCCTCGCCGAGGCGACCACGCAGGTCCGCGGGGCTGACTTCGTCCGCAAGGAGCCCAAGGATCGGGACGAGCACGTGGGCGACGACGGCGAGGCGTGTTTCTTCCTCCGGGACGACGGCCTTTGTGCCCTCCACGACGAGCACGACTGGAAGCCCGCGCGGTGCTCGGTCTTCCCGCTCCACGTCACCGTCGAGGACGGCGACATCCACGTCTCCATCCGCGACGAGGCCCACGAGCACTGTGAGGGCCTGGACGTGAGCGAGCGCCGCGTCGTCGAGCACCTCGACGCCTTCCTCCCGGCGGTACTCTGGGACCTCGACGACCCCGAGACGCGCCGGGAACTCTGAATCAGACCCCCGTCCCGACGGCGAGCCAGGCCACGAAGACGGCGACCCCGCCGACGGCCGTGCTGGCGACCGCGTGGATCCGTAGCCGGTCGAGCAGAGCGTGAGAATCCTCAGTCAGGCCACAGACGTCGTGAACCTCGCCGCCGACCTCGCAGGTCGGGAGGAAGTCCATCGCGACGTGGAGGAAGACGCCAGCGGCGAACCCGAAGACCGCGGCGCTGACGACGGGCACCGTCGGAACGGGCAACATCGCGGCGGGAATCGCGGTCAGGCCCACGCCGGCCGCGGGAAGGAGGAGGGACGAAATCGGTTTGTCGGCCCGTCGCAGGCGATTGGCCGCGGCGTAGCCCGCGGGCCCTTTGTGCGAGACGATGGCGAGGCCGAGCAAGAGCCCCAGCGCGGGCATCGACCCGTAGACGAGGCCGATGATGATGCCGGCCGACAACGCGTGGGCGGTGATCTGGGCGGCGGTGATCTCGAGGCCGACATCGACGTGTGCGAGGCGGTGGCCGACGACGTGGCCGCCGTAGCCGGCCAGGAGGCCGGCAGCGACGCCGAACCCGCCGACACGTGGATCGAGTTCGATGGCCTGGGGGAGCAGGAAGACCGCGGCGCTCGTCACCATCGCGCCGCTTGCCAGCCCGTACCCCCAGACCAGGCGCGTCGGACTCGTCGAGCGCGTCCTGGCACCGAGAACGCCCCCAGCGACCATGGCGACGAAGGCCACCCACGAGATGGCCAGCACCTTGGGTGCCGGCGCCAGGAACGTCGTTGCCGACAGCACGACCAGGAGCACCGTTCCTGCGAGACCGGCAACCGACAGGCCCCACACGGAGTTATTAATATTCTCCGGTTGGTTAATAGCCATTGGCTATTTGTCTGTCGTTGTTTCACATAAGTCCAGCGGTTCGAACGGTTCGGGACTCCCGGGGAGAGGGCGCCACAGCCACGCTGGACGCGAGTCGCGCGACCCCAACAGTGTGGGGCTGTGTCTTTTGGGTAACGCTCCCGAATAGAGACGCGATGAGCGAACTCGCCGGGACGTCGGTGACGGTCGTCGGTGGTGGCGTCGGTGGGCTGTCGTCGGCCGCGTACCTCGCGGACGCGGGGGCCGACGTCCGTCTCGTCGAGAAGAACGACCAACTGGGCGGGCGCGCGAGTCGGCTCCACCGCGAGGGCTTCCGCTTCGACATGGGACCCTCGTGGTACATGATGCCCGACGTCTTCGAGCGCTTCTTCGCCCACTTCGGCCGCGAGCCCGGCGACTACTACGACCTCGACCACCTCGATCCGCACTACCGCGTGTTCTTCACGGACGGCGACCGGGTCGACGTGACCGGTGACCGCGACCAGCTGCGGGCAGTCTTCGAGTCCTACGAGCAGGGTGGGGGTGCAGCCCTGGCGGAGTACCTCGACACGAGCGAGCGCCACTACGAGACGGCCATGCCCCACTTCGTCTACCAGGACCGTCACCGGCTGCGGGACTACGTGGACCCCGCGGTCCTCCGCGCGGCGCCGGTCGGCCTCTCGCTGGTGGGGTCGATGGAGGACCACGTCGCGAAGTTCGTCGACCACCCCAAGCTCCGACAGCTCCTCCAGTACACCCTCGTCTTCCTCGGTGGGTCGCCCGCCACGACGCCCGCCCTCTACAACATCATGACCCACGTCGACGTGAACCTCGGCGTCTACTATCCCGAGGGCGGCATCGGGTCGGTCGTCGACGCCCTCGTCGACCTCGGGAGCGAACTCGGCGTCACCTACGAGACGGGCAGCGAGGTCACCGGCATCGCCGGGCGCCCCGACGGCGTACGCGTCGAGACGGCCGACCTGGCGACGCGCACGACCGACGCGGCCGTCGTCAACGCGGACTACGCCCACGTCGAGTGCGACCTCCTGCCCGCCGATCAGCGGGAGTACGGCGACGCATACTGGGAGTCGCGCACCTACGCCCCGTCGGCGTACCTCCTCTACCTCGGCGTCGAGGGGGACGTCGACCCGCTGACCCACCACTCGCTGGTCTTCCCGACCGACTGGGACGGCCACTTCGAGCGGATCTTCGAGGACCCAGCCTGGCCCGAGGACCCCGCGTTCTACGTCTGCGTCCCGAGTGCGACCGACGAGTCCGTCGCGCCGACGGGCCACAGCACCCTCTTCGTACTCGTCCCGATCGCGCCGGGGCTGGCCGACGGGCCGGCGGCACGCGAGTCCTACCGCGACCTGGTCCTCGACCGCCTGGCCGAGCACACGGACGTCGACCTGCGCGACCGCATCGTCGTCGAGGAGGACTTCTGCGTCAGCGACTTCGCCGATCGGTACAACGCGACGCAGGGCACGGCGCTGGGCCTGGCGCACACCCTCCGCCAGACCGCCCTGCTTCGCCCCTCGAACCGCTCGTCCACCGTCGACGGCCTGTACTTCACCGGCGCGTACACCACCCCCGGCATCGGCGTCCCGATGTGCCTGATCAGCGGTGAACACGCGGCAGCGGCCGTCAGCGAGGACTTCGGCACGTCATGAAGCGTCGATCGCTATACGAAACCGCGACCGGCGCGACCGGCGGCGGCTCCCTCCCCCGGTACCTCCTGGCGCTCTCGCGTCCCCGATTCTGGCTCTACCTGGCCGGGCCGGCGCTCGTTGGCGTCGCCTGGGGGGCCGGCGACGTCGGGGACCTGCTCGCCGTCGGCCCCGCGGCCGTCGTCGCGTACTTCCTCCTCCCGGCGAACCTCTTCCTCTACGGCGTCAACGACCGATTCGACGCCCCCATCGACGTGCGAAATCCCCGGAAGGGCGAGGGTGGCCCGGAGGTCCAGTACCGGGCCGATCGCCGGGCCTGGACCGTCGTCCTGCTGTCCGGCGTGGTTGGCGTCGGCCTCGCCGCGTTCGTGCTCACGACTGGTGGCGGACGCGTGGCCGCGGCGAGCGTCCTGGGGTTCCTCGCGCTGGCTGTCGCCTACAGCGCGCCCCCCTTCAGATTCAAGACGCGACCGCCCCTCGACTCGGTCTCGAACGGACTGTACGTCCTTCCCGGCGTCGTCGGGTACGTGGTCGTCGCCGGGGACGCACCGCCGCTCCTCGTGGTCGCCGCGGGGTGGCTGTGGACGATGGCCATGCACACCTTCTCGGCCATTCCCGACGTGCGGCCGGACCGCGCCGCCGGCGTGGCCACGACGGCGACCGTTCTCGGTCCAGGTGGCGCGCTCGCGTACTGCGTCGGGTCCTGGCTCGCGGCGGCGGCCCTGGCGGCCATCCACGCCCCGGCCCTGGGGCTGGTGTTCGCCGCCCACCCCGTCCTCGGCGCGGGACTCTGGGCGGCCGACGTGGCCGTCGAGCGCGCCTACGCCTGGTTTCCACTCGTCAACGGCCTCCTGGGGCTGGTGCTGACCCTGGCGGGCCTCTGGAGGGTCGCGGGTGTCCCCTGACCGCCAGACCGTCCAGTCGCGGCTGGACGAACTCGTCGCCGACCACCGCCTCACGATCGCGGTGGTCTTCCCCCTCGTCGGGGCGGGCCTCATGCTCGCCAGCGCGTGGGGCTGGCTGCCGCCGGTGCTGGCCTTCCAGCCACTCCTGCTCGTCGTCGGCGCGCTCGTGATGCGCCTGCCCGTCGCGGCCACGATCGCGCCGCTGCTGGACCGCCGTGCCGTGGCCGCCCTGTCGGCACTCTGTGGCTACGCCTACCTGATCGAGTTCGTCGGCGTCCACTCTGGGTGGCCGTACGGTCAGTTCAGCTACGAGGTGTCACTCGGCCCGATGCTCCCGGGCGGCGTCCCGGTCGGACTCCCGCTCTTTTTCGTCCCCCTGGTGATCGACGCGTACCTCCTCGCCGTCCTGGCGCTCGGGCCGCGAGCGAGCCGCGCGCGGTACCGACTGCCCGCGACGGTCGCGGCCGTCCTGGCCGTCGACCTGGCCCTCGATCCCGCGGCGGTGGCCGTGGGCCTCTGGTCGTTCGCCGAGGTGGGGCCCTACTACGGCGTCCCGCTCTCGAACTACGCCGGCTGGCTGCTGAGCGCGACCGTCGGTGCCGTCCTGGTCGACCTGGCCTTCGATCGGACCACGCTCGGCGTTCGGCTGTCGGCGTGTCCGTTCGCGCTCGACGACCTGCTGAGTTTCGCCCTGCTGTGGGGCACCGTGGCGCTCGCGTTCCGGGCGTGGGTGCCGGTCCTCGTGGTCCTGGGCTTTGCGCTGGCCCTCGGGAGGTTGGGGCGGCTCGATCTTCGCGTCGGGACGTGGTCGGGGCCCGTCAGCGAGTAGGCCCGGGGGTGGCCTCGTCGGCGACGGGTGCCCGGCGGTCGTCGCGACGCCGCGACCGGTGGGGGGAGTCCGGGACCGCACTGGCCCGCTCGAAGGCCCGGACCGGGTCCCCGGTGCGGCGCCAGTGCCACCAGGTCCGGGCGACGACGGCGAGTTTCCGGGGCGTGGATAGCGACGGCGGCGCAGCGAGGACGTCGAAGTCGCGCTCGCGGATCAGGCGGTGGTGTTCCGCGTACAGCGTCGCGGCCAAGAGGACCGGGAAGCGACAGTCAGCGGGGAGGTACTCGATTCCTGAGACGCCGGTCCGGTAGCGCGCCTCGGCGCGCCGGAGTTCGTCCCGGATTGCGGCCCGGAGGCCGGGAGACGCCGAGTCGGCGCCCAGGGCCGCCTCCGGGACGCCGTGGGCCTCGAGCGTCGACTGCGGGAGGTAGACCCGGCCGAGGTCCCGGTAGTCCTCGCGGACGTCGCGGGCGAAGTTCGTCAACTGGAGGGCCTCGCCGAGGGCCGCCGCGTGTGGCCGCGCGGGGCCGTCGGGGTCGATCCCCATGACCGCCGACAGCATGTGCCCGACGGCGGCGGCGGAGCCGTGGACGTACCCGTCGAGGGCGGCCGGCGTCTCGTAGCGGTCGGTGTCGACGTCCGCCCGCATCGCGTCGACGAAGGCGTCGACCTCGCGGTCAGGAATCCCCGCGTCCGCCACCAGGTCTGCGAAGGCGTCGACCACCGGGTCGTCGGCAGCCCGCCGCCCCAGCGCGGCGGCTCGCATCTCCTCCAGGCGCTCGACCTTAGCGGCCGGGGACTCGTAGCCCTCGCCGTCGACCACCTCGTCGGCCAGCCGGAAGAAGCCATAGAGGACGTACACCTCGTCGCGGACGCGCCCCGGGAGGAGGCGCGTCGCGTAGTAGAACGTCGTCCCCGTCTGGCGGTGGATCGCCCGACCCCGGCGAATCTGGCTCGACTTCACGTTCAGAGGTAGGCCGTGAGACGGCCAAAGTTACGTACCCGATTACTTGGGTAACCACGGCACACCTCGGCGCGCGGCGGGCTGAATCCCCGGCGCGTCACGTTCGGTGCCTCCCGCGCGACGGGACGGGCAATGTAGATTTAAGGGGCGGCCCCCCGAAGCCCGGTCCATGACGCGACTACTCGTCGGGACCGACGGTGTGGAAACGAGTGAGAAGATCCTGGACTACCTCCTGGAGACGTTACACGACGGTGACGAGGTGTACGTCATCAACTCGCAGGTAGGCGGCGAGGACACCAGCGAGGACGAGATCATCGAGGGCGAGGAGGCCCTGGAGATCCTCGTCGACGGCCTGTCCGACCTGGCCCCCGTCGAGAAACACCAGCTCGTCCGGGGCAACGCCCCCGTCCAGGAGTTCCTCGACTGTGCTGACGACTGGGACGTCGACGAGTACGTCATCGGCATTCGCAAGCGCTCGCCCGTCGGCAAGATGGTCTTTGGCAGCACGGCCCAGAACCTCCTCCTCGAAGCCGACCGCCCGGTTCGGTGTGTCCCCCTCGTCTCGGACTGACGCGACCCAGCGGACGACCGGAACGGTTTTCGCCGGGCCGTCCGACCGTGTGTGCATGACGCGCTCAGAATTAGCGACTGCCGCCGACCACCTGGAAGCGGCCGCCGAGGCCGCGGGTGACGAGGCAGCCTCGCGGCTCCGGGACGTCGCCGCACAGCTCGCTGACCTCGCCGAGGCCGACCGCGACCCGGACCACGGCCGCCTCGCGCGCATCGAGTCGAAGCTCCACGACGTGGAGGACGGCGTGGACGACGCAGTCGCCGAGAAGATCGACGAGGCCTTCGCAGCAATCCGGTCCTTCCGGGAGACCCTCGAAGGCGTCTGAGCGGGACGGGCCAGGGACGAGGTACGTTCGCCCCGACAGCCTAGCGCTCGTCGAAGAGGTGCTCCGCGAGGATGGGCACGAACGTCCCGATGTCCGTGACCATCCCGACGGCCTGGGCGCTGCCGCGGTCGAGCAACTGCGTGACCGTGGCGGGGTTGATGTCCACGCAGACGGTCCGCGTCGTGGACGGCAGGCAGTTGCCGACCGCGACGGAGTGCAGCAGCGTCGAGAGCATGAGGACGAGGTCCGCGCGATGGGCCTGCTCGCGGATCGCGTTCTGGGCCTCGATGGCGTCAGTGATGGTCTCGGGCAGGGGCCCGTCGTCGCGGATCGACCCAGCGATGACGTAGGGGACGTCGTTCGTCTCGCACTCGTACATCACGCCGGAGTCGACGGTCCCGTCGTCGATAGCGGCCTCGATGCCGCCGGCCCGGATGATCTCGCTGATGGTGTAGATGTGGTGCTTGTGGCCCTTCCGCGGGTGGTCCAGGCTCTCGGTGTCCATGCCGAGTGACGTGCCATAGAGGTCGCGCTCCAGGTCGTGGACGGCGAAGCCGTTGCCACAGGAGAGCATGTCGACGTAGCCCTCGCGGACGAGTCGGGCCATGTCCTCGCGCGCGCCGGAGTGGATGAGCGCCGGCCCACAGACCGCGAGGACCTCGCCACCCTCGTTCTTGGTCTCCTGGATCGCCTCCGCGATGGAGTCGATGGTCGACTCGCTCGGGCGCTCCGAGGAGACGCCACCCTGCATGAAGCCGAAGGCGCCCTCCGTGCCGCGGGGTCGCTCGGGCGGGCGGACGCGGATGCCGGTCTCCCCGGTGACGACGAGGTCGCCTTTCTCGACGGCGTTGAGGACCGTCGTGAACGCCGTGGGATCGTCCTCGTCGGTGACCACGACGGCACAGTCCATCTCGACGTCCTCGACGGTGAGCCACTCGCCGTCGATCCGGACGTCAGTCGGGTGGTTGGTCGTCGAGTAGAAGCCCTCGGGGACGACCTGGTCGTCGGGCGCGGGGACGAGTTCGGCGTCGCGCGGGTCGGAGGGGTTCGCGCCGTTCTGGTGGAGTTCGTGGACGATCGACTGGAGCGTGTCCTCGTCGGGCGCCTCGACCAGCAGGCGGGCGTAGGAGTGTTCGGTCTCGTGGCGACCGATGGTGAACTCCTCGACCTCGAAGGACCCGCCCATGTCCATGATGATGCCGAAGGCCGTCTGCATCATCCCGGAGTCGATGATGTGGCCCTCGAGTTCGACCTCGCGCGAGACGGTCATGCCCCGACCAAGGCGGCACCGGCCTATACCGGTTTTGGGTTCCCCGCAACGGCGACGGGGCGCCACGTCTGCCGATCGCCGGTCACTCGACCTCCTCGCGCGAGACGGACCACTCGACGGCCGACCGCTCGCTGAGACGGTCGTAGAACGCCCGGAGACCGCCGGACTGGGTCTCGGGGAGCACGTGTAGCCAGACGACCCCGTCACGGATTGCGACCCGGAACACGTCGGTCGTCTCGTCGTCCCGGACGAGGTACAGCGGCATGGGGAGTTCGAGGAAGTCGCCGTAGCGGTAGGGGCCATCGTCGAGGACGGACTCGACGAGAGCCTGGAGGGACCGGTCGGGAGACGCGACCGGATCGAGGCCGAACCGCGTCCCGCCCTCGTACTCCAGGCCGCCCGGCCCCGGGTAGCGGCGGGACGGACGCGACGGGATCTCGAAGGCGGGCTCCGCGGCCATGTCGGGTGGGACTTCGGCGTAATCCTACAAAAATTGGTGGTCCGCGACCGCGGAGAGTCCGTGCGTTTCGCCTGGCGAGTGGCTGGCGCGTACTCGATGGCAGTACCGAGGTCGGGAACCGACAGCGAGTCTCCGGCCCCCGCCATCGCACGTCGCCGTCGCCCCGTCCGTCGGCTGAAAGCCCCACTCGATCGCACATGATCGTCTCAGGTAGTCTCGGGGCCACGAACAACAGAAAGCCCTCGGCCTTTCAGTCCACCGGGGACCGCCCACCCACCGCAGCCACACACCTCCCCAACCGACTCACTCGCTCACTGCTTTCGCTCGCTCGTCCCTCGCACGTCGCAGTCGCGCCGACTCGCGCCGTCCGGCGCGAGCGCCTCGACAGCGCGCGCCGGCAGACTAGTCACTGTCTGGATGCCACTCACCGGCCCAGGTCCACGGGACACCCGCGAATCGTGCCGCCGCGCATCCCGTCGGCCAGCCAGTAGATCGAGAGCACCAGCACCCCGGCGGCCAGGAACGCGATGCCGCGGCCCTCGAAGGGGAGCGCGGTCGCCAGCCCGGCCGCGCCGAACAGCGACAGCACGCCAAGCAGGATCGCCGAGCCACAGGCCGCACACCCAGCGCCGAGGATGCCGAGGAACACCCCGACGGCACTGCCGCCGCTGCTCCCCGCCGAGAGGCCGTGCTCGCGGAGGTGGTAGGTCACCATCGCCAGGTCGATGCCCGTCAGGACCGCCACCAGGAGGACGCCGACGCCGTCGACGGTGCCGAAGATGGTCCCGACGAAGGGGTACAGCTCAGCGAGAATCACGAGGCGACTCTCGAGCGGGAGCGGCGACGTCAGCGCGAAGCCCACGAGCGTGAGGTTCTGGGCGAACGAGAACAGCGTGAGTGCGAGGAGGCCGAAGACGACCGCGAGGAGGGCGTAAGCCGGGATGCCGAGGACCAGTCTGACCGTCCGGCCGACGAGACGCCAGTCCGCGCGGGAGGTGGGGACGCGGACCATCAGAGCTGGAGGATCCGGGTGACGATGGGGTAGCTCACGACGCCGGCGGCCTTCGTCTGGTAGACGCCGTCCTTGAAGAAGAAGACGTGGGGCGTCGTGCCGCCGGCCCCGGCGTCCATCCCGGCGTCGAGGTCCGTCTGGACGGCGCCGTCGAAGTCGCCGTTCCGGGCGCGGTCGATCACCGCCGTCGCGTCGACGGCCGTGTTCTCGGCCAGGAACGTCTCGGTCATGTCGTAGACCGCTGCGGCGTCGTCGGCGTTCCGGTACTCGGTCTGGACGGCGTAGTAGTGGTCCTTGAGCGTCCAGTGGGCCGCCGGGTCGGCGTCGTAGGCGGCCTCCAGCGCCCGGACGGCCGGCTGGCCCCACTCGAAGATGACCGGGTAGCCCCGAAACACCAGGGTCACGTCGCCGGGTTCGACGAGGTTCGAGCGGATCTGCGGGACGGTCTCGTCCTCGAAGTCCTTGCACCGCGGGCAGGAGGGGTCCTCGAACGCGACGACGACGCCGGCGGCCTCGGTCGGGTCTGGCCCCAGCATCGGCTGGCTGGCGAGATCCCGGGCGGCGGGATGCGTGTCGAGCGTCTCCGACGCCGCCGTCGTCTCTGTGGGTTCCGCCGTCCCGGTGTCGGTCCCACCCCCGGACCCCGTCCCCTCACCACTCGATCCCGACCCGTCGCGTCCGCCGAGACACCCCGCGATGGTCGCCGTGGCGCCCAGCGCGAGGAAGTGTCGCCGATCCATGACGAGGTGGGAGGACTCGGGTCGTATAAACCGCCTCCCGAGTGTGCGATTGGCGCGCACGACCGCTGGTAATGGGTGGACGGTCTCCCCGCGGACGCCGGTGGAACGCTTATGCGAGGGCGTGACGAACCCTGGGACATGTGCGGTCGTTTCAGTCTCTTCGCGCCGACCGAGGACGTCGAGGCGCGGTTCGACGCGACCTTCGACTATCCCTACGAGCGCCGGTACAACGCCGCTCCCGGGCAGTTCCTGCCGGTCGTCACCGACGAGTCCCCCGGGCGTATCCAGGCCGTCGAGTGGGGCCTCGTGCCGACCTGGGCGGACGACGACAGTCAGTCCGCAATCAACGCCCGCGCCGAGACCGTGGCCGAGAAGCCGAGCTTTCGGGACGCCTTCGCGGGCGTGGAGACAGCCGGGGAGTCGGCCGACCCCGGCGAGGCGGCGGGGCGGTGTCTCGTTCTCGCGGACGGCTTCTACGAGTGGGGCGAGGACGACGGCGGGGAGAAGCGCCCCTACCGCGTCACGCGCGTCGACGGGGAACCGTTTGCGATGGCGGGACTCTGGACGCGCTGGCGACCGCCGGCCGCCCAGACCGGTCTCGGGGCGTTCGCGGGAGACGGACCGAGGGAGGAGCCTGCGCTCCGATCGACGTTCACCATCGTGACCACCGAGGCCAACGACGCGGTGGCGCCGGTCCACGACAGAATGCCCGTGATCCTCGCGCCAGCGGACGAACGGCGGTGGCTGACGGCCGATTCGGCTGACGCGGCCGACCTCCTCGACCCCAGTCCGAGTGCCCACCTGCGGGTCTACCCGGTCTCGCGACGAGTCAACGACGCGTCGAACGACGCGCCCGCGGTCGTCCAGGAAGTCGACACGCCGGGCTGAGAGACGGACGAGGAGAATTCGGCCGCTACCGAGTCAGTAGACCGCGTCGCGGATCTCGTCGGAGAGGGACTCGAACTGGTCGAGGTAGGCCTTGCGCTCGGTTCGCAACCGGGCCAGTTCGGCCTCGAAGTCGTCGTAGTGATCCGGCGGATAGAACTCGGCCGGGTCCACACCCTCGATATCGCTGGGGAGGTCGAGGTCGAGCGCGTCGTCGTGGTACCAGTCGATCTCGTCGCGTGCCGTGGCGACGAGGATGTTGACCGACTCGTGGACGCCGATGTCGGTCTGATCCGGACCGACGTGGCCGGTGTTGATGACGTAGCACTCGACGTCGTTGGCGTCGATGAGGTCGTAAAAGCGGTTGCCCTCCTCCCCCTCGGGTCCGACGATGAACGGGTTGGTGCCGACGACGCGGATCGACTCGCCCGCCGCGTCCGGGTCGCCAGCGCTCGTCTGGATGGACTCGCCGAGCATGAACGCGACCGCGGCCTGCCGCGGTGTCAGGCGTGCGACCGGCGGCATCAGCGGATTGCGCGTGATGAAGAAGACCTGGTCGACGGAGTCCATGTCGACGTCGTCCGGGGCGCTCTCCAGGCAGTCGCGCTGGATGACCGCCCGGCCGTTCGTCGTGAGGGTGTCGTCGTCGAAGTCGACCGTGCCGTCGTCGTCGACGGCCACGTTCTCGAAGATCGCACTCTCGTGGGTCGCGGCGCGGTAGAGCTGGGGCTGCTCGGCTTCGTCGAGGCCGATGGTCTTGATGTAGAGTCCTTTCCCCTCGCTCCCGGTCACCTGGCCGTCCTCGAGGAGGGCACAGACGTCGTCCTGGAGCATCTCCGCGCCCTCGGGGTCGTCGAGCCAACAGCCGTGGCCGGTCAACGTCGACTTGCCGGTGGCCGACAGGCCGAGGAACGCCTGACCCACGGTGGTCAGGTCGCCGTCCCGCTCGATGGTGACGCGCTTGCTGCCGGCGTGGATGCCCAGGCCGCCCTGCTGTTTCGCGCGAAACATGAAGAGTCGCAGGAACGACTTCTTCGCCTCGCCGGAGTAGTCGCTGCCGAGGACGAAGGTCAGGCCCTCGTCGGGCAGGACGCGGATCCGGCGCTGGCGCCCCTCGCCGTCCTCCCACTCGGGAAGCTGGAGGGTCTGAAAGTCCGGCTCGCCCTGGGCGGGCTCGAGCAGCTTCGCCCAGGCGAGCGCGATGCGGGCGTACTCGACGGGGACGAACAGCCGGCACACGAAGGAGGTCTCGGGGTGCCGGCCGACGGTCCGGTCGAGACAGACGAGGTCGCGCTCGCGGGCGACGGCGAGCGCCTCCTCGATCGCACCCCAGTCCTCGTCTGCGAACTCGTCGTCGACGAGGTTCTTGGTGCGGTCCGCGCTCCGGGAGCGCTGGTCGCTGACGTAGCTCGGGCTGCCGAATTCGGTCGTGGTTTCGTCGTCAGCAGCGAGTTCGCGCAGCCGGTCGAACGTCGGATTGTACGTGACGTTGGCTGCGGCGTGGGGATCGGGGAAGTCGTCTGCCAGGCTCGACGCCTCCACCCTCTGCGTGGTCATGCGTCATCAACGTCGCCAGCCCGGGGCATAAAGCCACGGAAATTCCGGCGCGGCACCCATACTAAAGTATGTGTCACGTACGGCGGGAGTGGGTCCTGACTGTCGTCGCTAGCAATCGCATAGTTGAGAGCCGTAGCCGATCGACGCGCCGCGGAACGAAAATTAGTGCTTGCCAGAAACTAGCACCCGATAATTCCCACGTGTATACGATCACGGACGATGTGCAGGATTACGAACGGCGTACGAACCCGTCACGGAGCGAGTATTACGTCTTTCCTACAGGTCGTCGAAGCGGCGGTCCGACTCCGGGCGAGAAATCGATACCCACGTGGGAGGGAATGGGCTCCAGCCACGGTGGACCGCGGTCGCGGCCACGAGGGGCGTCAGCGACGCCACCGGGTCACGAGCCGCGTGGTACCACGCCTACTTTTTTGCCCGGGCGTGCGACAGATAGACATGGATCGGCAACGCGGATTCCTCCTCCTGTTCATCGCCGTACTGCTGGCACTCTCCGTCCTGTTCGTCCTGCCCTTCCTGGACTACTTCCTGCTCGCGGTCATTCTCGCGTACGTCCTCTGGCCACTCCAGCAGCGCCTGGAGAGGCGGGTCGGGTCACGGGTGGCCGCGGCGAGCATCGTCGTCGCGACCGCCCTGACCATCGTCGTGCCCTCGCTGATCGTCGTCCGGACCACCTTCTTCGAGGGGCGGCGTCTCGTCGAGCAGGTCCGTGCGGGGGAGGTGACGCTCGCCACCGTGGAGACGTCGATCGAGGAGCTATCCGGGCTGCGCGTCGACCTCTCGGGGCTCCTCCAGCGGGCGCTCGACGACGTCGGTATCGGCGCCTTCGGCGACGTCGTCTCCCTGGTCGGCACCCTGGCCCACGTCATGATCGGTGTCGGACTGACGCTGTTCTTGCTGTACTACTTCCTCAAAGACGGGAACCGGTTCGTGGCCTGGCTCCGGGACGTCCTCCCCATCTCGGACGACGGCGCCGACGACCTGTTCACGGCCATCGACGACATCACCTGGGCCGTCCTGGCCGGTCACGTCTTCGTCGCTATCGTCCAGGGCGTCCTGGCCGGCCTCGGCCTCTGGGTGACCGGCGTCCCCAACACCGCCTTCTGGACGGTGGTGATGATCGTCCTCGCGCTGCTGCCGATCATCGGCTCGTTCATGATCTGGGGGCCAGCCGTGGCCTGGCTGTTCGTGACCGGGGCGCCCGCCTCCGCCGTGGCACTGCTGCTCTACGGGACGGTGATCGTCGGCATCTCCGACGACTACCTCCGGCCGATCGTCGTCGACCGCTACGCGGCGGTCAACCCCGCGGTGATCATCATCGGCGTCCTCGGGGGCATCTACGTCATCGGCTTCATGGGCATCTTCGTCGGGCCCATCGTCATCGGATCGCTCCGGGCGGCAATGACCGTCTACGACCGCGAGGTCGTCGAGGCAGGGTGACGACCGGGGCGGTCACGGCTGTGCGCCCGCCCGCCGCAGGGTCAGGGGGGCGTCACAGCAGGACGAGCGATACTCCTCGTGCCGACGGACCAGTTTGCAGTCCCGGTAGCGACGAGCCGCGACCGCACCGCAGTCACCGCAGTCCAGGACGTACCTGGGTTCGGTGAAGCGCGCACACCGGACGGTCGTCTCCAGGGTGTCGGCGCGCTCGCGGAAGGCGGGGCCGTGGCCGGTCGCCCCGTCACGCTGGAACTGCTCGACGTGGATCAGTTCGTGGCGGAGCGTTCGCGCCCACTCCGAGCGATCGAACGCCTCGGCGGCGCCCCAGGTCAGCCGAACCGTACAGCGTGGCGGTCCGTCGCCTTCGCTCACGTCGCGAGCGGCCCAGTCGACCCGGTCGCCAACTGACGCGTCCGGGACGCGCGGGTGCAGGACCGCGGCGGCGCGCCGCTTCGCCCGCGTCGAGACCTCCCAGTCGACGCGGTCGAGGGTGACGGTCAGCGAGCTCGCGGCCAGCACCCGGCGTGCGTAGGCGCTCGACCAGTCGACCAGGTCATCGTGGGACGCCACGGCGTCGAATGCCGGGACAGGTGCCTCGGCCGGCGGTCGGTCGGGAAGCGTCGTCACCGACACCACCCAGCTCCAGGCGAGGGCATTCGCCCGGCCGTACTGGGCCGGCCGCCTTCCCTGTTCGGGTTCGACCCGTCAGGGCCAACTCGCCGCCGGCCTGCGGCGGTCCGCAGACCAAACAGAAGTCCGGGTCGTCGCAGATGGCCGGGTTGGGATCGGGGGTGGCCCGGTCCAACAACCGTGTCCCCCGGACCGTCAGGTCACGGCCCTCCGAACCCGGTCGACGGTTCGCGGCCCGCCGCCGCGGCGTCACTCGTCGAGGTAGCCGACCACGCCAGCCGCGAGGCCGCCAGCGAGGGCGTAGGTGGCGACCTCGCCGGGGATGCTGACCTCCGGATCGCCGTACGGCGGCAGGTAGGCCACCTCGAGGTCGGAGTGGGTCGCCCGCACGAGGGGAGCCAGGTCCGACCGTCGGCGTAGCGTGTCGGCGACAGTCCCGTCCATGATACCACCTGACGACGGGATGCCCACCGCCTTAAATCCACAGCCAGCGGTAGTGCGATCTTACCCCGGTCGCGGCGACATCGCGGCCTGGCGCGACGAATCGCGTCGTGTTCGGGCGACGAGCGTCAGGGTTGCCACGAACCGATGGGGCTCGGCAGCCCCTCGTGCCCGCTCGACAGAGCGCCTTCGGGCGGCTTACCGAGTCCCTGCCGGCTCTATACTAAAGTGGCGAGCGGCGCGACCCTCAGGCGACGATGTCGACCAAAGAGCAACAAGCGCGAGCGCAAGAGGCGATGGAAGCAGCCGAGTCGACGGGACGCGATCCGGCAGTGATCGCGGCGGCCGCGTCGGTGGGCCTCTCGTTGTACCTCTTTTTCGTCCGGGGAGACCGGGAGCGCGGGGCGTTCGTCGGCCTCTGGCCGCCGACCATCCTCGCGTTCGCGAGCTACTTCCGGCAGACGGAGATGAGCAACGAATTCCGGCGAGCCATGGGCCGCTCCGAGGGCATGCGCGGCACCGTCGAGCGGATCATCGGCCAGTAACGACCCCAGCCAGGCGACCGCAAACAGCCCGGACGGCCCTGTCTCGACAGCCGTCGGGGATCGGAGTCGCCCGTCGCACCGCCGGACGACCTGTCCCTCGATCGTGCCACCGACGACCGACGCGGCCGCCGAGCCGACAGGGGCGGTTACCCCGCTCGTCGCGGGGGCGTCGTCCTCGGGCTCGGCTTCGGCGGCTTCTTCGACGGCATCGTCTTCCACCAGCTGTTGCAGTTCCACCACATGCTGTCGGCGCATCCGGACCCCGCCGTGGCGACCGACCTCCCGCTGAACGTCCGCTGGGACGGCCTCTTCCACGTCCTGGCGTACGCGCTGACGGTCCTCGGGGTCGTGCTCGTGTGGCGGGCGTGGCGACGCGAGGGCGTCCCGCCGGACGGACAGGCGCTCCTCGGCGGCGTCGTCGCCGGCTGGGCCTGTTCACTCTCGTCGAGGGGATCGTCGACCACGTGTTGCTCGGCATCCGCCACGTCTGGCCGGCGGGCCCGGCGGCGTCCTCTGCTGGGACGTCGCCGTTCTGGTCTGGGGCGCCGGCTTCCTCGTCCTCGGAGCGGTTCTGGTCCGGCGGTCCTGACTCGGCACGTCCGTGCTGTCCCACGCCCGGACCGAGCAGTTTAAGCGCGCCGAATCGGTGGCTAGGCCAACCGTACCACCGTGTTGCCGCCGACCGAACTCGTCGCCGCGGTCCTCGCCCTCCTCGCAGCCCTGTGTGTCGGCACCGTCGTCCACGAGTTGCTCCACGCCGGAATCCTGCGGGCGGCCGGCGCGTCCGTCGAGATTCACTGGGGCAGCGACGGTCGGTCGGACCGACACTGGGCGGCGATCACCGGGTCGCTGGCGGCCGTGCGACTCAGGGGCGTCCCACCCGCCCTCTCGCCCTGGCACCTCCGCGTCGCCTCGCTCGCGCCGCTGGTGCTGGCCGCGCCGCTCCTCCTCATCGCGGTCGGCGTCGTCCCCGACCCCTTCTCGGGAACCGATTACGTCGTCCAGTTCGCACTGATCGGGTGGCTCGCGTGCGCCCTCCCGAGTCCCCAGGACTTCTCCGTGTGCTGGCACGCGACCGACGTCGTCGACGCGGGCACGCCCGCCGCCACCGGCGACGGTCGGTGACCGCTCTGCGTCCCGGCACGCCGGGGGCGGCGACCATCCAGTGACCGGATCAGGGTCGCGCGATACCCGATAGACGGCACGGAACCCAGACGGTTTTCGGCTGCGAGGCGGAAGCGGTCCCGGACCCGAAGGCCGAAGACTGGCCGGATCGCCGAGGTGTACGAGATCCTCGACGGGCTGGCGAACAACGCAGAGAATTCCACCGCGGAGCGGATCGAGCGGGCCCGTGAGGGCGTCCGCGCCGCCGTGCACGAGCATCCCCTCGGGGGAGAGCCGGGAGGTGCCGGGCCAGGATTCAACCGTCGCCAGCCCGTCGGTTCGGGTGGACGGCACCGTCGACCGAACAGGGGTGGGACCACCGAACAATGTCAGGACCGAACTCCCGGAACGCCGGACGTACAGGACCGACCACGAACAGCGCCACGGGCACCCCCCTCCGCGGTCGCCTCGGCGGCCGAGCGGGGACCCTCGCCCTCCTCCTCGGTGGCGCCCTCCTCGTTCGTGCCCTCCGTGCCAGGACGCGATGGCGACGGGTGCTCCAGGGGCTCCTGGGGCTCGGCCTCCTCGCTGTCGGCGTGCGCCAGCGACTCTCGCCCGCCGGCGAGTCGGACGGCGGCCGGCGGGCCGCCAGCGACGAGTGGAACGGGGACGGCGGGTCGACGGGGACCGGGACCGACACGGCGACCCGGACGGCCCACGCCGTGGAGGACACCACCAACCCACGCGACGTCACCCAGGAGCCGGACGTGGAGACGCGGACCGATCCCGACGAGGGGCCGGTGCAGTTCACGACGGACGACGAGTCCGAACCGCGCTCGGAGCCCCGACTCGACGAGGCGTCCGAGGGCGAGCGCGACACGCGCCAGCCGGCGGAGGACGACGGCGTCGAGGAGGTCGACATCTCGGAGACGGCGATGGCCGACGAACCCAACGAGGCCGTCGGCCCCCAGCCCGACCAGGCCGAGCCTGCGAGTACCGAGGGGACCGAACCCGAGCCGACCCCCACCGAGGACGCCTCGCACGTGCAGGCCGACGAGCCGGAGACCGATGTGCAGGGAGAGGACGAGACGGATGCGCAGGACGACGACGAGGAGACGGACGACGAGAGCGGGGCCTGACGCGTGGGGCCGCCTTCGTATAGCCACCGCACCGTGAGGCCGTTCGGGATCGATCGCAACCACAGCAGCGTGTCCGGGTCCACCAGCACCGTCCCGCGCGTCGGTATCGTCGGCCTCGGGAACATCGGACGGTACCACGCCGACCGGCTGGCACGGGCCGGGGGCCAGGTCGCCTGTGGCGTCGACGTCTCGGAGCCGGCGCGGTCCTCGTTCGCCGAGCAGTACGGCGTCCCCACCTTCGAAACCGTCGAGGGGCTCTTCGAGACGGGCGTCGACGCCGTCGTCGTCACGACCCCGAACGGCTACCACGAGGAGTACGCCGTCGCGGCCCTGGACCACGACGTACCGGTCCTCGTCGAGAAACCGCTGGCCCACACCGTCGAGAGCGCCGAACGGATCCTCGCGGCCGACGAGGCGTCGGAGGCGTTCTGCATGGTCGGATTCCACAAGCGCTACCTCGACGGCGCACGGGCACTCTTCGACCGCATCGCGCGCGGCGACCTGGGGGACGTCCACGACGTCGAGGCCAACTACGTCCGGCGGCGGGGCATCCCGGGTCGCGGCGGCTGGTTCACCCAGCAGGCCGTCTCCGGCGGTGGCGCCCTCCTGGACATCGGCGTCCACGTCCTGGATCTGGCCTGTCACTTCCTCTCGTTCCCGGCGTTCACGTCGGTGACCGCGACGATCCTCTCGGAGTTCGGCAGTCGTCACGACTACACGTACCTCGACATGTACGGCGAGGACCAGGGGCCCGACCGATTCGACGTCGAGGACTCGGTCCGCGCGTTCCTCCGGGACGACCGCGGAACGAGCGTCTCGCTGAACGTCGCCTGGGCCGCCAACGAACTCGACGACACCGCTCTCACGGTCACCGGCTCCGACGGCGGCGCCCGCCTGGACCACGAGTCGGGCGACCTGGAACTCTACACCGTCGCCGACGGCGGCAACCCCCAGTTGCTGACGACCCGGGTCCAGACCCGCCAGACGGATCCGGTCCTCACCGAGCAGCGCGCCTTCATCGAGGGCGTCCGCACCGGCGTCGCGCCGGCGTGGAACACGGCCCACGAGGGCTATCAGGTCCAGCGCCTGGTCGACGCTATCTACACGGCCGGCGAGACCGGCGACCCCGTTCATCCCGGTGACATCGGGACTCGCGCGCCCGAACGGGCGACCTCGGAGTCCTGAGTCCGCGATCCGCCTCGCTGTCACACCCCTTATGCGGTCCCGGCGGTGATGGCAAGGCGATGACTGCCAGGCAGCGACGTGTTCGTCGACGCCGCGCCGCGTGCGGGGGACTGCGATGAAGGTACTCCTGACGAACGACGACGGCATCGAGGCCCCCGGCCTCCGGGCGATGGCCGAGGCTCTCTCGACCGTGGGCGAGGTCACGGTCGTCGCACCAGCCCAGAACCAGAGCGCCGTCGGTCGGAGCCTGTCGTACGGTCGGATGGACCCCGACGGCGGCGTGACGGGCGACCTCGGGATGGGCGACACCGACGACCCCTACACCGTGACGCTCCCCCACGAGGAACACGACCTCGGCTACGCCGTTCACGGGACGCCCTGCGACTGCGTCATCCTCGGCGTCAACGCCTTCGATCCCGACGTGGTCGTCGCCGGCTGTAACGCCGGCGCGAACCTCGGCGTCCACGTCCTCCCGCGGTCGGGCACGGCGAGCGCCGCCACGGAGGCCGCCTCACTGGGCGTCCCGGGCGTCGCCGTCTCCATGGACATCATCGATCTGGACCGCGGTGACCTCCAGACGGCGGACTTCGAGCGAGCGGCCGCCGTGGGAAGCGACATCGTCGACGCGGCGATGGCAGGGAGCGTCTTCGCGGACGTCGACTACCTCAACGTGAACTGTCCCCGGCCGGACCGCGACCTCACCGGGCTGTCGATCACCCACCCGACGCCGGTCTACGACATGCACGCCGACCTCGCGGACGGGCGCTTCAGCCTCCACAACCCCCTCTGGGCGGGCTTCGCCGCCGGCGACATCCCCGACGAGGAGGGGACCGACCGGCGGGCGTTGCTGGACGAGCGCGTCAGCGTCTCGCCGCTGACCCTCCCGCAGTCCGGCGTCGACGACGAGACGGTCGCCCGCCTCGACGAGGCCTTCGCCGGCGTCCCGGCGCGCGACTGAGCGGACGCGGTCAGGCACGGCACCAGATTCAACCGCCCGCGGGCCGTGACGACGGTGATGGTCAACGCCTTCTGGCTCGACCGGGACGTCGAGCAGGCAGTCGCCTGGCTCGTCGACGCCCACGTGACCAGCAGCGTCTTCGAGTGCTCGATGGTGCTGACGACGGCGCTGGCCGACAACGGCATGGCCGACGACGACCTCACGGTGACCCACCGGAACCACCCGCTCCCCCGGTGGGCGGCCGCGTCGCTCGCCAACTGGGAGCGCCTCCACGCGTACACGGAGGCAGCCCACCGCGAGTGGCGCTACCGGTGGGACCACGACCCCGAGGACGTCCACGGTTCCTGGGCGACGGTCGAGCGCGTCGACGAGTCGGCGATCCGCACCCTCGACTGGCCCGGCGAGGGCGCGACCGACCCGCCGCAGTGCACCGGGAAGTGGGAATGTGAGTACTACGTGGACGCCTACCGGTACTACTACGCGAACGACAAGCGGCACCTCTTCGAGTGGGCGAAAGACCGGGAGGCGCCGCCCTGGATCGCGGAGTACACCGTCGACGAGCCGCCGGCCGAAGAATGAGGCGAGCGCCCGCATCCGTCGTCGCCGTCCGCGCCTCGTAGCGCAGCAGCGTTCGTCCCTCGCCGCAGGGCCGAACCGACAGGCCAATCGCGAGTTTCGCGTAGCCCGGCTCGTCGAAGGAGGGAAAGTCCGCGGCGTCGACCTGGCGCCAGTCGATCGCGGGTCGCCAGAATTTCCCGACGGCACCGAAGAGGAACTCCTCGCCCGGCGCGTCCGCCAGGAGTGTCCACTCGTCGGTCTCCGGGACGTCCACGAACCGCATCTGCGACGGTGGCGGCGACGTCCGGCCGGTGAGACGGTCGCCCAGGGCCTGCGGAAGCGCCCTGAGACGCCCCAGGGCGCGGACAATCGGACCGAGTTTGAGCAGGTCGGCAGTGAGCATCGCCTCGTAGGTCGTCTCCGGGTCGGCGTCCACGATTGCGTGCCGGACCGTGGCGACGTCGTCGTCCGGGGGGTACCGGTCGATCCGCGTCGACGCGTCCGTCCCGGCGATGGATGGAGTCATAGACTCGCCTCACGTCGAGAGACGTCGGCGTCGAGGATAGCCGTACTGCCTGATACGTCCGACCACTGAACTCCCACGGGGGTACCCGTCGTCGCCCTCACCAGGTCGCTCACGTCCGACCGTCACCGCGACGATACCGGCCAGACCGATCGGCGAGCGTCAAGCTCGTGGGGTGACGTGCTAAAGAAACGAAGTACCGCGTCGCCAGAGGCGACGGTGGGAACTCCTTATGCGCGGACGACGTTCGTCGCGCGGGGGCCCTTCGGGGCCTGTTCGATGTCGAATTCGATCTCGGTTCCCTCCGTCAGATCCTCACCGCCAACGTCCTCCATGTGGAAGAATACGTCGTCGTCTGAATCGTCAGTCTCGATGAAACCGTAGCCGCCCGTGTCGTTGAAGAAATCAACCGTACCGTTTACCATTGCAACTGGAGAGAGTGGGGAGATGGGGATAAGGGTTCCGACATCACAATTGATTCGGGGAAATTCTATACACGAATGGCCAGTAACCGCCAGAAACAACAGACTATTTTCCAATGTACAGGGGAGTGCGGTTGAAACTGTCCGAACCAGAACCGATGGTCGAGAGTTCCATCGGTATCGGCACATCCCTGCCGGGCGACGGCCACGGCGAACTGCGACGGCACTGCCGGCGCGGTCTGTCGGGGCAGTTCACGGTGTCTCTCGTTCGCGGAAACCTCACGCGTCGGGTGCTCCCTCGTCGACGTCGGTCGGGTGGATCTGCACCGTCGAGATTCGGGTCCCTTCGACCGCCGTGACCTCGACATCGTATCCGTCGGTTTCGACGCTGTCGCCGGGTTTCGGCGCCCGATCGAACTCGGCGAACACCAGTCCGCCGACGGTCTCGACCTCGTCGCTCTCGAAGTCGGCGCCGATGGCGTCGTTGACGACCGACAGCGGGACGCTCCCGTCGACGTCGTACCCGCCGTCGTCGCGCGGCCGCACCGAGTGCTCGCGCTCTTCGACGTCGAACTCGTCGCGAAGGTCCCCGACGACGGCTTCGACCGCGTCCTCGACCGTGGCGATACCCTCGAGCGATCCCCACTCGTCGATGACCGCGGCCATCTGCTGGCGTTCCTCCCTGAACTGCAACAGGAGGTCGCTGATCGTGGTCAGTTCCGGGACGACGATGATCTCGTGGGCCAGGTCCCCCGCCGTCGTCCCGCCGGCGGCGTCGTCCTCAGTCGCGCGAAGCACGTCCTTGACGTCGACGAAGCCGATGACCTGGTCGGGGTCGTCGCCCGCCAGGACGGGGTAGCGCGTGTGACCGGTTTCGAAGACGACGGTCCGGAGCTCGGCCAGCGTCGCATCTGCCGGGACGCCGACCACGTCCGGTCGCGGGACCATGACCTCCCGCACCACCATGTCGTCGAGGTCGAAGACGCGCTCGATCATCGCCACTTCCGAGACGTCGATGTCCCCCTCTTCCCCGGAACGTGCGAGGACCCGGCGAATCTCGCGCTCGCCGAGGGTCTCCTCCGCCTCGGACGCCGGGGGGACGCCGAGCAGCCGCGTGAACGCGTTGGCCGCCCCGTTGAAGACGACGATTCCGGGGTAGAAGAGGAGGTAGAAGAACTTCATCGGCGGCGCGAGAACCAGCGAGAGGCGTTCGGTCGTGGCGATAGCGATGGTCTTGGGGGCGAGTTCGCCGAAGACCACGTGGAGGAAGGTGATGATCCCGAAGCCGACCGCGAAGGCGACCAGGTGGACGAGGCTCTCCGGGAGCACCGGGTCCAGGACCGGGAGTATGAGCGACGCCACGGCCGGCTCGCCGACCCAGCCCAGCCCCAGCGAGGCGATGGTGATGCCGAGCTGGGTCACCGCCAGGTAGTTGTCGAGGTCCGCCATCACGTCCTGGAGCGACCCGGCCCCGGCTCGCCCGTCCTCCGCGAGCTGTTCGACCGACGTTCCGCGAATCCGGACGAAGGCGAACTCCGCGGCGACGAAAAACCCGTTCAGGGCCACGAGAAACAGCGCTACGGCGAGCTGTGCCGCCGAGATGGCGACGGCTACCATCTGTGGTCCCGGACGCGGGTGGCGTTGGTTCGCGACGAATCCATACCGCCCCATCTCGGGCGACTCACTAAAATGCCGGTTCGACGAGGCGGTGGCCCGCGACGACGCGCCCGGCGTGTCGTCGCTCGGCGGCCGGGTTCTCTCTGGCGCTCGGTGCCACTGAAAACACCACTCAGCCGCAGGGACGGCGCGTTTCGGACGCAGTCGCGCAAGCCAGGGGCGAGCGGATGCCCCGAGCGCAGGGAGACGGCGGTGTCGAGGGGATCGCCGGCCGATTCGTGCGATAGCCCCCGCGTCCGTCGGACCCCCGCCCGGGTGGCGAGGCCTGACCGCACGGTCGGCGGACGCGTCAATCGAGAGAAAGATTTTCGAGGGATCCGGTGACAGGAACAGTCGATGCATTTACACGAACGTCGGGTCGGCGCCCTCGTCGTCCTCGCGGTTCTCGGGACGCTGGGCGTCTACGTCATCGACTCGCAGGGGCTGTACGGGCTGAACGTGAACGTCGACGTCGTCGCACACTTCGCTGGCGGGGTGGCCGTCGGCGCGGGCCTCTACGTCGGCCTTCATCGCGGCCTGTCGCTCTCGCAGACGCCCACCGACGTCCTCGCGGTGGCCGGCGTCGTCGTCGCGGCATTCGCCGTCGAAGTCTTCGAGGTGTACTCCCCGACCCACGCCGGGTACCTCGCCCTCGGCGCCCAGGACACCCAGGGCGACATTCTCGCGGTCGTCGCGGGGGGCCTCCTCGCTCTCACCGTCGCGTGGCGGTTCCGCGGCGGGTCCGAGTCACACTCACACTGACTCCCGCGGTCGCGCTCCGACGTGGGCGTGTGGCACTGGGGCACGTCGACGACGGACCGGCGACAGACCGATCCAGCGACGTGCGCGGACACCAAGCCCGTCGGCGGGTCGCTCGTGGCGTGGGCCAGGTGCACCCGGCGACGGCAGCTCGAGAAGCCGGGAACGGAGTGTGGCGAGTCGTACAGAGCGGTCGGTGCTGGCGGCCTGGAGGCGCGACGAAGGAGTGGCCTCGGCACTCACGACTCTCAATCTATCCATCGTGAATGTGCGTACGACGTCGATCGAAGCCACAGACCCCGTAACTCAACTATCCAGGTTGGAGAGAATGTGTGCTGCTACCGTACGGATTCCCAGTTCAATAGGTTAGTACTCGAGCAGCGCTGCCTGAGTGGGTGGCTGCATATCGAGTCGCTCTGCCGAAGCGGACTGTCGGTGAGTTCTCGGCAGTAGCTGAACGTCATCGCGGGGGAGGGTTGACGCGGTCGGGCCATCCCACGAAAGCACTCAAAACGGTCCTCAGACCCGTGCTACGACGCCACGAACGATCCCATATACATGGGCGAATAGTCATCGTATAGCGGGCGGTCCTCTGGAGGCGCGCACGAGGAATCTGGTTCACGGTTACAGCCCGTCGTCCCAGTCTCTGGGACAGTCATAACCGTACAGCGACCGTCAAATCAGAGAGAGTCAGTATGGACATCGCCGAGATCGTTTCCACATCGTTCACCGAATTCGACATCGGCACACCTCTCTCGAAGGTCGCAGGTGCGTTCGAGAACCAGGAACTCGATGCCGTCGTCGTCACAGACGGCGACGAGTACCGTGGGGTCGTCAGCCGTCGACAGGTGGCATCGTCGTCCAATCAGCCCTCGGCGAAGGTCGGCTCGCAGGTCCAACACGTCCCGGCCGTCGAACGCACCGAGGACGTCCGCGAGGTCGCCCGGCTCATGATCGGGAGCGACGCCAAGACGCTTCCCGTCCTCGACGACGACCGCGTGTACGGCGTCGTGACTGCAGATGCCGTTCTGTCGGCCGTCCGCCCGTTCCTCGACGCGGCTACCGTCGACGAGGCGTACTCGGATGAGTTGATCAACGTGACCCCCGAGACCGGGATCGGAGACGCACTCAACACGCTCCGCGAATCGGGCATTGCCCATCTCCCGGTCGTCGAGGACGACGAAGTGGTGGGGATGTTGAGTCTCTACGACGTCATCGGGTTCACGACCCGAGGGGGGAGTCAGAGCCAGGGCGGCTCTTCCGGCGACATCGGCGGCCGGGGCGGCGGGAAGGCAGCCGGTGGGAGCCACGGGGGTTTCGGCGCGCGCGAGGGAGAGTCCGATCGGATGCTAGATCTACCGGTCCGGAACTTGATGTCCGATGCGGCCGTGACGATCGAGCGAGACGCAACGCTCGACGAGGTGGTCGAGGCGATGTTCGAGCAGGAAATCTCCTCGCTCGTCGTCACTGACGGTGAGACAGGCAAGCCCATCGGTATCGTCACGAAGACGGACGTCATCAAGGCGCTCACCTGGGAGCGAGACGACGGTCGCCAGCCTGTGCAAGTGTTTGGTCTCGATCTGCTCGATGGCATGGACTACGATGGCGCCTCCGCGTTGATGGAGAGCATAACCTCGAAGTACGGCGATATGCAGGTGATCAAGGCCAGCATCGAACTGCAAGAGCACAAGGAACAGACCCGGGGCGTGCCGCTCGTGTTGGCACGAATTCGACTCGTCACCGACCGCGGCTACTTCACAGCCGACGGCGAGGGGTACGGCGCTACCCATGCGCTCCGTCTCGCCGCGAATGCAGTCGAACGCCAACTCCTCAAGGGGAAAACGTACGGCCAATCGAAGAAGCACCCAGACGCCGAGGAGCAAGAGCGGCTCTACGGCTGGTGGCTCGGTGGATAACAGTATTCGCTCTCGGGTTGTCGGACGGGACGGTCAATTTAACCGGTCCGGCGCCGAAAGTTTGGTATGGAATTACTTGTCGCTGTTGATGGCTCAGAAGAGAGCGATCGGGCGCTTGCGTACGCAACGGACATCGCTACCGCGACCGACGGATCGATCACGCTGATCCACGTGATCGAACCGGATGTCCATGACGCTGGTGGTGGGGAGCCGATATCCCCGTCCGACCGGAGGGACCGGCTAGTCATCGATAGTCTTGACGCTGCAGAGGAGCAGGGTCGAGCGATTGTAGACGAAGCGATCGAGTTTGCAGCGGGGCGGGGGCAAACCGTGTCTGGAGAACTACGCTACGGTCAACCGGCGAAGGTGATATCCGAATTCGCCGAGAACGGGGAGTTCGAAACGCTGTACGTTGGTCACCGGGGCCGGTCGGAACGAACTATCGAGTTCCTGGGCAGCGTGGCACGAGACGTCGTTGAGCGTACTACCCTTCCGGTCACTGTCGTCAAGTAACACCGACTGATTCGATACACGCCGCCCTTCAGCCTGGCCAGGCTCCTCTCGTGGAATCCCCGCGTGGCCGCCCGTGGCGAAAAACACCGTGATCGTGATCCGGGCAGCGGAGCTGTTGGCGTATCCATTACCGAGCACTGGGGAAGGAACACCCTCTCTTTCGTCGGTTCTCCACGCTGTTTGTGTTGCGAGATCTATACGCTGTATCCAGCGACCCGTTCCTCTCGGATCACGGACAGTCGCCCTCCTCGTATGACATAGCGAGGCTGCGCTCCAGATGTGAACGACGCACTTGATGACGAGTTCGCGGAACTGCTTCCACCAGAGGCCTGACCGCACAGAGGCCCCGACTTTCTGTGTGATCGTCGCGTTGACTGTCTCGTTCATGGTCCGTCGATGGGAGAGATTGCTGTCCAGCCGTGCATTCCACGCCTTGTGAAGTGGGGGTAACTCCCGATGCTTGATGGGTGGCCGAATATCGTGGTCACGGGCGACCTGCCGGACGGGTGGTGTATGAGTACCCTCTATTCCGGAGATTGGCAAGCGAGAGAGTGGTAGTAATCGATTCTCACGGTGAAACCCACATCGCAACTAGTAGAACCGATACCGCACGAGAAGTGACGGGCCTATGTGACCCCTCAGAGTGTACTCTATTCGCCTTTTGATTACGACTGTCCTCCCGCAGAGGGTAGTAGACGCAATTCTCCGACGTTCGTTCACTTCTCCTCGCAAATGTATGGATAGAAAGCTGGCCTCGGCACTCATAGGGTTCGTCACCGCCCGGGCGGAGTATCCCCGTCCCGGGCTCGGAACCGCAGGGCTTCGTCATCGGCCGGAGGGGGATACACACCACGGGGCCAAGTGGCTTGTCGTCGACCCGCGGAGGCGCGGTCCGCTCCGGAGTCCGCCACCTCGTCGGTGATCGGGAGTGGTCGCAAACGGGCGCCGGGGCCTGCGTCTGCAGGGTTTGCACGTATTCGCCGCGAGCGGCACGGGCGACTGTGAAACTGCTTCGCGGACTGTCGAACGGGCTCGGTTACGCACTGACGCTCGCGGGCACGGCCGCGGCCGGTGTGGGGTCGACCGCCGGCGAGACCGGGAGTGGCGCGAGCGGGCTGACGCCCCGCGAGGAGGCGGCCCTGCGGCGCGTCCGGGCGCTCGCCGACCTGCTGGACGAGGCGGTCACGGTGCCAGGGACGAACTACCGCGTCGGTCTCGACCCGATCCTCGGGGTCCTTCCGGTCGGGGGCGACGCGGTGGCGGCAGTCCTCTCGCTGTACCCGATCGTGGAGGGCCACCGGCTCGACGTCCCGACGTCGACGCTGGTGACGATGCTGTTCGTCGTGGCCATCGACGCCGCCGTCGGGTCGATTCCGGTCCTCGGGACACTCTTCGACGCCGTCTGGAAGGCCAACCAGCGCAACCTCCGGACGCTGGAGCGACACGTCGAGGCGGCCTGATCGAGGCGGCCGACCGAGCCTCCCGATCAGGCCGAGAGGGCCTCGTCCAGGCGCTGCTCCAGGTGCTCTAACTCCGCGCGGAGGGCCTCCCCCTGGGCGCCGTCGAGTTCGTCGATGCGGTCGGCCAGGCCCTGGAGACGGGAGTACTTCTCCTCCTCGTCGACGCCGGTCTTCTGGACGTAGACCTGCTCGTCGACGTCGTAGACGTCGTCGTCCGCGAGGTCCGTCACCGCGAGCACGACGTCGAGCTTGTCGGGGTCGACGCCGAGGACCCATTCGCGGGGGATGCCGTGCTCGTCGAGCGCGTCGAGCACGGTCTCGTCGTCCTTCGGGCGCCGGCGCTCGCGGGTGGTCCGGCGGACGGTCCCGAAGCGGCCGTGGAGGGACTGCTCGGGACCGAGGCGGGCCAGCAGCGACTCGCGGGCGGTCTGGCGGAGGCGATCAGACTCGTGCTGGACGTCCGAGAGGAGGACGTAGAAGTCGGTGAGCGTCTCCGTGTCGAGGGCGTCCGGGTCGGCTGGGTCGAGGCGGTCGACGAGGTCCGCCAGGAGGAGGGCGTCGTCGTGGAGGCGTTCGGGGCGCGTCCGGGCCTCGGCGGGCGAGACGAGAAAGGGCGTGCCGCCGCCCGCCTCGGGGTCGGGGAAGTACGCGATGACGTCGTCCTCGACGTCGTAATCCGCGAGCAGCGTCAGGATCGTGGCGTACGGCTCGACCCCCGGCGGGAGGTCGGCGATGGCGAGGCTCGTCTCGCGGAGGCGCTCTGCGAGCACGTCGAACTGGTCCCGCCAGAGGTCCCGCTCCTCGCCGCTGTCGTCGAATCGGATCCGGACGTGGTCGTGGTCGTCCGCCAGGACGCGAAAGGGCCTGTCCGAGAGCGGCGTGAGGAGTTCGGTTCCCGGTTCGAGGACGTCACAGCGGTCGCGGACCGCCTCCCAGAGCGTGTCGGCGTCGGGCATGTGTGAGAGTTCGAGGTCCGGCTGGATAAGCTTGCCACCGAGTGACTGTGTGCTGGTGTCGACGGCCGAACTATCGCGTCGCGTCGTCGCCGATTCGCTCGCGTGCGGCGGCGACCAGGAACGGGAAGGTGATCGTCGCGTCGGCGTAGACCGAGACGTTCTCCGCGTCGGGCTCCAGCTTGCCCCAGGAGCGGGCCTCGTCGAGGGTGGCCCCGGAGAGCCCGCCGGTCCGGGGTGGGTCCATCGTCAGCTGGACGGCGTAGTCGTAGGCGTCCGGCGAGACCAGCATCGTCTGGAGGACGAAGTTCTTCGGCACGCCGCCACCGACGACGAGGGCGCCGGCGCGGTCGGCGTGGAACGCCTGGTCGGCGATGTCGTCCATGTCCGCGAGCGCGTCGAGGCGGAGGTCGGTCGTCTGCCCGTAGATCCAGGTCTGGATGCCGAGGACGGAGTCCTGCACCGCCGGACAGTAGACGGGCACGTCGTGGGCGTGGGCCGCGGCGGCGATGCCCGGGTCGGCGTCGACGCCGTCGTCGGCGTTGACGACGGCGTTCGCCCGGCCGAGTTCGGCCGTCAGTTCCCGGATGCTGACGGTCCCCTGGTCGGCCAGCGGCGGGAAGACCGCCTCGCGGAGGTGGTCCTCGAAGGCCGCGAAGTGCTCCTGTGGGAGGTAGACGTCGTAGATGCGGTCGACGCCCTCCTCGCGGAGCCGTTCGTCGTGGTCGCGAGGGTCGCGGTCCGGCGGCGCCTCGCGGCCGTGGTGGTGGTGTCCGCCGATGGCCTCGATGGCGTCGTGCGTGAGGTTCGCACCGGTGGTCACGAGGGCGTCGACGTGCCCGTCGCGGATCAGGTCCGCGACGAGCCGGCGCATCCCAGCGGGGACCATCGCGCCGGCGAGGCCGAGGAAGTTCGTCACGTCGTCGCGGCCGAGCATCTCGGCGTAGACGTCGACCGCCTCGGCGAGGCGGCCGGCGCCGAAGCCCGCGTCGGCGTAGGCGGCAGCCAGTTCGCCGACCGTGGCGTCGCCGTCGACGGCCACGCCCGCGACGGGGTCGTTGGCGAACTCCTCGCGGTCCGGGGCGTCGGTCATTGCCCCCTCGTCGCCACTCCGCAGGCTTGAACGCGACGGTTCCCGTCGGGCGCGGCGGTAGTCGGTCTCGCCGCAGAAACAGCGGGTCGAGGTGGGCGATTGCGTGGCCCGTGGGACCGGCCAGGGCTACCGGGACGGCTCGACCCGTCCGACGGCGGGACCGGCCGAGTGCGGCTCAGTTGTCTGGACGGGCGGCCGGGGTGACGGTCCTGTCCTCGGGGTCGTACGCGACGACGCCGGCGTCGGCGAGCTTCGGGAGGTGGACGTGGTGAAGCGTCAGGAGGACCGACTCGACGTCGACCCGTTCGTCGACAGCCGCCTCGCGCTCGCCGATGCGCTCCGCCAGGCGCCGCGCGCGGACCGTCGCGTCGACTCCCTCCAGGATGTCGAGCAGGTGCCGCCGCCGGTCGTTGGCGAGCAGGCGGTAACGCTCGGTTTCCGGGAGGTGCGCTGTCGCTTCCTGTTCCGCTGTGCTCGTCTGTATGGCGTGTGCGATGTTCATGGGTGGAGAGGCCGCCTGGGTCGCTGGGCCTGTACTCACAGGGAGGACTGCACTCAGGGTAACAGTTGGCTATAAGCAATTAGGCCGAGGTCAGCTGGCCGGTGGCGCAGGTCGACGTGCGTCTGACGGCCAGGTGGTGACCAGAATACACCTGGTCGGCGTCTGATACAGACCTGTTGGACGAGCGATTGGTTCGAGGCAGGTAGCTCCGCCAACGGAGTGTTAATGTCGGAAGGACACGATTACGGGTGCAATGACCACACCGACGTTGACGGACGCGCTCAGTGAGACGCTGTCCGTCTTCGAGTCCACCGGCGAGCCAGGGGAGCCGCTGACGACGCAGGAGGTGACGGACAGGCTCGACGTCTCGCGACGGAGCTGTTACGACCGGCTGGAGCGCCTGGCCGAGCGCGGCCTCCTCGAGACGAAGAAGGCCGGGGCGCGCGGACGCGTCTGGTGGCGACCGCCGGAGACGGTTGCCGAAGAGGCGGACCCGGTGCCCGGCGGGGCGGACGGAGCGACGATGCTCGGACGGGTCATCGACAACCTCCCGGGCATGGTCTACCGGTGTCGGAACGAGCCGGGGTGGCCGATGTCGTACGTCAGCGACGGCTGTGAGACGGTCACCGGGTACGGACCGGAGGAGATCGAATCCGGGTCGGTTAGCTGGGGTGCAGACGTGATCCACCCGACTGACCGCGAGCGAGTCCAGGACGTGGTCGCGGCAGGGCTGCGGGAGGACGGCGAGTTCGTCGTCCAGTACCGAATCCAGACGCCGGAGGGGGAGACGCGCTGGGTCTGGGAGCGGGGGTGTGCAGTCGACGACGCGGACGAGTCCGCGGACCGTCTCGAAGGCGTCATCATGGACGTGACGGACCGGCGGGAGTCGGAGCGGAAACTGAGCGAGCGCGACGAACAGTTCCGGGCCCTCGTCGAGGCCACCGAGGAGTACGCCATCTTCATGCTCGACCGCGAGGGGTGCGTGAAGACCTGGAACCCCGGTGCAGAGCGAATCAAGGGCTACGACGAATCCGAGATCGTCGGCGAGCACTTCTCGACGTTCTACACCGAGGGCGACCGGGCGGCGTCCGTCCCCGAGGGGAACCTCGCGGCGGCCGTCGAGAACGGAATGGTCGAGGACGAGGGGTGGCGCGTCCAGAAGGACGGCACGAAGTTCTGGGCGAACGTCACCATCTCCGCTATCCGCGACGAGGACGGGGAGCTCCAGGGATTCGCCAAGGTCACCCGGGACATGACCGCGCGCCACGAGTACGAAGAGCAACTCCGGGCGGAGCGGGACTTCTCCCGGCGGGTCCTCGAGACGGCACCCGCGACCGTCTTCGTCGTGGACGACGAGGGCACCGTCACGCGCTCGAACGACCAGCTCTGGAGCGAAATCGGCCTGGAAGCGGGGTCCGAGGGGCCCGCCGTCGACGATCTGGCCATCTACGACGAGGCGGGCGACCCGGTGCCATCCGAGGAGCGGCCCTATCGGCGGGTCTTCGAGACCGGGGAGCGGATCGCGGACTGGCGCTGCCAGGTCGAACTCCCCTCCGGCGAGCGGCGATGGCTGTCGCTCAACGTGGCGCCGATCAGGGAGTCGGCTGACGACGAGGTCGAGAGCGCGGTCGTGGCCGCCCAGGACGTCACGCAGCTGAAAGAGCAGGCTCGCTTGCTCGAACGCCAGCGCGACGACCTCGAGTCGGAGCTGGAGGCCGTCTTCGAACGCGTCGACGACGCCTTCTTCGCGCTCGACGAGGACTGGCGGTTCACCTACGTCAACGACAAGGCAGCGGACGTCCTGGGACGGACCCCGACGGAGCTCCTCGGCGGGACGCTCTGGGAGAACTTCCCCGACGTCACGGGATCGACGTTCGAGGACGAGTACAGACGGGCGGTCGAGACGCAGGAGTCGGTGACGTTCACGGCGTTCTACCCGCCGCTGTCGAACTGGTTCGAGGTCAACGCGTACCCCTCGGGCGACGGACTCTCGGTGTACTTCCGCGACGTCACCGACAGAAGGGCCCGCGAACGCGAACTCGAGGAGGCGCGGCGGCGCTACCAGACGCTCGTCGAGCAGTTCCCCAACGGGGCGGTGGCGCTGGTGGACGAGTACCTCCACTACCAGGCGGTCGGCGGGACGCCGATCGAAGAGGCGAACGTGACGGTCGAGGAGATCACTGGCCAACCCCTCGACGAGGTCCTCGATCCGGCCATGGCCGAGATCCTGCGCCCGCGGTACGAGGCGGCCCTGGACGGCGAAAAGAGCGCCTTCGAGTCGGAGATCGGCGAGCACGTCTACCAGTTCCGCGTCCACCCCGTTCGCGACGACGACGGGGAGGTGTTCGCGGCGCTTGGCATGTCCCAGGACGTCACCGAACGCAAGGTCCGCGAGCAGGAACTCCAGCTCTACGAGACCATCGTCGACACCATCGACGACGGCGTCTACGTCCTCGACGAGGACTTCTGTTTCACCAAGGTAAACGACGCCTACGTCGAGATGACGGGGTACGACCGCGACGAACTGCTCGGCACGCACTGCTCGCTGGTGATCGACGACGAGGTCTCGATGGCGTCGGCAAACCTCACCCGCGCGATGGCCGCCGGCGAGACCGACTCCGCGACGCTCGAAGCCGACCTCCAGCGCAAGGACGGGAGTACGATCAGGGCCGAGAGCCGGTTCACGCCCCTGCCGAACGACGACCCCGAGAACCCCCGGAAGATCGGCGTCGTCCGCGACGTCTCAGAACGGGTCGAACGGGAGCGCGAGCTGGAACGGCGCGTGCGCCAGCAGGAGGTCATCACCGAACTCGGCCAGCGTGCCCTGGAGGACCGCGACCTCGACGGCCTGCTGGCCGAGGCGGCAGAGCGCGTGGCGGAGACGCTGGAAACCGACTTCACGGAGGTCCTCGAACTCCAGCCCGACGGCGAGGAGCTCCTGTTGCGCGAGGGGATCGGCTGGCGCGAGGGCACCGTCGGCCAGACCACCGTCCCGGCCACGGAAGACGGCTCCCAGGCGGCCCACACGCTCGGCGTCGACGAACCGGTCGTCGTCGAAGCACACGCGTCCGAGTCCCGGTTCGACGCGCCGGACCTCCTCGGGAGTCACGACGTCAGTTCCGGCATCACCACCATCGTCGGTCCCATCGACGAGCCGTGGGGCATCCTCGGGACGCACGACAGCGACGAGCGGTCGTTCTCGGACAACGACGTCGCCTTCGTCCAGTCGGTCGCCAACATCCTCGCGAACGCCATCGAGCGCCACGGGTACGAGGACGAACTGCTCCGCCAGCGCGAGCGACTCGACGCGCTGAACAACCTCAACGGCGTCGTCCGGAACATCACCGAGGCCGCCATCGAGCAGTCGACCCGCGAGGAGATCGAGCAGGTCGTCTGCGAGGCCCTCGCGGACAGCGACTCGTACATGTTCGCCTGGACGGGCGAGGTCGATCTCGCCACGGAGACCGTCGAGACCAGGGCGGAGGCCGGCGTCGAGGGGTACCTCGACGACGTGACCATCTCGGTCGACCCGGACGACCCGCGAAGCGAAGGGGCGACCGGCCGGGCGCTCCGGACGGGGACCGTCCAGACGACCCGGGACGTCTTCGACGACGCGCGGTACGACCAGTGGCTCGACCACGTCGCTGACTACGGCTTCCGGTCCTCGGCGGCGATTCCAATGACGCACGAGGAGACGACCTTCGGGGTCCTGAACGTCTACGCCGACCGCCCGGACGCCTTCGAGGGCGAAGAGCGGGAGGTCGTCGCCCAGCTTGGCGAGATCCTCGGCCACGCAATTGCCGCCATCGAGCGCAAGCGAGCACTCATGAGCGACGAGGTCGTCGAGCTGGAGTTTCGCATCGCGAACGTCTTCGAGGCGATCGGCCTCTCGCTGGACCCCGACGGCCGGATCGTCCTCCGCGAGACCGTCCCCATCCGTGACCACGAGTACCTCGTCTACGGGACCGTGACCGAGGACGCCGTCGACGTTCTGTCCACCATCGTGGACGCCGTCGACCACTGGGAGGACGTGACCGTCCACGACGGCGAGGGGGAGCGCACGTTCGAACTCCGGCTGTCGGAGCCGCCGGTGCTGTCGACGGTCGCGGCGCTCGGCGGGACCGTCGACGAGGCCGTCATCGAGGACGGCGACTACCAGATGACGGTCCGCCTGTCACCGAGCGCCGACGTCCGCAAACTCATCGACGTGGTCCAGGAGGCCTACCCGACCGCGAAGATGCTCCGGCGCCAGCAGGTCACCCGCACCGCCGACGCCGGCGAGCGCGTCGAGAGCGTCCTCGCGGAGGGGCTGACCGACCGACAGCGCACCGCTCTCCGGGCCGCCTACCACGCCGACTTCTTCGAGTGGCCCCGGGAGACCACCGGCGAGGAACTCGCCGACTCCCTCGACGTCTCACCGCCGACCTTCCACCAGCACCTCCGCAAGGCCGAACAGAAGGTCTTCGAGTCGTTGCTCTCCGACGGGGACGTCGCCGAGCCGTCGACCTGACCACGGGCTCGTCGAGGCGGCGCCGCCAGCCGCTACAGCCCCGTCGGGTGGTCGACGTAGGTCGTCTCCAGACCCCACGATTCGAGCAGCGCCGCCAGCGACCGGACGCCGAAGGTCTCCGTGGCGTAGTGGCCGCCGAGGATCACGTGAA